>ENA-ORIJ01000001-ORIJ01000001.1-human-gut-metagenome-genome-assembly--contig:-NODE-1-length-427869-cov-26.9356_pt1 | contig 427869 bp, 344 predicted proteins | sample MGYA00243030_ERZ508746 | MGnify/ENA primary metagenome ERZ508746 (study PRJEB26277, sample SAMN04329826) | human gut metagenome | biome: human-associated habitat | host: Homo sapiens | place: USA... | reverse complement strand
CCACACGCCCCCCAGACGCGTACTCTACCGGGCTGAGCTACATCCCGAATTGCGGGTGCAAATGTACGGCTTTATTTTAAAATAGCAAATATTTATAGTGCTTTTTTTATTGAATGAACCTATATTTTGCAGTTTCAAGGCTTTCGGTCAACGTGTCCTGCTCTCTTTTTACTTGTATGCCTGCTTCGCAAGGCAATGGCTTTGAGCGGGCAGGCATACTTTGAATGAAGTTATTGCAGGTTTAGGCTGTTTCTTACGGAAGTGACAGCCGGACTTTCGGGCGTTACGGATTTCCGGGTACAATAATCGAATTCCGCAGACTTCTCGCCGCTAAATGATTTCCACTTCAGTTTCAATTTAACGGTCTTGCCTTCTGTATCAGGCAGGGCATCCAACTTGAAAGCAACCAGTCCGTCCGCATACCTGCCGTAAATGTCGCCCTTGGCATTGTGGCGGAATTCTACTTCATACGGGTTTTCCGGATTCTCGCTCAGCAGCAGATTGACAAAGTGCTTTGTTTGATAGTCTCCTTGCTGAGTTCTAAAGCGAAGGGTTAGATAACCGTCTTCTGCAATGGTCACCCAATCGTTCACAATTTCCACCGGGTCGGTGCCGTATACGGTATCGTTCTCTTCACCCAAATCCGGGGCGATGGGTTTGGTAAGGATACTGTCTATCCAGTTTATATGTACAGCTTGGGTGTAGATATCGCTGGGCTCGTCCACTTCCTTGTAGTTTACCAAAGCGCGGACTTCCTTTTCGCCATAGGGAGATTTCGTCATGTTGGTAGGCAGCAGAGTGGTCTTGTCATCCAATTGCAGAAAGACTGTCTGGTCTGCATCGGTCTTTACCGTTACCAGGGCATTGGGGAATCTCATGGCATAATTATCATCGTCGTCCAGGCATGATTGGAGGCTTAAGGAACTGATGGTTGCAATAGCGATTAAAATTTTCTTGTTAAAGATTGACTTTATTTTCATAGTGTACTCTTTTAAATTAAACATTCGGAATAGGCTTCACTTTTATAAAAATAGCATATTTGCGAAAACCCTGCATGCGGCATTGTTAATTAATGATAAGAGCCGGAGTAAGCTGGTGCGGAACATTATTCCCCGATACATGAAAGATATTTGTATATCAGGTGGAATATGATTATCTTTGCTGTATGAGATGCACATCTCGCGTGTGTTGAGATGTATGTCTCGAACTGCATGAGATGTGCATCTCGTGCATGTTGGGGAATAGCTGTCCGGCCGTATGGAAACTGGCTTTCTGTTGAGGGGAAGTAAACTTCGGGTGGGGTGTCGGCAGTCTGGTTGCAGTAAGAAACATTATGTTCATTGTGAAAAGAGTATGAGTATAGTCTATTTGGTTCGAAAGAAGGTTTTCCGCACGGCGGAAGGGGTGAAGCAACTCTATTATGCTGTGCAGCGTGTGTTACAGCGGCGTGGAGGTGTGACGGCAGAGCTGCTGGCGCAGCGTATGGCATCCAGAAAAGGGATGAGTTCGGGAGACGTGCAGAGTGTATTGATAGATTTGCCGAAGTTTATAGAGGAAGCGCTGATGGAGGGAGAGTCGGTGACCATTAAGGGGCTGGGTTCCTTCCATGTGGCGGTGACGAGTGACGGGTTTGAGCATCCCGACGATGTGATGCCGGGCAAGGTGCGCTTATCTCGTGTCTATTTTCGTCCGGATAAGTCGCTGGTGGCGAGGCTGAACAGCGGGATGGATTTCTACCGTTATCCGCTTAGCCGATATTTCCCTCACGATATGTTGCGGCCGGAAACGCTGCGAAAGGAGCGGGCCGAGGGAAAGACGGGAATTCCGGATGAAGACCCGGTTGGGATGGAAAATGATACGGAGGACTTTTCGGGGGAGGAGTGAGCGATGAATGTGGAAGAATTCAGAGAATACTGTCTCTCCTTGCCGGGAGTGCTATGCTCCCATGCACTCCCTATAAAAGTCGAACATCTCGAAGATAGTATCCTTGTCTGCCGTCTGGTTGAGACAGATGTTACCCACTTCTTTCAATAGGGTGAAGTTGATGACTCCGGCGGTATTCTTCTTGTCATGCTTCATCAGTTCGTACAGCTGGTCGTACTGTTTGCAGTTGAAGGAGAAGCTGCCATAATTCTCTTTGACGAATTGGATGGTCTGGCGCATCTTGTCCTTCGGGAATCCGGTCTTTATATAAGAAAGGTATAGTTCGCAGACCAGCCCCCATGCCACTGCATAGCCGTGCAGCACCGGACGGTTTTCGGCAAGGGCGAGGCTTTCGAAGGCGTGTCCCACGGTGTGCCCCAGGTTCAGGGCTTTGCGGATGCCATGTTCCTGCGGGTCTTCTTCTACGATGTGTTCCTTTACCTGCACGGAACGTCCTACCATGGACTTCAGCAAGGCATAATCTATCTTCTCCGTATCGAAGGCCAGCAGTTCTGCCAGATGTTCCGGGGTACTGATGAGGCCGTGCTTCAGCATCTCCGCATAGCCGGAGAAGAAGTTATGAGCATCGAGGCTGCGCAGGAACTCGGTTTCCAGCAGCACGCAGGCGGCAGGAGCAAAGACGCCGATTTCATTCTTCAGACCGTTGAAGTTGATGCCCGTCTTGCCTCCCACGGAAGCGTCGACCATGGCGAGCAGCGTAGTGGGAACGTTGATGTAGGCGATACCCCGCTTGAAGGTGGAAGCGGCAAAACCGCCAAGGTCGGTCACCATGCCACCGCCCAGATTGATGAGCAGGGAGTGGCGGCTGGCCCCTTTCTCGCTCAGGGCTTGCCATACGGCAGCCAGCGTTTCCATATTCTTGTGCACATCTTCTGCCCCGATAATAATCTCTTCCGCTTCTTCCAGGGCGGGGATACCGTCCAGATGCGGGCGGCAGAGGCGGTGGGTATGCTCGTCGGTAAGGATGAAAAGCTTGTCATGGGGACGCTTCGCTATGGCATGCGTCAGGCTGTTTGCCAGTCCTTCGCAAAGGATTACTTCTTGTTTACTCATCTTGTTAATTACAAATTACGAATTACCAATTACTGATGTTACGGATTATGAAGGAAAGGGAGCCTTCTTCATTATATTGTGGCACAAAGATAGCTCTTTTGGCAATAAAACGTTATCTTTGTCCCGTGAAATTCTATGGGTGGCAAGGTGTTTCCGTCATCTGCCTCCCGCTATTTGTAATTAGTAATTTGTAATTGATTGATAGAAATGAGAGCATTACTTCCCGTTTATTGCCGTCCGCTGGGTTATTTCATCATAGCTCTGGCGTTGTTCCTTCCTTTCATATTCCTATTGTGGGGAAGAGTGACAGATGCCAACTTGCTGTTTTACAAGGAATGCTCCAAACTCCTGATGATGATGGGGGCACTGATGATAATCTTTGCCTTGACGAAGAACGAGAATAAGGAGATAGAGCAGGTGCGCAACAAGGCCACGCGCAATGCCATCTTTCTGACCGTTCTTTTTATCTTCGGCGGTATGCTCTACCGGGTGGCGCAGGGTGACCTCCTTTCGGTCGATTCTTCTTCTTTTCTCATATTTCTTATATTGAATGTGCTTTGCTTGGAATTTGGTATAAAGAAAGCGACAGTTGATAGATTATTTAAGCGGAATAGTCGATAAACGGAGCAAATCGTCATGTGGGGCATTAAACCTTTTGCCCGGAAGTCTGTCAAATGAAACAGTGAATAAAAGGCATTGTTCATTTAAGAATAGACAAAGAATAGACACATGAAGAAAATTATCACGGGGATGGCGTTGCTGTTGGTAACAACGCTGTCTGCATTCTCACAGACCAAAAACATTACGGTATCGGGCCGTGTCGTGGAGGACACCAAGGAGCCCGCGATACAAGCTACCGTGCAGTTGCTTTTGTTGCCAGACAGTGTCCAGGCATCGGGTACGGCTACTACGGCACAAGGTTATTTCACTCTTCCCAAAGTCAGTGCGGGTAAATACGTGCTAAAGGTTTCTTATATCGGGTTCAAGAGCCGGTACATCCCTTTACATCTTTATGCCACGACAACCGCCAAGAACGTGGGTACCCTGGCACTGGAAACGGATGCGGTGATGCTGGCCGAGGCTGTGGTTACGGCAGAAGCGCCGCAAGTGCAGGTGGTGGAAGATACATTGGTCTATAATTCCTCTGCTTATCGTACCCCCGAGGGAGCCATGCTCGAAGAGCTGGTGAAGAAGTTGCCCGGTGCGGAGATTGATGACGAGGGGAATGTGAAAATCAACGGTAAGGACTTGTCGAAGATTATGGTCGACGGGAAGGAGTTCTTTGGTGGAGACGTAAAGACCGGTTTGAAGAATCTGCCGGTAGATATGATAGAGAAGCTGAAAACCTACGACAAGAAGTCCGATTTGGCACGTATCACCGGTATTGACGACGGTGAGGAGGAGACGGTGCTCGACCTGACCGTAAAGAAAGGCATGAACCAGGGGTGGTTCGGTAATGCCGATGTGGCCGGAGGTACGGAAGACCGCTACATGGGACGTGTTATGCTGAACCGTCTTGTTGAAAATACTCAAGTTACTCTTATTGGCTCTGCCAATAACGTGAACGACCAAGGCTTTTCAGGCGGTGGCGGTCCTCCGCGCTGGCGCAGGAACAACGGACTTACTGCAACGAAAATGCTGGGTGTAAACTTCGCTACCCAGACCGATAAACTGGAACTGGGTGGTAGTGCACGCTACAACTATCAGGATGGGGACATTGCAAGCATTGGCTCTACCGAGGACTTTCTGCCGGACGGCAACTCTTACTCCAACTCGAACAGCAAGCAACGTAACAAAGCCAAGAATTTCAATGCCGATTTCCGTATGGAGTGGAAGCCGGATTCGATGACGAATATTATTTTCCGCCCCAACTTCTCGTATGGTAAAACGGACAATCTCTCCAATTCTGAGAACGGTACGTTCAATTCCGACCCTTACAGTCTGGTGAGCGACCCCAATAACTGGCTGAATCTGGAGAAGATTCTCAATCCGGACGATGACCCGTTGAGAAGTATCCGTATAAATGCCATCAATAGCGGTTCGCTGAGTGACAATAAGAGTGTGTCTACGGATGCAACCTTGCAGTTGAACAGAAAGCTGAATGACAAAGGACGCAATGTCACGTTCCGTGGAAGGTTCGGTTATACCAATACTGACAACAACCAGTATACGGAGTCGGAAACGCACTACTTCCAGTTGTTGAATGCTTTGGGAGGAGACTCCATCTTGGTACGTAACCAGTACATCACTACTCCTACCAAGAACTACAATTACAGTGCACAGCTGACTTACAGCGAACCGATAGCCCGTGCCACTTTCCTGCAATTCAGCTATCAGTTCCAGTACAAGTACAGTGAGAGTGACAAGACGACGTACGATTTGCAGGGCTTTCCGGATTGGGGATTGTCAACCCAGCTTCCCACGGGATATGAAGAGCATGCGGTGGACAGTCTGGGTAAGTATGCGGAATATCGCTACTACAACCACGATGCATCCGTGTCCTTGCGCTTTATCCGCGAGAAGTATCAGCTGAGCGCAGGTATGTCGTTTCAGCCGCAACATTCTGTGTTGTCCTATAAACGTGGCGACTATATGATTGATACCACCCGCAATGTGTTCAACTTCGCTCCGAACCTGGACTTGCGCCTCCGTTTCTCCAAAGTGAGCCAGCTGCGTATAACATACCGCGGGCGTAGCAGCCAACCGAGTATGGAGAATCTGTTGCCGATTGTGGACAACTCCAATCCGCAGAATGTGCGTATCGGTAATCCGGGCTTGAAGCCTTCCTTCACGCACAGCATGAGATTTTTCTATAATACGTATAATGCCGAAAAGCAACGCGGTATTATGTCGCACGTCAATTTCTCGGCAACGCAGAATAGCATCAGCAACAGCCGTGTGTACAATTCGGAAACCGGTGGATGGACTACAACTCCGAAGAATATCAACGGTAATTGGAATGCGTTCGGCTTGTTCGGCTTCAATACAGCGCTGCCCAATAAGAAGTACACCATCAGTTCTTTCTCCAATGCCAGATATCAGAACAATGTGGCTTATCTGACGTCCGGTAAGGGAGCAGATGCCGTGGAACGGAAGAATACGACCACCAACCTGACGCTGGGCGAACGTCTGAATGCCGCCTATCGTAACGACTGGTTTGAATTCGGCTTGAACGGAAGCATTTCCTATTCAATAGAGAAGGATAAACTGACGCCTGACAATAACCAGGAGCCCTATACCTTCTCCTACGGTGCCAATACGCAGATTTCCATGCCGTGGAACATGACGCTCTCTACCAACATTGCCAATCAGAGCCGTCGCGGATATACGGACAGTAGTATGAACCGTAATGAGCTTATCTGGAATGCGCAGTTGTCGCAGACTTTTCTGAAAGGAAATGCCACTGTCAGCTTCGAGATGTACGACATTCTGAAGAGGCAGAGCAACATCAGTCGTTCGCTGACTGCAAGCGGTCGCTCGGTGTACGAATATAACGGCGTGAACAGCTATTGCATGCTTCACTTCATCTATCGTCTGAATATTTTCGGCAGCAAGGCCGCACGCGACAAGATGCAGGGTCGACGTGGCTTCGGTGGTCCGGGCTTTGGTCCGGGGCATGGTCCTGGCCGTTTCGGAGGGCATAGGCCGTTCTAAAATCCTTTTCTGTATAAGGTTTGTAAAAGACACAGAGGCACAGAGCTTATTCTTTATATTATATAAGCTCTCTGTATCTCTGTGTCTTTGTGATTTTCCTTTTCTTTTTCTTTCATTTCATTTTTTGTACTTCATTTCTTTTTCCTACATTTGTTTCACACTTAATTGTCTGTGAACATGCTTGATTGGAACTTCATTGCCAGCCAGATTGCTACGATAGCCTTCGACATTGTTTATTTCGGTGCCATCATCGGAACGATTGTCGTCATTATCCTCGACAACCGCAATCCGGTGAAAACCATGGCATGGATACTGGTATTGATGTTCCTTCCTATCGTGGGGCTGGTGTTTTACTTCTTCTTCGGGCGTAGTCAGCGCCGTGTGCGCATGATAGGGAAGAAGAGTTACAGCCGCTTGTTGAAGAAACCTATGGCGGAATATCTGGCGCAGGATTCATGTACGCTTCCCATCAATTACAGCCGTCTCATATCTTTGTTCCGTAATACCAACCAGGCTTTCCCCTTCGATGGAAACCGGGTGGAAGTCTATACCCTGGGGCTCTCCATGCTGCAATCCCTGCTGCGCGAATTGGGGAAAGCAACGAAGCATATCCACATGGAATTCTATATCTTTGAGGACGATGCCATCGGGCGCTTGGTGCGTGATGTCCTGATGGAAAAGGCGCGTGCCGGGGTAGAGGTACGTGTGATTTATGATGATGTGGGTTGCTGGCATGTTCCCAACCGTTTTTTTGAAGAGATGCGCGAGGCCGGTATCGAGGTACGCAGCTTCCTGAAGGTACGTTTTCCGCTTTTTACCAGCAAGGTGAATTATCGTAATCATCGGAAAATAGTTGTCATTGACGGGCACATCGGCTTTGTGGGGGGGATGAATCTTGCCGAACGCTATATGCGCGGATTCTCATGGGGCATCTGGCGGGACACACATCTGCTGCTGGAGGGCAAGGCTGTTCACGGATTGCAGACCGCCTTCCTGCTCGATTGGTACTTTGTGGACCGTACACTGATTACGTCTACCCGCTATTTCCCGAAAATAGAAAACTACGGTACTTCCTTGGCACAGATTGTAACGAGTGAGCCCGTGGGCCCATGGAAAGACATTATGCAGGGCCTTGCCATATCTATTTCCAGCGCGAAGAAATACTTCTATATCCAGACTCCCTACTTCCTGCCAACCGAAGCCGTACTTGTTGCCATGCAGACAGCTGCCTTATCAGGTGTGGATGTGCGTCTGATGCTGCCCATGCGTGCTGATAATCGCTTGACACATCTGGGCTCCTGCTCTTATCTGGCAGATGTGCTCTATTCGGGAGTCAAGGTCTATTTCTATAAGAAGGGCTTCCTACACTCCAAACTGATGGTTTCGGATGATGAGTTGTCCACGGTAGGCTCCACGAATGTGGATTTTCGCAGTTTTGAACATAACTTTGAGGTGAATGCCTTCATCTATGACACAGAAACAGCGCTTCAGATGCGCGAAATCTTCCTCCAAGATCAGCGCGACTGCGTACAGGTATTCCTGAAGAACTGGGTGAAGCGCCCTTGGTATCGTAAGGCTGCAGAGAGTGTGGTGCGGCTGATGGCGCCGCTTTTGTAATTGTGATAATTATCAATTAAAGAACGTGAAGTTCACGCTACCGTACACCCTTCTCTCCACAAAGTGCGGATGTCCTTCGAAACTGTTTTTCTTCCCGTGTTCCAGAACGAAGAGGCCGTCTTCTTTCAGCAGGTTGTTTTCGAAGATAAGGTCGGGCAAAGTTTCCAGCCCGGCAAGTTCGTAGGGAGGATCGGCAAAGATAAAGTCGAATTGCTCCCGTCCGCTTTTGAGGTATTTGAATACGTCACCGCGTATGGGCAGGCACTTGTCCGTCTTTAATTCCTGCATAATCTTGCAGATGAAGGCATAGTGGTCGCGGTCTTTTTCCACGCTGATTACTTGGTCGCAGCCTCTGGACACAAGCTCGATGCTGATGCTGCCCGTACCGGCAAATAGGTCGAGGGCACGGATGCCGTCCTCAAAGTCCATGTAGTTGGAGAGCACATTGAACAGATTCTCTTTGGCAAAGTCTGTGGTGGGGCGTGCCTTGAAGGAGTGGGGCACGTCGAAACGTCTTCTTTTGTATATTCCGCTGATTACTCGCATAGGGTTATGGCTTGCAGGTCAAGATTAGTGGCGGGATTCATGATGAATACCTGCCGGATGAATTTTCGCAGTTCGGGCAGTAGCAGTTCTTTGTCGTTCAGGTCACCGGTCAGGTGCAGCTCATCGCGCTCCTGCTCGAAGCCGAGTTGTTTCCATATATATAATAGGTAGTAGACACGGTCGGGTGTGCTTCTGCATTCAAAGGAATTGGCAAGAAGGAGGCGTCCGCGCTCGTAGCCGTATACGTCTACGGCATCTTTTCGCAAGTGTGCATACATCTTCCGGTTGTTGCCCAAGCGGCTCTTTGAGGAGAAGAACTCAATGAAGGGGCTGGCTTGGGAATAGAACTTGACATCGGGATACTGTTCGCGAAGGAAGGAGCAGACACTCTTATCCATGCCGAACAGTACGACAGTGCTGTTCTTATGCAGTATGTTGTATTGTACGGTTTCGTTTTCCCGTTTAGGATGGTTGTGATAGAAAATGATTTCCGTTTGTTCGTCCTCGAAGAACTCCAGGGGAATGAACGTGAAGCGTTTGTCTGCCATGAGCACATTGACACGGCGGAAGGGGCGTTCCAACCATGCCAGTTCGCGGAAGGTCTGTTTCAGATTGGCAGTGAGGGAGAAGGACTCGTCCACTGCACGGTCGTAGTAAGAGAACTCGCCGTCGCCCAGAGGGTTGAACACAGAAAAAAGAAATCCATCCGTACTGAGACGGATGGATAATGTATACTGTTCCGATTTATTAAAATCAGTCGTTTCTATCATACGTTTGTCGGGGTGAGATTATTCCCAGTTACCGGCGTTGTTGTTAGCTGTTTCCAAGCTACCAATCATCAGACCGCAGTACTTGCCAAGTTTGGTTTGTACGTCCTTGATGTTGGCAATTTCTTGTGCATCCAGACCGTTCAAATAAACTTCGTACGGAGTCTTCACTTCGAGCAGACAGAAAGGAGCACCGGATTTAGCTGTATCGTTCTTGATGGCCATTTCGAACTGTGCACCGTTTCCGAAGGGAACATATCTCATAGAATCGGGGTTGAAGCCTTTCGGGAAGATAGTATCCAATACGGCTACCCACATAGTGTCACGCTTGAAGTTTTCCAATCCCCATTTCTTGACGTCAGCATAGTTACCTGTCTTCTTTGCCTTATTGATGATGTTGATGGCTTTCTTTTCAGTCAGACCGTCTTCCAGCTGCTTATCGTTCAGTTCTCCTTGCTTGAAGATGAACGGAAGTTTCTGGTTTTTAACAAAGTCAATCAGAGAGTCGAAGCTTGCAGTATATTGCTGGTCATGTAAAGTACGATATTCCAATTGTGCTTTACGGATGTCAATCAGACGTGCAATGACGGCTGCGTCTCTGTGCTTCTTTGCTTTTTCAAAGTTGATAGGACCCATAATGCTGGTGTAACAAATATAAATTAGCACCAAAGCACATAAGCCTAAAATGACATTAAATACTGTTTTCATGATAAATATGTTTTTTAGTTGTTATATTCGCACCGCAAAAATAAAAGAAATTAATTTAAAAACGATAGTTCCCTTTACTTTTTTCTGTTACAAAAATGATAAATAACTATTTAGAAAGGCAAATTAAGGAAAATTTTCCTTACCAACCAACTCCTGAGCAAGAAATTGCTGTAAAATCTTTATCGGAGTTCCTTCTGTCACCCCGTAGCGAGGTGGTTTTTATGCTTCGTGGTTATGCGGGGACGGGTAAAACATCGTTGGTCGGTGCCTTGGTGCGGACGTTGGATAAGTTGCAACAAAAGTCGGTATTGCTGGCACCGACCGGACGGGCGGCAAAAGTTTTCTCGGCGTATGCGGGGCATCCGGCGTTTACAATTCATAAAAAAATTTATAGACAGCAATCTTTCTCCAATGAGCTGAGCAATTTTTCTGTGAACGATAATTTGACAACTCACACTTTATATATAGTGGATGAGGCCTCAATGATTTCCAATGAGGGACTGTCCGGTTCCATGTTCGGCACGGGCAGGTTGCTGGACGACCTGGTGCAGTTTGTCTATTCCGGCCAGGGATGCCGCCTGCTGCTGATGGGCGATACGGCACAGCTGCCGCCGGTGGGGGAGGAGCAGAGCCCTGCCCTCTTTGCCGATGCCTTGAAAGGCTACGGGCTGGAAGTGGTGGAGGTGGACTTGACGCAGGTGGTGCGTCAGGAGCAACAGTCGGGCATTTTGTGGAATGCCACCCGCCTGAGGCAGTTGATAGCGGAAGACGATTGCTACAGCCTGCCGAAGATAAAGGTTTCGGGGTTTGCCGACATTAAAGTTCTGCCCGGAAATGAGCTGATAGAAACGCTGAGCTCTTGCTACGACCATGACGGGCTGGATGAAACTATCGTGGTGTGCCGCTCCAACAAGAGGGCGAACATCTACAACAAAGGCATCCGTGCGCAGATTCTCTGGCGTGAGGATGAATTAAACACCGGTGATTTGTTGATGGTGGCGAAAAATAACTACTTTTGGACGGAAAAGGAGAAAGAGATGGATTTCATTGCCAACGGTGAGACTGCCGTGGTGCGCCGCGTGCGCCGTACGCGAGAGCTGTATGGCTTCCGCTTTGCAGACGTGACGCTGGTCTTTCCCGACTATAACGACTTTGAACTGGAAGTGAACATGCTGCTCGATACGCTGCATACCGACTCGCCTGCGCTGCCCAAGGCAGAAAACGACCGGCTTTTCTACTCCGTCCTCGAAGATTATGCCGACATCACCGTGAAGCGCGAGCGGATGAAGAAGATGAAGGCAGACCCGTACTACAACGCCTTGCAAGTGAAGTATGCCTATGCCGTGACTTGCCACAAGGCGCAGGGCGGGCAATGGAAGAATGTCTTTCTGGACCAGGGGTATATGACGGATGAATACCTGACACCCGATTATTTCCGTTGGCTCTACACCGCCTTTACCCGTGCCACGGGAACGCTCTACTTGGTGAACTATCCGGAAGAACAAATAGTTTGAAAAAGAGAGGGGTACCGATGCAGTATTCCGGCATTTTTTGTATTTTTGTAGATAGAACAACTATAACTGAACAAGTATGAAGAAACTATACTCTCTCTTTGCCTTGATAGCACTGCTGTTTACCGCTTCCGGTTGCGAGGACGATTACCGAAGCATGGTACTTTTCGAAGGTGTGGAGCCTATCTACCAGATTGGGACATGTGACAATCTGGTGTCCAATCTTTCTTATTATCTTTCTGAAACAAACGAAGATACAGTGCTGGGCATTGACGGCGGCGACGGTTCCTATAATGTGATTAACGAGCACGAGTCGGTGGCTTCCGTGACTTTTACCGATGATGTCAACGGGTATCAGCGTATCAAGATTCATCCGCTGGCAGAGGGGGAGACGATTGTGAAGGTGATGGATGGTTCCGGTGAGGAAACACAACTGCGCATCACGGTGAAAGGTCGTAGGCAATATACGTTGACGAAAATGGGCTTCGAGTATGGTATCAGTAGTGGTGCACCGACGGAACTGCTGGGTGATGTTTCTAAGGCACTTGCCGAGCGTCCTTGGGTGAAGGATGGCGGGTATTATGTGCTGGTGCCCGAAGATTTCTCCAATAGTATGTGGAAAGGTGTATTGGAAATCTATCCGACGGGAAAAGAGGAGGAACCGCTAATGGGGATATACGAGACAGTTCCAGTGGAAGATGAGAACGGAGATACATATGCATTGTGGCAGTTTACTTATAATGGAGAGAAGAGGCTCTTTACGCGGACGGTCTCGGGAAATGGTAAATGTGTACTTGCGGAAAATGTAACTCCTTTCTGTCCTTCCGGTTTGCTGCCCGAAGGTGCACTGGTGGTTTATCGCGAAATGTTTATACTTCGGATGGAATAAGGTTTTAGTGGAAATCTTGTCAAGAGCAGATTTACGAAAGATTAACAGACGGGAGGCTTAGGCTTCCCGTTTTTGTTTCTGTTGCGCATCATCTGTCTGTTCTGTATGCATCATTCGTTTGCTTCGAATGCATTGTCTGTTTGTTCTGGACTAATCATCCGTTCCCTCCACTTCACTGTCCCAAACCTTAGGGTTTTTCACGGAAACCCCAGGGCTTTGGAGGGTAAATGCCAGCCATTTCACTTGCTAAGGTGTGGCATTTAGGATGGTAAGGTGTGGAGTTTGGGGAGCCGGCATGTGGCATTTCAAATGGAATACCGTGGAGGATAAAAAGAAAAGGAGAAGCAATGCTCCTCCTTTCCCGGTAGTTTAATTTTGAAATATCTAAAAAATGACATTACAAATATACAACATCACAGAGGCGATGTCAAGTGTTTCGCCAATTATTTTCAATTATAATCCTGCCAATTCCAAAACTTTGTCAATGGCAGCGTTCAGTCCGTCAGCATTCTTACCGCCGGCAGTTGCAAAGTGGGGCTGGCCACCGCCACCGCCTTGGATAAGTTTGGCAGCTTCTTTCACCAGGTTACCGGCTTTCAGTCCGCCTGCCACGAGGTTGTCGCTCAGCATGACGGTCAGCATCGGCTTGCCTTCGGCTTCTGTTCCCGCTACGAAGAACAGGTTTTCCGTAATCTGGCCACGCAACTGGAAGGCGATGTTCTTCACTGTTTCTGCCGGCAGGGGAGCACAGAACTTGATGACTTTAACGCCATTGACTTCCTGCACGTTCTTCAGCAGTCTTTCTTTCAGCTGTGCTTCTTTCTCTTTCATGAAGTCCTCTACCTGCTTCTTCAGTCCGGCGTTTTCGTCAATATACTTACGGATGGTTCCGGCAAGGTCGGGTGCGTTGTTGAAGAGCGCCTTCAAGTCGTGCAGCGTGTCCTCGATGGTGTTCAGCAGTTCCTCCACGCGTGCACCCGTGTAGGCTTCGATACGGCGCACACCGGCAGCCACGGAGCTTTCGGAGATAATCTTCACCATACCGATGTTTCCGGTTGCAGCCACGTGCGTACCACCACAGAATTCTACGGAAGAACCGAACTGGATAACGCGTACATGGTCGCCGTACTTCTCGCCGAACAGAGCGATGGCGCCCAGTTCTTTGGCTTCTTCGATAGGAATGTTGCGGTATTCCTTCAAAGGTATGTTGGCGCGAATCTTTGCATTAACGATGTGTTCCACCTTGCGGATTTCCTCGTCCGTCACCTTCTGGAAGTGTGAGAAGTCGAAACGCAGGGAGTCCGGTGTAACCAAAGAGCCCTTCTGCTCTACATGCTCGCCCAATACTTCGCGCAGCGCAGCATCCAGCAAGTGGGTGGCAGAGTGGTTGGCGGCACAAGCGGCACGCTTGTCGGTATCCACGCATGCCATCATCGGAGCTTCCATGTGTTCGGGCAGCTTCTTGGTGATGTGGATAGGCAGGTTGTTCTCCTTCTTGGTGTCTACCACTTCGATGGTTTCAAACTCGTTCACCAATACACCGGTGTCACCTACCTGACCGCCGCTTTCGGCATAGAACGGAGTCTTGTCCAGTACAATCTGATACAAGGTTTGGTTCTTCTGCTTCACTTGGCGGTAGCGCAGAATGGATGTTTCGTATTCCGTATAGTCATATCCTACGAATTCGGTAGTACCCTCCTTTAGCGTAATCCAGTCACCGGTCTCTATGGCGGCGGCATTGCGGGCACGCTGTTTCTGCTGCTGCATTTCGGCGTCAAACTCCTTGATGTCGGCAGTCATGCCGTTTTCGCGGAGAATCAGTTCCGTCAAGTCGAGCGGGAAACCGAAGGTATCATATAAGGTAAAGGCATCCTTTCCGCTGATTTCGTTCTTGCCGGCGGCTTTGGCGTCTGCCATGGTCTTTTCCAGCAGGCGGATACCCGTCTCCAGGGTGCGGAGGAAGGAGTCTTCTTCTTCCTTGATAACTTTGGCAATCAGTTCCTTCTGTGCATCCAGTTCGGGATAAGCGGCGCCCATGTTCTCGATGAGTACGGGGAGGAGCTTGTACATGAATGCCTGCTTCTGTCCGAGGAACGTGTAACCGTAGCGCACGGCACGGCGGAGGATACGACGGATGACGTAACCTGCCTTGGCATTGCTCGGAAGCTGTCCGTCGGTGATGGAGAAGGCGATGGTGCGGATGTGGTCGGCAATTACACGCATGGCGATGTCCGACTTCTCATCTTCGCCATACTTCTTGCCTGCCATGTCTCCGATGGCTTTCAGTATCGGTTGGAATACGTCGGTGTCGTAGTTGGAGGTCTTTCCTTGCAGTGTGCGCACCAGTCGCTCGAAGCCCATGCCGGTGTCGATGACCTTGGCGGGAAGTCCTTCCAGGCTGCCGTCCGCCTTGCGGTTGAACTGCATGAACACGAGGTTCCAGATTTCAATCACCTGCGGGTGGTCTTTGTTCACCAGCTGGCTGCCGGGTACTTTGGCCTTCTCTTCTTCCGAACGGGAGTCCACATGGATTTCCGAACACGGACCGCACGGTCCCGTATCACCCATTTCCCAGAAGTTATCGTGTTTGTTGCCATTCAGAATGTGGTCTTTCGGCAAGAACTGCTCCCAGTAAGAAGCGGCTTCGTTGTCGCGTTCCAGTCCTTCTTCGGCGCTACCTTCGAATACGGTGGCGTAGAGGTCTTTGGGGTCGAGTTTCAATACATCCACCAGATACTCCCATGCCCAGGAGATGGCTTCCTTCTTGAAGTAGTCGCCAAACGACCAGTTGCCCAGCATCTCGAACATGGTGTGGTGGTAGGTATCGTGACCCACTTCCTCCAGGTCGTTGTGCTTTCCGCTTACGCGAAGGCATTTCTGCGAGTCAGCAACTCTTTTGTATTTCGCCGGGTGGTTGCCCAAAATGATATCTTTAAACTGGTTCATTCCCGCATTGGTGAACATCAACGTGGGGTCATCCTTAATCACCATCGGGGCCGAAGGCACTATCTGGTGACCTTTACTTTCGAAGAAACTCTTGAAAGAGTCTCTGATTTCGTTTGCAGTCAACATACTCTCTATTGATTTATCTGATTCTAATTTGATTTACCTTCTCTTGTCGTTTTTTGCCCGTTTCTTACTACTAACTACTTGCTACTTAGTCTTAATATTCTTGAAAAAACTGTGCAAAGATAGCTTGTTTTTATTACTTTTGTCGCATTGACAAGCGAAATATTTCCTAAGATGCGCAAAGTTTACTACATTTATAATCCCCAGACGCAGACGTACGACCGTATTTATCCTACCGTGAGGCAGCGGGCGCTGAGCATTCTCCGCCGTTTGTTCATCGGTATGGGGCTGGGTGCGGGCAGTTTCATCGTATTGCTGCTTATCTTCGGCTCTCCGTCGGAGAAGGAGTTGCGAAAGGAGAACAGCAAACTGCAGGCGCAGTACAACGTCCTCTCCCGCCGGCTGGACGAGGCTATGGGAGTGCTGCAAGACATACAGCAGCGTGATGACAATCTGTACCGGGTGATTTTCATGGCCGACCCTATTCCTTCTGCCATCCGTCAGGCTGGATACGGCGGTACCAACCGCTATGAGCATCTGATGGATATGGCTAACTCCGACTTGGTTATCAATACCACGCAGAAAATGGATATGATTAGCAAGCAACTCTATATCCAGTCCCGCTCCTTTGACGATGTGGTGGAGATGTGCAAGAATCATGATGAAATGCTGCGCTGCATTCCTGCCATACAGCCGGTTTCCAATAAAGACCTCCGTAAGACCGCTTCGGGTTACGGTACGCGTATCGACCCCATTTATGGTACCAGCAAGTTCCATGAGGGTATGGACTTTTCGGCTCCCCAGGGCACGGATGTCTATGCCACGGGAGATGGCACCGTGGTGCAGATGGGCTGGCAATCGGGCTATGGCAACAGAATTGTGATAGACCACGGCTTCGGTTATCAGACGGTGTATGCACACTTGCGCGATTTCCGGACGAAGTTGGGCAAGAAAGTGGTACGTGGTGAGGTCATTGGCGGGGTAGGCAGTACGGGCAAGAGTACTGGTCCGCACTTGCACTACGAAGTACACGTTAAGGGAAAAGTTGTGAATCCCGTCAACTACTACTTCATGGATCTCAGTGCCGAGGATTATGACCGCATGATACAGATTGCGGCGAACCATGGTAAGGTGCTTGATTGACGGATGATTTATAGAGAAAGGATTACATCATGCTGAATACAGATAAGAATTTAAAGTTATATTACTCCATCAGCGAGGTGGCTGCCATGTTCGATGTCAACGAATCACTGCTCCGTTTCTGGGAAAAGGAGTTTCCGCAACTCAATCCGAAGAAGGGGGGGCGGGGAATACGCCAGTACCGTAAGGAGGACATTGAGACAGTGAAACTTATCTATCATCTGGTGAAGGAGCGCGGAATGACCTTGCCCGGCGCCCGCCAACGGATGAAAGACAATAAAGAAGCTACGATACGCAACTTTGAAATCGTAGATCGCCTGAGAGCTATCCGCGAAGAACTGGTAGGCATGAAACTGGCATTGGATGAGTTTACTTACGAGGATGTGGAGAGCTTGAAGGAAAATATTCAAGGACTGAAGTAGAATAAATACCACTCCGTTTATTCCTCTACTCTCGTCACTTGTTTTATATTCTGTATCTGCTTCAGGTTATTGCAGATAGTGCGCACGTCGTCCACATCGTGTACATAGAGTTGTATCTTTCCTTCGAAGATACCGTCGTTGGTTTCGATGGTCAGTTTACGGATATTCACGTTGAGCTGGCGGGAGATGACTTGAGTTACTTCGTTCAGCAATCCCATGCTGTCTATACCTTTTATATATATGGTGACGAGGAACGACAAATCCTTGTGAGTGTCCCACTCGGTGGCGATGATACGGTTTCCGTAGCTACTCTTAAGGCGGGTGGCAACGGGGCATTGGCGCTTGTGGATGACAACACGGTTTTGCTCGTCGATGTATCCCAGTACGTCGTCACCCGGAATGGGATGGCAACAGTCGGCCATAATATAGTTCTTTGAGATGGTCTCTTCCGTCAGCTTCAGAATCTGCTTAGTGTTGATTTTCTCTTGCGGTGTTTTCTCTTCCGGTTGTTCTTTGGCATCCTTGTTGTCCTTGTTACCGAAGGAGAAGGTCAGGAACTTCTTCCAGTTGCTGTTCTGCTTTTCCTTGAACACGTTCTTGTCGGCATCGCCCAGCACAACCCGTTTGTTGCCGATGGCAACGAGCAGCTCGTCGCGGGTGTGGAAGCCGTGCAGCCTGGTCAGCTTGTCCAGAGCAGCATCATCCATACGTATATCCTCGTTTTTGAAGAATTCGTTCAGTATGGTTTCACCTTCTTTCTGATAGGCTTTCGCCTCTTTGCGCAGGATGGCGGCAATCTTGGCGCGGGCGCGGGCGGTGGTGGCATACACTTCCCACTCCGGCTGCACGCGTTGCGATTTGGAGGTCAATATCTCTACCTGGTCACCGCTTTGCAGTTTGTGGCTTAGGGGAACCAGTTTGTGGTTTACCTTGGCGCCGATGCAGTGGCTGCCGATGTCGGTATGCAAGGAGAAGGCAAAGTCCAGTGCCGTAGAGTTCTGCGGCATGGTCTTGAGGTCGCCTTTCGGGGTGAAGACGAAAATTTCCGATGCAAACAAGTTCAGTTTGATGGTATCGAGAAAATCGATGGCGTCCGGTTGTGGGTCGTCCAGAATTTCCTTGATGGTACGCAACCATTTCTCCAGTTCGCCTTCATCTTCGCTGCCTCCGCCTTCTTTGTATTTCCAGTGGGCGGCAAAGCCTTGTTCGGCAACGTCATTCATGCGTTCACTGCGGATTTGTACTTCAATCCATTGCCCGTTGTTACCCATAAGGGTGACGTGCAGGGCTTGGTAGCCGTTGGCTTTGGGATGGCTCACCCAGTCGCGCAGGCGGTCAGGGTGGGGCTTGTATATCTTGGATATGGAGACGTAAATGTCGAAGCAGTCGTTTAGCTCTTCCTCTATATTGCGGGGCTCGAAGATGATGCGGACAGCAAGCAAATCATAGATTTCCTCGAAGGGGACATGCTTGGTCTGCATTTTGTTCCAGATGGAGTAGATGGACTTTACACGGGCAAGGATACGGTATTTCAGTCCCATTTTGTCCAGTTGCGCCCGTATCGGAGCGGTGAACTCATTGAATACCTTGTCGCGCTCCACGGCGGTGGCTTCCAGTTTCTCTTCTATCTCGTGGTACTCTTCCGGATGTTCGTACTTGAAGCTCAGGTTTTCCAGTTCTGTCTTGATTTTGTACAAGCCGAGGCGGTTGGCGAGCGGGGCATAAATATAGAGTGTTTCGCCTGCAATCTTGAACTGCTTGTTGGGCAGCATGGAGCCGAGTGTACGCATGTTATGCAGACGGTCGGCTATCTTGATGAGGATAACCCGGATATCGTCGGACATAGTGAGCAGCAGCTTCTTGAAGTTCTCTGCCTGCGCCGAGGCACGGTCGCCGAAGATACCGCCGGAAATCTTTGTCAGCCCGTCTACAATCTGGGCGATTTTGGGACCGAAGATGTTTTCAATATCCTCTACGGTGTAGTCGGTGTCCTCCACCACATCATGCAGCAATGCCGAGCATATGGAAGTAGACCCCAGTCCTATCTCATTACAGACAATCTTTGCCACAGCAATGGGGTGCATGATGTAGGGCTCGCCGGAACGACGCTTGATGCCCTTATGCGCCTGGTTGGCAAAGTTGAATGCTTTGGTTATTATTTCGACGCGCTTGCGGTGCTTGGTGGCCAAATAGTCGTTCAACAGTTCTTGGAATGCCTGTTCGATCATTTCCTCTTCGGCTTTTTCCTTTTCCTTCTGACTTATATTTTCTTCCATATACTGCTTTCTCCTTTCTTCACTTCACTTTTTGCAAAAATAAGCAATTTTCAACACCGGGCAAGCGTTTATGTCTTTATTTATAAATCTTCAAGCGCTTTCCTGCGGAGATTCTGGTACTGCGCAATCCATTCCAACTTTTTAACTGATTGACAGTGACACCGTATTTCCGTGCAATGCTGCCGAGATTCTCGCCACTGCGTATCTTGTGGTAGGTGACATTCCCCGTAGCGGTACTGCCTTTGCTGCTACGTGCCGTCGAGCGTGTATTGGAAACGGCCACGACTCTGCGGTTCTTGAACAGCTCGTTACTGCGGTGGGCATAGATGGTGTCTTGCTTGTCAATGAAGGCACTGATGTAGTTGATGGGGAGGCGTAGCGTCTGCGGCTTGCTCTCTCCGGGGATGATGCTTTTCTTGAATTGGGGATTCAGGCTCTTTATCTGGTCCAGGCTGATGCCGCATAGGTCGGAAATCTGCTCGAAATGAAGGTTACGGCTTACTTGCACCGTATCGGTTGCTTCCGGAATGTCGGTTTCCATGGGGCAGATGTTGTGCTTGCAGTAGTAGGTCATTACGTAGTTGGCGGCAATGAAGGCGGGCACGTAGCCGCGTGTCTCTTTGGGCAGATAGTTGTAGATTTCCCAATAATCGGTTTTCCCTCCCGAGCGGCGGATGGCTTTGTTGATGGTGCCCGGACCGCAGTTGTAGGCGGCAATCACCAGGTTCCAGTCTTTGTAAATGTCATACATGTCCTTCAGGTAGCGTGCTGCCGCCCAGGTCGCCTTTATCGGGTCACGGCGTTCGTCTACGAGGCTGTTGCTTTCCAGTCCGTATATCTTTCCGGTGGCGAGCATAAACTGCCATAGTCCGCAGGCTCCCGCGCGGGATACGGCAGAAGGGTTGAGAGCGGATTCTATGATGGGCAGGTATTTCAGCTCGAGCGGCAGGCCGTAGGCATCCAGCGCTTCTTCGAAGATGGGCATATAGAAGTTGCAGGCGCTCAGCATGAAGGCAACCTGGTTGCGCAGGCGTCCGGCATACATGTCGATGAACTTGCGCACAATCTCGTTGTATGGCATTTCCATGACGGTCGGCATGCGCGACAACCGGTCTATGTATACAGAGTCACTGAACATCGGGTTTACGGTAGAGGTGCTGCAGTCTTTTCCCAAGTCTATGTAATTCTTGGCTTTCCAGTCATTGAGCAGGCTGTCCAGCGGATAGGTCATGCTTTTGGGCAGCTCGATGGATTCCTGGCGTTCCGTGCCGTTTTCGCGGATAAGCACTTCCACGCTTTCTTGCGCATGCATGGCCGGAGCGGTGAAGAGGGCGCAAAACAGAAGCGAGGAACCGAGAATAATTCTTTTCATATATATGGCCTTGTGTGTCATTAGGTAATAATTTATGCTTTAATTTTCGTTTTTAGAATCGGAAACTGCATTGCACGCCGACGTTCTTATTAGAGGAACCAGTCATCTGGCTGTTGATTATGGCAGGTTCCACTTTCATGCTGAGGTCGGGGGTGATGTCAAAGTTGGACAGCTCTGCGTCTACGTATGCGTCGACAACGGACAGCAGGTATACACCGATAAAGGCGAAGATGCTCAAGTCGCGGTATCGTCGGAAGGTATCCTTACGCTTCCGTAGTGTCTCCGTCAGCTGGCTTTCGGTATAGTTATAGTTGGGAGGCAGCAGGTCGGTAATGGTACTGGAGTTGAAATTACCATTTACGGCATCCTTGTAGGCGGCCGAATAGTCCTTATACATCTTGCTGTTCCACGTAAGGGCATAGGCACAACCGGCAAATCCTCCATAGAAGATGGGCAGTTTCCAATACTTGCGGTTGTAAATTTGTCCACCGCCGGGAATGACGAGGGCAAGCCAGGTGGCTTTTGTGGGATTAGGTACCCACCTTTTGGGGTCGATGGCCTTTTGCAGACTGTCTGTAGGCACGGGCTGTTCCTTCAGGTCGGGGCTGGCAGTCATTTCCAGCATCTTCCGCTTGTTTTCGGCTGCAAGACTGTCGGCAACAGTGAGGCTGTCCCGGTTCACCACGGTGTTGAGTGTATCGGTCTGATGCCGCTGCGCACGCTTGGAAGCGGCACGTGGACGGTCTTGACCATACATAGCAATCCCTGCCATCTGTAAAAAACAGAGCAGCAGGGCAATGGCTAACTGATATATTCTTCCTTTTTTCCTCATTTATTTCTTCAGCGTATCAAGAATGCCGATGATACGTTCCAATTCTTCTTCGTTATTGAACGGGATACTGATTTTACCTTTTCCTTTCTCCGAGCAGGTTAGCTGCACCTTGGTACTGAAAAAGCCCGAGAGCTGTTGTTTCAGCATATTGAATTCTTCGGGCAGTTTGGCGCGCTTGGGGGCAATCTTACGACCACCGCTCTTCACGCTTTCGCCTTCACTCAGTGACTTTACGATTTCTTCCACTTTGCGTACGGAATACCCGTGCTCCAGGATTTCTTCGAAAATCTTCACTTGCAGTTTGGGATCGCCAAGCGTTACCAAAGCGCGGGCATGTCCCATGTCTATCTGCTTGTTCTGCAGTCCCATCTGGACGGGGGCGGGCAGTTTGAGCAGGCGCAGGTAGTTGGCAATGGTGGTACGCTTCTTACCAACGCGTTCGCTGAGGCGTTCCTGCGTCAGTCCGTATTGTTCCAACAGATGCTGGTAAGCGAGGGCTATTTCTACGGAGTTCAAGTCTTCGCGCTGTATGTTTTCGATGAGCGCCATTTCCATGACGTTCTCGTCATCTGCAGTGCGGATATAGGCAGGGATGCTTGTCAGTCCGGCAAGCTGCGAAGCACGGAAACGACGCTCGCCGGCGATAATCTGGTATTCGTCGTCGCTAAGCTTGCGCAGGGTGATGGGCTGTATGATGCCGATTTCGGAGATGGAATCGGCTAACTCCTGCAACGCAACCGGGTCGAATTCATGACGGGGCTGGTTGGGATTGACCGTAATCTTCGACAGCTCTATCTCATTGATAGAGGAGGAGCCTTCGGTCTTTACTTCATCCATGGAGAAGAGGGCGTCCAGCCCGCGTCCTAATGCATTTCTTTGTGCCATCTGTTTATTTACTATTTGACGATTTACAATTTACAATTTAACCATACGGGATGATTTGTTTGTGCATTGTAAATATGGTATTTATCACTAATCATTAATCACTAACCACTATAATCACTTCTTTTCGTTTCTGCTTATCAATTCCTTGGCAAGTGCCATGTGGTTTTTGGCTCCGGTTGAGTCTGCGTCATAGAGAATGGTGGGCAGGCCGTAGCTGGGAGCTTCGCTCAGTTTCACATTGCGCTGGATGACGGTGTTGAATACCAATTCCTGGAAGTGGCGTTTCACTTCATCGTAAATCTGGTTGGCCTGGCGCAGACGCGAGTCGTACATCGTCAGCAGGAAGCCTTCGATTTCGAGGGCAGGGTTCAGCTTGGACTTGATGATTTTAATGGTATTCAGCAATTTGCTGATGCCTTCCAGTGCAAAATATTCCGCTTGTACGGGGATGATTACCGAATCGGCGGCAGTCAGTGCGTTGACCGTAATCAGACCCAAAGACGGGGAACAGTCTATCAAGATATAATCAAACTCATTCTTCAGCGGAGCGAGTACTTCTTTCAGTATCTTTTCGCGGTTTTTCAGATTGAGCATCTCTATTTCGGCACCTACCAGATTGATGTGGGAGGAGATTACCTTCAGTGTGTCTATCTCCGTGTCATGAAGGGCCTCGCGTACGTCTGCACGGTCAATAATGCACTCGTAGATAGTACATTCCGACTGCTTGATGTCCACACCCAATCCTGAGGAGGCATTGGCCTGCGGGTCGGCATCTACAACGAGCACTTTCTTTTCAAGCGTGGCGAGTGAGGCTGCGAGGTTGATTGTCGTCGTAGTCTTGCCTACACCACCCTTTTGGTTAGCCATAGCAATTATTTTTCCCATAATCTCAATATTTATTGGCAGCGAAATAAGTGATAATTCCGGATAGCGCCTACAAATTTGGAGAAAGATTGCAAAAACGGTTGATAAGTCGGCTGTTTTGTTAATAACTCACAGACGTTTACCGCTGTTTTTCTTCTTGTAAATTGCGCGTAAAGCGTTCTTTCTCTGTTTAGTGGGCAAATATACGTATTTATCTTGAAATGAAGCTGATTTTTTGTCTCGCTTGCAGAAGATTAAGATTTGTAAACCAATGGAAGACATTGGCTTGGACTATTCTCTCTACTTGCATGAGATGTACATCTCGTGTTGTTTGAAACGTGCATCTCATGTTGCTCGAGATGTACATCTCATGCAGATGGACTACCGTGTGGAAGATGGTCGGGGGATAAGTTGTTCCCGGGCAGAAGGAGAGGGGCTGGTGTCAGACCAAGGCTTTGACGAACTCCCAGCAGAAGTACGCACACATCACACATTTCACTACTGTGCCCAGCAAGAATCCAAGCAGCGAGCCCAGCCCCGATTTCAAGGCCTGGTCTGTCTTGCTGCCTCCCATCAGTTCGCCGGCAAAGGCTCCGAGAAAGGGGCCGAGGATGATGCCCCAAGGCATGAAGAACAACCCTACGATGGTGCCTATGAGGCAGCCGCGCGTTCCCCACCGACTGCCTCCGCTATATTTGCTGCCCAGCATCGGGACGAAATAATCCAGTATCTGTACAAGGACGACTGCTGCCAGCCATAGAAGTAACTGCGTGGTGGAAAACTGCGCCTTGTCCGTGAAATGTAGAAGCAACAAGCCTGCATAGGCTACGGGCGGTCCCGGAATCATAGGCAGGATGCAGCCTGCCAATCCGACAATCAGACAGAGGATGCCCAAGATGATGAGAAGAATGTCCATAGGTGTATCGTTTCTGTTGGTGAAGATGACAGCGGTTGTTCCCTGCTACTCGAATCGGTTGTATATGACAATGGGGCGGGAGCGGCGTGTGCTCATCGACGGGAACCATATATCGTCGGCTGTGAGGCCGCATTGCTTGATGGCTTCGGCGCAGTATTCCAGTCGTCCGAAGTCGGCATCGACATTGTTTGTACCGAATGTGAATTTGATTCCACGTGCTTTGGCGCGACGGATAATCTCGAAACTGGGAATCCGGTAGCGTGCATTGATTTCCAGAGCGATTCCATGTTGTTGCAATACATTCAATACGCGTTCAATGCGTCCGTCCGTCCAGTACTTGTCGTAATCATGCGCCATAGTATCGGGCAAGAAGGTAGGGTTGGCATAAATGTCGGCTGGCTCGTTGGTCAGAATCAGAACTGTTTGGTCGACAAGGTGGTCCATATACTGTTCAAGCGTAATGTCATCAAAGAGTGCTTCTTCGGCCCGGTAGATACGCGAATTACGTCCTTTGTGGTCTATGATGGTCATGGCGTCGGTAAACAGGTAATCGAAAATCCCCAAGGCTTCCTGCGAGAAAGTTGCCGTCCATTTGCGTCCCTCACCTTGTACACCGCACAGGAATGGCATCCCTTTTACTTCATTAAAATAGTCGTACACTTCTTTGTCATCGGCCAGCATACGTCCTACGCCTCCTTCTCCGGCATTGGGGGCGACACCATAGTTGATACCGTAATTCATGGACATGGCGTGTGCCGTTTCCTTCGTCAGCCCTCCTTTCAAGTGAACGTGGTAGTCTATAACTGGGAAATCGCGCTGCTGTAGCCTGATTATCTCATCCGTGCGCTCGTCTACCGGAGCAAGCGTGTCGGCTTCGTTGCGTGCTTCCTTGGCAAGCTGTTCGATGGCGAGATTCCGGAATGACACTTCGCCGTGTATGCCTTGCAAGGCTATGGAACCTTGACTCAACAGTTGCCGGGCGTGCTCCTCTGTGCGATATGGATGTTCGGGTTCGGTATAGCAGACAACTTCGGTTCCGTTAATGCAGACAATGATGTTTTGTCCGCGTACGGTTATCTCGAAGTCAAACCATTCTCCATCTTTTGCGAGTGAGCGATAGAGGTTGCGCACCGAGGCGAGTGAGCCGCTCTTGCGTGTGCCGTCGATGTCTCCGTTACGGAATATCATTTCATAACCGGACTCGCCGTCCGTATGAAAGAGGAGGCCTGCTTCGGAGCCGGGTTGTGTGAGGGCTTCTCCGGTGAGTCGGAAATTTTGGTATTCTTTGTCGTTGAAGAGCTTCCGGCCTTCTGCAATGACCGGGTCTGCCGTGTGAAGCGTAGATGTCCCGTCATTCCATTGGTCAAGTGGCTCGGGAGAACTGCTCCTGCCACAGCTTGTCAGGGTTGTTAGAAACAGAATAATTGCGGCAGCTGCCGTCTCGATGCGTGCAGCAATGGTAGAATGGCAAAAAGTGTTCATTATAGCATGGATTTTATGAATGATTATATTCCAATTATTGTCGGTACAAAGTTAGCCTTTTCTGAAAATATCTTTGAATACAAAAGAATTATTATCTTTGTAGTATTCTGTTTAAAGCCTTTTTAGCTACTTTTGCACGATAATAAAAAAGAAAGTTATGGAAAATCAGAGACCTTTGATATTGATTTCCAATGATGACGGCATCATTGCGAAAGGTATTAGCGAGTTAATCAAATTCCTCCGTCCGCTGGGTGAGATTGTGGTAATGGCGCCGGATGCACCCCGCTCTGGAAGTGCGTGTGCGCTGACAGTAACGGAACCTATCCACTACCAGCTGGTTCGTAAGGATGTTGGGCTGACGGTATACAAGTGTTCCGGTACGCCGACCGACTGTGTGAAGCTGGCTTTTCATACGGTGCTCGACCGCAAGCCCGACTTGGTGGTAGGCGGCATCAATCATGGCGACAATTCTTCCGTAAACCTGCATTATTCCGGTACGATGGGCGTTGTGATAGAGGGATGCCTGAAAGGAGTGCCTTCCATTGGATTCTCTCTTTGCAGCCATGAGCCGAACGCTGATTTTGAGCCTGCAGGTCCTTACATCCGAGAGATAACCCGGCTGGTATTGGAGAAAGGACTCCCTCCGTTGACGTGCCTCAATGTCAACTTCCCCGATACCAAAGAACTGAAGGGTGTGAAGATTTGCGAACAAACCAAAGGGCAATGGACTAATGAATGGGAAAACTTTGCCCATAGAGGAGATGCCCATTACTACTGGCTGACCGGTGAGTTTGAGAACAACGATGCTGAAAACGAGAAGAATGACCATTGGGCACTCGATAACGGTTATGTGGCAATCACCCCGACCACGGTGGATGCAACGGCATACGGCTTGATTGATGAACTGAAAACATGGTTCTGAATTAATTGACAATTATCAATTGATATGAAGTACTACTTGATTGCCGGTGAAGCTTCTGGTGACCTGCATGCTTCCCATCTGATGGCTGCATTGAAGGAGGAGGACTCGCAAGCGGAGTTCCGTTTCTTCGGAGGCGATCTCATGGCTGCAGTGGGTGGTGTGATGGTGAAGCATTACAAAGAGTTGGCATATATGGGGTTCATTCCCGTATTGCTGCATCTGCGCACCATTTTTGCCAATATGAAGCGCTGCAAGGAGGATATTGTTGCGTGGCAGCCGGATGTGCTGATTTTGGTGGACTATCCGGGCTTTAATCTGGATATAGCCAAGTTTGTCCATGCCAACACGAGGATTCCTGTCTTTTATTATATCTCTCCCAAGATTTGGGCATGGAAGGAATACCGCATCAAGAATATTAAACGGGATGTAGATGAGCTGTTCTCCATCCTACCGTTCGAAGTGGAGTTTTTTGAAGGGAAGCACGGGTATCCGATACGTTATGTTGGCAATCCGACAGTGGATGAAGTGACGGCTTTTCTTGCTTCCAGCTCAGAGACATTCGACGACTTTGTCCGGGCAAACGGACTTCCTACCAAACCCATTATTGCTCTGCTGGCTGGTAGCCGCAAGCAGGAAATCAAGGACAATCTGCCCGACATGCTTCGTGCGGCAGCTTCTTTTCCCGATTATCAACTGGTGCTGGCCGGTGCTCCGGGTATTTCCCCCGAGTATTATAAACGTTATGTGGGTGGGGCGGACGTGAAGATTATCTTCAACAAGACATACCCTTTGTTGAGGCAGGCAGAGGCTGCACTGGTCACTTCGGGGACGGCAACGCTGGAAACAGCTCTGTTCCGTGTGCCGCAAGCGGTGTGCTACCATACTCCGATAGGAAAGGTTATCGCTTTCCTGAAACGGCATATACTGAAAGTGAAGTACATTTCCCTGGTCAATCTCATAGCCAACCGGGAGGTGGTGAAAGAGCTGGTTGCAGATACCATGACGGTAGAGCAGGTACGCTCGGAGCTGAACCGCATTTTGTACGATAAGGAATACCGCCGTCAGATGCTCGAGGGATATGAGTATATGGCATCCCGTCTGGGAGAGGCAGGGGCACCCAAACATACTGCCCGCGAGATGGTGGCATTACTGAGAAAGAGGGAAGAATAATCGAAAAATTAAGAATTTGTTAAAATGGGAAAAGCCGGTGCAGTAAATGCCCGGCTTTTGTATTTTCTATACAGAAACAAATGAAAAGGACTTTGATTATGAAAAAGCTACATTGGTTATTTATGGCAATATGTTTGGCAGTGATGCCCGCTTTGCAATCATGTGATGATAACGACGGATATTCTTTGGGTGATTTCACCCCGCCTTTGTGGGCTACTGTGCGTGTTACGGGAAATGCCTTTTATTTAAACTGCGATGTCTGGGGGACACTCTGGCCGGTGAATACGGACATTGGGTGGTATGATGCTGTGGATGGGCAGCGTGTGATTACCATGTTCAATCCTTTGTGGGATGACTATGCAGGGTATGACCATGCTGTGAAATTGTTACGCTTGCAGAATGTTCTGACGAAAGAGGTGGAGACGCTGACTCCCGAAACAGAAGAGGAGTTCGGCAATGATTCCGTACTTATATATAAAGGTGACATTACCATTAGCGGTGGCTATATGAACATTTTTTTCATGCAGAACCTGCCGTCTTCGGCTGATAATAAACATCGCATTAGTCTGGTACGTCCGCAAGAAGATGATGCTTTGTATGGTGAAGACGGATACATCCACTTGGAGCTCCGCTATAACGACTATGATGACTTGACGGGTTATCGCAGCCCCGGTGCTGTTTCTTATAATCTGAACAGTCTGGACATTCCCTCTGAAACCAAAGGTATCAAGTTGAAACTCAATTCAGAGGAGAATGGAGAGGTGGAAGTAACCTTTGATTTGAAAACTGTGGGTACTAATGAAAAGTTGACTACTAATGTGGATTTGTCCAATATGCAGTTGAAGTAAGAAAGAGTTTGCGAGAGTATATAGTTAGAAAGAGCACCCGGGATTTTGATGTCATTCACCTTGCCCGGGTGCTCTTTTTATATTTGTTTTATGTAAGTTTGGTCATGTGAGTCGTCGTTAGAACATCGTCAAGGCATATAGATAAACAACTGCTGCAGGAATTGCCATCAGTGCACTGTCGAAACGGTCGAGCATCCCTCCATGCCCCGGCAGAATGTTACCGGAATCCTTTATGCCCAATTGGCGTTTCATGAGTGATTCGGTCAAGTCGCCCCAAGTGCCGAAAATGACGACAACGATTGCCAGACCTACCCATTGCCATTCTGACATAAATGGAAAGAAGTGTGCAAAGCCAAGAGAGGAAGCGATGGAGAATATTCCGCCGCCGATGCTGCCCTCCCAAGATTTTTTAGGTGAGATACGTTCGAACAGACGGTTTTTGCCTATCAGCGAACCTACGCAATAGGCACCTGTATCGCTCAACCAGATAAATACGAAAATGGAAAGCGGTAGAATAGGGTTATAGGTTACACTGCCCGTTTCCGAGGAATTTTGAAAAGCAAGTACGTTCAGCAGGGCAAAGGGGAGTGCCACGTATAATTGGCTTAGCATGGAGTAGGCCCAGTTACCCGTCGGATTCTTTTTCTTGAGGTAAAGTTCCGTAATCATCATGTAGAGCAATAGTCCCAAATAAGGAAGGAATACCCGTGCTCCTACAGACTGCTGGGTACAGAAACTCATTAATGCAAGGAAAAGGTAGGCTCCCCCCAATGCAGTGATGGTCTTGTTTATGCTTACTTCGCCGCTTTTGCTGACTAATAGGGCAAACTCATGTACGCTCAGTGCGCTGATAATGGTGAACAGTATACCGAACGAAAGGGGGCTGTAAAGAATACAGCCCACCAATACTATGACGAATAACACGCCGGTAACGGCACGTTGGATAAAGTTATTTTTCATGCTTTTCTTCTTCTTCCTTGACTTCCTTTTCTGCTTCTATGGCTTTTTGCTCTTCTTCTTGCTCTGCTTTTTTTAGCTCGGCAGCAGTCTTGTTTGCACTGATTTCCTCCGAGCGGGAAGCCCATGGACGTTTCCCAAAGATGTGTTCAACGTCTTCGGCAAAGATTACTTCTTTGTCAATCAGCAGTTGTGCCAGCCGGTTGTGCCCTTCTTGGTTTTCGGACAATATTTTCTTGGCACGTTCGTACTGTTCGTTGACCATCTGCTTCACTTCTTCGTCAATCAGTTCCGCAGTCTTTTCGCTATACGGGCGGTTGAAGGAATATTCCTCATTATTATAGTAACAGAGATTGGGGAGTTTTTCGCTCATACCCAGATAGGCAATCATACCGTACGCCTGCTTGGTCACGCGTTCCAAGTCATTCATGGCTCCGGTGGATATTCTACCTAAGAATAGGTCTTCGGCAGCACGTCCTCCCAAGGTGGCACACATCTCATCAAGCATCTGTTCCTTGGTGGTGATTTGCCGTTCTTCCGGCAGATACCAAGCCGCGCCCAAAGCGCGTCCACGGGGTACAATGGTTACTTTAATCAGTGGATTGGCGTATTCCAGTAACCAGGAGATACTGGCATGGCCGGCTTCGTGTATGGCAATGGAACGGCGTTCGGCCTCGGTAGTGATTTTGGTTTTCTTTTCCAACCCACCCACAATACGGTCTACAGCGTCCAGGAAGTCTTGCTTTCCGACAAACTTTTTGCCGTGGCGGGCGGCTATCAAAGCTGCTTCGTTACATACATTGGCAATGTCTGCCCCCGAGAATCCGGGAGTCTGGCGTGCCAGAAGGTCTACATCCACACTATTGTCTATCTTGATGGGGCGCAGGTGTACACCGAATACTTCCTTACGCTCATTAAGGTCGGGTAGGTCTACATGTATTTGGCGGTCAAAACGTCCGGCACGCAACAATGCCTTATCCAAAACGTCCACACGGTTGGTGGCGGCTAAGATGATAACACCACTGTTAGAGCCGAAACCGTCCATCTCGGTCAGTAACTGGTTCAATGTGTTCTCGCGCTCGTCGTTGCCACCCATAGCGGCTGCTTTGGCACGGGCACGCCCTACAGCGTCAATCTCGTCGATAAACACGATACAAGGCGCTTTTTCCTTTGCTTGGCGGAACAAATCGCGGACACGGGAAGCTCCCACGCCGACAAACATTTCCACAAAGTCGGAACCTGCCAAAGAGAAGAAAGGTACGTTGGCTTCTCCGGCCACAGCCTTTGCAAGCAGGGTCTTTCCGGTTCCCGGAGGGCCTACTAGCAAAGCGCCTTTGGGTATCTTACCTCCCAAATCGGTATATTTCTGGGGCTCTTTCAAGAACTCGACAATTTCTTCTACCTCTTGCTTGGCTTCGGCAAGTCCTGCCACATCTTTGAATGTAATCTTGATGGGGGAACCTTTTTCAAACAATTGGGCCTTGGACTTTCCTACGCTGAAGATGCCTCCACCTCCACCCATGCCTCCACCACCGCTCATGCGGCGGGACATGAAAATCCAGAAACCGATAAGGAATGCAAAAGGGAGAATCTGCCACAGAATGGCACCGAAGTAGTTCCGTTTTTTTTCGTAGTTAATAGAACCGTCAAAGTGGGCGTCGTCTCTTTCCTTTTGCAGGAAATTGCCTAGGCTCTCGCGTGAAGGGGCCTCGGTCGTAATAAGCGGATTCTTACCTACGCGACTGGAGTCCTGACGAAATACGTTTCCTACGTGTTGCGGTTTGACGTATGCTTCGACAGAATTGTCGTCGTAGCCGATGACTTTGCTTATATAACCGTCTCGTACATATTGCTGGAATTCATCATAAGAAATATTTTTAGTTGCCGTACCACTTTCATTAGTCAGGTACAACCCCAGCAACATCATTGCTATAATCATATACAGCCAGTTCAGGTTGAACTTGGGCATATTCACTTTATTGGGTTTCTTGTTGGTATTATTGTCCATACGTTTTGATTAATCGAGATCAGGAATTTGAGTTAATTTGGCGTCTGCCCAAAGGTGTTCCAGATTGTAGAATTCCCTTGTTTCAGGCAGGAAGACATGCACCAATATGTCCGGGTAGTCCATAGCTACCCATTCGGCATTGCGCAGCCCGTCTACGGCAAAGGGCTTGGTGTCGGCACCCTTGCGTGTGAAGTCCCTGATGGATTCTACAATGGCTGTCACTTGGCTGGGAGAGTTTCCTTGGCAGATGACGAAATAATTGCATATTGTATCGTCGATTTTTGTCAGATCTGCGATGACGATTTTTTTTCCTTTTTTATCTTGAATACCTTCTGTTATCTGTTGAATCAGTTTTTTCGTTTCGTTCATTATACAGTATTATATTAAAACTGTTGACAAATATACGTTGATTTCTCATATCAAACACGCAAAAGAGGAAAACTCTTTCAATTTTTGATTTTTTTTAGTTATATAATCCTTTGGATTACGGTATCTTATCAGTTTTTTGCGAAAAAAATACTCGTTTTTGTTTTGATTTATAGAAATCTTTGTATCTTTGCAACCGCAAAACGGAAATAACAATAATTGGGCTATGGTGTAATGGTAACACTACAGATTCTGGTCCTGTCATTCCTGGTTCGAATCCAGGTAGCCCAACTATCAAACAGCTTATTTAAGTCAAAAAACCACTAAAATCGCAAGTTTTAGTGGTTTTTTCGTTACTTTTCAATCATGTACGAAAATTTCAGTGTAGGCATTCGGTGGCAAATTCAGTGACAAGGCTTCTGTAAGCCGGAAATATTCTGTAAATTTGTAGCATTTCAACATTAAAGCAGAATTTTATGGCAAAAGAATTAGCACTGAAGTACGGCTGTAACCCTAACCAGAAGCCGGCTCGCATTTTCATGCAGGAGGGGGAGTTACCTATTGAGGTTCTGAACGGACGTCCGGGGTATATTAATTTTATGGATGCCTTGAATGGATGGCAGTTGGTAAAGGAACTGAAAGAGGCGACCGGTATGCCTGCTGCAACTTCATTCAAGCACGTCAGTCCGGCGGGGGCCGCCATCGGTTTGGAACTCGACGAAATAATGAAGAAGATTTATTTTGTGGATAATCTTCCGCTCTCTCCGCTTGCTTGCGCATATGTGCGTGCCCGCGGTGCCGACCGTATGTCTTCTTATGGTGACTTTATCGCTTTGAGTGATGTGTGCGACGAGGCTACTGCACGTTTTATTAACCGCGAGGTCTCGGATGGCGTTATTGCTCCGGGGTATACGGACGAAGCACTGGCTATCTTGAGGGAAAAGCGTAAAGGAACTTACAATGTGATTCAGATAAGTCCCGGCTATAAGCCTGCCCCGATTGAACATAAGGATGTCTTTGGTATCACGTTTGAGCAGGGACGTAATGAGATAAAGCTGAATGGAGATGAACTCTTTGCGAATATTCCTACTCGGAATAAGAATTTCCCGGAAGCAGCGAAACGTGATTTGATGATAGCCCTTATCACTTTGAAATATACGCAGTCGAATTCTGTATGCTATGTGAAGGACGGTCAGGCTATCGGTATTGGTGCCGGCCAGCAGAGCCGTATCCACTGTACTCGCTTGGCGGGCAACAAGGCCGACATTTGGTATTTACGCCAGCATCCGAGGGTGTTGAATTTGCCATGGGTAGAGAAAATCCGCCGTGCCGACCGTGATAATACGATTGATGTCTATATCAGTGAAGACCATGACGATGTGCTGGCTGATGGCGTTTGGCAGCAGTTCTTTACGGAGAGACCTGAAGTGCTGACTCGTGAAGAAAAACGGGCTTGGTTGGATACATTGAAAGGTGTTTCTTTGGGTTCGGATGCATTCTTTCCTTTTGGAGACAATATTGAGCGTGCCCATAAGAGTGGAGTAGATTACATTGCCCAAGCGGGTGGTTCTGTACGCGATGACCATGTGATTGAAACTTGCGATAAATATGGCATTGCCATGACGTTCACGGGTATCCGTCTGTTCCATCATTGATAAGACTTAATAAAAAAGTAGACCCGCCCCTACAGCTATACAGCCGTGGGGGCGGGTCTACTTTTTTATTAAGTCTTATCTTGTTGCGTTATCCTTGATTTTTGATATTCTCGTCCACCACTTTTATCTTTTCTTTTACAAGTTCGATATCTGCTTTCAGCTTTTCCACCTTACGGTTGATTTCTGTCAGCAGACTGTTTCCCTTTTTGGAAGAAGTGGTTAGGAAACCGAGATTGTTTTCATATGTCTGAAGCTCGTTCTTCATATTGTCGAAGGCACGTACCAGCTTCTCACGTTCCCGGTAAAGGGCTTGTGGACTACCTTCCTGAATGGAGCTGATAGTCGACTTGAAGTTGCTTAGCTTCTTGTTGGAGGCGCTGATGTTGAAGCGTTCAAACAATTTGTCTACCTGGCTGTGGTATTGCTTATAGATTCGGTCTTTCTCTTTGAAAGGTACATGTCCTACGCCGTTCCACTCTTTCATGAGGTCGCGTACCAGTTGGGTAGCTTCCTCCGTATCCATTTGGTCATCGATAACATTCAGTTTCTCGATGATGGCTTTTTTCTTTTCCAGATTTTCCTGCTCTACGCTGCGCTGTGAAGAAGTGGCTTTGTTCTTTTGTTCGAAGAAGTAGTCACAAGCGGAGATGAAACGTTTCCATACGGCATCCGAATATTTTTTTGCTACCGGACCAATGGTTTTCCATTCTTTCTGAAGTTTGGTCAGTTCATCGGCGGTTGCTTTCCAGTCGGTACTGTCCTTCAGAGCTTCTGCTTTTTCGCACAAGGCACGCTTCTTTTCCAGGTTTTCGTTCATACCTTCCTTCAGGCTCTTGAAGAACTCTCCCTTTCTACGGAAGAACTCGTCGCACGCTTTGCGGAAACGTTCGAAAATCTTCACGTTCATTTTTTGCGGAGCGAAACCAATGGTTTTCCATTTGTTTTGAAGTGCGATGACTTCTTGCGTCTTGCTCTCCCAAGAAGCAAAGCTTGTCAGTTCTTTGTAGTCAATGGCTTCTATGATTTCGCAAATTACAGTCTTTTGGTCAAGATTGTGCTGTTCCACTTCCTTCAATGCTTCGAAATGTTGCTGGTGACGTCGGTTTACGGTTGTAGAGGCAGCTTTGAAACGTGCCCAGATTTCGTCGCGTAGTTCCTTGGCTACCGGCCCTGTATCACGAAATTCTTGATGTAGCTTCTGTAACTGATGGAAAGCTGAAACTACATCCTCTTCATCCGCCAGCTTTTCGGCAGCTTCACAGAGATGTGTCTTGATTTCCAAATTCTTCTTGAAATCGTATTCGCGGAATTCATTGTTCAGTTTCAGAAGGTCATAGAATTTCTCAACATACAATTGGTAGTTTTTCCAAAGCTCGTTGACCTTAGCTTGCGGAACGAGTTTAACTTCGTTCCATTGCTGCTGTAGTTTCTTGAACTCCGTATAGCTCTTGTTGGCGTCATCTGGAGATTCAACCAGCTCCTTCAGCTCTTCGATGATGGAAAGCTTTACCTGCAGGTTCATTTCCTTTTGCTTCTCCAGTTCGGCTGTGAGTGCACTTCTTTTTTCTTTGATGACGGACATGATATTCTTGAACTCTTCCTCCACACAGTCTGTTTGTGGAACAAAGTTCTCCGCGGCGCCTCCGTTTTCAATGAACAGTTTTCTGGCCGCATCCTGCTCAGCATTGTGCAGCTTGTAGAAAGATTGCTTCAAACCGTCTATTTCAGGTTTTGCCACGTTCTCCACGTCTGCAACCACCTCTTTGAGTTTGGCAAGTATTTCCTCTTTCGTGAGCTTCAGAACTGACTCTACCGGCTTTTTTGAAACGATTTCTTCAGCGGGAGTTTCTGTTGTTGCCGGTTCAGAAACCTCTGCTGTCTTCTTTTCTTCTTCTAATTCCACCGGCTTTTCGGGGAGATTAGTGTCATGAGTGTCCGTCATTGTATTTACTTTTTTAGAAACGGGTTCCTCCCGTTCGGGTTACATTAGGCTACAAATTAATGAAATAAAATGATTACTTCATACAATTTGCCTTGATTTTTTTCTATTTTCTTGTTTTTATGACAGTAAGACTGTGATACCCATGTACAGCATCATGCCTATAATGTCATTGGTGATGGAGATAAATGGGCCGGTGGCAATGGCCGGGTCAACCTTCAGCTTCTCTAAAGTCATGGGGACTAGCGTTCCGAAGATGGAGGCGAACATGACGACTGCAAAGAGGCTGATGGAGACGGAATAAGTGACCGTAGCCGTAGCTCCGAACCGGATAAAATTATAAATGTATACTAGCAGGGAAATGATGGTTGCATTGATAACCGCCACTACAGCTTCCTTAGCTACCTGTTTGAAGGTGTCTTTGGCATCCAGTGAGCTGTTGGCAAGGCCTTGTACGATGATGGCAGACGACTGGGTTCCCACGTTTCCCCCCGTACCGCCAATCAACGGAATATAAAGGGCCATTTCCGGGTGGGCGGCTAAAGTCGTGTCGAAGTTGCCCAATATCATGGAGTTGCCTATACCGCCCAGCATACCGATGAGTAGCCATGGAAGGCGGGCTGAAGTTTGGCGCATAACATTATCGTCCGTTTCTACATCTTGGGACAAACCGGATGCCAGCTGGTAATCACGTTCCGACTGTTCGCGGACTTCGTCCATGACGTCGTCTACGGTAATCTGGCCTACCAGGCGCCCGATGCTGTCTACAACAGGAACTGCCACTAAGTCATACTTTTCGATGATTTGCACCACTTCGTCAATGGGGGTATCTACATGGACGGAGATAGGATCTTTTCGCATCACATGCTTTACCTTGGAGACAGAAGGGGAAGTTATCATTTTCTTTAATGGGAATACTCCTTGCAGACGGTCTTCGTCGTCGATGACGTATACGTAGTAAATTTCATCCAGCTTTTCAGCTTGCAGGCGCATTTCCTTCAGACACTCCGGCATACTCCAGTTTTCATTGACAGTCACCATTTCCGTACCCATCAAACCACCGGCAGTGTCTTCATCATATTTCAGCAGGTCAACGATGTCACCGGCTTGTTCTATATCTTCGATGTGCGAAAGTATTTCCTCCTGCTTGTCTTCATCGAGTTCGCGCATCAGGTCTACGGCATCGTCCGTGTCCATATAATCCACGAAACGTTTGGCAATGGTCTCCGAAGGAAGAAGTTCCAGGAATTCTTTCCGGATGTCTTCGTCCATTTCAACCAGTACATCCGCTGCCGTTTCGTTGTCAAGGAGGCGGTAAACGAAGCGGGCTTCCTCCAAGCCGAGGTCATTGCATAGTTCTGCAATATCCGCCGGATGAAGGTCGGTCAAAAGTGTCTTGACGTTTTCCGCGTCTTTCTGTTCTATCAGGCTTTTGACTTTGTCTATATATTCTTCGTCTATTTCCATGATTATTCGTGTTTAATCACTAACCATTAATCATTAATTGTTCTCAATGCCTGCTCCACTTGGTTGGTCAGTTGAATAAATTCCTTTACGGACAGTTGTTCCGGGCGTTTATTAAATAATACGTCCTCCGTCAGTGGACAGTCTTTGCCGAGTATCGGTTTTATGGAGTTCCGCAGTGTCTTGCGTCGTTGGTTGAACGTGGTTTTCACTACTTGCTTGAACAATTTCTCGTCGCAGCCTAAATCGTGCGTTTCATTGCGCATCATGCGGATGACGGCACTTTTAACTTTTGGGGGCGGGTTGAAGACATGTTCGTGTACCGTAAACAAGTACTCCACTTTGTACCATGCTTGTATCAGTACACTTAGGATTCCGTATGTCTTGCTGCCCGGCCCAGCGGTTATGCGCTCGGCTACTTCCTTTTGTATCATACCCGTACAGCAGGGAATCAGATCCTTATATTCCAGCACTTTGAAGAATATCTGGCTGGAGATATTATAAGGATAGTTTCCCGTCAGCACAAAAGGTTGCCCGCCAAACAATCGTTGCAGATTCATTTTGAGGAAGTCGTCCTCAATGATGTTGTCTTCCAGTTGCGGATAGGCTTCCCGTAGGTAGGCCACTGACTCGTAGTCCAGTTCTACTACTTTGACGTTGCGTTCTTTGGGCAGAAGAAACTGGGTCAGCACTCCCATTCCCGGACCAACTTCGAGGATGGGAATTTCGGGACAGACATCTACCGTGTCGGCAATGTCTTGTGCCACTTTCAGGTCTTTCAGGAAGTGTTGCCCGAGAAACTTTTTAGGTTTAACTACTCTCATGTATCAACTAAATCATTACTTTTGCTCCGTAAACGTAGGCTGTAACGTGAACAACAACCTATCTTTACACGGAGCAAAGGTAGTTCTTTTCAATGAAGAATGAAGAATGAAGAATGAAGAATTTGGGAATATCGTATGAATAAGCTGCTAAAAAAGACGTTGAAAATCATCTTACCCATTTTATTGGGTGGTTTTATCTTCTATTGGGTATATCGTGATTTTGACTTTTCAAAGGCAGAAGAAGTTCTACTTCATCAGACGAACTGGTGGTGGATGTTGTTGTCCTTGTTCTTCGGTGTGATGAGCCATGTGTTGCGAGGCTGGCGTTGGAAGCAGACTTTGGAGCCTCTGGATGCTCATCCCAAAACAAGCGATTGCGTCGATGCCATTTTCGTATCTTATGCCACCAATCTGGTACTGCCCCGTGTGGGAGAGGTTTCACGTTGTGGAGTACTTGCCAAATATGATAATGTTTCCTTTGCGAAGTCCTTGGGGACGGTGGTGACAGAGCGGTTGGTAGATACGCTTTGCATTCTGTTGATTACGGGGATTACTTTTTTGGTGCAGATGCCCGTTTTTTTTCGTTTTTTTGAGGAGACGGGCACCAAGATTCCATCACTGATGCATCTTGTGACTTCTCCTTGGTTTTATGTGGCTCTTTTTTCTATTATTGGTGTTCTGGTACTTCTCTATTTTCTGTTGCGTATGCTCTCTTTTTTTGAAAAGGTGAAGGGGGTAGTCTTGAATATATGGGAAGGTGTGATGTCGCTTAAGAATGTGAAGAATGTGCCTTTGTTTGTTCTTTACACTTTACTTATTTGGCTATGCTATTTTTATCATTTCTATATAACTTTCTATTGCTTCCAGTTTACAGAGCACCTTAGTTTCCTTGCCGGAATGGTGATGTTTGTCGGAGGAACGTTTGCAGTCATTGTTCCTACGCCCAACGGGGCAGGTCCCTGGCACTTTGCTGTCATCACTATGATGATGCTTTATGGGGTAAATGCTACGGATGCGGGTATCTTTGCGCTGATAGTGCATGGCATACAGACGTTGCTGGTGATAGTGCTGGGCATCTACGGGGCGTTGCACCTGGTGTTGGCGAATAGGACAAAGAAATAGACGTTTCTTGTGGTGGGTTCCTATATTGTTATTTCTTATGTTAGAGGACAGAAACAGTTATTTATAGAGAACCACTGTAGTACTCCTTTAAAAGTACTGTAATACTTCTTTGCAATAACTTCGGCATTTCCTTATATGTACTGGAGTCGTAAAGGTTGTTGGAAGATTGGTTTCTTTAAACGATATTGTTGCTTGTATATGGAAGCGGGAGAAATTCCTAAATGATGTAAAAGCCATATTTAAGATAGCCGATGATTTAGTACTTTAGAAAAATCCCGGTTTATTGTACTTTCCGAGAATAAACCGTTATATTTGCGAAAACTAACTTTTTAGAATTATGAGTACAATCTTACAGTTAGCTCCACAGAATGTATGGAAGCACTTTTATTCACTGACCCAGATTCCCCGTCCGTCAGGACATATGGAGAAGATTACCAAATTCCTTATTGATTTTGGAAAAGGCTTGGGGTTGGAATCATTTGTCGACGAGGTCGGCAATGTTATTATTCGTAAGCCTGCCACTCCGGGTATGGAAAACCGCAAGGGCGTCATCCTTCAGGCGCATATGGACATGGTGCCCCAGAAGAACAACGATACTATCCACGATTTTACAACAGATCCCATTGAAACCTATGTTGACGGTGATTGGGTGAAAGCCAAAGGAACTACGCTGGGGGCAGATAATGGTTTGGGAGTGGCTGCTATTATGGCGGTACTTGAAGATAATAACTTGAAGCATGGTCCATTGGAAGCCCTGATTACCAAGGATGAAGAAACGGGAATGTATGGTGCATTCGGTTTGAAACCGGGAACTATGCAAGGGGAAATTCTGCTGAACCTTGACTCTGAGGACGAAGGAGAACTCTATATCGGCTGTGCCGGTGGTCTTGATATTACTGCTACTTTGGAATATAAGGAGGAGATGCCTATGGTCGATTTCGTTGCTCGTAAAATTACGTTGAAAGGTTTGCGTGGCGGTCATTCCGGTTTGGAAATCAATGAAGGGCGCGGTAATGCCAATAAATTGTTGGCACGCATCGTACATGATTTGCTGATTGAGTTTGACTCCCAGCTGGCAAGTTTTGAAGGTGGCAATATGCGTAATGCTATCCCCCGCGAAGCACATGCGGTATTGGTGTTCAATCCTGAGGATATGGACGGTTTGGAAGATTATATGAAGGAATACGAGGCACAACTGAATGACGAATATGCTCCGATTGAAAGTGGTATTACTCTGAGTGTAGAAGAGGTGACTCTACCTGCTGCCGTTGTTCCCTCAGAAATCCAGGATAATATGATTAACGTGTTGATGGCTTGCCAGAATGGTGTGATGCGTATGATTCCTACTGTTCCCGATACTGTAGAAACCTCCTCTAATTTGGCTATCGTAACCATTGCAGATGGTAAGGCCGAAGTTCGTATTTTGGCGCGTAGTTCTTGCGATACAATGAAGGATTTCCTGGCAGACAGCCTGACAGCTTGTTTCGCTATGGCAGGTATGAAGGTGGAATTGAGTGGTGGTTATTCCGGATGGCAGCCCAATGTGGATTCTCCTATACTGCATGCCATGAAGCTGTCCTATAAGCAGCAGTTTGGTGTGGAACCTGCCGTGAAGGTTATTCATGCAGGTCTGGAATGCGGTATTATTGGTGCCAATTGTCCAGGACTCGATATGATTTCTTTCGGTCCCACTTTGCGTTCTCCGCATTCACCGGACGAGCGTGCATTAATTCCTACTGTTTCCAAGTTCTATGATTTCTTGGTGGCTACATTGGAGCAGACTCCTGAAAAGTAGAGAATACTTTATGTTATGAATAGGGGCGGGGTGCTTTATAAGTATCCTGCCTTTTTTATCTGTGACAGTTTGTCCTCTTTCTGCCAGAATGTCTCGGACTTATTACAATGCATGTCAATATCCTTTCACTTTCTCCTTGAAAATTGACTTAAGTCAAGAAATGTGTTATAAAACATGTTTTCTATCCATTTTTTGCTTGCTATCTTGAACAAAGGCTCTATTTTTGTGTTGTAAAACATGAAAACAATAGAAAACTAGTAGATTTTTTAAGGATAACAAGATTGATTTTAGGAGGATAACAAAATGAAAGTGTTAAAGAGTTTTTTTAAGCATGTCGGCGAAGCCGATAAGAACATTTGGGGATATGTAATGCTTTAAGCATTCCTTCCCTTTCGTGAAGTATCGAATTTTAGTTTTCAGGTATTGGTTTAATTTTTTAAGATTATGAAAAAGAAGATTGCAAATTCATTTAAGCACATTCTTACCGCCGCTGGTAAGAATTGGATGGAGGCAATGAGATATTATAGCCTCCAAATGTGAGTACACTAACATTTAAGTATAGAACAAGGGATATGTTTGCAAACATATCCCTTGTTTTTTTGTAGGAGTAGAATAAGATTTTTTATATCTAAAAGTACATTTGTTTGAACTTTATTCACTTCCTTTGTTATTAATACAAAGACTAACAAACGAATAATCATGAGAGTAATTCAAAGAATTTGTAGCATATTGTTGCTGCTGGTTACATTCGGGGTTTCGGCATTGTATGCGCAGACGTACGATAAGTTGTGGAAGCAGGTGGAGCAGGCTCAAAAGAAAAGCCTGCCTCAAACAGTGATAAAACTGGCTGATGAAATCTATCGGAAAGGTCGGCAAGAGAAGAATGCTCCGCAAATGTTGAAAGCCTACATTTGTAGGGAGACTTATCAAGGGGGGCTGACTCCGGACAGCCTTTACTCCAGTCTGAAATATATGGAATCTTGGGCACAATCGGAGAGGAATCCGGTGAACAAGGCTATTCTACATTCTTTGTTGGCATATGAATATGCTGACTTGATGCGGAAGAATCGCCGTGTCTTGCTGTCACGTACTCTACTGGCTGTTGACGAGGTCCCGGAAGATATCCGTGAGTGGAGTATCAGCCAGTTTGTGGATAAAATAGATAGGTGTAACCGTGCATCCTTGCAGGATTCCATCCGCTTGCTTGATACATCTGCAGAAAAATATGTGCCTTTTGTGGTGTTGGAAGACGGTAGCCGGTTCTATGGGCACGATATGTACCATCTATTGGTAAGCCGTGCTGTTGATGCTTATCGGCAGCTGGATGGTTTCAGTGTGGATTCTTTGGTACAGACCCGTATCGAAAGGATTTATCTGGATATGATGAATGCTTATCGCCATCGTGCCGGTTCGGAAGATGCTATGTTGCTCTGTTCTCTTGATTATTGGAACTGGAAGTTGACCGGTGGTATCAGCCAGCAGCCTTATCCTACTTTCCGAATGCGTCAGGAAAAGGCTAATTGGGAATATCTTGAGGTTTTGAATAAATTGATAAAGGAATACGGTTCACGAGAGGTTTGTGCCGAGGTTTACATTCATAAAGCCAACCACCTGCGCCGTTTGGAACCGAAACGCGCTGATGAGGCTCTAAAAGTCTGTGAAGAAGGCTTGAAGCGCTATCCTGCGTATAAGCGTATCAATGAGTTGAAAAATATCCGTGAACAGATTTTACAGCCTGAACTCATTCTGACTATGAATGAAAGCGGTTATCCCGGCGATTCGGTGAATATGAGGCTGCATTATCGTAATGTCGAGGGCTTCACTCTCAACTTATATACCACTACTTTAAGTGAAGTACCTTGGATGGACCATGGTATAAATAAAGATACTTATAGAAAGTATGCCCGGAAGTTTTCTTCCACGCATTTTGGCTTAAAGCCGTTGCCAGGCAAGGATAAATTGCCTGAAGATGTCCCTTATCTTGCCTCGGACACTGTATTTAAGTTCATGATTCCTCGGGAAACGGGAGTCTATATTCTTCAAATAGTACCTGATACTGAAACGGCCCGTACAGATGATAAATTTCTGGTATCTACCCGCTTCAAGGTGCTGACATTGGATTTGGGTGACAACCGTATGGAAGTGGCTACATTGGATGCCCGTAGTGGACAGCCGATTGCTGGTGCCAAGGTGAGTTTCTACTCTTCTTATGATGAGAAGAATAGAAAAGCGATGGCAGAGGTACTGACTGATGCCGGGGGGAAAGCTGTATTACCCTGGCAGAGTGAAATCCGAAGTTATGTGGCGCGTAAAGGCAGAGACACAGCCATGATGCCGCAGAACGTTTATATGAATCATCCTTATTACGGTATTAAGGATACAGATTGGAGGCAGATGGCATTGCTGACAGACCGTTCGCTTTATCGTCCCGGGCAGACCGTTCATGTAAAAGGGATAGCTTACAAGCAGAATAGTGATAGTGCCCAGGTACTACAAGGAGTTGATTATGAGCTTGTCTTGTTGGATGCCAACCGCAAGGAACTTGCCACCAGGAAGGGGCGGACCAATGATTTCGGCTCTTTTGCTACGGAGTTTGTACTTCCGGCAGCTTGCCTGAATGGCATGTTCAGCATACGAACCAAAGAGCCTCAATCTACCGTCACTTTTAGGGTAGAGGAGTACAAGCGACCTACGTTCGAGATTGCCTTCACTCCGGTTTCGGAAGCTTATCGGCTGGGTGACAAGGTTGTGTTGAAAGGAAATGTCAAGGCCTTCAATGGCATGATGGTGCAGGATGTGCCATTGGCATATACGGTGACTCGCCGGAATCCGAGACCTGGTTATTGGAGCAATGCTGATAAACCATTATTGTCTGACACCATACAATTGGATACCAACGGGGATTTTTCCATACCCTTGACTTTGGAAGCTCCGGCTGTAGATACAGACGGGTATGGGAGTGTGTATACTTATCATGTGGAGGCGGTGGTGACGGATGAGGCCGGTGAAACGCAATCCGCTTCGTATAACTTGTTGGCAGGTCCTAAGGCTTATTCCTTTGATATTCGCTTGCCTCAATATGTTTGTAAGGAAGACAGTATGCTTTTCACTTTTGGAGTGAATAATGTAATGAATATTCCTCAGCACATTGAAGGTTCCTATTGCCTTTATCCATTTGCAGAACAAAATGGGGCAAGGAATATTGCAGGTTCTGAACCCTTGGATGATGTTGTATTGGAGGGTACCTTCACAGCCAATCGGCTCCAGGATTTTTCGGCTTGGAACAAGCTTCCTTCAGGTAACTATCGCTTGAAACTTTCTGTACGTGATAGTTTGGGACGTGAAGAGAATAACGGGGCATATGGCAGTGACAGTTTCATGCTCTTTTCAAAGAGTGACAAGCGTCCGGCTGCGTTTACAGATTTCTTTTATTATAAAGAAAATGAGGAATTTGATGTACAGTACCCTGCCGCTTTTCTTTTGGGGACTTCTTATCGGGATGCATATGTGCTGATGGATGTCTTTTGTGACAGAAAACGCATTGAAAGCCGTGTGTTGCAGTTGAATGATACTATTATTCGTATGGAATTCCCTTATAAGGAAGCATATGGCAAGGGAATCACCATTCTTTTCAGTTTTGTGAAAGCTGGCGAGATGTACAGTCATCAGGTTGAACTGAAGAAGCGGGAGCCGGAACGTGCTCTCGACATGAAATGGGAAGTGTTCCGTGACCGTTTGCGTCCCGGACAGGAAGAAGAGTGGAAGCTCGTCATAAAGACGCCTCAAGGTATGCCTGCTGCGGCTGAGATGTTGGCTACGATGTACGACGCTTCACTGGATAAGATTTATAAGAGTAACCAGATACTACGGGTTTTCTATCCGGATAATCTGTATGGGGCATTCCGTGGTGCGAGCCGTTATAATAGCAATTACTTCTCCGTTTATTTCCCGTTGAAGGCTTGGAGGGTTCCGGTGTGGTCGTTTGACTACTTCTGTTCTCCTTATATGGATGGAAGGATGCGGATAGTGATGGTAGAAGACAATGCGCTTTTGGAAGAAGTAAGTGTTGTGGGGTATGGGACTACCCGGAATAGCTCTTTGACCGGTAATCTTAGAATACGTGGTGCCAACCAGCCGATGCTTGCTTCCAAAGCAGAATCCGGGAATGCCGTTGAAGTGAAATATGTTCCTGCACAAGTAGCGGAAGACGCGGTGGAAGATGTTGTTTTTGAATCGGAAACGATACCGGTTGGCGAGGCCTTGCAACCTATTGAGGGGCTTCGCACCAACTTTGCCGAAACAGCCTTTTTTTATCCTCAACTTCGTACAAACGAACAAGGGGAGCTTGCGTTTTCTTTTACGATGCCGCAGAGCTTGACTCGTTGGAATTTCCGTGGTTACTCACATACTAAGGATATGCTGACTGGGATATTGGATGCTTCCGTTGTAACTGCCAAGGAGTTTATGCTGACTCCGAATATGCCTCGGTTTGTCCGCGTTGGAGATAAAACACAGATAGCCGGAACAATAGCCAATCTGACGGGTAAAGCGGTGAAAGGAACAGCAGTATTCACACTGTTCGACCCTATGACGGAGAAAGTTATTGCTACTCAACGTCAGAAATTCTTGGTAGAAGCAGGAAGAAATACTGCTGTCAACTTCCATTTCGAAGTGTCCGACCGCTATGATTTGCTTGGTATTCGTATGGTTGCCGATGGAGGTACGTTTAGCGATGGCGAGCAGCATCTGTTGCCCGTATTAAGTAATAAGGAGTATATTACGGAAACGCTTGCTATGCCTATCCGTGGCGAGGAGACCCGTACGTTCTCATTAGACAGCCTTTTCAACCGTAATAGCCGTACAGCGACAGACCGTCGTCTGACTGTAGAATTTACCGGGAATCCGGCTTGGTATGCTGTACAAGCGTTGCCGGCATTGAGCCTGCCTGCCAATGATAATGCCATTTCTTGGGCTACAGCTTGGTATGCCAATAGTCTGGCAGGCTTCATTGCCAACAGCCAGCCCCGCATTAAGACTGTATTTGACAGTTGGAAGGCTGCCGGTGGCACGAAAGAAACCTTCCTCAGCCAGTTGGAGAAGAATCAGGATGTGAAGAATATCCTGCTCAGCGAGTCTCCGTGGGTACTGGAAGCTACTACTGAAGCCGAACAGCAGGCACGTATTGCCACGCTGTTTGATATCAACCAACTGAATAACCGCAATCTTTCCGCTTTTACCAAATTGAAAGAATTGCAGGGTGAAGACGGTGGATGGAGCTGGTATAAGGGAATGTCCGGTAGCCGCTATATAACTGGCTATATTACAGAATTACTTGTTCGTCTTCCTCTGCTGACGAAAAATGAACTGTCTGAAGAAGTTGCCGCCATGCGGCAGAAAGCTTTCGGCTATTTGAATCGGCAGGCCTTGGAAGAGTATCGCAATATCCGTAAAGCCGAAAAAAATGGCGCCAGAATTACTGCCAACTCCGAATCGGCAATGACATATCTGTATCTGATAGCCCTTAGCGGCGAACAAGTGCCGGCAGACAATCAAGCGGCTTACCGCTATTTCCTATCAAAAGTAGGTGCCAATCTTAAAGATGGAACCATGAGCAGCAAGGCGCAGTCTGCCATCATCCTGAAAGCAGTAGGGCGTACAGCCGAGGCGAATGAATTCATCGCTTCCCTCAAGGAACATCTGGTACAGACGGATGAACTGGGTGCATACTTTGCTTTCCAAGCAAATCCGTATAACTGGGGTATGCTGCCCATCCCTGCCCATGTGGAAGTAATGGAAGCCCTGCGTATGGCAGGTGGCAACGATGCTTTGGTGGAGGAAATGAAACTCTGGCTGCTGAAACAGAAGCAGACTACCAGTTGGAATTCTCCGGTTGCAACGGCTGATGCTGTTTATGCATTGCTTTGTCAAGGTACTAATCTGCTGGAAAGTCGGGGAGACGTACGTATCACGTTAGGTAACAAAGTTTTGGAAACATTGTCGCCTACAAAGACCATAATCCCGGGTTTGGGTTATGTCAAGGAAACCTTCGCTCAAGGAAGTCCGGAGCTGAAAGCTAAAACCGTCACCGTAGAGAAACGGGATGCAGGCATTGCCTGGGGAGCTGTTTATGCCCAGTATCTGTCACCCATATCTGATGTAAAGCAGCAGGGGGGTGAATTGAATGTAGAGAAGAAACTTTATGTAGAGCGTATATCGGCCGGTGGTAGCAAGTCCTTGCAACCGGTTACGGAAGGGACCGTATTATCCGTCGGTGATAAAATAGTGGCCCGTTTGACTATCCGCTTGGACCGTACTATGGATTTTGTTCAGTTGAAAGACCAGCGGGGTGCCTGCTTTGAACCTATAGGCTCGCTTTCCGGTTATCGTTGGAGTAATGGCCTCGGTTATTATGCAGAAGTGGAAGATGCCGCAACCAATTTCTTCTTCGACCATTTGGGCAAAGGCGTTTATGTCTTAGAGCACAGTTATCGCATAGCCCGTGGCGGAACATACGAAACGGGGCTGGCCACGATACAGTGTGCGTATGCTCCGGAGTATGCTTCGCATTCGGCGGGAGGGATAATTGTAATAAAGTAACAATAGAGTATGGAGCGGAGCGCAATTTGTACAAATTGCGCTCCGCTATTTTAGGTACTCTCGCTAAAAACACCTATTTTTGTCCGACTAATATTGAATGAGAGTGGCAGAATTAGGAAATCTTGATATTAAGAAAAATAGATGAAGCGGATATTGATAACTTTATATGTGCTTGCAAGTGTGGTATTGACTGCTGTAGCGCAAGCTCGTTTTACCTCGAATACAGAGATGTACAGTTTCGGCCAGATAGAATGGAAGCATCCCGTGACTGTGCAATATACCATCACCAATACGGGTGACCAGCCTTTAGTGCTTACAGAAGTAGAGCCGGATTGCGCCTGCTCCGTGGCCCAGTGGACAAAAACGCCTATTGCTCCGGGGGCAAAAGGAACAGTAAATGTGACTTTTGACGCCAAGGCATTGGGACATTTCCAGAAATCTGTGGCTATTTACAGCAATGCGCAACCCAATCTGGTCTATTTGAAGTTCAATGGTGAAGTAGTACAGGAAATCAAGGACTTTACCAAGACGCATCCCTATCTTATCGGTCAGATACGTATTGACAAGAACAGCCTCGACTTCCCCGATATTCAGCATGGTGAGCAGCCGGTGATTCATATCGGCGTGGTCAATCTTTCCGACCGTCCTTATGAACCGGTACTGATGCATCTGCCCCCTTATTTGCAGACAAAAGTAGAACCTAACGTGCTGCAAAAGGGAGAAAAAGGAGTGATTACACTTACATTGAATTCGGAAAGACTGACTGGCCTCGGACTGACTCAAACGTCGGTCTATCTTTCTCGCTTCTCCGGTGACAAGGTGGGCGATGAAAACGAGATTCCCGTTTCTGCCATTCTTTTACCGGATTTCTCCGGAATGACGGAAGTGGAGAAGGCAAATGCTCCTGTCATCAGCCTTTCTACCAAAGAAGTTGATATGAGTGCGATATTGGCAAAGAAGTCAAAAGCACGTCAGGATATTACCATTACCAATACCGGGCGTTCTCCTTTACAGATAAACAAACTCCAGGTATTCCACCCGGCAGTGGGAGTTAACCTCAAGAAGAGTGTATTGCAACCCGGTGAAAGCACCCGCCTGCGGGTAACGGTAGTGAAGAAGAATATAGGCAAGAAGCGCCGTCATCTGCGTCTGCTGATGATTACTAATGACCCGATGCAGCCGAAAGTTGAAATCAACATTAAAGCAAAACAATAAGAAGTCGTAAAGTCCTTCATAACTCATAACTTATAACTCACAAATAGCCATGGAACATCCCGAAAATAATGAAGCATATAAAGGCTTGGTTGTCAATGCAGGCATTGAGCAACCTTCATCGGTCAATCCTTACTTGAAGAACCGTCCCAGGCGGAAGAAACGCGAGCTTTCCGTATCAGACTATGTGGAGGGTATAGTGAAAGGTGATGTTACGGTACTCAGCCAGGCTGTAACACTGGTGGAAAGTGTGAAACCGGAGCACCAGGCTGTGGCGCAGGAGGTGATAGAGAAGTGTTTGCCCTATTCGGGCAACTCCGTCCGTGTGGGTATCAGTGGTGTGCCCGGTGCCGGTAAAAGTACCTCTATTGATGTATTTGGCTTGCATGTACTGGAGGAACACGGCGGCAAGTTGGCCGTTCTTGCCATTGACCCGAGCAGTGAACGCAGCAAAGGCAGTATTCTCGGTGATAAGACGCGTATGGAGAAGCTCTCCGTTCATCCCAAGTCCTTTATACGTCCCAGTCCCTCTGCCGGTTCGCTGGGTGGCGTGGCACGCAAGACGCGTGAAACGATTGTGCTTTGTGAGGCTGCCGGTTTCGACAAGATATTTGTAGAGACGGTAGGGGTGGGGCAGAGTGAGACTGCCGTACATTCTATGGTAGACTTCTTCCTGCTGATACAGCTGGCGGGTACGGGCGATGAGTTGCAAGGCATCAAACGCGGCATCATGGAAATGGCCGATGGCATTGTTATTAATAAGGCTGATGGCGACAATCTGGAGCGGGCCAGACTGGCAGCAACGCAGTTCCGTAATGCGCTGCACCTCTTCCCGGCTCCGGAGAGCGGTTGGACACCCCAAGTGCTGACTTATTCCGGTTTCTATAATCTTGGTGTAAAAGAAGTGTGGAATATGGTCTACAAATACATTGACTTTGTGAAAGATAACGGCTATTTTGAATACCGCCGCAATGAGCAAAGCAAATACTGGATGTACGAGACCATTAACGAACAGCTGCGCGACAGCTTCTACCACAATCCGCAGATTGAAGCGATGCTGACTGGCAAGGAAAAACAAGTGCTACAGGGCAACTTGACTTCTTTTGTGGCTGCCAAGAACTTGCTGGACACCTATTTTGCAGAACTGAAGAAATAAGGGCATATCCCTTTCCCTATATCGATGACTAAGGAAAACAACATGGAAGTGGCGCGGCGGTTTACCCGCCGCCTTCATGAACTCCCTTCTGAGGAGCTGGAGCTCATTGCCGGTTTGTTTGTACGCTGTGAGGTGCACAAAGGAGAACTGTTGATTAGTGAGAAAGATATAGCCAGGGATATTGTTTTCGTAGAGAAAGGACTGCTTCGCCAGTTCTATTTCAAAGAAGGCCGGGACATTACAGAGAACTTTGCCTGCGACGGTGACGGCGCTATGTGTATCGTCAGCCTTTTCACCGGACGCCGTAATTGCCTTCAGCTGGAATCCTTGGAGGAAGGCGTCATCTGGAGCATTTCGTATGCAGGACTGGTCGAACTCTCTGAGCGTTATCTGCATATAGCCCGTCTGCTTCGCCATTTATTGGAGGGGTCTTTAATGCTTTCCCAATATAAAGCAGACTCTTGGCGTTTCGAAACCTCACGCGAGCGGTATGCGCGCTTCGTCAGGGATTATCCGGAGATAGCCCGGCGTGCCTCAGTCAACCACATAGCATCTTATCTGTTAATGACTCCCGAGTCTCTGAGCCGGGTACGTGCCGGAGTACTGTGACGGCGGAACGGCTGTTTTATACGGCTTTCCCTTCTTTCTCGAAATCCTTGCGTGACTTGCTTTGTGTCACGATGTACACTCCCAGGAATACCAAGGCTATGGCTATTCCCTTTTCCAAATTGAACACTCCCAATCCTAAGATGATGGCAACGGTTGAGGCCACGATGGGCTGCATGTAGTTGTACATGCTCACCACAGTGGGGCGCAACAGCCTCTGTGCACTCATTATGAAGATATAGGCAAGGAAGCTTCCTCCCACAACCACATATCCCGCTTGCAGCAGGGCGGCTGTAGATATTTCGCTCCACTGTATGGCAGCCACGTCGTGGTAAGAGAACGGGATGTAGCACATGGAGGCATAGACAAACATCCATTTGTTCAGGGTGATGGGAGAGTATTTCTGCGACAACCCCTTGAATACGGTCAGATAAATGGAGAAGCTGATTTGGGCGAGCAGGCAGAGAAGGTCTCCGATGAGGCTGCCATTGCCGGCACCGGTGGTCTGGCTGCTCATGATGAGTATGAATGCGCCCATAGCCCCTACAAAGATGCCCAGCACTTTCTTGTTGGTGACCGGCTCTTTCAGATAGATTGCAGCCACTATCATGGTGACGATGGGCAGCGTGGTTGTAACGATGGAGGCGTCTATGGGCGAAGTCATGGAGAGTCCGAAGATATAGACACCCTGATTGAATACCAGCGCGAAGAGTGCGGCGAAGAATATCTTCAGCATGTCCCGGTGGTCCACCTGCTCGCGTTTGCAGAACAAGGAGAGGAGCCAGAAGCAGGCGGCTGCGCCTACCATGCGGAATGTGGTTACTGACAACGCGGAAAACTCCGCTAAGGCCGACTTGCCGATAGGTGCCATCAGCCCCCATAAGATATTTGCGGTAAGGGCGAACAGATGCCCTTGAATGTTCTTGTCCATACTCTTTTGTTCTTTGCGGGTGCAAAAGAACAACTATTTTCTGAAAAGAGAAAATCTTTCATTATATGATTTTTCTGGTTCATGGGCGTAGAAATAAGAGATTATCGTGTATATTTGCTTCTAATTAAAAGCAAGAAACCATGGAAGTACAAGCCAATTACATCAAGCGTATCGAAATACACGGATTGTGGCATCGGTACGATATTGCCTGGGACCTGCGTCCTGACGTCAATATACTTTCCGGCATCAACGGAGTGGGGAAGACCACTATCCTGAACCGTTCGGTCAACTATCTGGAACAGACATCGGGTGAAGTGAAGAGTGACGAGAAGAACGGCGTACACGTCTACTTCGACAACCCCGCAGCCACCTTTATCCCCTATGATGTAATCCGCAGCTACGACCGCCCCCTCATCATGGGCGACTTTACGGCACGCATGGCCGATGCCAACGTGAAGTCGGAACTGGACTGGCAGCTCTATCTGCTCCAGCGCCGTTATCTGGACTACCAGGTGAACATCGGCAACAAGATGATAGAACTGCTCAGCGGTGACGAAGAGCAGCGCAGCCTGGCTCCCTCCCTTTCCCTCCCCAAGCGGAAGTTCCAGGATATGATTGACGAGCTTTTCAGCTATACCCATAAGACGATAGACCGCAAAAGCAACGACATCGTTTTCTATCAGAACGGCGAGCGCCTGCTGCCCTACAAACTGTCTTCGGGCGAGAAGCAGATGCTGGTCATCCTGCTGACCGTGCTGGTGCGTGACGATGACCACTGCGTACTCTTCATGGACGAGCCGGAAGCCTCCCTGCACATCGAATGGCAGCAGAAGCTCATCGGCATGATACGCAGCCTGAATCCCAATGTGCAGCTTATCCTCACCACCCATTCGCCCGCCGTCATCATGGAAGGCTGGCTGGATGCCGTCACCGAAGTCAGCGAAATCTCCTCCCTAATCCCTAATCCTTAATCCCTGCCCAAGTGTCCACTTCTTTAAAACATAACCTTACTTCCGCCTATCTGGATGCCGCCCGCAAGTTGTCTCCCAAGAGAGCACGCAGGCGCATAGTGGCGTATGTGGAGAGCTATGACGACATCGCTTTCTGGCGGACGCTGCTGTCCGAGTTCGAGAATGAGGAACGTTATTTTCAAGTGATGCTTCCCTCGGCCACCTCTCTGGCAAAGGGCAAGAAGATGGTGCTGATGAATACGTTGAACACATCGGAGCTGGGCCGCAGCCTGATAGCTTGTGTAGACAGCGACTACGACTTCCTGCTGCAAGGTGCCACCAAGGTGTCGCATAAGATAAACAAGAATCCCTATATCTTCCAGACTTATGGCTATGCCATCGAGAACTTCCACTGCTTTGCCGACAGTCTGCATGAAGTCTGTGTGCAGGCCACGCTGAACGACCGGCATATCCTGGACTTCCCCGCTTTTCTGAAGCGTTATTCTCAGATTGCCTATCCGCTGTTTCTGTGGAATGTCTGGTTCTACCGCCAGCACGACACACACACTTTCCCGATGTACGACTTCAACGCCTGCGTGCGTTTGCAAGAGATAAACCTGCGTCATCCTTACCGTAGTCTGGACGAGATGCAAAAGACGGTGTCGGCAAAGCTGTCCGAACTGCAAGCCCGTTTCCCCCGCTACATCGACCGGGTGGAGCAGCTGGGCACGGAGTTGGAACGTTTGGGACTGACTCCGGACAATACCTATCTTTATATCCAAGGACACCATATCATGGATTGTGTAGTGCTGAAAATCCTTATCCCGGTATGTACGGTGCTGCGTCGTGAACGCGAGCAGGAGATAAAGCGCCTGGCAGAGCATAACGAACAGTTCCGCAACGAACTGACGGGGTATGAGAACAGTCAGGTCAATGTATCCGTGATGCTGAAAAAAAACAGCGGCTACAAGAACCTTTATCTTTATCAGTGGTTGAAAGAAGACATTATGGAGTTCCTCGAGCGGGAGGAACAGTCGCGTAGATAAGATTGCCGTTATGATAAACATACGATTATGGAGATATTGAAGAAGATAGACGACCTTTTAATCGGGTGGGGCATATCCCCTTCCCGGGCTGATATGCTCGACCAATTCATTGCCTTCGCACTGATACTTGCCGTTGCTTTCCTGGCGGATGCCCTATGCCGGAAAATCCTGCTGAAGGTAGTGGCACAACTGGTGAAGAAGACCAAGGCTACGTGGGACGACATCGTATTCGACCGTAAAGTGATGGTGCACCTCAGCCGCATGGTGGCTCCCGTTATCATCTATCTGTTTGTTCCATTGGCATTTGTCGAAGTCGGTTCATCGGCAATGGATTTCATCCGGCGTATCTGCCTTATTTACATCATCATTACTTTCCTGAGTTTCGTTAACTCGTTCCTGAAGGCTGTTTACAGTGTATACAGTGAGAAGGAGCAATTTCGTGACCGCCCTTTAAAGGGGATGTTGCAAACCATGCAAGTCATCCTATGGCTGGTGGGCGGCATTGTGGTCGTGGGCGAACTGATAGGCCGCGACCCGCTTTCGCTGCTTGCCGGATTGGGTGCTTCGGCAGCCATCCTGATGCTGGTATTCAAGGATTCCATTATGGGCTTTGTCTCCGGTGTGCAGCTTTCGGCCAACGACATGCTGAAGGTGGGCGATTGGATTGCCATGCCCAAGTATGGCGCCGACGGCACGGTGATAGAAGTGACACTGAACACCGTGAAAGTGCGCAACTGGGACAATACCATTACCACCATCCCTCCTTATCTGCTTGTCAGCGACTCCTTCCAGAACTGGCGCGGCATGCGCGAGAGCGGTGGGCGGCGAGTGAAGCGCAGCATCAATATCGACATGACCAGCGTCCGTTTCTGTACCCCGGAGATGCTGGCAAAATATCGCAAGATACAGCTACTGAAAGATTATGTGGAGCAGACGGAGGAAGTGATTGAAAAGTACAATGTGGAAAACGGCATCGATAACTCCATCCTCGTCAACGGACGCCGCCAGACCAATCTGGGGGTGTTCCGGGCGTATCTGACGGCTTATTTGAAAAGTCTTCCCGACGTAAATCAGGAACTGACCTGCATGGTGCGCCAACTCCAGCCTACCGACCGCGGTATCCCGATAGAACTTTATTTCTTCTGTGCGCTGAAGGATTGGGTGCCCTATGAAGGGGTGCAGGCGGATGTGTTCGACCATGTGCTGGCAATCATCCCCGAATTCGATTTGCAGGTATTCCAGTCTCCGTCCGGCAGAGATTTCCAGCGGGTACTGCCTGCTGCTTCCGAAGAAAAAGGAGCTTGATTCCGACCATCAAAAAGGCCTATATCTATTGTATTTCTCATAGGGAGTCATTACCTTTGAACCCTATACTGAAAGGTCAGAACATCCCCATCTTTTCTCCCAAAACATCCCCATGTTTTGGGGTATTACATCCGGGTGTTTTGAGTGAAAACATCCCCATGTTTTGGGGCAATACATCCGGGTGTTTTAGGTATTCAGTCATATAGTGAAAGGTATTCGGTCACGGAGTCTTTACCGTAAGGTATAGGCTTTGTGTATGCAAGTTGTAGGTGTGCCTCGCGTCGGGCGGGAATATCTTTCGTTTTTTACGAACCTAATTATAAAGAAAGATTGGTATGTCAATGAATTATGTGGTCCGCAAGAAGGTGGACAAGAGTGGAGACAAGGAAGTGGTGCGCTACTACGCGGCGTCAAAAGTGCTTCAGCCGGAACCGGTGAGCAATGACGAACTGGCCAAGAGGCTGGCTTTTGTCAGCTCCCTGCAGGTGGGCGATGCCCAGTCCGTGCTGGTGCAACTGCCGGATATTATAGCGGACTATCTGGCCAGTGGACGCACGGTGAACATCAAGGGACTTGGAAACTTTTTTCCCTCCATCACCAGCGAACCGGTGGAACGGATAGAGGACTGTACGGCAGATAAAGTGCGCATTTCGCGTATCTGCTTCAGGGCGGCAGGCAGTTTCATGCAGCGCGTTTGCCGTCATCTGGACTTGTTCAGCTTTCAGGTTCAGGAATTGAAGAAGGAGCTGAAGAAGAAGTAAACGGTACTTTTAGTTTCTTTCTTGAAACAGCGCGTACCCCTTGAAGCCGGAAGGCATTCGAGGGGCACGCTGTTGAAGAAGTTGTGTGTTTTTTTATAGCCTTGCGAGTGCTTCTTTTTTTTACTTCACCCAGCTTCCGTTCATCCAGCTGCATTCTTTCCTGATGTCCTCGAAAGAGCTGTAGCTCAGGTTGGCGTCCACCTTGTTGCTTGTCACGGCGATGAAGTCGGCATGGGTGTAGATGCCTTCTTTGCTGCTCAGCTCGGAGGTGAGGGTGATGTTGGTCAGCTTGGAGGTGCCGTTCTTCAGGGCGTTTTCGGTAAGGGCGGTTTCCACGGTCAGGGGTTGGCCTTTGCCGCAGACCTTGGCGTTGTCTATTTCCACTTCCGTGCCGGCACGCAGACGGATGCCTTGCTTGCTGCCGCCGTTGCCGACGAGGATGAGGTTCTTCAATACGGGGTGGGCAACGGGAGTGGCGGCGTTGTTGCTGCCGTTGTTGTCGCACTCCATCAGGCAGTCGCAGTCGTAGCCCAGTGTGGATTCGGCTTCTTGGTAAGCCACGAGGTTGGTGCCTTTGCCGTTCCAGCCTTCGGTCCAGTCGAAGGAGTCGTCGCTACAGCTTACGGCTACGAGGTTGCTCACGTTTACCGAGCCGCCGAAGAACTCAAAGCCGTCGTCGGAACCTTTGTAGGCTTGGCAGTGGTCCACGATGGTACCGTTGCCTACGCTGTAGAAAGAGATACCGTTGGCTTCGTGCTCTTCATCGAAGGCAAAGCCGGTGTATTCCAGACGAATGTATTGCAGCGTGCCCGAGTTGTCGGCATCATCGTTGCCGCCGTAAACGGCACCGCCTATTTCAGAACTTCCCTTGCCGCCTTCGGCATTGGTGTGGGCGCGTCCGCAGATGTGGATGCCTCCCCATGCGCCCGGCTCTTCTTTTTCGCTGGTCATTACGATGGGTTTGTCCGGCGTGCCTACGGCGTTGATTTTACCGCCCTGCTTCACGAGGATGTAGTCTGCGATGTCATCGTAAACGGCGATAATCTTCACGCCTTCTTCTATGTGGAGCGTGGCACCTTCTTCTACGATGTATTCGCCGCTCAGCTTGTAGGTGTTTCCGGCAGCCAGGGTCACGTCGGAGGTGATGGTACCTTTCAGTATCGTACCGTTTTCGATTTCATTGCCGTTTCCGTTGCCGCCGTTGCCGTCATTGTCGTTGTTGTCGTCGCTGCTGCAAGCGGTGAGGATAGACATTCCGGCTACAAAGGCCAGAGAGTAGAATTTCCATTTCATTGTTTTCATAATTCAATTGTTTTAGTTGTTATATCCAATTTATCTGTCTGTCATTCAGATTGATTCTCTTAAATCTGCTTGTTTGTCAAAGAGTGTTCTCCGTTCCCTTCAGGGGGAGGGTGGGAGACTTTATAGGTTGTAGCTTATTCCCACCTCGAAGTTCGTTCCCTTGCGGTAGCGTTCCACTTCCATCTCCTGCCCCGTGGTGGGCACATCTTGCTTGAAGATGACATCGCGGTTCAGCAGGTCGTTCACTTGCAGCTTCAGGTTGAAGTGTTTGTTCAGGCTATATCCGGCGCTGAAGTTCAACGTGTGCAGCGTCTGTTGCCTGACATCGCCCAGACCCGACACGCCTACCGCATGGATGCGGCTGCCTTGCAGGTTGTAGAGTAGGGCGAGGTTGAGCTGCCTGTCTTCGCCGAAGCGTGGCGAGTAGGTGAGGTCGGCATTGGCAAGGATGGGCGATGCGCCTTGCAGCGAACGTTCCTTGTTGGTGTAGGCACCGCCTTGGGGCAGCTTCACGTTGGTGTACATGTAACTGATGTTGGCGCCTAGGCGCAGGCCTTTGACGAGCCGTTTGCGCATCTCCAGCTCCACGCCGGCAGCCATGCCGTTGTCGGCATTCTTGAAGCTGTGCAGCGTGGCGCCGCCTTGCAGGTCTTGGATGCGTTCGATGGGGCTGTCGAGGTATTTGAAGTAGCCGGTCACGGAGAGCATGTCGCCGTCCTTGCCGAAGCGTTCGTAACGTAGGTCGAAGTTGTAGTTGTAACCGTTCTGCAACTCTTCGTTACCGCGGATTTGTGCCGAACCGTAGGACTCTTGATAGAGGAAGGGGGCCATCTCGATGAACGAGGGACGGGTGACGGTGCGCGAGGCAGAGAAGCGGATGCTGTTGGTGGGGTTCACCGCATATTTCAGGTTCAGGGCGGGGAAGAGGTCGTTCTTGTCTAAATTGCGCCGACGGGAGTACCAGTCGCCGCCGTCGCTGGCGTAGCGCACCCATTGCTTGCTCATTTCGTAGCGCAGGCCGAGGTTCACCAAGAGGGCTTCGGTGGGATAGAAGTCGGTCAGCAGGTAGGCGGAGTAGATTTCGTTTCCGGCGCGGTAGCTGTCTTTGGGCTGCATCACACGCTGTACCACGATTTGTCCGTCGGCAATGTTCTGCTGGTTGAGGAAGCCGTCGGTGTTGTAGATGTCGGTGATGACGGGGTTCAGTTTGTTCAGGTTGTAGTAGAAGCGGGTAGCGTTGTAGTCGCGGTTCTTGTCCTTGTAGTTGAAGCCGAGCTTGAGGTGGCTGGTGTCGTTCCACTTCCAGCGCATGGCGAGGTTGGCATTCCACTCTTCTTCGTCCAGGCTGCCGAAGTAGCGCATAGTCTCTTGGCGGTTCAGTTTGAAGAGCCTGAGACTGCCGTCGTTGTCTTTGACGTACATCACTTGCCGTCGGTCGGGCTCTTCGCTGCCGGTCTTGCTGTACGAGCCTCCCCAGGTCAGTTGCCACCTGTCGCCCTCGCCGAAGTTATGGATTCCGTTCAGTTGATGGTTTTGCAGGGTGTATATGTGCATGATGTTGTTGCTGCCGGTCAGCTCGTGTCCTTCGGCATCAGTACCTTCGCGGCGCTGGTAGGTGTCGATGGCGTTGCGGGCGTAGAAGAAAGTGTAGCCTATGCGGTCGCTCCGGCGCAGGGTGTAGCCCAGGTAGCCGAGGGCGGCGAGCTTCAGTTCCTGCGCAAAGCTGTCGTAGGAGAAGTCGTCCTGCACGGTGCCGGTGGCCTCGAGTGTCTTGTAGAAGGCATCTTCCATGTTTTGGTAGCCGTTGCTGGCGCTGAAGGAGGCGAGCAGGCTGAGTGTCTGGTTGCCTATACCGAAGTTCTTGCCGAAGCCGAGGTTCCCGCCCAGTTCGGGCAACGAACTCTTCTTGCCGGCGCTGAAGGAGGTATCGAAGATATTGCGGGTCTTCACGTATTTGTCAAACTCCATCAGGGGCATGCCGAGGGCGGCTGCGTCCACTCCGGGTGTCTTCAGGAGCGAGCCGCTGCGGTCCATCTGATAGCGGTCTTTGCCTAAGGTGTTGAACTTCCCGCCCGTGTTGAGGCTCAGTTGGAAGAAATCTTGCGGTATGTTTTCTTTGGTGCTGATGTTGATGTGCGCACCGCTGTAGTCGGCAAAGGCGGCTGCGTCATACACCTTGCTGACGGTGATGTTCTGTACGGTGGACGAGGGGAACAGGTCGAGCGGCACCAGCTTGTTGTCCGGGTTGGGCGAGGCGATGGGCAGTCCGTTCAGCGTGGTGGTGCTGTAGCGGTCGCCCAGTCCGCGGACGATAAGTTGTCCGGCGCTGGCGATGGAGATGCCCGTTATTTTCTTTACTCCTTCTTCCACATTGCCGATGCCTTTGAGGGACATCTCTTTGGAACCGAGGTTCTCGATGGCGAGGGTCGCTTTTTGCCGTTCCATCTGCAAGGCGCGTTCGCCCTCAAGGTTCTTCTTGGCGGTGACCTGCACTTCGCCCAGGGTTTGCGTGTCCGGCTCCATGTCGAAGTTCAGCACGGTTTCGCCCTTTATCTCTACGGCATTTATCGTCATGTCTTTGTAGCCGATGTAACGGACGGTGAGGGTATAGGTTCCGTTTTTCAGCTCCAGTGTATAGTTACCATCCAAATCGGCGACGGCGCCTTGTGCCGTTCCGCTCACTTGCACGGTGGCTCCCGTCAGCGGTTCTTTGGTTTGTCGGTCGGTGATTGTCCCTTTGATGGTTCCCGCCGTGGCAGCCATGACGGAAAGTGTGAGGAATAAAATAAGGAAGAAAATCTTTCCCAAGTCTAATTTCATGCTCATCTCTTTTCTTTGTACGTTTTTTAATCCGCTGCAAAGATGAGGCAATGACATTACACCGGTGATACATGGCACATACGTTTCATTTTCAAATTTATTACGATTCGGTTACCGCACATTCTTCCGGATTGTTTGTTATCCTTATATATAGGCTGCTTGGGACGAAAAAGGTTTCTAATGGTTGCTTATTAGAGTTTTATGGCTATTTTTGTATCTCAAACCAATATTGATAAATATATGGCTGTTCATCGTGACGATAGTGAACGTTTCCGGCGCCTTTCCATTCTTGGCCGGATAGGTTGGTGGGAGGCTGATTTTTCTTCAAGGCAGTATCTCTGCTCCGAATATGTCTGTAAGTTGTTAGGCTTGGAAGGGGAATACCTGAGCTTTGAGGATTTCGGTAAAATGATACGCGAAGACTATCGGACGCGTATCAGCCGGGAGTTCCTTGCCATTCAGAATATGGAGGTCTATGAACAGACGTTTCCTATCTATTCTACTGAAGGAGTGGTCTGGGTCTACTCGCGCGTGGGGTATAAGGAGCATTTGCCGGATGGTACGTTGAAGGCTTTCGGAGTGTTGCAGCGCGTAGAGATGCCGAAGGAGGAAGCTGCGAAGCAGGCTTTGCAAAGAGTGAACAATTTGCTTTATCGGCAGACCTCAATATCCCATTCCTTATTCCGTTTCCTGAAAGACGAGGATATCAGTGCGGGCATTTACGACATACTGAAAGATATTCTCGATTTCTTTCGCGGCGGGCGTGTCTATATATTCCAATACGATGAGAAGTGCCGGTACCAGAGCTGCACATACGAGGTGGTGGCTCCGGGAGTGGCTCCTGAGAAAGAAATGCTTCAGGGAGTCCAGGCTGACAGCTTGCCGTGGTGGACGTCACAGATTATGGCACAAAAGCCCGTTCTGCTGGAAACGCTGGGGCAACTGCCGGAGCACGCTTACGCCGAATATGAAATTCTGGCGAGACAGAATATAAAGTCCTTGATGGTAACTCCGCTGGTTGCCAATGACCAGGTGTGGGGATATATGGGCATTGATTTGGTGGACCGTACCCGAATGTGGACTAACGAGGATTACCAATGGTTTAGTTCGTTGGCAAATGTCATCAGCATTTGCATAGAGTTGCGCAAAACGAAGGATGAGGCTGTGCGTGAACGTACTTTCCTCAGCAATTTGTTCCGCTATATGCCTTTGGGGTATGTGCGGATGTCCATTGTCTGTGATGAAAAGGACAATCCCTACGGGTATTATGTGACAGATGCGAATTCTATCTTTGCCGATTTTCTGGGAAAACCCGCGTCGACGTTTATCGGCAAGACTGCCTCGTCTTTTTCAAGGGAGGCGGCCCCCAGACTGGAATATCTGCTTGATATAGTGAACACCGGGACACATAAGGAAATGGACATGTGTTTTGAGCTCACCAACAAGCACTGCCACGTGGTGATATACTCTCCGGAAAAGCATGAAGTGGTGGCGTTATTCCTCGATACGACAGACTCGGTACAGACTCATCTGGCTTTGGACCATAGCGAAAAACTGTTCAAGAATATCTTTGCCAATATACCGGCCGGGGTGGAAATCTATGACAAAGACGGATTCCTGGTAGACATCAACAATAAGGATATGGAGATATTCGGGGTCCGTGACAAACAGGATGTCATTGGAGTGAACTTATTCGAGAACCCGAATGTGTCCGCCCAATTGGCAGAACGTATACAGACCGAGGATATGGTCGACTTCCGCCTGAATTATGCTTTCGACCGGACTGAAGGGTATTACTCCACTTCCAAACAGCCGAAGGATGTGATACATCTTTATACGAAAGTGAGCAAGGTGTATGACAGTAAAGGTAACTTTACCGGCTATGCCATGATTAACATCGACAATACGGAACGGATTGATGCCATGAGCCGTATCTGTGATTTCGAGAATTTCTTCCTGCTTATATCGGATTATGCGAAGGTAGGTTATGCCAAGCTGAACCTGCTCGACCGGAAAGGCTATGCCATCAAGCAATGGTATAAGAATATGGGAGAGGACGAGAATACCCAATTGGCAGATATTGTGGGGATATATAGCAAGATGTACCCCAGCGACCGCAGAAGGATGCTCGATTTCTTCTGTAAGGCCCGTGTGGGTGAAGCCAAACATTTTCAGGGAGAGATGCGTATTGAGCGTCCGGGCGAGAAGGGGAAATGGAATTGGGTACGTACCAATGTGGTCGTCAATCTGTTTGAACCGGAGAACGGACAAATAGAACTGATAGGAGTCAACTATGATATTACGGAATTGAAGGAGACGGAAGCTATGTTGATTGAAGCCAAAGAGAAGGCAGAAACCGCCGATCGTTTGAAGAGTGCCTTCCTTGCCAATATGAGTCATGAGATACGTACGCCTCTGAATGCGATTGTCGGTTTCTCCAGTCTGATGGGAGAGACCGGGGACATGGAGGAAAAAAGGCGGTATATGGCGATTATCGAAGAAAACAATGACTTGTTGTTGCAGCTGATTTCCGATATACTGGATTTGTCCAAGATAGAGGCCGGGACATTTGACTTTGTGAAAAAAGAGCTGGACGTGAACGTGCTGTGTGAGGACATCGTGCGCTTCATGAAGATGAAGGCTAAACCGGGGGTGGAAGTTCTTTTCGACCGTCATCTGCCGGAATGCCGGATTGTCAGTGACCGTAACCGTTTGAATCAGGTCATAGCCAACTTTGTCAACAATGCCATCAAGTTCACCACTGCGGGAAGTATCTGTGTAGGATATGACAAGGTAGATGAAACTCGTTTACGTTTTTATGTGGCCGATACGGGCATTGGCATCGAGCCGGAAATGCAGGATCAGATATTCGGTCGTTTTATAAAGCTGAATACGTTTGTACATGGTACGGGTCTGGGGCTTTCTATCAGCAAGAGTATTATAGAACAGTTGGGTGGCACAATCGGTGTGGACAGTGAGCCGGGGAAAGGCTCATGCTTTTGGTTTATGCTGCCGGTTGTATAGTATGAAAATATGCCCAAATACACACTCACCACAAATTATGCAGATTAACATAACTCAAAGCTCTTGATTATCAGAACTTCTAAAGATAATTTGTGTCAATCTGCGTAATCTGTGGTGAGTGATGATACCCTCCGGTTATAATCCGAATGAGAACTTATCGATGGATTGATATACCACACTTGCAATGCTCAGTACCACAATACCCAGCGTGCAAATGGCCAGGCTGGCACGTGTATAGTTGTCGCTGCGGAATGCTGCAATCGGTTCGTCGCTCTTGTTGATGTACATTGCCTTTACAATCTTCAGATAGTAATAAAGCGAGATGATTGTATTGATAAGGGCAATGAATACCAGCAGATGGAAGCCGCCTTCGAAAGCTGCCGCAAAGATGAAGAACTTCGAGAAGAAGCCCGCAAACGGCGGGATGCCTGCCAGAGAGAACAGTGCCAGCGTCATCAGGAACGCCAACTTCGGATTAGTGGTATACAGCCCGTTATAGTCTTCAAGTGTGAACTTGCCTGCCCGCAGTGCCACAATCGTGATAACGGTAAATACGGCAAGATTGGCGAACATATATATCAGCACGTAGTATACCAGCGACGTCATACCTTGTGCGCTTCCGCTGATGACACCCAGCATGATGTAACCTGCTTGCGAGATACTGGAGAAAGCCATCAACCGCTTCAGGTTCTGCTGGCGCAGGGCGAAGAGGTTGGCGATTGTGATGGAGGCGATGATAACCCAGTACAGCACTTCCTGCCATTGCTCCACCATCGGAGCGAATACCTTGATGAGGATAGTCATCAGTACGAAAGCGGCAGAGCCTTTAGAGATGACACTCAGATAGGCTGTCACCGTGCTTGGAGCACCTTCGTAAACGTCTGCTGTCCAAAGATGGAAAGGCACCAGTGATATTTTGAATCCCATGCCAGAGAAGAAGAATACGAATGCCATAATCTGCAACGGGTCACCGGTGAGGCGTGCCGGTATGTCGGCAAAGTAGAGAGTGCCTACCGTACCGTAAATCAAAGATAATCCGTATAGCAGCAATCCGCTGGAGAACAGTGCCGTGAGAATATATTTGGCACCTGCCTCGGCAGAGTGATGGCGGTATTTGTCGAAGGCAACCAATGCTGCCATTGGGATACTTGCCGTTTCCAGGCCGATAAAGAACATCAGGAAGTGGCCGGCGGAAATCATGAAGTACATACCCAGCAGGGTGGAAAGTGTCAGAATGTAGAACTCACCTTGTTTGATGGCAGTGTCCGGACGGCGCATCCATTCGTGGGCCATCAGGAATACAATCAGTGTACCTATACTGAGGATGGATTTCACGATGCTTTGTATAGGCTGGTTGTGGTACATGCCGCCAAAGGCATCGGCCATAGGACCGGGAACGATGGTGATAAGTGTATGTATGGTCAGCAGAACAACTGGCAGCATTGTGTTCAGCACCGGTTTGCCGTCATTCTTGTGTGCATCCGGACTCATGAAGAGGTCGGCGACAAAAAGGATGACGATGACCAATATCAGCGAAAGCTCTTCTTTGAGCAGGAGGAATTGAGAATAATCCATGACTATGTATTTATTGTTTTACAATTTTCTATTTACAATTTACAGTGCATTAACTATCGGCAATACGCTGTCTCCAATCATGCCGCTAATCCACCATGGTGCCATACCAAGGGCGGCAACGCATGCTATGAGGATAATGACCGCTGTGCGTTCATCCCAGGTAGCGTCGCTCAAAGTGAGGTGATGTTTGTTAGTGCAGGTGCCATAGAGAATCTTTCCTACCAGTCGCAGGATATAGACTGCTGTAATCACGATGGAACTGCATGCAATGACTGTCCACACGCGGTGGAACGTATCGGGATGCTGGAACGAACCGGTGAAGATGGTCATTTCGGCAATGAAACCGCTGAGTCCGGGTAATCCCAGATTGGCAAGACCGGCGATTACATAGCAGACAGCCAGGAAAGGCATAATCTTCATCAGACCGGAGAGTTCGCGGACGTCACGCGTATGGGTACGTCCGTATATCATACCGATAAGGGCGAAGAACAAGGCTGTCATCAGTCCGTGAGAGAGCATCTGCAGAACAGCACCCGTGCAAGCTGTTTGGTTCATCATCAGAATGGCGAACAACACCAGACCGCAATGGCTGACGGAAGAGTAGGCGTTGATATACTTCAAGTCGGTTTGTACACAAGCGGAGAATGCGCCGTATACTACGGAGATTCCGGTAAGAATCAGGAATATCCATCCCAGTTCCTGTGCAGCTTCGGGCATCAGGTACATGGCTATGCGGAAACAACCGTAACCTCCCAGCTTCATCAATACACCGGCATGGAGCATGGATACGGCAGTCGGTGCGGAGGCGTGACCGTCGGGGCTCCATGTGTGGAACGGGAACAGAGCGCCCAGCACACCGAAACCGAGGAAAGTGAGCGGGAACCAGATACGTTGCTGTTCGATGGGAATATTGTGCATCTGTGCTATTTCCAATAGATTCATAGAGGTGGCTCCGGCACCGTAGTAGATACCCAGGATACCGATAAGCAGGAAGGCGGAGCCGCCCATCAGCATCAGTGTCAGCTTCATGGCAGAGTACTCCTTGCGTCCCGACCCCCATACACCGATAAGCAGATACATGGGAATGAGGGCTACCTCGTAGAACATGAACATGGTGAACAAGTCTATTGAGATGAAGAACCCGAACACACCGATGGAAAGGAAGGTGAACCAAAGGAAATATTCTTTAGTCAGCGGTTGCAGCCTCCAGGAGGCGAATGTTCCGGTAAAGACAATGATGGCCGAAAGCAGCAGCATGGCTACCGAAATACCGTCTACTCCTACCGAATAGTGGATGTTGAGTGCAGGATACCAGGCCATGTCGGCACGGAACAGCATTTCATCCGTGGCACCGGCGTGGCGTGCATTGAGGTACATTACGGTCAATGCTGCAGAAAGAACCAGCAGAGCCGATGCACCGGTCACCATCACCGCACGTATTTGTGCGATGTTGCGGCTGAGCCAAAGACCCAGCAACATCAGCAAGGGGATGAGTACAAATAATGATAAAAAGTTCATCTTTATATTTACGATTTAACGATTTACGATTTACGATTGAAAGATCTCGGGTTATAGCAATAGTAGCAGTATCAATGCCAGCGTGCCCAGCAGGAATACAAATGTATATTGCTGGATGCGTCCGCTCTGCAGACCGCGTATCTCGTCACTGGTAGCCTCGGCACTCCAGGCAAGGAAGTTGAAGAAGCCGTCGACCACGTGGCGGTCCCACCAGGCGATGGGGCGGCAGATGCAGCCGAAGATGATGCGGTGGGTGATGAACTGGTAAACTTCATCCAGGTAGAAGCGGTGGTAAGCTGCTGTCCATAGGCCTTTGAAACGGCGTGCCAGTGCGTTGGCAACGGGCTGCCGGCTACCTGCATAGATGTAGGTGGCAATGGCTATGGCAACCACTGCTACGACGATACTTGTACCTGCCACACTCCAATCAAGATGGATGCTATATGCTTCACCGTTGGAACTGATGAAGTGTCCGAAAGGAATGAAACCGGCAACTATCGTAACAACAGCCAGGAGCATCAGGGGCAGGGTCATCGCCAGTGGACTCTCGTGGGGGTGAGGCACGTGGCTGTCGCCCCCATCACTTGCCGACTTTTGTCCCGGCTCTGAGCCGGCCCAAAAGATACCATAATAAAGACGGAACATATAGAATGCTGTCATACCTGCAATCACTGTCATAATCCATCCCATAGTGGGGCTGAACTGGAAGCATGCCGTCAGGATTTCATCTTTGGAGAAGAATCCGGAGAACGGCGGGATACCTGCAATGGCAAGGCAGGCGATGAGGAACGTGATATGCGTAATGGGCATATACTTCCGCAGTCCACCCATGGCAGACATCTCGTTGCTGTGTACGGCATGGATGATGCTACCCGCTCCGAGGAACAGCAATGCCTTGAACATGGCGTGTGTGAATAAGTGGAACATGCCTGCCATGTAGCCCAGTCCCCCTTCGTGTGGGTCGGCTGATGTACATACACCCAGCGCCACCATCATGAAACCGATTTGGGAGATAGTGGAGAATGCCAGTACACGCTTGATGTCGCTCTGCACACATGCCACACTGGCGGCATAGAATGCCGTGAAGGCTCCTACGTATGCTACGATGTGCAGCACGCTGGGAGCATATTCTATGAACAACGGGAACATGCGTGCCACCAGATAGACACCAGCAACCACCATCGTGGCGGCATGAATCAGTGCACTGACCGGCGTAGGACCTTCCATGGCATCGGGCAGCCAGATGTGCAACGGGAACATGGCACTCTTTCCGGCACCACCGATGAACATCAGTCCCAAGGCAAGCGGAATCATTGCCGCACCGCCCTTTGCCAGCGCCATCTCATTAGGGCTGAAGGTGTATGTACCGGCATAATACCCATAGACGAGGATACCTATAAGGAATCCCAGGTCAGCAAAACGGGTCACGATAAAAGCCTTCTTCGAAGCGGCAATAGCCGCCGGCTTCGTATAATAGAAACCAATCAGCAGATAGGAGGACACGCCCACCAACTCCCAGAACAGATACATCTGGAAGATATTCGTTGCTACTACCAGTCCGAGCATGGACATGGTGAAGAGCGACAGGAAGGCGTAGTAACGCTGGAAACCGCGTTCGCCCTTCATGTAGCCGAAAGAGTATATGTGTACCAGCAGCGAAACGGTACTGATGACCACGAGCATCATAACCGAAATCGGGTCGAGTAGGATACCCATGTCGATACTGAGGCTTTCTGTGAAAGGCAGCCATTTGAAGTTATAGGGCATTAGCGCCTCGTACGTACCATCGGCAAGGCGGGGAGCGCTGAAGTACATTCCTGCGGTGAGATAGGAAAGCACTGCGACCACACTCAGTGCTGCAGTTCCGATAAGGCCGGCAGTGCGGTGTGACATCCATTTACCTCCAAGTCCCAGAGCGAGGAAAGAGAGGAAAGGGAGTAGAAGGATTAATATTGTATATTCCATATATACTATGTTTATCAATTATTACTATTCAAGAAACATCGCTTGGCGATTCTTGCTCTTACCACTTCATCTCATCCAGTTTGTTCACCTGGATGCTGCGGATGTTGCGGTAGATGTTAATCATGATGGCAATGGCTACAGCCGTTTCGGCCGCCGAGATGGCGATGGAGAATAAAGAGAAGAAATATCCTTCCAGTCCTCCGGGGAATAGGAAACGGTTGAATACAGCAAAGTTGATGTCCGTGGCATTCAGTATCAGCTCGATGCTGATAAGTATCGCCAGCGTGTTGCGGCGGGTGAAGAACCCGTAGATGCCTGCGAAGAACATGATAGCCGAAACTATCAGATAATATTCCATGTGTATCATAATTCTTATCTTTTACGTGCTATTAATAATCCACCTACGATACATGCCAATAACAAGATGCTGACAGCTTCGAAGGGAAGCAGATAACCATACTTGTCACCGCTCAGCATGTGGTGACCGATGGTCTTGATGTTGACTTCCAAAGGCTCCACGTCGGTAGTGGCAATGAACTTATGCTTTAAAGTGATGAATACTACGATGATGGCACCGCCCACGGTGGCACCCAGTCCGGCAAGGAACCTGCTACGCTTTAACTTCTCGATGACATCGCCTTCGCCACTGGTAAGCAGTATGGAGAAGACGTAGAGCACTACGATACCGCCGGCATAGACCATAATCTGCACGGAACCGAGGAAGGTGTAACCCAGCAGAAAGTAGATGCCTGCCGTACCGAAAAGCACGAACAGCAGGTAGGTGGCCGAGCGCACCATGCGGTGGGTCGTTACCGTCAAGATGGAAAATACGGTGATAAAGGCCGCAAGGAAGTAGAATACTACTGTTTCAAGAGTTATTTCCATGTTGTTTAATTACAAGTTACTATTAACGAATTACTTTGTTGTCTCTTCTTTGGGAGCAGCGGGTTTCTTTTTTTCTTCTACATGGCTGCCCGGACGGTTCAGCGTCATGACCAGTTTCGTGCGGTCAAACACTGCATGCTCAAAATCCTGGTCGAACGTGATGGCATCGTGAGGGCAGGCATTCACACAGAGTTGGCAGAACATGCACGAACCGAGGTCGTATTCGTACTTAACCAATATCTTCTTTTTCTTGCCGTCTTCCGTTTCAACCATCTCGCCGGTCACCTTGATAGTGTCGTTGGGACAAGCCATCTGGCACAAACCGCAAGCTACACACCGATGTTCATTTTTATCATTATGGGGCATGGTCAGCGTGCCACGGAAACGGTCGGAGAGTTTCAATGTCGAGCGGTTTTCCGGATATTGTTCGGTAGTCTTTCGTCGGCAGAATACGGTCATGGTTGTCTTCATACCTGTCAGCAGAGAAGTGACGCCGTGTATGAGTCCGCCGATATAAGAGTTCTTTTCTTTCATTACTTTTGCCTTTATTAAAATTATCCGCAAGGAAATCTTGCTCCGGCGCTACGCCGGTTAGAAATGCAATTTAAATACTACAATTAATACCATCAAAATCAAGTTCACCATAGAGATGGGTACCAGGTACTTCCACTCCAGATTCAGAATCTGGTCAATACGCAGGCGGGGGAAGGTCCACTTTATCCACATCAGCAGGAAGACTACGAAGAAGGCCTTTCCGAAGAACCATACAAATCCCGGAATGTAATCCATCACTGCGTTGAAGCCGTCCAGGCCTACGATGTGTAGCGGCATCCAGCCTCCCAGGAAGATGGTGGCTGCCACGGAGGCTACGATAAACAGATTCAAATATTCTGCCAGATAGAAGAATCCGAAGCCCATACCGCTGTATTCCGTATGGTATCCGGCAGTCAACTCGCTTTCGGCTTCGGGCAAGTCGAAGGGACCGCGGTTGGTTTCCGCATTTCCGGCAATGAGGTAGATGATGAAGGCTATCAATGCAGGGATATGTCCCTTGAAGATGAACCAGCCGTCAGCTTGTCCTTCTACTATTTCGGAGAACTGCATGGTTCCCATCAACACTACCATTGTCAGTATGCTCAATCCGCAGGACAACTCGTAGCTGATAATCTGCGCGCCGCTTCGCATGGCTCCAATCAGCGAGAATTTATTGTTGGAACTCCAGCCTGCCAGCAGGATACCCACTACGCCGATACTCGATGCAGCCAGCAGGAAGAACACTCCTACATTGAAGTCCAATACCTCCAATCCCTTGTTGATGGGCAGGCAGGCAAATGTCAGGAAAGAAGCGATGATTACCATGAACGGTGCCAGATTGTAGAGGAACCGGTCAGAGAATTTCAAATCAATGATTTCCTTTGTCAACATCTTGATGACGTCGCAGGGCACTTGGAGCAATCCCCATTTCCCCACGCGCATCGGACCGAGGCGGCATTGGAAGAAGGCGCATATCTTACGCTCCATGTAAATCAGGATGATGGCAAGCACGGCATACATCAAGATGATGCATACGCCAATCACCACGCATTCGAGGAATATTGCCAGTCCTTCCGGCATCAGGGAAGTCAGCATCTGGTGTATCCAGTTGGTTACTATACTAAAGTCAAACACGTTGTTCATTTACTATTTACAATTTACTATTTACAATTTACGAGGCGCTTTTTGATTTACAATTCACAATGTACAATTTACAATTTGGCTGCGCTGTAATTCCGCATGGTAAATTGTAAATTGTCAAATCGTAAATCCTTTTATCTGTCAATATCTGGTACTACATAATCCAATGTTCCGCCAATGGCAATAAGGTCGGCGATTTTAGCTCCGCGGCAAATCGTATTTACGGTCGATACCAATGGCAAGCCCGTACTGCGGAAATGCAGGCGGTAAGGCATCTTGTCGCCGTGGCTTTCGAGGAAGACGCCGAACTCACCGCGGCTACCTTCTACGGCTGCATAATAAGTGCCTTCCGGTACGCGGATAATAGGTTTCATCTTTTCCTGGTAGGCTCCTTCCGGGATGTTGTCTATCAGTTGCTCGATAATTTTCAGGCTCTCCAGAATTTCATCCATACGGATAAGGTAGCGTGCCCATGAATCGCCTTCGGTGCGGATGACTTCTTTAAAGTCCACCTTGTCATATACGGCATATGGCATACGCTTACGCACGTCGCAGGCCCATCCGCTGGCGCGTCCGGTGCCTCCGGTAGCTCCAAAGGCGATGGCATCTTCCCGTGAGAGTATACCCACACCTTTCAGACGTTGCTGGGCAATGATGTTCCCGGTGAATACGTCGTGATATTCGTGTAGGATACCGCGGAGGTAGGGGATAAACTCCTTCACTTTCTTTACGAAGCCGGGAGCAATGTCTGCCTGCACGCCACCGATGGTGTTGTAGTTCATGATGAGGCGTCCACCGCAAGTTTCCTCAAAGATGTCGAGTATCTTTTCGCGGTCGCGGAAACCGTAGAAGAAGGCCGTTAATGCACCCAGGTCCATAGCAAGACAAGAATAGAACAGCAGGTGAGAGTCTATTCGCTGCAACTCGTCCATGATGGTACGTATGTACTGCACGCGTTCGCTTACTTCCACGCCCATTGCCTTTTCGATACACATGCACAAGGCATGGCGGTTCTGGTGTGCGCCCAGGTAGTCCAGACGGTCGGTCAGAGCCAAGGTCTGCGGATAGGTCAGGCTTTCGCACATCTTCTCGATACCCCGGTGGATGTAGCCGCAGTTGGCATCAATCTTGTCGATGATTTCACCCTCCAATGATACACGGAAACGCATTACGCCGTGGGTGGCCGGATGTTGGGGACCGATGTTCACCACATATTCCTCATCACCGAAAAGTTGCATCTCCTTATTCTTGATGCTACCGTCGGGATTCAGCTCCAATTCCATGGTAGTGTCCACCGTTTCTTCGTTGTCCATACGCAACGGATTATCTTTTTCCGGCTCATTGTCTTTACGCATGGGATAGCCTACCCAGTCATTGCGCAGATAGAGTCGGCGCATATCCGGATGACCAATGAAAACGATGCCGTAAAAGTCGTAGACTTCGCGCTCGTTGAAATCCGCAGCTTTCCAGATATCGCTGACGGAAGGAAGTTCGGGATGTTCCCGGTTTAGAGTGGCGGTGCGTACCGCTATCCGTTCGCCGGTAACAGTAGATTCCAACAGATAGACTACGCCGAGTCCGCGGGGGGTGTCCGGTGCGTCTTTCTCGTCGGGTATTCCCCAATCCATACCGCTGAGGCATTCCAGAAAGTCCATCTGTTTCTCTTTCCGCAGACGCAGCATTTCGTCGTGCAGGGCTGAGGGCTCTATGTATTTTATTTCCATATATTTAAGTGCTGATTAGTGGTTTTCTTCTTTTCTGTTTACTCCACCGAAGTATTTTTCTATTTTCACTTTACGCTGCAATTGCATCATGCCGTAGTAGAATGCTTCCGGACGCGGAGGGCAACCGGGAATGTAGACATCCACCGGCAGAATCTTGTCCACACCGTTCACCACATGATAGGATTTCTTGAACGGGCCTCCGCTGACGGCACAGCCGCCTACGGCTACTACATATTTGGGATCGGCCATCTGGTCGTAAAGACGTTTCAGAACGGGAGCCATCTTGTTGGTTATTGTCCCGCAAACCATAATCATATCTGCCTGGCGCGGACTGGCACGGGCTACTTCGAACCCGAAGCGCGCCATATCATAGCGGGCTGCGCCGAGGGCCATGAATTCGATACCGCAACAGCTGGTTGCAAACGTAAGAGGCCACAGTGAGTTGCTGCGTCCCCAATTGACGAAATCGTCCAGTACGCCAAGGGCAACATTGGCGCCTCCGGCATTAAGTTCCCGAACCAGTTTCTCCAACGTTTCGTTGTCTGTAAACTCCTCATAAGGGATAGATTTAATTTTCGGCTTCTTTGTTACTTCCATTCCAAAGCTCCTTTCCTCCAGGCATAAGCAAGACCCAGAATCAATATAATCAGGAAAAATAAAACACTGAAAAGTCCTGCCACGCCAAGTTCGCGGGTGATGACTGCCCAAGGGAACAGAAATACCGTTTCCACTTCGAACATCAGGAACAAGATGGCAAACAGATAGTAACCTACCCGGAATTGCATCCACGATTTACCGCGGGTAGGGATGCCACACTCGTACGGTTCCATCTTCTGTGCATTGTACGAACGGGGTGCTATCGCATTGGAGAGCGCGATGACGATACCCACGAAAGCGATTGCCGTCAATAAGACGACCACTAACAAAGTAAAGTTCATAAACCTGATAAGATTTTAGATATATAATAATAGATACATCGTACCAGAGGACAAAAAAACTGAATTGTTGTCCGGGGCGAGGTCAAGGGGCAAGCATTTGCGCTTGCAGGCCTTCTAAATGATAATCTTTCTTAGTCCGAACACATAATAGTTTGCGTCGGGTACGGGATGAGGAGACAGATTTAACAAACGGTCGCATTCCGGTGCATAAGCATACTGCTGCATCTTGTAGATGTACATGCGCAGGAGTACGTTTTTATTGGTTGGTACTTGCGTATGATCCACATGCTCTATGCAGAGGGAGTTTGGTGAAAACAAGTCGTAGAACTTCTGGACTACTTGTTGGGTGGTAGGAGCTTGTGACAGCGTACAGCATTCTGCTTGTCGGGTGGCAGGAACACACAAAATGTCCGCAACTCCTATTGCACTGTCGTGCAATAGGGCTGCAAAGATAATGATTAAACAGTATTTGATGCATTGCTTCATACCACAAATCTCTCTTTCAAGGGCGCAAAGATATAATAAGTCTTGCTCATTTTGCTATCCCCGCATAACAAAAATGGTTATTTTTACACTTTTTATCCTAAATCAATTTCGTTTCCAGAAATCAGGTGTGAAAAGCAGTAGTACGGTGAATAACTCAAGACGTCCCAGAAGCATTAAAAGGGATAATAGCCATTTAGCTGCATCGGGCAGGGCATTCCACGAATAGGCAGGTCCGGTTTCACCCAATCCGGGTCCCATATTACCGATGCTGGAAATAACGCAGCCTATTGACTCTTCAGCTCCGACTCCCATAGTCATCATAAGCAGTGTGCTGATAACTATAATGGTGATATAAATAAAGCAAAAAGCCAGTACGGTGGAGACAATGGAGGAAGATATGACTTGCTTGTTTATTCGTACCGGAAGTATGGCATTGGGGTGTAGGATGTGTTTGAATTCGTTCCGTGATACTTTGGTAAGAATTACCATACGTATGCATTTCAAGCCTCCGGTGGTACTGCCTGCACACGCTCCCATCAGCATGATGATGGTAAGCAGGCCCCATAGGACGGGCGACCATTGCATGTAGTCATCCGTTGCAAAGCCGGTGGACGTATGAAGGGAAATTACCTGGAACAAGGATTTGCGGAAGGATTCTTCCATCCCCATGGGACTGGTATAATAGAGCGCGATGGCTATGACTGCAGTGAAAAATACGACTGAGCTGAAATAGAATTTCAGCTCGGCGTTGCTGATGAATTTCTTGAATTTCCGGTTGACGAACAATAATACTAAAGTGAAGTTGATACCGGAGATAAACATGAAGATGGAGATGACATATTCTATATAAGGAGAATTATAGTAGGCAACGCTGGCCTGCTTGGTAGAGAATCCACCGGTGCCGGTAGTGGCAAATGCATGGCAGATGCTGTCGAACCAGTCCATGCCTCCAAGCATCAGCAGGCAGACAAGTAAAGTGGTTATGCCGGTATAGATGCTCCAAATCCACTTGGCGGTGATACCGATACGCGGATGAACCTTGTCATGTGTGGGGCCGCTTGCTTCGGCTGCGAATACCTGCAGACCACTGACTCCGAAGATAGGAAGCACTGCAATGGTGAACATGATGATTCCCAAGCCGCCAATCCACTGTGTCATGCTGCGCCAGAACAGTATTCCATGAGGAAGTGACTCGATGTCGTCCAAAATAGTGGCACCCGTACTGCTGAAACCGGACATGGTCTCGAAGAATGCATCGGCAATGTCGGGTATGTATCCGCCTATATAGAAAGGCAGCATTCCGAAAAGAGAGAATGCCACCCAGGCAAAGCTGACCAGTACATATCCGTCACGGCGCGTCAGTTGCCGTTCACCTCCTTTACCGAGAGCTGCCAGCAATAAGCCTATCCCTGCTGTGATACCTCCTGCTTTCCAGAAATCGAGCATATCGCTTTCTCTGTAGTAGAAAGACACGCTCGAACAGACCAGAAACATGACTGTTTCCAGCAATAGCAGAATACCGATAATCCGTATGATTGTCTTGAAGTTAATCATTTACCAACGACTCATTCTCTATTAGTTAAAGTATTTTTCGATTTTCTTAATCATCATGTTTAGACAGAATACCACCACATGGTCACCCGGTTGTATCAAGGTATTACCCATAACCACGACGCCTTCCCCCTGACGGATAAGTCCGCCGATGGTGGTTCCTTTCGGGAGGCCGAGGTCTTTTACCGGATGTTTGGTAATCTTTGAGCCGGCCTTAACGGTAAATTCCGCTACATCGGCATTGGCAAAGGTCAGGCATTTCACATTGCTGACGTCCGCATCCAGCATCATCTGGTAAATGTGGCTGGCGGCAATCATCTTTTTGTTGATGACAGTGCCGATGTCAAGGCTTTCAGCCATGCCTATGTAGTCTATATTCTCCACTTCTGCTACGGTTTTGCTGACTCCCATGCGTTTGGCGGCAAGGCAGGCTAGAATATTGGTCTCCGAATTGCCGGTCAAGGCAACGAAGGCTTCCGTGTTTTTCAGTCCCTCTTCCACAAGTAAGTCCATATCTCGCCCGTCGCCATTGATAATCATGGTGCGGTCGTCAAGCAACTCGGTCAGACGGTTGCAGCGGTTCAAGTCGTTGTCCACGATTTTCACCTGCATGTAGTCCGGGACGTATTGGGCGGTGCGTACGGCAATTCGGCTTCCACCCATAATCATTACGTTGCGCACATCAGCATAATCTTCCTTGCCAGCTATTTTGCGGATGTAGGGGACGTATTTCCTGATGGTGGTAAAGTATACGATGTCATGTAGCTTGATGGTATCGTCACCGCGGGGAATCAGTGTCTCGCTTCCCCGTTTGATGGCTACCACGTGATAGGGCAGCTCCGGTCCGCCCAGTTTGTGGAGAGGGATGTCCAGTATCTCGGCTTTTTCGCGTATTTTGGTGCCTATCAGTATCAAGGCGCCTCCGCAGAATTCCCACCATTGGCGTACCCAGCTCATGCGGATGGAGGATACGATCTCTTTGGCGGCAAGCATTTCCGGGTAGATGAGTGAATCGACACCCAGCTTCTGGAAAAATTCCTTGTTTTTGGGCAGCAGGTATTCGTAGTTGTCAATGCGGGCTACGGTCTTCTGTGCTCCCAGATTGTTTGCCAGCATGCATGCGGTCATGTTCCGGCTTTCATCAGGGGTGACGGCTATGAACAAGTCGGCTTCTCTCACTCCCACTTCTTTCAAGCCTTTTATGGATGTAGGGGAGGCCGTAGCCGTCATTAAGTCAAAGTTGGAGTTTAGGGTGCTCAACTTTTCTTCGTTGTCGTCCATCAGAATGATGTCCTGCTTCTCGCGGGACAGCAATTTAGCCAAGTGTGTGCCTACTGCGCCGGCACCTGCAATAATTATTTTCACTTTTAATTAGTTGATAGTTGATAATTAATAGTTGACATATGGGGTAGATACTTAAACGGTCAATTTTCAACTATCAATTATCAATTGATTATAGATTCCTTCTTCGTCCATTCCGCAAAGATGATGCAACTCTTGTATGGTGCCGTGCTCTATGAAGGCATCGGGTACACCGATACGTCTGATATGGGGGATATAGTCATTGTCTGCCATGAACTCCAGTATGGCACTGCCCATTCCTCCTTTTTTGACACCGTCTTCTATGGTGACGACATGCTGGAAGTTGAGTCCTACCTCGTGCAGCAAGGCTTCGTCGAGCGGTTTGAGAAAACGCAGGTCGTAATGGGCTATGGAGATCCCTTTGTCTTTCTCTGCGCGCTCTATGGCACGTGCGGCTACGTTGCCTATGGGACCGAGGGTGATGACTGCCAGGTCTTTACCTTCCTTCAGTTTACGCCCTTTACCTACGGGGATTTCTTCCAGCGGACATTTCCAGTCCAGTAATACGCCGCGTCCGCGGGGATAGCGGATGACGAACGGACCTTTGTCTGACAATTGTGCCGTGTACATCAGGCGGCGCAATTCATGTTCGTCCATCGGTGAAGATATGGTCAGGTTGGGAATCGGACGGAAATAGGCCAGGTCGAAAACTCCGTGGTGGGTCGGTCCGTCTTCTCCCACCAGTCCGGCGCGGTCCAGACAAAGTACGACGGGGAGGCGGAGCAGGGCGATGTCATGGATGACATTATCGTATGCCCGCTGCATGAAGGAGGAGTAGATGTTGCAGAAAGGTTGCATTCCTTCTTTTGCCATACCGCCCGAGAAAGTGGCTGCATGTCCTTCGGCAATACCCACATCGAAGGCACGGTCGGGCATGGTGTCCATCAGCTTGTTCATAGAGCAGCCAGTGGGCATGGCGGGGGTTACTCCGACGATTCTCGGATTTTCCTTTGCCAGTTCTACCAGTGTTTCCCCAAACACGTCCTGGTAAAGCGGAGGCAGGTTGCTGGTATCTGCCTTGAGGCGTTTTCCGGTTTTCGGATCGAACTTGCCCGGTGCATGCCAGATATCGGGATTCTTCTCGGCAGGTTCGAATCCTTTTCCTTTTACAGTGTGCAGATGCAGTATTTTCGGTCCCTGCATATCTTTGATGTCCCGCAGGACACGGGCTATGTTTTTCACATCGTGTCCATTGATAGGACCGAAGTAGCGGATGTTCATCCCTTCAAAGATATTCTGCTGCTGGGCGGCCATTGATTTCAGACTGTTGGCAAAGCGAATCAGCGCTTTGCGGCGGTCCTCGTTCAAAAGTCCCATTTTGAATAGCAGTCTGGAAGTTTTGAAGCGCAGCTGGTTATAGCGGTTGCTGGTCGTTAGGTTGAAAAGATACTGCTTCATGCCACCTACACTTCTGTCTATCGACATATCATTGTCGTTGAGAATGATAAGAAGGTTGTTTGGGGTGGACGAAGCGTTGTTCAGTCCTTCAAAAGCTAAGCCGCCGCTCATGCTTCCGTCGCCGATGATGGCCACTACATGGCGGTCCTTCTCGCCTTTTTCGGCAGCGGCAACAGCCATGCCAAGGGCGGCGGAGATTGAATTTGACGCATGTCCGCAGGTGAATGTGTCATAATCGCTTTCCTCTGGTGAGGGAAAAGGACGAACTCCCTTGAATTTACGGTTGGTGGAGAATGCTTCACGGCGTCCGGTCAGTATCTTGTGCCCGTATGCCTGATGGCCTACATCCCAGACTATGCGGTCGTACGGAGTATTGAATACGTAGTGCAAGGCAACGGTCAGCTCTACCGTGCCCAGACTGGCTGCGAAATGTCCGGGGTTACACGAAACCTCCTTTATAATGTCTTGCCTCAATTCTTTACAGACTTCAGGAAGCTCTTCTACGCTGAGTTGGCGTAAATCCTCGGGAAATGTAATGGTGCTAAGCAAGTTATATGTTGTTGGTTCTGTTCTCATTTCTAATCTGAAGATTACAAAATGCAAAAATAGCAAAAGAAAACGGATGACGGGAAGTTTTAGAAGGAAAAAAAGCCTCTTTTGTTCACTTCTGTTTTTACTTTCTCTGTATAAATTGCATTTCTTGTTCTGCCTATAATTAAGGAAAAAGATGCCTGATGGTAAATCGTTCCTCCATGGAGAAAATATTGTTCCATCCTGGTAGAAAAATCGTTCCACCATGGTGGAACGATTTTTTCTCCATATAGGAATGATTTAGTTTTGGCAAGCAAAGATATTAATCCTTTCAAAGATTGACTTGTACTCTCGTATGTGTGCATCTATGATAAGAGATGCTTTAAACTTAACACTTGTTTAAAAATGCAACTTTGCAAACTATTTATTGCAACTTTTTTAGGAGCTTGGACTGTTGTTAATATAATATTATCTATATTTGCAAAGTAGAATATGTCCTATTTATCAATATGTTATACGATTATGAATTGTACATGATGGCATTCTTAGTTGTAATATGTGCCGGAATGGGGCGTAACCACGAATTGCTAAATGAATAAACAATGAATGATATGAAGAAAAAGTTTAACTTTGGAATTTTGGCTATTGTGAGCGTAGTGTTTTTTTCCGCTTGCGGTTCTGATAGCGATCTGTTCGACCCGGAAAAGGCGGTGGCTAAGAAAGAGGCACAGTATGCATCGGCTTTCGTGCGGAAGTATGGAAAAATTGCAGTTAATCAGGATTGGGGATTTGGGGTAACACCGACAACGCGTGTTGCTAACACTAATAGCAATCAATGGAGAGATTTTGCGGAAGTACCGGGGAGTGTTACGGCTATAGAAAAAGAAGTGGTTACGAAATGGTTTGAAACACATCAGAATCCACAATCCATTGGTGTGGATTGGACCGACTTTTTTGTTCAACATGTAAGTGGCTCACGCTCTGATATGGATTTTTTGGTTGCGGCATCAGATGATCATATCAATAATTTTAATGCTGCTGAGGGAGCTATAATGCTAATGCAGAATAGTGGGACGTCTTCTTTTGGCTATAGGGCTTCTCTGGATAGTAAAATGCACTATAATTATACTATACAATATATTGAGGGTGCTTATTATGTGGGATTTGACTTTGAAGCTACCGGCCAGAACCCAAATCAACAAGTAGCTGCAGATGGGTATTATAGTGATTGGATTGTAAAGATCTCTCCGGCCGTATATACAAATGCGTACAGAATCATAGCGGAAGACCTTGGAGACAGTGACGATTTTGATTTCAACGATGTCGTGTTTGATGTAGCGACCAATGGAGGAACAACTATCATTACCCTGCAGGCTGCGGGTGGTACTTTGCCTTTGTATATTGAGGTAGGCGGTGATAGTCGTGAAGTTCATGAGATCTTTAGTGTTTCTAGTACTACAATGATAAATACGGGTGCTGGAGCAACTAAGGCTCCGGTGATGTATAGAGTTAACGGTACTGGTGCCGTAAATATCAAAGTGGAAGGTCAAAATGCTGAAGTATATACACTGAAAGCGGAGGTAGGCAAAGCTCCGCAGAAGATACGTGTAGAGACAAGATATGACTGGACTTCTGAGCGTCAGGCTATTAATAATAAATATCCAGATTTTGCAAATTGGGTGGCTGATCCTACGGTTAATTGGTATTAATGGAATATATAGTATTTAAGGTAGGTGATATAATGGAAGGTTATATTACCTGCCTTTTTTATGTTTCGACCGTTATATATTGAAATTTCGTATATTTGTTGTAATCTGAAGTATCTTATTTGATTATCAACGCTTTGTAGAAAACTCGCATAAGAACGGGCAACGGATAAGAAAATTCCAAGCTGTTTAGAATCACTATATTCCTCATGCTTTCAAATAACTCTTTTTTCTTGATGCAAAGGTAGCATTTTTTCGTGATTGCCGGTAATTTTCGGGCATAAAATATCACGGTCATTTCAAGAAACATATACAGCGGACATGACAGCCATACCGTAGCCGAATCCCCGTAACTCACAGGCAAAGGTAACCCGTGTCCTGTTCGTACAAGCAAGGTCAAGCCCTCCGGGTGTCGTGGAAAAATCATCCTCGCCCGGAGGGCTTGCGGTATTTTTCCCGCCAACCTTGCATGTACGGGACACGACCTTTTATGGCCTGTAGTTACGGGAACTCCGGCCCCGAAAAGCCGGATCACTAAAAATAAATTGTTATGTCACAGCAGGTAACAAAAGAAAAGTACAGTATCGAAACACTCAGAGAGCGGAATGTTTCATACGACCACCAGCATTGGCTGACACAGAAAGATGTGGATATGGCCAACAGTTATGTTGAACTCATTGAGCGGACACGCTCCGAAATTACACCTCAAATTGGAGACAGGCTGGTATATGTAACCGAACACGGGGATTATTACGGAAACGCCCTTATTGACAGCAGGAGTGCAAAAGAAGGATATCTTTCCGTATGCGAACAGCCGTATGTGCCTTTCGTGTGGGAAGAGGACGGCAATATTCGTCTGAGTGTCAGCGGAGGCGCATTCCATTCCATGAATCCGGAGGAACTGAAATTCCTGAAATGGACGGAAGGGGTATTCAAGGAATGGGGGCATTGCGGTGCTTGCGCCAACGGTTCGGTGTCATTTCTGGCTAAGGTACCGTTATGGTTTTATGCCGAACCCAATCCCAGGTATGGAGATTTCACGACCGAGACCTACCGGAAGTTCTACCTACACAAAAGGGAGGAATCGGAAAACGGCAATCTCTATCAAGGCTTTGACATCGCTTTCCGGGACGAAGCCGAGTTCCGGCAGTTCCTGAAGGACTACGAAGGAACGGTGTTCAAGGGAAATTGGGATAATCAAATCGTGTTATGGTGTTTCCGTCGGGAATATGTGTTCCTGCCATCCGCCGAATGGGAGAAGGTTGATGCCCCTGCCGAAGAACGGAGGCTCAACTTCCATCCCGAGCAGGTCAAGATAGTCAAGGACATGGAAAAGCACATCACTTATTTCTACCGGATTAAACCGGATAATTTTTAACATTTAACCCTAACAGATATGCAAACGACAACAGCACCCAAGGCCGGCAACGCTCCCGACCTGCTTCAAGGCATTCTGAGCGTACAAGTGAGAAACGAGGACAAGATTACGGAACAGGACCGTGTCTATTGCCAGACGCAGCAAAACCTGCTTTACAAGACACTCGACCAGATTGACCGCTGGTACGCCGTCTTCAAGGAAGAAGCCGAACAATACCAAGCCGAACGTAAGTCCCATTACGAAGAAAACGGCAAGGTTTCCATGCGTGATTTCTACACTTACCATAACGACAGGGAAGACTATTCACACAACGAGTTCAAACCGTTTGATCTGATTAACGATCTGGTAGATAAGAACCGAAACGCCAACGCGAATTTTGCGAACCGCATCATTTCTTATTTCAACAGGACTTACAAAGTGTCGGTTCCTGAGTATAAAATAGACGAAAAAACCCTTCCGATGGGCTTCCGTCCTGTTTATGACACATATGTAGATGTAGTCATCGAACACTTGGGCGGCAAGAGTTTCCGGGAAACGGCCGTGGAAGAACTGCTCGCACGCCTGAACAAAGTTGTCAGACCGGCATACTGGAGCAAAGTCAAGACGGAGTTGAAGAAGGACAAGATAATCTTTCCCGAAATCATCCGTTTCGACGATTTTTCCATGCAATACAACCAAAGGAACAGAATCTCCTACAACTACGGCGGAGAACTGGAAACCCTGTGTGCCGGCATTGCCTACGGTGCGGATGACATACTGAATGGAAATTCAAAGATGATTATCCGTTTTGATGACAACGACATTTCTGTCACAGACTGGTACGACCTTACGACCACCAATGCCGAGCAAATCCGATTCTACAAGAACGGACGTATCGATGTCCGGTTCAAGGACAGTGCGGCAGCCGAAAGTTGTTTCAAGCGTCTGCATCTGGATGAAATCACCCTAAGAGAAAACTGACCATGATAAGATTTACACAGCACCCCGTAAGGCAATCCTTGCGGGGTGTTTTCATTTTTAACGATAAACAGATAAAGTCATGTATGCCATCATCCCCCAACAGATACCGCAAGGTATGCGTGCCGAAGTCAACGAGAAGATACTTTTCGCCATAGACTCCGGCAAGGACCTCATTCCGGCGGAGAGCATCTACAACTGCTATACCGGTATCGGAGGGCTGCACAACCTCAAACAGTCCGACTTTGCCAACTACCATGAGTATGCCCAGGCGAAGAAGGAGTTCGAGATGGGACAGTTCTTCACCCCGCATGAAATATGCCGGGACATGGTGGATATGCTGTGTCCTATCTCATCCGAAATGGTTCTTGACATGTGTTGCGGTATGGGCAATTTCTTCAACCATCTGCCCAACCCGCATAATGCCTACGGCTTCGACATAGACGGCAAGGCCGTGTCTGTCGCACGATACCTCTACCCGGAAGCCCATATCGAGAAATGCGACATCCGGCAATACTATCCGGAACAACGTTTCGATGTTATCATCGGCAATCCTCCTTTTAACTTGAAGTTCGACTACAAACTGTCGCAGGAATACTATATGGACAAGGCTTACGATGTGCTTAATCCGGCAGGAATCCTGATGGTCATCGTGCCATGCTCTTTCATGCAGAGCGAGTTCTGGGAGAAGACACGGATAACCGGTATAAACGGCAATTTCTCATTTGTCGGTCAGACGAAGTTGGCCCCGTCAGCCTTTGCCGCAGTCGGAGTCCATGACTTCAATACGAAAATCATGGTATTTCTCCGTAAATCGGGCCACATCAAGATGCAGGCTTACAACGCGGAGGAATTCATAACGGCGGACGAGCTGAAAAAGCGCATCGGCGAGGCAAGGGCGATGAAACACCGGTTGCGTTTCGACCTGATGCGCGAAACCAACCGGATCGACAAGGAAGAACTTGAGCTGTTCGAGTACAAACTTGCCAAGTACCTGTACGAGCTGAAGGCGCACGCCAAGTTGAACAAACATATAGACAAGGCGGAAGCGTTGGTCACGAAGTTCCGTAACCAGAAACCGCCTGAGAACGCCACGCGGGAGCAGGTGGAGCAATGGGAGAAGAACAAGCTGACCCCGAAGAAAGTGCTTGCCGTCATCCGCAGGTACATCACCTCGCAAAATACCGTACCTCGCAAGGAAGTGGCATTGGTGAAGACCTCATACGGCTTCAAACTGAAACAATATGCTCCGCGACTCCTTGACAAAGTTCCGCACAAGGCGGCGAGTATCAACGACCTCGTGCTGGAGCGTGCCGAACTGCCCATACCGGAAGTGCCGACAGAAAAGAACATGCATCAAATCCGTGCGGCGGAGAAACTGATACGACGCAAACGGAGAGAATATGAAATGCAGAACCGGCAGTTCCCGGAAATGGAGGAAGATGACAGGCTGAAAGAATACCTGGACCGGTGTGCATTCATCAACAAGGACGGCGAGACCTGCGAGTTTACCACGCTCCAGAAACACGACCTGAACCTCGTCTTGCAGAAACGCCACGCGTTGCTGAACTGGCAGCAAGGCTCGGGCAAGACAGCCGCCGTGTACCATCGTGCCAAATACCTGCTCAAATTCCGCAAAGTACGGAATGTCATCATACTGGCTCCTGCCATCGCCACCAATATGACATGGATACCCTTCCTCTCGATAAACAGGGAACAGTTCCGGGTGGCAAGGAAGAATGCCGACCTGGAAACTGTGCCGGAAGGCGTGTTCCTCGTCCTATCCACCTCCATGCTCGGCAAGCTGAAACGGGGCATGGCAAGGTTTGTCAAACGCAGTTCAAGAAAACTGTGCCTTGTTTTCGACGAGTCGGACGAGATAACCAACCCGTCGTCACAACGTACAAGGCATATCCTCGGTCTCTTCCGCCGCCTCAAATACAAGATACTCGACACCGGTACGACCACACGCAACAACATCGCCGAACTGTACAGCCAGTTTGAATTGTTGTATAACAATTCCATAAACATGATCTGTTGGAGCAGTCGAGTGTACCACGAGAGCAGGGACAAGGAGATAGAGGAAGATAACAATCCGCACTATGGTGAGCCGTTCCCCGCTTTCAGGGGGCATGTGCTTTTCCGTGCCTGCCACTGTCCGGGGAAATCCACCGTGTTCGGCATTGAGAAACAGAACCAGGATGTCTATAACAAGGAGGAGCTGGCCGGCCTTATCGGGAAGACCGTCATTACACGCAAGTTCAGGGACTTTGCAGGAGAGAAATACAAGATACGGACACATACCGTCAGCCCGTCCGACGGCGAGCGTGAGGTTTACCGTGTCATCATCGAGGAGTTCTGCCGCATCTGCGAACTGTATTACAACAGCACGGGGGATGCAAAGAAGGATGCCGGACTCCGGCTTATGCGCCAGATCAAGCTGCTCATCAAGGCCTGCTCCGTCCCACACCTGATAGAGGGCTATTCCGGAGACGGGATTCCGAACAAGACAAGGTACATCGAAAGGCTGGTACGGAAGATACCCGGCAAGGTGGCTGTCGGCTGCACGTCCATAGCCGCATTCGACCTTTACGAGAGCCGTCTTCGCGAATGTTTTCCTGACCGTCCCGTATTTGTGGTCAAGGGAGACGTGGCGTTCAAGAAACGGCAAAGCATCGTGACGGAGTTCGATTCCACCATCAACGGCATACTGGTATGCACGCAGCAGAGCCTGAGCAGTTCGGTGAACATACCCACCTGCAACGACGTGATACTTGAATCCCTGCAATGGAACATCCCGAAGATGGAGCAGTTCTACTTCCGTTTCATCCGTCTCGACTCCAAAGAGCTGAAGGACGTGCATTATGTCACCTACAAGGACTCCGTGGAGCAGAACCTGATGGCGCTGGTGCTTACCAAAGAGCGGCTGAACGAGTTCATCAAGACGGGCGAAGTAAAGGAACAGTCGGAAATCTTCGAGGAGTTCGACGTCACCATGTCCGTCATCGAGAGCCTGCTGGTCAGGGAACGGGACAGCGAAGGCAAGATACACATCAGCTGGGGAAGCCAGCGCATCATGAACTGAAAAATGGAAAAACAAATGAGAAACCGCAGATTCCATTCCACAGGCAAAGGTAGCCCGCCCCCTTACCGGCAGGGCAAGGTCATGCCGCAAGCGGTTTTCGGGAAAATCATCCTCGCCGGAGGCTCCGGTATTTTCCCGAAAAACCCTGCACTGCCGGGGTGCGGACCTTTTGGAGCCTGTGGAATGAAATCCCCGGTTCCGAATCATAAACTATAATGAAGAATATCATGGACTTGAATCAGGCAGAAGTGGCAGTGACCACGCAGCATCTCATAGACATGGGGCAGGAAAAAGACAACCTGCTGCAAATGTCCGACTTCGGCGACATGGGGGAATTCCTGTGCACCTGCTCCGAACTGTTCCCCGAAGAGGAAACTCCGGAATACAGGTACACGAAATGGGAGGAAATCCCGGACCTGCTCATCAACCGGGAATGGCTGTGTCCCAACTTCTTCGAGATAAGGGAGGCGATGGAACAGCTGGAGGAACCCGACAAGGATTGCTTCTTCGACTGGTGTGACCGTTACGGGCATGACATCAGTACGGAAGACCCGCACCTGCTGGTGGCGCACTATATCGAACTTTATGGAAATGCGGCCTATATCGACGATGAGCCTTGCCCGGACAGCGGGGATGACAGCCTGCTGTACTGTCCGGGCATATCAAGCAACTATTTCGACACGGGTATTCCCCGCTTCGAGGTATTCGATGACAATTACGATTAAAGCATATAAACATATACAAGATGGAAATCAACTTCAAAGGACCGGTAATGCCGGTTGACCCCTATTCGCAAATGGCGTTTGTGGAGATACTGAACATTCTCCTGACGGCAGGGCACATCGTGGATGTGAACAGATTCCTGATAAACAGGAATGCAAACCCGCGATTCGGCTTGTTGTCAGGATATTTCAGATGGTCATTCTCCGACAACCACTTTACCCTGTGGCAACGGGTGGAATACAACTCGCCGCTCTGCTTCAGCCGGCGCATATTCAGCATCCATTTCGGGATGCTGGCAAGCCGTGACAGGAAAAGAGACAATACGGTAATGAACTAAAAACATATCAATATGAGTCACCAGGTAATTACAAGAATGGCATACAATGCCAAAACCAAGCAGATAGAAACTTGGCAGCATTCCAACAACGTGTGGCCGACAACAGACCATTTTTATGCATTGGATGTGAAAACAGACGAACAGATGTTTGAATTCATAACATTGATAGCAAACGGATTGTGGCAAGGGCGCAAATGGCGTAAAGCATTCAAGACACTTTTTGAAGAATATCCGGAATTGGTCAGGTCCTCATACGAGCACGAGCTTAGAGGCCAACCTTGGAAGGCATACTGTGCCATTTGCAAAAAATATGAGGAACTTGCCCAAAGCAAATGCAATGAAATAGTTGCGCGATTCAGGCAACTTACCGGGATTGTCTGACCCAAACAGATGCAAAATATATGGAAGAGATAAAGATTTCAAACAGACAAATCGCGCTGATGGCTTTCGACCGGTTGCGCAAGGAAGACAAGACAGATTCCGCATTGAAACTCGCACGGTGTATGCTGCATGGCACAAGCATATCTCTTGGCATAGGTGATATCGACTGGGAGATAGACAGGGCAATACAGCAGTGCGGAGGAGTGCCAAGAACAGGATACAGATACACGGCTTATTTCCACTTCAACCGGAATACGGAAATGGCAAAGGAAATATATGACAAGATCGTGAAGGAACTGTATGGTTAGGAAACAACACGGAGGCGGCTTGAAGGCCGCTTCCGTCATTTATAACGGTATGTACGGGAAAAGGAATCCTGCCGTACACAGGTAACAGAAATGGATGAACAGAAAACATTGACATTGGATTTCATCAAATCCCTGATGGAACCGGCCTATACACTAATATGGACGGACTACAATGACAATCTTGACAACCATTGCGGACTGATTCAAAAATGCCTTGACAGCAAGAGCCGCGAACATTTGTGGGAAAAGGCAGACGAGTGGTACAGCGATGCCGAATGGGAAGCTGTCCGTGAGATTATTGCGAAACTGAAAGAGGAATGTACCGTATTCCATGACTTTGACGGGGAAGCGGTCGATGACTTCTTCGATGAATACGAAGATGAAATCCGTGACGAGATTTACAGCCGCAACGATTCGGACGTGGTGAAGGAATTGGTAAGGCACACGGACGACATTCCTATCCGTGTGGAGATGCTTTCCAACTATGACTGCATCAACTCCAACTGGTTTGAATCGCAAGGCGGTTACAGGTACGAGGAATCCTACTTCGGGGACATGGTGGACAGCCTGAACCTCAATCCGGCGAGAGTAAAGAAAATCCTGACAGAGCACGGCTACAGGGCTTACGGGCGTTTCCCGAACCGTAAGAACCGGAACGGCAAGGAGCAGGTTTCCTACGAACAATTCTACGAGGAACTTATCAATTCCTGCTGCGGGGCGAACCTGCTGACTTACATCGGCAGGGTAAGCCTGAAAGAGCTGTATGAAGCCGACTTTTCATTGAAAGAGGTCATTATCCCCAAAGGCAACTGTTGCGGACTTTTCAGTTCGACGTATGGTGGTGGAAGCCTGCTTGAAATGGAACTGAAACGGGACGTAAAGCTGAAATTGGAAGTCAAGGACTATCATGGTTTCCGCTTCCGGCTGGATGACGAACGTTCCAAATATGACTGTTCGGTCCGGCATGTATATGGGGTGGACGACTCCTTTTTCGGAGATGCGGTTCGCATTGTATCCTGATAAAATCAACTAATCAACAATCAAATCATAGAAGATTATGGAAAAATACGATGTAAAAGTAAGGTACATCTTCGAGGGTACTTATACAGTGGTGGCGGAAGACCGTGAAGAAGCGGAAAGCATGGTGGCGGAAGACTGCGGCCTGGTATTGGGCGGCAACATCCACACAACGCGGGATGACGATGAAGTGACGGACTGGAAGTTCGGTTGTCATCCGGACTTCCAGGTTCTCTCCGTAAGGCAGCGAGGCGGGAAATCCCCCATGTCGGTATTCGGAGACAGGATCGAAGAACTGCGAAAAGACATCATCGAAGCGATACGGCAGTTGCTCCATGACCATGCCATGAATGCGATACGGTTTCCGGAAGAGGATTATGATCCGGTCTGGGTGATATGGTTTGGCAAGAACGGAGCCCCCTACGAATGCAGGGTGACAGGACTCCGGGTAACGGACTGCAGCCTGACCGTCCTTGCCGAAGAGAAAGAAAGCGGTGATGAAGTGGAATGTTACAGCCCGTTCGAACTCGGAGCCAGTAACATCGACTGGCTTTCCGGAATGTATGAGGCTGTATGGCAGCAACTGGAAGAGAGCAAAGTAGAACCACAAACTGAAGAACAATGAAATATCAAGCGGAAAATGCAGTCTCCAGCTTCTTCTACTATATGTGGAACGCCTGGAGCAAGGAAGAATGCAAGGCCGTATTTGGAGATATGTACCGGCACTTCTGGGATAAATGGTCCGCATTGGCGGACAAGTCCATATTCGGTGCGGCGGAACGGTTCTTTGCCGAGTTATCGGAAAACAACCAGAAACTACTCGTGGAACGTGCCGTTGCACTCTATGACGGCAGGGCTTTCAGAAAAGAGCCGGACGATTCCGACATCCTTGTCTGTAAAGAATGCGGTTCACGGCAGTTGGAAATCCAAGCATGGATAAACGCCAATACGGATGAACGTATCAGATATGTGCATGATGACAATAACGGGCTGTGGTGCGATGGGAAATGGTGCGAAGAATGTGGCGTTCAGGTCTTTTTCTGTACTAAGGCGGAGTTCACACAAAAGATGCAGGGTTGGTGGAAGTCGTGCGGTTTTGAAACAAAGGAACAAATCACAGGGTTGAAAGTCTGTGACTCTCCGCCTTCAGAAAATACGCAGACATTCATTGATGCGGCAGACCAATGGTGGAACAGCCGGGACTACGAACATAAACGGGAAATTTACAACAGGTATAATTCTAAAAACGAATAATATGCAGATTAACATCATTGAACAGATTAGCAACTCATGCAGTTGCAGCCATATGGAAGCGCAGGAATACTTGGATTCTGAAATCCGGTACCTGCGCGAGTTGCAGGAGGCGGACGATCTGAGGGAAGATGACATCGAAATGGCGTGCAGCAACCTCGGGCTTGACCTTGACAACCAGGAATATTTTATCAACCGCCTCGCAGGGGCATAAATACCTATAGCTATGGCTTATTTTCATAACATACATTCATTGGCGGACCTGAAGAAGGAATACCGCCGTCTGGCATTGCAGCACCACCCGGACAAGGGTGGTGACACTGCCATCATGCAACAGGTGAACACCGAGTTTGAAAGGCTCTTTAAAGTCTGGAAAGACAAACCGGATGTCTCTGCCGCATCAACCGGGTATGAACATGACTATTCGGGTGCCACGGCAAAGGAATATACCGAGTACGTGTATAATGAATACCGTTGGAAAGGTCACAACTACAAAGGGCAACATGCCCCTGAAATCGTAGAACTTGTGAGAACCTGGCTAAAGGAAACCTATCCGAGATATAAGTTCTCCGTCAGACGGGAGAACTACAATTCCATTTACATCAAACTGATGAGTGCGGACTTTGAGGCGTTCACCAGGGAATCCGGCAAAGTGCAGGATCATATCAACCACTACAACATAGAGCGGAACCCCGATCTTACAGACCGTGCCAAGGAGGTGATGCTGAATGTCTGTGACTTTGTCATGTCATACAACTTCGATGACAGCGATGCGATGACGGATTATTTCCATACCAATTTCTACCTGACATTGGCTATAGGGAGTTACCGGAAGCCTTACAAGGTGGAACTGCCGAAACTTGACTGCAAGGGAAAGGACAAGCCGGAAGTGTTCAAGCATCCCGAAGGTCCGGCACACAAGGCCATCAGGCAGGCGTTGGGCACAGCCCGTTTCGATTTCATCGAACACAGGAGGCATTCCGGCGAAATGATACTCGGAGAAGACCATTACGGCTCACACGGAGAGCATTATTTCTGGCCGAAGGATTATTCAAGCGCGAAACTGGCTCAGAAACGGATCGACAAATTGGAGAAAGCCGGTATTCGGTGCAAGCTTACCGGATATAACGGCGGTTACATTCGTTTTATCGGCTACACTCCCGAAGCAGAAGCGTTACTGGAGAAGGAACGACAGGAATACATCACCGCCCATCGGCAATGGCAAACCAAACAGACAGTAATCAATTAAACTTATCAATATGGAACCGAACAATTTGAACGAATGGTGGGGCGGACAGCCCGACGGACTGAAACAGGCATTCTCTCTTTTTCCCGATGGACGGTGGAAAGAGGCGGACCTGTATTTGCGAATCAATATCCGTAATTACTGCCTCCTGAAAAAAGGAGGGCTGCTTCCCGAAGACAAGGACCGCTCGATGCTCAACGAAATTGTCTGTGAGCTGGCCGATACGGAGCTGTGCCGTGCAAATGGAAAGACACTCGAAGACATGTGCGATACGGACGGGGCTTTTCTGGAAGAGTACCAGGAACTGTTCAACCGGATATACGATGAACTGGAAATGAGAATTACGGATTATATGAACGGACAATCAAAAAAAATGTAACAATGAAAGCAAAAGTGTTCAAGTACAAGTATGACGGGAATACCGTCGTGGCTTCTTATATGGAACTGGAGCCGTATGCGAAGAATGTATATCTCTCCCTGTCGAGAAAGAACGAATACGGGAATGAAGACGATGACTGTTTCCATGTGGTCTGCCGGATTGAAAACGTTTATTTTTCCAGCGGGCAGTATTCACGCCGGTTTCTCAAGGGAGAAGGTTGCAGAGAGGAAGCCGCCACCTATTGCAGGAACTGGATTGCGGATACGCTTCAAAGTGCGGAAAGAGGAGCCTTCGTCAATTTGATCTCCGTCCGCGTGTTCGAGGCTCTCGGACTTGATACCACTTCCCTGGTGCAAGCCCGTGAGGAGTATAAAAGAATACAGGAGCAGAAACGCAGGGAGCAGAAGGAGAAAGAGGCGAAAGAGCGCAGAGTGCAGGAAGAGCAACATCAGTGGCTGCTCAATGAACAGAAACGGAAATTCCTGGACGGGGAACGGATCACGGGAGAAATGTTCCTTGAAATCACCGGAAGGGACGGTTTTGACATCCATATCAGAACCAAAGGGACATTCAATAGGCATGTGAGGGGCATTGACAGGAACGGCACCGTCAGTTTCCGGAAAATCAAGGGCTGCCGGACTCCGGACTTTACCGGATGCCATAAGGCCGTGTCCGCCTATCTGGCGTTCATTACAGAAAAAGAGGGCAAATAATTAAATCCGGAGCGGTAACGGTCTGCTCCATGCAGCTGTTACCGCTACCGGCTTCCGGCCTCACAATTCACGGTTCAGCGCCATTGCCAGCGGAAACATCAACCGGTTATAGGCTTTAAGCTTTTGCAAATTCAGCACATATCCGGCATAGGGATTGGTCAGATCGGTATAGAAGAATACATCGGTAAATCCTGCGTGTTCCTCCACGACTTCACCCTCCAACGGAATCTCCTCCACATTGAACCGCTCCAGAGGCAGTTCTTCCAGACGGGTCTGTTCCGCATTTCCCAACACATTGAGGTTACGGTTAAACAGCACGAATCCTTTCTTCCTGTAATCCACACGCATACCGTACGGACGCTCCACAAGGAAAGCATCCGCCGCTTTCTTTATATAGTTTTCCATAAAACTGAAATTAGAATTGCAAAAATACATCTTTTGTCCGGCAATGGCGAACAAATCAGGAAGAGAATCGCCACAGACCATGCAAAGCACACTACCGTGTATTTTATTTCCCACCCTGCAAAGGTAGTCCCGTGTCCGGTGTACCCTGTCAAGGTCAGGCCCCTTGCGGGGTTGGCTGAAAGAAAATCATCCTCGCCTGACGGCTGCGGTATTTTCTTTCGCCAAACCTTGCGGGTACTGCCACGGGACAGTCAGGCAGGTGAGAAATAAAAATACCGGCTCCCGGAGCCGGACATGTTTAACAGATAAAATACAATGAATCATGAAAATCCTGAATCAAGAACATTTCGAGAATGTTAAGCGTTATGCCGAATCCATCGGTGACACCTCACTCCAGAAATGCCTGGAACGGTTGAAGAGCTGGGAAGAAAATCCTGACTGTCCCAGCGAAATCTCACTCTACTATGACCATGCCCCGTACTCGTTCGGCTTCACCCAATGCTATCCCGATGGAAGGACGGGCATCGTGGGCGGCCTGCTCTATCACGGAATACCGGACCGTTCTTTCGCCGTGACACTACAGCCGTTCCATGGATGGCAGATACACACCTGATGAGAGGCAAACGACAATATTAACTTTATAAAATTCAATTCAATATGGAAACGACATTGGCAGTAATGGAAAGACAACAGCAGTTTGACTTCCAGAAAAACGGAATTGAAGTGATGAACTTCGAGACACTTCAACGCACCTATAAAGAAAATGACATCTACAACAATCCGGTGCAGGGCATCTACCATTATCAGGTCATCCGGCGCATGATGGACATCTGCGAGAAATACAATCTCGATTATGAGGTGGAAGAAATCTTCGCTGCCCAGAACAGAAACAAGACACAGCCGGGAGTGAGCATCCTCCCGCAGGTAGAACAGACACATGGCGAAAAAGCCGTGGAAGCCCATATCCTGCGCCGTATTTTCGCTACTATCCGGATCAGAGATTGGGAGACAGACGAGCTGACAACCACACTGGTCGTCGCCTACCACCAGGACGGCATACAGGCAGCCATAGGCCCCTGCGTGAAGATATGCCATAACCAGTGCATCCTCTCACCGCAGCGGAGCATCTGCAATTACGGGAAAAAGAAGGTGACAACCGATGAGCTCTTCGAAACCGTGGACGGCTGGCTGGCCAATTTCGAGGTGAACATGAACGAGGACATCGAACGGATACAGCGGTTGAAACGCAGGATTGTCCCGATGGAGGAAATCTACCTGTACATCGGCCTGCTGACAGCCTTGCGCGTTTCCCATGACAGTTCGGACAGAAACCTGTCATCCACTGTGGAAACCTACCCGTTGAACCAGAGCCAGATTTCTGTCTTCACGGAAGAGGTGCTGAAACTGGCCATGAGCAAAGGACAGATTACCGCATGGGACCTGTACAATGTAGCCACTGAAATATATAAGCCCGGGAAAACAGATTTTCCGGCTCTCATTCCGCAGAACGGAGCCATGGCGGAACTGCTGCTTTCCCGTCTCTCTGAAGAGGTGGAAGTACAGTATGCCGTTCCGATAAACTGACATGCAAGCTTCTCAAGCCAAAGAAATAAGGGAGAACCTGACAGTGATAACAACTGAAAGATTCTCCCTTTTTCATTTACTCTTCAAAAAGCAGCATGAATTCCACCTTCCTTCTCCGTTCGATGCTCGGAACCACTTTTCCTTTATAGCACCTGAAAGAGACATATTCCTTGTAAATATTGCGGTCTCCCGACTCCAGCTTCTTTAACAGACGGCTTTTCGGTCTTTTTCCATATCCTTTTAATCTGTAGGGTCCCACATTATATGAAAGGACTGCTGCCAATAAAGAATCACGCCCCAGATAACTGAACATGCGGCACAGCTTACGGAGGTCTTCCCTCAGAATGGAGTCTCCCTGCGCTTTGGAGATGCTGTTGGTAAACCTCTCCCCGGGAAGAACCTTGTGACCCCACCCGACATAAGGCCAATGCTTTTTCTCTCCATGCCAGCCCTCGAATCGCTTGACACACTCGACCGCAAGACTGAACCTGTCCGGACTTGCCTTTACCGGATTCTCCGCCCTTGAAGGCATACCCGGAAAAAAGACCGTGGCGGAAAGTACCGCAAACCATATTGCTTTTAACTTCATCATAGGCAGGACCGGCTTAGTGTCCGACAATTGTGACCGGCAATTCCTTACTATCCGCAGTCACGACGGAATCCTCGTCCTCCGTCTCGTTGTTGAAGTCAAAAGTCAATTGGTAAAGCTGTGCCGGTTCGCTGTTGTCCTCAAAATAGATGTCAATTGTCTGCTGATCTTCGCATTCAGAAGTGTAGTATAACCTGAACACCTCCCTGTCAAGGGGATAGCGGTCATTGGGCAGCAGCACCATCCCGTCATCCATGCGGAGCGTACCCTTGCCGTCCGGCTGGAAATAGCGGATGGTGTAGCGGGCATCGGAAAAATGTCCTTCACGTTTGAGTTCACAGCGTATTTCCACCGTCTCGCCTTTTACTATACGTGTGGGAACAGGCATGTTCTCCACCTTGAACGGATAAGACTGCTGTACTTCCATTTCATCAGAACAGGCGAACAACAGCAAAACCGCCAGACCCAGGAACAGGACTGCCACCATTCCGGCCAATCCTCTTTTTTTATTCATTGCATTCATATTCTATCAGATTTTAATACGTTATACTTTATTCGACACTTACAGGAACTTATGTTGCAGGTATTCATTCAGGTCCTTGTAGCCTTTATACAAAGAGGAACAATCCACCAGTTTATCCGCATAGCGTTTGCGGAGTGCCTCCAGCGTGCGCCGTCCGGCTTCATCCCGATCCAGATAACAGTTGACCCTCTCGTACCTGTCAAGAATAGGGAACGAGCGTTCCAGCAATGACACCGAGTTCAACACAAGATAGTCGTCTCCATATCCCAGACCGAGTTCCAGCCACGAAAGGCAGTCGATAAACCCCTCGAAGAGGTTGCATGTGTCCGAACCGTTATCCATCAGTGAAATGTCCTTAGGTGACAGGCTGGCCTTGAAAAACCGGTTGCGCAACTCGTATCCGTCGCTGACATTCCTGAATCCGATGGCGAAATACCGTTTCCCGTGCAAGGTATATCTGACTTCCCGACAGTTCGGTACAGCCACATCGCTGCTAATGCCGCGTTCCGCCAGATATCGGAGCAGGACTCTGTTGTATAGAGGCCAGAAGCGTACATCCGTGAAACTCTCCTTCTTGAGGAGATCCTCCCTGTCATTCTCATCAGTGCGGGAAACGGTCTTGTGCTCGGGGGCGAGGCCGCCCCATGTCTCTGTGATGAACCTGGCCTGCGCCTTGAAATCCCCGCTGCCGATAAACTCCTCGGCAAGATTGAATATGTCACCTCCCTGCCCGGTGCCGAAGTCATGCCAGATTTCCTTTCGTACATTCACCTGGAACGAGGCGGTGCGTTCCTCCCGGTACGGGGCCAGATACCAGTATTCGTCACCCCGTCTTCTTGCCGGTTCATATCCCATCCTTGCCAGAAAAGCGGCGATAGGGATAGCTTTTATCTCTTCTATAGTCATAGATGTACAGTTTTAATGGATAATGAATTTGATTCCCAATCCGAATTGGGTTGTAAACAGATCCAGGGAACTTCCCCACAAGGCACGTTCCCGGATATTGGCAAGCAGGACAATGCGGTCTGTCAGGTAAGTCTCAAGTTCCAGGGTTATCGCACCGCCATAGACAAACGCATCCTTGGCGAGCAGCGTTGAACCGTCAAACAGCATCCTGTCTCCCCAATTCACGGTTTCATAGCCGGCCAGTGCGGAACCGCCGATGGAGAGAAAGACCGTCCTGGTCGGGTCCGACAGGAATTTCAGGTAATAGCCGCCTTCTGCCGTAAACTGTGCGCAGGGCACATTCACGTTCCGGTACCCGTAATTCTTCATCAGATACTCGGCACCTATGACCCAACGGTCGGCTCTTTTGGTATATCCTGAAACGGCAAATCCGGCATAATGATTCAAGGGGGATTTCGAGCCGTTCGCAAATCCTCCGCGCAGTTCCACGCCCTTCATCCCGGGCAGATACCGCTGGGCATGTGCCCGCCCCGGGAACAGGGCAAGCGACACGGCTGTAACGAATAGGAACAGATACTTCTTCATGGCTACTTCACTTTAAGTTCGTTTATAACTCTGGCTCTCACGATATCTTCACTTTCCACGGTGAAGGTCTGGTGCCTTCCACCGCTTTTCTCGTGCATTTCCACCACCAGCACCTTGTCCGAGGGAATGGTGAATTTGTCCAGGACGAAAACGGTGCGCCCGTCCTTTTTCCCTGCGACAGTTGTTACATAGTCGTAAGCACGCAAAGGAAATATCACCTGTTCCTGGATGGCGGTACGTTTCATCACCTTCTTGTCCACAATCTTGAATGTCACGAAATCCACTTCATAAGGTACGTTGGACCGGTTTCTGATTTGTGTATGAAAGTACAGCAGCCCGTTATGGGTGTAAAGACCGCGCAGCAGGTACTGGATGCCGAACGCCTTGCTCCCGATATGCTTGATGTGCCTTTTGTTGTCCTTGTGGACAGACTTCGAGATGAGATATACCAGTTTCGGAGACTCGCTGCCGAGTTCCTTCAGGTAAATGTCAAGGGCGTTGTTGGGACGGTTCACTTCGCTTCCGTCATGGATGAAATCCTTCATCTCGATGTTCAGCAACAACGGTTCTTCCGCATACTTTACATTGAATGTATAGAAACTTCCGCTTTCGGTTATCACGGACATGTTGGTCTCCTCACGGAAATTCTTTACGGTAGCCTTTACACGGATGACATTTTCCGCACCGTCCGCCTTGCCTGCAATGAGGTTCGGCGATCCGAGGTCCACATAACGCACCGAAGACGGGAAGATGATATGCGTGGTCTTGTCGTAAGTCACTTCCAGACCGTACGGCGGTATCATCCGGTCGAAAGTGAGTTTTCGGGTCAGCCCGTGATAGAGGTCCCCGTCTTCCTCTTTTTGGGGATACACTTCCTTGACCGGTGTGATTCCTTTGTTTACTACCGCTGTACTGTCGGTTTCAGTCTGGGCAAAGGCACCCATGGTGCCCCCTGCAAGGGCAAGCATTACAAATAACTTTTTCATGTTGATTGAATTTTAATGGGTTGTCATTGATTGTCATTCTGATAAAGCATCAGGGTATAGCCGGATTTGAGATGCACCTTCTCTTCACGCATCTTCCGGGAGATGTACTGCGAGACACCCTGTATGGCACCCTTCCCGAGTTCGGAAAGCAGCTGGTCGCCTGCAGACTGGTTGGTGATGGAGATGCTCGTGCCGAGATTCTGCCCCAAATTGGCGGCAACCTCCTTGACGGCGTTTGCTTCCATGGATCCCGGAATGAAGATGCCTTCCTGTCCGTCATTGTCATACACGGCAAGTTTCACGGGGATGATGGTACCGCCATATTCCACCTGAAGGATATTGACGTGAAGCCTTTCTCCCTGTATGCGCCCTTCTCCGATGAGCAAGGAGTTTTTGGGAAGGACATGCTTTCCTACACGCATCGGTTCTTGCAGTCTCATCCTCACGCCCTGACCGCTGATTACAGTCTGGTTCCCGTGGATGCAGGCCCGTATGGTATTCCTCACGTCTTTTTCATCCCTGTGACCAATCGGGGTATGGAATTTTTCCGCCAATCTCCTTCCCGTTAATGGCACGGAATCCCGGATCGGTTGCGGCAACGATGAAACCACGGGAGTGGAGACCAGCCCGACGGGAACGGCCTTCATGTTTCCATCCCGTCCGGCTTCTTCATCCTCCGGGCGGCTGTCCATCCTTTTGCCGCCATTACCCGGCATGTACTTGGCTGCGAGCTCGTAGGACTTTTCCAAAAGTGCCACCTGTTCCTCATAACCCGGCTGTGCATTCTGTGCGGCAACCGTCTGCTTCAGTTGTTCCACCTCGGCTTTCAACGCCTCCTTTTCCGGGTCTTCCTGCGGTGACTCGTAAAAGTTGCCGAGAGTCCTGTTGATGTTATTGTAGGCGGAGACGGATGAAGAGCGGGCTTCATTCCTACTGTCACTTGCACGTGGACTGCCATCCTTGGTATCCGCATCCGATGACAATGCCACGACAGCTCCGGAGTTTTCATCCGCAACACCTGAGAAGTCTCCCAGTGTACGCATTTTTTCCGCCTGTTTGCGCTTTATGTCAGCCTGCTCATAGGCGGCAATCTTGTCTTCCTCTATGCCGGCTCCTCTCGGGTCAGGCAGTTCGGTATTGAAGCCCGCATTTTTCTCCTCCTTTTGTTTGTCCTCTTCGGACGGTGCGAAAATGAGCCACATCGCACCGAGGAAGAGAAGGAACATCCCGGCAAAAACCAGGTATTTCCTGATTTCCAGCCTCTGTTTTAATTTATTAATATCATTACTCATTTTCTTTCTGATTGAATCGGTTAAAAAACTCTTCCATCTCTTGCACCCTTTTATCCGGGAGTGTATCGGCAGGAACGATATCCGGAATGTCCAACGGGGCTATCTCAATGATGTCCCGCTGTACATCTTCCCGCCCGATGTCATAGATGGCGCGGAAAATCAGATAGAAATTTCCGAGAGCAAACAGGACAGCCAGCACGATGACTGTCAACATTCTCTTTTCCGGAGAAAGCCCGGCACACAAACCCCGAAGCTTTTCTGCAACGGTTTCCTTGATTCTTACAAACATTTGTTTCATACATTCAAAATTTTAACGGTCATACACTTTGATATCCCTGTTCTCCACCACACGGAAGGCTTCAAGGATGAAACCGTGCGGATTATTGTCGCTGCGGGTGGAGTTCAGCAGCCTGCCACGTGTGACAAGGCTGCGTTCGGTCACACTCTTCTCCCTAATAATGGAGAGTTTCGCATAGGTCACGACCTCATACGGATAGGTATTGAAATCGCACCTGACACTGTCAATCCCAATCCGCTGGCTCATGTTTCCCGAAATGATCCGGTTGTAATATCCCTGCTCTGCCAAATCCACATAATGGGCATAGGCAGAACGGTCACTGAGGAACATGGCCCGTTGGATATTACCCTCAATCGCACTCTTGTCAGGGGATAACGTAAAGAACAGTTCATGGAACCTCCTGACATGCTCCCTTGCCTCCACCGGACGGTTCTGCTCCAAGTCCTGTGAAAGGGCCAGCATCAACGACTTTCCTTCATCCAGGACATAGATCTTCTCCCGTTGCGCTTCCGCAAAACTGTAAGCCTTCCACACGGAAAAAACCACAAGTAGCGTGCATACACACAGATAGACAGTCCCGAACAGACGCAGCTGTCGGAAGCTGGTCTCGATATTCTTCAATGATTTGAATTCCATTCTGTAAATGTTTTATACTGTTATTACTTGATAAGCCTTCCGGCAATGTTTCCCACCGCTGCTCCTGCCGTACCAGCCGCCAGGGAACCGGCCTGGGATGCCCTTTGGTTCACATTCTTGAGGTAGTTGCCTGCACCGCCTCCGGCTTGCACAATCCAGTTTGATACGGTCGGTATGGTGAAATACCCGATGATGCCGATAATGAGGAAAGTGATGTAAACCGCGTTTGAACTGTCGGGGATGAAATCCGGATCGGAAAGCCGCTCGATATCCCTCTGTAGCATCAGCACCTGGATTCTCGCCAGCACACTGCTGAACAGGTCGCTGACAGGAAGCCAAAGGTAGATGCTGATATAGCGGACGAACCACTGGCTGAGAGAAGCTTGGAAACCGTCCCAGCAGGAGATGGCGAAAGAAACCGGACCGAGTATCGAAAGGACTATCAGGAAGAATGTCCTCAGCGTGTCGATGACCAGCGCCGCCGCATTGAACAGGAGTTCCAGCAGTTCCCGGAAGAAATTCTGTACGGCCCTTTTCATGTTGTACATCGCGCGGTCCACATACATCCCGCAGGCTTCTATAGCGTCAAACGCACCCAGCTCGTCCAGCCTGTTGTCAAAAGTCTCCTTGTCGACCAGATAGGCTGTCTCGGGATTCCGTTTCATCGCCTCAATCTCCAGCTTGTCCTTCTGTGCCCGGTACTCGTTCATGTCAAAGGTCTGCGACTCCAATATGGTATGGGTCCCTTTCACGACGGGCGAGAGGATGCTGTTCAGCGTACCCAGAACGAGTGTCGGAAAGAACATGATACAAAGCCCCAAAGCGAACGGACGCAAAAGCGGAAAGACATCCACAGGCTCGGCACGTGCCAGAGCCTGCCATACACGATACGCCACATAGAAAAGCGCTCCCAGACCGGCAAGGCCTCTTGCCACACCGGTCATCTTTGAGCAGAGCGGCATCATTTCCACATACAGATTCTGTAAAATCTGATGCAGGTTGTCAAAATCTATAGCCAACAATAACATAATGAAAGCGGATTAGGAATTACCAATAACGTTCGTTCGGTGAGCCGTAGAGTGCCATCACGCGGTCTAGGTCGTTCTGTTTCTTGGCGCGCAGGTAGGACACCCCGATGTTCTTGTTGGTGTAATACTGTACCAGACTGCGGTTTTGCAACATGTCGTTGTAGCAGCGGTCGATGATATCCATCCTTTCCTTGTCGTTCATGGAAAGCCCGTTCTCGTTGACCACCGTCTTCAAATCGTTCAGCAAATGGGCACTTTCTTCCAGCAGTTTGGTGTATCCCAAAGCAATCGCGCTCAGTTCTTCCGGCGTAAAATACGGGTCGCTGAGCATACGCTCGAAGCTGGTGACATAGATGTCCGTGATATCGCCCACCATCAGGATGGTCTGCTGTACCTTGCGGGCATCACGGACAAGGTTCTTGACCTTGCGAAGCCCGTCGTAATACTCCTTGCCCTGCCGGTAGATTTTCACGGTTTCCTGAAAACTATTCGCCATATTGGTGGCAGTGGAGGATGTGTGAACGATGTTCTTGGCAGCATTGATGATTCCCTGCGCCAGATTGCCCGGGTCGCTCACTACCCATTGGGCTTTCGCTGTGAGGCTGACAAGGAAGCAGCCCATGCACAGCATAAGAATTTTCTTTTTCATGATGTTTCTATTTTTAATTGTGAATAATTCTGTTAAAAGTCAGATTCCCATTTTCCGCCCTTTGGACGGCGGGTTCCGGAGGATGGTCCGTTGCGCCTGTCTCGGTCGGTTCTCTATTCCGGAATTCTCCCTCTTGCGTCTGATGGAGGCGAAGAGTTCGTCTGCATACGGCCTGCGTCCGGTCATTCTGACGAAACGGGCATCCAGCTCCCGGTAGGCTTTCTCTGCCTGACACGAGCGTTCCGTCGCGGAAACGTTCTTGTCTATGCCGTACTTGGCGAGAAAGTCAGGACTGATTTGCAGGATGTCGTGAACCACATCCGGTGAGGCCGCAATCCGTCCCAAAATCTCCAGTTCTCCATCCAGTCTTTCCAAATAGAAATCCGGCAGACGGACATCCTTGATGCTTTCCGCAGCCTTTTCCGCATTCCTGCATAGACGGCTTTCCAATATCACCCCCTCATCATATGCCGATTCCGGCCCGGAACGGTTCAGCCTGTCAAGCCTGTCATAATCATCCGCAAGCCCGTACCTGAGTGCCACATACCGTGAAGGTGGCATAAGATGCACGGCCAGGTTGCAGAGTTCCCACATGTCGCTCTCTTTCCGATGGAAGTCCAGAATCCGGACAGATGACCGCACTTCTTGCGGTGACGGACGTTCCTGCTTGCTTTCCGAATTTTCCTTCGAGTAAACATCCTGCATGAATGTGTACATGGCAAGCATTCGGTGGACAGGGACGGCTTCTTCAGGTTTGATATCCATAAGCCGGGAACCGTTCTTCTCCATGAAATAAGTATCTTTCAATGCCTCCATCAGTTCCGACCTGGCCGTTTCCGCCGTTTTTTCCGGTGTTGGGAACAGGTACGAGGCTGACAACAGGCAGGAGACTTGGGTAATCACATCCTCCGACTTCCTGTACCGCCTGACCAGTTCCGTCAGCTTCCGGTACTCTTTTTTCCGGACAAGTACCCTTGTCTGTTTCATCACTTCCGTCAACTCCTTGAGGCGCGGCTCGTCCAGATAGCGGCGCTGCTGTTCTTTTATCCATTCTTTCATTTCCATGATTCGTGATTGTTTTTCGGTTTTCATGTGATTCCAATCCCTTTCACCTGGCTCCGCTTGCTATCAGCCAACTGCCTGATGGCAAGCTCTATATTGCCTCCGAGTTTCTCCGTAAGCCGCATCAGCTCAAGTTTTTCGGTCTCTTCAGTGGTGTAGCACATATATTCTTCAAGCGACACCTCGGTGGCATAGACTGCTGACTGTGAGCCTCCGAGACCAATCCACACTTCCTTGTACTTTCGGGAAGGATTGTTTGCCATGTTGATGGAAAGTATCTGCGCCCGCTCCTTGTCGGTCAGACCGAGCAAGGTCTGGATCTCATCGAACTTGTTCATATACTTGCGCTGGTCAAGGAGAATCTTACAGTCACTATTATTAATGATGGTGCCCTTGACAATCGGAGAAGAAATGATGTCCTCCACTTCCTGGGTCACGACCACGGCCTCTCCGAAAAACTTTCGGACGGTCTTGAAAAGGTAGCGGATATAGTTGCTCATATTGGCGGATGCCAATGCCTTCCAGCACTCTTCGATAAGGATTATTTTCCGGATACCTTTCAACTTGCGCATCTTGCTGATAAAAGTCTCCATGATGATGATGGTGACAATCGGAAGTAGCACCTTGTTGTCACGGATATTGTCCAGCTCGAAGACAATAAACCGTTTGCCAAGCAAATCAAGCTGTCTGTCGGAATTCAACAGGAAGTCATACTCGCCACCCTTGTAATAAGGTTCCAACACATTCAGGAATCCCCACACGTCAAAATCCTTCTCACGGGTTCGCTTCTCTTTCAGGATATCCTGATACTCGTCACGGATAAACTCATAGAAGGTATCGAAGGAGGGTTTTATGCTGCTGTCCCTGCGGATTTTCTCCAGAAAGAGATTGACCGCATTGGATAGCGCCACCTCCTCGGCACGTGTCGGCGGCTCGTCGTCACGCTTCCACAGGGTAAGGATAAGCGTCTTGATGGATTCTTTCTTCTCGATATCGAAAATCCCGTCTTCCACGTAAAAAGGATTGAAAGCTATCGGATCTTTTTCTTCATAAGTAAAATAAATCCCGTCCTCGCCGTGTGTCCTGGCATGGATAAGGCTGCACAGTCCCTGATAGGAGTTTCCGGTATCCACCAACAGCACATGCGCACCCTGCTCGTAATACTGGCGTACCATGTGGTTGGTGAAAAAAGATTTCCCGCTGCCCGAAGGTCCGAGGATGAATTTGTTCCGGTTCGTGATTGTGCCGTTCTTCATCGGCAGGTCGGAAATATCCAGATGGACGGGTTTTCCGGTCAGGCGGTCCACCATACGGATGCCGAACGGGGAGAGCGAGTCCTTGTAGGAGGTTTCCCCGATGAACAGGCACAGGGCCTGCTCGATAAAGGTGTGGAAACTCTCCTCGGACGGGAAATCTCCGGCATTGCCGGGTATTGCCGCCCAGAAGAGGGTCGGCACATCCACCGTGTTGTGGCGCGGTTTGGCTTCCATCAACGCCAGCTGGCTGCCCACATCGTTCTTGATGCGCTTCAACTTTTCCCGGTCATCGCTCCATGCCATGACATTGCAGTGCGCACGGATGGAAACCAGCCCTTTGCTGTGTGCCTCGTTCAGGTACTCCTCAATCCATTCGCGGTTGATCTGGTTGGAACGGCTGTAACGGGAAAGCGAGTGCATGTTCCGTGCGGTCTGCTCGAATTTCCTGAGAATTTCAGCCGAATCATCAATGAAGAGATACTGGTTCACCACATGGTTGCAGGTAAGCAGGATGCCTATCGGTGCGGCAAAGGACAGCCGGCAGTCGCTCCGGTCTGTCGAGAGCCTTTCATACCGGCAATCGGTTGACACGTTCGACGGCAGGTCTTCCGGATCGGAAAGCGTATGAAGGCACAGGTAGTTGTCGCCCACCTTCATTTCTCCGGCACCGAGTGACAGATCCTGCAAGCAGGTAGCATCTTCCTGCGACATGGAAAAATACTTCTCGATGATGCCGGCGGAATTGTTGCTCCCGATGATCTCCTCATCCGTCAGGCGGATGATACGTAGCAGGCCGCTGTCGTTTACGATGCGTTCGAATTGTCCGCAGCACTCCATGAACCGGGTGACGGTTTCCTTGTCCTGCATTTCCTTGGGGATAATGAATCCCCTTGTAAGTGCATTGAAACTGCTGGTTGTCCGGCTGTGTTCCTTCGTGGTTTTCGTAAGGAACAGGTAACAGGTATGCTGCAAATACGGCCGCTCGTTGAAATGGCGTTCGAAACTGCGGCTCAGAAAGCTCAGGTCTTCCTTGCAGATATCCGGCTTATATCCCTCTTCGATGAAGAAGTCCTGCTTGTGTACGATGCTGTAGTTCGGCAAGATCTTTACCGCTTTTGCCCAGGTGGAGTGCATGGACTCGTACTCGGCACGTGTCAGCGTGAACAGTTCCGGCAGTTCCACCCGGTATGCCACGGTGATGTCCGCATCCTTGCTGATGATGCAGCCGTTCTCCACGGCCAACAGCGGAAACTTGCTTTCCAGCGTGGCTGTTTTCATTACGTTTTTCATGCTTTTCTGTTTTTAATGGTTGGAGAAAACAACCGGAGGAACTTTCTCCGGCTGATGATGTAGCGGGGATGGCTGCGCAGCGCATGGAGTTTCATAAGGCCCCATTCACCGTATTTCGAATTCATCCTGAAAGTGCCCCAGACCAGCACCGATGCGGAAACGACCCCGAAACCGATGCAGACCCACTGGTTGATACCTGCCATGTACATGACGACGAAGATTACGAACAACGCGAGCAATCCTCCCGCAAAGATGAACAGGTACTGGCTCTTGAGTCCCTTGAACTCCGGGCTGCGCCCAATCCCCTTGTTGACATTGAATTCCGCCATATTACAGGAAGAATGAGCGTAAGATGGTGGCAGCGACAATCAGGAAGATACACGCACCGAACCAGCTGGCGGCAGTCTTTGAGGTGTCCGGGTCGCCTGACGAGAACTTGGAATAGACCTTCACGCCTCCGATAAGGCCGATAACGGCACCGATAGCGTAAATCAACTTGGTGCCGGGATCGAAATACGAAGTGACCATATTGGTAGCTTCCGTAATTCCACCGATACCGTTGCCCTGGGCGGATGCCCCCATTGAAACCAGCAGCGTCATGGCTGCCAAAAAGAATCTTTTTTTCATGTGTCGAAACTTTTAATTAGTGAGACAAAAAATGATTTCGACTGCGAATATATAATGCTTAATTTATTGATTTACAAACTGTACGATATGTGACACCGTATGACATTACGTTACATCGGCAGGGAATTTTCAATCATTCAAAAAGGGTTTTCCTGGCAATATGAAACAGTAAAAACAGGATAAGGAGAAAGCGGCATTTCATTTCTTCCGGCAAAGGTAGCCCCGTGTCCTGAGAAGCCCGGCAAGGCGGCCCTGCGGGCTGGTTGCCGTGAAATAATCATCCTCGCTGCGCTTGCGGTATTTTTTCACGGCAAGCCTTGCGGGATTCCGAACCGGGGCGGAAAAGCCTTCAGGAAATAAAATACCGTTCGGTTTGAATGGATATATGTAAAACAAAAAACAGAAGATAACATGGAAACAAGAAACAATCAGACAGTGGCTTTCACGGGACACCGTAAGGAACGTATTCTGCAAGGGTTCGGAAACGATCCCCGGATACTTGCACAAATCAGGGAAGCTGTGGCTGGAATGGTAATAGAACTGTACGGGCAGGGATACAAGGAATACTACACCGGGATGGCCAGCGGATTTAATATGACTGCTGCGGAGGCGGTCTTGCAGGTCAGGGAGAGATACGAAGGTATCAAGCTCATAGCGGCAGTACCTTTTCGGAAACAGCCCTTGTGGTTTGAAGCGGAAGACCGGCTGTTGTATGCCCGTCTGTTGGAAAGGATGGACCGGGTGGTCATGGTTTCCGAGAATTACCACAAGGGATGTTACCTTCGCAGGGATGAATACATGGTGCGTAAAGCAGATACAGTCATAGCCTATTGGGATCTTGTGCCGAAAGGGGGAACATTCTACACGGTGAGCAATGCGTTGGAAAGCGGCAAGCCGGTCATCAATCTTTATGAAAGGATGAAATAGCGGCTGTCTGTATTGGAATGGAAAAGCGAAGTGTGAAAGCCGATCGGCCTTCACACTTCGCTTCTTGTATATTATATTATCTATTCCTCAGAACCGGAAGAGAGGGCACGCTGTTTCCTCCGTTCCTCCTTCTTCGCTTTCTGTTGCTTCTTCTTGACCTCCATTTCAGCCATAATCTGCTTTAAGGGCTTGACCGTTTCCGGCTCTTCCCGTTTGAACCGCTTGAAGTAGATATCCTCGATAAACTGCGGAAGCGGGGTTTTCCACACCTCCTGCCGGTGGTTATCTATCTTGCCGAGCTTGTCGGGATTCAGACCCAATTCACGGGCCATCTGCACCTGCCTGTCTGAAAGGCGGTGACGCTTCTGCGCCACCAGCCATTTTTCTAATATCGCTTTTGTCATTGCCATCGTTCATTTTTTTTGCAAAGATAGAGTTTTTGCATTGATTTCTCTTAAATACCTATTTGTCAGCATTATCTTATAGTCCATAATATATAAGTGCCAATATTGGCAGAAATTTAATATGACGATGGAAACAAAAAGAGACAGTTTGGATATATAAATCTCCAAAAACAGGAAAAGGCACACCGATATCACATCGACATGCCTTCTGAAACTATGACAGCAAAAAGAAACAATTAAACGAATTCATCTATATCGAATGCTTCTGTCTTATTTTTTGTATTATCCATTTCTGAAATTTGTGAGTCATCACAAAGCATACTATCAATAAGATTTCCTATCTTCTTTTTAATAGCGGCTTCTTTCCGCATAATTCTGATGATTTCTTCTTCAGATAGATAGATGCGTGGGGCACGAATTGCAGGATTTCTTTTTATGCCGAAAGATTCTGCTTCTGACTTCGGCATTGCTTGTTGTTTTTTGTTTTTCACATTCGATCCCATATTTACATGTATTTATTCCAATCAATTCTAATCTGTTCCAAAGACTGTTTTGGCGTCTCTTTTCCATTTGGCATATTTTCCTTGAGCAGTTTTTCCAATTGGCTTTGAGTACTCAATTCGGTTGCAAAGAACCTGAACAGGTCTGTATCCTGAAGTTGGTACAAGGTTTCGGCTGCATTTCGGATTTTCTTTCTGTCATCCATCCCCGAAATAAGTACATCAGCGACATTGTTCAGTTCTTCAAAAGTCAGTGCCCTTGAAAAATCCGGGTCAGGAACACACCCGTCATTTGACATAAGTTCCCGTTTTTCCGATTCTGTCAGTCCCTTTTGTGAAGAGAAACCATCTATCACATCATCCGGATCTATATCCTCATCTTCCTCTATAGGCTCTTTCTTCATAGGTTCAGAACGTGTGGGAGTTTTTCTCGCCACGTCCGGGTCTTCAAGATAGACTATTTTTGTCTTTCCGATAACTTCATTGTACTCGTCCAGTGGATTCGGCTGCGTTTCGGTTTTCTCTTCATGCCCGACTTTAAGGATATCCTTCTCCGCTTGTGCGATCCACGCTTCAGCCTTGTCCAGTCTTGCTCTATACCGGGCTTTCCTTGCTTTTTCCGCCATCCGCTTTTTGCGTGATTTCCATAACCGGATACGTGCAATACGCATATGACGAAGCTGACTATCCCAAAAATTATAAACTTTCGGACTGAAAATGAACATCCATACCTTATATAATATGTAGGTTGCCGACAGGACTTTTACTGAAAAATAAATTAATGTTGTTTCCATGACTATTGAATTTTAGGGGGTGAAAAACGGTCTTTATACATTCGGGTGATTTCCTCGATGTTGAGTTCTATATGCTCGGCGATGATGTTACTGATATAGCTCGCAATACTTACTTCGGGAGCTATCACATGGAGATAATTCTTTATCTCGTCGTACAGCTTGCGGTTCAGGTATACCTGGATGCGTCCGGGCATGGGGGTATTCACCAGATACTTCTGACGAAAGTTACTGTCACATTCAGGCATATTGCAAGGTTTGGGATTTTTCCAGGCAGTTTCTTTTTCCGTATCCTGCCTTTCATTGTTTTCCTCTTCCGGAACCTCAACCACTATGATATCCTCGTTCTCGATGGCATCAGGAATGTCACCGACCATATACCCCCTGATTTTTTCTTCATTCACTTTTACAATTTTCTTTGCCATATCTCAATTACAGGTTAAATTTTACAATCAGTTCGTTTGCCAGTTCCTGCAATCCGCTGCCTTTAAGCTGTCCTGCTGGCGGGGGAAGGAGTGAACATCGGAAATAGGTGCGGGTCCGGGATGAGAGTTCCTTGTCATAGCGACAGAGATCGGGAATCATTGAATCCAGAATTTTCAACCCCTGTTTCTTCATCAGTGCCATATAATTGTCAAGCACTTCGGTATTGCTTCTTTTCTTGACCTTGGTCCAGAACAGGAACACGTCTTTCAAGGGAATGTTCTTCCGGTTTTCCGCACACTTCATAACACTTTTGGCAAAGACAAAACTGCTGTCCATAACGAAATTGTCAGCGGCAATGGGGGTCAATACATAATCCACATTGAAAATGGTCTGCAAAACGCCGGATATGTCCATAGACCCCGGCAAATCTATGAAAACGATATCAAAATCTGCTTTTGCCGCCAACTCTCCGGCCACCTGGCGTGCATTCTCCGGCTTTGCCTGCCTGATAGGATAAATCCTGCATCCCCTGAGCCTCTGTTCCTCCAGCAACACCATGTACTTTTTGTTTATCTCCACCATCTCCATGTCCCGTTCCCTCAGATTGAACAGGCTGCGCTGGGTGGCGTCACAATCAACGATAGCCACATTCTTGCCCATCGAATAATTCAGGAGACTGGCAAGTGTTACCAACATTGTACTTTTGCCGACCCCACCTTTCTGGTTGCTGACCGCAACGAATAACGGATTCTTCTTCATAACTGAACTTTTTTAATGGTTTATTACACTATTGTTTTACTTGTCTGTTGTTTGCTTTGTGACAAGGTTTGTTAGTGATATGGTTACTTTGTGCTCACCAACCGGCAAACCGACCAACCGATAGTTATCTGCCCTAACAAAGCAAGTAAACAATTACTGCCCACCTGTTGCAACAAGTGTTTTCGCTAACCGACAATACAACGGACAGTCACTTGATTATTGGTTTGTTTTACCGTTTACGCTGCAAATAAAAGGGTATTTTTTCATACCTGCACTATGTTTTAAGGGAGGTGACGACCTGTGTCATCATTTGTCATCACGTTACATATAACCCGCTATTTTACAACAGGATAAACCGCCATAACTTTGCACCGACAACGGAACGGATACCGCTGCGGAGGTTTCCCGAAGCCGAAGAATGAGGCTGAAGGTCAAAACTTAATTTGACGAAGGAAAATTCATGTTCAAGCGAACATAGCAAGTTGTGTTTTGAGGCACCCGAAATAAATTCGGGCACTCAAAACAACTTGCCGCTCGCCTGACGGCTCGGGAGGGATTCACTCCAAAGTCGTGAATCCGGGACGGAAAATCAGAAACAGGAAACATCAATGCGTATGGAAGAAAACAGAAAGAAAAAATCGACAAAAGGTGTGGGGCGGAAGCCAAAATCCGACCCTGCCGTGCACCGTTATGTAGTACGGTTGAACTCGGAAGAAAACGGGCGTTTCAACATCCAGTTCCAGAAATCCGGATTGAAAGAACATTCAAAATTTATCAAGGCGATGCTTTTCGGACACGAAATCAAGGTGGTTAAAATCGACAAGGCAACGATGGACTACTACATCCGCCTGACCAATTTCTACCACCAGTTCCAGGGTATCGGCAACAATTACAACCAGACGGTCAAGGCGGTCAAGACCAATTTCGGGGAAAAACGGGCATATGCCCTGCTCCGAAATCTAGAAAAGGCGACCATAGACCTGGTAGTGCTGAGCAAGCGGATTATTATGCTTACCCACGAGTTTGAAGAAGCCTACCTTATCAAAAGGAAAAGGGAGGAAGGATGATATGGTGGCGAAAATCAACAGAGGCGTTTCCCTTTACGGGGCAATCGTCTATAACCAGCAGAAAGTGGATGATGCCACGGCACGTATCATTTACGAGAACCGCATGATTACCGATGTCACGGGCAATCCTGAACAGGTCATGCGGCAGACGATATGGGCGTTCGAGAATTACCTGCTTGCCAACAAGAACACGGAGAAGCCCGTACTGCACATCTCGTTAAACCCCTCATTGGATGACCGGCTGACAGACAGCCAATTTGCCGACCTCGCCAAAGAGTATATGCAGAAGATGGGATATGGCGACCAGCCCTACATCGTATATGTACACGAGGACATCAGCCGCAGGCACATCCATATCGTATCCACTTGCGTGAACGAGAAAGGGGAAAAGATTGACGATGCCTACGAGTGGAACCGCTCGATGAAAGCCTGCCGGGAACTGGAACGGAAGTTCGGCCTGAAACAGGTGGAAGACAAGCGGAAGGAACTGCTGGAACCGTATCTCAAAAAAGCGGACTACCAAAGCGGTGACGTGAAGAAACAGGTATCCAATATCGTCAAGAGCGTATTCGGTACCTACCGTTACCAGTCTTTCGGAGAATACAGCGCGTTGCTTTCCTGTTTCAATATCGAGGCGAAGCAAGTGAAAGGCGAATTTGGTGAAGTACCCTATAACGGTATCGTCTATATCATGACAGATGATACGGGAAAACCGGTATGCACACCCATCAAGTCTTCCCTTATCGGTAAACGCTACGGTTACGAAGGGTTGGAAAAACGTATCGGTTACAACGCCCGCGAGTATAAAGCAAAAAAATGGCAACCGAAGATACGGAACGAGATTACCCTTGCCATGCACGGCTGCCGTGGCAACAGAGAGGAATTTGTCCGTCTGCTTGCCGACAAAGGCATAGACGCGCTGTTCCGTGAAAACGATGAAGGACGCATCTATGGAGCGACCTTCATCGACCACAAGAACCGCGAGGTCTATAACGGCTCCCGACTTGGCAAGGAGTTCTCGGCGAATGCCTTTGAACGGCTCTTCAATAATCCTGACAACATCCCCAATGTGGATGCTCACATGCCGGACATCGGTCTGCAAAGCGGATTCTCCTCCGATATGGAAAGCGCCATCGAACAGGCTTTCGGTATATTCGCCATGGAACAGAACGGTCCCGACCCACAGGAAGAGGCTCTTGCCCGAAGACTGCAACGTAAAAAGAAGAAGAAACGCCGCTCACGCGGAATTTCCTAATTACCGATTTTTCTAATATTAAAATTAGTTCATTATGCAACAGGAAGATGATTTGAGAGGACTGGCCAAAGTCATGGAATTCATGCGAGCTATCTCCATTGTGTTTATTGTCATTCACGTGTACTGGTTCTGCTACCGGTCATTTGTGGATATGGGTATAAATATAGGTGTGGTCGACAGGATACTGCTCAATTTCCAACGGACGGCAGGACTGTTCAGCAACCTGCTTATAACGAAAGTATTTGCCGTCATATTCCTTGCCCTCTCATGCCTGGGTACCCAAGGAGTGAAAAATCAGGAGATGACATGGGGCAGGATATACGCCGCTTTCCTTTCGGGATTGGTGCTGTTTTTCATGAACTGGTGGATGCTTGACCTGCCATTCAGCCCGACGGCCAACGCTGTCATATATACGGTAACACTTACCGCAGGATATATCCTTCTCTTGATGTCGGGTATGTGGATCAGTCGTATGCTGAAACATAACCTTATGGAAGATGTCTTCAATACTGCCAACGAGAGTTTCATACAGGAAACAAGGCTTATGGAGAACGAGTATTCCGTCAACTTGCCCACGAAGTTTGTCTATCAGGGCAAGGAATGGGACGGATGGATCAACGTTGTAAACGTTTTTCGTGCGTCCATCGTACTGGGAACGCCCGGTTCGGGGAAAAGCTATGCAGTGGTAAACAATTACATAAAACAGCAGATTGAGAAATCCTTTGCCATGTATATTTATGATTACAAATTTCCGGATTTGTCCGAAATTGCATACAACCATTTGCTTAAGCACAAGGAGCATTACAAGGTAAGACCGGAGTTCTATGTCATTAATTTTGACGATCCGAGGCGCAGCCACCGCTGTAATCCTATCAATCCCAAGTTCATGGCGGATATTTCCGATGCTTATGAAAGTGCCTACACGATAATGCTCAATTTGAACAAGACCTGGATACAGAAGCAGGGTGATTTTTTCGTGGAATCACCGATTATCCTGCTCGCGGCAATCATCTGGTATCTGCGAATTTACAAGGACGGCAAGTATTGTACCTTCCCTCACGCGATAGAATTCCTTAACAAGCCGTATGCTGATATTTTCACGATTCTCACCTCTTACCCGTCCCTCGAAAACTATCTTTCCCCCTTTATGGATGCCTGGCAGGGCGGAGCACAAGATCAGTTGCAGGTGCGCCCATAAGGGCATATAATAAATATAGCTTTGGCAAGCTATTAGGTTCGTGTTCTTTGAAATAATAACCTATCACCAGCCGACTTATCCATTCAACGAAAGACGATGGGGAGTGTAGCATGTCGGTAAAGCCACCAGTGGACTAACTGTCAAGTCTTGACCGAGTGGCGAGGTGAAACGATAGATATGAGGATAAAACCTATACTGGTTGAACGATAGTCCGAGCGGCTCGATGGTTAAGCCTTAACGGAAGACAGTTACAAACGTTATGCTGTGATACCCAACTTCTCCTTGTAGGTCGATTGGGCAAAAGAACTTATCACAGAGCAACTACATAAATAGTAAAGGACGAAAGTCGTATCCGACAATCTATCAAGCCAAAAAGTTATTATATGTCTAAATGGGGATTGCCTAAGTGGGGTAACCCATATGGCAACAGAGCTTCCGTAGTAGTCCGAGCAAGGGAAAGCTTTGTACATGGCGAAGGGAAGCAGCCATTATCGTTTAATGTTAATTTTGGAAAATGTGAGAGACATGAAAAGAAATCCAGAAAAGATATTAAACAGTCTAACACAACATAGTTCCGACTTGGAGTACAAGTTCGAACGTTTGTATCGGATACTGTTTAATGAACAGATGTACTACATAGCCTACCAGCGCATATATGCCAAACAAGGTAATATGACCAAAGGAGTTGACGGAAAAACCGTTGACGGCTTCAGTATATCCCATATTGAGCAGTTGATTGATACGCTCAAAAACGAGACGTATCAGCCTAAACCCTCACAGCGAGTTTACATTCCGAAGAAAAACGGAAAGATGAGACCGCTGGGTATTCCGTCATTTATGGATAAACTTCTGCAAGAGGTTATCAGAATGATTTTGGAAGCTATATATGAGGGCAGTTTTGAAAACACCTCACATGGTTTCAGACCGCAACGAAGTCCTCAAACTGCACTCTCAAGTATTCAAAAGTCGTTCAATGGCACTAAGTGGTTTATCGAGGGAGACATTAAAGGCTTCTTCGACAACATAGACCATGAAGTATTGATAGCCATTCTCTCAGAAAGGATTTCCGATAACAGGTTTATCCGACTTATCAGAAAATTCCTGAATGCGGGATATGTTGAAGACTGGGTATTCCACAAATCATACAGTGGAACTCCGCAAGGTGGTATTATAAGCCCTATATTGGCGAACATATACCTTGACAAATTCGATAAGTATATCAAGGAGTACATCACAAAATTCGACAAGGGAAAAAGACGCAAGGATAATCCGATTGCAAAACGACTCGGACATCGTAAAGCCAAGTTAGTTGAAAAACTACGAAACACTGTTGATGAAACGAAACGTAAACAATTGTTTGCAAAAATTAGAGAAATAGTCAAAGAACGACTGAAATATCCTGCCGGTGATGAAATGGATGACAGTATCAAACGACTGAAATACATAAGATATGCAGATGATTTTCTAATTGGAGTAATCGGTAGCAAGCAAGATTGTATCCAAATCAAAGAGGACATAAAGCAATTTATGGATGATAAATTGAAGTTAGAACTATCTGACGAAAAAACTCTGATTACCAATGCAAGAAAACACGCTAAATTTCTTGGTTATGATGTCTTTGTGCGAAAATCCAATGATACACGCAGAGATAAGAACGGTCATTTGACAAGGTCGTTAGACCACAAGATAGTATTATATGTGACTACCGAAACAATGCGAAAGAAACTTCTTGAATATGAAGCTGTTAAAATTACCAAGCAGAACGGGAAAGAAGTTTGGAAGCCAAAAGGTCGTCCATATATGAGATGTCTTGATGATTTGGAGATTATAAGTCAATATAACTCTGAAATCATGGGGTTCTACAACTATTACTCAATAGCAAACAACAGCCCCGTTATTGACTCTTTCTACAACATTATGGAGTATAGTATGTACAAGACATACGCCGCAAAATACACTACTTCCAAAAAGAAGATTATTGCGAAGTACAAGAAAAACGGTGTATTCTCCATACCATACACAAACAAGAAAGGGTACGAGGTTAGACGTGAGTTTTATGACAAAGGTTTCAAACGCAAGGAACTACCGAACCGTAATTTAGATGACAGATTACCTAACACAGTCGCTATAACGGGTGGCAGAAATGGACTGATTACAAGACTAAATGCACGTGTATGTGAAAACTGCGGTGCAACCGACAATCTTGAAATGCATCATGTTCGCAAACTCAAAGACTTGAAAGGTAAAAGTGATTGGGAAATAAAAATGATTTCCCGTAACCGTAAAACATTAGCAGTATGTTCAGTATGTCATCACAAAATACATTCGGGAAAGTTAGACTGAATGATAAGGTGGAGAGCCGTGTACGGGGAGACCTGTATGCACGGTTCGGAGGCGAGTGCTTGGAAACCTACCATTGTAACAAATGGAAAGGCGCCGGGTGCTTAGCCTATGGCCAGATAGCGAGTGCTAAAATCCCGCTTTCGAGGATGATTTCACCGCAGCTTTATTGGGTCATGACAGGCGATGACTTCACGTTGGATTTGAATAATCCTGAACATCCGAAAATCCTATGTGTGGGAAATAATCCGGACAGGCAGAATATCTACTCGGCGGCTCTCGGTCTGTATAATTCCCGTATAGTGAAACTGGTAAACAAGAAAGGACAGTTGAAATCCTCCATCATCATAGATGAGCTACCCACGATATATTTTCGGGGTATTGACAATCTGATAGCCACCGCCCGAAGCAACAAAGTGGCAGTCTGTCTCGGCTTCCAGGATTTCTCCCAGCTGACCCGTGACTACGGTGAAAAAGAGGCGAAGGTAATCCAAAATACGGTCGGCAATATATTCAGCGGCCAAGTGGTAGGTGAAACCGCAAAGAGCCTTTCCGAGCGGTTCGGTAAAATCCTGCAACAAAGGCAATCCATCTCCATCAACCGGCAGGATACATCCACCTCCATCAACACGCAGTTGGATTCTCTGATACCGGCATCCAAAATAGCCAATCTCTCGCAGGGAACATTCGTGGGCAGCGTGGCGGACAATTTCGGAGAAGAGATAGAACAGAAGATTTTCCATGCGCGGATTATTGTCGACAGTGAAAAAGTGGCGGCGGAAACAAAAGCCTACAAGAAGATACCCGTCATCAACGAGTTCAAGGACGAGGACGGCAACGACATCATGCAGCAACAGATAGACCGCAACTATTCACGCATCAAGGCTGACGTACTGCAGATCATTGAGGAAGAGATGGCAAGGATAGCCAATGATCCGGATCTGAAACACCTGATTCCGCAGAAGGAAGATGATAAAAAAGACGAATAGAACAAGTCCGCTTTTTTATTTCAGCCTGCAAAGGTAGTCCCGTGCCCGCCTGGATTGAGCAAGGCCAAGCCCTTACGGGTTTCCGCAAAAATCTTCCGCGCTCCGCTTGCGGTATTTTTCCGGAAAGCCTTGCACAATCCGGCACGGGACAGTGATGCAGGCAAGAAATAAAATATCGGCTCACGAGCCGGTGAATGTTTAACTGAATAAAAGAAATATGGCTATGGGCAGAACAAGAGTGGTCAATATCCGCAAGGAAACCTGTGACGTGTACATTGGCAGGGCTGGATATGGCAAGGACGGTTATTTCGGGAATCCGTTCAGACTGGAAGCAACGATGGCAAAAGGCAGTACGCTTGGCCGATACAGGAAATACTTTTATCATCGCCTGAGTACGGATAAAGAGTTCCGCAAGCGGATCGGGAATTTGCAGGGCAAGACATTGGGATGTTTCTGCAAACCGGATCCTTGTCATGGGGATATCATTAAAGAATACCTGGACTGGATGGCTGAAAATGCGAATGATGCAATCGTCATCGGGCAAATCCATTGGAAAGGATGTGTCTATCCCGTCAGGGAAATAGATGCCGGCAACCATATATTCAGGGTGTCAGTGGAGAGCCTGCGGAATGAACTGGCAAACGATATGCGTAACGGTATATATGAGGCAATGGAAGCCAGCGAAGAGATTGACGGTTACTGTACGGATGAAGAGTTGTGTACGCTGTCAGATACCGATTTGTATAAAATGTATTGTTGAACGAATTATAATGACAAATGAATTATGAGGAAAAGAAGCAATTTCACACCGATGAATAGATTTCATGAGATTATCGACCATTACGGTCTGAAACTGATGGAAGTAGGTGTCAATCACCTGAGAATATTCTCCGAAGGACGGAAACTTTTTGATTATTATCCGCTCCGGATGAAACTCTTCGACTACCGGCAATGGCAACAGTTGACTTACCCGTCTCTCCTTAACGGTACGGACAAATGGGAAACGGAACTTGACGGCATCATCCAAAGACTGCTGGTATCACCGCAATAAACTTGAAAGTATGAAGGAAAACAATAATACACCGCTCGTTTGGAACAACATTCCCGAATGGGCGATTTTTGCATTGGAGTACGGCATTGAAGAAGAATTGTTCCTTACCGATGAAGACAAGGATCTGATAACCCGATTCATCGGTGAAAATTTTCCGAACGGATATACCATGTCGGTGGATTGGGAAGCATACAGAGAGTTTGATGCTTACCCGGCCTTTGGGAAACCATGTAAAACGTATGAAGTGACTTTTATAACAGCATAAACCGATTTGAAATGAAAAAGATAATATTGAGTGAATACAATGCCATCCCGGAAAATTACCGTGGAATCTGGACTGTAGAACGTTGGGACTTGCCAGATTGGGCGGAAATACGAGAAAAACATATCGGCAAGCGCACCATGATGGTCAATGACAATGGCACGTGCCTGTTGGTTGAAGGAATAGGCTTTGAAATCGTGGATGACAGTACATGGAAAAAGCCCGATGAAGTCAGACAGGAAATAGGAGGTCTTTATCTGAAGTTCTACAGTGAGCAAGGATGTGAACCTCATTATGCGGACTGTGTCATCAGATGGTGTGACACACTGGAAACAGTAGAAGTAAGGATCGCTTTGGCTATGGAATCCGACACGGAAAAGGATGACGAGATATTCTTCTACTGCAATAGTCTGGAAGACTTGAAATCATTGACGGACAAAGATGGGGAGGATTTTACTGTTGCCGGATGCCTCGATTTCGGAATATACGAAGAATTGCTACAAACAACTTAAAATTACCGGATATGAAAATCAAATGTCAGGAACACTACGACAAGGTGGCGGAATACGCCAAAAGTATTGGTGACACAACCTTTCAGAATTGCATTGAACGCCTCAAACAATGGGAGAAGAACTCTGGCGGCAGGTATGAAATTGAACTGTATTACGATTTCGCTCCGTATTCATTCGGATTTGCGGAAAGGACACCGGATGGAAGAAACGGCATTGTGGGTGGATTGCTCTATCACGGCAGACCGGATGAGTCTTTTGCCGTAATGATGGAACCATTTCACGGCTGGAGCATACATACATAAAATTTTTATACCACAAGTTAATCTGCAATTGCGTGAAAAACGGTGCAGGTAAAGTCAAAACTCCCTTTCTGATAAAACCACCCCTGTTACAGCTATTTGTAGCAGGGGTGGATTTATATTTTGGGTGCATTATGCACATTGTCCTTACTATTTTTACACACTATTATGCTACATATTATGGTGGATTCATAATAGATTTCCTTCTGTATCTTTAAGGAAATCTATTATATTAATGATTGATATGCCATCTGTATTCACATGAGAAGGGGTCAAACCTCCCACAATGACTATTTTAGGGAATCCATCTTTGATATGACGAAGGGAATTGGTTTCCTGGTCAATTTTTTCTTGAGTGGGCATATCAAGTGCTGATTGTATGTACACACGTTTATCCCCACTATTGCAAATGAAATCAACTTCCAGTAGTTTTCGCATTTTCTTTCCATCATCATTTGTTATTCTCACTTCCACTTGCCCTACATCAATCGAATACCCTCTGATACGCAGTTCGTTATATATGATATTTTCCATAAGATGACCCCCATCAATTTGACGGTAATTCAGACGGGCATTACGTAGTCCGACATCTTCAAAATAATATTTTGAAGGCGTGTTGATGTAATGCTTTCCTTTGATGTCATATCGAATGGCTTTTTCCAACATAAAGGCATCTTGTAACATTCCAAGATAACTCTGTATGGTTGTATCTGAAATACTATGACCTTTTACGGACTTGAATGTATTTTCAAGGTTTGTCGGATTGGTCAAGCAGCCTATGTTGGAAGCAATAATATCTATAAGTTCACTCAAATCATCATCGTTCCTAATATTGTAACGCTCTTTTATATCGCGTATATAAGTTCCTTGAAACAAGGATTTTAGATAATTTTCTTTTTCTGTTTTCTTTGAAAAAGATACGACTTGTGGCATTCCTCCATAAATCATATAATCCTGTAGGGCAGAAAGTTCATTTGTGTACTGTCCTGCCTTGAGAAATTCCGAAAAACTCAGTGGATGGACTCTGATTTCATACCCTCGACCACGAAATTCTGTTTTTACATCACTGGACAACATTCGGCTATTGCTTCCTGTTACATATACGTCTGTATTTTTAATTTTCAGATAGCTGTTGAGTACATCTTCAAACTCAGGAACAAGTTGTATTTCATCCAATAGTATGTAATACATATCGTTATCTGTGATATGTCCATCGATGTGATCCAATAATCTGTCCGGCTCTCTGAGGTGTTTATTACGTCGGTCTTCCAAATCAACTTGAATAATGTGCTCTTCATTCACACCGTTTTCAAGTAATGATTGTTTGAATAATTCAAATAGAAGATAAGATTTTCCACAACGGCGTACACCGGTAATAATCTTAATCATTCCGTTGTGCATCACACTTCTTAGCTCTTGCAAATATTTATCCCTTGGTATAATCATGTTGCAAAAGTAGTGAAAATTATCAGTATTACGGTTATTTTATTGGAGAAAAATGGGTAAAAGACCAATTTTCTCCAATAGAAGGCGGATATAAGCGAATCCATGTTCATTATTTGCTCGCATTCATTAAAAATGAACATCTATAGATGAGTGAACAAAAACATTTTTTCATGTATTATCGTTCTGCAAGAGTAATCACTTTCTGATTACTTCTGCGAAATGATTGCAATTTTCTTGGGCTAAAGGTACATTTTTCCATATTTCTCTATAAAAATCCATCATAAGCCACGCTTCACTTGTCAAGTCCCTTTAAGAAGATAACTCGGAGGGACGATACCTTCTACGTTCAGGCCTGCGGTTTTCGGGCAAAAAATTCCCTTCGGTAATTTTTCACCCGAAAAAACGTTCCGGTATCGCCGTCCGAGTTGGAGAAACGTTCCGGGACTTAGCAAGCGAAGCGACCTACGACGCATAGGACAAAACCAAGATACAATCCGGCGGCGGTATTTTGCCGACACCTGATGTCCTAATGGATTATGCTGTCAACATCAACCGCACGTAAATTCTCATCCAGTCCTATGGAGTAACAGAAGGAAGCGGGGACTAAAGACAGCTCGCTCTCCACTCTGCATAATACAGTTTCTCTTTATCGGCTTCGTGTCGTTTGCGGCTTTTCTACCCTTTCCCATTTTCCCGTTCCGCCTTTTTTGTTTTTGGCTTTCCCTTCGCGTATTTCTCTCTCTTCTTTTATCGGACCCGGTACGTTTCTCACACTTTTATCCTTGATTCTTCCGTTTTTCCGCCTTGCGTTTTCTCCCTCTGCGGTGAAACGTGATGACATCCGATGAAACGGATAGTATAACGCATTGAGAAATAGTGATTTATCAAATTTATGACTATATATTTGCGGTGACAACAACAGTTATAAACCCTAAAAATTACAGTTATGGCAAAGAAAAATGTAAGGGACGAACCCCCAAAAACGCAAGTCACCGAGAACGCCCAGCTGAGCGACATCGTGTTTATCCTCGACAAGATGGAACTGCTTCTACAGGCAATATCCGACATCGACAAGAACGGCAGGTACAAGACGGTTTCGGCAGACAAAAAACACCGGAACTCTTTCCTGAAAATTGACCGATATGCCAGCATGTTCGAGAATTTCCTGAAGAACTTTTGGAGCCAGTTGAAAGACCCGACTCGTTTTGGCATCCTTTCCGTCAAGGAGAATGCGCTGGACAACCCGGAAGTCAGACAGGCAATCGAGGATCTTGCCGCAGGCAGAAAATCAGACGCGGTGGAGGAATTTCTAAAGAAATACGAGATTGTTCCCCGCTCCAAAGAAAACCAAAGTATAAACCATCAAAATCAAGAAGAAATGGCAAAAAAAACTGAGACACAGCAACAGGCCGCTCCGGAAACCGCGCAGCAGCCGAAATACCGCTACAATGAATCCATGATCAACTGGGAGGAACTGAAGAAATACGGGCTGTCCCGCGAGTATCTTCAGGAACGCGGACTCCTTGACCAGATGCTCAGGGGCTACAAGACCAACCAGGTCGTGCCCATCAGCATGAATTTCGGTTCTGCCGTATTGCGTACCGACGCACGGCTGTCACTCCAGCAGTCCGTGGGAGGTCCCATCGTGCTGGGCATCCACGGTATCCGGCAGAAACCCGAACTTGACCGCCCGTACTTCGGGCATATCTTCTCCGAGGAGGACAAGAAGAATCTGCTTGAAACAGGCAATATGGGACGTGTCGTGGAACTGAAAGGACGTGGCGGTGAATACATCCCCTCTTTTGTCAGCATTGACAAGCTCACCAATGAGGTGGTCGCCATGCGTGCGGAAAATGTCTTCATCCCGAAGGAGATTAAAGGCGTAAAGCTTACCGAGCAGGAGCAGAACGACCTGCGCGAAGGCAAGAAGGTGTTCATCGAGGGTATGATTTCCAACAACGGAAAGGAGTTCGACGCCCACATCCAGATCAACGCCGAGCGCAGGGGCATCGAATATATCTTCGATAACGACAAGCTCTTCAACCGCCAGTCATTGGGTGGCGTGGAACTGACCAAACAGCAGGTTGAAGACCTGAATGCCGGAAAGGCCATTTTCGTGGAGGGAATGGAGCGTAAGGACGGGGAGAGATTCTCCTCCTATGTCAAGCTGGACGAGGTGACGGGCAGGCCCGCCTATACCCGCTACAATCCCGACTCCCCGGAGGGCGCACGGGAAATTTATATCCCGAACGAGATCAATGGCGTGAAAATCACCGCCGAGGAGCAGCAACAACTACGGGAGGGCAGGACCATCTTCCTCAATGACATGGTGAACCGCAAGGGCGAGGAGTTCTCCTCGTTCATCAAGGCGGACCTGGAAACCGGACGGCTCAGTTATTCACGCACTCCGGACGGTTTCGAGCAGCGTGCGGAATTCAAGATTCCGGATAAGGTGTGGGATGTGGAGCTTACCCGCAAGCAGCGTTCCGACCTGCAGAGTGGCAAGGCTGTTTTGGTGGAGGGTATCAAGGGATATGACGGCAAGACCATCTCCCAGTATGTCAAGGCGAACTTCAACCAGGGCAGGCTGGACTTCTACAACGAGAACCCCGACCGCAAGCGTGACGCCTCGCAACGAAATGTCGTGGCTGAAACACAGAGGCAGGAACAGGGCAGCCGGAAATCCAAAGGCGCAAGTATAGCATGATGCATGAATCAAATGAATGTGGAATCCTAAAAGAAAAGAAATATGGAAATGAACAAGGAAAACAACACGCCTTTCAAGGTAGAGGACGTAAACTGGGAGGAACTGGCAGGTATCGGCATATTGAAAGACGAGCTGGAAATGTCGGGAGAACTCGACACGTTGCTCAAGGGGGAGAAAACGAATGTGATACGGCTCAGCCTGGTGCTGCTTGGTGTGGACGTGGTGATGGACGCCACGCTACAGCTGGTGCGCAAGGACGGCGGACCGCTGCTCGAAATCCTCGGCATCAAACCCTTCGGACAACAGTAGCCCCTCCTTATATATAATATGTAAACTGAATGTATAACCGCCGTTTTCCGTTCCACCACACACCGGCAAGCGGGAAACGGCTTGACTTTATCCGAATCATGATAGCAATCATAGCAGAAAAACCGAGTGTCGGTCAGGACATAGCCCGTGTGGTCGGGGCTACAGAAAAAAAGGACGGCTACATAGTGGGAAACGGTTACATGGTGACATGGGCACTGGGACATCTGGTGTCACTGGCCTTACCGGATGCATACGGCTACACGAGAACCGCCGCCGAAGACCTTCCGATGATTCCCGATCCGTTCCGTCTTGTCGTGCGGCAGGTACGCACTGACAGGGGGATGGTGACGGACATCGCAGCCGGCAGGCAGCTCAAGGTCATCGGCGAAGTGCTCGCCGGATGCGAGAGCATCATCGTGGCGACCGATGCCGGACGTGAGGGGGAACTCATCTTCCGGTGGATATATTCTTATTTGGGCTGTACCAAGCCGTTCAAACGGTTGTGGATCTCCTCGCTTACCGACGAGGCCATCCGTGAGGGAATGGCAAGCCTCAAGGAAGGAACCGGATATGACAGCCTGTATGCAGCCGCGGACAGCAGGGCGAAGGCGGATTGGCTGGTGGGCATGAATGCCAGCCGCGCATTGGCGGCAGCCTCCGGTTCGGTGAACAACTCCATCGGACGGGTACAGACACCGACCCTTGCCATGATATGCGCACGCTTCAAGGAGAACCGTAACTTCGTCTCCACACCATACTGGCAGTTGCATATAGTGCTGAAAAGGGACAACGGGCACCGGCAGTTCATCCACACGAAGGAGTTCAAGGACAAGAATATGGCGGAAGCGGCATACAAGAGTATTACCCCCGGATCGGTGGTAACAATCACTAAAGTAAAGCGAGGGAAGATATTCCAGCAGGCTCCGCTCCTATACGATTTGACAGCCCTCCAGAAGGACTGTAACATTCATTACGACCTTCCGGTGGACAAGACCCTTGCCATCACACAGTCCCTGTACGAGAAAAAACTGGTTTCATATCCGAGGACAGGCAGCAGGTATATTCCGCAGGATGTCATGGCGCACATTCCGGTATTGTTGGAAAAGATAACAGCCATGCCGGAGTTTCGTGAGTACAGAAGGAGCTTAGACCTTTCCGCCCTGAATACACGAAGCGTGGATGCCGCAAAAGTGACCGACCACCATGCGCTGATTATCACCGGTATCGTCCCTGAGGGATTGTCCGAAGCGGAATCCACGGTTTATACTCTGATAGCCGGCAGGATGCTGGAAGCCTTCTCTCCCCCTTGCGAGAAAGAACTGCTGCTCATGGAGTGCGTATGCGGGGGACTGGACTTCCACTCCCGTTCCACTGTTATCGCCAATCCGGGCTGGCGGGCGGTGTTCTCCCGAAAGGAGGACCGGGAAAAGGACGAGCCGGAAAGAGACGAAGGCACAGCATCTTTTACAGAGGGTGAGGAAATACCGGTCATGGGACATGGACTGTCACAGAAAAAGACATTGCCCAAACCTCTTTATACGGAAGCCACCCTGCTCACGGCTATGGAGAACTGCGGCAAGGAAATCACTGACGGACAGGCACGCGAAGCGGTGAAGGATACGGGTATCGGTACGCCTGCCACCCGTGCCGCCATCATCACGACCCTGCTCAAACGTGACTACATCGAGCGTTCCGGCAAGAGTATCCGTCCGACGGAAAAGGGGCTTTATCTCTATGAATCGGTAAAGGACATGATGGTGGCTGACGCGAAGCTGACCGGCACATGGGAAAAAGCACTGGAACAGATAGAGGGGCGTACCCTCGATCCGGAAAGCTTCATGCTCTCCATCAGGGAATACACGGGAAAAGTGACCGGCGAGATACTGCGTCTCAAATTTCCGGAGCCGTCATCATGCGTCCTTGCCTGCCCCAAGTGCAAGACCGGCAACGTGGTGGTGAAGTCCAAAGTCGCGAAATGCGACCGTGAAGGATGCGGACTGCTGGTGTTCCGCCATTTTCTGAACAAGGAACTGACGGACCAGCATCTCGAACAGCTTTTCTCTTCCGGTTCCACCCGACTGATCAAGGGTTTCAAGGGCAAGAAAGGGGTGTCTTTCGATGCGGCAATCATTTTTGACGAAAGTTTTAACCTGAAACTTTCTTTTCCAAAATCCAAGGGCGGGAAAGGTAAATGATACCGTCATTCCAATTCCGGGGCAAAGGTAGCGGAACCGCCCGTTTCCACCTGCAAGGTCGGGCCTTGCAGGTTTCGGGGGAAAATCATCCTCGCCCTGCTCCGGTATTTTCCCCGAAAACCTTGCCTGTGGAGGCGGTCCGCATCCTGGCCCCTGAAATTGGAAATGACATGTTTCACCTTTTAATAGCAAATGATCATGAAAGCAAAGGAATGTATCGAAAAACCGAGAACCGGCAAATGGATAAAAAGAATGGCACTGGCCGCCGCAGCCTTCATAATGTTCAGTTATCTTTATTCAAGAGGGATTTCACCGGTATGGGCGGCAGTCGCCATCGTCTGTTTCAGGGGATTCTTCAGGTTCCTCTATAAAATCGCCTGCCTTCTGGTAGCGGCGGCGATACTTTTCTGCATCCTCAGCTGCCTGGTATTCTGATTCCACCGGCATACAATATCGGGAAATGAAACAAATGCGGCATATAAACCACTGCAACACCTTGCAGGACAGGGCTGTCCCAACGGACGGCTCTTTTGGTATCCCATACTTTATGAAGACAAGGATGACGGGATCAGGGACGGAAAGGAAAGAGAGGCATATACAGCCATTGGCAGACCGGGAACTACAGGGCAAAGTTGGCAAACGCTTCTTTTCGGACGGCAAGGCCGGGACCCTTCGGGTTTCGCGGAAAAATCATCCTCGCCCGGAGGGCTTGCGGTATTTTTCCCGAAAGCCTTGCCTTTCCGGAAGCGTCTGCCGTAAAGCCCATGTAGTTCAACGGGCTGCCAAAGCCCGAGTATCCACAATTAAAATGATAAAGTCATGAATCAAGCAATCATCTCAAGACCGCCGACGGCACCGGTACAGATACCAATGCCGATACCGGCAAGAAGAAAGTACCATGTCCCGGAACCGACCGTCAAATTCCCTCCACGGGAAAAGGGCGGACCCGTACACATCTCCACACTGCTGGACCCGATACTGGAGATAAGCAGTCATCCTGACCGGAACAGGCTGCTGGCGGAGTTCTTCAACAGATAGAAAGAATACGGTTATTCACACTTTAATCCATATAATTATGTTTTTTACAGCAATCAACCAGATGATGACAGAAGGAGTCGACCTGACACTCGTCATCCGTAAAGCGAACGGACAAATGGCGGTATCCGTACTGCCGAAGTCAAACGGGCTGAAAGACGAAGCCCAGAACCACATTATCCCGTTGACCCTCAAGGGAGTTCCGCAGGAACTGGATACCGGATTCCTGCAAGCCGTCGCCCGGCCGGTGCAGAAAGCTACGGGACTGATCACCAACATGGCGCAGTTCGAGGCACAGACGGAAAAGGCCGCTTCCGAGAGCAAGGCGGCGAAGGATGCAAAGGCCAAGGAGACGAAAGAGGAGAAAGAGAAACGGGAGAAGTACGAGAAGCATCTCAAGAAAGCTGAGGAACTGATTGCCGCGGGAAACCATAAGGATGCAGTGACGGCTCTCGGACAGGCCCGACTTTATGCCAAGCCGCAGGATCAGAAGAAGATTGACGAGATGCTTGAGCAGCAGAAAAAGGCCATGAACCGGGGAAGCCTGTTCGAGCTGATGGAAGAACCGCCTGCGCCGCAACAGCTTCGGTCACAACCACCGGCAGCAACGGCACAACAGTTGCAGCCTGCACCGCACTGTCCACCGCAATCCCAGGCATCAGGACCGGCGGGCGGACAAATTCCTGACGGGCAGCAGCAGACAATGTGGCCGCCACAGCAGCCTGCGCAAAGGCCGGCACCGCATCAGGCTCCCCCACAGCCGCAATACGCCGGACAACGGCCGATGAGCCGCCAGCTCCCTCCACAGCCTGCATACGCGGAACAACAGATTTCATACCGGCAGGAACAGGAGCAAAATCCCGAAGACCTCTATCCGTACTATCAGAGGGGACAGGAAGTCCCTACCTACCGCCCGGAAGATTATGAGGAATATCCCGATTTTCCGCAATCCATGTTAGAACCCAATGTTTCACATTATCAAAGCATTTAATATTATGGCATTAGAAATCAAGGGAATGACACGTTCATTCACATTCAAGAAAGGCAACGGGATGGTCACACTCGATGACCCGAACACGTCGGACAGCCCCGAAATGGTCATGAACTACTACTCGAACTTCTATCCGGAACTGACCACGGCGACGGTGCACGGGCCGGTCATCAAGGAAGACAAGGCGGTGTATGAATTCAAAACTACCATCGGGACAAAAGGATAAAAGTAATGGGAAAGGACAATAAAAAACAGAAGAAATCATGTGTACCATTGGACGAACAGCAGGTGGAACGGCTTGCAAGGCTCATCATCGGACAGACCGTACGCAATATCCGTTACGGTACGGACAGGAAAGAAAGGATTACGGCACCGGGGGGTGCCGTTCCTCTTTTCTGAACGCCACGTTTCAGCCAAAACCTTTACCGAGTCTTGTCGTGGAAGATTCCGACGGGAAAAGGCATAATCTCATCACGCGGGAGAACTACGGATTTCTGCGTGACTCCTTCTTCAGATATGCCTATCTGATGGAGAAGGAGGCGGTACATACCCCGGGCCGGACATTCGGGGAAGGGATCGCAAGGCTGCACGAGGAGATGGATGACCTTGTCGGTGAGGGGCTGAACGTCAATATTGAAGAGCAAGACGGACGGTTGCTGTTCAAGCTCTGGAAAGCCCATCATTGGGGAAAACTGACACTGTATTATTTCCCGATGAAATTCGTGGAGGCTCTCGGACCGGAATTGAGGCGTATCTCCATCACGTTCATCCATGAATTGATGAAGGCAAACGGAATACAGACCGTTCTAGACGAGGACGACACGGAATATGTTCTGACCTGGATTTCAGAGGAAGTACCGGAAGAGGTCCCGGAGGAAAGGAAAAAACGGCTGAGGCTCCTGCACTCCTACGAGAACGGCAGAATAAAGAGGCTGCTCCAAAGGGTGGAACGCAAGTGCTACTACAAGAACCTGCCGAAGGCACTTGACAGGTATAAAGCCCGGAACGACTACGAACGATCGCTGGTTTCCGCCATGAAGGAGGGGTTACAATTCCTGTCACCGAAACGCGGCATCATGGAATACTGCTACGATCCTTTTTATGAGGAGGAACCGGAGTTCCACCCCATGTACCTCTACCAACAGATACGTGTAATCTATGACAGTTACGATATGGTGACGGACTATCTCGTGAATTGTTACAATTCCCACAGTAGGGAGACCTACGACATCATACCGGTCACGACACTCGCCCTGTCTCCCGAAACGGGAGAGCTGTTCCGCATGGATGACTACCCGGAACGCTTTTTCAAATGGGCGGACAAATTCATCAACATAATAATTTGAACACTATGATGGAGACAAACGAACTTACAAGAACTTTGAAGACCCAGCTTATCCCCAAGGCGGCACTGATAGCCTACGCCTCAGAGGATGACAAGAATTTTTTTCTGGAGATACGGGACATAAACGATCGTGGAAACATGGCGGAAGGCAGGCCTATAACGCAGGAATTCATGAACGAGCTTGTAAAGGGATATTCGGAAAGGCATAGCAGCACGCCTTACGGAAAAGTACCGTCCAACCTGATCTATTGCGATTCACGCAAGGGCAGCGAGCGGTATGTATGGTACAATCCCCCGCATAAGCGGATGATGTTCTTCAGCTCCGACCTCAAAATAGAAAATGCGGAATACAACCTGCCGGGAGTGATTTACGAGGCGGGGGAACATGGGATGAGGATATATGCTTACAAGGATGACATGCCCGGCAAGGATACGCTGCTATATGTCGCGCCGTTCTTCAACGTGACCGGCTCCAGCGTATGCCTGGGCTCTGCCAATATAGACTTGCCAAAGAACCTGACATACGAAAGCCTGCTGCAATACTGGGAAAAGAAATTCTGGCTGACGGAGTTTTCGCACTTGGGAGGCAACGGAAATCCGACCCGGTCGAACCTTGTGCTAGTAACGAAAGCGGCCAGGAACAAACCATTCGACCTCAAAGAGTTGAAACCGTTGAACAATATGAAACTTAAAGACATACTGACATGAAAAGAGTACATTATACCGACAGTTACCTGATGAGTCCGCAGCATCCGGTAACGGTAAACCTGATCGGAGCGGGAGGAACCGGGTCGCAGGTACTCACCTGCCTGGCACGTCTTGACACAGCTCTGAGGGGACTCGGACACCCGGGACTGTTCGTTACACTGTATGACCCCGACACCGTGACGGAAGCCAACATCGGTCGCCAGCTTTTCGGACCGTCCGACCTGGGACAGAACAAGGCACAATGCCTCGTCACCCGGATAAACAACTTTTTCGGGAATGACTGGAAGGCGCAAGCGGACATCTATCCGGCAGTATTGAAGGATACCAGACGGGACAACCTGGCCAATATCACGATTACCTGTACCGATAACATCAAGTCACGGATCGACTTGTGGAATCTGTTGAGGGCTTTGCCGCAACCGACATACTGCACTTACGAGACCCCCTTGTACTGGATGGATTTCGGAAACACGCAGACCACGGGGCAAGTCGTGCTGGGTACCGTACCGAAGAAAATCAAACAGCCGGCGTCCAAACTTTATGAAACCGTCAATTCGCTAAAAGTCATCACCCGCATGGTGAAATACGCGAGAGTGAAGGAAACCGATTCCGGCCCGAGTTGTTCGCTGGCTGAAGCGTTGGAAAGACAGGACCTGTTTATTAACTCCACACTGGCACAACTCGGATGCGGCATCCTATGGAAGATGTTCCGAAACGGAGTGATCGAGCATAACGGATTGTACCTGAATCTGGACACGATGAAAGTGAACCCGATAATCATATAGACAGGTCAGCAGTTATAAATTCTTTCGCTTGAATGGAAAGAGTTCAGGAAACAGCCTCTCCATTTTGAGTTTTCCATTTTCTATATGGCAAGATATTCTTTGCATTGGCTCTGACACTCCGTTTCAAGTCTTCACGCAATATACAGAACGCGGTCTTTTACTTTATCATAAGTAGATGTTGGAAATTAGTTATACATTAAAATTTCGTTATTGTACTGTAGCTGCTTGTTCTGTACTCAGCTATGTGACTGAGTGCAGGGCGAGCAGATGCGGTGCAAGAACGTGATTTTAAGTATAACTAATTCTTAAGAATAGTATAAACTAATTTTCAACATCTACTTATTATGTCATATTACTCAATACAATGCTTTAGATAAAAATAATTAAAGCGTCTTTTATCAATCAAGAATAGTTTAGCTGGAGATATACATAACAGCTTGAAGTTTTTTGAATTACTTCCTGTTTTTATTCCATATGTTAAACTAATAATTGATTGTTTATGACTAGTGTAAAAGTAAAATTCAGTCCTTCATCCGTTATCCTTAAAGAGGGAACGGTTCATTATCAAATAATTCATCATTGTAAAGTACGGCATATCCGCACCGGTTACAAACTGTTTCCAAGTGAGTGGATTTCTGCTTCCGGTGAAATCAATGTCTCGGCAGGAAGTGGAGAAGGCCGAAAAAGCTATCTTGCCGCATTAAAAAATCAAATTGATAAAGACCTTTTCCGAATAAAGAAATGCATCAACCGATTGAATCAGGAAGACAGCCCTTTCACTGTGGACCGTATAATAGAACTTTACACTGCTCCTGAAGGGAATTGCACTTTCCTTTTATATGGAAAAGAACTGCTGGTAGAATTGAGGCAGATAGGTAAGGTACGCACAGCCGGCACCTATCAGAATGCCTTGAACAGTTTTGAGCGGTTTCGGGGACACCGGGGCGATATCCCATTGGATGAAATGGATTCCAATCAGATGATAACCTATGAAAGCTGGCTCAAAGGAACCGGTGTCTGTCCGAATACCAGTTCGTATTATATGCGTAACCTCAGGGCCATTTATAACCGGGCCGTGAGTGAAGGGCTTGTTGTTCAACGAAATCCCTTCAAGCATGTCTATACCGGCATAGACAAAACGAAGAAACGGGCGGTTTCCCTCAGCGTGATTCGAAGAATACGGGATTTGGATCTTAATAAGAAGTCTCTCATTTTTGCCAGAGACATCTTTATGTTCAGTTTTTATACACGTGGAATGTCCTTTGTGGATATGGCATTCCTGAAAAAGAAAGACCTCCAGAATGGAATCTTGACCTATCGGAGAAAAAAAACCGGTCAGCAATTGTTTATCAAATGGGAAAAGCCCATGCAGGAACTTATTGATAAATACAATACCTCTGAAACTTCCTACCTGCTACCAATTATTCAGAACAATGGTGTGGACGAATGGCATCAATACCAAAATGAAGCACACCGTATCAACAGAAATCTGAAACACATTGGCAAACAAATAGGTTTAGGTATTCCACTTACCACCTATGTTGCGCGCCATGCTTGGGCCAGCATCGCTCAAAGTAAAAATGTTTCTTTGCCTGTCATCAGTGAGGCACTGGGACATGATTCGGAGCAAACCACCCGAATTTATCTTGCCTCTTTAGATGCATCTATTGTAGACACGGCAAATAGTCTCATTTTGATGTCTATATAAATAAATACCGAAAAAGGTACATATCTTCTTAAGAGAAGTATATTTCGTTTGCAAAAGTACGAAAAAATCTAAAAATCAAGGCATAAAGCGAACTTTTTTTACTACTTATTTTTAAGAATCTTCAACATAATGCGTAAAATGAAAAACAATCATCCCCATATATCCTCTAACATGACTTTGTTTATCAAGTTATTATCGCTTTATAACTAAAAGATGTACTTCTCTTAAGAAGATAAAGTGACTATCGCTACTCTTTCAAGTTCATTATATAGATGTACTTCTCTTAAGAAGAGTAGTATGTTTTAGTATAAGTGAACACTTGCCTTTTAGAATAGCGATGCAAGGGATGATTAAAGGAATAAAAGATTCCTACTTTTGGAAAGTGTTTTGTAACTGCTTGATTATTAACAAATAGAATAATCGTGCAGGATTGGTGATATTTGCCTGAACTAAAGTATATCAATGGGAAATACTGAATACGCACAATGGTATGTCATGCGTGATTTAAAACGGTGTAATGCTAAAAAGCCGGCATACAAACAACTGCAAGAAGCAGGAGTAAAGGTATTTGTCCCCTTGAAGTGGCAAATCATTTTGCAAAAGGGTAAAAAGGTGCGTGAGAAAGTTCCGGTCATTCAAGATTTGCTCTTTGTTTATGATTCCCGTCAGCATTTGGACTCCATTGTGGAAAGAACCAAAACGCTTCAATACCGTTGGTTGCGGAATACGTTTCGGGAACCTATGACTGTGTCTGATTTGGAAATGGACAGATTCATGCAAGCCGTCAGCAGTTCCGATTCACCCAAATATTATTTGCCGGAAGAGATAACCCCTCAGATGTGCGGACGTAAAATTCGGATTATAGGAGGCTCTCTCAACGGATATGAGGGCTGTTTGCTTAAAATACGAGGCAGCAAGATAAAACGCTTGCTTGTCGAATTAAAGGGTTATCTCGCTGTTGGTGTGGAGGTTCTTCCTGAATATATTCAATTTGCCTGATACGATATTTATGACTGTTATTTCAAATGTAATGGACAATCCTAGAGCCTTTTGGGTTGTCAACTCCTTGTTTGTATTCGCCTTGAGCGTATTTTGTGCCGGCGTCTTGATTCCACAAATCTTGTTGATATCATTTCGTAAGCGTCTGTTTGATGTGCCTGATGAACGGAAGATCCATCAGGGAGTAGTACCCCGTTTAGGAGGGATAGCCTTCAAACCGGTTGTCTTTTTCTCGGTGGCACTTGCTTTGGGACTCAGTATGTTGTTGGGATACGGTCAGCTTCTTGGTAATATCGGCAGTGAAAGCCGCCCGTTGGCATTCGGCTTCTGTACCATTATGATGCTTTATTTGGTTGGTATGGCTGATGACCTGATTGGTATCCGTTACCGTGCCAAGTTCGCCATACAGATTATTTGCGGATTACTGGTCATTGCAGGCGGGCTGTGGATCAATAACCTGCACGGTTTGCTGTTTATTCACGCTCTTCCTGAATGGATTGGATACCCCATTACCTTATTCGCCGTGGTATTTATTATCAATGCCATCAATCTGATAGATGGGATAGACGGATTGGCTTCCGGGTTGTGTGGAGTGGCTATGCTTTTTTATGGATTGGTATTTTTTATAATAGGCGAATACATTTATGCCCTGCTCGCTTTTGCGACACTTGGAGTGCTCGTCCCCTTTTTCTATTATAACGTATTTGGAGATCCTGCCAAAAAGAACAAAATATTCATGGGTGATACCGGCAGCTTGACGATTGGCATGATGACTTGCATTTTAAGTCTGAAACTGCTTGACGGGTTTCCGGTAAATCCCTCTATGCAACAGCCTAATGCTTTCTTTTTAGCCTATTCACCGCTTATCATTCCCTGTTTTGATGTGGTACGGGTTTATTTGCATCGTGTGCGAAACGGAAAGAATCCCTTTTTGCCAGATAAGAACCATATCCATCACAAAATGCTTGCTGTTGGCATGAGACAGCGTACAGTTATGATTGCCATTGTACTGGTATCTGTCTGTTTTACACTGTGCAATATTCTGCTTTCACGTTATATAAATGTAACCTTGCTTTTAATACTGGACATCTTTATATGGACCTTGGGTAATCTATGGTTAACCCGGAGAATCCATATAGTTCATTCGAAACTATAGTTTTATATCAATATGAATTTTTGCAAAAATTTAATTGGGGCAATATTACTCCTGTTTTTAGGAGCTTGCTCAACTTCAAAAGAAGTCACTTATTTTCAAGATTTACGTCCGGGCGAAAGCGAATTGGCGCTTACTGCTCTGGTAGAGATTAAGATTCAACCGAAAGACAAATTGTCTATTTTAGTCAACAGCCAGGATTTGCGCCTGACCAACCTGTTTAACTTGCCGATTGTTTCTCAACAGATTGGCATGGAGGGTTCTTCCGGTTCTAATCGTGGTGTGTCCGGTTATACGGTAGATTCCAAAGGGAACATTGACTTTCCCGTGTTGGGAGAAATTCACATAGCCGGTATGACCCGTGAAGAGGTGGCTGCCTATATTAAGAAAGAGCTACAGTCGCATGATTTGATTAAAGACCCTGTCGTTACGGTGGAATATATGAATCTCAGCGTAGCCGTAATGGGTGAAGTGAACAATCCCGGCCGTTTTAGTATCGACAAGGATAACCTTACAATCCTGGATGCCTTAAGCCAGGCGGGAGACCTCACTATCTACGGAAAGCGGGAAAAGGTATTGGTGTTGCGTCAAGAAGAAGGAAAACAACGGGTTTATGGAGTCAATCTTTGCTCTGCCGAGCATCTTTACACTTCGCCTGCTTATTATCTGCAACAGAATGATGTGGTATATGTGGAGCCTAATGCTACCAAAGCCCGTCAGTCTACCGTAAACGGGAACAATGTGCGCAGCACCTCTTTCTGGATTTCCCTGGCTTCTTTATTGACCTCCATCGCTGTACTTATCGCTAAATAAAAAAGAGAAATGGCTACTATTCAGAATAAATCAACAGTACAAAATACGCAGGATTTCATTACCATACAGGATTTATTTTACCTCTGTCTCAACAAATGGCACTGGTTTGCCATTTCATTGGCCTTATGTTTGGGGGGTGCGACCTTTTATCTGTTGAGAACCCCATCGGTATATGTCAGGACTGCCTCTATTTTGATTAAAGACGATTCCAAAGGGAAATCTTCTTCTACGGATATGGAGTCTTTTTCCGATTTGGGACTGTTTACGACCAACACCAATGTCTATAACGAGATGGGAACTTTGAAGTCTCCCGACATCATGCGTGAAGTGGTGTCTCGATTGCATTTGGAAATGAATTATCAGACAGACGGACGTTTTCATAAACAGACTGTGTATGGAAACCAACTTCCTGTCCAGGTGGTGATTCCTAATCTTTCCGAGAATGAATCCGCAACTTTCGAACTGCATTTGGCAAAGGATGGTGCAGTGGAATTATCCTCTTTTACACGGAATGGAACAGAAATAGAAAATGATGGTTTTGTGAAAGGCAATTTGAATGACAGTATTCAAAGCCCCCTAGGCCCTATTGTCGTTATTCCATCGGCTGCCTATTCAGATAAAACGGTAAGCACAATTTATGTAACCCGCCAGTCTTTGTCTGCGGCATCAGCTGGCTGTTCTGCTCGCTTGAATATATCCCAGAACGATGAGAAGTCCAATATCATCACGTTGTCTTTCCAGGATGTGTCCACCCAACGGGCGGAAGATGTGCTCAATACCCTTATATCCGTTTACAATGAGAACTGGGTAAGGGACAAGAATCAGATAGCGGTTAGTACATCCATGTTCATCAATGAGCGTTTGGGTGTGATTGAGGGTGAGCTTGGCAATGTGGATGATGATATATCTTCTTTCAAAAGTGAGCATTTGCTGCCGGATGTACAGGCGGCGGCAAATATGTATATGACTCAAGCCAATGAAGCCAATGCTGCAATTCGTGAATTGAACAACCAGGCATATATGGCCCGATACATAAAGAACTATTTGACCAATGAAAACAATAAACATCAGTTACTCCCTGCCAATTCCGGCATTGAAAATGCAAGCCTTGCCACACAACTGAATGAATATAATACCAAGTTATTGGAGCGCAATAGCTTGGTGTCTCACAGTAGTGTCAAGAACCCCTTAGTCAGGGAAATGGACAAGTCGTTGGATGATATGCGAAGCGCTTTGATCACTTCCATTGACAACCAAATGGTAGCTTTGCGTGCACAAATCAGAAGTTTGGAGGCCATTGGGGGACAGGCAACCTCGCAGATTGCCTCCAACCCGAAGCAGTCCAAATACCTGCTTAGCGTGGAACGCCAACAAAAGGTGAAGGAGTCACTTTACCTATATCTGTTACAAAAACGTGAGGAGAACGAGCTTTCTCAGGCATTTACGGCCTACAATACCCGTATTATAACAAAGCCTGGAGGAAGCATGATTCCTACCGCTCCCGTAAAGAAGAACATTTTCCTAGTGGCTTTTGCCTTGGGTATATTGATACCGGTAGTCATCATCTTCATTCGTGAGAACATGAATACCCGTGTTCGTGGAAGAAAGGACTTGGATGGCCTAAGTGTTCCCTTTATCGGAGAAATTCCTTTGTCTATACGTGGTAAGAAAAGAGTAAAATCACATGAGGCACATACCATTGTGGTTAAAGAAGGAAGCCGTGATATTATGAATGAGGCTTTTCGTGTCTTGCGTACCAATCTGGAATTCATGATTGGCAAAGATCAATCCTCCAATGTGATTGTAGTTACCTCGTTCAATCCGGGAAGTGGAAAATCGTTTTTGACCATGAACATAGCCATGAGTCTTGCCATCAAAAATAAAAAAGTATTGGTTATCGACGGCGACCTTCGCCACGCCTCTGCCTCAGCTTATATCCATTCGCCCAAAATTGGTTTGAGTGATTATTTAGGAGGACAGATCGACAAACTTTCGGATATTATTGTTACGGACGAGCAGCACCCTTCATTCAGTTTCATCCCTGTCGGCACTATCCCCCCCAACCCGACCGAACTGTTGTTCGATGACCGTCTACAGAAAGCAATCCATACCTTAAAGCAGCAATATGATGTTGTATTGATAGACTGCCCGCCAGTTGAATTGGTGGCCGATACGCAAATCATAGAGAAACTGGCCGACCGTACCGTTTTTGTGGTACGTGCAGGCTTGCTGGAACGCAGCATGCTTCCGGAGTTGGAAAACATCTATCGAGAGAAGAAATACAAGAATATGTCTGTAATCCTCAATGGGACAGAAGGAGCCGGCGGAAGATACGGTTATCGGTATGGCTACCGATACGGTTATGGAAGCGGTTCTTATTACGGCAGTAGCTCCAAGTAATCATGTGGCCGTTCCGTAAAAAACAGACTTTGAAAGAAAGTGGATTTTTCCGTGGCTTCACCGACTGGCATTGCCATATCCTCCCCGATGTGGATGACGGCGTACAGACGATGGATGAAGCTCTGCAAATTTTAGGGGAATACGAACGACTGGGAGTAAAGGAAGTATGGCTCACTCCGCACATTATGGAGGATATGCCAAATACGACCCAACATTTGAGGGCACGTTTCGTTGAATTACAAAGCGCATACCAAGGTAATATAGCATTGAATCTTGCTTCTGAGAATATGCTGGACAACCTATTTGAAGAGCGATTGAATAAGAACGACCTACTGCCTATTGGTAAAGCTGGCAAACACCTGTTGGTGGAAACAAGTTACTTCAATCCCCCGATGGACTTGCAGAATATCCTGCTCCGTATCAAAGCAAAAGGTTATTATCCTATATTAGCTCATCCGGAACGTTATCTGTATATGAACGAGAGTGATTACCAACAGTTGAAATCTATAAATGTTCAGTTTCAGCTTAATCAATTTTCGCTTCTATGTTTGTATGGTAAAGAAGTTAAGAAAAAGGCTTTAATGCTCCAAAAGTTAAGAATGTACGACTATACTGGTACAGATTTGCATCGATTGAATACATTGAACAGAGCAATTTGTTTATAAATAATTTATTGCGTAAGAAGTATGAATATAAAATATGATGATCTAACTAAATTATTTGCCATTGAGCAAGCTAAAGAAACTTCATATAGGAGTACGTTACGGCAAAGTCTTGCCTCATTCTTAAGTTTATGTGATAAAGCTGACATCTCCGTTGATACGAAGACTGAATTGAAGTACATTTGCAATTACATAAATGATATTGTTAAGTATTTTAAAAAAGGACTTCACAGTACCGCTTTTTCAAAAATGAAAAACTTATTTGCAGGAACAAAAAATCATAAGGTATTAAACAACAGTATGCCATATTCAACCCCTTGCTGCAGGAAGTTCATTGTATAGAATTTGAGTGAAAGGGGATTACGAAATATAGAAGAGTTTCCTCTTTATGAAGTCCATGGATAGTCTGAATCTAAAAACATATTTTGTGCTGTCAGAAGGCTTCAACGCACAATTCTAACATGTCCCCAAAGGATGCATTAATTTGTTTTGGAAAATGCAAATACAATAGATGACTAGCAATGAATGAAAAATACCCCTTTAACACATTAATATCGAAATATCGCATATCGGCAATGGGAATATCAATGGTTTCCATTATGCTATACCATCAAAATTGGATTACCAACGGTATTTTCTTTGAATGGGTGCGAATGTTAGGATACATAGGTGTAGAGGTGTTTTTGTTCATATCAGGCTTTGGTATTGCGCATTCGCTTGCGAAAAACTCGTTAGGACAGTATTACAAAAATAGGGTAATCAGGCTTATACCAGCTTGTATTCTGTTCGGTTTATGCAAGATTGCATTGAGTTATATTCCCACGATGCCTCCTATGCAAGACTTCTTTTTGGACTTGTTTTCTCTGTCACATTGGTACATATATGCCATAGTTATTTACTACCTGCTTGCCCCTGTTATTTACAAAATAATAGACAAACGGGGGGGGATTGCATTTTTAGCAATAATTATTGCCACATATATAACAATTTGTTTTTGGCAATATGAAGCCGATGCTCCATATTTGATAAAATATGGGCGTTGGGTTGTGAAACGGTTTCCTGTGTTCGTATTTGGAATGTTCATAGCTATTAGGCCGTTGAGATTTGGAATCTACAAAGTGGTTTTATTGGGAGTATTGGCCACATTGGCCAATGTGGGCGTGTTCCACTATACAATATTAGCCAATAGTGACCCAACGAGTCATGATTTCTTCACAAAGTTGGCGATATTGCTACCGGACAGGTCGGTTATTCCCGATAACGGACGTTTCATATTGGATATGTTTAATGTGTTACTACTGATTCCGTTATTCGCTCTTATTGCCTTTCTTATGAATAAATCTCATATATTATTCATTATTAATCGAATAGGAAAATATTCACTTGAAATATATTTGTGCCATCAATATATATTTACAGTGATTTCAGAACATTTTGCCATGCCTCCTATGGCGGCTTTAGCTGTGGGCATGTGCTTGTCGTTTGCTGTGGCATACTTGATAGGTACAACAGCAAGCTCTATTAAAACGTGTGCCACAAGATATATTTGAAAAATACTGCAACCATGCCGAGTGAATCAACCAATAAGCGCATAGCTAAAAATACACTGCTGCTGTATGTCAGGATACTATTGACAATGGTCATAGGACTGTACACGTCCCGTGTGGTTCTTGCGGAATTAGGAATATCGGATTATGGCTTATACAGTGTAGTAGGCGGCATCGTAACGATGTTTACTTTCATCAATGGATCGTTGAATGCTGGTACACAGCGTTTCTTGACATTTGAATTGGGACGTGGCGATATTGTACAACTGAAGAAACTATTTTCGACAGCTATTGTTATATACACCTTTTTGGCAATGATAATACTGTTCCTTGCCGAAACTATAGGCTTATGGTTTCTGTTAAATAAAATGAATTTTGCCCCCGGACGATTAAATGCGGCAATTTGGGTATATCAATTTTCCATCATTGCCTGCATGGTCAGCATCATTCAAGTGCCGTTTATGGCAGCATTGGTGGCACATGAAAAATTCAATATGTATGCTTATATGAGCATATATGATGCTGTGATGAAACTTGCCATCGTCTTCTTGTTGACATTTGCGCCATTTGACAAGCTCATATTCTATGCTTTCCTCATTTTGTTGGTCAGCACCTCTTCAGCCGTCATATATAATTGGTATTGCAGAAAACATTTTGTCGAATGCAGGTTTTCTTGGAGTTTCGACAAAAGCGTGTTTAAGAAAATGTTTTCGTTTTCAGCGTGGGATATAGTTGGAAGTGTAGCTGTATTAGGCCAAATACAAGGCGTAAATATTATAATAAATTTATTCTGCGGAACTATTGTAAATGCCGCATACGGTATAGCCAACACTGTCAATAATATCATCAATACATTTGCTGCAAATATCATAATTGCAGCGTCACCTCAAATTGTGAAGTCATACGCGCAAAAACATCTTGATGAAATGTTTTCGCTTGTCATTAATAGTGCCAAGATGTCTTCTTACCTGTTATTGATTATAGGAATACCTGTTTTCGTTGAAATAGAGTTCCTACTTAAAATATGGTTAGGCGAATATCCTTCGTATGCTCCATTGTTTCTACGTATAATCCTTGTGCAATCTTGGGTAAAAACATTGGGAGAACCTACTGTAAGGGCATTGCATGCAATAGGGAATATAAAGCTCCTTAATATAGTAGTTGGAGTGATATTATTATTGATACTGCCAATTACATATTTTCTTTTGCGCTTTGGTTATCCGCCTGAAATCGCTTTGGGTGCAAATATCATTCTTTGGACGGTTGCAATTCCCATACGTCTTATGTTGTTACGTCGATATTCTGGTTTCCCTGTAATGGCATACATTAAAGAGGTTATTGTCTTAGGGTTAGTAATAGCGACAATTTGCTTTGTTGTACCATATATTGTTCATGTAATATATGAATATGAAAGTTGGGTGCAATTGTTATTGGTATGTTTTGTCAGTGTGATTACATCAGGATTTGTTATATTATTTTTGGGATTCTCTAAAAATCAGAGAACTCAAATAATGAACAAAGTTAAAAGAGCCTTGAGAATATGAATATTCTGTTCTATACGCATGGGAAAGTTTATGCCACGAGGGGTGGGACTGAGCGGACTACCGTTTCGGTGGCTTCGGCTTTGAGTCGGTTGTATGGCTGCCGTTGTTACTCCCTATATGAGGCTGAGGAGGTGGTTGAAAAGGAAAGCTGTTTTGTGGCGGAGTTTCGGTGGCAGGCCGGGCGCAATCGACAAGCAGATGTAGAAACTCTGCATAGGATTGTGGTTGAGAACGGGATTGACTACATTATCGACCAAGGTATTTTCATCAATGTAGGGTTGTTGCGTGAGGCAGTTGATGGCACACTATGCAGGGTTATACTTGCCCATCACTATGAGCCGGGGGCCGAGGTGCTGTATATGTCGTTAAAGCAACATTGGAGCAAGTGGTATGCAAAGATGTCATTGCGCAGGAGGTGTCGGTGGATATTTGACTTGGTGTTTTATCCATACGCCAAACACAAATATGTGGAAACATTGCACAGTACCTACCGTGAGGCTTACTTTCAAGCGCACCGCGTGGTGCTGCTGAGCCGGGGGTTCATTGAGGCATACCAGCGGTTTGGCCGGTTCAACGGTGATAACAATTTCTCAATTATCCCAAACAGCTTGTCGTTTAATGAATTCCTGCCTGTCGATAAGATTAAGGAGAAGCAGCCGGTTGTACTCATAGTGTCGCGGATAGAAGAGGTGCACAAGCGGCTGTCATTGGCTCTGAAGATATGGGCGAAAGTAAAGAAAGAAACAGATGCCAATGGATGGCGGTTGAAAATAGTGGGTACCGGTACTGACCTGCCAAAGTATCGGCAAATGATCAAGAACGAGAAAATCCCCAATGTAACATTTGAAGGACGGCAGAATCCCATCCCGTATTACCGTGAGGCATCGATATTCATGATGACTTCGCGGAGCGAAGCGTGGGGATTGACGCTCACTGAGGCGCAGCAGATGGGCGTGGTGCCAATAGCTTTCGACACCTACGCCTCGTTGCGGGACATAATCACCGATGGCGTGGATGGCGAGATAATAGCCGAAGGCGATGTTGATGGATATGTGCGCTGTGTGTTAAACTTGATGCAGGATGATGTCACACGGCAACGTATGGCAAGGCAGGCTATTGCATCATCGCAACGTTTTTCGCAGGAAAAGATTGCAGGGATGTGGAAGGCACTCTTTGACAATTTAGGATGATGAAAATAAATTATTTCACATGGAAAATTCGCAGAAGAATAGCAGATTATACCCTAATGTGGGGGGGCAAAAAGTATGCCAAAATATCGCAAATTCAAAGAAAAGACTTGAGTATGTCGATTTAATGAAAGGGATATGTATCACACTGGTGGTAGCAACCCACTGTGGAGTATGTATTCCACACTATTTGCCTTTAGGATTTGAAATAAACATGGCACTCATAAACATAAGGATGCCGCTGTATTTTTCCTTATCAGGATTTTTTTTCAAAGAATATATGAGTTTCAGCGATTTCGTTGTTCGTAAGGTAAATAAGCTGATTGTCCCGTATGTGTTTTTTGCAATTTTCCCATACGCATTGCTGTTTGTGATTTGGCCCGAAACGATTCCACAAAACACTCAAGGCATATATATTCCGTTACGCCTTGTTATAGAGCCTATGAATGGCACGCTGTGGTTTTTAAGAGCGTTGTTCCTAACCTATCTGTTGTATTACGCATTTCATCGAATTTCGCATTCATGGCCAGAAGTGGTGAAATTGATGGTTACGCTGGCAGTCGCATTACTCGCATATATGGGAACAGAAGCTGGGAACAAGCATTTGGAAAACAATACATTGAATCAATGGATATGGCTGTTGAACATACCGATGGCATTTATGGCTTTGCCATATTTCTATGTGGCTGAGTTCCTTCGTAACCACAACATCCTATCGATGAAATTCCCGATATGGAAAACCATTGTTGGAGTAGTATTATTTTTGGCGATATGCTTATTAACGGCTCAGCCCGAAGTGAGCTTCAAAGAATTGCAGCTCCCTAATCTGCCTCTTATATACATTGCATCGTTGAGCGGAATAATGGTAATATGGCTTCTTGCAGTGGCTGTTAATAAGCTACTATTTGTGTCCTATTGTGGCCGATATTCACTAATTATTCTTGGAACACAAAGTTTCTTCTTTGGTGTGGTAAAACAGTATTCCAACAGCGTATGGGTTATGTTTTTAGTGACCATGGCATTGGCACCGGTTACTATATGGATATTCAAAAAATATTTCCCATACTTTACAGCCCAGAAAGACTTATTCCCAGTCGGCGACAAGGTCTTGAAGAGAAAAGAATAAAATTGTATTATGCTAGACAAGAACTCGATATCAAAAGCCATTGACAACCTGCGACTTCCGATGGCTATTATGGTGGTAGCAATCCATTGTTACTTCTTTAACTCGTTAAATATCAACGCATTACCAAGCAAATGGGGGTATTTGTTGAGTGGATTATAAATATTTGTTCGATAGTACTGACCGATTGTGCGGTGCCCATGTTTTTTGTTATAAGCGGCTATCTGTTTTTCTTGCGTCAGGATGACGGGTTTACGTGGGCGCAGTATAAGGCCAAGATGCTGAGAAAATGCAAGATACTGTTATTGCCATTTTTCATTTGGAACATCTTGGGAGCGTTATCCTATCCAAGTCGCTTTATTGATGCCACGTTGACTGAAAAATTATTGGGATTTTGGAGTCAGAGGATGGAATGGGGAAGCTGGGCAGGACCTTGGGACGGGCCATTGTGGTTTTTGCGTGACTTGTTCGTTGTGATGCTTTTCAGCCCTTTCATTTACTGGATAATAAAGCGAATCGGAATTTGGTTCATAGTCGTAATGTTGGTTTGGCTATCTTTCATTGACAATGAGTCTTTGTGCCCAGGACTCTCAGGCACAGCCTTGTTGTGGTTCAGTCTGGGCAGTTACCTGTCGATCAAGAAGCCTACCTCGTTCGGGAAAATACCCATGAACATTGTGGTGGTTCTTGCTGCTGTTTTCTTCGTATGCAGGTTGTTGGTAATGGGGAATGTCATCGATGGAATTTGGGGGGATATCCTCAACATAACATGGATTCTTACATCAATGGCATTTTACTTTAGACTGGCTTACCTCATGGCAGAGCGTAACGTTCGAGTCAGCGAAACATTAAAGAGATTGGGAGCTTCAAGTTTTGTGATATTTGCTATGCACAGCCTGATAAACGGTCATATATCATCTGTTTTGCTTTTCATGGTAGGGAAACAGAATGTGGGCGACTTGCTTACCATAACATTCTATTTCGCTACCATAATTCTTACTGTGGCCACATGCTATTGCTTTCATTTGATAGTCAAAAGGAATAATGTAACTGCTCTCCTCTTTGAAGGAGGGAGAAAATGAGATAATTATATATGAATACGCATTACACGACAGACCGCAGCACCCAAATGGTATTGTCGGTTTTAAAAGCTTATGGGATAAAGAAAATTGTGGTTTCGCCGGGAACGACAAACATGGCATTCGTGGCCAGTGCGCAAAGCGACCCGTGTTTCGAAATGTATTCCTCGGTAGATGAGCGGTCGGCAGCTTATATAGCCTGCGGATTGTCGCAAGAGTCGGGTGAAGCTGTGGTGATATCGTGCACAGGTGCCACAGCTTCGAGGGATTATATGCCTGGACTGACCGAAGCATACTATCGGAAACTGCCCGTACTGGCCATAACCGGCTCGCATGGAGAGTATCTAATTGGGCACCTTCATCCGCAGGTGATAGACAGAAGCGTTACTCCCAACGACATTGTTCGTTACAGTGCCAATATCAAAGAAACAAAATGTCCGGATGATGAATGGCACAACAATGTGGAAATTAACAAAGCCGTTTCAGAACTTTTCAGGCATGGTGGCGGACCAGTCCATATAAATCTTGAAACGATGCACAGTGGTAATTTTGCTTGCGAGGAATTGCCTCCGTGCAGGGTCATCAAGCGTATTACTTCGGTTGCAAGCATACCCTCGATTCCGAATGGGAAGATAGCCATAGTCATTGGTTCGCACCGTCATTTTTCTCAAAAAGAGACCGATCTTATTGATAAATTTTGCAGTGAGTACAACGCCGTGGTATTTGCTGACCATACGAGCAATTATAATGGCAAATATTCCTTCAACTCGGCATTGCTTGGGTGCCAATTCCATTACAATTCATCCATATTCGATGTAGATCTCATAATCCATATCGGCGAAGTGAGCGCTGATGTGTATTCCTATTCAAAGTTGAAGAGTCCCCGCACTTGGCGCATTAGCGAAGACGGGGAGATGCGCGACCGTTTCAGAAATCTTGAGTATGTGTTCGAAATGTCGGTAGAGTAGTTCATGGAAGGCATTGCCAAAGGCAGCAGTGTAAACACATTATATAATGAATGTAGCCTTGAATATAAAACCATGTTTTCCCGGATACCTGAAATACCGTTCTCAAACATTTGGATAGCCAATACTCTCCATGACAAAATGCCAGAAGGTAGCCTACTGTATTTCAGTATTCTCAATAGCTTGAGGGCGTGGAACTTCTTTGACATACACAGTTCTATAACTACTTCGTGCAACGTGGGTGGTTTTGGTATTGATGGTCCCTTGTCAACGGCATTAGGTGCAGCTATTGCCTGTCCTGACAAAACCACATTTATAGTAACCGGCGATTTGGCTTTCTTCTACGACCTGAATGTGTTGGGGAACCGCCATATGGACAACAACATGAGAATTCTCCTCATAAACAACGGGTGTGGGACAGAGTTTCGCAATTATGACCACCCCGCATCTTATTGGGGGGAGGAAGCTAACCTTTACATGGCTGCCGGTGGACACTTCGGAAAGCAATCAAGGAAACTGGTGAAAGATTTTGTCGAGAACTTGGGTTTTGAGTATTTGTCGGCTTCGAGCAAAGAAGACTTCATGGAGGTATATCCCAAATGGATTGTAACCACATCTGACAAGCCAATTATGCTGGAAGTCTTTACAAACAGTGCCGACGAGAGCGTGGCACTCGATAGGTTTAGGAACATCGTGCCACCCCCTAAGGGACAGCAAATCAAAGAGCAAATTAAAATAACAGTAAAAGAGCTGGTAGGGAATGATATCCTTACACAAGTTAAGAAAATAATCAAAAAATAACATGTCACTGATTAAACGTATTCTGTGGTATTTCAAACCGTTAAAAACCACCGTAGCAAATATATCAATTACAGCCCCCTCTCGAAAACTTGCAGGTAAGCGAGTAATCGTCACAGGCGGTACACGCGGACTGGGATATTACATAGCCAAACGATTTGCTGCCGAGGGGGGGGAGGTATTAATCACAGGGCGAGATGAAACTAAGACTGCCATTGTGGCAAAGGAAATAGGTTGTAAATACTTGTGTCTGGATGTAACCCATCTTGAATCGTTTAAGGGCTTTTTTTCCATTGCAAGGAAGGAACTCGGTGGGCAAATAGACATCCTTGTCAACAATGCAGGGATAAGCCTTCATGAGGGTAATATGATGAATGTGACAGTAGAAGGGTTTTCCAGCCAAATTATGACTAACTTGACTGGACCGTACTTTCTCGCTCAGGAATTTCTGCGGCAGTATGAAAATCAGATTGAAAAGTCCAATGCTTCAATCATATTCATGGCCTCAGAGAAAGGGTTATTTCCCGACGAATTGCCATACGGGCTGACAAAGGCTGCGATTGTGAGTCTGACACAAGGAATGGCTCGCCGGTGGGTTACAAAAGGAATCCGAGTCAATGCCCTGGCTCCTGGAGTGACAGCAAGCGACATGACTGGATATAAAAGGGATAACCTATATTGCGAAAACAATTGCAGTAGAAGGGCATACCTGCCTGAGGAGGTAGCCGAAGTTGCGGTATTCCTTGCGTCGGACACTTCTCGCTGCATAACGGGGCAGGTACTTACCACGAATATGGGAAATCATTTGCGGTGTGACTGGTAACACAGAAATGAATATATTATTTGTTTTGCAACGATACCCCGGGTTTGGAGGCATCGAGTCGGTGACACGGATGCTTGCTGGGGAATTTATCGGACGGTTCGGCTACAGGGTCGCAGTTTTTTCCACATCCCGACAAGATAACTCCTCGCAGCTACTCGACGGCGACCTGTTTTATTACCAAACTTCCGACTTGAAAGGCGACGAGCTAAAGAAGGAATTTGATGCTTTGGTTCATGATTTCAGTCCAAACTTTATTATCTATCAAGACTCATACGTTCCCGAAGATTTTTTGCTGGAACATTTGCCGCAGGGCATAAAAATAATAGTGTGCGAGCATAACACACCCGATTGCCTCGAAACCGGGCTTGAGAGTGTGACGAAAAATCTATCCTGGGCCAATCCAATGAATATCATACGGAAACTGCGTTTGCCACGGCGTATGCGCAACCTCCACAAGGCAACCACCGAGCACCATAAAAAGATGCTGCACGTTGCCGACAGGTATTTAATCCTTTCAGATGGCTTCCGCCCGATACTTCGTGATTTTTTCCATATCGAAAGTCCCCAAATATCTACGATGCCTAATCCAATAGAAGTGCCAAGAGAACCGATCATTATCGAGAGCCGCCCAAACCAGGCATTGTATGTCGGGCGGCTGACAGACCAAAAGGGGATTAAGTACTTAATAGAAATATGGTCGAAAATTGAGCCGCATTGCAATTGGAAGCTTCTCGTGGTTGGAGATGGTGACAAACGACAGTATATGGAAAAAGAAATACGTTCCCGCCGCCTCAAGAATATAAGGCTTATAGGTTTTCAGCAACACACGTCAGGCTACTTTATGGAATCGTCGGCACACCTGATGACATCGATATATGAAGGTTTCGGCATAACCAATTTGGAGGCAGCCATACGTGGAACAATACCTTTTGCTTTCAACAGTTTTGCATCGGCAAAAGATATCATTGACGACGGACAAACCGGGTATCTTATAAAGCCTTTTGATGTGGATGCTTATGTTGAGACATTTCTGGCATTTACCAAGTTGCCACAGAGCAAGATGATTGCTATGCGGCGCAAGGCAATCGAGAGGGCGCAAGAATTTTCATTGCAACACATTGCCGATAAGTGGAATGAACTTTTTAACAAACTTAGACATGGAGAAAATAGGGATACTCACCTACCACAGGGCTTATAGCTACGGAGCTAAACTGCAAGCCTATGCATTGGCCACATATTTGACTTCTATAGGCTTCGAGGCCGAAGTCATTGACTACGGAAATATCGGGGAGGAGAAATTGCGCAAAATAGGCACAAAAAGCCTGAAAGATTTTATTGTAACAACATTATGCTATATTGCTTCGAGCATCGCTGAACCGCAAAGAATACGGCATTTTGACGAGTTCATGGACATCATACCTCACTCGCCCAAGCATTATGACAAGGCAAATATTGCAGAGGCCAACGATAAGTATGATTATTTTATTACAGGAAGTGACCAAGTATGGAACCCAAAATACAACGAAGGCGACCTGACCTACTTGCTTGATTTCGTAAAGGATAATAAAAAGATATTTTCATACGCCGCAAGTTTCGGTGTGTCACAACTTCCCGATGATATACTCCAAGTTTACAAACCTTTGCTCAAGAGGTTTAACAAAATTCTTATCCGCGAAGTTACTGGAAAAACTTTGTTGCATACACAATTAGGATTGGATTCACAAGTAGTACTCGATCCCACATTTTTGCTTTCCCGCAGCCAGTGGGAGAAGATGGCAAATTATCCGTTATCAAAACAACAGAAATATATACTGAGTTTTCAGATTATAAATAGAGACGTTCACTACGATGCCATGCTTGATTACTTGCACCGCAAGCTGGGATATGAGGTGATAGAACTGAAAGATTCGTTCCGCTACAAGCCATGGAAGTGGCCCATTTATGCCAAAGCTGGCCCGAAAGAGTTTTTAGGTTTGATAAAGAATGCCGAAATGGTGGTGACCAATTCTTTCCACGCAACAGTTTTTTCCATTCTTTTCCACAGATCGTTTTTTTGCTCACGGAATAGTTTTGGATTCAATTCCCGTATGGAAAACCTTACAGGTGGTCTTGGCTTGGCAGACAGAATGTTTGATTCTTCGACATTTCTCCACTCTATATCCGATACAGATGTGGTATATGAGAAAGTGGATGAAATACTCGAAGCAAAAATATCGGCAACTAAACAAATCATAGAAAAGACTTTTGCAAAATGAAAACCATTTGTTTCGTTTCCATGGGTGAATTGCTTGTCACCAAGGGGGGCATTCACCGGGTCACATACTGCTTGATGAATGAGCTGAAGAAACGCGGCTATCGCTGCATCTACTTGTTTTACCCAATAGATGAATCATGCTATTATACCGGCAATGTCGAAGACGAAGTACACAAGCTTTCTCCAGAGCAAGTGGAAAATTATCTTACCCAAGAGAAGGTGGATGTGGTGGTTAACCAACAAGCTATTTTTAGTACATCGTTCACGAAACTAGTATTAGGCTTTAATTTGCGTCGTTTCAAATATATATCAGTTTTTCACAATACTCCTGCTATTTACGAAAAGACATTAACATTTTCAAGACTTTGGTATAACTTCTTACATCAGCGTGGAGTCTCTGCTAAGATGTCGAATTGCGTGAGAATGATAGTTTACCCTTTATGGAAGCAGAGGGTTGTTAAAGGGGCAGGGAAGATGTATGCTGTCAACTACGATGCCAGTGACAAATGCGTGATGCTGTCGAGCAACGATTGGCCTACACTTGGCCGCTACCTTAAACATGACGTAAGTGAGAAATGTGTGACCATACATAATCCACTTACATTTGACACAATTGAGACAGCAGAATGTTTATGCCATAAGAAAAAAAATGTGTTGATTGTGTCAAGGCTTAACAATTTTGAGAAACGTCTTGACCGTGCACTCAAGATATGGAAGAAGATAGAGACCGGCGGCTTTGATGATTGGCATTTGTATATAGTCGGCTGGGGGCTTCAAGAAAAAATGCTCCACAACCTTGCTCGAAAATTAAAACTAAGAAATGTGCATTTTGAAGGACGGCAACCGTCGGAACCATATTACCATAATGCTTCTATCTTCATGATGACAAGTGCGGTGGAAGGCTGGGGACTGACACTGACCGAGTCAATGCAGACGGGTGTTGTACCGATAGCTTTTGACAGTTACCCGGCATTGCACGAGATTATCACCGACCGCTATGATGGTTGTATAATCCGCGACAACGATTTGGATGCATACGCTGTTTGCATGGAGGAACTGATGCGCAACCGCAAAGAGCGTGAGCGAATAGCTCGGAACGGTATTGAGAGTTGCAAGCGATTTGAAACTGATAAAATAATTGTACAATGGGTAAAATTGATAGAAAGTCTATAAAAGTGTTGTGGGTATCATTAGTCAAGTTCCCTCCGCTGTGCGAGCATTTGGGTGAAACTATTCCGGCACATTGCGGATGGATGTATTCCTCGGCCAAGGCATTGCTAAGGATGATGCCCGAAGTACGGCTTGGCGTGATGGTTTATTCTTACGGCAGGAGTTATGAACGGTATGAAATTGACGGTGTTACATACTACCTTATTCCTACGGGAAGGATAGACCGAACGTCGAAGAAACAAATCGAGACTTGCCGCAGGGCGATACGTGATTTTGCCCCAGACTTGATGCATATCCACGGCACGGAACATTCACTGGCCAAAGCTGCTTGCGTGGCCAATGAGAATGGTACGCGCATGGTGGCAAACATTCAGGGGCTTGCCGGGCCTTATATGCGTTATGCCGATGGTGGACTTTCGTTGTGGAACAAATGGACAAACATCACTCCGCTTGACTTCTATCGGGGTACATTTCTACTCAATGCAAAACGCAATTTCAAGCATCGAGCCGAATGTGAGAATTATGTCCTCACGTATATTACTGACATCGTGGGGCGTACTCAGTGGGATTGTGACCATGTGATGACCGTTAATCCTCGACTGCGTTATCACTTTATGAATGAAACATTGCGAGATTCGTTTTATGAAGTTCCCCGTTGGAATTATGCCCAGTGTAAAAAACATACGATTTTCGTGAGCAACAGCGGTTCGCCACTGAAAGGTGCACATCAGGTGCTGAAGGCATTGCCTATTATCTTGCGGCAATATCCCGACACGGTGGTCAATTTCTGCGGTAGCCGTGTTATGAGTAATAATCTGAAAGACATTCTTCGTTTCCAAGGCTACCACCTATATCTTCGTCGATTGGTAAAGCGATTACAATTGCAGGAGCATGTGCATTTCCTTGGGTCTCTTTCAGAAGCTCAGATGAAACAACAATTCCTTGACGCTAACGTGTATGTCATGCCCAGTGCCATTGAAAACTCGCCCAACTCGTTGTGCGAAGCGCAAATTCTTGGCACGCCGGTGGTGGCAAGCTACTGCGGCGGCATCCCCACGTTGCTCACCGACGGACTGACGGGCTACTTCTATCGCTATGAAGAATATGAACAGCTGGCACAAACGGTGATGAGGTTGTTTGGGCAAGAAAGTGACATCGGACTGTCGGCTGCCGAAATGGAAGTGGCCGGCAAGCGACACGATAGAGAAAAGAATGCCCTGCGGCTTGCGGAGATTTATAACGATATAATGCAGCATTAAACTATGTTTGAAAAGATAAGGCCATATCTCAATTTTAGGTATTTCCTGTATTTCTTCAGTTTCATCGCAGGCTGGCCGTGCGTATTCTACCTAATGGGGTGGTTGCCCCATTATACGGTGAACTACGTGTTGCTGTTTGTCATGGCAATGTCGTATGTCATAATAAGGAAATGTGGCCAATTTGACAAACCAATAAACGATCTGATCTTGATTCAGGTATTTGGGTGGATTTTCTTTTCATTAATCCATATGGATACTTCATATTATACAAGAATCATATTGCTGCTAACTACCTTTGCTATACTAAGGATTCAGCAAGATGAGGGTGGCTCATTGGATTTCTGCAAAACGTATGATGTATGGTTGGTGGTTCAAGCAATAAGCGGAACAATAGGGATTTTATTAGTACTCGGTGGATTATTGCAGCCTATTTTCAAATTTGTTGAGATGGATATGCGACCCGGGTATTTCTTTGGATTATTCACTACAAATACCTACTTTGGGGGACTTGTCCGTAATGCCGGATTTTATGATGAGCCGGGAGCCTTGGCGTTTTGGGGAATCTATGCATTGATAATTAATAAGATGTTTGTAAAAAACACAAAAATAGAGATACTTTTAATTGTCGGTTTGCTATCAACCATGTCTGTGGCATATTTCATACAGTTGGCGATATATTTATTAGTGTTTTACCGCAAGCAATCTTGGAAACTGATAATGATTGCGGCTGTGATTCTCATAACGCTAAAGTTCATAACATCCTATAATGAAGCTATGGACAGTGCTTTTTGGGGCAGGTTTCAGTATGACGAATCCACAGGTACGATTTCGGGAGATAATAGAAGCGTCTTGATGGAACGCTGCTGGCGCATCTTCTGTGACTATCCCATATTAGGCATGGGAGCAAGAAATCTGGTGTCACCCGAAGTTGCTTCGAAATATGGTTTTGTCGGGGCTAACTTTTTTTTCAATTGGGCTGCAGACGGGATCGTGGGGGCGATTATTACTTACTTGCCTCTGATATACTTGTTCCATTTAGGCAGGTATGATAAAAAGTTGTATGGCATAGGATTGTTGATGCTGTTAGGTTTCTTGCAACGACCTTATGACAGCACCCAATTACTGTACCCTATGATGACTTATACAATCGTATATCAAGCTTATTACTCAATCTTTTATAGAAATGAATAATCTCGTTTTTTGGGCGCATTCGTATTGTCGCTCAACCCTTAAGTTTTATTCTGAATTAGCTAAAGCTCTTTCAAGGAATTGCTTCATATACACATGGATTGAAAACTTAGATTTGAGATCGGCTACCGGATTTAGCAATTCTGAGTTTTCGGATTTGAAAATTGTGCATATAGGAAATGATATTGATTTAGCAGAAAAAACATTGGCCAATCATATTGATGATTACAATATATTTTGCGCATATCAAACATGCCCTGTCTATCAGCATTTAATGAATATTTTAATCAGAAAGAAGACCCGGTATGGAATGTTTTCCGAAGCTCCGTGTAATATGGACGAATATCCGAAAAGATTTTTCAAGGAGCTTTATTTAAGATGCTTTTTACCTGTAAAATTAAAAAATATTATATCCAATGCTGATTTTATCTTGAACGCTTCCGGATATTATGAAAAGGGATTGTTCAACCTCGGATGGAAACCAGAACAGATAATTTCATGTGGGTACTACCCGCCTCGAATTCCCGGCAGCAAGCTAATGGAACGAACTGAAAACAATTGGCATAACTTTACAATTCTTCTGTCGGGACTACACCAATGGCACAGGTCTCCTTGGATATTACTGGAAGCATTAGACATATTGAAAAAAAAAGGCTTCATGCCCAAGTGCTATATCACGCAGTCTGGACCATACCTCGGTAAAGTGCAAGATTATGCGAAGAAACGGCAACTGTCAAATGTGGAGTTCCTTGGTTTTGTAGATATTTCCAAATTGATAGATTTGTATGAGTCATGTTCGGTTTATGTGGGTTGCGGAAATTATGAGCCATGGGGAATGAGGTTGAACGACTGCCTACAGTGTGGCGCACCATTAATTGTCAATCGAGGCATGGGAGGAGTTAAGATGGTCGATGAGTATAATTGTGGACTCAGCTTCAACCGTGGCGATTATATAGGCTTGGCAAATGCAATGGAAAGACTGATGACTGACAAAGCATTGTATTTGCAAATTGCAAAGAATGCCATATATGCAGCTGAAGAAATTAGGCCGGAAAAGGCTACAGTAAAATATGCCGCTAAAATAAAGAAATTCATTCAATAAAGATTATGAGATATTTCATTACAAACGTACTTCCCCATCATTTATCAGGAAAGTATAAGATTTCTTATGCAGCCGCCAACTTTAGCTGGGCGCTAATACACAGTTCTGTCTTTGATGAAGTTTTTTCTATTGCGCCCCTTAACGTTTCAGGAGCTATAGATGATGTTGACATGCCAGAGCTTGTTTACTCTGATTGGAGAAAGAGAGGAAAAATCCTTCAAAAGCTCGCACCCATAAAAGAGAGCTTTCTGATTTTTAGAAAAATCAAACGCAATAGTAATGTCTGGTTTTATAACATAAGTATTCTGAACATTGTTTTATTTTTCCTGTGCAAATGGTTCAAACCTTCAGCACATTGCAATGTGATAATATTGGATATTTATATTCCGAAAAGAAAGTTGTCGCTTGAGGCTTTATTCCTTTGGGCAATAAATCATGCAAACTCAACAATTAAGTTGTCGGATTCACCTCTTTTTACTTGCAAAAAAACAGAATGCCTGCCGGGTGTCGTACCTTTTAATGCCCCCCTATTCCCAATAATAGAAAGTGTGAAGGCCGAATTTTTACTTTCGGGACTATTACGCGAAGACATTTCCCAGATTTCGTTGATTATCAGAGTTTTTTCCAAAATAAAAAATGCTACATTATATATAACAGGATTTTCTGAAAAAGAAGAGGAGATGAAACTGGAATGTAGCAAATATCCCAATATTCATTACTATGGTGAATTATCTTTCAATAGGTATATGGATTTACTCCATAAGGTCTCATTTCTGTTAAGCACAAGAGATCCAAAAGAAAAAGGCAATCAATGCAATTTCCCCTCAAAAATAATTGAAGGGATTCTGCATAACCGCATAATAATTTCGACAATAAAATACAAGCAATTGGCTGGCTTAAAATATTTTTTCGTTTCATCTGATGAAGATGAATTGAAAAATCAAATTGAGGGAATCATTAGAATGGATTCCGTTGGACTTATCCGGTATGCCAACCAATCAAACTATGCCAAATCAATGTTCAATCCCAATAGATGGGGTGAAATAATGAATTCATTGGAAAAGGTTTGACATAATAACTTTATTTTCCATTTCAAAGATCATAACAATGAAAGTATTACAAACCATTGCTGGTTTTGGGGCCTTGTATGGTGGCATAGCCACCTGTACGTATGATTTGATTTCGGCGATGCACGACATTGGTTTTCCGCTCGACTTGCTGACTTTGGAAGTAAAGAATTCAGCTGACAAGTTGATGGGAAAAGGAGAAGACTGGATTAAGGCGTTACCCAACGATGCGGTCACACCCTACGAGTATTCAAAGAGGATTGCCCAATATCTAAAGAGTCATGATTACGACCTGTACCACACCAACGGCCTGTGGATGTATTGCAACCACGTAACCTGCTCTGTGGCTCGGCATCGCCGCAAGCCATATATCATCACCCCCCACGGGATGCTTTATCCCGATGCGCTCCATCGCTCATATTGGAAAAAATGGCCGTTGATACAGCTTTGCTTCCGCAACGACATTGGCTGCGCCGACTGTATGCACGTCACATGCAAAGCCGAGATGGAACATGTGCGCAACTTCGGTTACCGAAACCCCATCGCCATCATTCCTAACCCTGCCAACCTGCCCGATTATTTAGACGAAGTGGCGACAGCGAAACCGCCCTTTCTGGGGTACGACTTGCCAAGAAAATTTGGTTTCCTTGGTAGGTTGCACCCCATAAAGAAGGTTGAGAACCTTCTTTATGGGGTAGCGAAGTTGCCATCGCCGCAAGATTGCGAACTCGTGATTATGGGCAAGGGAGATGACGCATACGAGCAATTCCTGCGCAGCGAAGTGGCTCGACTCGGGCTGAAAAATGTGAAATTCAGCGGTTTCGTATCGGGACGCGAGAAATTTGAGCAACTGGCACAGCTCTCGTGCCTGTTCGTGCCGAGCGACTTCGAGAATTTCGGCATGATAGTCACCGAAGCATTGTCGGTGGGCACGCCGGTCATGGCCAGCCTTGGCACACCTTGGGAGGAATTGAACACGGTGGGTTGCGGCTGGTGGACTGACCGCTCGCCCGAAAACATTGCCACCGTCATGCATCAAGTCCTTGAAATGCCAATGGAGGATCTTCTCACAATGGGCGAAAAAGGACGCGAGCTTGTGCACCGGAAATACACTGCGCCACAAGTGGCCCGGCAAATGCAGCAATTGTATGAATGGTTGACGGGCAACGGCAGCCAACCTGTTTTTATTCACGTTTAATCGTAACTTCTAATGGAAATACTTACAAAAAGACTTGCATATATAGATGCAATGCGTGGATTCACCATGATTCTTGTAGTTTTCAGTCACGTTCAATATTTTGGTTATGGTGAATTTATCCAATCGGTGTATAATTTTTGTGGGGGGGGTAGTTGCTTGATATACAGGGATTTAATCACGCTATTCTTCATGCCTCTATTTTTTTTCATAAGTGGATTCGTCCTTTACAAACCCGATGTAGAATGGAATGGTATTATGAGCTTCAAATTCATTGCTAAAAAAGCTTTACAACTGCTTGTACCTACGTTGGTTTTCATTTCACTATATATCTTTGTGTATAATTCACCTCTGAACTTGCTTTGTCGGTCGGGACGCTTGGGCTATTGGTTCACCATTGCGTTATTTGAGTATTATTTGCTTTATACATTATTCCGATGGATATGTTACAGGTTGCATCGCCACGAAGGTACTGACTGGCTACTATTGTCAGGCTCGGCAATATTATATTTCGCAGTTACACAGTCTGTCTTAAACCGATTGGGCGTAAACAATGAAACAATCAGTTTGTTGGGGTTAGATCAGCTTAGGTTTTTCTTTTATTTTGCTATTGGGTCGTTAGTTAGGAAGCATTTTTCGTGGTTCAAAGAACTTTTAGAGAATGGCAAAATAATCACATTGTTGATAATAGCATTTTTCTCATTATTCTTAATCGTGCACCGCAGTGGTTTCACATTCGGTAATGCTATGATGTACCATCTTTACAATTTCATTGGTGGACTAATGGCACTTTTTATAGTGCTCATTTTTTTCTACAAATATCAATATGTTTTCGAGAACACATGTAAAATGGGTAAATGGCTTCAATACATCGGTCGCAACACACTGGCTATATATATGTTGCATTACTTTTTCTTGCCACGAAATTTACAATTCATCGGCAACTTTTTTATGCAGCACTCCAATCCAACTTTGGAACTATTTATCACAATGGGTATAGCTATTCTCGTCATCATCATTTCGTTGATAACCAATGCTATGATATGCACAAGCCCTTTTTTAGCCCATTATCTTTTGGGCGTTAAAAAATAGATGATTTATGAAATCGGTTTCTATCAAAGACTACGACAATTCGTGGTATCGCCCTGGCGGGGCGGTGAAGAGGTTGTTATGGTATTTCGTCAATGTGCTGTTTTTTCTCAATCCATTCAATCCGTTCTCGGGTATAAAGGTGCGGCTGCTAAGGTTGTTCGGGGCACAGGTCGGAGTGGGGGTGAACATTAAGCCCAACGTGAACATCAAGTATCCTTGGCTCCTCGAAATCGGAGATTACTCTTGGATTGGAGAAAATGTATGGATAGACAATTTAGTTCAAGTGACCATCGGGACCAATGTCTGCATAAGTCAGGGAGCAATGCTTCTATGTGGAAATCACAATTACAAACTTCCAACATTTGACCTGATTGTCAAACCTATAATTATCGAGAACGGAGCATGGGTAGGTGCTAAGTCTACTGTATGTCCGGGCGTGACCCTCCACACCCACGCCGTGCTGGGTGTGGGTTCTGTAGCAAATCATGATTTAGATGCTTATAGTATCTATCAAGGTAATCCTGCTATTAAAATAAGGAAGCGTGTAATGGAGGCTTGATTTATGAAGGAAGGATTATTTTTGCTTGGTGCTTTCTTGATTACCTTTTTCATGGGGTTCTTTATTTGCTTAGGAGCATTCCCCTATATAATCTCTTATTTTACCGAAAGAGTAAGAATGGCTTATGAAAAAGCAGAAGACAAAGAAGTGTTTAGGTGGTGCGTGGCTTTCATTGTAGCCTTTTCTACAGCAATAATAATATGTTTGATTAAGAAGTAACCTAAAGTTACTTAGTCGTTCTTTGACATCTTATGGATTTCATGGATTTCAGTTTCAGTAATAGTACATATACTGCACTATTGGCTCTTTTTGCGGCTATCTTTGGTGTTGGGTACCCATTAATCATACAAGCCATCGGTGAAATTGACAAGAAATATGACAGTACGCTCCTCCTAAAGTGTTTTGAAGAGGAACCCGACTTCAAACGTTTCAATAAAAGGGTTCTAACTTGCATTTTCTTCTCTATAACAACTCCATTCATATTGTTTCTATCTAATGGAGTGCCATATATTCAGATATTCATCTTGGCTATTGCCTCCATTGCGATGCTTTCACTTTTAATGTCTTCGATAGGATTGTATAAATTATTTCTAAGTTACTATTATCCAAGCCGATTGTTTGATATACTTATTTCAAAACCGGATGGTCGGTATATGGAGATTTTAGATATTGCCATTTATGCGGTCAAGAAAGATAATATCGGTCTATATAACGCTTGCATGCAACATTTATATGACTCTATTAGCTTGTTAAGTTCCGATAAACCTCAAATTAATCAGATTACGGAAATAACGAAAAGAATATTAAACTATTCCTCATCTAAAGATGCTCCCAACATGTTGAAGTCGGATACAGTAGGTATAAACTTTTACTTTTCCCTGCCCACACTAAACTACAGATTGATGTGGATTACTTTACAGAGGCACATCAACAATGACAATTTTGACTGGGTAATGAATTATTGGGAATATGCAGACCAGTATTATTCTTTCAAGCTAATACATGATAATGATAAACCACAAGTGCGCAATGGTCTAATAGATAATAAGCGTGAAAAATTCAAGGAATTTCATATTGCATTAGGAGCATTTCTGCTGTATAGTGGCAAAGACGGATGGCTAAAACAACTCATGCGTTTTACCAATCAACTCCCTCCAAAATATGAATTGACACTTTGCTCGTTTACTGAAATATTTGACTGGTTGATACACTTTGACAACTTGTTGCAAGATGCATCCAACCAATTTATCTTGGAAGTTGAATATCCTTTCACCAAACATGGCGGTGTTCAAGTTGACTACATTGCATATGGTGCCATTGTAAAGTATTTGGCTTATTCCATGCTCTTCTTGGATGAAATAGACTATAATGTTAGGTATATGGATCCCATGACAGCTCCTTTACCATGCACATCTAATGATGAAGAAAATGGGATAAAAATAATACCTGCCAATAAGAGATACATTCGGTTAGCAATACAACTGAAAAAATCAATCAATGAAATTAAAACAATAGTACAAAGACCACTAGATGTTGAGAGCCGTGTATTAAAGGCACTAGATGACTTTATTAAAGAATGTAATGATGCAATAAAAAAGAAAGAATGGTCTGAAGAAAAAGAGAATTTAATTAAAGACCAACTCACATTTGAATTTAATAGACAGGTAAACTCTCTTATCCAAAAAAAGGATTCATCACTCAGCTATGGAATAGAAGAGAAAAAAACGGCCAAAAGCAAAGTAAGAATTGATTCTAATGATATTTATGAAGGAGATTATAGATACTCAATCAATTTGGAGGTAGTGATAATCTCATCACTCATAAGAAATATTCAAATCGCTTACAATCACCTTTTCTTGTTGAACCATACTTCTTTAAACTATACAATAAGGTATGCTGACATAGAACCTGCCTTAAAGAAACTTTGCTTGTCCGAACAGTATACAGTCATCGGTTTTGGAGTAGAAATACCCCAGTCCATTGCTCAAAAAATTCCAGCTAATGTAAAGAATATAGTGGCTCATAATTCTGAAATCCTGATTCTTAATAGAGGAATGTTGCCATATATATCCTTTATCAGAGATAATACGAATGAACTGACACCTTTAGACGACAAAGGAAGTTTTCTTTACACAAATTTAGACAAGCTCAAAGAGGGAAGTCCTTCAAGTGATGAGAATTCGAATTTAGAAGTGATGGTAAACTATAAGCTAATCGTTCCATCAGAAATCATAAAGTACATACGCATAAGGGTATTCTGGGATATAACAAACAAAACTTTTGATTTAGATAAAATCGTTAATGCTGATAACTATTTGAAACGATAAAGATACCAGTGATAACTGCCACTTTCAACAGTGGCAAGACGGTGCGAAGAAAAAGATTCTTCTGTTCGTATTTTGATTGATCTCCGTATCAGCAATGGTCTCATTTATAACTCCTGTCGTAGCAAGAAATCGAGCAAATGAATGTGTGGATTCCTTCGTAATTGCTGCCTATAGTCCATTCATCAAAGCTGACGACATATTTGGGGCAGTTTCATGTATTCTATTATTAAGTATGATTTATAAATTGTGGTAAATATACCGACATCGTTAGTTATACTTAACAATATAGAAGAGAGAACGCATAGAAGCCCAAAACATAACATTACATTATAACTTACATGAAAGTATCAGTTATTACCGCTACATGGAATAGCGGTAAAACGCTTCGCACGACCTTGGATAGTGTACTCAACCAAAGTTATCCCGATATAGAGCATATTATCGTGGACGGGGGAAGTACAGACAATACGATGGAAATAATCCGGGAGTATGAACCTCGTTATAATGGGCGATTGCGGTATATAAGCGAACCGGACAAAGGTCTTTATGATGCTATGAACAAGGGAATCCGGATGGCTACGGGGGAGGTGGTTGGTATCTTGAATTCGGATGATTTTTATACTTCATCGGATGTAGTGGAAAAATTAGAGAAAGAGCTTGCTACCAACCGGGTGGATGCAGTATATGGAGATATTCATTTCGTGGATGGCAATGACCTGGGTAAATGTGTCCGCTATTATTCGTCAAGACTTTTCAACCGTAGCTGGATGCGACTTGGCTTTATGCCCGCACACCCAAGTTTCTACTGCCGCAAAATTATATATGATAAATATGGTGGCTTTGATTTGTCATACAAGATTGCTTCCGATTTTGAATGTCTTTTACGGTTTATTTTCGTACATAAAATACAGACAACATATATCCCAATGGATTTTGTAACCATGCGTACAGGAGGAACTTCCACCAGCGGCTTTGCCAGCCATAAACAAATTATATCCGATCATCAAAAAGCATTCAAACGTAATGGCATATACAGTAATGTCTTTTTGGAATCATTGAGGTATATTTATAAAATTCATGAAGTATTACTAACAAAAATAACAAGATGAAAACAGCTTTAATCACCGGAATTACCGGGCAAGACGGTTCGTTTCTTGCAGAATTTTTATTGGACAAAGGATATGATGTTCATGGTATCATCCGTCGTTCATCAGTTGATTATCGGGAACGTATTGCTCATTTAGAGGGGAAACCTCATTTTCACTTGCACTATGCGGATATGGGGGACTCTATGTCTTTAGTGAAATTAGTGGGCAAGGTACAACCTACCGAGATTTATAATTTGGCTGCTCAAAGCCATGTGCAGGTATCGTTTGATGCACCTGAATTTACAGCTGATGTGGACGCTGTAGGAGTGCTTCGCATATTGGAGGCGGTTCGTACCAATCATCTGGAGAAAACCTGTAAGATTTATCAGGCTTCAACTTCCGAACTTTATGGCAAGGTAGAAGAAGTTCCTCAAAATGAAAATACACCGTTTCATCCTTACAGCCCTTATGCCGTAGCCAAACTCTACGGCTATTGGATTGTGAAAGAGTACCGCGAGGCTTATAATATGTTCTGTTGTTCGGGCATCCTGTTCAACCACGAATCGGAACGTCGGGGCGAGACCTTTGTAACGCGCAAGATTACGTTGGCTACTGCCCGTATTGCTCAAGGAAAGCAGGATTGTCTGTATCTGGGTAATCTGGATTCCTTACGTGATTGGGGATATGCCAAGGATTATGTGGAATGCATGTGGCTGATTCTGCAACAGGACAAACCGCAGGATTTCGTCATTGCAACAGGTGTACAGCACACTGTTCGCGAATTTGCTACATTGGCATTCCACTATGCCGGCATTGAACTGCGTTGGGAGGGTGAAGGTATAGATGAGAAAGGTATTGATGCAAAGACCGGAAAGGTACTGGTAGCTGTCAGTGAGGATTTCTATCGTCCTACGGATGTTGTCAACCTATGGGGTGATCCTACGAAAGCTAAGAATGAATTGGGATGGAATCCGCAATCCACCTCCTTTGAAGAGTTGGTGAAAATTATGGTGTCTCATGATATGCAAAAAGTGGCTGCGGAACATGTGGCCAACGTAATGCGTACCAACTTGGCCGAATATCTGGAGAAAGGAATCGTGAAATGATGGATAAGAACGCAAAAATCTATGTGGCAGGACACCGGGGAATGGTGGGATCTGCCATTGTCCGTGAACTGCAACGGCAGGGGTATACGAATATTATCACCCGTACTCATGCAGAATTGGATTTGACACGGCAGGAAGCTGTTGAAAAGTTTTTTGCGGAAGAAAAACCGGAATATGTCTTTTTGGCTGCTGCCAAAGTGGGTGGTATCATTGCCAACCAATCTGCATTGGCTGATTTCATGTATGACAACATGATACTGGAGATGAACGTGATTCACGCAGCCTGGAAGAACGGCTGTAAAAAATTGGAGTTCTTAGGTTCTTCATGTATTTACCCACGTTTGGCCCCTCAGCCTATGCCTGAATCTTGTTTGCTAACATCAGAATTGGAGAAAACGAATGAAGCGTATGCCTTGGCCAAAATATCAGGTCTGAAATATTGTGAGTTTTTGAATCGGCAGTATGGTACGGATTTCATTAGTGTGATGCCAACAAATCTGTATGGACCCAATGATAATTATCATCCTGAACATAGTCATGTACTTCCTGCTTTGATCCGCCGTTTCCATGAGGCGAAAGAAGCGGGTCTGGATGAAGTGACTTGCTGGGGTGACGGCAGCCCGCTCCGGGAGTTTCTCTATGTTGACGATCTGGCCAACCTATGTGTATTCCTGATGAATAACTACTCGGGGAATGAGACGGTAAATGCAGGAACCGGCAAAGAATTGACCATTAAAGCCCTTACAGAACTGGTGGCTAAGGTTGTAGGATTTACAGGCGAAATCAAGTGGGATACCTCACGTCCGAACGGAACACCCCGAAAGCTTTTGGATGTATCGAAAGCAACGGCTTTGGGGTGGTCTTACCAAACTGAATTGGAAGATGGTATCCGATTGGCTTATGATGATTTCCTGCATAATCCCATGCGTGCAGAAAGGTAACGATTTAAAACATTATTTATGCAAATTCTTTTATTATCCGGAGGCTCTGGGAAACGTCTTTGGCCTCTATCAAATAACAGTCGTTCCAAACAGTTTATAAAATTACTCAATTCTCCCGATGGTCAAAAAGAGTCGATGGTACAACGGGTTATTCGTCAATTGGGAGAATCCGATTTAAAAGGTCATGTAACCGTGGCTACCAGCTTGTCTCAGGCTGATGTTATTTACAATCAGCTGGGTGAATACATCGATGTAGTGGTGGAGCCAGAAAGACGTGATACATTTCCAGCCATTGCCTTGGCAGCTTCATATCTGAAATATGAGAAATCATGTGCCGATGAAGAAGTAGTTGTTGTTATGCCTTGTGACCCTTTTACGGAAGCAGGATATTTCAAAGTTATTGAGCAGATGGTGCATGCGGTGGATGACAATGTAGCCGAGCTGGTTCTTATGGGGATTACTCCAGCCTATCCATCTGTTAAATATGGATATGTAGTGCCTGATGAATCGAAACTGAAAGGTGGAATCTTTTCGGTCAAACGGTTTACGGAAAAACCGAATGTAGCTACAGCGGAATATCTTATAAAAGAAAATGCATTTTGGAACGGTGGCGTATTTGCTTTTAAGTTGGGATATATGATGAATATTGTGGAGCAATATATCCGGGCTGTTTCTTTTTCGGAAATCCGTAACAGATATAGTGAATTCCCCAAAATCAGTTTCGATTATGAGGTGGCAGAAAAGGCCAAATTGGTAGCAGTAGTTCCTTTCTCTGGCAAATGGAAAGATTTAGGGACTTGGAATACACTTACAGATGAGTTGGAAGACCATGTAATAGGTAATGTTATCACAGATGGAGAGGCAGAAAATACACATATCATTAATGAATTGGATCTTCCGATTATGTGTATAGGAACCAAAGATTTGGTGATTGCAGCATCGAATGACGGTATTTTAATTTCCGAAAAGAGCAAGAGCGAGAACATAAAAAAATATGCAGACCGGCTACAGTGTTGTCCAATGTATGAGGAAAGACATTGGGGAGAATACAAGATTATTCATAATGTTCAATATTCAGATGGCTTTCAGTCGTTGACGAAGCAATTGATTATAAAGGCAGGAAAAAGTCTCACATATCAAGCTCATCATCTACGGAAAGAGGTATGGACGGTTGTTGACGGAGAGGGACTGTTGGCTATAGAAGGAAAAATTACCCCAGTTAAACGGGGAGATACTGTTTGTATCCTTCAAGATATGCGCCACGGTCTAAAAGCCATAAATGACTTGACCCTGATAGAAACGCAAACCGGAAGCGATCTTCTTGAAGATGATGTGGAATTGTTTGATTGGAATTGGCAAAAGTAGATACAAAGTTTGGCTAGAACTTTCAGATAATCAAATCCGATTAAATATTTTACACAAAATTCAGTATTATAAAAGGCAAGGGCTTTTGTGATTCTTCCATTGATTATGAAAATCGAGTTTATGGGAGAATCAAAATTTATATTGCATTCCAAAAATGCAAATGTTCAGTGGACAGTATCAAAATATTCCGGTGTTAATCCATTAAGAATTTATCTTATGCTATTTCGTATGGGAATGAAGAAAGAACAAGAAGTGTTGGAACAAACTGCGTCTTGTACATCACTTTTTGTTCTTTTGATATCTTGAAAACATTGATTGTATAACATGGTTTCTTCGTTATCGGTTTATTATCGAAAACTTGCTTATCACGTAATAGAATCGGACGGCTTCCTATGGGTCGGATTCAAGCCGGGAATGGTACATTTTATTGCTAAAGAGGTTTGGAATATTCGCCCCTTGACCCGAACGGATGTTGAGAGATATTATGAGGAGTTTACAGTATTAACCCAAGGTAAAGGGAGTCTTTATTTTCGGATTGTAGCTCATGGTGGATTTCTGAAAGAGGCGTTGGCTTATGAGTTGCATGGTTTGACTGTTTCTGACGACAACTACCTCAGAAGCCTTAATTCCGGCAGACATGTAGAACTTTACCCGCATAACGAGAAAGCTTATCGTGCTATTATAAAAGGCTTTGAACAGCATCGTATCGGTACCGTTGTGCAAGCGACCGGGACGGGAAAGTCATATCTGCTGGCTCGTTATATATCAGACCATGCCACAGAACGAATTTGCGTATTTGCTCCAAATGTCACAATCCTGGAGGAGATCAAAAAAGCGGTAGGCTTTACCTCTCCTTATATCTGCTATCGAACGTTTCAGTCATTGATATATTATCGAAAAAATGATAAACAACTCAAAGCAGATCATATTTTGATTGATGAGTTTCATCATTTCGGTGCAGAAATATGGGGGGCTGCTTTGCAGGAGGTAATTGAATCCAATCCGCAGGCCTATATATTAGGAACATCGGCGACTCCTATTCGCCCGGAGGGAATGATTGATACGGTGGATCTTTATTTCGAGGGAAATCTGTTTTATGAACTTACCTTACCTCAGGCTTGGTATTACCGTATTTTACCAGTCCCAATCCTGGTACAAAGTGCCTATGGATTAGACGGTGAACTGAATCGTTTACAAAAGCGATTGGATCGAAGCGGATGTTCAATTCGACGAAAAGAACAAGTCCAAAAGAAACTGGATGTGGCTCGCGTTGATTTTAAAGGGGCGTTAGGAGCTCCTGAGGTAATCCGAAAGTTCTTGCCCAAAGATGTATGTAAACTGCTGGTTTTTTGCCGTGATCTTACCGACCTGAAACAGATGGTTCCTGAGGTGTGTGGCTGGCTGACACAAGCCGGACGGGTAATCATACCATTTGAGATCCATCACACTCAAAGCGAACGGACTAATAATCAAATACTAAAGGCTTTCCAAAAAGAATCTGGGAAATTGCATGTATTGTTCTCTGTCAATATGCTGATAGAAGGACTGCATGTGGAGGGCATAGATGCCGTCTTGTTTCTACGGCGGACAGAATCCTATATTGTTACCCTGCAACAGCTGGGCCGTTGCTTGGATGCCGGAAGCGGGAAACAGCCTGTCGTATTGGATTTTGTGAATAACCTATCGGGCAAATCTGTATATGACATGATGGCCTTGCACATGGAACGCCTTGCCTGTCAGCCTTCACCCAAGGGATTTGAAGGGGTGACCTCTTTTCTGACCACAGGTTTCCTATCAGACATACGGCTTCGTATTGAGGAGATATTGACAGAGTTGGAACCTTGGCAGATCATGTATGAGAGGCTTATTGAGTTCCGTAAGAAAGAAAATGACTGGCCTTCGGTTACAGAGGGGAAGCTGGGTTTGTGGTGCAATACGCAGCGCATGGCTTACAAACGGGGCAGACTCTCGGAGGAGCGTTACAAACTGCTGGAGTCTGTCGGCTTTGAATGGAACCTGCTGGATTCAAACTGGATGAAGGAATTCCAATCATTGAAAGTCTTCTTTGCGACTCAAGGTCGCTGGCCCAAACGGGAGGATGGTGCCTTGGCTACCTGGTGTTATACTCAACGGGAAAGACGTAAGAAAGGACATTTGAGCAAAGAACGCATTCGTGTGTTGGATGAGATCGGATTTGTGTGGAGTCAGGACTTGAACGGTGAATGGATGAAAAATTATGAAGCGTTGAAAATCTTTCTCGACAAACAGCAGCGCTTTCCCAAATCAGCCGAAGGCTATTTGGGCGAGTGGTGCAGTACACAGCGGAAAATGCGCAAGCAAGGGAAACTTTCCCCTGATCGTCAAACACTATTAGATCGAATAGGATTTGTCTGGTCGGTGGAGCAGGTCTGGCGAAGCCACTTGGAACAGTTGCACCAGTTTCATGTCCAAAATGGACGATGGCCTGGATGTCGTGAAGGGGCATTGGGGCGTTGGTGTACGGTTCAAAGACGGAATTATCGAAGAGGAAGCTTGTCGGATCAAAAAATCGCCCAATTGGAACAAATAGGATTTATACCCTTGAAAGGAGACAAGTAATACAGAAGAAATGGAAATACTCTCATTTCATACGAAACAATAGAGTTTCCGCAGCCTTATTATCGCAGTTCAAAGTACACTATGATTTTAGAATACAATATACCCAATCGCTTTTCGTACTAATAGGCATATTACCGTTTATACAAGCCACCCTTAAATTTCGGATAGAAGGACTGGTTGCTTTCCACATACATATAGTGTCTAAATAAACAGCAAATATTGATAAATGAGTATTCAATATAAAATCATCTTTGGATATATGGTGTTGATTGTGGCTATAATCGGTATGATTATAATCATGGTACGTGAGCGGAATAGGGTTTTGGTGATTGAAACTGAGGCACAAACAATTCATCGGGTTCAACACAATGGAAATATAGTCCAGCATCACATCACGATTCTCTCAACTTATGGTGAAACAGCCCTTTCTTGGGAAGAGGAGGATTTTGCGAACTATCATTCTCTTCGTCTGCATATCGATTCCATGTTGCAGGCCATGCACAAGGGGTATGAGGAATTTGTCAGCCAAAGTCAAATAGACTCGCTGCGCTATCTATTATCCAGTAAAGAAGAGCATTTATACCAAATTATGCAACTTTTCCATAGTCAGAACAGTCAGGAAGGTATGCAATTCTCTCATTTACCAGCGGAAGCTCAACCGCGTACTGTTATTCGTAAAAAGAAAGGTTTTACAGGATTTTTAGGGGCAAAAGAAACTCTGGAGATAGTTCCTTCCGCATCTACAATTCTCAAGACATTGAACAAGGAATTGCTATCCATGCAGGAAGAACGGCAGGAAAGTATCAATGCTTATACCGATAGCCTCCGCAACCACAACAAGGAACTCAACCGAAAGCTTCGCCATCTGATAACCACGATGAACAACCAGACAGAACGTGTACTTGAAGCGAAGGAATGTCATCTTAGAGAATCTTACAACCGTTCCATATGTGTCATCTCCTGGCTGATTATCTCTGCCATTATTCTGCTTGTCATATCCTATCTGATTATTCAAAAAGATTTACGGGAAAAGGCAAGAACAAGGAAGCGTTTGGAAGATACGATACAACAAAACACTGCGCTGTTGGAAATGCGCAAGAATATTATCCTGACCATATCGCATGACATACGTGCCCCTTTGAATGTCATTGACGGCAGTGCCGATCTGGCAATGGATACACGTGAAAAGAAACGGAGGAATATCCATCTGAATAATATAAGGAGGGTGTGCAAGCATGTGGTACATCTGCTTAACAACCTGTTGGATGTGTACCGGTTAAACGAGGCGAAAGAAATACGGAACGATGTCCCATTCGACCTGCATGAATTATTGGAACGTACCGCTACCGGTTTTTCTCATATAATCAATAATAAGGGTATCCTGTTCAATTGTGATTTTAAGGATACGGAAGTCAAGTTATATGGTGATGCAGACCGCATAGAACAGATTATAGACAATCTGCTTACCAATGCAGTTAAGTTCACGGAGACCGGCACAATCAATTTCAATGTGCACTATCTCAATGGACTGCTGGTCATGGAAATAGTGGATACCGGTGTTGGTATGAGTGAGGAGACACTTTCCCGTATCTTTCGTCCTTTTGAACGCCAGACCTCTGCAACCAATGCGGACGGATTCGGATTGGGGCTTCCGATCACGCAAGGACTTGTCAATCTTCTTGATGGGACAATAGAAGTAACAAGTTTGATTAATTGTGGAAGCACATTTCGTGTGACCCTTCCCATGCCGGAAACGGATGAACCGTTGGAAAGCGAAAAACATGTCCCGGCGCATTTCACACACCTGCATCACAATGTACTTGTTATTGATGACGACAGTATGTTGCAAGCTGTCATTAAAGAAATGTTAGAGCGTAATGGCATGACCTGTACAACTTGTACCACAGTCAAAGAGGTAGTAAAAGCCATGCGGGAAAAAGATTATGACCTGTTGCTTACAGATATCCTGATGCCTTACACCAACGGGTTTGAATTGTTGACTTTGTTACGTAACTCAAGTATTGGCAATTCAAAGACTATACCCATTGTCGCTATGACTGCACGTGGAGAGAAGGAGAAAGATGCTTTTTTGAATGCCGGATTTACAGCCTGTATTTATAAGCCGTTCTCATCTACAGAATTGATCGGTCTGTTGTCAACTATAGAAAGAGGTTGCCCTGACAAAAAGCATGATGTAGATTTCAGCATGATGTTGTGTGAGGTGAGCGATAAGATAAAATTATTATGTTCCTTTATTGACCAGTCGAAAAAAGATGTTGAAGAACTCAATTCGGCCATAGAAAATTGTAATAGGAAGAAATTGCGTGAAACGGTTCACCGTATGCTGCCGATGTGGGAATTATTACATAATGAAGAAATGTTGTTCGCTTATCGTTCCCTTTTAAAAGATGAAAGGGCCAGTGACACTGCTTTAAAAGAATATACTCAACGGATAATAAATCATACCGATATGTTGATGGCAGCAGCAAAAAATGAAATAAAAAGACAGACAAATGAAACGGAAAATACTGATAGTTGAAGACAATATCAGCCTGTCTCAGATGCAGAAGGACTGGTTTGCACAAGCTGGTTATGATGTCGTGACAGCTATGAACGAACCGATAGCCCGTTCACTGATACGCAAAATACAATTTGATCTGATTCTATCGGACGTACGTCTACCCGAAGGGGACGGAATATCTCTACTGGAATGGCTGCGCAAGGAAAGAAAGGATATTCCTTTCATCATCACGACCGAGTATGTGTCGGTTCCCGATGTGGTGCGCACTATTAAGTTGGGAGCGATAGACTACCTTCCCAAGCCGGTACGCAAGGAACATCTGCTGGAACTGGCAGAAGATGTGTTCCGCCCCATGGTTACGGTACGGAAACAGGAAAAGGTACTGTTTCACCGTACAAGTCCGAAGATCCTACAAGTGGAGAAACTTGCCAGACTGGTAGCTCCATCGGAAATGTCGGTGATGGTACTTGGTGCCAACGGTACAGGGAAGGAGTCGGTGGCACAGAGCATCCATCTGGGCAGCGAACGCCGGGAGATGCCTTTCGTGGCGGTGAACTGCGGGGCACTGCCACGTGAACTGGCCGCCTCGTTGTTCTTCGGTCACGAGAAAGGGGCATTTACCGGTGCCGACACCGCCAAGACCGGATATTTCGACATGGCGAAAGGCGGAACTCTGTTTCTGGACGAGATAGGTACAATGTCCTATGAGATTCAGTCCATGTTGCTGCGCGTGTTACAGGAGAATACCTATACTCCGATAGGCAGTGACAAGGAACGGGTAGCGGACGTGCGTATCGTTACCGCCACAAATGAGAATTTGCAACTGGCCATCAAGGAAGGGCGGTTCAGGGAAGACCTTTACCACCGCCTTTGCGAATTCGAGATACGTCAGCCTTCATTGGCGGAATGTCCGGAAGACATCATCCCTTTGGCTGAGTTTTTCCGTGAACGCCATTCGAAAGAACTGAAAAGGGAAACACAAGGCTTTACGGAAGATGCCAAGCGCAGGATGCTTACCTATTCATGGCCGGGCAATGTCCGGGACTTACAGAACCGGATCAAACGTGCTGTATTGATTGCGGAGACTCCGATGCTGGATATGGAAGGATTGGATATTGAGATCCGCCAAAGTGGAGATACGCACTCCCCGGCAATTCAGCCGTTGAAGGATGAGTCATTGGAGAAAATGAATATTATCAATGCTCTTAAAGCTTGCAACGGACACCGGGAACAGGCTGCCGCACTGCTGAACATCAACCCGGCAACACTGTACCGGAAGATGAAGAAATACGGGGTGAAATAAAAATGAGCCTGCCGTTAGTGCAAATCTCACTGAATATGTGTACATTTGCAAACAAATAGAGAAAAATCGACATATTGTCTCTAAGACAATTGCTGACTGTATATGACATAAGACCGCAAGGTGTTTCTAATGGGAATCTGGAAAATTAACATTGAAAGGAACTATTGCGTGATTGCTTATGCTATGCCTACGCATAGCGTGCATTCACCTATTCCTTTCAAAGGCATTCCAGAGCCTCCATTAGAAGTAGCGTGTTTGCACGCTTCTTTTTTTGACGGCTTACGGTCCGGTATCAAAACAGAATTTATGCCAAAAGTCCAAGCTGTAACGGCGATGACACTGGACGGCTTCCTGCCGGAAACCGACAACGTGCTGATGCGATGGGTAATGAACCACAGGAAAGGTTTTGCCCGTTGGCGGGAGCGTTGTGATGCCCGGATTTTACCCCATTACATACTAGACCTTCTTTGTGAAAAAGACACTAAAGGCGATTCCTTTATCTACCTGGCAGAAGTTTCTGATGCAGAAACATTGGATCTCCTGCGTGGCCTCTTCCATTACAATCTTGTGGAAGAACTTATTATCTACCTTTTTCCTTATTCCGCCGGCAAAGGGAATTCCATACAGGCCATCTTTCCCGTCCGGCAATGGCAGTTACACAAGGCCGTTGTCCTGCCTGGTGGCATCTGCCGTCTGATTTATCGTAATCCTTGCAGGATGTAACTTGCAGATTGCGAGAATCCTTGCATCCTGCAAGGTTAATTTCCCATCAAATATTTCTCCTTTATTTTTTTATTGTGCTGTATTTCAACGGAATAGCTATGTCATTTCGTGAAATACAGAGCCATTGGCACGCCGTTAGCCCTATATCATAATATAACCTGTTGCGCGACAAGGTGTAACCAGTCAATTATTTACACTTTAAAGACAGACCGTATTATGATACAGACAGACCGTGAGACCTTCCAGATGATGCTTCATCAGATTATGGAAAGGTTCGACAGGATTGAAGACAGGCTGAGCCGTATGAACCGCCAGACCTCTGCGCTTGACGGAGACAAGCTGCTGGACAATCAGGACATGTGCGAGCTGCTCGGCATTACCAAACGCACTCTCGCGCGGTACCGCCAGAAGAAACTCGTGACCTATTACATGATAGACGGGCGTACCTATTACAAGTCCTCCGAGGTCGAGGCGTTCCTCAACCAAAAGGGCAGGCGTTTGCCGGCGAGACTGAAAAAACAGATGGAAAATTAATATAAATGAAAGAATATGGAACTTGTATGTATTGACAAACAGACTTTTGAAGAACTGCGTGTCCGTTTTTGCGAATTTGAGGACCGGGTGACACGCCTGTGCCGTCCGGTCGAGGATCTCGGCCTGAAAAACTGGCTGGACAACCAGGAGGTGTGCGACGTACTCCGCATCAACAAAAAGACCCTTCAGGCGTATCGTGCCAAAGGTCTCCTTCCTTTCAGTCGCATCAAGAACAAGCTTTTCTACAAACCGGAAGATATACGGAGATTATTGGAATTGAGTTACCACCCTTTAATAAAGAGCAAATTATGAGCTATCATTTTATAGACAAGAAAGACCCACGCATTGACGTGATGTTCCAGGGACTGGAGAAAATGGAGAGGATGCTTTCAGTAATGGAAGATGTACCGAGATCACTCTTCAACGGTGAACGTTTCCTTACGGACGAGGAACTTTCCAAAGTCCTGCGGGTAAGCAGGCGTACATTGCAGGAATACCGTACATTCGGTGTAATCCCTTACTATCTGGTACAGGGGAAGGCACTCTATAAAGAGTCCGATATCATGAAAATACTGGACGATGCCTACAAACGGTGCCGGGAGGAACAGCGCTGGGTATAGTACTGCTTCTTTAATCAAGCACGGAGAAACTGCCCGGCTGACAGCAGGCAGTTTCTCCGTTTTCCATTTCATACAGCCGGTGATTTTATTTTCCGCTTTTTCCTGACGGTGAAATCCTCCTCGCAAAGGTCTATCCTGTTTCCGAAACCTGTGGACCTCAACCGTTTCATGTCCTCGTCCACTTTCGTGTCCGTAACCTGCGCGTAAATCTGCGTGGTGGAAATAGAGGTATGTCCCATCATCCGGCTTACCGTCTCTATCGGAACGCCGAGCGAAAGGGTGATGTGGGTACCGAAATTATGCCGGGCCTGGTGAAAGGTCAAATCAAAACCATATACCTGCCCCAATTCCCTAGTCAACAGGATAAAATACCTGCGGGCATAAATATTGAACACCTTGTCTCCGCTTCTTTGGCCTCGGTATTTCTCTATGATTTGAAGAGGAATATCCAGCAGACGGACAGAAGAGAGCGTATCGGTCTTTTTCCGGTGGATATGAATCCACCATGTGCCGTCGCCGGTCTGCGTGATGTCCTTGTCCGAAAGCCGTTTCAGATCCGCATACGCCAGTCCGGTAAAGGTTGAAAAGATGAACATATCCCGCACGAATTGCAGTTGCGGTTTCTCCACCGGAGTGGTCATGAGTGTTTTAAGGTCTTCCAGTTTCATGTGGCGGCTCTTCCTTTTGGGCAGTTCGGGATGCAGGCGGCAATAAGGGTCGCGTCGCAACGTGCCCTGGCTCACAGCCCGCATCGTGAGCTTTTTCAAACGGTACAGGTGTTCATGCACGCTTTTGGGTTTCAGGTTGCGGTCAGTCCGCAGGAATACCTCGAAATCGTCATAAAACGTCCGGTCAAGGCTTCGCAGCGTCACATCTTCCACGCCTTTCTTTTCCCGGACAAAAGCGGAAAGATGCTTGTAGGAACGCTGATAGGAGTCGTATGTTTCCTGTATGCGGTCTATCCCGACCCGTTTCCTGAACTCCTCGTTATGCTCCTTGAAAAGAGCCAGCAGGGTAAGCGGTTTCTGTCCGATACCCTTGACTGCGTTTTTGACCAGTTCAGCCGTGATGAACCCCAGGCTGTTTCTTATCCGCTCATAATGTCCGGCAATCTCACGTGTCAGGTCATCTATGGCACGGTTCACGGTAACGGCATTCTCGCTCCTTCCGTTGGCACGGCCTTTCTCCGGATTCCAGATGCCCGGATTGACAGAGACTTTGGTTCCTATCTGTGCCCATTCGGCATCAATGCTCACCTTGCACAATAGCTGGCACATTCCGTCCTTTCGCACTTTCGTGCGGTTAATATAAAACAGCACGGCAAAAGTGCTGCGTCGTTTGACATTCTGTTTTTCAGTATTCTTTTCCATATTCTTTCCATTTAAAAGGTTATTAAATGACGACAGAAAAACGCTCCGAGATTTTTCGGTTCAATGCCTTGGTGTCGGCGTCTATCTTCTCATCGGTCACTTTCGCGTAGATTTGTGTGGTCTCTATCTGACTATGGCCGAGCATCCTGCTGACCGTTTCAAGGGGGACCCCATGAGAGAGTGTGATTTCCGTTGCGTATGTATGCCGTCCTGCATGGAAGACCAACGGACGGTCAATGTGGCAGATTCGGGCAATCTCTTTCAAGTAGAGGTTCAGCGTGGAATTGCAATACATCGGCAGCAGCTTGTCACCGGGAGCTGTACCGCTATATTTCTTCAGAATCTGCAACGGTAAATCCAAAAGAGGAATCTCAAATTCTATCTTGGTTTTCTGCCTGGCACTCTTGATCCACCATATTCCATCTTCCGCAAGGCATAGATTGTCCTTTGTCAGCAGGCGCATATCTCCGTATGGAATGCCGGTAAAACAGGAAAAAAGGAACATGTCACGGACATGATAGAGGGTCTGCCTGTGAAGCGGGGTGGTCATAATCCTGTGCAACTCTTCTGCCGTGAGATATTTCTGTACGTGCTTCGGGCGCATCGGCTCGTAGCCCATGAACGGGCTGGCGGTAATAATACCGTCAGCAATGGCCTCTCCGACAATGGTTTTCAGTTGGACGGTCAGGTTGATGATTGTTCCGGGAGCGAGGTTACGTTCCGTCCGGAGATACAAATCATACTTGTCAATGAAAGAACGGTCCAACGCAGAAAACGGAATATCGGAGAGCTTGTATTGCGCCTGCAAGAATCTTTCGATATGGCTATAGGCATTGCTATAGGCTCTCAGGCTTCCTACCGTACGGTTTATCCCCACACGCTTTTCAAAGTTGCGGATGAACCGCCTGAAATATCCCAGAAGCGTTTCCTGCCCGCTTGCCATTCCAAGCAGTATGCCTTTCACCTCTTCGGCCGTCACACCGTCACGGACAGCCGACTGTTCCATATAGATATTCAATGCCATCGCACGTATCTCATCCAGCCGGTTGTTGATTTCCTTTGCCGCCACGCTTTTTCCGGAAGCGCGTCCCGAAGACCAGCGGGATTGCGGGACTTTTATCTTCACACTGAATGCCGCTTCGGAATATTTTCCGACATTCAACTTTGCCATTACGGGGCAATTCCCGTCGGCATCCGCCTCGCTCTTTTTCAGGTAGAACGACACCTTTACATTTGCCTGATTCATAACCAATTCCTTTGTTTGCAAAATTATTATATGCAGAGTAAATGAACGGCATGAAAAATGTAGCGGAACGTAGAATAAGACCCCTCGGCCTGCAAACAAAGCCTGTATTTTTTTCTGATACGGAAAAATATGACTAAGTTTGCGTCAGCAGACATGGAAAAAACAGCGTTCTTTGCGGTGGTAAACGGGGTTATCAATGAAAGACGAAAGCTCGTTTTTCAAGCCTCTTTTTTTATCCCGAAAAGGCAACGGATAAGTAGTGATTTGTCCTCCTAACTCCACCTAAAACTTGCTAAAAGCCCCCTGCGGAAGAATGTGGTACAAAACGACATATCCCTTTTGCTATCAAACACTTTACATTATTTTCTCCAAGGTTATCCGTATGTGAGCGAGTTTTCCTATCTTTGTGGCGTAGCAAGTAGGTTGGTACATCCTTTTTCCCGAATGTGAATGTTTTTTTATTCCGAGCTTATGAATCTTTATACGCCTGTAGAAGTAGTTTCCGGTATGCCCCTTCTTTCGCAAGAGAATAATCTGTTGCTGATGGGTTCTTGTTTTGCATCCGAGATGGGACAAAGGCTGGCGGATGCCAAGTTCTGTTGTGACGTCAATCCTTATGGTGTGCTTTATAATCCTTTTTCCATTTCTGTGGCATTGCGTGAAATCATTGCGGGCAAATGCTACAATGAAAACGACATTTTCCTCTTTCATGGACTTTGGCACAGTGCCATGCATCATGGTAGCTTCTCCTCAGTCTCTGCAGAGGAAACATTGGCAGGTATTAACGGACGTTTGAAAAGCGCCCATGAAAGATTGGATCGGTTGGATTGTCTGCTACTGACTTTCGGCTCTGCTTGGGTATATGAAAATAAAAAGACGGGAACTATAGTTGCCAACTGCCATAAGCAACCTGAGTCTTGCTTTACTCGTCACATGCTTTCCGTCAGTGAAATAGTGTCTGACTACACCTCTTTGCTTTCCGGTTTGCTGGCGCGGATTCCCCGGCTGAAAATATTGTTTACCGTCAGCCCCATCCGCCACGTGCGTGACGGAATGCATGCCAACCAGCTCAGTAAAGCTACCTTGCTGCTTGCCGTGAATCAGTTGCAAGCCACTTTCCCAAAACATGTTTTCTATTTTCCGGCATACGAGTTGTTGCTCGACGAGCTTCGTGACTATCGCTTCTATGCAGAAGACATGGTGCATCCTTCTGAAATAGCCATTCGCTATATCTGGGAAAGGTTTATTCGGTCGTGCATCTCTGCCGATGCGTTACGGATTATGGAAGAAAGTGAAAATATCCGTAAGATGTTGTCGCATAAGCCATTTTATCCTGCTTCAGAAGAGTATAAGCGTTTTTTAGGACAAATTGTGTTAAAAATAGACCAACTTAACGGAAAATACCCGTACTTAGATTTCCAAAAAGAGAGAGAAATATGTCGTATTCGATTGAAAGCATAACCGAAAGTATTGGCGCACGGCGTGTGGGAAACGTGCCGGCTACCATAGACTGGCTGCTCACAGACAGCCGTTCCCTGAATTTTCCTGAGGAAACATTATTCTTTGCCTTGACCACCAAGAGGAATGACGGTGCGCGCTATATCGCAGATTTATATGCCCGTGGAGTACGTAATTTTGTGCTTAGCGAAGAAAGCTTTAGATTAATTGAGCATGGAGAATTGAAAATTGATAATGATGCGCAGCAACCCGCTATCCATTTTCAATCTTCCACTGTCAACTACCTTATTGTTTCCAATCCGCTGAAAGCCCTGCAAAAACTGGCAGAACAGCATAGGAACCGGTTCCAGATACCAGTCATCGGTATTACGGGAAGCAACGGAAAGACAGTTGTGAAGGAATGGCTGCACCAGTTGCTCAGTCCGGAACGTGCCATTATCCGTTCTCCCCGTAGTTATAACTCCCAGATTGGAGTACCTTTGTCTGTGTGGCAGATGAACGAACAGTCTGAACTTGCTATTTTTGAAGCCGGTATTTCCGAACCGGGTGAAATGCGCGCTTTGCAGAACATCATTAAGCCTACCATAGGCATCCTGACCAATATAGGAGGGGCTCACCAGGAAAATTTCTTCTCGTTACAGGAGAAGTGTATGGAGAAGTTGATGCTTTTCAAGAATTGTGATGTAGTGATTTATAATGGTGACGATGAGTTCGTCAGCAACTGTGTGGCGAAGTCCATGCTTTCTGCACGTGAGATTGCGTGGAGCCGGAAGGATATGGAACGTCCTTTATATATAAGTAAAGTGGAGAAACAGGATGACTGTACTGTCATTTCCTATCGTTATCTGGATATGGACAATACGTTTACCTTGCCGTTCATAGATGATGCTTCCATCGAGAACTCGCTGAACTGTCTGGCCGCATGCCTCTATCTGATGCTTCCTGCCGAACGGATTACGGAACGTATGGCAAAGCTGGAACCCATCGCCATGCGTTTGGAAGTCAAGGAGGGAAAAAACAACTGTCTGTTGATTAACGACAGTTATAATTCTGACCTTGGCTCATTGGATATTGCACTCGATTTTCTTTACCGCCGTTCGCAAAGTAAGGGATTGAGGCGGACCTTGATTCTTTCGGATATATTGGAGACCGGTCAGAATACGCCGACACTTTACCGACAAGTGGCACAGCTGGTAAACAGCCGCGGCATTGAACGCATCATAGGTGTAGGAAATGAAATCTCTTCCTGCGCTGCACGCTTTAATATAGAGAAGACCTTTTATCCGGATACGGCAGCTTTGATACGCACTATCCAGCGTGGGGAACTGCGCCTTGAAAACGAAATTATTCTGATTAAGGGTGCACGTAAGTTCGGTTTTGACTCCTTGACGGAAGTATTGGAGAAGAAGGTGCACGAAACTATCCTGGAGGTTAATCTTGGAGCGATGATTGCCAATCTGAACTATTATCGTGGCAAGTTGAAGCCGGAAACAAAGATGGTCTGCATGGTGAAAGCCTCCGCTTACGGTGCAGGTTCTTATGAGATAGCCAAGACTTTGCAGGAACATCATGTCGATTATCTTGCTGTGGCAGTTGCCGACGAAGGCTCCGAACTCCGCAAAGCGGGTATCACAGCGAACATCATTATCATGAATCCTGAGATGACTGCTTTCAAGACCATGTTCGATTACAAGCTGGAGCCCGAAGTATATAGCTTCCATCTGCTGGACGCTTTGATTAAAGAAGCGGAAAAGGAAGGTATCACAAACTTCCCCATCCACATAAAGCTGGATACCGGTATGCACCGCCTGGGGTTTGCTCCGGAGGATATGCCCCGGCTGATAGAACGGCTGAAGGGACAGAATGCCGTGATTGCCCGTTCCGTCTTCTCACATTTGGTAGGGAGCGATTCGCAGCAATTCGACAGTTTTACACGCCGGCAGATAGAAATGTTCGAAAAAGCGTCCATGGAATTGCAGGGAGCTTTTCCGCATAAGATACTTCGCCATATCTGCAATTCTGCAGGTATCGAGCGTTTCCCGGGGGCGCAATTCGATATGGTGCGTCTGGGTATCGGTCTTTATGGTGTCAATCCCATAGACAATTCCATTATGAATAATGTGAGCACGTTAAAGACTACCATCCTCCAAATACGTGATGTTCCTGAAGAGGATACGGTTGGGTATAGCCGGAAAGGGCATCTCACCCGTCCGTCACGTATAGCGGCTCTTCCCATTGGTTATGCCGACGGTCTGAATCGCCATCTTGGAAACGGACATGCCTATTGTCTTGTAAACGGCCAACGGGCTGTCTATGTAGGGAATATCTGCATGGATGTCTGTATGATTGATGTAACGGACATCGATTGCAAGGAGGGTGACAGTGTGGAAATTTTTGGTAATCATCTGCCTATAACCGTTCTTTCCGATGCGCTTGCAACTATTCCTTATGAGGTGTTGACAAGCGTTTCTACGCGGGTAAAACGTGTTTATTATCAAGACTGAAGATAGGGGGCAGGGATTAGGGGATGGAGATTACAATAAAATTAATCCTTAATCCTTAATCCCTAATCCTTAATTTTTCTATCTTTGCATTATAATTAATCAGATATAACTATGACAAACTTACTTTTATTAGGCTTTCTGCCCAGCGGCTCCGAATGGATAATTATTGCATTGGTCATCTTACTATTGTTTGGCGGTAAGAAAATTCCCGAATTGATGCGTGGTTTGGGCAAAGGAGTGAAGAGCTTCAAGGATGGTGTGAATGAAGCCAAAGAAGAGATAAACAAGGCTCAGGAAGATTTGGATAAACCAGCTGAAAAGAAATAAAAGGATTTACTATTTGACTATTTACGATTTACTATTTGATACTCTGCAAATTGCAGAAGTATGGGTAGACTTGTTATCTTTCATTCCACTGCGTAGCCCAAATAGTAAATCGTAAAATAGTAAATGCATTGGTGTTTATGGCAGAAAAAGAGCTAACCTTTTGGGATCACTTGGACGAGTTGCGCCGGGTACTGTTTCGTGTGCTTGGTGTGTGGTTTGTATTGGCTATCGGTTATTTTATTGCCATGCCTTATCTGTTTGACAACGTGATACTGGCTCCTTGCCATAACGACTTTGTTTTCTATGACCTGCTCCGTTGGATAGGGCAGAAATTGGATTTGAAGGATGAATTCTTTACTCAAGAGCTTCATGTGAAACTCATCAATATCAATCTTGCCGCACCGTTCTTTGTCCACATGTCTACCGCTTTCTGGATGTCGGTGGTTACGGCTGCTCCTTATATATTCTATGAAATCTGGCGCTTTGTAAGCCCTGCCCTTTATCCAAACGAGCGTAAAGGGGTGAGGAAAGCGCTGGGTATAGGTACGGTGATGTTTTTCATCGGTGTGTCGCTGGGGTATTTTATGGTCTATCCACTGACTTTGCGTTTCCTTTCTACTTATCAATTGAGTGCAGCCATCGAGAATCAAATTTCCCTGAACTCGTACATTGACAATTTCATGATGCTGGTGCTTTGCATGGGGCTGGCATTCGAACTGCCGCTGGTGACATGGCTGCTTTCCCTGCTGGGACTGGTGCACAAGACCTTTTTGCGGAAATACCGCCGTCATGCTGTTGTCATCATTGTTATTGCCTCGGCCATCATTACTCCGACCGGTGACCCGTTTACCTTGACAGTAGTGGCGGTGCCGCTTTATCTGCTCTATGAGTTGAGTATCCTGATGATAAAGGATAAAAAAACTGATGATGAAGCGGAAGAAGTGGAGACAGAGGAATGACGGATTGTGAAGTAAAAGAATATTTTAGTATATTGCAGGAAGCCTGCCACGTTGAGGAAAGCTCCCTGGATGTGGCCTATCGGCAATTGCGCGAATTGCTGGAGCGTTTGTGCCGTACACAGATGCCCGACGGAAGCTTGCAGATGACGGACCTTTCTGCACGTATCAGTTTCGTGGCTTCGAAGGCCGGACTTTCCACCGTGGAACAGAACCGTCTGCATACCTTCCGGCTGACCTCCAATGCTATTCTGAACCGCCAGACGGAACCGCAACGTGAACAGTTGTTGCGTGATGCCAAGACACTGGCATTCTTTGTCAAGCGCTTGACAGGGGAGGAGATACCTGCCGGGCTTTATCGCCTGCTGCCCCGTGCGGATGCCACCTATATAGTGGCGCCGCCCGCCAAAGAGCAGATAAAGCGCATGCGCGTCTGTTTTCAGTATGCCGATGATACTTACTTATATGTACTGCCAGTAGACACTGTGGCCGATGAGCCGTTACGTGTCCGTTACAATGTACCTCAGATTAATGAAGAGTTTGCAGAAACCTGCCGGATTCTGTGGCGGCATGCCCAGGTCAATCTGCTGGATGTTACGGTGGACGAAGCCGGCATACTTACTCCTTCCTTTATTGTACTTGAGCCCGATTACTTGATAGACATCAGTTCGCTTGCCGAATGCTTTAAGGATTACGGACATCATCCTGCCAACTATATCCTGGCACGGCTCCAGTCGCCGGACAATACCCGTCCGTTACTGTTGGGTAATATTGCCAACCTCTTTCTGGACGAGTGGATTCATGCCAAGGAGGCACCCGATTATTTGGCATGCATGAAGAAGGCCTTCCGTTCTTATCCCATTGAGCTGGCAGCATGTGCCGACCTGCGCGACCGGGAGAAGGAAGCCGAATTCTTTTCCGATTGCAAGCGCCATTTCGACAATATCCGCCGGACGGTGACAGAAACATTCCGTGCATCCGGCTATGAACTCGATAGGACTGATGCCGTGCTGGAACCCTCTTACATCTGTGAAGCATTGGGTTTGCAAGGGCGTCTGGACTACATGCAGCGGGATATGACCTCGTTCATTGAAATGAAGTCCGGTAAGGCGGACGAGTATTCCATCCGTGGTAAGGTGGAGCCTAAAGAAAACAATAAGGTACAGATGTTGCTCTATCAGGCTGTGTTGGAGTATTCTATGGGAATGGACCATCGACGTGTAAAGGCCTACCTGCTCTATACCCGTTATCCGTTGCTTTATCCGGCACGTCCTTCGTGGGCAATGGTGCGCCGTGTGATGGATGTGCGTAACCGGATTGTAGCCAATGAATATGGCATCCAGTTACGGAACAGCCCGCAGTATACGGCAGAGCGCCTGAAAGACATTCATCCGGACACCTTGAACGAGCGCGGTTTGGACAATACCTTGTGGAAACGTTTCCTTTACCCTTCCATCGATGCCGTAGCGCAACGCATCCGTTCGCTTTCGTCGTTGGAACAAAGCTATTTTTATACGCTCTATAATTTTATAACCAAGGAACTCTATACCTCCAAATCTGGAGATGTGGATTATGAAGGACGTACCGGCGCTGCCGCCCTCTGGCTTTCCACACTGGCTGAGAAATGTGAGGCAGGTGAAATTCTGTACGATTTGGCTATTTGCGAGAATCATGCGGCAGATGCGCATAAACCGTATTTAAGCCTCTCCCCCCGTACCCCCTCCCCGGTAGGGAGGGGGAGGGAATACTCCGCGGAGCCGGGAGTAGGGGGGAGTTTGCCCAATTTCCGTCAGGGTGATGCGGTGGTTCTTTACGAACGGAATACGGATACCGACAACGTTACCAACAAGATGGTATTCAAAGGTAATATAGAGCGCATATCCGATGACGAAGTCTGCATCCGTCTTCGTGCCACTCAGCAGAATGCGGGTGTATTGCCTGCTGCTAGCCTTTATGCCATAGAGCACGACTATATGGACACCTCCTTTCGTAGCATGTATCTGGGACTTTCCGCTTTTCTTTCTGCCACCCAAAGACGACGTGACTTGTTGTTGGGGCAGCGCCCTCCCGAATTCGATGCTTCTTTGGATGCCGCTATTGCGACCGCTCCGGATGATTTTTCGCGGATTACTCTGAAAGCGCAGGCTGCCCGCGACTATTTCCTTTTAATCGGTCCTCCGGGTACCGGTAAGACCTCCCGCGCGCTACGGGGCATGGTAGAAGCCTTTTACCGGGAGGGGAAACAGATTTTGCTGCTTTCGTATACCAATCGTGCCGTAGATGAAATCAGTAAGGCGCTGACCTCCATTGAGCCTGAAATAGACTTTATCCGTTTAGGCAGTGAGTTGTCTTGTGATGAGTCATTCCGCCCGTATCTGATTGAGAATGTGCTGGAACCTTGTGCCACTCGGCGGCAGGTGCAAGAGCGCATTGCCCGTTGCCGTGTTTTTGTCGGTACGGTTGCCACGCTTTCTTCCAAGACCGAGCTTTTCCGGTTGAAGACTTTTGATGTAGCGATTGTGGATGAGGCTACTCAAATTTTGGAACCACAACTGCTGGGATTACTCTGTACCCGTAATCCTGCAGGCGCGGATGCCATCGGCAAATTTATTTTGATAGGTGACCATAAGCAGCTGCCCGCAGTGGTCTTGCAATCGTCCGAGCAGTCGGAAGTGTGTGACGAAGCTTTGCAGGCCATCGGATTGTATAATTTGAAAGATTCCCTTTTCGAACGCCTTTATAGAAACCTCTCCAGGGAGAGCGCCAATCGCCAGACATCAACCTCTCATCCTTCATCCCTTATCCCTCATCCCTCCTATGACATGCTCTGTCGTCAGGGACGCATGAATATCGAGGTAGCTTTGTTTCCTAATCGTGCTTTTTACGGTGGTCTGCTGGAGCCGGTTGGCTTGCCGCACCAGCAGGGTGAGCTGACCCTTGCTCCTGAATTGTGTGATTGTGAGTTTGCCGGCTTGCTCACTCGTCGTGTCGCTTTTCTGCCTTCCGCAGTCGAACCGCCGGCACAGTCGGCCAAGATGAACCATTCGGAGGCGCGGATTGTGGCACGGTTGGCAGCGGCTATCTATCGGCAGTATGCGGCTGTTTCCGGTTTCAACCCGGCTGTCACTTTAGGTGTCATCACTCCTTATCGCAGTCAGATAGCCTTGATTAAGAAAGAGATTGCCGCTTTGGGTATTGCTCCTTTGGAGGATATATTGGTAGACACCGTGGAGCGCTTCCAAGGTAGCGAACGGGATGTCATTATCTACTCTTTCTGTGTGAACCGGGCTTATCAGTTGAAGTTTCTGGCAAATATGACGGAGGAAAACGGTACTCGGATTGACCGGAAATTGAATGTTGCCCTTACTCGTGCCCGCAAGCAGATGTTTATGACAGGAGTGCCGCAACTATTGAAACTTAACCCTATTTATGCCGAGCTCTTGTCTGTAGTTTGCCATTCGTAACCGTCTTATTAGTAAATCTTAAATATTCTCTGCTTCTTTATAGAGTTTATTAATAACGCTGTGTGGGATAAACCATTATCTTTGCATTACGTTTTTTTCATAGAGATTTAGATTTAAGGTTAGAAGAATTGTGGAAGTCGTGAGACTTCCCTTTTTTTCATCTTAAATTGTGTTCCATTTACAGTTTTTTGTTTTTGACTGTAATTGAACAAAGAAAAGCCATTTCGTGAGAAAGGGCTTTTTTGTGCGGAGTTTGCAAGGCATGTAATGCAGTTTGCAAACTCCGCATGATTTTGAATATCTATAAAGAGACTTCTGATTAGTCCACTATAATCGGTTTGTACTTCGGAACCAGTGCCTTCATGATGCACCAGCCTATCAGGTAGGACACTGCACATATACAGAAGATGATGAAATATCCGGCAGGCTTGCCCTGAAATCCGAGAAATACCATTTGTGTCTTGTCGGCATAGTCGAACAGCAAACCGGAACTCATGTTGATGAGGAATGAGCTGATACCGCCCGCCATACCTCCGATTCCCACAATGGTGGCAATGGTGCTCTTGGGAAACATATCACCTACCACAGAATAGATGTTGGCCGACCAGGACTGATGGGCAGCGCCTGCAATACCTATGATGATAATCGGGAACCAATAGGCTTGTTCGCCAAATACTTCCTTGTTGCCCAATGGCTGTGCAAACAATGCCAATAGCGGGAACAGTGCAAAGATGAACATGGCCTGCATGCGTGCGGCGTAGGGGTTCTTGCCGGTCTTGTTGATAATGATGGTGGGCAATTTTCCGCCATAGACGGACAACATCGTGATGGCATAGAGCACAAAGATAAGCATCTGTGCCGTGGGAGTATCTGAGGAGAATCCGTAAACGTCCGAAATGTATGCGGGTGCCCAGAAGAGGAAGAACCACCATACACCGTCAGTCATGAATTTGCCGAAAAATACAGCCCAAGTCTGCGGATATTTGAAACATTGCAGGAAAGAAATGCTCTTTTCGTCCTTGGTTGCCGGAGTAGTCGCCTTTTTATCCTCCTCTTTGTCTTGTTCTATATATGCCAGCTCAGCTGCGTTTACGTGTGGATTTTCATCAGGTTTCTTGTACATGAACATCCATAGTCCCATCCAGATGAAACCCAATCCGCCGATAACGATAAAAGCCATTTCCCAGCCGTTGCCCACGCCCATGCGTTGGAAGTAGCGGGCCAGGGTAGGGATACACAATGGGGCTATCAGTGCTCCGATGGTAGAGCCGGCATTGAAGATGGAAGTGGAGAAGGCACGGTCTTTCTTGGGAAAATATTCGGCGGTAACCTTGATGGCGGCAGGAAAGTTTCCTGCTTCACCGATGCCCAGTATGATACGGGCGGCAATGAAGTAGTAAACACTGGTGATGGCTATGGTAGAGGCCAATGCACCGGTAGCACTAATCATGTTGGCGGCATTTTCAATGCCGAGGGTCACTTCTGTGGCAAGTCCGCAAAGGGCGTGCATACAGGCGCCGGTGGACCATACGGCGATGGCCCATAAATATCCTTTCTTCGTTCCCATCCAGTCGATGAAACGTCCGGCAAACAGATTGCCTAAGGCATAGACGATGGAAAAGATGGCCGTGATGTAGCCGTAGTGTGTATCGGTCCAGTGGAATTCGGGGGAGATAAAATCTTTCCAGGTCAATGAAAGAACCTGGCGGTCGAGGTAGTTGACGGTTGTCGCGAAGAATAGCATGGCGCAGATAATCCAACGGTAATTGGTCATCCGCCCTGCGGTGTTTTGAAATGTACTCATGATAATAGATTTATATTTTGATACAAATGTAGGTTTGTGTGTTGTTCGAGGTGTAATATTGGGTAAATTAGGATGCTGAAAATGACAAAAATAGGCATGGATTATTTAAGTCCATGCCTATCGGGCGCTACAGGGCAACTTTATTTCATATCGATGTATTTGATTTCGTCTTTGTCGCTGTATTTCAGGTTTTCACCGCCCATACCCCAAATGAAAGTATAGTTGCTGGTTCCGGCAGCAGCGTGGATAGACCATTCGGGAGAAGTGATGGCTTGTTCGTTGTGCAGCCATATCAGACGTTCTTCCTGCGGTTCGCCCATCAAGTGACAGATAGCGTTGCCGGGTTTCAGGTTGAAGTAGTAGTAAGCTTCCATGCGGCGAGTGTGTGTGTGGGCAGGCATGGTATTCCATACAGAACCGGGAGCCAGTTCCGTGAGTCCCATCTGCAACTGGTTGGTACCACCGTCTTTCACTCTTTCCAGTACATCTTTCACAATCAGCTGGTTTACGATGCGGTCGTTACTGTCCTCCATTTTTCCATAATGGTCGGAGATGCCCAGTGCATATTTCTTGGGGTTGGCTTTCTGAAGCTTGGCATCGGTAGTAATCAGCTGAGTAACATAGGGCTTGTAGGCCGGAGCCGAGTTGATGTAGAACTTGGCGGGATTGGTAGCGTCGTTGCTCTTGAAGGTTACTTCCTTATTTCCGCAGCCTACGTAAAGGGCTTCCTTATACTTCATGGGGTATTCCTTGCCGTCTACAGTAACCACTCCGTCACCGCCGGTATTGATGACACCCAGTTCGCGGCGTTCGAGGAAGTAAGTGATTTCCGGACCCAGTTCATGGAACACTTCCAATTTCAATGTCTTGTTCACCGGCATGGCGCCACCGTAAATCAACCGGTCGTAGAGGGTGTAGGTTACGTTGATTTCATCCGGAGCCATGACTTTGTCCATCATGAATCTGCTGCGTAGAAGTTCCGTGTCATAATGCTTCACGTCCTGCGGATGGCAGGCGGTCTGCACTTTGTAATTCACTTGGGCATTGGCTGCCATGGCAGCTGCTCCCATCATAAATGCAAGTACTAACTTTTTCATAATCCGTTACTATTTAACTTTTAATTTTTGATTGATTTCTGGTATTTGATAATGGCACGACGGTTCATAATCATCAGGAACAATGTGCATAATACAAGGATACCGGAGCCTATCCATTTCAACGAGTAGGTCAGGTGGAAAATGACCCAAGCGAAGGGGCTGGATGCAAAGTCCAGTGCGCCGCCTTCAAAGCCGGCAGGGATATTCACGGCAGCGTCTTGTGTCTTCTCGTATACATCGTGGGCTGCTTGTGTGAAATAGGGGGCGAGGTCTGTTACGAAATAAAGACCGATGGTCAGTACAACGAGTCCGATGATGAATGTCTTTACTACATTTCCTTTCGTGATGGGCAGTACCAGCGGGAAGAGGTAGAACATTCCGGCCAGCGACGCCAAAGGCAGGAACTGGTTACCCGGCAGGATGACAGCCAGCAGTATGGTTACGGGAATCAGCAGCAGGGAAACCACCAGCGTTGCAGGATGGCCGATAACCAATGCGGGGCTCATACCGATATTCAGGCCGACAGCACCTTTGAATTTCTTGGCAATCAGCTCGCGGGTAGCATCGGAAATAGGTTTCAAACCTTCGATGAACAAAGCGGTGATACGCGGAATCAGTTCCATTACGGCGCCCATCTTGATACCCAAACCTAATATATAAGGTATCTTGTCTACCAGTTCCTGGCTGTTCTTGCAAGACAAGGCACCGATACCGCAACCAACCAGAATACCCAAGAACAGAGGCTCACCCAGCAAACCGAATTTCTTCTTCATGCCTTCCGCATCGATGTTCAATTTGTCAAAACCGGGGATTTTGTCCAATGCTTTATTGATGACTACGGCAAATGGTACGAAACCTGCGCAGAAAGGCTGGGGAATGGAGATACCCTCCATCTTGTCGTAGAATCCTTGGAATTTGTCGGCGGTATAGTCGGCCATAATCAGGGTAATGATGTAGCAGATGATAGCGGCGAAGAAGCCCCACCAGATATTGTCGCTGGCAAAATAAACGACTGCGCCGATAAATGCGAAATGCCAGTAGTTCCAAAGGTCGATATTGACCGTACGGGTCGTTTTCGTTAATAACATCAGAAGATTTACTCCCAAACATACCGGAATGATGAATGCACCTACCGATGTGTTATAGGCTACAGCAGCAGCTGCTGGCCATCCCATGTCGAATACTTTCAGCTGAAGACCATAAATTTCAACGACTTGGCTCAGAGCAGGACCGAGGCTGCTGGTCAACAATGCAGTGACAACTGACAGACCTACGAACCCGACACCTACCAGCAGACCGCTCTTTAATGCCTTACTGAATTTAATACCGATGCATACTCCCAAAATTGTAAAGATTATAGGCATCATCACTGCTGCTCCTAAGCCGATGATATAGCCGAAAACTTGTTCCATTCTCTTGTGATTTAATTAGGTAATTGAGCTTGTTTTTGCAATAGTATGAATTAAAAACCGGGTCAAAAATAAGACCTTTTCTCAATTAATCAAACTTGAAAAGCATAATTATTAGTAAATGGAACAATTTTGGACGAAATTGGTCGTTATCGTGCACAAAATTGCTCGTTTTCGTACACGAAAACCAAATAACACATCTTCTACGTTGAAAACTACATATCCGTTTGGAAAGAAAGCATTACTTTTGTTTTGGGAAATAAAACTGTTCTAATACAAAAAATGAATGATTGCATGAAGAAAGATTCGATTTGTAAATTTATTGTATCTGCATGTATTTCGATTAAGAGAGTCGGGGGAGGAAACTAATCCTCGTGTACGTGCCTTTTTCTCCAAATTCGGGTGGAGTGAACTTTCATACCGTTCGCAGTGTTATTATAAAACATTGAAACAAACCGGACTATAATGATATATTTGATTTTTTTATTGGCAATAGGACTATTGGTCGGATGGAGCTTATGGAAAGCTCCATCTGATATTGATTTATGGGGAAAAGATGTGGAGGATTGATAGTTATATTGGTTATATTCTGAAAATTTACGGGCATGCCTATCTTGTGATGGGGGGAGATAAAGGTGTGATGTGGGAATTGTTCTGACCCTACATATCTTGGGTGATAGTTGTTGTCATCACTTCCTGTTCCTTATCACCTCGGGGAGGGAGTGCCCTCTCAAAGAGCAGCGATAACGGCAATGTCCGTAGCATTGTCTACGATATGTGCCGGATGAAACTCTTCCAGTTCTGTGCGGGGACGGAATCCCCAAGTGACTCCGCAGGCGGTGACTCCGGCATTGGCGGCTGTCTGCATATCCACTCCGGAGTCTCCTACATATAGTACGTCTTCACGGGATATCCGGGTGATGTCCAGAATGTCATGCACCACTGTTGGGTCGGGCTTCACGTTGACCCCTTCCCGCTGTCCGAAGACGGCGGTAAAACGTATGTTGGGGAAATAGTGTGAAATCAGTTTCACGGTAGCCGATTGATATTTGTTGGAAGCCACTGCCAATATCATCTCTTTCTCCTGCAACTGTTCCAGCAGTTCGGGGATGCCGGGGTAAGGGCGGCTTTTATCTGCATTGTGCACGTCATAATAAGGCACAAACTCCTTGCGGACACGCAGGACGTTTTCTTCGCTCTTTTCCCCTTCTGGGAGGGCGCGCTCGAACAGTTTGTTGATTCCGTTGCCAACCATGAAGTTATAGGCCGATTCCGGGTGGGTGGGATAGCCGAGCGCTTGCAGGGCATGGTTTGTACTTTGTGCCAAATCGGCTATTGTATTCAGTAAAGTTCCGTCCAGGTCAAATATAATCAACTTCTTCATTGCTTTCTCTATTTTTTAGTTTGCTGCAAATATAGGGCTTTTTGCGCTCATGTTCAAATGCTGCCTCGGGTTTCATCAGGTATTTGCAGAATAGCAAGCCCTGGGCTGATAATCAGTGCATTATTACTGCATTCCTGCTGTATGCGCTTTGCAGTAGTACTGCAGATGGGGTGCAGCGTGACTGCAACAGTATTGCAGTGGCACTGCACAAGTGTTGCAGTAGTTTTGCAGTGGGTGATTGGTGTATTTTTTGCCGTTCTTCCCTTTTCTTTGCACACTTTCGGGCTTTTTATGCAAAAACTTCCTATCTTTGCAGCCGAATTTTACTAAAAATAGGTATGAGTTACAATTTGTTGAAAGGAAAAAGAGGCATTATTTTCGGTGCTCTGAATGAGCAGTCCATTGCCTGGAAAGTAGCAGAAAAAGCAGTAGAAGAAGGTGCAACCATCACTTTGTCGAATACGCCGGTTGCCGTACGTATGGGCGAAGTGTCCGCTCTTTCGGAGAAACTGAACTGCGAGGTGATTCCCGCAGATGCTACAAGTGTAGAAGATTTGGAAAATGTATTCAAACGCTCTATGGAAGTATTGGGTGGCCCGGTCGACTTCGTGCTGCACTCCATTGGTATGTCTCCCAATGTGCGTAAGAAACGTACATATGATGATTTGGATTACGATATGTTGGAAAAGACGCTGGATATTTCCGCTGTCTCTTTCCACAAGATGATACAAGCTGCCAAGAAGCTCAACGCCATTGCCGACTACGGTTCAATCCTGGCTCTGAGTTATGTGGCTGCGCAACGTACGTTTTACGGTTACAACGATATGGCAGATGCCAAGGCACTGCTGGAATCTATCGCCCGCAGTTTCGGTTACATCTACGGACGCGAACACCATGTACGTGTCAACACCATTTCCCAGTCTCCTACGATGACCACTGCCGGTTCCGGTGTGAAAGGTATGGACAAGCTGTTCGACTTCGCCAACCGCATGTCTCCGCTTGGTAATGCTTCTGCCGATGAATGTGCCGACTACTGTATCGTCATGTTTTCCGACCTCACCCGCAAGGTTACCATGCAGAACTTGTTCCACGATGGAGGTTTTTCCAGCGTAGGTATGAGTCTTCGCGCCATGGCTACCTATGAGAAGGGTTTGGATGAGTATAAGGACGAAAACGGAAATATCATCTACGGCTAATGGAAATCGCACTTTATCTTTTGCCTGTCACCTTGGGCGATACGCCTATTGAAGCAGTGTTGCCTCCTTATAATAGGGAGATAATACTGGGAATCCGTCATTTCATCGTGGAGGATGTGCGCTCGGCACGTCGGTTTCTGAAGAAGGTGGACAAGGGAATAGATATTGATGCGCTGACATTCTATACGTTGAACAAGCATACGTCGCCTGAAGACATCTCCGGCTATCTGAAGCCGCTGGTGGAGGGGCAGCCGATGGGCGTAATCTCCGAAGCCGGTTGTCCGGCTGTGGCCGATCCGGGAGCGGACGTAGTGGCTATTGCACAACGGAAAAACTTGAGAGTGGTCCCCTTGGTGGGACCTTCTTCTATTATCCTCTCTGTTATGGGTTCCGGTTTCAACGGTCAGAGCTTTGCCTTCCACGGTTATCTTCCCATTGAACCGGCAGAGCGTGCCAAAAAGCTGAAAATGCTGGAACAACGCGTCTATAATGAACATCAGACCCAGCTTTTCATTGAAACGCCTTACCGCAATAATAAGATGATAGAGGATATTCTTCATAACTGCCGTCCGCAGACCAAGCTCTGCATTGCGGCGAACATTACTTGTGAAGGGGAGTATATCAAAACCAAGACAGTGAGGGAGTGGCAGGGAAAGACTCCCGACCTTTCTAAGATTCCTTGTATTTTTCTCTTGTATAAATAATAGCTTCCAGGTGCTCGAATTCATATTCCAGGCAACTGCTGAAGAAGTTCCGTCCCAGGTTGTGTTCCATTTGCTGGAACGTCCATAGCTTTCCACCCTTGAAATTCTTATTGCATAAGATGGAGTCATCGTCCAGGTCTAGCGTGAAGAGATAGACCAGGCGGTCGGTGGCTTCATTCTCAAAATGATACATGAAGTTGAAGTGCAAATGGTCTAATGGGGCGGTGGGAAGCGTTTGCCGTAAAATTCTGTGTGCGCCTTGTTCCAATGTTTCTCCATATATCAGGTAACCCTCCATCAGTAAGTCGATTTTGTCTTTCTCGAAAACGTTGCATTTGGGGCGGGGGAGGAGAAACAGCATGCCGTGTGAGGCAACGGCAATCCGGATGACCGGATTGATATAGTCGTTTTTCCGGTTGATGGCTTCTGAAGCGATGGCTTTCCCCATGACATCTCCTTTGGTGTTGACTATCGGTACGAAAACCGTGTGGTTCATCACTATATTGAAATAGAAGATACCGAATTGGTTGAACAGAATGCCTAATATAAAGACGAGGGGAGGCGCCACATAAAACAGAATGTGGCGGGTAGTGTCTCCCAAAGGGTAACTGACCAGAATCGCCAAGGAGATAATCAGAAAATGCAGCAGGCTTATGATAAGGATTACGCGTGAGGATACGATGGCGGCTTCTGCCCCTTGTGCAAAAAGCTGCTTGCAGCATTTCTGTGTCTGAGACATGTGGTAGTCCAGAAATTTTCTCCTATTGAGGTAGATGACGAATGGGGGAATGATAGCACTGATTTCCAGTGTGAACGGAAGCATAAAACGTGGACAGTAGTTTACGAGGAATAGGGTTGTTACCGATAATAGCAGTAACATTCCGGTAGTGCAGTAAAGTATGATTTGTGGAACATGAGTCCCTCTATGCCTCACCGAATAGATGCTAAAGAAGAGTCCTACACCTGTACCGATGTAGATGGACATGTCCTGCGTTATAAACTCGCATAATATGATGGATATTATAACGGGGATGAATCCCAGCGACATATTGAATCTTGATGATAGAATTCTTTGATGATTCATTATCCGTATTATGATTTTGTCGTTTACATCATAACAACTGGGAGATTTAAATGTTTCCTGTTTTACTTCTTTTTTGTATAAAATGAATCTGTTTTTCTGCATGATAGGAGGAGCGTACCAATGGGGCGCTTTCCACTTGCTGAAACCCTTTTTCCAATCCTTTCTCTTTGTAGAGTGCAAATTGTTCGGGAGTAATATATGCCGCTACCGGATAATGTTTGTGTGTGGGTTGAAGGTATTGCCCTATGGTCAGTATGTGACAGCCCACTTGGCGAAGGTCGTCCATCAGTTCTTCCACTTCTTCCGGAGTCTCGCCCAATCCCACCATAATGCCGGACTTGGTGGTGGTATTGCTTTCTGCAATCTGCCGCAACACTTCCAGGCTTGTCTCATACTTGGCGGCACTGCGCACGAGGGGGCTGATGCGGCGGACAGTCTCCATGTTGTGCGAAATGATTTCCGGTTGTGCATCGATAACTTGTGCCACGAGCTCCTTTCTTCCCTGGAAGTCGGGAATCAGCACTTCGACGGTGGTGTCCGGATTGAGCCGCTTGATTTCCCGGATGGTACGTACCCAGTGCGATGCGCCTAAGTCGGGCAGGTCGTCACGGTCTACAGAGGTGACGACTGCATGGGAGAGTTTCATCAAGGCGATGGATTCTGCCACATGTGTAGGCTCATCGGCATCCAGCGGCAAGGGCTTCCCGCTTGCTGTGTTGCAGAACTTACAGCACCGGGTGCAGATATTTCCCCCAATCATGAAGGTTGCGGTGCCTTTCCCCCAACATTCCCCCATATTGGGGCAACGGCCGCTGCTGCAGATGGTATGGAGGCAATGCGACTCGACAATGCGTTTGGTCTCGGTATAGCGCTCGTTGGCACCGATGCTTATTTTGAGCCATTCAGGCTTACGTACTCTTTCAGGCATTATTTCAATTCTTTGTTGAAGAAGTTGGTCAACCGCGTATATAGGTGTAACCGGGTATTTCCTCCGTAGATACTGTGGTTGCGGTTGGTGTAAACCTGCATATCGAACTGTTTGCCGAGCTGTACCAGTTGTTCGGCATATTCGGCACAGTTCTGGAAGTGTACATTGTCGTCTGCCATGCCGTGTACTAGCAGCAGGTTGCCGTGCAACTTGTCGGCACGGGTAAAGGCGGAACTGGCCTTATAGCCTTCGGCGTTTTCTTTCGGTGTGCGCATAAAGCGTTCGCCGTAAACGGTGTCGTAGTAGTTCCAGTCGGTAACGGCAGCTACGGCTACTCCGGCCTTGAATACCGGTGTTCCTTCACTCATACTCATAATGGTCATGTATCCACCGTAACTCCATCCCCAGATTCCGATGCGGTTTTTGTCCACATAAGGCTGGTTGCCCATGTAGAGGGCGGTTTCCACCTGGTCTTTGGCTTCCTTGATACCCAGGTTCAGATAGGTGCATTTGGCGAATTCGGCACCACGTCCTCCGGTGCCACGCCCGTCTACGCAAACCACGATATAGCCTTGCGATGCCATGTAGGTTTCCCAGCTTACACTGAACTTGTCAAGCACTTGCTGTGAACCGGGGCCGCTGTACTGGTACATCAGTACCGGGTATTTCTTGCCGGCGGAGAAGTCGGCAGGTTTCATCATCCAGCCATTCAATGTGGTTCCGTCGGAAGTCTGGAAAGTGAAGAATTCCTTTCGTGGCATGTCATAGCCACTGATTTCCTGCTTCAATGCCGCATTGTCCATCAGGGTGGCAAGAGTCTTGCCCGTATTGTCGTTCAGTGTAATGACGGTCGGAGTATCCAGATTGGAATAACGGTTCATATAGTACTTCATGTTCGTACTGAACTGCGCACTGTTTGTTCCGGCTTGTGACGATAGCCTGGTCTTTTTGCCTTTCCGGTCAATCTTGTAGATGGCACTGCGCATGGGGCTTTCCTCGTTGCTGCTGAAGTAGAAGCTTCCTTCTTCGGGGTCATAACCCAGGAACTCCTGCACTTCATATGGTCCGGCTGTCACTTGTTTCAGCAGATTGCCACCTATGCTATACCAGTACAGATGGTTGTATCCGCTCTTTTCGCTGACAAAGCTGAAATTTTCCGGATAGAAGACGATGTTGTCGAATACATTCTCGCGGATATAGGTATCGCTTTCATCACGCAGAGCCAGTTTGGCTACCGTGCTGCGAGGGTCGGCAAAGTATAGGTCGAACCGGTTCTGATGGCGGTTCAGTGTCATGACGGCAAGCTTGTTGGGGTCTTGGGTAAAGCGGATGCGGGGAATATAGCCGTCTGCATCTACCGGCACGTTTATCTTGCGGGTCACTTTCGACTTGATATCGAAGGTGTGTACGGACACTTTGGAATTTACTTCTCCCGTTTTAGGATATTTGTAAGTATACTCTCCCGGATACTTCTCGAAAGGGGTGAAGTGGGGGGCTTGTCCGGCAAAAAGAGGGAAAGAGTAGGAGGGAACATCTTTCTCGTCGAAGCGGATGAAAGCCAGCATCTGGCTGTCGGCACTGAATTCCAGCGCACGGTTGAAGGAGAACTCCTCTTCGTAAACCCAATCGGGGATGCCGTTCAGCACCTCGTTCTGTTTTCCGTCTTCCGTCACCTGGCTTTCGCTGTTGCCATAGAGCAGTTTCACAAGGAAGATATTGTTGTCGCGTACAAAAGCCACCTGGTTGCCGTCCGGTGAAAATACGGGCACCTGCTGCGGGCCGCCGTCCGAAAGTTTTTCCACAATATTGTTGATTTTACCGTCCAGATTGCGCTTCAGGCTGTAGATGTAATGCACAGCCGTATAGGAATGGCGGTAGATGGGAGTTGTTTCGGTGGCAATGAGCAGTTTGCTGCCGTCCGGAGCAAAGCTGTAGCTGTCAAATGTCTTGAACGTGCATTCGCGTGCGGTAGCGGCATCAAACAGCACTTCCACGGGTTTTCCCGTTTTGAAGGAGTATTTGATGATTTGTGTCCTGTCCGCATTCATTTGCGAATAATGTTCTCCGTCTCCCGGGATGGGGATAACGCCGGAAATGTTCTTCGGAGTGAACTTGCCCGATATGATTTCTTTCAAATCGAGCGCCTTGCCACCTTGGGCGAAACCTGCCAGCGTACAGAGGCAGAGGAGAAGTGCGATGCTTATCTGTTTCATATCTATCTTTTATGCTTATCTGTTTCCATCTTTTTTCTGGGGAACAAATATACAACAAAGGGAAGATTTATCGAAGCAGTGGGCCGATTTTATTCTTTTTGAACAGAAAAAGCCCGTCCTGCTCCTTGGGGGCGAAGCAGGGACGGACGTCCGTCACTCATAGATGATGATTGGATGAGATGATGATTGGAATATCTTTCGTTACAAGCACTTGACTTTTCTTTGATATTCTGCAATGGCTGCATCCAGTCGTTCGTGGGCGGTTGTGTCACCCGGAACGTTGTGCGACGGATGGATGTACAAGTGTACGCCACGGTCGGCAAGGATTTCGGCAACGGTAGTGATGGTCATCCATACCATGGTGACGAAACTCAATGTAGACAACGGACCTACCTTGTCGAAGTGGTTCTTCAAAGGTACGGAGGCGTCTACCAGGGGAACGCAGGAATCCACTACGATATCTGCCAACTGGAAGAGGTTCTTTCCGCTGGAGTGGCGGCTGGCCTTGTCGCCCGTTTCGCTGGCCGAACCGTATACAATAACTTTCATGCCGCGCTTCTTGGCTTCCAATGCCATGTCTATATTGACGGCATTGATACCGGTATGTGAGAAAATCCACATACAGTCTTTGGAATCAAAATCATAGTTCTTCATAATTTCCTGGCCGTAGCCTTCTGCCCGTTCCAGGAAGAGGAACTGATGAATACCCATCTGGCCGATAATCTGCGTGAAGAATGTCAGAGGCAATTCGCAAAGCGGGTGGAATCCTACAAAGCTGCCGATACGCGGATACATTTCTTCTACGGGAATCGTTGCGTGGCCGCAACCAAACGTGTGGACCCAACGACCGGTTTCGATGGAGTCTGCCATAACAGTGGCTGCTTTTTTGATGTTTTCCAACTGGGTAGCTTCCAGCTTTTCCATAATGCCATGGGCATTCTTTAACCATTCGAGTGCTAACATAACTTTTTTGTTTTTTAAGAAGTTAATAAATTTATTTGAGTGAGCGTTTATACAAAAGGAGCATGACGGCAAGTGAGGCAATCATCAGATAAGGATAAAGCCCGATGCCATTGGTGTATTGGGAAACCATTCCCATCAGGCCATTCATTGCAGTCTGGCCAATGAGGGCTATGGCAAGCGCCACGCTGAATGCTGTTCCCGATAAGGACGGGTACCGGCTTCCAAGAATGCTGAGTATCACGGGATACGTGGCCGACAGCCCCATACCTACCAGCACCATGCCGACTGCTGCGCGTGCAAAACCCGGCGAGAACATAAGGAAACAGAATCCTATGGCAGTGAGCGTAAGGCTGTAGGGCAGTACGGTTTCCGGTTTTATCTTCTTGAATATCGCAACCTGCACCATACGTGCCACGGTCAGTCCCGCTACCATGCAGGTCAGTGCAATCAATGCCTGATTGGCCGGAATATCCGTCATCTGCCCAAAGTAACTTGTGGACCAATTGTTGCAGACACCCTCAATGCCGCTTTGGAAAAAAAGAATGAAGCTGAGTAGCAGTAAGCTGCTTTCTTTCAGCAGTCCCAATCCCTCTTTTACCGGGAAACCTTGTGCCTGCTTAGGGGCGGGGAAGCGTACGGGGATGCAGAATATAATGCCCGCAAGCATCACTACACCAATTCCCAGCAAGATGGTTTCGAATGAATAATGCTTGGAAAGGGAGCCCAGCAACATCGGTATGCCCAATGCGCCCAGTCCGTAGAACATGCCCAGAAAGCTGAGACGCGACCCTTTCTCGGATTCTCCCGAGATATCGGATACCAATGCATTGGTTTCTCCGTTGAGGATGCCTCCGCCCAAGCCGATGCCGACGATGGAAGCTTGCAGTAATGGCACACTTTCAAAGAAGGCAAGTCCTTCCATCCCCAGCAGTACGATGATGCAGCTGGGCACCAGCAGGGCTTTATGTCCGAACCGGTCTACGATGGGACCGAAAATCAGGGAACCGGCCAGCATGCCCAGCGGCAGGAAAGTGGCCAGTGAGGTTGTCTGCAACCCGCTCAGATTCAGCTTGGCTATGAGGGATGGCAACACTGCTCCCAATGTAATCATGGAGACTCCGAAGAAACACATCCCGATGCACGCTGCCGTGAATACGAGATTCTTGTGATAACTGTTACTCATACAAGTGATTTTTGATGGCAAGAAACGCTGCTCCTATCAGTCCGGCATTACCGGACAACTGAGAAGGTACAAATTCCACCTGCTTGATGCTGAGCGGCTGCGCCCATTTGCAGGCTTCCTTATAAATGTCATCTATAAAGATACCGGCAGGGCCGAAGACGCCTCCGCCCCAAATTATCTTCTGCGGGTTGAGCAGGCTGACCAGATTTGCGGAAGCCATGCCCCACATCTCGACGGCTTTGTGCAATACGGAGATGGCGATAGGGTCTTTTTCATTATAGGCACTGAACACATCATAGGCCGATATGCGGCAGATGGGTTTCTGGCGCAGTTTCCCTTTGTATGCCTTGTTGGCGCGTACGGCATCGCGTACCCGTGCCCCGATACCATTGCCGGAAGCGTAATATTCGAAACATCCGCATGCGTCATACTCTTCCCGGTAGGGAGGTTGCAGGGCCATCCAGCCGGTGGCGCCGATAATGTCGTTGGCTCCGTGCAACACGTGCCCGTCGATGATGATGCCGGCACCGATACCGGTTCCCACGGCAATGAATATGGCACTGTGACATTCTTTGGCGGCACCTTGCCACATCTCTCCATACATATAGCAGGTACGGTCGCTGTCGATGTATATCTCGATGCCCGGAGGCGTTACACTGCGCAGCTCCTCATAGAGGGGGTAGTTATCCCAGCCCGGTATGTTGGGGGCCCATACCCGGTTGGTTTGGGAGTAAACGATACCGGGGATGCAGACACCTATTCCGTCGATGTGTATACGGCTTCTGCGTGCTACGGTAAGAAGTTTGGCGAGGATATCCGCGGCGAGCTTGCCCACTTCGTGACCGGTTCTTCCTTTCAGGAGCCGTTTGCGGTTAAACATCATGCTTCCGTCCGGAAAGAAAATGGCGCTGGCTATTTTTGTGCCGCCTATGTCCAATGCGATTGTTGCCATGGTGTTATAGTATTTATAGGTTGATTCATTAAGGTTGTATGCAAAGCTATGAATTTATTTCATTCTTGAGGAGTATAAACTGAGGAAATTGTGTGTAAAAAGAGTGTCTAATCACTAAATTGTGTTTAATTTAATTGAGCTTGGATGTACTCTTTCTCAATTAATTAGTTATATATCAGTAGATGAAACATTTTTTAGTGCAGGCGGAAATTCTTTGTTTTATGTTCGTTAACAAATCAAGTGGAAAGTATTCTTGTTTTTGCAGGTTCATCCCACGGAAAAATCCTATATTTGCCACTTACATAAGGAATATGTATGGAAACCAAATCTACGCTCTATAATGAGTTCCCTTTTTTTCTGAAGCGATATTTTCCCTATAAGGTACAGAAAATATCGCTGAATGCCGGTTTTACGTGCCCCAACCGGGATGGAAACAAAGGAGTCGGCGGTTGCACCTATTGCAACAACCAGACCTTCAACCCCGATTATTGCCGTACGGAGAAATCCATTACCCGCCAGCTGGAAGAGGGCAAGCAGTTCTTTGCACACAAATATCCGGAGATGAAGTATCTCGCCTATTTCCAGGCCTATACCAATACGTATGGCGAATTGGAAGACCTGAAGCGGAAATACGAGGAGGCCTTGTCGGCAGACGGAGTGGTGGGCCTGGTTATCGGCACCCGTCCGGACTGTATGCCCGACAGCTTGCTGGACTATCTGGAGGAGATGAACCGGCATACATTCCTCTTAGTGGAGTACGGCATAGAGAGTACCGACGACAAGACACTTTGCCGCATCAACCGCGGGCATACTTTCCATGCCGCCGCCGATGCGGTGGAAAGAACCGCTTCACGCGGAATCCTGACCGGTGGGCATGTCATCCTCGGACTGCCGGGCGAGACGCACGAAAGTATCGTAGCACAAGCCGGTGTATTGTCCCGCCTGCCACTCACTACCTTGAAGATGCACCAGTTGCAACTGATAAGGGGTACCCGCATGGCTCTGGAGTACCGGCAGTATCTTGAAGATTTTCATCTGTTTGATGTGGAGGAATATATCGACCTCGTGATAGACTATATCGAGCATCTGCGGCCGGACTTGGTGCTGGAGCGTTTCGTCTCCCAGTCTCCTAAGGAACTGCTCATTGCACCTGACTGGGGACTGAAAAATTATGAATTTAATCATCGGGTTCAAAAAAGAATGAAAGAACTCGGTGCATATCAGGGAAAGAAGTATGAAATGTGAGAAAAAAGAATTATTTTTGCCGCAACTTTAAATATGGAATCAATCTAAATAAAGAATAATTATGAACCCAAAAACAGTGATAAAAGGAAAAATCCACTACGTGGGAGTGAATGACCGCAATAAGCATTTGTTTGAAGGTATGTGGCCGTTGCCGTATGGGGTTTCCTACAACTCTTACCTGATAGACGACGAAATGGTCGCTTTGGTCGATACGGTAGACATCTGCTACTTCGAGGTGTATCTGCGCAAGATAAAGAGTATCATCGGCGAGCGCCCCATCCAATATCTCATCATCAACCACATGGAACCGGACCATTCGGGTTCTATCCGTCTGATAAAGCAGCATTACCCCGACATCATCATCGTGGGCAACAAGCAGACTTTCGGCATGATAGAGGGCTTTTATGGCGTGACGGGCGAACAGTACATGGTGAAGGACGAGGATTTTCTGGCTTTGGGACATCATAAACTCCGTTTCTATATGACCCCGATGGTGCACTGGCCCGAGACGATGATGACTTTTGACGAAACGGAAGGAGTTCTTTTCGCCGGTGACGGTTTCGGCTGTTTCGGCACGTTGGACGGAGGGTTCCTGGATACCCGCATCAATCTGGACAGATACTGGGATGAGATGGTTCGCTACTATTCTAACATCGTAGGCAAGTACGGCTCTCCGGTGCAGAAGGCGTTGGCTAAGCTGGGCGGTCTGCCCGTTTCCACTATCTGCTCCACGCACGGACCGGTGTGGACGGAAAACATAGCCAAGGTTATCGGCATCTACGACAAGTTGAGCCGTTACGCTGCTGACGAAGGTGTGGTCATTGCTTACGGTTCCATGTACGGCAACACGGAGCAGATGGCGGAAGCCATTGCGGCGGAACTTTCTGCACAAGGCATCAAGAACATCGTGATGCACAATGTGAGCAAGAGCAATCCTTCTTATATCATTGCCGATATCTTCAAGTATCGCGGACTTATCATCGGCAGCCCCACCTACAGCAACCAGATTTATCCTGAGATAGAATCCTTGCTTTCCAAGATTCTGGTACGCGAAGTGAAGGGACGTTATCTGGGATACTTCGGCTCCTTCTGCTGGGCGGGTGCCGCCGTGAAGCGCATGGGCGAGTTTGCCGAAAAGAGCAAGTTCGAGATTGTGGGCGACCCGGTAGAGATGAAGCAGGCCATGAAGGACATTACTTACGAACAATGCGAAAACCTGGCACGTGCCATGGCAGAGCGTTTGAAGAAGGATAGGAAGTAGTTGAAAATTAAGAATTAAAGAATTAAGAATTGAAGTTGAAAATTACCCCTAATTTATTAACCTAATAAAACAATCACAATGAGACTAATCATTCAACCGGATTATCAATCCGTATCAAAGTGGGCGGCACATTATGTGGCTGCCAAGATCAAGGCCGCTCATCCGACACCTGAAAAACCGTTTGTATTGGGATGCCCCACCGGTTCTTCTCCGTTGGGCATGTACAAGGAACTTATCGACCTGAACAAGAAAGGCATCGTGTCTTTCCAGAATGTAGTGACTTTCAATATGGACGAGTATGTAGGTTTGCCCAAGGAACATCCCGAAAGCTACTATTCCTTTATGTGGAACAACTTCTTCAGCCATATAGACATCAAGACGGAGAACACCAATATCCTGAACGGCAACGCTGCCGACCTGGATGCCGAGTGTGCACGCTATGAAGAGAAAATCAAGTCCTACGGCGGCATCGACCTCTTCATGGGCGGTATCGGCCCCGACGGACATATTGCTTTCAACGAGCCAGGTTCTTCCCTTGCGTCACGCACCCGCCAGAAGACATTGACTACCGATACCATCATTGCCAACTCCCGTTTCTTTGACAACGACGTGAACAAGGTTCCCAAGACTGCCCTGACCGTCGGTGTGGGTACTGTGCTTAGCGCCCGCGAAGTAATGATTATCGTAAACGGACACAACAAGGCACGTGCCCTCTATCATGCAGTCGAGGGTCCCGTGATGCAGATGTGGACTATCAGCGCCTTGCAGATGCACGAAAAGGGTATCATCGTTTGTGACGATGCGGCTACCGAAGAATTGAAGGTGGGTACTTACCGCTACTTCAAGGATATTGAGGCGGAGCACCTGGATGCGGAAAGTTTGCTGAAGTAAGCAGATAATAGTACTATATAAAAAAAGCGTAGCTTGTTGAATGATGAACAACAAGTTGCGCTTTCTTTTTGGGGGGGATAAATTCCGGCTACACCTCCTCGCACATCACCATCTCCATCTCCATCCCCCGATATACCACCACAATCTTGTGCAGCGTGGTGTGCTTCACGGCGTCCCGCACCATTTCGCTGTCGGCATACCGGTTGGTTTGGGCGATGCCTGCTTGGCGGAGCTTTTCCACCGCTTCGTCACTCTCTTTTCCTTTGGCATATTTCAGTTCGACGATGTAGCTGTGCTTCATGTCCTTATAGATGTCGGTAAGGGGCATGAGGAAGAGGTCGGTATATCCCTCTTGGGTGTCTTGCTCGGACACGGGGCGATAGAAGCGGTTTGGGGCAGTCATGGCGAGGGTGAAACTATGTACGAAAGATTCTCCTTTCTGCTTGTCCCGTTGGGAGGCATAGCGGTGCAGGCAGTCGGCGATGTAGCCGAAGTAGGGATGTCATTCGCCGAGGTAGGCGAGGCGGGAGGCCAGTTCATCCTTTTGGTAGCTGTCAAAGCTTAAATCGTTTTCGTGGTAAGTGTCCAGCAGGTAGGCAAACAATTGCTCGCGCACCACTTGGTTAGGAATGGTGAGCTTGGTTTTTCCCATGTAGGTTCCACTGACGGTGAGCATCCCGAAGTAGAACAGCAGGCTGACGAAGTTGTCGGGGGCTGTAATCTGTTCGGCGGGAAAGCCCGTTTTCAGGTTCCCCGTCACATAGCCTTGTTGCACGAGGGGCTGGATGACAGAGGCATCGTGCGCAAACTCCTTGTCCTTGCGGATGAGCATACGTAGCTTGTTGTAGTCCACACGGATGTTCTCTTCAATCATGTTGCGAGGCAGATTACCACCGTTTCGGATATAGTTGTCAATGAAATAGAGTACCATGTTAGAGTTGAACATGGATGTCCGTCCGTATGTCTCTTCTGCAAAGCAATAGTTGTCGTACCACGGTTTCATCAGTTCAATCAGTTCATCCACCGTGTGATGGAACTCGCAGGTGGTGGAATAATACGCCAGCATCTCGCGCACGTCCTCTTCCGTGAATCCGGTCAGCTCGTTGAATTCGGGGGAGAGGGAGTAGTTGGTGCCGATGTTGAATCCGCTGGTCAGGTCGTCCATCGTTACGGGGCTTACACCGGTGACGAAACACCGCTTGATGGAGGAGTAGGTACCCGCCTTCACGGTGTCGAAGAAGCTGCGCAGATAGCCCGTACCGTGCGTTTCGCTCTTGTAGCCGTCCAGGCAGGCGGGTTCGGACAGTATCTTGTTGGTGAAGTGGTCGTACTCGTCGATGAAGAGGAAGATTTGCTGACCTGCTTTATAGCACTCCTTGTAGAGGTAGTCCAATTGCTCCACGGCTCCCTGCTTCTCGTTCATCTTCTCCTTGATGTCTTTGGGCAGATACTCGGCATATACGTCACAGAAGAAGTCGAATTCGGTGTTGTAATGCGCGTCGAGCGATTGGCGGTAGCTGTGCAGCTCGGCATTCACTACGGCGAAGTTCAGGTAAATCACGAGGTAGGAGTTTCGCTCCTCCGTGGGATGCTCGCCGATGTAGAGTCCGCCGTACTATTTTTCGAAATTCGCCTTGTCGCGCACGTCATAGTAGTGGTGCAGCATGGAGATGGTGAGACTTTTGCCGAACCGCCGTGGACGGATGTAGAAGAAGTACTTGTTGGCATCCTCTATCATGGGGATAAAACGGGTTTTGTCCACGTAGTAACAATTGTCTTCGCGGACATCGATAAAGTTCATCATTCCGTAGGGAATACGCTTGCGCTTGGGCCTTTCGTACATGGCAATCAGGGTTTTGATTGGCACAAATGTACGAATTTAATTTGATTTTCCCAATTGCTTGCTTCTCTGCTTGACAGTAATTCCGATGCCCTTTTGCAACAACAGCTTCGCAACGAGATGCGCAAGTTCTTCAGTCCTCTCAAGGGATTGGGGCAATATCTCCGTTTTCTCTTCATCACGGGCATCAGCAAGTTCAGCCAGCTGAGCATCTTCAGCGAACTGAATAATCTGAAGAATATCAGTATGCGCGACGATTTCAGTGCACTTTGCGGCATTACCGAGCAAGAACTGCTGACACAGTTGAAACCCGATATTGAGCGGATGGCTGAGGCCAATGACAAGCTGGCTTACCCCAATAATGAGGTACGTTATGGTTTTACGGAGTCCCTGCTTCCTTCATACGTTCATCGTTTTCCCCGTGAAAACACGTTCTACGTCGTCTCTTTCCTTCGCGACTTGATGAAGGGTGATTTGGATAACAAGACCGAAAAGCATTATCAGACCATTTTCTATTTGTTGTTCCGGTTGATGGGGCAATATGTGGAGTCGGAAGTGAAGAGTTCCGTAGGCCGTGCGGATGTGGTGGTGAAGTTGCAGGATGCCGTTTATGTCTTCGAGTTCAAATACGACGGTACCCCGGAAGAGGCGTTGGCGCAGATTGACAGCAAGCAGTATGCCATCCCTTACCGGGCAGACGGCAGGCGTGTGGTAAAAATTGGCGTGAATTTTGACAGTTCCACGCGGACGATTGGCGGGTGGAAAATAGCTAAAGCAGATTAGAAGAAGAAACTGTTTTGATTTTATATCCTTCTTTCTCAAGTCATTTTCCTTTTTTCTTTATATTATTGTTTAACTTTGGCGCTATTAAGCGGATGCCTCTTCGAGTGCATGGGTAGAAATGAATAAGCAACAGAAAGGAAGGAGTAGATGAAACGCTATAAGAAGATTCTTATGATATGGATATGTGCCATTGTAGTGGTGGCAGTGTCTGTGATAGTAGCATTATATGATAATGCCAACCAGGGACAAGACGTGGCTAAGGAGGTTGCTGTAGAAACTCTGCGGAAGGTTGCGGAACGGGTCGTGAATCGGGAATTTGATGGGCTGGGGATGTTCTATGCATTTGGGTCTGATAGTGGTAAGAAGCATACCAAAAGGAAAGCGATATCAGAAAATGGTGAATTTGAAGTGATAATAGATTCATTGAAAGAGGCACAAGGACTATTCCCGTTGGATCTCGTAGGGTTTAAAGCCGATATGTTGAATTATTATGGAAAATTTCCATTGGAAGAGATTTGTCTTGAGTGGAAAGCTGAGATGAATGATAGGTATGGCGGAGCCATGTGTGCTCTTTTTCTGAAGGTTAATCCGATGGGAAAGGGCATTGTGCAAGAATTATCTACTGGAGATGAAACTATAATTGCTTCACAGAATGATTTAGGCACTTACTATTTGGACGGTATGTACACAATGAGGTTGACAGCTTATATGTTGCCTGATTTTGGGCACTGTGTGGATTGGGCAGACCATGTGCTGCAGATACTATCCTGCATTTTGTGCATTCTGCTATTGGGACTGGCGGTTTATATAGGAGGGCAACAGTATAGAAAGAGAAAAACGGCTGATACGTTGACAAAGAGCACTTACCGGTTCGGGAAGTATATATTTGATTCCGTCAACCATACACTGACTTATGAAGGTGAAAAAGTATCTTGTACGCCACAAGCCGCGAAGTTATTACTTGGTTTTGCCAAGTCGCCCGAACTTTTCCTGACGAACGATGAAATAGCGGAAATTTGCGGTTGGCCATTGAGTGATTTGAATTTAGGCAGCCGCCGCAGAAAAGCAATAAGCTTATTGGGTAAACTCTTTGAGGCGGACGATTCCGTTCAGATTCTTCTTCTGCTGGAAAGGAAGGGGTATCAAATTGTTATCTCCAAGTAGATGAAATGTTAACCCATATTGGTGTGTTGGGTGTGAACTTTTTTTCACGTCCCAACTTTGGGCGTTTTCCGAATAAAGACTGGCAAAAGCCAAAATAATCCTTTTATCTTTGCTTGTGTAACAAAAAACAAAAACACTATGAAAAGCAAGGTGAAGTTATTAGGAGCTTTGGCAATTAGTGCCATTTCGGTTTTAAGCTATGTTCAAATTAGTCATTCGGAAAAGCTAGATGATTTGCTATTGGAAAATATAGAGGCATTGGCTGCTGGTGAGAGTGGGGATGATAGCAAATGTTTTGGGAGTGGTTCAATAGTTTGTCCTTTAACAAATCAAGGAGTAGCTCATGTGCAAATTTATTATAGCCTGCCTCATTAGCCTATCCGCACTATCCTTTTCCTCTTGTACGCAGAAAAAAGTAGCAACTTCTGTCGCTTACATGGATTTTCCGCAAACAATCGAGCTGAAAGCGAGGGTGCAGCCATTGGACACCGCTTTGTTCCGTTATCCGTTCCGCGTTCGGGTGCAGGGTGATAAGGCTGTGGTAATGGATTTGCATGGCACGGACTACTTTTGCCATGTTTTCCACTATCCGGGTTTCCGCTATTTTGCTTCGTTCGGCAAGCGGGGCGAGGCTCCCGAAGAGATGCTTTCTGCTGAAAATATCCGATGGCATGGTCAATCTCTGTGGGGACTTGATGCTGGTAAGTCCGTATTAACCAAGTATGATTTTACTTCGTCGGGTTGCTCAATCGTTCCTCAGAAAGTGATAAATATGGATGCTGACATGCTTCGCGTTTTAGACTTTGTGATGGTTGACGACTTTACCTTCATTGTTCCGGACGGATCTGGCAGTAGCCGCTTTTGCTGGGTAAACTATCAAGGGAAATTATTGCGCAGAACCGGTCAAATACCGTCAGCCAACGCGGAGGCTTTACAGAATGCCCGTCCTGCATTGGCTCAGGCATGGCGTAGCTTCATCGACTATAATCCCCGAAATGGAGTGCTGGCAGCAGTTACCCAGTTGGGCGAAGTACTTGAAGTCTTTAATTTGAAAGATAGTACGCATGTGGTACGCATTGGTCCGCACGGTGAACCGGAGTTTAAGATTTCTCAGGGTTATGGTATTCCTACGGGTATCATGGGATTTAGCGATGTCCAAGTGACAGACAGTGCTATCTATGCGGTTTTTCATGGGCGCTCTTTTAAGGAAATTGCGCAAAATGTACAGCAAGGTGTCTATTTGCCGGATGGAGGACGGTATATCTATGTTTTTAGTCTGACCGGCGAACCTCTCTGCAGGTATGTGTTAGACCATTATGTTTATGGCATATCGGTAGATGAACAAAAAGGAATAATCTTGGCAACGGATGTGAATAAAGATGATCCGATAATAGAGTATAGTATGAAATAAAGTAAACTATAATATGGATGGAGAGGAACGGACGGTTCACGTTTTGTTGGTGCATCTCGTACCGCCCGTTCCGTAACCCACCAAGAAAGGAGGTCGAGGCAAAGATAGTAATTTGAATTGAAACAGAGTGTGTTTTCTGCTATTTCGATAGATATGGTAAGAAATGAATTCTCCAAGATTTTTATATCTTGATTCTGGTACGCAAGCATTATGCTTGTGGTAAATGATAAAAAAGAATAATCTTATACTAATAAAATTGAAGAATAGTATGAAGAAAATGATTAAGATAGCTTTTGTTGCAGCATTTGTAGCGATTGCAGGATATGGTGTTTATACAAATCAGAAATCGGAGACATTGTCTGATTTAACATTGGCTAATGTGGAAGCATTGGCTGGTGGTGAAAGTGGAGGGTATTATTGCTGCAGTCCATATAGTTACGAGTGTTATCGCATTGTAGGTGGTGGTATTGTGCATGGACTGAGACTTCCTTTGCCTTGTTAATAGAATAAAAACAAGTTCGATTAGAGAAATATATTTTCCTATAATTTCTCTTCTAAATCTACTAGTTAGATACTGATTTTATAGTATATATTCTTTTGAAATTAGAACTATAGTAGAGGATTTGTCTGGAATCTAATCCCATGTCATTCATGATGCTACAATACAATAAGTATGCTTTGAGCCTTTTTGGGGGTCTCTAACTTAGTTGGGGATATATACAAAATCTTGAAGAATAATTATACTTTAGTTAAATGATGGCATGGGGTTGAAAATTCAGACACTAATATATTAAAAATAAACTATATGAATAAAATGAATAGATTCTTTTGGGGAGTATTGTACATCGTGTTTTTAAGTGCTTGCAATAATAAACCACCTCAAACAATTGGGGAATTATTTCCTGAAACGTTTTCCTTGAATCAAAGAAAAGAATGTCTAATCAGTGAAGATTCCTTAGGTCGTGTAGAAGGTATTGCATGTGACGAGGAAAATCTGGTTGTTTTTGATACACGTTCCAATCAATGTTTTACATTGTTCGATCAACAGTCGGGTAGACAGATTGGTCGTTTTGGAAATATAGGGCAGGGTCCTTTGGAAATAATGTTTGGTAGTAGTGGCTATTTAGAAAAAAAGTGTCTAGTGACATATAATGACCAAAGTAGAATAGTGATGAAATATAGCCTTGATTCTTTGCGGAGTGGTGTGGTTGATGGTGCTCCTACACGTCTGACGAAGCATAAAATATCGAATGCTCTAATATCGAGGCTTATTACTATTAATGATTCTATTTTTGTAGTAGGAGGAATGTATGAAGCGCGTTATCAGCATTTAATATTTGATGCAAACAATCGTGTGTTAGATTATGGTATAGATGTTTATAATGCTGCTGATAGTAGTTTCAATGCTATAACTAGATATCTTTCCAATCAAGGATGTATGGCAAAGCATCCGTATAAAAATGAGTTTGCCTATTCTGTTAATTTTTCGTCTAACTTGGATTTCTTTGAAATAGTTGATAATAAAATTAAACTTAAAAAAACGATGCGTTTAGGGAATCCTATATGTGAATCTGTAGTAGAGGATGGTGGGCAATTGTTTAGTACACGTCTAACCAAAGAAAGTATTCATGGTTTTATTGAAGTGTGCCCAACACCTAAGTATCTGTATGCTTTATATTCGGCTGGGAAAATATATGAAGTTCAAAGAAAATCGAAAACTGTATTTGTCTTTGATTGGGATGGTAATCCCATAAAAGAACTTCTACTTGATATGGATGTGTTTCATATTGCAGTTAATGAAAAAGATAAAAAGATGTTTGCTGTTGTAAAAAATGAAGAGGGTGGGTTTAATATTATATGTTATGTATTATAAATCTTTCAATGGTGTATGAACTGAAAAAATAAATTTCCATAGAGATGAAAAAAGGGTTTGTATTTACAATGTATATTATGGTATTACTGATTCTGTTCTCCTCTTGTCAGAACAAAACAAAGAATCATGTTATACAATTAGTGAGAGAGTGGGAAGGAAAAGAAATACAATTCCCTCCTAATTCTGTGTTTACTATTCAAGGGAAAGACACTATAAAGCATTCAGGAGATAACTGTGATTACAAAATAGTAACTTATATTGATTCTATAGGTTGCACGAGCTGTAAATTGCAGTTGCAAAATTGGAAAGATTTTATACTTAAGATGGATTCTCTAAACCATGATAAAGTATCATTCCTTTTTTACTTTTATCCTAAAGATAAGTCTGAACTACGTTTTATATTTCAACGTGACAGTTTTGAGTATCCGATTTGTTTGGATGAGAATGATAGTTTTAATAAGCTAAATCATTTTCCTTCAGATATGACTTTTCAAACTTTTCTATTGAATCGGAATAATAAAGTACTTGCTATCGGTAATCCTATTCATAATCCTAAAATAAGAGAGTTGTATGTTAAGATAATTCGAGGTGAGAGTATAGCAATAGAGAATGAAAGTAAGGATATTAAAACAGAAGTTGCCACGGACAAAGTTTCCATCTTGTTAGGTGTTTTTGATTGGCAGAAAGAACAAAAGGCAATTTTTACTTTGAAGAATATCGGAGATAACCCATTGGTTATACAAGATGTTGCTACTTCTTGTGGTTGTACTACCGTAGCTTATTCAAAGGAACCGGCATTACCGGGTAAGGAAATAGATTTGGAAGTGGTTTATAAAGCTGAACATCCGGAGCACTTTGACAAGACGATAACGGTATATTGCAATGCAGAAACTTCTCCGTTGGTATTGAAGATTAGCGGGGATGCAAAATAACTGATTGATGGGATGAAGGAGCGGCTGCAATTGAAAAAATGGTTGAATGGAATAACAAACGTATTATTCTGTCTGTGCCTGCTTGTTGTGATACTGATAGTATTGCAGGTGTTTGTGGTGACCTCCTTCAAGATACCGTCGGACTCGATGGAACCGTCGTTGCTGGCGGGTGATTGTATTCTGGTGGATAAATGTTCGGGTGGAGCACGCCTATTCAATGTGCTTGATGCCGTGGAGAAAAAGGAGGTGAAGATACAACGTATGTCCGGATGGAGAAATTATCAGCGGAATGATGTGTTGGTGTTCAATTTTCCTTATCCGGGCAGGTGGGACAGCATTGCGCTGGACGTGATGTTGTATTACGTGAAGCGCTGTATCGCCGTGCCGGGTGATACGTTGGAGATAAGGAATACACATTATCGTGTGTCCGGATTTGATGGTATCGCAGGAAATGTGCAGGCGCAGGAGGAATTAGGTAAATTGATATCTTCGGGCATGACGGAGGAGCGGGGCCTTGTTCTTAAGAGCTTTCCCGATGGTGGCTGTAATGGGTGGACTATCAGCGAGTTTGGGCCTCTTTATATACCGGCCAAAGGCAGCGTGGTAGGAATGAATCCGGAAACACGGTTGCTGTATCGGAACGTGATAGAGTGGGAACAGAAAAAGAAACTGACATTGCATGGAGATTCGGTTCTGCTGGGGGACAGTGTGATACACAATTACCGCTTCTGTGAGAACTATTATTTCGTTTCGGGTGACAAGATGGTGAATTCAAAAGATTCCCGCTACTGGGGATTACTGCCGGAACCATTTATAGTGGGAAGGGCATGGCTGGTATGGAAGTCCGTCAGCCCGAATACTGGAAAAATGAGATGGAAACGTATCTTTAAAAGAATAGACTAAGATGAAAGTTCTGTTTAAATTGCTCTGGATATTATTGATTGCCGGGATATTGGAGGCTTGCAATGCTTCCGGCAGATTGGAGTACGCACTGGAGTGTGCTGCAACCAACAAAGGCGAACTGGAAAAGGTACTGGAACATTATAAAGATGAGCCTGAAAAATATAAAGCCGCTTGTTTCTTGATAGAAAATATGCCTTATCACTATGCCCTTGAAGGTGAAGAACTGGATTCTTTGAAAACAGTGCTGGCTTCGGCAGATGCTTATGGGGTGATGCTGAAGGATACTGCCGTACCGGATTGGGATTATTATACCCCTTCCGGATTGCAGAGAAAACCGGATGTACTGAATATAAGGGCTGAATTCTTGATAAATAACATTGATTTGGCTTTTGATGGTTGGAAAAAGCGTCCGTGGAATGCTTCCCTTTCTTTTGCAGATTTCTGTGAATGGCTGCTTCCCTATCGTATCGGAAATGAGACTCCGGACAACTGGCGGCAGATATACCATGACCGTTATTCCTTTTTGCTGGACGAGGTTTATACGGGTATCGATGTAGTGGAGGCGATTAGCGTAGTTTGGGAGTATTTGCAGAAGGAAGACCCTTACCGGTTTACATGGGTCTTTAACTATCCGCATTTGGGAGGAGAGTACCTGCTGCATAATCGTATCGGCAAGTGTCAGGATGCTTGTGATTTTATGATTTATGTGATGCGGGCCATCGGCGTCCCGGTAGCCTATGATTTCTATACTTTCAATGCGGAAACACGGAAAGGGCATGTGTGGAATGTGGTGAGGGATGTAACGGGTGTCTGCCTTCCTTTTACTTTCCCTTCCCGGAAGCCGGAACGGGGAAGTTTCTATATTGACAGTCGGCGCCCGAGCGTGGTTTACCGCCGGTGTTTTGGCAGACAATGGGACATGGATGGCGATTTTATGCGGAACCGGTCCGTACCGGCTGCTTTTAAGGATGTGTTTGCAAGAAAAGTGTCGGATAATTATTTTGATTCGAATCTGGAACTGCCGGTAGAAGGGATGGACGGGAATTATGTTTATGTGGGGTTGTTCAGTGCTTATGGGTGGCGGGGAATAGATTTTACTAAGGTAGAAAGTGGAAAAGCGCTTTTCAGGAATTTGGCTTCGAGGCAGGTTTATATATTGTTGGCATTCGCAAACGGGCAGTATCGCCCTATTGGAAATCCTTTTTATTTTGATGGCAAGGATATACATCCTTATGTTGCAGATACCTCCAAGTGCTATTCTGCTGAATTGTATCGGAAATACCCTCTTTCGGAACGTATCAGGAACTATATGGGAGGGATAAAAGACGGGCATTTTGAGGCGGCTTGTGATAAGGATTTTAAAAATGCGGAGTTGTTGTGTACTGTGAAAGATACGCCCGGTATCAATTATAATCACGTTATTCTTGAGAAACCGGTAAGGGGTCGCTATGCCCGTTTTTGTTCTTCGGCAGAGGGATATGCGGAAGTTGCCGAAATGCATTTTTATAAAGGAGAGGAAGAGATTGTCCCTATAGACAGTTGGGGAGATGCTCCAGCCACAGCAAATACTTTTGCCTATCAGGTCTATGATAATGAACCGTTGTCGTATTTCATTTCATCAAAACCCGGTGCAAGTGTAACGGTGGATTTTGGAAAGGTTGTTACTATAGACAATTTTATGTATATGCCCCGTAACGATGATAACTTTGTCAGGATAGGGGATTATTATGAACTCTTCTATTGGGGAGAGGGCTGTTGGAACTCATTGGGGAAGAAAATGGCAGAAAAACCTTTTCTACCATATGACGGGATACCATCGGGAGCTTTGCTCTATTTGCATGACAGTACCCGTGGAGAAGAAGAACTGATATTTCATATGGAAGATGGTAAGCAGGTATTTGTATCGGATTGTAAGGATTGATTGGATTGTCTTTCAGATTGGAATAGAAAAAAATGGAATAGTGATATGAAACATTGGTGTGTATGGGTATGGTTTACAGCAGGTCTGTTTATGGCTTGTTCTTCGGAAAATCAGTGGTTGGACACAGCTTTGAATCTTGCCGGTGATAACCGTGCGGAGTTGCAAAAGGTACTGGACCGTTACAAGGAAGAGGACGGTGACAAATATCGTGCTGCTTGTTTTCTGATAGAGAATATGCCTTTTCATGGTGCTTACGAGGGAAAGGCCTTGGAGAATTACAGGAAGTATTTCAGTGAATACGTTTCATTTCCTTATTCCAGGCATGTGCAAGAGTTGATTGATTCCTTGAAAAGAGCAGATGGAGAATTTTCTATAAATCAATTGACTTATAAGAGGGACATTATGACGGTGGATTCCGCTTTTTTGGTCAATCATATAGAATGGGCATTCAAAGTCTGGCGGGAGCAACCTTGGGGAAAGCATGTTGATTTTGATACTTTCTGCGAATATATATTGCCTTATAGAATAGGGGATGAGCCGCTTTCTCTCTGGCGCAAAGAAATTTATGAGTGCTATAGCCCGATTTTGGATGAATTCAGGAAGACAGATGAGGCTGATAATCCTAAGGTTGCCGCCCAGTTGTTGATGGATACGTTGCGGAAAGCGAACTACCGGAATACGGCTCTTTTTCCGGTGGGGCCTCATTTGGGACCGGATGTACTGAAATGGCATACGGGCAGTTGCCGAGAGTTTACGGATGCCATGATATATGTGTTGCGGGCATTGGGCATTCCGTGCGGAGTAGATAGGGTGATGGTATTAGGAGACAACAATGCCTCTCATTTCTGGAATTTTGTTTTGGATAAGGAAGGAAAGACATACATTGCAAATCTTCCTTATGAAGAAGTATGGAGCAAAGCGGAAGAATATAGCATTTCGAGGGGAAAAATGTACCGGGCAACCTATAGTATTGATAAGGAGGCGGTACGGAAACTGGGGAAATATTCCGATGTTTACCCGGCATTCCGACGTCCGTTCTTCCGCGATGTCACTGCACTTTATACCGGTAGCAGGAATTGGACTGTAGCTCTTCCGGATTCTTTGCTTTCCGGACAGTTTCGTGAGGGGGATATGGTGTATTTGTGCCTTGCCAACAGACTACAATGGCAACCTATAGGATATACTTTCTTTAAAAAGCGGGAGGCTCGTTTTGAGGATGTGGGAGGCGGGGCGGTCTTTACGCTGGCTGCCTGGAACGGAAAGGAATACGCTGCAGTATCTTCTCCTTTTCTTCTGGAGCGTGAAACCGGAAAGATACGGTTCATTGTTCCGGAAGCTGAAAAGCAGGAATTGGTCTTGTATAGGAAGTGCCATCTTACTTTGAGTGTTCTTTTCAATGACCGGATGATTGGGGGAGTAGTGGAAGGAAGCGACCGGGCAGACTTTGGAAGTCCCCATCGTGTGGAGAAGGTGGTGTATACTCCTCGTAATGAGGTGAATTTTATTTATAAAGGTAATTTGTATGAATTGTTTTATTGGGGTGGAGGAAAATGGAATTCTGTCGGGCGGCAAATGGCTGTGTCAGATTCTATTGTCTATTCAGGGTTTCAAGGTGCTTTATTTTATCTGAAGAATCACACAGCCGGTAAAGATGAACGGATTTTTGAATATAAAGACGGGAAACAAATCTTTTGGTGAATTATAGAATACTATTGAATATTTGATAGATAGAATGAATAATGTACGTAATCTATTGACTGGAAGTTTGGTCTACATTGCTTGTATAGTTTTATTGTCTTTGGCATGTAACGTTTCTTCCGGACTTCCTGTAGCTGATGTTATAGGGCAATGGCTCTATTTCGATAAAAGTGCATTGGTAGTTGCAGGATGTCTGTTGATGGCTGGATTGATGATGGAAAAAAGGTATTTTCTTTTTATACCGGTTTCGTGGGTATTGGTAATGCTGGGGGGCATTGAGGCTGTTTGGGGATTGAGGCAGCTTTATGGTTATGCTGTGTCCAACCATTCCTTGTATGTATTGACAGGTTCTTTCTTCAATCCGGGGCCTTATTCCGGCTATTTGGCCATGATACTTCCGGTCTGTCTGCATCAATGGCTGACCAAGAGGGGGGAGATTCTCTGCTCTGACCGGAATGACGGGAAAGGATGGAAAAAGGTGATGGATAAAGTTGGAGCTATGGTTGCCGGTGGCGTGATGCTGCTTATCTTTTGTGTGCTTCCGGCAGGAATGAGCCGTTCGGCATGGTTGGCGGCAGGAGTTTCCTGTCTGTGTGTATATGCTTGGCATATGGATTGGACGGATAAGTTCAGATTATTATGGCAGCAGCAAAGGCAGCGTGTGGTGATGGTAGTGGTCGGTGGATTCTGTGTCTTGCTATTGGCGGGCTATTTACTGTTTGTCTTGAAACCCGATTCTGCACGTGGCCGTCTTTTCATGTGGAAGATAACTTGTCGTGCCATTGCAGAAAAGCCGTTGACCGGATATGGGATTCATAATTTCGCAGCAGCCTATGGAAATGCGCAGGAAACTTATTTTGCAGCAGGTGATTATGAACCGTGGGAGGAACGTGTGGCGGGAAGTCCAGAATATGCATTCAATGAATATCTGCAGGCTGCGGTCGAACTGGGCATTCCTTTGGCTGTATGTCTATTGGTTGTGGTCGTGCTGTGTTTGTATAGGGGAGTCCGTAAAGGACGTTATGGTATCTGTGGGGCTATTCTTTCTTTGATGATATTCTCTTTTTCCTCCTATCCGCTACAACTTCCGGTATTTATCGTTACATTTGGAGGATTGCTTGTAGCGTGCTTGTTCGGTGCCGACCGTTGGCAATGGTTGGGGGTGGCTGTATTAGTAGGCATCATTGGCGGTTTTCGCCTGAAGAATGACTTGCGAGTGGAGCAGGCTTGCCGGGAGTGGATGAATGCGCGTGTGTTGTATAGTGCAGGTGCGTATCAATCGGCAGAGAAAGAGTACGGGCGCCTTTATCCTCTGTTGAGGGACCGGGCATCTTTCTTGTTCGAATATGGGCATGGATTGCACAAGCAGCAGCAGTTCGGTAAATCCAACCGTATTTTGAAAGAAGCTTTACTGCGTAGTTGTGACCCCATGATACTGAATGTGATAGGCAAGAACTATCAGCAGATGGGTGACTGCTTATCAGCGGAAGACTGGTTTATCCGTTCCACCCATCGTTTGCCGGGGCGTATTTACCCCTATTATCTGCTTGCGAAGCTTTATGCGGAACCAGGATTCAGACAACCGGACAAGTTTGAAAAAATGAAGCGGATGGTATTGACGAAAGAGCCGAAAGTGCATTCTACGGCAATACGACAGATGAGGGAAGAAATAAAAAAGATTCAGCTTATTTTTGTCCATATCAAAAAAAATGAATAAAAACGGAAAGTGTTAATAATGAGCGAACTAATTGCTAAAGTGCTATGAAAAAAGTGTCCACATGCAAATATCGGTTCGTTTTTTTGAAACGATTAATTTTATCAATTTATAATTGAGTATGAATATGAAGACACAGAACTATCGATACCTGCTATGCATGGCCGTTGCCCTGCTTGCCGCCTGCTCCGATGCCGGAAAGGGAAAAGAGTCCGAGGAAGGGGTGGCAACCGTCCTGCCAAGTGAAAGCAATGAAGTGACCGTGAAAGTCCTGAAGCGGGCGACCTTTGAGCATGAACTGGTGAGCAACGGAAAAGTTACCGCCGGTGCCATGGCGGATTTGCGTTTTGAGACCACCGGTGTAGTGGCACACATCTACGTGAAGAACGGTGACCCGGTGCGCAAAGGGCAGAAACTTGCCGAACTGGATAAGTTCCGCCTGAAGAACAAGACCGCGCAGGCCAAGGATGCCTTGGAAAAAGCGGAACTTGAGTTGCAGGATGTATTGATAGGGCAAGGCTATCCGGTGGGGGATGCCTCCAAAGTACCTGCTGACATCATGAAGCTGGCCCGCGTGAGGAGCGGTTACGACCAGAGCCTCGCCCAGTATGAGTTTGCCGCGTATGAAGAGGAACACGCCACGCTGGTTGCGCCTTTTGACGGGGTAGTGGCGAACCTGTTCTCCAAACCGTTCAACGAGGCAAGTACCTCGGAAGCCTTCTGCTCCATTATCGGTACTCAAGGTATGGAGGTGGACTTCACGGTGCTGGAAAGCGAACTGCCGTTGATAAAGAGTGGCGACAAGGTGATTGTTACCCCTTATTCGGATGCCGGCTTTAGGCAGGAGGGGCGCATCACCCAAATCAATCCTCTGGTGGATGACAAGGGGATGGTTAAGGTGAAGGCTGCCGTCAATGGCAAGGGACGGCTGTTCAGTGGGATGAACGTGAGGGTGAACGTGCACCGCTCTCTGGGCGGACAGCTTGTAATCCCGAAGAGTGCCGTGGTGTTGCGTTCGGGCAAGCAGGTGGTGTTTACCCTGAAAGACGGAAAGGCGCAGTGGAACTATGTGCAGACCGGTCTGGAGAATGCGGAAAGCTATAGTATGGCCGACGATGCCCTGAAAGAAGGCGATACGGTCATTGTGACGGGAAATGTGAATCTGGCACATGAAGCATCGGTGAAGGTGGTTGATAGATAATGAGTGATAAGTGGTAATTCAAAATTCATAGTTCAATTGATAAAGTTTTTGATACAGCGGCCTATTGCCGTACTGATGGCATTTACAGCATGCTTCATTGTCGGGCTGGTGACTTACTTCACCTTGCCGGTATCCTTGCTGCCCGATATTGCCATCCCGGAAATTACAGTGCAGGTGTCGGCGCAGAATACCTCGGCGCGTGAATTAGAGAATACGGTGGTGAAACCTCTGCGGCAGCAGCTCATCCAGGTGGCGAAACTGAAGGACATGGACAGCGAGACGCGCGATGGTGCAGGCATCATCCGCCTGGGCTTCGACTTCGGTACGAATACCGACCTTGCCTTCATAGAAGTGAACGAGAAGATTGACGCCGCCATGAACTATCTGCCCAGGGATGCCGAACGCCCGAAGGTGATAAAGGCAAGTGCGACGGACATTCCTGTCTTCTACCTCAATCTGACCCTAAAAAACGACAGTGCATACGGTAAGGTGGACGAACGCGCGTTTCTTGATTTGTGCGAGTTTGCCGAAAATGTCATAAAGCGTCGCATCGAGCAGTTGGCGGAAGTGGCAATGGTGGATGTCACGGGTTTGGTCGAACGCCAGTTACAGATTGTGCCCGACCCGGATAAGCTTGCTGTGTTGGGGCTCTCCATTGAAGACATAGAAAACGTGCTGGCGCAAAACAACGTGGAGCCGGGCAGCATGACTGTGCGCGACGGCTACTACGAATACAACATTAAGTTCTCCACCCTGCTGCGGACAGAGGAGGACGTGAAGAGCATCCTGCTGCGAAAGGAAGGACGTATCATCCGCTTGGGAGACTTCTGCCGGGTAGAGATTGTTCCTGCCAAGGAGAAAGGTGTCTCCATGAGCAATGGCAAGCGTGCCGTTACCCTTGCCGTCATCAAGCAGGCGGACGAGAATATGGAAGACATGAAGCTTGCCATCAACAGCACGATGGACTACTTCAAGAAAGTATATCCCGACATTGATTTTAGCATCAGCCGTAACCAGACGGAGTTGCTGGACTATACCATCTCCAATCTGCAGCAGAACTTGTCGTTGGGTTTCCTGTTCATCTGCATTGTGGCGGTACTCTTCTTGGGTGACATCAAATCACCGTTCATCATCGGGTTGAGTATGGTGGTATCTATTGTCATCTGCTTCCTGTTCTTCTACTTGTTCAAGATGTCACTCAATATCATTTCTTTGTCGGGATTAATCCTGGCGTTGGGTATGATGATTGACAGCAGCATCATTGTGACGGAGAACATTTCGCAGTATCGCGAACGGGGCTATTCGTTGCGGCGGGCTTGCGTGACGGGAACGAGTGAGGTGATTACGCCCATGCTGAGTTCGTCGCTGACCACTATTGCCGTATTTGTGCCGCTGATATTCATGAGCGGCATTGCAGGGGCGTTGTTCTACGACCAGGCATTCTCTGTTACGGTGGGGTTGCTGGTTTCCTACTTCACGGGTATCATGCTGCTGCCGGTCCTCTATATGCTGGTCTACCGGACAGGGTTGCGCGGCAGGTTGTGGTTCTCCCGCATCCGCATCAACAATCCGTTGAAGGAACATACGCTGGACCGTTTTTATGATGCGGGCATCGACTGGGTATTTTCCCATAAGACGGTAAGTATCATATTCTGTGTGGTTTCTATTCCTCTTTGTGTCTTTCTGTTCTATTCCATAGCCAAGGAGCGTATGCCGCAGATAGACCAGAATGAACTGATAGTCCACGTGGAATGGAACGAAAACATACATGTGGACGAGAACCGGCATCGTGTGAATGTGCTGTTCGGACAGTTGCTGGACGAGACTGTGGAACAGACGGCTGCCATAGGCCAGCAGGACTATCTGCTGAACCGTGAGCAGGCTCTCTCTTCTTCGGAGGCAGAATTGTATTTCAAGACTTCCTCGCCTGACGGGATTGCTCCCTTGCAGAAGCAGGCGGGCGAGTGGCTGACACGGGAATATCCGTTGGCGACAGTCTCCTTTTCTCCACCCGAAACCGTGTTCGAGAAGCTTTTCGTGACCGGGGAGGCCGATGTGGTGGCGGAACTTTATGCCCGCAATAAGGAGAAGGCGCCGGCGGCGGAAGAATTGCGCGGACTGGAACAACAGTTTGCGGAGCTTACGGGGACAGCGCCCGTAGGTATCGCTTTCGAGAACCAGCTTGACATAAGCATCCTGCAGGAAAAGCTGTTGCTCTATGACGTTTCGTATGACGAGCTTTACCGTACGCTGCGGACAGCGTTCAAGGAGAACAGCGTAGCTATGCTCCATTCCTACCAGCAATACCTGCCTATCAGCATTGTGGGCGAGGAGCGGACAGTGAATGAGGTGCTGCAGCAGACATTGATACAGACCCGTCCGGACAGTAAGGGCGAAGTGGAGTATATTCCGCTTCGGGAGCTGGTAAAGGTGCGTCCGGCTGAGGACTTGAAAACGATTACGGCAGGACGCAACGGTGAATATATACCGTTCCGTTTCTATGAAGTGGACGATGCTCCGGAGTTGATGGAAAAGGTGAAGCGGGAGGCAGATGCCACGGGTGACTGGGATACGGCCTTCTCCGGCAGTTTCTTCTCCAACCGCCAGATGCTGGACGAGTTGGTGGTGATTCTTTTCATCTCTATCCTGCTGATGTATTTCATTCTTGCCGCCCAGTTCGAAAGCTTCGTGCAGCCGCTCATCGTGCTGCTGGAAATTCCGATAGATGTGGCGTTTGCCCTGCTTCTGTTGTGGATATGCGGGCATACCCTGAACCTGATGTCTGCCATCGGACTGATAGTGACGTGCGGTATCATCATCAACGACTCCATCCTAAAGCTGGATGCCATTAATGAATTACGGAGGGCTGGTATGCCGTTGCTCGAGGCCATCCACGAGGCGGGGCGCAGAAGGCTCCGGCCCATCATCATGACATCGCTCACCACCATTTTCGCCATGGTTCCGCTGCTGTTCTCGTTCGACATGGGCTCGGAGCTGCAGAAGCCGCTTTCCATAGCGATGATTGGGGCGATGTTCGTGGGGACACTGGTCAGTCTGTTCATCATCCCGTTGATATATTGGTTTATTTATAGAAAAGAAAGAGCATGAAGAAATCAAGTCTTATACTTTTGTTCAGTCTGGGAGCCCTTTCCGCTTTTGCCCAACAGCGGATAACGCTCGATTTGCAGCAGACCATTGCCCTGGCGAATGACAGTTCGCTGGAAGCCTTCCGCACCAAGAACATGTATCTGGCCGGTTATTGGGAATACCGCACCTATAAGGCAAACCGCCTTCCCAGCCTGACGCTGAACATGACTCCGGCACAGTACAACCGTGATATCACCAAGCGTTACGACTCCGAACAGGACCTTGACATCTATCGCAGCCAGCAATCCTTCTATGCATACGGCAATCTTGCCGTCAGACAGAATTTCGACTTGACGGGCGGTACGTTCTATCTGGATACGGAGCTGGGCTATATGCGGAGCTTCGGTGGAAACAAGTATACCCAGTTCACCAGTGTTCCGGTTCGTTTGGGCTACTCGCAGAGTCTGGTCGGTTACAATCCTTTCCGTTGGGAACGCAGGATTGAGCCGCTGAAGTACGAAAAGGTGAAGAAGGAGTATATTTACAATGCAGAGCGAGTATCCGAGCAGGCCACTACCTATTTCTTTGCGCTTGCCATGGCACAGGCGGAATATGACTTGGCCAAGGACAATGCCGTCTCCACCGATACCCTCTACCGCATCGGCATGCAGCGCTTGAAAATAGCCGCCATCAGCCGTGCCGACCTGCTGACGCTGAAACTCGACGTGGTGAATGCCCGCAATACTTTGCAGAATGCCGCCAGTGCCTTGAAGCGCGCCATGTTTTCGTTGGCGTCTTTCCTGAATATGGAGAAGAACACGGATATCAGGGTGTCGCTTCCGGGACGTCCGAGGGCGCTGACCATACCGGTTGATGAGGCTTTGCTGGCCGCTCAAGCCAACAATCCGGAATTTCTGGGGCTTCGTCAGGAAGTGCTGGAAGCCGAGCAGACAGTAGACAAGACGAAGAAGGAATCGCGCTTCAACGCCAGCATCAACGCCAGCGTCGGCTTCAACCAGGTGGCAGAGAAATTCGGTGAAGCATACAGGCATCCCATGCAGCAGGAGATGGTGTCGGTCAGTGTCTCCATTCCACTGGTGGATTGGGGCGTGAGGAAAGGCAAATACAACATGGCGAGGAACAATCTGAACGTGGTGAAGACTTCTGCCCGGCAGAGTGAAATCAGCATTGAGGAGGAGGTTATCATGACCGTCAGCGACTTCAACGTCCAGCAAGCCCTCGTCGCCAGTGCCGAAGAGGCCCTCGACCTTGCCATCCTGGCGTATAACGAAACCCGCCAGCGCTTCATTATCGGCAAGGCAGACATCAACAGCCTGACCCTCTCGCTGAACCGCCAGCAGGAAGCGCAACGCAATTACATCTCCGCCTTGCAGGACTACTGGCTGAATTATTACAAGATACGGAAACTGACGTTGCACGACTTTGCCAGCGGATTTTCGCTGTCGGAAAAATTTGATTATAATAACTGATGAAACGAGTTTCTTCCTTCACCGTCATAGTGGCGTTTGTCTGCCTTGCTTTGGTAGGGGTGGCGTTGATACCGCTGCTCCCCGTCAAGCTGAATCCGTCACGCAGCCTGCCCGGCTTCACGGTGGGTTTCAGCATGCCTGGCACTTCGTCGCGGGTGGTGGAGATGGAAGTGACCAGCAAGCTGGAATCCATGCTGGCGCGTATCCGCGGAGTGAAGCGGCTGAACTCCACCTCGGGCAACGGCTACGGCAACATTACTGTGGAGCTGGACAAGCATGCCGATGTCGAGGCAGTCCGCTTCGAAGCTTCCACCATCATCCGGCAGACGTGGCCCCAATTGCCCGAAGGTGTCAGCTATCCCACCATTCACATGAAAGTGCCCGACGAGAACGCCTCACGCCCTTTCATGTCCTTCACACTGAATGCCCCTTCCACTCCGATATTGATTCAGCAGTATGCCGAGGAGCATATCAAGCCGCGGCTGGCAAATATTCCGGGTATCTATAAGGTGGAACTCAGCGGTGCCACGCCCATGGAGTGGAGACTGGAATATGACAGTGAACAGTTGCGCTTGCTGGGTGTGACCCTATCGGACATCAGCGAGGCAGTACAGCGGCATTACCGGAAGGAATTTCTGGGTACGCACAATGTGGATACAGGTAACGGTAGCCGGGAATGGATACGCCTGGCACTGGTGCCGGAGAGCAACTCCCTTGGTTTTAATCCTGCTGCCATCACCGTGACGGCTACCGACGGGAAACTGCTCCGCTTGGACGAACTGGTGTCGGCTGTCCGTATGGAGGAGGAGCCGCAAAGCTATTACCGCATCAATGGGCTGAATTCCGTCTATCTATCCATTACTGCGGAAGAAACTGCCAACCAGTTGCAACTGAACCGTGCCGTGATGGACGAGATGGAAGCTGTTCGGCAGGTACTTCCTGTTGGATATGAAGTGCATACCAGCTATGATGCGACCGAGTACATACGGGAAGAACTGGACAAGATTTACTTCCGTACCGGCTTGACGGTACTCATCCTGCTTGTATTCGTATGGCTCATTACTCGTAAGTTGAAATATCTTTTTCTGATAGTTACCAGCCTGGCTGTAAATATAGCGGTGGCACTTATCTTCTACTACCTCTTCGGACTTGAGATGCAGCTTTATTCGCTGGCGGGTATCACTGTCTCGCTGAATCTGGTGATAGACAGTACCATTGTCATGACCGACCACATTCTGCACCGGCGTAATCTCAAGGCCTTCCTGTCGGTGTTGGCGGCAACCCTCACTACGATGGGTGCGCTTGTTATCATTTTCTTCCTTGACGAGAGGATACGGCTCAACCTGCAGGACTTTGCAGCGGTAGTGATCATCAATCTGGCTGTTTCCTTGATGGTGGCATTGTTCTTTGTTCCGTCGATGATTGAGAAGATAGGACTGGTGAGGCGGATTACGGGGAAGAAAAGGCGTCTTGTCTTGCCGGGGCTGACGCAAACATTCAAAACAAGGTTGGGACGGATTTTCAGACGTTTCCCCGTTTATTTCTCTTGCTGCTACTCTGCTCTCATCCGTTTTCTGTGCCGTTGGCGCTGGGCTGTATGCCTGCTGTTGCTGTTGGGTTTCGGTCTGCCTGTTTTTCTGTTGCCCGACAAACTGGAAGGAGGGGGAAAATGGGAAGCTGCTTACAATAAGGTATTCGGTTCGGATACCTATAAGGAGTCGGTGAAACCCGTTGTGGACAAGGCGCTGGGCGGCAGCTTGCGGCTTTTCATACAGAAGGTGTACGAAGGCAGTTACTTCACCCGTAATGAGGAGGTGGTGCTCTATGCCAACGCCAACCTTCCCAATGGCAGCACCCTCGAGCAGATGAACACTTTGATGAAACGTATGGAGACCTACCTCAGCCGGTTCAAGGAAATCAGGCAGTTTCATACTTCCATCTACAGCCCCCGGCGTGCCAGTATGCAGATTTATTTCAAGAAGGAAGCCCGGAACAGCGGTTTTCCCTATACACTGAAAGCCAATATGATAAGCAAGGCACTGGAACTGGGAGGCGGCAGCTGGGGCATCTACGGATTGCAGGACCAGGGGTTCAGTAATGACGTCCGCGAGAGTGCCGGCTCCTACCGCATCAGGATGTACGGCTACAACTACGACGAACTCTATGAGTGGGCGGAGAAGCTGAAGGCCAAGCTGCTGACGCACCGGCGTATCAAGGAAGTGCTCATCAATTCGGAGTTCTCCTGGTGGAAGGATGACTATCAGGAATTCTACTTCAACCTGAACAAGGAGCGCATGGCGCAAGAGGGCATCGACGCGCAAGTGCTTTTCTCTGCGGTGCGCCCCATCTTCGGCAAGAATCTGGAGATTGGCTCGGTAGCGGCCGAGCAGGGAACGGAGAAAATCAAGCTCTCTTCCCGCCAGTCTGCCGAATATGACATCTGGGCGATGCAGTTCTTTCCCTATGGAGTAGGAAACGGCAAGCATTACAAGCTTTCCGAACTGACTACTGTGGAAAAGGGACAGATGCCGCAGGAGATTGCCAAAGAAAACCAGCAGTACCGCCTCTGCCTGCAATACGAATATATCGGCTCCAATGAGATGGGCAACAAGATACAGAAACGTGACCTGGAGGAGTTCAACAAACTGTTGCCGATGGGTTATACAGCCGAGTCGGACAGCAACAGTTGGTCATGGGGCGAGAAGGACAACCGCCAATACCTGCTTCTGCTGGTGGTGATAGCCATCATCTTCTTTACGACCAGCGTTCTGTTCAACTCCCTGAAGCAGCCGCTTGCCATCATCTTTGTGATTCCGGTTTCTTATATCGGGGTATTTCTTACTTTCTATTGGTTCCGGCTGAACTTCGACCAGGGCGGTTTTGCCTCGTTCGTCCTGCTGTGCGGCATCACGGTGAATGCCAGCATCTATATCCTGAACGAGTACAACAGCATCCGACGTCGTTTCCCCCGTCTTTCCGCTCTTCGTGCCTACGTCAAGGCGTGGAATGCGAAGGTCGTTCCTATTTTCCTCACGGTAGTTTCTACCATTCTGGGATTTATCCCTTTCATGATAGGTGAGGACAAGGAGGCTTTCTGGTTTCCATTGGCGGCGGGTACCATTGGCGGACTGGTGATGTCCGTCATCGGTATCTTCTTTTTCCTGCCGGTTTTTGTGCTGAAACAGCGTGATTTTCTTAGGAAATGATTACTTTTGCTCGATTTTGTTACCTGAATGGATACTTGAATTTTAAATATGGAAAGTGCGGAGTACTCTTTGGATGAGTTATTATGTCAGTCTCTTCTGTTGTTTCGTCAGTATCGGTTTTATGATGCTCCGGAATGTGGAGAAAAGGCATTCCGGATATTGGAGGAAGCCCATGTATGGATGGGGCGTACGCAAGAGTGTGTGGATATGGCGAAATGGGGGTGCGTGATAGAGTGTCTTGCGCAGAAATACTACATAGAAGATGATACGGATGCGATTCTGGAAGAAATTGATGCTGCCTTGGTTGCGCATTGGAAGAGGATAGAGAAAATCCATGCAGAAGTCACCACCGTTTATTTATGGCTGGGGTACTATTTCCTGCTACGTTTCAGAAACCGGGAATCCCGTTCCCATTCCCGTTGTAAACAGATAATGTCCAGCTTGTTGTGTGCTTTGGTCGAAATCTTCCGTAAGGTGGAGAAGGGGGGAGCTCCGACAGAAGTCTTGTCACATCTTTCGGTAGATGTTTGGGGAGAGACCGTCTGCTGGATGGAGCAGGTACATGATTCCCGTCTTTGCGAGAAGCAGTCGTCAGCTTTGCTGGCACAACTCTATAACCTGAAAAGTGTGGAGTTGGAAAAAGGTCCGGGAAAGCAGGATGCTTTGCTCCAGCAGATTCTGGAGTTTTATTGCTTTTAAGGGAAAATTATCTCTGCTTAGTTTTATCATTTCTGCTTCCACACTTCCACCTACTTCCTGCATCCCTTTATTCATCGGCATTACAAGTGCTGTGGAAGCAACTCAAAAAGGTGGAAGCAACTTTTGCTTCCACAGCGGAAATACGCCGAAAAGTAAGTTAATATCTTGTTTGTTAGTGTATTAATAGAATGTACAGCATTTTGCAAATATCTTGTTTACACGATATGCGTTTCGTGTAAACACGGTATTAACTTCGTAAAAGACCGTTTACCGATAGACTGCAGCTGGGCTCATAATAGGAATAAGATAGGTGCACAGTATGGGGAAACTATGAGTATAATAGGTGTTCAACGGTTATGAAGCACCTTGTTGACGGTCGTTAGTCGAGTGGTTGACGGCCGTTGGCAGAGCGCATCACGGCCGATAGGCGCTGATAACTCCGTACAGAAAATGGAAAGGAAGCCTATGTAAGGGGAAACAAGCTCTGAGCTATTTGTTTTGTTTGTCACATTTATCTTGTTTTTGTACATTGTTGAAGCGGTTTTTTGTATCTTTGAAGGGAGAGGCCGTAAAAAAGCTTATTCTCATCCAAAGTTTAATTATATATACATGGATTATGAAGCGATGTATAGTACTGTTCATAACATTCTGCTGTGCAGTTGTTTCTAATGCGCAGACAAATGGCATTGTGACTGATGGGGAAAAAGGATTGCCGTTGGCTGGTGTGAATATTTATCTCCAAAAGGATTCTGTGTATACGCAATGATAATCTGGTAAAGAACATGTTCATATGAAAAAACTGTTATATCTTGGGCTTTTGTCCGTTTGTGTACTGTTAGGTTCTTGCGTAGAGAAGAACGTATCCAATGTTTTTGATAAGGTAGAGAGGTATATGGATGTATATCCTGACAGTGCATTGCTGCTGTTGGAGCAAATTCCTCATCCGGAGGAGCTTCGTGGGAAGCAGCGGGCGGACTATGCATTGCTGCTGACGCAAGCACGTGATAAAAACTATCTGGATAGTTTGCAGTCGGATTCGTTGATAAAAATTGCGGTAGATTATTATAAGGATGATGGTGTAAAAGCAGGAAAGGCATTGTTTTATTATGGAAAAGTCGGTGATACCTTGAAAATGGTGTATAGCTATCGTAATATCGCCTGGATTTATGAGGTTCGGAAAGAGTATGTTAATGCTGCACGATATGCGAAGATGGGAATGTCTTTGTTAAAGCAGGATAGTTTGTCTCCGGTATATTCTTCTTTGGCGCACTTTTTGGGCGAACAAGAAAAACGACAAGGAAATTATGTGAAAGCAGTTGAATTTTTTCATTCAGCCTTAAAGAATGAGCAAGTTTCTACTCTTATTCCTTATTATAATTTGTCATTGGGAGATGCCTATTTGCAGTTAGGGCAATTGGAAAGGGCAGAAATGTATGTGAGGAATGCTTTGTCTTCGGAAGATTGCTATACACAATCCGGTGCTTATCATTATCTTTATTTGTTGGAAAAGAAACGTGCTGAGTATGCTAAGGCTCTGCTTTATAAAGAAAAGTCTGATTCGTTGCAAAAAATAGCACAGGAGATGAATTTGCAGCACAAAATCTTTGAAATACAGCAAAAAAATGAGGCAGATAAATTGGTGGTGGAGAATAAATTGCTTATGCAAGAAAAGCAGATTCAGCTATATTTTTGGCTGCTACTGTCTTTATCCTTTATAGTTGTGGGATTTGTAGCATATCAGGAAATAAAAAAACAATATAGAAAGAGTTATAGAAAACGCCTTAAAAGGTTTATGGAGAAGGAGCTCAAAACTTATCAAGAGAATGAAAAGATAATAGAACAGTATATTTGTCAAATAGAGGAATTGAAGAAATGTAATCAGCAAGCACAAAAGGGAATGTTGTCTGAGGTACTTGTTAAGGAACAAATAGGAATCCTGGCCCAGAAGATACAGGTTTTGAAAAATGAGAATAAAGAAATACGTGAACATTCTCAGCAAGGTGCTTTGTTTCTTTTAGGACAGCTAAAAGAAGGAAATTTGAATGTGAAAAAATTGAGTGAAGAGGAATGGCTGAACATCTTTGGCTATATAGATTTATTGTCTGGCAATTTTGTGACTAACTTGCGACAGAAGTATAAATTGAACGAGCATAACCTTATGTTGGCTGTGTTGATAAAGTTGGGATTTTCTACAGCAGAGTTGGTCGCAGCTTTTGTCTGTGAGGAAAATTCTATTTTTAAAAAGAAACAACGTTTGAAGGAAAAGCTCCATTTAGGAAAACAAGATGATTTGAATGCGTTCTTTAAAACAAATCCGTTGTATTTGTCCATCCAGAAAAACAAACTATAGTATTTATTTAGTTGATTATTATATGATTAATTGAATTAGATTTTGTCCATGAGTGTTTTGTGTAATACACTGTATTTTGCGCTATTTTTATGCCGTAAAATCAAACATGGGTACTATGAAAATGAAAAACTTTTTTTGTCTTTTAAGTCTATATGGCTTCTTGTCGATGAATGCCATAGCTGCCGTTTTTAATATTCTAGTTGTTAATACAGAAATTGTGTTGTCTGTTAATGATAGGCCTTTTACAAAGCCTCAAGGAGCAGGTCAAGAACCTCGTTCTATACCAATGGATGTTCCTTTCTCTGCATTCTTAAATGATGACTATTCCATTGACTTGGAGTTCTATCAATCTATAGGTGAAATTGAAATTGTAATTTCTCAGAATGGGGATGTTGTTTACTCTTCTACTGAGAATATTGACTTTCCAATATTGAGAAAAGTACAATTACAGAAAGGCTTAGTTGGTGATTTTTTACTTGAGATAAAAGGTTTGGATGGAGCTTATGCATTCGGTAGATTTACTATTCATTAATAATGGCTATATAGCACTATGAAACAAATCTCATTTTGCATCACTTGTATGAATCGGCTTAAACATTTACAAGAAACTTTGGAGAAGAATATTCTTGATAATTTCTTAGTAGATGAGGTAGAGTTTGTTGTGCTGGATTATAATTCGCAAGATGGATTAGAAGAATGGATTGCTCAATCTATGATGAAATATATTGAGATGGGTATTCTTGTCTATTATAGGACTACTGAACCGGTTCATTATTTGCGGAGTCATAGCCGAAATATGGTATTTAGGTTGGCAGAAGGGAAAATCGTATGCAATTTGGATGCTGATAACTATTTGGGGGAGGGCTTTGCTGAGTTTATGCTGAAGGAGTTTCAAGAGAAGAAGAAAATATTTTATACTAGTAATCTTTGTGTACGTGATGTATTTGGAAGAGTTTGTCTGGAAAAAGAAGCATTTATGGCAGTCAAAGGATATAATGAACTTCTGGTGGGATATGGTGTAGAGGATGCTGACTTATTTAAGCGTTTGACTTGTATTGGACATAGGAGACATGTTTTTATTCAAGAAAGTTTTTATGGAGCTTTGACGCACGAAGATAATGAACGAGTTGTTGAGGAACCACTATTAAAAAAGCTGTATGCTCTTTATTTAGATTATATAGATCCTTATTCTACGCGTATATTAATGTTGTATAAAGAGCACTTTTGGGGAATGGGAGCGTTACAAAATAATGTTGCAATGAATTGTAATCGAAATAACATTGAATGTGACAGAATAGAACAATGTATGAGCGATAAATATCGTTTTGTTGTGAAAGAAGAGTGGAAAGAGGGTGAGTGGTGTAATGTGGATGGCGGAATTTTATTAAATGGAAAGTATTTATTTGTAGATAATCAGAAAGGGCTATGCTATCGTGATAGGTATTTTTATAAGGTGACTGATGTTGATCTTATAGTTACTGTTGTATTATTAATAACGGAAGCTTTAAATTACTCTAAAGTAAAAAGAACTTTGGATAATAATGAATGCATTAATTCTCAGGGTTTTGGATGTGGAACCGTATTTAGAAATTTTGATTATGCTAATCGAATAATTTTGAAATAACATGGATTTGCATTATGTTTTGCGAGAAAATAAGGCGTGGAGTTGTGTCTCTATTTTCTATTCTAGAAAAGATTGGACTACTTTATTGTTGGAGATAGTTTCATTTTATCAGTATAATGAAAAAATATTTAACTGTTTTCAAGTAAATTTTTCAGAAAAACGTGGAGAGCATATTAGGATAACATTTTCATCAGATGTCGAAAATATGAAGATGATACAAATGAGAATGAATGTCAAATTTCTTTCTTTTTTGGAAAATAGACCTTCTTGTTTCCCAAAAGAATTTCCTTTCGGAAAAGAAATTTGGAGTTATTATCCCAATAATACTTTGGTTTGGAATCAATATGAAATAAGGTATCCAATTACTGACTTGATGCAAGATGAGCAGATTAAAGCATGTCTTTTATCTTTTTTTAGTTCTGAGTATGAAAAGGAAAAATGTTTGATGGAAAAAAGAGCATTTGAATTGTTGGTGCATATACAACAGAATGTGGCTGATGCTCCGAGTGGGATGGGGCTTGCTAAATGGGGGTGCTTGGTAGAGTGCTTAGTGCAAAATTCTTTAATTGAAGCAGATTTGGATGATTTATTAGCAGAAACAGATGAATTCTTGATTTCTTTATGGGAAGAAACTAATCATCCTTTTTCCATGTATGAGATTCTTTTATGGGTAGCAGACTATTTTTTATACCGACTTTGGAATAAATGTTCAAAGTGCCATGATCGGTCTTTACATATGGTAGAGCAGATAGTGCTTTGTTTTGAACAACTTTTTTATAGAAGGGAAAATTTTGAAAGCATTGATCCAATATTTCTATTTTCTATAGATTTTTGGTATGATTTAAAATGGTGGCTAATGCATATTGATAATGTGTTTGTGGCTGGAAAAGCAAAAAAAGTATTAGAAAAAATTTCGTCTATTCCTGAATTGGAAATATTGCAATGTTATGATTTTCCTAATAATGAAATACGCTGGTTATTACGTAACTATTATTTGGATAAATACTGTTGTAAATTTTGCTGAATGGAGATATTGTTTGGTTTTCAATTTTATAGCAAGTGTAACTATTTATATTGGATATACTATATGAATACTGATTACTTATTGTTTAACTAAAAAAATGTATTATGAAAGTTTTAAAAAAAATCAAATTGAATCAATTGAGTAAAGTTGAGTTAGAAAAACGTGAAATGGATGCTTTAAAAGGTGGCAATGATTGCGGTGATTGCACATGTTCATGCTATGGCGGTTGGTCTGCTTATAGTGCGGCTCCTATTGCTTCACATATTAATACGGCGACGGCTTATGTGCCATTAGCTGGGCGATAACGTCTTCTATAATTAATTTGTTTAGTACCAATGTAATGATAAAGAATCTCTTTTTATAATTAAGATAAGAGATTCTTTATCTTATGAAAAATTCTGAATAGCAAGAGTATAGAAACGTTAATACTTGATAGTAATTATGCGACAATCTATTATATATACATCAGAAAATAAGAACTGCTATCTTTATAATGATAAGCATAGATTCTCGATGATTGTACATCCAGCTTTGAAGCAAATTTGTGAAACAGAAAAATGTGATTATGTGGATTCTTACTATGTGAGAAAGTATATGTATTTGAAAAAACACGATTTTTTTTCAAATATGGATTACATAGATATTAATACAGAAATAAGTGAAGCTAAAGTTAAAGAAGCTCTTAGCCATACTCCACAAATTTTATTCGAAGTCACAGAATCTTGTAATTTAAATTGTGTTTATTGTGCATTAGGGAGTGTGTATGAATGGGGAAAAAATAGGAAGGGTAAAAAGTTGGATATTAATTCTGCACTTAGTTTGTTGAGATATATTTGGGGACTTAAATTGTCCAATAAGGATACCGAGTTGGTTATTAGTTTTTATGGTGGGGAGCCTTTATTAAATATAAAATTCATAAAGACTATTGTTGACTTTGTTTGTAATCTAAATCATGCAGGAGTCGTAAATGTAAGCTATAGTATGACGACAAATGCTGTCTTGTTAGACAAATATATAGATTATCTAGTTGCAAATAGATTCCATATATTAGTAAGCTTAGATGGTAATGAAGAAAATAATAGCTATCGCATTTATCAGAAAAATGGTCGTAATTCTTTTCGGAAAATAGTTGAGAATTTGGATTTTGTAAAAGAAAAATTTCCTAATTTTTTCGAAACCAATGTTGATTTTAATGCAGTTTTGCATAATAGAAATTCAGTAAAAAGTATTTATGAATTTTTTCATGGACGTTATCATAAAATTCCACGGGTTTCAGAAATGAATAGAGGGGGAATTGTAGAGGAAAAAAATGATTTATTTCAAAAGATGTTTCGTGATATACGAGATAGTGAAAAAGAATATTATAAAGAGAAGGATAATTTGTTACTTCATGAAGATTTGTTACCTTTTCATGAATTGTCTAATTTTTTGAAATATTTTTCTATAAATTCGTATGTCTCTGATATATTATCTACTTTGTGCGTAGAAAATAAGTATTTTCCAGCAAGTACGTGTTTTCCTTTTTCTAAAAAAATATTTCTTACTACTCATGGTCAACTAATGCCATGCGAAAGAATAGACTATAAATATTCTTTGGGAGAAGTTGATGAGGGCGTATTCTTGAATGTATCCCAAATAGTACAGCAATATAATGCTTATTATAAATGCTTGGAAAAATATTGTCGGCACTGCTATCTTTATAGATTCTGTGGATTATGTATGTTCCATTTAGAAAATTTGAAAAAAGAAGGAACTGAAAAAATGGTATGTCATTATTTTCATAATCAAAAAAAAATTCAGTTTAAATTGTCTCGAATATTTTCTTTTTTAGAGAAACATCCGAATGATTTTTTTAAAATATTAGAAGATATAATAATTGTATCATAATAATGGAAACTTCTATAATAGGTTGGTGGTTTACAATAGAGCCATATGTGTATATTGGATTAACAAGCGAATGTGTGCTATTGTATAATACTCTTGACGGGGAGTATATTGAATCTAATAAAGTGGAGATTATACAATTGCTTAAAAAGTTACTTGAAAGAAATAATCAAGGTGTTGTTTATTTAACAAATGAAGATATCCAAAATAGGATTGTTGAAAGTTTTGTTGATGAGGTACGTGAAAAATATATGGGGGATATAATAGATATTGCATTATCAAATGAAAAACCTGTTCAAATATTACCCCTTTTCAATTTTTTGGATAATGAAAAACTGGAAGTTTATAAAAGGCACAATTTTTCTGTTAGTAGAAATCTATTGGAGAATTTGTTTGAAATAACTATTCATGTTAATAATGAAACTGACATATGTGCTTTTTTGAATTTTTTGAAGTCTGTTCCCTCAAAAATAATTTTTAATATTTATGGAAAACTAAATGATGTTGTGAATAATGAAAGGTTATTGTCTTTCTTGGATAATAGTTCTTCTCTTAAAAAAGTCTATTGTTTATATACGGAGATTCCTTGTTCGCAAACATTTTTTATGAATAATTTTTTGTATTGTGTTTTAGTCAATTTCCCTATTGACATAAGATTGTGGGAGGATGTTTTGATAACGTTAAGGGAACAAAATTTGTCATATAAGTATATATTTAATGTTGCTTCTTTGAATGATTGTCAGGATGCTGAGCAACTTATAGAACGGTTCCGGATAAAAGAATATCAAATAAAGCCTATATATGATGGTACTAATATGGCTTTCTTTAAAGAATATGTTTTTCTTTCTAAAAAGGATATTCTATCTATGCCAATATCAATAAAAAATATCTTTGCTAACCAAGCGATTAATACTTATGATTTTGGTAAGATAAATATAATGTCGAATGGTGATGTGTTTGCAAACATGAATTTCTTGCCAATAGGGAATATATATAAAGATAGTGTATATGATATAGTTTGTAAGGAACTTAATGAAGGAGAGTCATGGTTTCGAGTTCGTGATAAAGAGCCTTGTAATAGATGTGTTTTTCAATGGCTATGTCCTTCTCCATCTGATTATGAAATAGCTATAGGTCTTACGAATCTTTGTCATGTTATGTAAAAGAAGCCGGTAGAAAGTGGAAACATATTTATTTTATACTAATATGAAAAGAAGAGTTGAAGCATTGACTATTGTCTTGGCAATATGTCTTATAACTATTTTTGTTAGATGTCAGTCGAATGAAACTCCTATTCAGCAACTTGTGGTTGCCTTGAATGGGGATTCTATTGAGATGGTTTTTGTGAAAGGAGGTACATTTATGATGGGATGTACAGATGAGCAGGGATGTGATTGTGAGGATAACGAGAAACCTGCACGTAAGGAGTCGGTATCTGATTTTTATATAGGAAAATATGAAGTTACTCAAAGGCTGTGGAGGGCGGTTATGGATACTGATTCCATTTTGCCGTTTAATGGGGGATGCGAAGATTGCCCGATGGAAAATGTAAGCTGGAAAAATGCGCAGAAGTTTATCGGTAGATTAAATGCTATGACCGGTAAAACATTCCGCCTTCCGACTGAGATCGAGTGGGAATATGCGGCACGTGGTGGGCGTAGAAGCAAGCACTATAAATATAGTGGCAGTAATAAGGTAGACGAGGTCGCTTGGTATATAGGGAATTCCTCTGGTGGACAATATGGAGAAGCTGGAGTCCCCCGTCCGGTAGGCTTGAAGAAAAGCAATGAATTGGGACTGTATGATATGAGTGGCAATGTTTGGGAGTGGTGCGGTGATTTGTACACTAAAGAATACAAGCAAGGTGGTAAGTCTGTCTATCCGGGATGGCCTTTTGAGGGCACCTATCTTTTCTTTCGCCGGATATTGCGAGGTGGAAGTTGGGGAGGAACAGCAAAGAGGTGTCGGGTGTCGTACATTGATTACGACATTGAGAATTATAGTGACGAGTATGGAGGCTTCCGCCTTGTGATGGAGTTGAATTTTAGTAAATAATGTAATTAAAAATGCGTAAGTTATGAAAAGAATAAATGTAGTTGTAGTATTGTTCTTAATGCTGGGATGGAGTGGATGTAGAGAAAATAGCGGGACTGTAGATATAGTAACAGTAGATATTTCCCAAAATTATCCGAAAAAGGAACTGGTGCTTCAGGATTTTATGGATGTGGAATACATTCCGTTGGAAACGAATGATGAATTCATTACGCAGGGTGATGTGATGGCTATTGACAATAAATATATTGTAGTGAAAAACTGGAATAATGATGGTGACATCTTCCTTTTTGACAGAAAAACTGGTAAGGGAGTGAGGAAGTGGAATCGTCGGGGGCAGGGCGCTGAGGAGTATACTTTTATTAATGGCATAGTATTAGATGAAGGTAAGAATGAGTTGTATGTCAACAGTACTCCTTCAAAAAAGATACTTGTTTACGATTTGTTTGGCAATTTCAAACGTAGTTTAAACTATGTACAAGGTGCTGAATTTATGGATGTGTTCAATTATGATGAGAATAGTTTGATTTGCTATGATATGTCTGTATATTACAATGAGGGAAAGTTGAAAGAAAAGCCGTTTTATCATATGATAATATCAAAGAAAGACGGAAGCGTGGTGAAAGGGATTCCAGTTCCATTTGATATTGTCAAAGCACCTTTTGTACAAAAAGGGGACGGTATTGCAGTAGCTTCTGTACGTCCGATAATACCGTATAAAGGTGATTGGTTGCTTGTGGAAACATCTACTGATACGGTGTACAACTATGTATCGAAGGAAAATAAATTATGTCCGTTTTTGGTGAAAACTCCTTCCGAGAATCCTGAAATTCTTCTTACCATAGGGGCGGTTACAGAACGTTATTATTTTATGCAAACGATACAAAAGGTATTCGATTTTGACAAAAGAAGTGGATTCCCTACTATCGGTGTGGTGTATGACAAGCTAGAAAATGCAGTATTCGATGCTATTGTGCGTAATGGTGACTTTGCTAAACTGCAAGGTGTAGATTTGGTATCCCATCCGATGAATAATGATGAAATAGCTGCTTTCCAGACCTTGGCAGCCAATCAATTGGTGGAAACTTATGAAAATAATGAGCTGAAAGGGAGAGCTAAAGAAATTGCTGCAGGATTGAATGAGGAGTCAAATCCCGTTGTCTTATTATATAAATATAAGAGTGTTGACTGAATTTTCATAATTGGTAAGAGCGGTTCATTAAAGATATGAAGCAGATATTCCCATATTATCGTCAGCTTGATGCTATGGATTGTGGACCTACTTGCCTACGTATGATAGCCAAATATTACGGAAAGAGTTATTCTTTGCAGACTTTGCGTGCCCGTTCTTTTATTTCTCGCAATGGCGTTTCCATGTTAGGCATCAGCGATGCTGCTGAGTCTATTGGTTTCAGAACGTCCGGAGTTCGTGTCTCTTTTGAACAATTGGCGGAAGATGTTCCTCTGCCTTGCATTTTGCATTGGAATCAGAGTCATTTTGTGGTTTGCTATGATGTTAAGAAAAAGAAAGGGCAATACACGTTTAGGATAGCAGACCCTGCAACTCAGTTGGTTACGTATAATGAACTGGAATTGAAGCGATGCTGGTTAGCTACCAAATCGGACGGAGAAGAGAAGGGGACTGCGCTTGCACTGGAACCCACTCCTGACTTTTATAATGGTGAGGGAGAACCGGAACTGAAAGAAAGAGGGTTGCGTTTTTTCTTCCGTTATCTGACTCCCTATAGGAAAGAGTTGTTTCAGCTGATATTGGGCATGTTGGTGGTGAGCTTACTTCAGCTTATCCTACCTTTTCTTACGCAAGCCTTGGTGGATGTGGGTATCAGTGACGGAAATTTGAGCTTTATTACCTTAGTGCTGGTTGCGCAGATTATAATCTCGGTATCACAACTATCGGTAGAGTTTATCCGTAGCTGGATATTGTTGCATGTGAATACGCGTATATCCATCTCCCTTATTTCGGACTTTTTGGCAAAGTTGATGAAGTTGCCGCTTCATTTTTTTGATACGAAGATGGTGGGAGACATTATACAGCGCATTGGTGACCATGACCGTATAAAGAATTTTCTGACAGGTTCTTCTATTAGTACGCTCTTTTCCTTTGTCAGTTTTTTCATCTTTGCTATTGTACTTGCTTACTACAATTTGGTGGTATTGGGAATCTTTCTTTTAGGTAACAGCTTGTATATTGCCTGGATACTTGCTTTTATGAAATATCGCCGTGAATTGGATATCCGTCGGTTTGCACAAGCAGCCGGAGAGCAGAGTAACCTTGTGCAGATGGTGACCGCTATGCAGGAAATAAAGTTGAATAACTGCGAGACACAGAAGCGCTGGCAGTGGGAGCGTATTCAGGTGAAACTATTTAAAATCAGCGTAAAAGGGTTGACGCTAGGGCAGGTACAGCAAGTAGGTTCTGTGTTTTTCAATCAGACCACGAATATTATAATTTCGTTTATTGCGGCAAAGGCGGTGGTGGAAGGGGAGATGACACTGGGTATGATGATGTCTCTGACTTATATCATCGGTCAGCTCAGTGCGCCGGTCTCTTCTTTTATAGGATTTGCGCAGCAGTTTCAGGACGCCAAGATAAGTCTGGAACGGCTGAATGAGGTACATGGGAAGCCGGACGAGGAGCAGGATATTGCTTCAAAATTGTCTGTTTTGCCTGAGAAGCGGGAGCTGAGAATGGAAAATGTGTGCTTCAGTTACGATGGAGCGGATAGAGACTATGTGCTGGATAATGTCTCTTTGGTGATTCCCGAACATAAAGTGACAGCTATTGTAGGTGCGAGCGGGAGTGGAAAGACTACTCTGGTGAAACTGATGCTTGGTTTCTATTCGCCCAATAAGGGGGCTGTGAAGGTGGGTGATGCTTCGTTGGAGAACATAAATCCTCATTTGTGGCGTGCCAAGACGGGAGCCGTGATGCAAGATGGTTTTATCTTTTCGGAAACCATTGCGCAGAATATTGTTGTGGGAGAGGAGCAGGTTGATGTGGAGCGGCTACGTCACGCCGTGACGGTGGCCAATATCCGTGATTTTATAGATTCTCTTCCATTGGGATATAACACCAAAATCGGTATGGAGGGGAATGGTATCAGCCAAGGGCAGAAACAACGTTTGCTGATAGCACGTGCTGTGTATAAAAATCCGGAATTTCTTTTCTTCGACGAAGCCACCAATGCCTTGGATGCAAATAATGAAAAAGAGATTATGGAACATCTGCATGAATTCTATAAAGGAAAAACCGTGGTGGTAGTGGCGCATAGGCTTAGCACGGTGAAGGATGCCGATAAGATTGTGGTACTGGATAAGGGATGCATTGTGGAGGAAGGTACCCATCGGGAACTGACGGAGCGGAAAGGACTATATTACCGGCTGGTTAAGAACCAGTTGGAATTGGGTAGTTAATGAATGGAGGAAGAAAAGAAATATAAAGATATAGAACTCCGCAGTGAAGAAGTGCAGGAGGTGATGAACCATATCTCTCCCTGGGTAGTGAGGTGTGGAATCACTGTCTTGGCGTTGATTTTGCTGATGATACTGGTTGGTTGTTGGATATTCAGGTATCCGGACACCTTGGCGGCAGAGGTGACTCTGGCTACGGAAGAGCCTCCCGCCTTTGTGCTGTCACATGCTACGGGGAAGCTGGATACACTTTATGTGAAGAATGGGAGTCTGGTGAGTACGGATGCGGATTTAGGAGTGATTGGCAATGCTGCGTCTTCTGAAGATGTGCGTTTTCTTAAGGAGAGGATGAAAGCCTGGGAAGCGCAAGATTATGACTGGCGGGAAGGGGTGGAGTTTTTTGCCGGTAGGCGCTGGCAGTTGGGGGAACTGCAATCGGCTTTTGCAGCTTTCATTACTTCACTTACAGAATATGCACGTTTTATGGAGTTGGACTATTACGCTCGGAAACTTCGTTTTCAGGAAAAACAACTGGGTGGACAACGCTCCTATCTTCGGTTGGCAGAGCGGGAGTATGAGTTGATTGATAAGGATATAAAGCTTGCCGAAAGTATGTATACCCGTGATTCTATTCTATATGTGCGTAAGGCTATGATTGCTGCGGAATTTGAGGAGTCTGGAAGCAGATATTTGCAAAGTTTGCGTTCTAAAGAAGAGGTACGTATGAGTTTGCTTCAGGCAGAAATGCAGTTGGTACAACATGAGGAAAATATGTTGGATATACGTAAGCAAGCATACGATGAGGAACAGAGTCGCCGGACTGATTTAAAGAATGCCATAGAGCAGTTAGCCGCGCAATTGAGTGCATGGGAGCACTCTTATTTATTGAAAAGTCCGGTCAGGGGGAAGGTTACTTTTATGACGGTTTGGAGTCGTAACCAGAATGTGAAAGCCGGTGAAACGGTTTTCACGATTCAGCCATCCGACAGTTCAAGGGTGTTAGGTAAGGCTCTACTTCCTTTGCAGGGTTCGGGTAAGGTACATGTGGGACAGCGGGTGCATATACGTCTGAATAATTATCCCGACCAGGAGTTTGGCTATGTAAAAGGGCAGGTCGCAAGTATCTCTCCTGCTCCAACGGAAGAGGGAATGTATATAGTGGAAATAACTTTGCCTGACGGCATGCAGACCAACTACGGCAAACAGCTACCTGTTTCGCGTGAGTTGAAAGGTACGGCAGACATTATCCTTGCTGACAAGAATGTACTGGAAAGGTTGTTGGCTCCGTTGAGGAAAGTGGTGGAATATGAAAAATGAAAAATAGTTCTATGTAAATTTCGTAATTCATTTGTTTTTAGTATGTTTGTGCTATTCGTATATATAGTATGAAATACTAAGGAAGAGAATGTTCTTAATGAAAGTATGAAAAGAAGAGTTAAAGCATTGACTGTTGTTTTGGCAATATGTCTTATAACTGTTTTTATTCGATGTCAGTCGAATGAAACTCCTATTCAGCAACTTATAGTTGTTGTGAATGGGGATTCTATTGAGATGGTTTTTGTGAAAGGAGGTACATTTATGATGGGATGTACAGATGAGCAGGGATGTGATTGTGAGGATAACGAGAAACCTGCACGTAAGGAGTCGGTATCTGATTTTTATATAGGAAAATATGAAGTTACTCAAAGGCTGTGGAGGGCGGTTATGGATACTGATTCCATTTTGCCGTTTAATGGGGGATGCGAAGATTGCCCGATGGAAAATGTAAGCTGGAAAAATGCGCAGGAGTTTATCGGTAGATTAAATGCTATGACCGGTAAAACATTTCGTCTTCCGACTGAGGCCGAATGGGAATACGCAGCGCGTGGTGGACACAAAAGTAAGCACTATAAATACAGTGGCAGCAATCAGGTAAGTGAGGTGGCTTGGCATGTTGGGAATTCCTCTGGCGGACAATATGGAGAAGCTGGAACTACCCGTCCGGTAGGTCTGAAAAAAAGCAATGAATTGGGATTGTATGATATGAGTGGCAATGTTTGGGAGTGGTGTGGTGATTTGTACACTAAAGAATACAAGCAAGGTGGTAAGTCTATCCATCCGGGATGGCCTTTTGAGGGTACTTATCTTTTTTTCCGCCGAATATTGCGAGGTGGAAGTTGGGGAGGAACAGCAAAGGGGTGTCGGGTGTCGTACATTGATTACGACATTGAGAATTATAGTGACGAGTATGGAGGTTTTCGCCTTGTGATGGAGCCGGAATCGATTAAATAATGTAATTAATGATGATAAGTGATATTTTACTACTTTCAGAGTAATGAATAGAAATGGTATGAGATATATGTGGAAATTCTTTTTATTATTGATGTTGGTTGTAACTTCGTGTTCCGAAAAGCAGATTGATGGCAATGTAATTAATGTTGCGGAAGCAATGAGTAGATTGTCAGAAGGACAATCTGTACAAAATTTGTTTTCCAGCATAAGTTATATTCCTTTGGAGACTAATGAGCAGGCTATTATAGGAAAATATCCGGAGTGCATAATTATGGATAGTGCGATATTGGTATCTTCTGTCCATCAAAATCTGAAGCTTTTTGACCGTACTAACGGGAAGTATATTCGGGATATTGGACACGTAGGTACTGATCCGGAAGGATATGCAAAGGATTCATGGGGGAAAGTGAGCTTTTGGGCTGATACGGTTCGGAGAACCGTTTATCTATTGGGATGGAATAATGATTTCCTACTATATGGATTTGATGGGAAATATAAGGATAGAATTCGATTACAAGATACAGTCAATTGTATTCTGTCCCAAAATTACTATTTGATGGATGCGGACAGAATTTGGGGACATAATAAAATGAAACTCTCTCCGGAGACGCCATCAGTCTTTTATATGGATAGAAATACGATGTCATTGACCGGTATTGCTACATGGAATTCAGCCCTGCTTCCCATGGATGAGGTTTTGTCGGTTTCAAATTTGTTGGGGGGCAATGTTGCTTATGGAGGTGACTTGGCAATGGCAGAATTTGTTGGTGACCGGAAATATTATACGGCAATCAATAGCCCTTCGTTATGGAAATCTAAGGATGCCATCCGAGTGAAACAAGCTTTTAATGATACTATCTATACTATTTCAGAGCAGGGACTTACTCCATATCTGGTTTTTGAACTGGGTGAGTGGCACTGGAATGAGCAGCAGCAATTGGATGTAGAAGGATGTGATAAGAAAATAGCCATAGACTATATTCTGGAGAATGCAGAGTACATCTATTTCCATTTTCATACAAGCTTATATTTAGAAGAAAGTCAGTCATATTGTGGATTTTACCATAAGGAAAAGAAAACTGTTGTTTGCCAAAAGGGTGATAGCTTATTTGATAAAATGAATAATCAGCATATCCAAATCAGGGGAGTCACTTCGGATGGACATTTTTTTGCTTTGTTACAACCGGATGAACTCAGTGATGATAATCAACGGAGAATGGGAGTAGAAGAGGAAGGTAACCCTATTATGGTCATGCTTTATTAAGTACTTATTCCGTCGTCTTCCCCCTTGCATCCAAATACCCTCTTTTAAACATATCCACGAACAGAAAGAATAGTGACAAGAGCAGTGGCCCGAAGATGACACCCATGAATCCGAAGAGGGACAAGCCGATTACAACTCCGAAGACAGTGATAAGCGGATGAATGTCTGCCATTTTCTTCTGGATGATGAAGCGTATCAGGTTGTCGAGCTGTGAAATGACTGCACCGCCATAGATGGCCAGCCCGATAGCTTGAACCCAGTTGCCTATCAATGCCATGTAGACAGCTATCGGAAACCATACCAGCGCTGTTCCTACCATTGGGATGATGCTGGCGAAGCAGGTCAGGAAACCGGCGAACAATATGTTGGGAGCACCGAAAATCCAGTAGCCTATCATGGCTACTCCTCCTTGTATGACGGCGAGTAAGGGGATGCCGATGGCATTGGAGCGGACAATCATGTTGATTTCGTGGATGACGTTTTGTGTATTGTCATCGTTGAACGGCAGTAGGTCGTTGACGTACTGTTCCATCTTTTTGCCCCCTATCAGCATGAAGTAGAGTACAAAGACCAGTACGAAGATGTTGACGGCAAAACTGCTGATACCTCCCATGATGGCTTGCCCGATGCGGGGAAGAATTGAAATGACGTATGCCACCGTGTCTTTCCCCAAGATATAGTAGCCGGTTTTGGCTTTAATGATGTTGGCCGCTTCTTCGAAAGGAGCTATAATGGCTTGCGGGTCCAGATTGATGTTTTGAAGATTGACCACAGCCAACCATACCACCAGCCCAAGCGGAACCAGAAAGCAGAGAATGGCCTCTGCTGTAATGAGGGTGGCAGCTATGCTGCGCTTCATTTTCCGCTTGTCGGAAAGATACATCATCTGCTTTCTCACCAGGATATAGATAGTCAAGGCTCCCAGCAGACCGCCCATGAATGGGGCTATTTGTCTGAAAAGAATGATTCCCAGCCCGATAATGATAGCTATCAATGAATATTTCCAGTATTGTTCTTTTGTGCTCATAAAGTTCCTGTATTTCTTAGTAAAGAAACATAAAAGAAGTTGAAAAGGTTTGGAAATTGTGGCCGGAATTCAATATTTATCCTTCGTCCAGCCAGCCTACCCCCTGGCGTATGATTTCCGGCTCCCCATTGGTGCAATCCACTACGGTAGAGCCTTCCGTACCGCCGATACCGCCGTCTATTACCAAATCGACAATATCACCGAATTTCTCGTCAATCAGTTCCGGGTCTGTGCAGTATTCAATGTCCTCATTGTCATCATGCGGCAATGTAGTTGTCATGATGGGAGCATCCAGCAGGCGGGCTATTTCCTGAATGATGGAATTGTCCGGCATACGGATGCCGACCTCCTTACGGTTACGGAATATCTTGGGCAGGCGGGTGGTGCCGTTCAGAATGAAGGTGAAAGCTCCGGGCAGATTACGCTTCATCAACTTGAAGGTGCTGTTGTCCACTTTGGCGTATTCGCTGACCTTGCTCAAGTCGTAGCAGATGATGGAAAGATTGTTCTTCTTGGGGTCGATGTCCTTGAGGCGGCAGATGCGCTCGATGGCGCGCTCCTTCAGTCCGTGGCAGCCGATGGCATACATGGTGTCGGTAGGGTAGATAAGGATACCTCCGTCATTCAGTAGGTCGATCACCTGCTGCAGGTCGGCGGGATTGTTATTTTTTTCATAAAGTTTCAGAAGCATGGCGGAAATGGATTTGAGTTTTATATTACATGCAAAAATAGATAATAATCGGCTTATAAACAAGCGATTCACCTTTTTAGCATCTCTTTCTCCAGTTTCTTTATCTTCTTCCAGGCCTCTTTGAATTTGGGACAGAGGGTGACGGCTTTCTCATAGTTTTTCATGGCTGCCTCCTTCATGTCATGCTTCAGGCATTCGTCACCCATAAGGATGTATTCGCGGGCATACTTTACAAGGGCTTTCTCTTTCTCCAATGCTGCTTGTTTTAGTGCACGGTTTTCCTCTTTCAGACGGTTGATGATGTTCAGCTTCCGGCGGATGAGGCGCTGCACGTTGGGCTTCTCGATGTCGTAGCGGGAATGGATGGCTTTGAAAAACTCATCCAGGAAAGTGCCGAAATCCCCTTTGTCGAAGGCTTTGGCGGCGGCAACGTATTGAACGTCTGCCTGTGCTTGCTTCAAGGCACGGTCGATGGCGGTGCGGTTGTTGAAGCGTTCGGAGAAACTGACAATCTCCGGACGCACGAATACATCGGCACGGCTGATGGGCTTTTTCAGCTGGATGCCTTCCAGCGAGGTGCAGCGGCTGAGGGCTACGTATGCCTGCCCACCGGCAAACACGCCGCCGGTAAAGTCGATGACTACCCGGCTGAAGGTCAGCCCTTGGCTCTTGTGGACGGTGATGGCCCATGCCAGGCGCACGGGATATTGTGTAAAGGTACCCAGCTCTTCCTCTTCAATCTGTTTCTTTTCTTCGTTGTATTTGTAGCGGATGTTTCGCCACGACTCTCGTTTGACGTCACATTCCTTGCCGTCGTCGGTGATGACGTAGAGGGTCTCTTCAATAGGGTCGAAGCCGCTGATGACGCCGATGGTGCCGTTCACCCAGCGGCGGTCGAAGTCATTCTTGATGAAGATGATTTGTGCGCCCGGTTTCAGTACCAGTTCCTGCGAGGTGGGGAGGCTGCTTTCGGGAAAGTCTCCCATGATTTCGCCGTAGAAGGTGACCGGGTCACCGGGAAGTTCCGCCAGTTTCTTGTCGTTGATGTAGTCCACATTATCACGGCGGGTGGCGAGGGTGATGTACATGTCGGCTTCCGATTGCTCTATTTGGGTGCCATAGCGGGTGTTGAGCAGCTGAAGTTCGGTAGAGCCGACGGTATTGTTGCGGATGTGGTCCAGCACATGGATGAACTTGCTGTCCGTTTGCCGGTATACTTTCTGCAGTTCGATGGAGACAAGGTCTATCTGGCCGAACACTCTGGCAGAGAAGAAATAGGGGGTAGGGTAGAATCGGTTCAGTATCTCCCGTTCATCTCCTTTGACGACGGGTTCCAACTGGAACACATCGCCCACCAATAATATCTGTTTGCCACCGAAGGGTTCGCGCAGGTTGCGGGAATAGACGCGCAGGATGCGGTCTACGGCGTCGATGATGTCGGCGCGTACCATGGAAATCTCGTCGATGATGACCAATTCCAGCTCTTCCAGCAGTTTGCGGTGGGGTTTGGTGTATTTGAAAAATTCGTGGATGCGTCCCCGTTGCAGACTGAAGTTCGGGTCGTCGGGCAGCAGGGGGTAGAAGGGCAGTTTGAAGAAGCTGTGCAGGGTACTGCCTCCGGCATTGATGGCGGCTATGCCGGTCGGTGCAAGCACCACGTGCTTTTTCTTTGTATTCGCGCAGATGTACTTCAGGAAGGTCGATTTGCCCGTACCTGCTTTGCCCGTCAGGAATACGGACTGACGGGTATACTGGATGAGGTTCAAGGCGTCTTGAAACTCTTTGTTTTGGGTATCGGGAACGAAGCTCAAAAGATTTCAGATTTATGATGGATTCCCGACTATGCCGAAATATTTCAGGGCGTTGGCGATACCGTCTTCATCAACAGAAGTGGTTGTGTAGTTACTGGCAGCTTTCACGTCGTCATTGGCATTGCCCATGGCTACACCGATACCGGCATGGCGCAACATGCTGATGTCATTTCCTCCGTCGCCGAAGGCCATGGTTTCTTCCAGCTTGATGCCGAAGTGGCGGATAATTTGGTCGATACCGTTTTGCTTGGTGTTTCCTTTGGCTGTCACGTCTACGAAGGCAGGATGCCAGCGGCCCATCTCGCAGTGGGGGACGGAGGGCAGGATGATTGCTTCTTCCTCGGCGTTGATAAAGGGAGTCAGCTGGAAGAAGGCTTTGTCGGCATGGCTGTCGGTATAGGGCTTTGCTTCGATGGGGTCCACTTTCAATTGGTGATGGAAGATTTCCTCCACTACTTCGCCGGGCTGGTTCACGCAGATGTCGTGCTCTCCCACCAGGATGCATGGGATGTTGCGTTCGTGGCAGAAAGCTGTCAAGGCATCCACTTCCGCTGTCGGTATGGGGCTTTTGTAGATAACGGTGTCTTCTACAAAGCAATAGGCGCCGTTCATCGTGATGTAGCCGTCTATCAGATTCCGTTCCTGCAAGGCAGACAAGTTGTTGATGATGACGCGTGGACGTCCGGTAGAAATGAAGATATGTATGCCTTGGGCTTTGGCGGCAGTCAACGCTTCAATAGTGGAAACGGGAATTTCGTGGGTCTTGAAGCTGACCAAGGTTCCGTCGATGTCAAAAAACAGAGCTTTTATCATAAGGGGTTCTTTTATCTTGTGCGCGAAATTACTTAAAAAAGCGAAGATATTTCGTACTTTTGTGCACAAATAAATGATAAATAACAAATGAAGAAACATTCTTTGAAAGATTGGATGATAGCGGTGCGTCCGTGGTCATTCCCCGCCTCTTCGATGCCGGTGGTGGTGACGTTGGCATATCTGTATTGGATGCGGCAGGACATAAACTGGGTGAACGGTATCTGGGCATTGTTGAACATCATTGTGTTTCACGCTGCCGGGAATACCTGGAGTGATTATTTTGACTATAAGCATAAGGTCGATGCAAGGGATACCTTTGGCGCCAAGACCTTGACCGACGGGATGTTTGCTCCGCGCGAGATATATGGCTTGTCGATGGCATTGCTGGCAGTTGCCCTTGTTGCGGGTGTCGGCCTGCTGTGGCGTACGGGGTTGCCGTTGCTGTACATCGGTATAGGCGGCGCGGCTTGCTCGTTGCTTTATCCGCCGCTCAAGTATCGTGCGTTGGGCGATGTCGTCATCTTTTTGGCGTATGCCTTGCTGCCGACGTTGGGTACCTGCTATGTGGCTACGGGAGTAGTTGACTGGAATGTCTTGTGGATAGCTCTGCCGGTGGGACTGATTACGGTGGCCATTCTGCATGCCAATAATACACGGGATATGCGTACCGATGCCCGTGCCGAGATTCAGACACTGGCCATGAAGCTGGGAGGAAAGGCGTCGATGTACGTTTATTGTGCCGAAGTCCTTTTCCCTTTTGGCTGGATAGCTGGCTTGATAGCTGCGGGAACTCTTCCTCTATGGACCCTGCTGGTGATGCCGGCACTGGTTCCTGCCATAGGCAATGTACGGGTGGTGTCCCGTTTTCCCGGAAAGGGAGAAAGTGCCATAGCCGGTCTGGATGAGATGACGGCAAAACTCCAGTTGTTGTTCAGTCTGCTGTTCACGTTGTCGTTCGTTGTAGCCGGTTTGCTGTCATGAAGAAGCTGATTTTTACCATTCTGCTGGCTGCCGTGCTGTGGACGGTCATGTTTTCGCCTTGGACGGCTCCTTTCGTGAATTTCTGGTGGATGATGACCGGTTCTGCGCTCACGCTGTCCGTGTTTGCCACCTTGTTCAATCCCGGCTGGTGGCGGGAGGTGAAGTGGAGCTTGCCGAATGTCTTGCTGGGAATTGGCATTGCTGTTGCTTTGTGGGGCGTTTTCTGGTTGGGAGACAAGGTGTCATCTTGGATGTTCGATTTTGCCCGTCCGCAGGTGGACTCCATTTATGGGATGAAAGAGGGAGAGTCTCCTTGGCTGTTGGCGGCATTGCTACTGTTGCTGATAGGGCCGGCGGAAGAGATTTTCTGGCGCGGCTATGTGCAACGCACGCTTTCCAAACGCTGGAATCCGAATGCGGGTTTTGTGGTGGCTACTTTGATTTATGCACTGGTGCATGCCGGTTCCTGCAACTTCATGCTGGTCATGGCGGCTCTGGTGGTGGGGGCGGCATGGGGCGCGCTTTACCGTTTCTTTCCGAACCGCTTTGCCGCTATTATCTTGTCTCATGCAGTGTGGGATGTGGCGGTATTTATATTTTTCCCGATATGATTATTGTTTACAAAAATAAGGCAGCGGTAATGGGTCGTATAAAAACAAAACAAATTGATGCGTTGAATTATAAAAAAGCAAGCATATGACTTACAATTTTGATGAAGTAATAGAGCGCCGTGGTACCGACTCCGTGAAATGGGACGGTGTGAAGAGTGTATGGGGGCGCGATGACCTCCTCCCCATGTGGGTGGCAGATATGGATTTCCGCACGCCTCCGTTTGTGATGGAAGCCTTACGGAAGCGTCTTGAACATGAAGTGCTGGGCTATACGTCTGCGTGTGAGGAATGGTATACTTCCATTTGTAGCTGGCTCAGTCGTCGCCATGGTTGGGACGTCACTCGCGAGATGCTGACTTTTGTACCCGGCATTGTCCGCGGTCAAGCCTTCGCATTGCAATGCTTCACCAATCCCGGCGACCGGGTAATAGTGATGACTCCCGTTTATCATCCCTTCTTCCTGGTGACGCAACGCATGAAGCGCGAAGTGGTTTACTCTCCGCTCGACCTGAAAGACGGACAGTATCAGATTGACTTTGAGCGTTTCCGTAAGGATATACAAGGATGCAAAGTATTGATTCTCTGCAATCCCCATAACCCGGGCGGGCGTGTATGGACGGTGGACGAATTACGCCGGATTGCTGATATTTGTACGGAAAGCCATACGTTTGTCATCTCCGATGAAATTCATGCCGACTTGACTCTGCCACCTTACAAACACCATCCTTTTGCTACTGTTTCGGGGGCTGCCGCGCAGAATTCCCTCACCTTCATGGCACCCAGCAAAACATTCAATATGCCGGGATTGGGAAGTTCGTACGCCATTATCCTCAATGAGGACATCCGCCACCGTTTTCAGGAGTTCATGGAAGCGGGCGAGTTCAGCGAAGGGCACATGTTGGCCTATATCGGTGCGGCTACTGCCTATATGCATGGTGAGGAATGGTTGGAACAGCTGCTGGACTATATAAAGGGCAATATCGATTTCACGGAGAACTACCTGCGCGAGCATATTCCGGGCATCGGCATGATACGTCCGCAGGCTTCTTACCTGATTTATCTGGACTGCCGGGGATTGGGACTGACTCAGGAGGAACTGGTGAGATTATTTGTAGACCAGGCACACCTGGCGCTGAATGACGGTACCATGTTCGGTGAACCGGGCAAGGGATTTATGCGGCTGAATATCGGCTGCCCGCGTTCGGTGTTGGAGCAGGCGCTGAAGCAACTGGAAACTGCGGTTGCAGACAAATGATAGAAAAAACTATATCTCCTATATTATGAATAGATTACCTTTCCTTGGACTATTGTTTGCGTTGCTGTGCCTTGTTACCTGCCGGCAGATGAATGAGGCACATCTGTTACATCTGGCAGAAAAGCAGGTGAATATGAATGTGGACAGCGTGTATGCCTTGCTGGTACAGATAGAGAGGCCATCGCAACTTTCGGATGAGGAGAGGCTGTTGTATGGATGGCTGAATGCTTATGTGCACTATAAACGGCACAACTCGATGGCGGAAGATTCCTTGATATTGCCTGCTTCCGATTATTACGTCTTCCGCAACGACACGGCGAAGAATCTGTTTTCCTATCAGTTGAAAGCCTGGTACTGGTATTGGCTGAAAGAGCACGAACGGTGTATAGCTGCCATTGACAGCGGCGTAGCTTTGGCCAAGGCGCTGCAGGACACGGGAAGAATGGCTGATATGCTGATTGATAAGGCATACTGGTATGTGTATGTCTGGAAAGATTATGAGAAAGCGATAGAAACTTTCCGTACCGCCATAGCTTTGGACGCAAGAGCCGGAAGCTTCTTCTCTATGGGAATTGCCCTGGGGCTGAATAAGAATGATTCTGCACCTTACTACATGGAGCGTAGCATAGAACTGGCTGTGCAGGCAGGAGATACCAGTAAGATAGTGCATTATTTGCGTAACTATGCCCAGATGCAGGCTTACCTTTTTGATGAACCTTCCGGTGCGATAGCTACTATTCGTCGTATGGAGCAGTATGTCGTCGACCCGGTGCAGTTGCGTATGGGAGATTTGGTGAAAGTGGAAGTGTTCTTGAAAGAAGGGCTGCTTGATTCGGCGGAATACTATTTGAATAAGGAGAGGAAACGTGGCGAGGGCCGGAACCGGTTTCTGACGGAAGAGAATATGGTGGCAGTATATAGGGCATTGATAGATTATACACGTCACCGTACGTTTGATGTGCTGGACGTGGCACGTTATAATGATTCTGTAGCCAATGCTCTTGCTGCGCTGCAGAGTACCGTCCGGCGTAAGGATGAGTCGAAGGAGACGCTTTCGCAAGCCAACTTGATTCTGACGGTGGAACGGAAGCAGGCACAGTTGAATTTGTTGCTGGCACTGTTGGTACTGGTGCTTGCAGGTGGCGGTGTGTCCCTTTATGTCCGTAACCGGCGTAACCGGTTGATTGAAGCGGAAGAACGGGCGGAAACACTGACCCGGCTGTTGGAAGATGCGACCAAGAACCAGTCGAAGGAGGATTTTTCCGGAAAATACTGTTGCAGCAATTAGGCATGATACGGCTGGTGGCTAAACAACCTACCTCACAGAATCAGGAGCTACTTCGCCGCATTTCGGGTATTACCAGCCATGAACTGCCGGTAGAGAGTTTGCTGGTATGGGAGGACTTGTACCCTATCATAGACCGGATGTATGATAACTTCTACACAAAGATGGACAGCCGTTTTGGCGATGTGCTCATTGACAAAGAAAAGCAGCTTTGCTGCCTGCTCTGTGCGGACTTCTCGACGAAGGAGATTAGTGTGGTGACACAACAAAGTATTCCCACCATTTACCAGCGAAAGACGAATATCCGCAAGAAGCTGGGGATGGAGGAGAAAGAGGGCATCGTAGAGTTTATAAAGAGCATATAGACCGGGAAAGGTATAATATAGAGTGTTGTAAGGTTAAAACGTTGATATGTAGTGATTCGTGGTTCGAGGATATAGACTTTTTATTCCTTGGTATAGACTGTTTGAGGCATGTTTTACCCCTATCTTTGTTTCAGCGAAATACAAAGAGTAAAACATTGAAATCAAACGCATAATGAAAGAAAATCTACTGAACAACGTTAGAAAAAAAGTGATGGTATGGATGGCCTTGGCAAGTATGGCCACTTTCCTTTCCGCCCAGACTTACCGGCTTTCCGGTTGTGTGCAGGACGAGAACCGCCAACCGGTAGAGGTGGCGAATGTGCTGCTGAAGCAGGCAAAAGACAGTGCCTATATTACCGGTATGCTGACCGACACGCAAGGTTGTTTTTCCTTTGACCAGCCACTGGGAGAATACTTGTTGCACATTACCCTTATCGGCAGCGAAGACCTCTACGTTCCCGTTGTGCTGCGAGGAAACAAAAACGTTGGCGAATTGACATTGAAATCTTCTTCCGCCTTGCTGGACGAAGTGACCGTTACGGCCGCGCGTCCTGTTATCAAGCGTCTGGTAGATAGGGTAGTGTTCGATGCACATAATACCATAGCCTCTGCCGGTGGCAGTGCACTCGACCTTCTGCGTGAAGTGCCCGGTCTGCAGGTTGGACAAAACAGCATTGGTATTATAGGTAAAGGGGGCATCAGGGTTTATATCAACGACCGTGAGACGAAGCTGTCGGGAGATGAACTGATAGATTACCTCCGTTCCTATGACGCCTCTCAGATACTGAAGGTGGAGGTGATTACCACGCCTCCGTCCAAGTACGATGCCGCCGGAAATGCAGGCATCATCAATATTCGCTTGAAGTCACGTCCCAAAGATTACGTGGGTGGTACGGCTTCCGCTTCCTACAGCGCTGGTGAAAAGGACAATTACGGATATGGCGGGGTAAGCCTGAACCTCAGCAAGGGGCGCGTGTCATCCTTTCTCAACGGGGGTACTACGCAGGGCAACTATGAGACGCGTGAGAAGAATTACCGCTATTTTCCGCAGAACACCTGGAACAGCCGTGCCGACTACACCAATTACATGAATAGCTTCTACCTTCAGGGAGGTGTGGATGTATCGTTGGAACGGGACTGGAGTGCAGGTATGCAGGCCATCTATAATCACAGTGCTCCCAAACCGGGCAATGCCCTTTCATGGACGGAAGTTTACGATGCCTCTACCGCCGTACTGGATTCTCTGCTGTACTCCAACAGTGACAAGGATACCGGTTCCGACCGCCTCAATCTGAATTTTCATACCGATAAGGTCTGGGATGACAAAGGCAAGAAAATGACTTGGGATGTGGATTACCTGCGTGACAACCGGGACGAAAATATGGGCTTTCTCTCGAAAACCCTCCTGCCTGACGGTACGGAGATTCCGGGTACAAACTTCGACTACAACTATCTGCAACATCGCAAGGTGGATGTAGTCTCCTCCGCTCTTGATTTCATCCTTCCTTTTGAAAAGTACAAGATAACGGCAGGTGCCAAGGTCTCCTTTACCAACACTCGCAACGGTATCAATTACGATACGTCGGACCCTACGCTGGTGCAGGATGATTATTTCCGTTACAAGGAGCAAATCTATGCCTTATATGCTGATTATAGCCGTGAATATTCCGAACGTTTTTCCATGCAGTTGGGCTTGCGTATGGAGCACACCCGCACTACCGGTATTTCCGAAGCGAAGGATACGGAGGACAAGCACGACTATACGCGCTTGTTCCCTACTGTCTATCTGCTTTATTCGCCTACAGACGGGCATGCGCTGAACTTCAGTTTCTCCAACCGCATCTCCCGTCCGTCGCAGAATATGGTCAATCCTTTTCCGTTCTATCAGAACAAATATACGTATGCCTGCGGACGTGAGGACTTGAAACCCAGCTACACTTACAATGCAGAACTGGGATATACGTTGAAGAACAACTTCAATGTTTCCGCTTATTATTCTTATTCGGACGATGTATTCTTCCAGGTTGTGGACTTGGATGCCGAAACGAATGTGACTTCTTTCCTTTGGGAGAATTTCATGCAGACGCATGCTTTCGGGCTTAACAATTCGTACACTTTCCGTACCAAATGGCTGCAAGCTTACGCCCAGCATGGAGTGAGCTATCGCCGGACTACCTCCAGCGCTACCACCACCTCTCCCGAGGAGAAAGGATGGGCTTATGACGCCAGTCTGCGCAACACTTTCTTCTTCAATGAAAAGAAGACTCTTCTGGCCACGTTGTCCGGTTCCTATTCTTCCCGTCAGTATCAGGGCATCTATCTGATGAGTCCCACTTACAGCGTCAGTGCAGGTATGCTTTACCGGTTGTTGGACAATAAGCTCAACCTCAGCCTGAATGTCAACAATTTGTTTGTCAGCCATTCCAAATTGGAAACCATGTCCAACGGGCTGAAGATAATTGCAGATAACCAGTTCTCCTTTACCAGTTTCCGTATTGGTGTATCCTATACTTTCGGTGGTGATATACGTAGTAAGGGTCAGCGGAACAGTAACGAGGATATTCAGAGGAGGCTATAACGCGGAAAGGGTGCTACCCGGTTTCCCCCTTTTGTTGCTAAGTGAGAGATTGTCGAACTTTCATTGTGGAGCGTTATTGTATAGGCTTTCTAATGTATATGAAGGGTCATTGGAGAAATACCCTTTGGTCATGACATCTATCACATCCTTTCCATTGTTGACATAAGTTCCTGTGGCGTGATTCATCAGCCCGGAACATTCCCGTCCGGCGCCGGCATTGCCGTTGTCCCAATAGAATACGGCCATGCCATTGGTGCGTGCAGCTTTGCATACATATTCCAGGTAGTATTTGCGGAATGCTTCAGAACGGTTGTTGTTGCGGTGTACGCACCCCATTTCTCCAATGTATACGGGAATCCCTTTTTCTACGTAAGCGGTTCTTAATGCTGCAAAGACTTTCTTAAGATGCTCTTCGTCTCCCCAGCTCTCTTTTTTACTGGGGGCGCCGGTGTGTCCCCACTCTGCAAATTTATCTTCCAATGCGAAGGTGGCAGGGTCGTAGTAGTGTACTGATATTAACAGACGGTCTTGTGCCGGGTCTGTCGGGAGCTGCAAGTGTTTTATAGTAAGATTAGGGCTTGTGCAATAGCCGCTGATACCCAAGTAGCGGGTTGCATTGTTGCCGCCGGTGGCACGGACGGCATCTACAAAAACTTGTTGCCATTCGTTGAGTATGGCATATTGTTTGCCTCCGTCGGTGGTATTGGTGCCAGAGCCCCATCTTCCGTCATGGATTTCATTGAGGCCTTCAAAAATGAGGAACTCGCCTTTGTTCTCGAAACGTTGGGCTATTTGTGTCCACATGGATTTGAGTTGCTCTTTGATAGCGGTATTCATGTCCTTGTTTTGTGCTGCTCCTACGATGTCAAGCCAGCGATGTTCGTCAAAACCGTCTTCGTGGATGTGGCGGTGTCCGTCATGATGGATGTTGATAATGGCTTTCAGTCCGGCTTTTTCAGCATATTCCACTACTTCTGCCACGCGGTTCATCCAGTCCGTGTCGATGTGATAGTGTGGGGCCTCGCCTACTTTTCCCAACCAGGTAACGGGGATGCGGACTGATGTAAATCCGGCTTGTTTTACTTTCAAGAGTGTTTCTTGTGTAACTTTGCCGTTGCCCCATGAGGTTTCGTCGGCTATTTCGTTTACATGGGCATCAAGCTGGTTACCCAGATTCCATCCGAGCCCCAACTCCTTTGCCACTTTTACAGCAGGGAGATTCTCGTCTATGGCAGGTTTGCTCTCTTGTTCATTATTTGCAGCCTGGGTGATGATGATGCTGGTTTCTTTTTCACCGGCCGTGATAGTTATGCCGGCTTCACGGGCATTCCCTTTATTGGCTTTTGCTGTAAATGTAAATGACGTAAGGCTATCGGAAGAAGTATTTGATTTCAGTGTTATCCACCCGGCATCGGATTGGGCTGTTGCGATGGGATAGGATGAAACACGGATGGTTATTTCGCCACCGGCAGCTGCGAGATTCTGAGGGGATACACTTTTCACGGTGAGATAGGGCAACTCCTCTATGGAGGAATTGGAGCTGGAACAGGACAAAATGTTTATGGACAATAGTATTGCCATTACATTCTTCAAGCAGATGAATTTTGTGCTCATAAAATCAGTTTTATAGGTTTATGGCGACAAAGGTAGTGGCAATGGGGTTATGTATAGTTTGAAATCCTGCATATAGAGGTTTGAAATCCTACAAATCAGCCTATATTCATTCTTTGCCCGGTGTATCGGCTGGGTTGGACACCGAAATATTTCTTGAATAAGGTGCTGAAATATTTGGAGTTTACAAATCCCGTTTGTATGGAAACATCGGTCACCGGTATTCCTTGTTGCAGTAGGGCGGCAGCTTGCTCAAGGCGGATAATACGGATGAAGTCTTGCGGGGTATGCCCGGTAAGAGCTTTCAGCCGTTCGTGGAAGAGAGTCCGGCACATAGCCATGTGCCGGCAGAGCCGGTCAATGTCGAATTCAAAATCGCTTATGTTATCTTTCACGATTTGGGTTGCTTTTTCCACAAAGGCACTGTCCGCATTATTGGGCACGGCAGATTGTACAGGCATTTCCTTGATGGTCTTGTCTGTTGAAAGGGTATGTTGCAGAGCAATTTGCGTATAGTATTGCCGCAGGCGTCTGCGATTCTCTATTTGTGCCTGAATTTTGGCTTTCAGTATATCTATGTCGAAAGGTTTGGCTATGTAGTCATCGGCTCCTTTCTGCAATCCTTCTATGATGGATGTCCTGAAGGTCTTGGCGGTAAGTAGTATGACCGGTATACCTGAAGTGGCAGGAGTGCTTTTTATTCGGTGGCACATCTCGTCACCCTGCATGCCGGGCATCATTATATCAGACAAAACTAAACTGGGGTATTGAGTTTCCATATATTCCAATGCTTCTTGGGCGTTGGATTTGTCTACGACCCGGTAAACCGGCTTGAATATACGGCGCATATAGAGGCGGAGTTCATCATTGTCTTCTACGATAAGCAACGTGTCTTTATCCGGGTCACAAGGCATGGTGCTTTCGGTAGTGACGGACCTTTCCATAACTGGAGTGGTAACGGATATCGCAGAATTTGTGACTATAACCCTATTGAGTATGAGCGTAAATTCCGAGCCTTGGTTCACGACGGAGCTAACCTTTATGTCGCCTTTCAGCAAAGCGGCAAACCTCTTGGCTTGCAATAGTCCCAGGCCGATGCCTGGAGTGCCGGAACTGATGGCATTGCTGGCACGGAAAAAGCTTGTGAACAGTTTCTTTTGCTCTTTGGGCGAGATGCCGATTCCAGTGTCACTCACGATAATCTTTACCTTGCTCGCTTCGGTTTTCACGCTGATGCTGATTTTTCCTCCTGTAGGGGTATATTTCAGGGCATTGGATAAAAGGTTGGTGAGTATTCGGTTCAATAATTGGGGGTCGGCCCATACCCCAAGCTGGCAGTCAATGCTGCTTGTATGCAATGTTTTCTGTTGCTGCTGGCAGAGAGGTTGGAAGACGGTAAAAAGATTGTCCATGATCTGTTTTAGCGGCACAGCTTCTATTTTGGGGAGCATGCTGGAATGGTCTATCCGTTCAAAATCAAGTAGCTGTGATAATATATCCAGTAATTTGTTGAGATTGGAATGTGCCAACTCTATGGATCGGGTAGCGTTTTCATGGAGTGTGGAGTCATGGCGAAGTTCGTCCAGAGGGGCTTTGATAAGTGTAAGCGGGGTGCGGATGTCATGGGCTATGCTTACGAAGAAAGCGATTTTTTCGTTCATGTAGTGGCGTACCAATTGTTGCTGTTTACTTTTTATAACTGCTCCTATTATACAGCATAGTGTCATGATGTATAATAACCATGCCCACCAAGTGTTCCACCACGGCTGACAAATTGTGATACATGTAGTCCGGCTGCTCAGTATGAGTCCGCTATTAAGGCTATATGATTGTATACGGAATTGGTATTTGCCCGGTGACACATTGGTGTAGCGCAGATGCTCATTGTTTCCCAGTTTGTTCCAGTCGCGGTCAAACCCCTGAAGCATGTATTCGTATGCAATGTCTTCCTGATAGCGGAAGCTTACAGACTCGAATTCCATTGTGAATGAATTATGGCGATATGATAAAGTAATGGTGCTATCCGCCAGCATTTGCATGAGTTCCGGGCGCATACTCGCAGACACTCTGGCGTCTATGTTGTCTATTCGGAAGTCGGTGAGTTGTAAGGATGGGGCCTGATAGGAAGTCAGTGAAATGTGAGGTTTGAATATCAGTACACCAGTGGTACTTCCCAGTGCTATGCGCCCATCGGCTAAAAGAATGGCTGCGGAACGGTTGTAGAATCTCGACATCACTTGCTCGAAATTCTGGTTGTATATTTGCATGGACGGCTGCGGAGGAAGGCATGCCAAACCGTGATCGGTAGTAATCCATAACCTATTGCTATGGTCGATGAGTAAGGCACTCACACGGTTGGACGGCAGGCGTTGTTCGGTAGAGAATGTCTTTTTTTCAGCAGTTTGCAAGTTGTACAAATAAAGACCTCCACCGTCAGTTCCCAGCCAGGCTTGCTCATCGTCTACAAATGCTATGGATTGAATGAAAGCATTGAAGTCTTCTCCTTTGTTGTCGGTACTTTTAAACAAATGTGTGTGTGTCCCGGTATGTTTGTTTATCAGTACCAGTCCGTCTACTGTACCTACAGCAATGGTATGTGCATCCTTTTGCACTATGCAGCGTGCTTTAGTTACGTTGTGTGACTTCCATTGCCGAGTGGAGCACTCCAGTTGCAGCAACTGATTGTCCATGGTCCCTATCCATAGATCTCGGTCTGTATCAAACAATACTGTAGAGAGGTAGTCGGATGGCAAGCTGCTATTGTTGCTAAGGTAATGGTGTAATATTTCTCCCTGACTGTTGAGAAGAAATAGTCCATTGCCATAAGTACCTGCAGCAATGTTGTTCTGGGAATCAATGGAGACACTTAATACCACATTACCTGCAAGTATCTGTCTGCATCGGTTGTTTTGGGGATTGTATATGTTGATACCGTCATCGGTGGCAATCCACAGTTCACCGTTGCGCTGTTCACAGAATGCATTTACATTGTCATCGGCTAAGGAGGGCTCTTCTCCTTTGTGATGTCTTAGTAAAGTGGTGGTGGTTTCTTCGGGCATCATGAGAAAGGCCCCGCCAGTGTAGGTGCCTATCCATATGTTGTCTTCACAATCTCGGCATAAGGAATATACTCCCATAGCAGTAAGCATTCGGTTGGTACGTGTAAAGAGTGGTTCTGCCCCACCGGTCGGGTAGTTGTAGGTGTAGACTCCATCTCCGTCAAATCCTAATAGGATAGTAGAAGGTGCCATTTCTACCATGGAACGAATAGGAGTATGAGGAAGAGTTGCAGCGTCAGTTGGCTGCTCTTGCCATGAGTTGAGGTTGATGCTTTTTATTCCACTATTGAAAGTGCCTATTAATAATGTATCACTGTCTGATGGCGCTAAAAGGCTTTGTACATAGGTGCCTGGACAGAGCTTATGCAGTAAAATCCTATCCTTGGAATAGATACGCAGGCCACATGTGCTACCTATGGCAATGCCTTGAGGCAATTCTGTGATATAGGTCACATGGCTCTCTGAATCGATAAGCTGAGGCACTTCACCAAATCTGCAACAGTAGAGCCCGGTACTCAGTCCTATCCACAATTGTTCTTGAGAGTCGATAAGAAGGTACTGAAGGACCAGCCCCGTGTAGATATGTTCTGCTAAATCAAGGCAGAGTTCGAATTGGTCAGTAAGCAAGTTGTATTTGTAAATCCGTCCTACATTATTATAAGCATAAAGTGAATTGTTGGGGCTTATAGCTAACATGGTGGTGCTTCCTGAAGCATCGGATAATTTTTGATTGGTTCCTAATTGGTAGCTTTTCATCGAACGGCCATTGAAACGGTTGATGCCATCAAGGGTAGCCATCCATATAGCTCCTGACTTATCTGTGGCAATGGAGAAAACCCGCAGGCTGTTCAATCCTTCTTCGGTGCCAAGTTGCAGGCTGGAAAAACGCTGGACATGCTTTTCTGCATTGGCTGAGATTGAGGACAGTGTGAAAAAAAGTAAGATTAAAATTTGTATAATTTGTTGAGTGTGGATATACATTTGATGTGCAGTATTGGTTAACGAGCACAAAAATACATTAACCGAGTGAATGTTCAAAGCAATAATTCAATAAGTTCTATTTATTGAAGTCGTGTACATTGGAAATCAAACTTTTGTACTAATTCTGTGAGAACTCAAACCTGATATGTAGGGATTCAAACCCTATGAATGAGTACTTTGATGAACTTTGTAACCTGACTGAGAATCTGATTTACTAATTTTATATATAATATTATGAAAGTAAAGAAATGTAAAAGCACGTTACTCTACAGTACACTTGTTCTCTGTTTGTGGGGAGGTTTTCCGCAAGTGAGAGCTGCCTCATTTGAGAGTTTTGCCATAGAACAGCAAAGCAACAAAGTTATAGGTACTGTGAAAGATGAGTTTGGTCCGGTGATAGGGGCCTCTGTCGTTGAAAAAGGAACCAGCAATGGTGTAGTTACCGACTTAAACGGCAAATTCAGTTTAAACGTCAAACCCGGCGCAACGTTAATCATCAGTTTTGTGGGATACAAGCAGCAGGAGGTGAAAGCCGGCAATGTTCCACTGAATATTGTACTTGAAGAGGACAGCAAGATGCTGGGTGAAGTGGTGGTAACCGCTTTGGGTATCAAACGTGAGCGCAAGGCTTTGGGATACGGTGTGGCTGAGGTACAAGGTGAAGCATTGACTAAGGCCAAAGAAACGAATGTTATCAATTCAATGGCGGGCCGTGTTCCGGGTTTGGTCGTAACCCAGACCGCGGGTGGAGCCTCAGGCTCTTCGCGTGTAATATTACGTGGTAGTACGGAAATGACCGGTAATAATCAGCCTTTGTATGTGATAGACGGTGTGCCTTTGGATAATACAAATTTTGGTAGCGCCGGTACTTATGGCGGTTTTGACCTTGGTGACGGTATTTCCAGTGTAAATCCCGATGATATTGAGAGCATGTCGGTATTGAAAGGACCGGCTGCATCGGCTCTTTATGGTAGTCGTGCCAGTCACGGTGTAATCCTTATCACTACCAAGAAAGCCAATAAGGATAAAATCAGCGTGGAATACAATGGAACTATGACTTTTGATACCCAGTTGGCTAAATGGGATGATGTCCAGCAGATTTATGGTATGGGCAGTAATGGTACTTATCCCATCAATGCGGTGTCTAATACCAACATGAGCTGGGGAGCCAAAGCCGATGGTACCAATATGCTTAAGTATTTTGATGGTGTGGAACGTCCTTATCTGATTGTTCCTGACAATACTTCCCAGTTCTTCCGCACAGGCTTTACTGCAACTAACAGTGCTATCATTGGGGTGAATAATGGCAAGACCGGTATTCGTTTTACCTATACTGATATGCGCAACAAAGATATCGTACCAAAGACTCATATGAGCCGGGACATCTTCAATTTGCGTGCCAATACTACTGCCGGGAAATTTGACTTGGACTTCAGTGCCAACTATACCCGTGAAGATGTGAAAAATCGTCCGGCATTGGGAGACAGTAAATCAAATATAGGTAAGAATCTGATGACCTTGGCAACCACTTATGATCAGGAATGGCTTAAGACTTATCAGGATGCCAACGGTGAATACTCTAACTGGAATGGTATGGACCCTTATAATGTGAATCCTTATTGGGATGTTTACAAGAACTCAAACAACTCCAAGAAAGATCAATTCCGTTTCAATGGTAAGGTTGTCTGGAACATCACCCAACACCTGAAGATACAAGGGACAGCAGGAGCCGAGCTTAATTGGTTTACTTTTGAAGACTACAAGGCTCCTACCACACCAGGATATGAATCCGGTTACTTGCAGAATAATAATTTCCGTAATCGAATGTATAATTTCGAGCTTTTGGCACTCTATAATAACTCTTGGGGAGATTTCGACTTTAATGCGACATTGGGCGGTAACTTGTACAAGGTGAATAACCAGACTATAGTCACTACTGCCAAGGACATGAAGATTCGCGATGTGGTGGCTTTGATGAGCTTCAATGAAGTAAGTGTAGAGCCTTACAGTTATCGTAAGCAGATTAACTCTGTTTATGGTGCGGTAAACTTGGGTTGGAAGCACATGCTTTATTTTGATGCAACCCTTCGTGGCGATCAGTCTTCCACATTGCCCATCAGTAATAACATGTACATTTATCCTTCTTTCTCCGGTAGCTTTGTATTCTCCGAGTTGCTGAAGTTGGGTGACAAGCTTCCTTATGGTAAAGTGCGTATGTCATGGGCGCAAGTAGGTAGCGATACCGATCCATATCAGCTCGGATTGGTGTATACCAAGTCTAAGTTTGCTTATCCCGGTTATACTATTGGTTATATCAGTAACGGTACTATCCCCAATAAGGATTTGAAACCTACCAAGACCAATTCATTCGAAATGGGTCTGGAACTGAAATTCCTGAAGAACCGTATCGGCTTGGACTTCACTTATTACAGCCAGCTTAGCAAGAATCAGATTATGGGGATGGCCAGCTCCTCGACTTCCGGTTACGGCTATCGTTTGATTAATGCAGGTGAAATTGAGAATAAAGGTGTGGAAATAGCTTTGAATACTCGTCCGATTCAAACGAAAGACTTCTCTTGGGATTTGAATTTCAACTTCTCGAAGAATAGTAACAAGGTGAAGAAACTGGTGGACGACATGGATATGTTTGAACTGGAAAAGGCTACATGGCTTGACGTACAAGTGGCTGCCAAGGTAGGTGAGAATTTCGGCTCTATCGTAGGTCCCGACTTCCAGCGTAACGAAAATGGTGATATCCTTATCGACCCCTCAACCGGATTGCCTATGTACGACAAGAGCAACCATGTACTGGGAAATGCGTCCTGGGACTGGACTGGCGGTGTCTATACCAACTTCTCCTACAAGAATATTTCACTTTCTGCCGTGTTTGATGTGAAGGTGGGAGCAGACCTTTATTCTATGTCAGCTCGGGCCGCGCATGAAACAGGCAAGAGCATGGCCACTTTGGAAGGGCGTGAAGCATGGTATAAGTCTGAAGAGGCCCGTCAGGCAGCAGGCTATGCCAAGGATTCTCCTGACTGGATACCCACCGGCGGTTTTATTGCTCCGGGTGTGATAGACAATGGTGACGGCACTTATCGTGAAAATGACATTGTGATTAATCCCGAGAAATACTGGATGAGTGTTTGTCGCAATGCCCCTTCCATGTTTATCTATGATAACTCTTATGTGAAGTGTCGCGAAATTACATTGAGCTACACCTTGCCCAAGGCTTGGCTGAAGAATGTGGTAGACGGACTAACTATATCGTTTGTTGCCCGTAATCCGTTCATTGTCTGGAAGAATATTCCGAACATTGACCCGGACTCCAACTACAACAATACCACCGGTATGGGTATGGAGTATGGTTCGCTGCCTTCACGCAAGAGTTACGGTTTCAATGTCAATGTGAAATTTTAAGAGACCCCATGAAATTTATCAGATACATTTACTAAAAAAGAGATATACAATGAGACACTATAAATCATATATCACAATTGCGTTGGCGGCATGTACTTTGTTTTTCGTTTCCTGCAGCGATGAGTATATGGAGAGCATGAATACCGATCCTTCAAAGGCTGACACCATCGATCCTAACGCACAACTTACCACTGCCCAGCTTCATACCTATGGAGATTTGGAGGTGAGTGAAACTTACCGTAGTTATATTTATGCCTTCAATCAGCAGTTGATGGGCTGCTGGAATACCACGAACTATGGTGGCCGCCATACACTTGATCTTAACGAGATGGGGCATATCTGGCAGAACTACTATTTGAAAAATATCAAGGACCTTACCGATGCGCAGGCACGTACTATGGATGATGAAGAGAAGGTGAACATCAATGCGGCTGTCCGCATCTATCGTGTCTATCTAATGTCTCATCTTACTGATATTTATGGTGATGTACCTTACTTTGAAGCGGGAAAAGGCTTTATCGATGGTAAGTTCACGCCTAGATATGACACGCAAGAAGAGATATACAATGACTTTTTTGCGGAGCTCGACGCTGCCGTAACAGCTTTTGATGGTACCAAGGACCGTATCACCGGAGATGTCATTTATAACGGTGATATAAACAAATGGAAGAAGTTTGCCAATTCACTCCGCCTGCGTTATGCTATGCGTATCTCGGATGCCAACCCACAGAAGGCCCAAGAAGAGTTTGAAAAAGCTTTGGCTGCAGATGGTGGTATCATTGCCTCTGGTGCTGATGACGCACTGATTCCTTATTTGGATATTGCTTTTGACTTTGGTGGCGAAAGCTATTCCGACTATCGTCGCAACGCTTTATCACAGCGGCTGTATGGTAACGACCCTCGCAATAACCCCAGTTTTATCTGCTCTACTTTTTATAATCAGTTGTTCAATACTGGTGACCCTCGGTTTTTTGCTATCATACGGTTCTACTTTGACCAGATAATGAGTACAACCAGTACTGAAGGGCGCATTGATATCACTGAAGAGGTATTGGCTAAAAATATGGCGCATCCGCGCGATCCAGGTGCATTCTTCTATGAACCTTGGCCCGAAGCGTACGAGAGCGACCTTATAAAAGAATTGCAGGAAAGCAATCCTGCCATTGAAAAGATTTCCATGGATACAGAAACGGAACCCAAGTTGGCAAGTAACTTTCTTGAGGGTGAAAACCCGGGAGTGGTTATAACCTCGGCCGAAGTGGACTTCCTGCTGGCAGAAGCTGCTCTGAAAGGATGGAATGTGGCTGGCTCCGTAGAAGAGCATTATAGAAAAGGTGTACGTGCGGCTATGGACTTCTTGACGGACAATTACGGATGTGATAAAATAACTGATGAAGAGTTTGACAACTATATGGCCAATAACATCATTGGTTACACGGTAGAGCAGAAAAAGGCATCTATCAATACGCAGGCATGGATTCTGCATTTCACCAATCCGTTGGAGTGTTGGGCTAATTTACGCCGTTCCAACTACCCACAGCTAAAGTCTCCTGCAGAGTATGGCTTCAGCCAGGTTCTTACTGGGGGGGCGGCTATCCCGGTCCGTCTGTGCTATCCTGTGCTGGAATCTTCATACAATAAGAAAAACTATGAGGAAGCGCTGGAGCGTATGGGAGGTAATAATAGCTGGAATACCCCTGTGTGGTGGGATAAAAATAATGTTCAATAATTTCTGTTCAACATCAAATTAACTATCAATATGAAAAAGATATATGTTATGCTGTTTGCCATATTGGCATTCAACGCCTTCTTGACAAGCTGCAGCGACGAAGAGCCGTTCTCTACGGCTACGCCCAATGATGAGCCTCGTATACTCGACCCTACCTTTCCGGATCGGGTCAATGGAAATCTGGCCACATTTGCCAATTTCAGTCGTGACGGCAAATTTTCGATGAAACTCACGGTGACTCCCGCGGACTATACTACCGTAACTTGGTTTGTGGATGGAGAAGAAGTGGCTACCGGTACTGAAATAGAAAAGGAATTTATGGCAGGAACTTATCACCTTAAAATAACAGCTACCACCACTGTTGGGAAATCCACTTACCGTGAAGGGCTTATTCAGGTAAATCCTTTAGCAGATGACCCCAGTGCCACTGAAGTGGCATTCGAACGTATTGTGGCTCCCGGTAATAAAGCTTGTTTTTACGGCGATAACCTGGATAAAGTGGAAAGCATTATTATTGGTGGGATGGCTGCCACGGATATTACTTATGTGGAGTCGGAAGATGGCAATTATGTGGAATATACTGTGCCTGCCGGCTTGTCGGAGGGAGATTACCGGGTTATTTTTATCGATGCCGAAGGAAATGAATATGGCGCCAATAAAGTGAAAGTGACTAAAGGGGCTATGATTACAATGGGAGCCAACCGTGCTACCGTTGGTACGGCATGGATAATGACCGGTATTAATCTTGATGCTGTTGCCTCGGTTGCGGTAGCTGATGTGGAGGTAGTGGAATTTGCAGAGCAAACTGCCACTTCTCTCACGCTGATTTGCCCGGAACTGGCAGAAAGGGAATATACAGTGACTGGTAAGACCAAGACCGGTGAGAGTATACAGTTCTATGCCAATGGTGAAGTTACTACAGAACAGAAAGTTACTATCTCTTCTGAGAAAGCCCTATGGGAAGGCCATCATTATGTGTCTTGGGACAAAGCGGACGGTGATCCGAACAAATCGTTCAACCTGATTCCTCAAGAAGTGATGACTGCCCTTAAGCCGGGAACTATTTTGCGGGTGTATTATTCGATAGAGCCTACAGCAGAATATCATCAGATGCAACTTGCTACCGGTTGGTGGACAGGGCTGATGGATAAGATAGAATTCAGTGAAGATGGTGTTTACGAACTGATTATCACCCAAGAGGTTATTGACAAGATAAATGCTGAGGCCGGATTCCTTTGTGTGGGACACGGTTACTATGTCGACTTGGTAACAGTTCAATAATTTCTAATAAAGAGTGAAAAATGCATACTTACATTTTACGATTTTTTCTGCTGTTTGCTGCATCTGCCACAAATCTTAGTGCACAGATACCCATATATCAAAATCCTGATATGCCTATCGAAGTGCGCGTTGAGGATGCGTTAAGCCGTATGACACTTGAAGAAAAGGTGGCACTTTGCCATGCGCAGAGCAAGTTCTCATCGGCAGGGGTGCCCCGTTTGGGTATTCCAGAGTTGTGGATGAGTGATGGACCTCATGGAGTTCGCCATGAGTTTGAATGGAATACTTGGAATTATGCGGGTTGGACCAACGACTCTATTACGGCTTTTCCTGCTCTTACGGCTCTTGCCGCTACTTGGAATCCGGATATGGCTGCACGCTATGGCAAGGCTATTGGCGAGGAGGCACGTTATCGTAAGAAAGACGTATTGTTAGGTCCCGGTGTCAATATCTACCGTACTCCCCTTAATGGGCGTAACTTTGAGTATATGGGTGAAGACCCTTATCTTGCCGGTGTAATGGCGGTTCCTTATGTCAAGGAATTGCAAAAAAACGGTGTTGCTGCTTGTGTGAAGCATTTTGCATTGAACAACCAGGAGCAGTGGCGTGGTACCGTTGACGTTGAAGTGAGTGACCGTGCTCTTTACGAAATCTATTTGCCTGCTTTCAAACAGGCAATAGTGGAAGGGGGAGCATGGAGCGTCATGGGAGCTTATAACAAGTATCGTGGCCAGCATTGTTGCCATAATGCCCGTCTGCTCAATGATATTCTACGTGATGAATGGGGTTTTGACGGTTGTGTCATTACGGATTGGGGAGGAGCTCACGACACCAAAGAGGCTGCTCTTAATGGTCTTGACATCGAAATGGGGTCTTATACTAACGGTTTGACTTCGGATAATAGCTTGGGGTATAATCTCTACTATTTGGCAGACCCCTATCTGGAGATGTTGAAGAAGGGGGAATTGCCGATGGCGTCAGTGGATGCGAAAGCGAGGAATATACTGCGTCTGATTTTCCGGACTTCATTGAATCAGAATAAGCCGTATGGTTCACTCTGTACCAAAGAACATTATGATGTGGCTAAAGTAATAGGTGACGAGTCCATCGTACTGTTGCGGAACAATGGCATTCTTCCATTACAAGCTGATAAGTATAACCGGATATTGGTGGTTGGTGACAATGCTGTCCGTAGACTTACGGATGGTGGCGGTTCGTCGGAATTGAAACCAAAAGATATGATTTCTCCACTTGATGCACTGCGTGCCCTATATGGTGATAAGATAGAATACACCCAGGGTTATGCATGTGGCCGTCCCTTTTTTGGTCATGAGGAGGAAATGCGGCAGACGGTGATAGACTCTTTGCGTGCTGAGGCTGTGGCAAAGGCACGGCAGGCAGATGTTGTTATCTATGTGGGAGGTTTGAATAAAAACGCTTTCCAGGATTGTGAATCTACTGACCGTAAGTCGTATAATTTACCTTTTTCTCAAAATGAATTGATAGAAGAGCTTGTTGCTGTCAATCCAAATCTTGTGATAGCCAATATCAGTGGCAATGCTTATGCTATGCCGTGGTTGCAGAAAGTGCCTGCAATCCTGCATATTTCTTATTTGGGGACTATGGGAGGAGCGTCGATTGCAGATGTTATCAGTGGTAAAGTGAATCCATCGGGTAAACTGCCTTATTCTTTCCCGGTGAAGTTAAGCGATTGTTCGGCGCACTTTTTTGGTGAAGAGGCTTATCCGGGTATCGATACTGGCAAGGACGATGTGTCTTTGACGGATTATCAGCGCAATGTCGGTGTCAATCCTAAAGAAGAGTATAAAGATGATATTTTAGTAGGTTATCGTTGGCACGATACAAAGAAGATTCCGGCTCTTTTTAGTTTTGGGCATGGATTGAGTTACACTTCTTTCAAATACGGCAAGTCTCGGCTGTCATCGAAGACGATGGATGAAAAAGGAAGTATCAAGGTAACAGTACCTTTGACTAATACGGGTACGAAGATTGGTAAAGAAGTGGTACAACTTTATCTTGGAGATCCGGTGTGTAGCGTTGTCCGTCCATTGAAAGAGTTGAAGCATTTTACAAAAGTAGAGGTCGAACCTGATGAAACTGTTCAAGTGGAATTTGTTATCACTCCTGATGATTTGAAGTTTTTTGATGAGGCAAGCCATCGATGGATAGCTGAACCGGGAGTATTCAATGTGTATGTCGGGACTTCATCTGCAGATATTCGTTGCATGCACTCCTTTAAATATATATGTGATTGACGTAATAATTCAACGGCAATTAAACATATATGTGAAGAAAACGTACTGCCTTTTAGGCAGTACGTTGCATAATGAATCATTCTTTTGAAGTTTGAAATTTAATCAATATACTTATCTTTGTCTTTTGAATAGATAATTGCCTAATATGAAACCATGATGAAACAGAAACTTCTTTACCTTTTGCCACTCTTCCTATTGTCGGGATGCGGGCAGGCTACTTACAAGAATGCATCTCTGCCGGCAGAAGAGCGTGCCGGACTTTTGCTGAAGGAACTGACGCTCGAAGAGAAGGTGTCCTTGATGATGGACAGCTCCAAACCAGTGGAACGTCTGGGCATCAAGCCCTATAACTGGTGGAATGAAGCGTTGCATGGAGTGGCGCGTGCCGGGCTGGCCACAGTGTTTCCCCAACCGATTGGTATGGCGGCATCTTTCTCGCTGGAGACTGTATACGAGGTATTTACTGCTGTTTCTGATGAGGCCCGTGCCAAGAATGCCTACTATGCATCCCAGGAAAGCCATGAACGCTATCAAGGATTGACAATGTGGACGCCTACGGTGAACATCTACCGCGACCCTCGCTGGGGAAGGGGTATAGAGACTTATGGGGAAGACCCTTATCTGACCAGCCGTATGGGGGTGATGGTTGTAAAGGGTTTGCAGGGCACGAACGATGGAAAATATGACAAGCTGCATGCTTGTGCCAAGCACTTTGCCGTACACTCCGGTCCGGAATGGAACCGCCATGAGTTTAATGCGGAAAATATCAAGCCCCGTGATTTGTATGAAACTTATCTTCCTCCTTTTGAGGCTTTGGTGAAAGAAGGAAAAGTGAAGGAGGTGATGTGTGCCTACAACCGTTTTGAGGGCGATCCTTGCTGCGGTAGCGACCGCCTGCTGATGCAGATTTTGCGCGATGAGTGGGGATTTGACGGTATTGTCCTTTCGGACTGTGGAGCTATTGCCGATTTTTACAGAGACTATGGTCATAAGACGCATCCTGATGCAGAGTCCGCTTCGGCGGCTGCGGTGCAGAGTGGGACTGACTTGGAGTGCGGTTCGAGTTACGAGGCCCTGGTAGAAGCGGTGAAGCAGGGAAAGATTGATGAAAAAGCAGTGGATGTAGCAGTCAAGCGTCTTTTGACGGCTCGCTTTGCCTTGGGTGAAATGGACGAGCCGGAGAAGGTGTCCTGGACCGGCATTCCTTTTTCTGTGGTGGCTTCTGCCGGACACGATTCTCTGGCGCTCGACATGGCGCGCAAGTCAATGACACTGCTTATGAACAAGGATAATACCTTGCCGTTGAAGCGTGGAGGGCTGACTATAGCCGTGATGGGTCCGAATGCCAATGATTCTGTGATGCAGTGGGGAAATTATAACGGTATGCCTCCGCACACAGTTACCATTCTGGACGGAATTAGAAAAGCTTTGGGGAGTGATGATCGGCTTATTTATGAACAAGGCTGCGGATGGGTGGAGAGAGCTCAGATACAGAGCGTCTTCAACCGTTGCAAGACTGCCGACGGGAAACCCGGATTTACTGCACGCTACTGGAATAACGTGACTCGTGACGGTGAGCCAGTCACTACTGCCCAAGTGACCACTCCTTTCCATTTTTGTACATCCGGTGCCACGGTTTTTGCTCCGGGTGTGAACCTTACCGACTTCTCGGCTACCTACAACAGCGTATTCACTCCCGACCAGTCGGGAGAGGTGGTCTTTGACATCTATGCTTATGGCTCAGGGAGATTGCGGATAAATGGGGAGGAAGTGAGAGGATTTTCCAATCAGCACGGTGGGCAGAAGAGTGCTTATACTTTGCAGGTACAAGCAGGAAAAACGTATGACGTTGAATTGGATTTTGAATATTTCCGTAGCGATGCACAGCTGGACTTTGACCTTGGATTTAAGAATGAAGTGGATGTGAGGAAATCTGTGGAGCGTGTAAAGGATGCTGATGTCGTGGTCTTTGTGGGAGGAGTCTCTCCGAACCTCGAAGGCGAGGAGATGGGTGTTGAGCTTCCCGGATTCAGAGGAGGCGACCGTACTGATATTGAGTTGCCTGCTGTCCAGCGGGAACTGATTGCCGCTTTGCACCATGCCGGTAAAAAGGTGGTGTTGGTGAACTGTTCAGGTTCTCCTATCGGCTTGGAGCCGGAAACCGGGAGGTGTGGAGCTATCCTGCAGGCATGGTATCCCGGTCAGGCAGGCGGTACGGCTGTAGCTGAAGTCTTGTTCGGTGATTACAATCCGGCAGGACGCTTGCCGGTAACCTTCTACCGTAATGTGTCACAGCTTCCTGATTTTGAGGATTATAATATGACCGGCCGGACTTACCGTTACATGACCCAGGAACCGCTTTTCCCCTTCGGTCATGGATTGAGCTATACCTCTTTCTGCTATGGCGCTGTGGTGCTTGGTTCGGATAATATAAAGTCCGGTGAGAAATTGAGATTGAATGTCCCCGTAACCAATACCGGCAAATGTGACGGTGAAGAGGTTGTGCAGGTCTATTTGAAGAAAAACGATGATGTCGAAGGACCGAGCAAGGCATTGCGTGCTTTCAAACGGGTACATATCCCGGCAGGAAAGACGGTCGATGTAGAGTTTGATTTGGGCGATAAAGAGTTGGTGTGGTGGAATCCGCAAAGCAATACCATGTGCGTTTCCGAAGGCAGTTATGAACTTATGGTGGGCGGTAGCTCGCAGACTGCTGGTTTGCTGCGCCGGTCTTTTGTCATTCAGCCTTGATACATTGCTGACAAAGTCGAAAAAGAAAATTCCGCTTGAAGGTAAGTCATGACCCTCAAGCGGAATTTTTGTGTACTGGGGATACATGTTCTTAATAATCCTTAATACAATATGTTAACTTCCTTGCTTCTCTGTTCTTATCTAATTTTAATTGATATATTTGTGATATCATTATGATATCAATTAAATCTATAGAATATGGAAACAAAAGAGTGTGGTTTCAGTGGTTTCAAGATGAATGGCTTTTTGGCCTTGTTCCTTCATTTGGTAGTGCTTACGGCAGTGATAATCTTTGGGTTTATCATTTCTGTGCCTACCTTGATCCTTTCGGTGTGTCTGTGTCTGATATGGTTTATTATGTTTGCCGGCTATATGGAGCTGGAGCCGAACGAGGCGCGTGCTATGGTGTTCTTTGGTAAATATAAAGGGACGTTCAAGGAGACCGGCTTTTTCTGGGTAAACCCTTTCCTTAATAAGAAGAAGCTTTCGCTTCGTGCACGCAACCTGGATGTGGAGCCGATAAAGGTGAACGATAAGATTGGTAATCCTATTCTTATAGGACTGGTATTGGTGTGGAAGCTGAAGGACACCTATAAAGCCATGTTTGAGATTGATTCACAAACAATGGCTGCATCCGCTCCGACAGCGGGTAATGCGAACCAGGTCAGTCTTGGCAATGCGGTGGCCAACCGTATGAATGCGTTCGAGAATTTCGTCATGATACAGAGTGATGCCGCTCTTCGCCAGGTTGCCGGTCAGTATGCCTATGATGATAATGAGGCTGATACGGAAGAGTTGACACTTCGTTCGGGCGGTGAGGAAATCAATGAACAGCTGGAGCAGAAATTGAATGAACGCCTGGCCATGGCAGGTATGGAAGTGGTGGAAGCCCGCATCAACTATCTGGCGTATGCGCCCGAAATTGCCGCTGTGATGCTGCGTCGCCAGCAAGCATCTGCCATTATTACGGCACGCGAGAAGATTGTGGAAGGGGCAGTCTCTATGGTAAAAATGGCGCTCCATAAACTTTCTGAAGAAGAAATTGTTGAACTGGACGAAGACAAGAAAGCGGCAATGGTCAGCAATCTGTTGGTAGTGCTTTGTGCGGATGAGGCTGCTCAACCGGTAGTCAATACGGGAACGTTGAACCATTGATAAAGGATACGGATGAAAGAGATGGGGGTTATAGGACGATGGGCTCTTATACTGCTCTTGCTGGGCAATGTATATGGGGGCTTTGCACAAGATGCGAATACTGCGCGCGCGCAGCACATTTATGAATTGTTTGTGGCAGGGCAAGGTGACAGTATCCATGCGGCATTGAACCGGGAGTTGCAGAAGAAACTAGCTCCGGCACTCTTCAATGATTCTTTCCGGCAAGCAGAGAAAATGTTTGGTAAATCCATATCAAAAGGAGAATGGAAGACCGATTCTGCCCAGGGAATTACTATCTATTATTCCGATGTGGAATTTGAACGTTATAATCTCCGTTTTCTGGTGGCTTTTGATGCTGACGGGGCACTGAATACAATCCGGCTGGTCCCTGCACCTGCTGTTAGCACTGCCCAATCGGTAGCCTATGATAAGACAAAAATGGATGAAAGGGATATTACGCTGGGAGCCGACGGCTACAAGCTTCCCGGAACGTTGACTTTGCCCAAGCGGGCAGTCGGTCCGGATGCATGCAGGGTTCCTTGTGTTATTTTGGTACATGGTTCCGGTCCTCACGACCGTGACGAGACGATAGGTCCCAACAAGCCTTTCCGTGACCTTGCCTGGGGATTGGCGAAACGCGGCATTGCTGTCGTCCGCTATGAAAAACGGACAAAGGCATATGGTGCGGCTTGCGTTCCTGCCGGTCGCGAACTCGATTATGATACTGAGGCCGTGGACGATGCCGTTGCCATAGTGGAGCAGGTAAGGGCTTTGCCCGAGCTGGCTCCTGACAGTGTGTATGTGTTGGGGCACAGCCTGGGAGGTACATTGGCTCCCCGTATTGCCGGGCGTTCGAAAGGTTTGGCAGGTATCATTATCCTTGCCGGACTGGCAAGATCGCTTGAAGATGCTCTTGAGGAACAGTTTTATTATACCTCTTCTTTGACGGATTCTTCAGTCAATGTAAAGGTTCAACTTGATGAGCTGAAACAACAGTTGGCTAATGTCAAAAAGCTTGGTACGGAAGAGTTTGATGAAACGATTTCCTTGCCATTGGGGCAGCCCCGCTCATATTGGCTGTTTGCCAATGCTTACAAACCGGTGGAAGTTGCCGCTAAACTAAAGCTGCCTATATTTGTTCTTCAAGGGGAGAGAGATTATCAGGTGACTATGGAAGACTTCGGTTTATGGCGTTCCGGTTTGTTGCGCTGCAAGAATGCATATTTCAAATCTTATCCGAAATTGAATCACTTGTTGCAGGAAGGCAGCGGCAAGGCGACTCCGTTTGAGTATAGCCATGCTTCGCCCGTCCCGGCATATGTTATGGATGACATTGCCTCCTTCGTGCGGGGCAAGCAGAATACTCTTTGATTGGTACTTGGTTATATCAAAGTAACTTCAATCGTAAATCGTAAATTGTTAAATAGTAAATAAATAGTGGCTAAAAAAGAAACTTCAACCAAAAGCTTTGTCCTCCGTGTGGATGCTGCAACGATGGATGCCATTGAAAAATGGGCAGCCGACGAGTTCCGTAGTACCAATGGACAGCTTCAGTGGATTATCGCTGAAGCATTGCGGAAGAGTGGGCGGATGAAGAAGTCCAAGAATCCTCCTCCGTCTGAAGAGAAAGCAGAGGAGGATTCGTAATAACAGATTCTAAATCGCAGATAGTATGATTAATCTTGGTCCTTATTCCGGCAAGAATTGCCCTAATGTCCGTTTTCAACCCACTGTGATTGACCGTATTCTGGAAGGTACGGCCCTGCTTATCGTGCTCGTTACGTGGATTAGCATTTACTGGCTGTATACCCAAAGAGAAGGTGCCCTGCTGCCCGCCGTCTGGGTGATGGGTGGCTGTTCCATTTTCTGTTTCCTTTTGATGGGGGGATTGGCGTATCTTCCCGTCCGTTTCATCAATTTCCCTATTCGGGTCACCGAGCGCAATGCGGCTGTTCAATATTTGTTTGCCATACGCCTTACCCGGGTGATGAACATCATTCTGTTGTTAGTGCTTTTGGGCAGTGTTTGGGGCTTGTATTATGCATTCGGCAAACTCCTGCTCCTTGTCTCGTTTGTTTTGTTGGGGGTGGCATTTATAGGGTACTATATACTGGCGTTTAAATATAAGTAGCCTTACAGTCTGTTTAATAGTCCTTTTTACCACTTACCCTCCTTTCTCATCTTTATTTGTTGTTATAAATCTGCCATTACCTACTAATGGTTACTCTTTCTCTTCTTTTCGTAATTTTTAGGTATTGTTCTCCTTTTTAACTACCTCTACCTTTGCCCCAATAAAATTTAAGATAAAAGATGAGAAAATTAACAGGCTTATTCGTTTTATGTTTTTTGCTTTCTGCCAATGCTTTGCAGGCTGCTGAACCTGAAAAAGTTACTTCTGCAGCAGAGAGTACGGAAATTTCAACAGACAAAGAGAAAAAGGAAAAAGTAGCGAATGATGGCGACAACTACAAGAAATTCCGTTTCGGTGGATACGGAGAAATGGTTGCAAGTTTTAAGGATTATGGTATTAACCGTTTCTATGGTGCGCCTGAAGGCAATCCAGACAAACATAGGAATACAATTTCTATACCCCGTTTCGTGTTGGCTCTGGATTACAAGTTCAATTCCAAATGGATACTCGGTGCTGAAATCGAGTTTGAATCCGGTGGTACGGGTACTGCTTATGAACTTGAGAATACGGAAAACGGTGAGTATGAAACGGAGGTGGAAAAGGGTGGCGAAGTGGCTATCGAGCAATTCCACATTACCCGTTTAATTGTTCCACAATTCAACATACGTGCCGGTCACATCATTGTCCCGGTAGGATTGACCAACGCCCATCATGAACCAATCAATTTCTTTGGAACTTATCGGCCGGAAGGAGAGACAACCATCCTTCCTTCTACGTGGCATGAAAACGGACTCGAGTTTTTTGGTTCTTTTGGAAAAGGATATGCCAGCTTTGATTATCAAGCCATGATAGTGGCCGGTCTGAATGCCAATGGCTTTGACCGTAACACCTGGATAGCAAGTGGCAAACAAGGCATCTTTGAAGAAGACAACTTTACTTCACCGGGCTATGTGGCTCGTCTGGACTATAAGGGGGTTCCGGGGTTGCGTATAGGCGCTTCGTTTTATTACTGCGCTGATGCCGGTTCCAATTCTGACAAAGCGGATACTTATTCGTCTACCGGTAAGGTTCCGGTAAGAATCTACACGGCAGATGCCCAATACCGTAATAAATATGTGATTGCCCGTGCCAATATGGTATACGGAAATTTGGGCAATTCAGCGAAGCTTAGTGAGGCAAATACCAAATTATCGAATAAATCTCCTTACAGCCGTATAACCCCCATTGCAAAGAATGTAGTCAGTTATGCAGCCGAGGCCGGTTTGAACATCAGCGCTTTCTTCAAAGGAAACAAGAAAGTTCCGGTTATCTACCCCTTTGCACGTTATGAATATTACAATCCGCAAGAAAAGGGAGAGGCTAGCCAGATAATGGAGAAACGTTGTCAAGTAAGCATGTGGACTGCTGGATTGAATTGGTATGCCTTGCCTAATCTGGTGGTAAAGGCTGATTACACCACCCGCCAAATCGGAACAAACAAGGTTTTCGGAACTGGTAAGTATAATAGTGAAAATGAGTTTTCGATCGGTATTGCCTATATCGGTTGGTTTGTCAAGAAGTAGATGAATAGTAATCAATTAATTTTATACAAATGAAGAAAAATTTCTTTTATGCGACAGCTTTGGTATTAGGGCTGGCATTTACGGCTACTGCTTGTAGCGATGATGATGACAACAGTACAGTTAATCCTGCTGACATTGAGTATAATTCGGAGAATGCAGCAAGTTGGCACAACTACATGAGAAATGTGGCGGCTTTGTTGAAGACAGATGCCACCAATCTTTATGATTCTTGGAATACGAGTTATAAGGGTGGGGCAAGTTTTGCAACTTCCTTCAAAGCTCATAATGGTGCCTATAACTTTTCAAGTGCCTGGAACTGTATAGAGCAGGTTATCGACGGTTGTGTTGAAATCTCCAATGAGGTAGGTGAGACGAAGATTGGTGATCCATATAATAAATATATGGCAAACAATGTTACAGAGGCCCTCTATGCTGTTGAGTCATGGTATAGCTGGCATTCCCGTGATGATTATACCAATAATATTTACTCAATCCGCAATGCCTATTACGGCTCTTTGGACGGTAAGGTGAGCGACAAGTCAATTTCAAAATTGGTGGCTGGAGTCAATGCGGAGTTGGATACGAAAGTGTCGGCAGCTATCACTACGGCAGCATCGGCTATTCAGGCTATTCCCCAACCTTTCCGTAATAATATCAACAGTCAGGAAACGGTAGCGGCTATCAAGGCTTGTGAAGAACTGGAAAGTGTATTGGATAAGGAGTTGAAACCTTATATCAGGGACAATAGCACCATTAACAGCAATGAAGCACTTGACCCGATTGTTGAAAATTATGTCAATGTTGTGGTTTTGCCTACCTATAAGGATTTGAAGGAGAAGAATAGTACGCTGTATGACGCTGTGGTGGCTCTTGCCAACAATCCCTCTAACAGTGCTTTTGAGACGGCATGCAATGCTTGGATAACAGCCCGTGAACCTTGGGAGGAAAGTGAGGCGTTCCTATTTGGGCCGGTGGATGAGCTGGGACTTGACCCGAATATGGATAGTTGGCCTTTGGACCAGAACGCCATTGTCCAGATTCTGAATTCCCAGAAATGGGGCGATTTGGAATGGAGCGAGGGTGATGATGATGCAAAAGTTGAATCTGCCCAAAATGTACGCGGATTCCATACTTTGGAATTCCTGCTTTTCAAGGATGGCAAGCCTCGTACAGTTAAATAAGAATTATTTATAAACAATACTCAAGAAGTAAAGGGGAGGATTTGGAGAATCCTGCCTTTACTTCTTTGGCATGTTTGGATATGCCATTATTAAAAAGTAGATAAAGATGATGAATCGTTTAATGAGATATTCATGTCTTCTCCTTTGTTTGTCGGCAGGTTTGACTGCTTGTGATGATGATGGGATTGACGTGTTGGATATAGAGATTCCTGAAGGATACGCTCTGTCTGCCGGAACGTCCACAATCTTCATGAATTCATCCAAGGCCTATGATTCACCGGCAGACTGGGTGTCGGGTGTTTACAACAGTCGCTTTAATGATGGTGACGGGCTTTACGATGATGTGCGTACGAGTAGCAATGGCATGGGAGGTGGTCTTGGCCCGGTCTATGCGGGGTATTCTTGTGGCAGTTGTCATCGTAATGCCGGCCGTACCAAACCGACGCTGTGGAGTGAAGGCGGATCGGGTAGTTACGGGTTTTCCTCGATGCTGGTTTATATAAGCCGCAAGAATGGTGCGTTTTTTCAGGATTATGGCCGTGTCCTCCATGACCAGGCAATTTATGGAGTGAAACCGGAGGGAAAGCTTTCTGTGGAGTATACTTATGAGACTTTTACCTTTCCCGACGGAGAGAAGTATGAACTTTGCAGACCGGCTTATTCCATATCCGAATGGTATGCTGACAGTATAAAGCCTGAAGATATGTTCTGTACGGTGCGTATCCCGTTGAGACATGTCGGTATGGGGCAAATGATGGCTTTGGAACCTACGGAGATTGAAGCGCTTGCTGCAAAAAGTAATTATCCGGAGTATGGTATAAGTGGCCGTTGCAATTACATTACCGAACGTGGTGTGAGAAGTTTGGGGCTGTCGGGAAATAAGGCTCAACATGCGGATTTGACTGTTGAACTTGGTTTTTCAAGTGATATGGGTGTTACCAATAGCCGCTATCCGGAAGAGATATGCGAGGGGCAGGCCCAGGTGAATCAAGGCAGCATGATGGGGCTTTCTTATGCCCAGTTGGATGTTTCTACAGAAGATATGGAAGATGTTGACTTGTATATGCAGAGTCTTGGTGTTCCTGCACGGCGTAATGTGAATGACCCGCAGGTGATAAGGGGAGAACAGAATTTCTATAAAGCCAAGTGCCATCTTTGCCATGTCACCACGTTGCATACCAAGCCTCGGGGCTCCGTGCTGTTGAACGGTACCCGTTTGCCATGGTTGGGAAGTCAGACAATTCACCCCTATTCGGATTTTTTGCTGCATGATATGGGCTCCGAAATTATGGGAGTCGGTCTGAATGATAACTATGTAAGTGGGTTGGCGCGTGGCAATGAATGGCGCACTACTCCGCTTTGGGGTATCGGGCTTCAGGAAAAGGTAAACGGACATACCTACTTCTTGCACGATGGCCGTGCCCGCAATCTTGTTGAAGCCATAATGTGGCATGGGGGAGAGGGAGAAGCATCGAAAAATCTCTTTAAGAACATGAGCAAGGATGACCGTGATGCCCTGATTGCATTTTTAAATTCACTTTAGAACTAATAAGCTTTATATAAAAAGTAATTATGAAGAAATTTTTATATGTCGCCATGCTGGCTGTTTTGCCTTTGACCGCTATGGCGCAACATGAGGAAGATACGGAGAATGGTGTAGTGTCATTGGCCGGAAGAGAAGGTTTTACCATTGAAACAAAGAAAGGTGACTTTGTTTTCAAGCCTTATCTGTTGGTACAAACGAGTGCTAATTTCAATTGGTATGATGATGAAGGCTTGGATAAGGCTTATAACCAAGATAATATTGCCAATTCGGGTTTTTCCATTCCTTATGCCGTACTTGGCTTTACTGGCAAGGCTTTTGGAAAAGTGGCTTTCAATCTGTCCATCAATGCTGCTGCAAGTGGAGGAGCGCTGTTACAGCAGGCGTGGTTCGATGTACAGCTGAAAAAACAATTTGCGATTCGTGTCGGAAAGTTCAAGACTCCATTCTCGCATGCCTATCTGACAACTCTTGGCGAAACACTGCTTCCCCAGTTGCCGGTTTCTCTGACGTCTTCTGTAATTTTGCCTTATTCGTTGAATGCCGTGACGCCTAATATCGGTACGGGATTTGACCTGGGTGTTGAAGTTCACGGTCTGGTGGCAGATAAGTTCGGTTATGAAGTCGGCTTGTTCAATGGAACCGGAGCTTCCGTGAATACAGCTTCAAAGACGATGAGTGATGACTGGCATATCCCTTCATTGCTGTATGCCGGACGTCTGACTTATATGCCCAAGGGGGTGATGCCTTCCACACAAGGTAATCCTAACCGTTTGAACGAGGATAAGATATTATTCGGTCTTTCGGGTTCTATCAATGTGGAGAGTGAAAATGAGAGTACCAATGATACCCGTGTGGGGTTGGAATTTGCCATGTTGAAGAACAAGCTCTATCTGGCGGCTGAAGCTTATTATATGAATGTAGGTTTCACCAAACGGCAAAAGATAAATGAATCGTATAGCTTTTTAGGCGGTTATGTGCAAGGTGGTTACTTTGTCGCTCCCCGCCTACAGCTTGCCGCACGCTACGATATCTTCAATCGTAACGGTACGGATGACGACGGTTTCCTGAATATGCCTGCTGTAGGTATGAACTACTTTTTCAGAGGATGCAACTTGAAATTGCAGGCAATGTATCAGTATGTAGCCCGTTGGGGACACGACACGCAGCTCGACCGTGATAATGATAATTTAGGTCTGGCCACTCACTCTGCCACGGTGATGCTTCAATATACATTCTAAATGAAGTCAGGAAAGGATTCGTCTATGAAAAAATACATTCTTTTCTTTTTTCTGCCCGTGCTTCTTATAGGTCTGCATGCATGCGATGAGGGGAGAATTTATGAGAATGCCGTTGTGGCCACGGGTGAAGGACGCACAGTGAAGATGACAGGCCGGATTAGTGGTGTGGATAAGTGGTCGGGCGACTATAGTGTGGTAGTGGCAGGATTTGATGATGAAAGCGATTATGCCATTGTTTCAAAGGTTGTTCCGGCATCCGAATCGGATAATGATGAAATCCAGTTGACAATGTCCGGCATAACGGATGAGGTGACAACTGTCGAGCTATGTGTAATCAATAAGTTGAGGAAGCGCATTGTCAGTTTGGTGGCAATGGAATGTACTGAAATCGCTGATACTATACTTATGGATGCAGGAACAGTTGATGCAAGTATGTACAATGCCATTCAACAAAAAATATTCAATGCCACTTGTACGGCTTGCCATGGTCTTAGCACCACTCCGGGTGGTGGCTTGAATCTGCTGGAAGGACATAGCCATGCTGATCTGGTCAACCGAGCTTCAACGACGGTGGACGGTAAAATGAGGGTTATGCCCGGTAATGCGTCAGAAAGTGTCTTGCATCTCATATTGGGTACGGACATCAGCTCGGATTGGCGTATAGACCATTCTCAGATGATAACCTCATCTGATATGCAGTCTTTGATTGGCAACTGGATTGACGATGGTGCACAGCCGTAATAATGATGGGCCTTACTGGTAATACCGGTACTTTTTTGAACAACAACGACTAATTGATATTTAATATGAAAAATAAACAACAACAAACTAATCAATTGGAGAATACCTTAACCGAAATCTTTAAATATGAGGTAGAAGCGGGTGTTTCGGAATATCATGTAATGATTCATGCCACCAGACCGGAAGCGACTTATGAAGAACAGCTGAATGCGGTGGTCGACACTTACTGCCAACTGCGTGAAAGTGAACTACAAGGTGCTGTTGCCATCTTTAAACGCTACTTTCTAAGTGACGCCGCCAATCAAGCAGATATGCTACTGGCGCTTTCGGCAGAATGTTCGGATTGTGCACTCTCCGTGGTAGAGCAGCCGCCGTTGAACGGTACAAAGATTGCACTGTGGGTCTATCTGCAGAAAGGTGTAGAAACACAGGTGCTTCATAACGGATTGTTCGAAGTGAGACATGGCGCCTACCGTCACCTTTGGGGAGGCGGCTCTTTCAATCGTGCTGCCAATTCGGAATACCAGACCCGTCTGCTGTTGAATGACTATGTGATGCAGCTGATGGAACAGGGCTGTAAGCTGGCTGATAATTGCATACGTACCTGGTTCTTTGTACAGAACGTGGATGTGAATTATGCCGGAGTGGTGAAGGCGCGTAATGAGGTGTTTGTTACCCAGGACTTGACGGAGAAGACTCATTATATTTCCAGTACCGGTATCGGTGGCCGTCATGCCGACCCCAAAGTGACGGTTCAGATGGATACTTATGCTGTAGATGGTTTGAAATCTGAACAAATTCACTACCTTTACGCACCGACACATCTGAATCCCACATACGAATACGGTGTGAGTTTCGAGCGAGGTACGTATGTGGATTATGGCGACCGTCGCCAGGTGTTTATTTCGGGTACTGCGAGCATCAATAATAAAGGTGAGGTGGTATGTCCCGGAGACATTCGCAAGCAGACGGAACGTATGTGGGAGAATGTGGAGGCTTTGTTGAAAGAGGCTGGCTGTACGTTTGATGATTTAGGACAGATGATTGTTTATCTGCGGGATGTTGCAGACTATACCGTGGTCAAAGGAATGTATGACGAGCGTTTTCCGGATACTCCGAGAGTGTTTGTATATGCTCCCGTATGTCGTCCGGGTTGGCTGATAGAGATGGAATGTATGGGAGTCAAGTCTTTAGAAAACAAGGAGTTTGCTCCATATTGATTTTTTACTTTTAATTGATAGCTCTTAATTGAAAAAGTTTCTCATAGCTGTTTATGGTTGTTTGCTGCTCTTACTTGCTGCAACTACGTTTGTAGAGCAGACATACAGTACGGATTTTGTAGAAAAGCATGTTTATCATACGATTTGGTTCTGTTGTTTGTGGGGAGCCCTTGCTGCGATGACTGTTGTTGTGCTTGTAAGACAGCGGTTGTGGCGGCGTCTCCCGACGTTGTTGTTGCATGGCTCCTTCCTCGTGATTTTGGCGGGAGCCATGACTACGTTTCTTTGTGGCCGAAAAGGATATGTGCATCTTACTGTCGGCAGTGAGGTGAACTGCTTTTTGGAACAAGACGGCAGGCAGGTTGTAGAGTTACCGTTCACCTTACGTCTGGACAGTTTCCGGATTGAGTACTATCCGGGTACGGATGCTCCTGCAGATTATATCAGCTATATTCACGGTGAGACGCCCGTCTCCATGAACCGTATTCTTTCACGGCAGGGGTTCCGCTTTTATCAGTCTTCCTTTGATGAGGATATGCAGGGGAGCTGGCTGACAGTGAATTATGACCCGTGGGGGATAGGGGTTACCTATAGTGGATACCTCTTGTTAGGTGTCTCCATGCTCTGGATGCTGGTCAGCCGGGGTGGAGAGTTCCGCAGGCTGCTGAGGCATCCGTTGTTGAAGAAGGGAGGAATGTTTGTTCTATTGTTGCTGTGTCTGGGAAGTGGGGTACATGCGCAGAAGAGAAGCCTTCCGGCACTGGCACGCAAGCAGGCGGATAGTCTCGCCCGTAAGCAGGTGATTTATAATGACCGTGTGGTTCCTTTCAATACCCTTGCGCGCGATTTTGTACTGAAACTGACGGGAAAACCGTCTTATGGAGGCATGACGCCGGAGCAGGTGATTGGTGGATGGCTTCTGCGTCCGGAAGTTTGGCAGAATGAGCCGATGATTTATATCAAAAACGAGGCACTCCGTCGCCTGCTTCATTTGGAGACACCCTATGCATGTCTGGCTGATTTGTTCGACGGTGAGAAGTATCGCTTGCAGAAGTTCTGGAAGGGGAAGCAAGACCATCATCAGAAAATGACTTCTCTGGAAAAGGCCATTGTAGAGGCGGATGAAAAGGTGGGACTGATTTTGATGCTCCAAAATGGTACATTGATTCGTCCTTTGCCGGAAGACGGGAGTGTGGAGCCTGTTTCCGATACTAAAATACAAGCCGAATTGCTGTATAACCGTATTCCTTTCAGCAAATTGCTGTTCATGTTCAACCTTACGGTGGGGATGCTGGCTTTCTTCCGTCTGCTGTATCGCGGCCTGCGTCGTTCGTCGGCATTGTCAGACTCTTCCGGTAGGATTGTAGCGCTCTCTTTCTCTTCGCGTTTGGCAGATACTTTTTTCCCGTTTTCTCTTTATGCGGCGTTTCTCTTTCAGCTCTTCGGGTATGGCCTGAGGTGGTACATCGGTGGGCGAATACCGTTGGGCAACGGATACGAAACGATGCAGTTCATGGCATTGTGTGCGCTGTTCCTGGCTTGTCTGTTTCGGCGGCGCTTCCCGTTTATGGTGCCTTTCGGCTTTTTGCTGTCCGGTTTTGCCTTGCTAGTGTCTTATTTGGGACAGATGAATCCCCAAATCACTCCCTTGATGCCCGTGCTTGTTTCTCCATGGCTCAGTACGCATGTGTCGTTGATAATGATGTCTTATGCTTTGTTTGCCTTTATGATGCTGAACGGCATACTGGCATTGTGTCTTCGCCATTCAGCCCGGATGTTGATGCTGCTCGGCCGATTGCTGCTTTATCCTGCCGTTTTCTTTTTGGGAGCCGGTATTTTTCTGGGTGCGGTTTGGGCCAATGCTTCTTGGGGGCGATATTGGGCTTGGGACCCGAAGGAAGTATGGGCGCTGATTACCTTTATGGTTTATGGAGCGGCGTTCCATGCGCGCAGCCTGCGCATTTTCCGCAGGCCGTTATTCTTCCACATCTATATGATTGTCGCTTTTCTGACAGTCCTGATGACCTATTTTGGGGTGAACTACATCCTTAGAGGAATGCATAGCTATGCCAATGCTTGATTTGCGGGTGGTTCTACCTATTTATAATGACTGGCTTTTTTCATTATACCTAATTTGAGCGATTGCGTACTGTCTGCCGATGCCTTATCTTTGCAACATCAGATTTGAATGAATTAGTTAGTCATAATTACGTAACCACTTTTATGAAGATAAAAGGATCCCCACTTTCCGATGTGATATCGTGAAGTGGGGATTTGTGTATGGCGTGGCGGATACTGTGGGCAAGGTTGGTTAAGGCTACTTGTCAGACTGCTTGAGTCATAGCATGGGGAGGGCTGACATAGGGGATGAGCTTTGTCTTCAGCCTGAAGATGCACATCTCTATGCTGAAGATATACATCTTTACGCTAAAGATGTATATCGCCAGTCACAAGATAAACCTTAATCAATAGCCAGAGGCTTTTTCCCGTATGGGGGAGAATACTTTAGCAAGGGATTCATCCGTTTTTTCCCTATAGGCCGTAGTGGGTAGGGAAACAGTTGCCGGAAGAACCTTATAGAGAGTCCTTGATGTCGCCCAATTCCACTAGCTTGTTCACAATAGCGTAGATGGTAAGCCCTGCCGGAGAATGTATCTGCAGTTTGCGTGCAATGTTACGGCGATGGGTAATGACAGTATGAATGGAGAGGTAGAGTTTGTCGGCGATGGCTTTGTTGGTCATGCCCTTCACAACGCAGGTGATGATTTCTTTTTCGCGCTGGCTTAAGGTTTCTTGTTCGCTGTCTTTTTCCTCTTCCTCCTCGGTGTGCAGCAAGTGGTTGATTTTGGAGGTGATGACATCTATGTCATCGCACATGGCGAAGTTCTCGTCATATTCCTTCAATATGTTGTTGTCGATGACGGAGCATACCATAGCAATGTACTTGATGCCGGATTTTCCGTGTTCTGCCTTGAAGGCGGGCAGGTCGAACCAGCCACCGAAAGTGGGGTTGATGATGATAATGTCTGCCGGATGCATGTGAATGTAGTTTTGCAGCGATTCCGGAGAAGAAACTTCAATAGGGTGTGCATTCAAGTTGGGAATACGCTTCAAAACAGCCGTCAGACCACTCCGGATGATGACCGAAGTTTCTGCAATGACAATCTTCAAAGAAGTATTATTGTTCATTTTTCAGTTTCCTTTCTATTTGCGCTACGGCGGGAACAAACATATAATCTTCTACCTGGCAGTGGGTGGCAAGGTCTTGTTCGCAGTTGAATATATCGAACAAGACCGCATTCAGGAGATTGTTGTTCTCCTTTTCCGGGTAGTATTTGATGATGATGTTCTTTAGTTCTTTCAGTTTGGTGTCTATCTGATTATGTTTGCTGGCAAAAGTGGCGATGTTGTATTCGTCCGATAGTCTGCCCTGGAGCAAGTGCTCTACGTAGGTGAATACGGCCTGGTTTTCATATTCCATGTGGCGGCGTACCTCCTTGGCATATTCATCGAAGAACTTCAGGATGAGGTAGGCTACATCGTTTGTACTGGAACAATCGATGGCTTCGATGAGTTTGCGGCGGATGGCCGGCAGGTTGAAGTCGAGGAAATACGTGTGGGCACGCTTCAGATAATCCATAAGGGCGGGAATGGAAAAGTCACTTTCATTGCCGCTGTAAGAGTATTGTTCTTCGCTGATAAAGTTGGCTACGGCGAGGAATGTGGGGCAATCGACGCCTTGCGCTTCGCAGACGTCCTTCACGTTCTTGTCTCCGAATCCTAATGACAGTCCGAAGCGGCTCATCACCATTAACAAGGAGTAATTGTCACAGATGAGGTCGCTCATTTTGTCCGTGGAGCGGTACTTATGTTGCTCATTCATTGTGTGTTATTGTTTTTAATTCTCTGATTCGTGCGCAAAGTAACGGCTTTTATCCGAGAACTGCAATCACTATTAGTAGGTATTTTGCTTGTCGGGAGATGGTTGGAGAGTGGTGTTTGCCGGATAAACTAAAAGCTTTAGTTTTATTTAACGAGAGAAATTAGTTTTTGAACTAAATAATTTAGTTATTTGCGGAAAACAAAGAATGTTATGAAAGGATTGACTGCAAAAGAAGAAGAAATCATGGGCTTTTTCTGGGGAAAAGGACCCTTGTTTGTGAAGGAAATGCTGGCATTCTATGAAGAGCTGAAACCCCATTTCAATACTTTGTCCACCATTGTGAGGGGATTGGAGGATAAGGGATTCCTAAGCCATCATGCATATGGTAACACCTATCAGTATTATGCGGTGGTCAGCGAGGAGGATTTTCGCAAGCGGACACTGAAGAATGTTATCAGTAAATATTTCAATAATTCCTATCTCAGTGCAGTGTCGTCTTTGGTGAGGGAAGAAGATATATCTTTGGAAGAACTGAAACTGTTGATACAGGAGGTGGAAAAGGGAAAGGATTGAGGTAATTGAAAATCTAATAACTCTTGCTTATGAAAAACATCGGATTGGTTTGTTGGTTGCTGGTGAGTATTTGCTGCGGATTGCAAGCAAAGAAAATTGTAAAGACTCCCTATTTCATGGCTTGTAATACGCGTAGCATCGAAGTGGAGCGAGTGACGCTTGGAAAAGATACGACCTGGCTGGCGGTAAGGCTTTATGGTATGCAGGGCGATAAGGTCAGGATTGATTCGACAGCTGTGTTGCGGGCATCCGGAAAGGATTACGGATATTTGGGAAATACCGGTTTTGCCAGGGATGAGTGGACGCATATTCCCGCTTCCGGTGAAATGGTTGCTGTTTTGAAGTTTAGTCCGCTTCCGATGGATACTGAGAGCTTTGATTTCGTAGAGATGCCGGGTAGTGATGAAGGATGGATAATTTATGGTATACAGCTCAACGGAGAGAAACCTCGGGTGGATATTCCCGAACGTTTGCGGAATAAGAAACCGGATGAGGTTTTGCCATTGCCCGGACCGGAACTGAATGTGGGAAAGACTGTCATAAAGGGGCGGATATTGGGGTATAAACCAGAGTATGGAGTGACGTTACGCTACTATGACTCGCCTTGGTTCTTCATGTATTTCACCGGTAAGGACTTGAAGATAGCGGAGGATGGCACGTTCCGCTATGAGACGGAGGTGCTGTTGCCGAGCGGTGCTACGCTGTGGATATCCCGTTCGAAAATAGAATTGTTTCTCGTTCCGGGTGGAGAACTGGATGTCACAATCAATCTGCCTGAAATATTCTATTCGCAAAGCCGTCTTTTAAGCCGGAAAAGGGATGGTGTAACGGATAGCCGTGTTTGGTTTGAAGGAGACTATGCCGGTCTGAATACCGAGTTGCTGCGGTTCGGTGAAATGAAAAGCTTATCGGGAACTGATGATTTTTATGCAGATATTTGTGGGATGACTCCGCAGGCATATAAAAAGTATCTGTTCGGGCATTATGAAGATGTGCAAAAGAAACTTGTAAAAAACAAGGATATGAGCCAGGCTTGCCGTACTTATATCCGGGCAAATCTGGATATGAATCTGTTCAGCCTTATCTATAATTACAAGAGTAACCTTAGTTATGCCCCGATGTTTTCGGGCAGGAAGGGGGTGAAAAGGGCGGACATGACGGTTGACAGTACCTCATACTTCAAGGAAATACTGCAACTGGATATTCTGCATACCCCCGAACAGAAATATTACAATTATTATACGGACTTTGTGAAGACCGCTACCGGAAATCTCCGGGATAAGTTTGTGCAAGACCCTCTTTGGCCGGACATGCTTCTTGCCGGGCGTGCTTCCCGTAATCTGAGCAAGTACATGCCTTTGACTGAGGAAGAGTGTCGGACGGTGGACAGCATCGCTTCTCCCGACCTCAGGCAATTGTTCCTGATGAGAAACGGGAGGATTGAAGCCGAACTGAAATCAGAGTTGGAAGCTACTAAGGGAAAGACCGGATATAAGATTGTTGAGGTGGAAAAGGAGGTAGCGGCAGACAGTTTGTTGCAGGTCATTACTCGTCCTTATCGTGGCAAGGTGGTACTGGTGGATATGTGGAACACCTGGTGTGGCCCTTGTATGCGGGCCATGAAAAGCCTGAAACCGTTGAAAGAGGAGCTGAAAGAGGTGGTTTATCTATATATTGCCGACGAAACATCTCCTGAAGGAAAATGGAAAGTAACGATACCGGATATACCCGGTATTCACTGTCGCATTAGCAATGAGCAAAGTACGGCATTGGCAAAGCTGTACGAATATCCGGGTATCCCGACCTATTTCGTCGTGAACCGTGAAGGAGATATCTCCTACAAAGCAACCGGATTTCCCGGAGTGGAGATACTACGGAATGAACTGACCAAGTAACTGTAAATAGTAAATCGTAAATCCTTAAATAGTAAATAACTCCATGGGTCTGTTTTTTGTTTATATACTCAAATCTTCTGTTTGCCTGGCGATATTCTATCTGTTTTATCGCTTGTTGCTGGCACGCGAGACGTTTCATCGTTTCAACCGTTTTTCATTGTTGGGCATTTTGCTGTTGTCCTGCCTATTGCCTTTGGTAGAGGTAAGTGTGAAGCAGGAGACGGAAGTGCACCAGACGATGCTGACATTGGAACAGTTGCTGATGATGGCGGATGCAGTGAATGCCACTGAGGCCGGAGCAAGTGCTGAAACGGCAACAGTCACCTGGATACAAGTGGCGCTGCTTGTCTATCTGGCAGGAATCGTTTTCTTTGCCTTCCGCAATGTATGTTCGTTGGTACGGTTACTGATGTTGCTGAAATCGGGTAAAAAAGAGGATATCGGCAGCTACTTACCGAGCAGAAAGGAACGTGTCACTCTGATTGTGCACAATCGTGACATAGCTCCGTTCAGTTGGATGGGATATATTGTCATTTCACGGAAAAACTTGGAGGAGAACGGACGGGAAATCCTTATCCATGAGCTTGCTCATATCCATAACCGCCATTCCTGGGACTTGCTGGTAGCCGATGTCTGCATTTTCTTCCAGTGGTTCAATCCGGCATCATGGCTACTGAAGCAGGAGCTGCAGAATATCCATGAGTTTGAAGCGGATGAAACGGTAATAAAGGAAGGTGTGGACGCAAAACAGTATCAACTATTATTAATTAAAAAAGCTGTCGGCACAAGGCTCTACTCTATGGCCAACAGCTTTAATCACAGTAAACTTAAAAAACGTATCACTATGATGTTAAAAGAAAAATCAAGTCCGTGGGCACGTTTGAAGTATCTTTATGTACTTCCGGTAGCTGCTATTGCAGTAACAGCTTTTGCCCGTCCCGAAGTCTCCAATAAAGTAGAGGAGATTTCAAGCGTCAAAGTTAACGATTTGGCTGCAATTGTAGAAACAAAAATGACGGAAAGTGTAGGAGACACAATGAAACCTGCTGATGTGAAGTATGTACCGACGGAAGTCCGCAAGCAGTTGAAGGGGACTCCGGTCTTTGAAGTGGTAGAGGAGATGCCGGAATTTCCTGGAGGTGGAATGAGTGCTCTTATGAGTTATCTGAAAGACAATATGCGCTATCCGGCATCTGCCAAAGAGAAAGGTACGCAAGGGCGTGTGACTGTCCAATTTGTGGTGGATAAAGATGGAAGTATCAAGGAACCGAAACTTCTCCGTTCTGTAGATAAGGATATGGATGCTGAAGCGTTGCGTTTGATAAGTAATATGCCGAAGTGGAAACCAGGGAGACAGAAGGGGCAGCCGGTGGCGGTGAAATATACGGTTCCGGTGATGTTCAGTTTGGATGATGACAAACTTGAGAAAACTTCTTCTGCCAATGGTATTACAGTTGAAGGATATGCAGGTAATGGGAAAGAACCACTGTATATTGTGGATGGAAAAGAGGTGACACCATCTGTCATGAGTGCATTGGATCCTGATAAGATAGAGCGTGTAACGGTTTTGAAAGATAAATCTGCCACGGAATTATATGGAGAAAAGGGAAAGAATGGTGTTCTTTTGATAACCCTGAAACAAGGAACTCCAGGTATAGTTATCCGTCGGGATAAAGAGGTGACAGAGAACGCTAAAGTACAGCATAACGGTAGTCTTGATTTAACGAAGACTATTTATATTGATGGAGAAAAGGTTGATTTGGGTACTAAAACTATCGATGATTTAATACCTGCGGAGAATATTGAGAGCATTGAGGTGAAGAAAGAGGCAGGTGGAAAAGGTGAGATTTACATTGCTACTAAAAAAACTAAAGCTGTAGAAAAGACTTCCGTTCAAGGTAATATGAAAGTGGAAGGCAAAGTGGTGGATGAGCAGGGCGAGCCTATTATTGGTGCGGCTGTTCTGATAGAAGGTACCACTACGGGAAGCGTTACCGATGTCAATGGTAATTTTGTCCTTTCTGTTCCTTCTAAGGATGCTGTATTGGTTGCTTCGTATATAGGCATGGCTACCAGCAAAGTGAAGGCGCAATCCAAGCTTACGATTACACTAAAAAATGAATAGTCTCTAACAACTATGACAAGTAAAATTCTTTCTTTGTTTCTAATTCTGATAGCTGTGGGGGCAGGGCTTTGCTCTGCCCAGACAGCAGGTAAGAAATATTATTTAGTGGATGGCCTTTTCTTCGAAGGCATGCCACCTTGTGTGGATTCGGATAATGTAGCAGCCTACGTTATACATAAGGACGGCGTGGGACACGAGGTTACAGAACTTCGTTTGTGCAGGGATTTTGTGCTGCCTGAAGATGTGAGAAAATACGCTACTCCTGCTGAAGAGGTGTCTGGTGCGGAAGCCTTTTTGATGAGTTATCGTGGAGGGATAGGGCAGAAGCTCCCGATAGTCTCTGTCGTACGGACTCTGAAGACAGAGGAATGGATAGGTAAACCCTTTCCAGAGTTCAAAGTAAAAGATACCGCAGGGAAGGAGTGGACTAATACCGATGTAGTGGGCCGTCCTATGGTCTTGAACTTCTGGTATACCGGCTGTGGCCCTTGTATCCGTGAAATGCCGGAGCTGAACAAATGGATGGAAGTCTATCCTGATGTAACCTATCTTGCTACGACTTTTGACAGTGCTGCACAAATAAAGAAAATTGTAGAGAGCCGTCCTTTTCTCTTTACCCAGATAGCCGATGACTTGTTTTTCTTCGAGACCTTTCATGTGAGCGGTATGCCGGTCACTATACTGGTGGATAAGAAAGGTATTATCCGCCATATAGAACAAGGTACTGGAACTGCGAAACTTCGGTATATGCAGGATAAGTTGCAGAAACTTGTCAGCGAATAATTCTTTCTTGATGAATAGGGGATAAGGATTTCAGAGGATTTCTTTTGCTCTTTCACAGATTATCATACCTTTGCGAATATAAATCTAAGGAAGGGGAAGGTTATGATAAAACATCTTTTTTTAATATTGGGACTGCTTGCTGCGCTCACTCTTGCCGAGCCGGTTCTGGCTTGTACATCTGCCGTCGTTTCCGGAAAGGTTACTCTTGACGGCCGTCCGTTGCTATGGAAAAACCGTGATACGGACTATCTGCGAAATCATGTAGCTTATGTGAAAGGTGAGAAGTATGACTTCATTGCCGATGTGAATAGTGACAATTTCCCTGATTTGAAGGAGGCATGGGTCGGTACCAATTCCGCCGGCTTTGCCTTGATGAACACCCAATCCTACAATCTGGTGGAAGTGAAAGATGGGGAAGAACGGGGTGCCGCCAACGGGAGGATTATCTACCGTGCTTTGGAGGTTTGTGCCACGGTGGAGGACTTCTGCCATTTTCTTGATACCATCACCAAGCCCAGCCTGATAGAAGCCAATTTTGGCGTGATTGATGCCAAAGGCGGTGCCGCCATGTTTGAGGTGGATTACTATAAATATACGATGTATGATGCCAATGATCCGAAAGATGCTCCTTACGGTTACATTGCCCGTACGAACTTTTCTTTTGCCGGTGAGGTGAACCGGGGAGCGGGTTATGTACGCTATATGGAGGCAGACCGGGTATTGATGAAGGCTTCTGCAACGGGTGGGGTGACACCTCAGGGTATCTTCAATGACCTTTCACGTTCGTTCCGCAATTGCATGCTCGATATTGATTTGAGGAGCGGGAAGTTTAATCGCCCGCAAGGTTCCGGTTGGTTTGTCGACCAGGATTTTATTCCCCGTAACAGCACTTCTTGTTCCATTGTGGTGCAGGGCGTAAAACCGGGTGAGAAGGCGGAACTTACTACGATGTGGACAATGCTGGGATATTCTCCTACGGGCATTGCCGTGCCACTTTGGGTGAAGGATGCGGATAAATTTCTGCCTTCGATGGTATGTTGGGACAAGGCGTGTGCTGCCGCTCCGCTCAGTGATTGGTCACTCCGGCTTTCCAATAATGTCTTCTGTTACAATCAGGGGATGGGAACCAATCGTTATCTGAATTGGGAAAAACTGTACAATATGGAGAATAACGGCTATATGCAACAGCTTGTTCCGGTGGAGGCGGAGGTGTTTCGCCGTACATGCCCATTGTTGGACAGTTGGAGACAGCAAGGAAGCATTGATTCTCAAGAAATGCAGAAGCTTTATCAAGATGTGGAAGCACTTGTCCGAAAGGCTTATACGCCTTTGATGGAGCAATGACAGTATTCCAGTATTTCTCTTTCCTGCTCAGGGTGGAACCAGCGGATTTCCTCGTCCCGTTTGAACCAGGTCATTTGCTTACGGGAATAGATGCGTGAGTTCTGCTTTATCTTCTCAATGGCAAAGGGTAATGTCCATTCGCCGTCCAGGTACTTGAATATTTCTTTGTAGCCTACTGTATTTAGGGAATTTAGACTTTTATGCGGATAGACCATGCGCGCTTCTTCCACCAAACCCTCTTCCACCATTTGGTCCACCCGGCAGTTGATGCGTTCATAAAGCTCTTCCCGGTCACGCGTTAATCCTATTTTGATAATACGGAAGGGGCGTTCTTTCTTTTGTTGGGTGCGGAAGGAAGTGTAGGTCTTGCCCGTCATATAGCAGATTTCCAAAGCATGGACTACGCGTTTTGGGTTTTTCAAATCTACTATTTTGTAATATTCCGGGTCCAACAGCTTAAGTTCCGCACAAAGTCTTTCCAGACCTTCTGTTTCGTATTTGTACAGCATGAGTTGGCGTGTATCGGCATCTACGGTCGGAATGTCGTCAATGCCTTTACAGACTGCATCTACATACATCATTGAGCCTCCGGTCAGCAGTATGGTGTTATGCTTTGTAAACAAGTCTTCCAGCAGCTTCATTACTTCCGCTTCGTATTGGGCGGCACTGTAATAGTCTGTCAGCTTCAGGGTACCGACGAAGTGATGCTGTACCCGTTGCAGCTGCTCCGGTGTAGGGGCAGCCGTGCCTATCTTTAAATCTGCATAGAGTTGTCTCGAATCGGCCGAGACGATACAAGTATGGAAATGTTCTGCCAATCGGAGGCTTAATTCTGTTTTGCCTACTCCGGTGGGGCCGATAAGTACGATTAGGGTGTGCATGCGGGTATAAAATTTAGGCGCGAACCATAACAATCCGCGCCTTTCTGAAGGGGAATAATGTCTGTTTAATATTTCTCTTCTTCGAAGGAGTTCCCGGCTTCGTCCAAACCGCCGAAACCCTCTTTGTCGAAATCTTCCATATCGAAGTCTTGGTCGCCGTAAAAGTTTTCGTCCAAGTCCAGGGAGCCGCCGGCAGCTGCCATTTCTTCAAAGTCAACGGTCTGCTTGGGAGCTTCACCCGCTTTCTTGGTGCATTTGGCGCCTTTCATTTCTTTTCCGGTAATGATTTCAGAAAGCTCGATGAAGAAGCAGCGTTCAGTCATATAATCGAATACATAGAGAAGTTTCTGCTTCTCGTCTTCAACCAGTTCGCTCAGCTGGGTCTCTTTCATCACCCAACTGTCCATTTCCGGATTGTCGTCCATTTCTTCCAGCGTAATTTCCTTTTCTTTTTCCCAGTCATCATCGCAAATGAAGAAAGAAGTCATCTGGTCGTTGGTGTAGCCTGCCGACTTTAGAATCGCCTCATGGAAGTCATAAAAGGTAGCTTCCGGGTCTATCTGTATTTCTCTGACAAAATCGTCCACCTCATCAGAGATGATTGTAAATCTGTAGATCATGATGATTTATAATTTATGATTTCTGACTTCTGATTTTGTGTAAATCATACGTTTTTCATTTTCCTGCGGGGATAATGCCGCGGGCTGATTCACGTATAAAGTTTACGATATAGCTTATTTCCGGTGTCATTTCCATTTCATCCTCGATTTTCTTCAAGGCATCCGTATTGTTCAGGCCGCCTTGATAGATGATGCGATAGGCATCATGGATTTTCTCGATGGTCTCGTTGGAGAAGCCGCGTCGGCGTAACCCTACCACATTGATTCCCGCATAGCAGATAGGCTCGCGTCCGGCAATGATGTACGGCGGGATGTCCTTGCTGAAACGGCAGCCGCCCTGTATCATGCCGTAACCACCTACATGGCAGAATTGGTGCATCAGTACATTGGCGCTGATGATGGAATAATCGTCGATGACAATTTCACCCGCCATTTTTGTAGAGTTGCCAATGATACAGCCGTTGCCTATTAGGGCATCATGCGCCACGTGTACACTTTCCATCAAGAGATTGTTGTTGCCGACAATGGTTCTGCCTTTGGCAGCTGTACCGCGGTTGACAGTTACGTTTTCACGTATGATATTGTTGTCTCCGATTTCAGCAGTGCTTTCCTCCCCTCTGAACTTTAAATCCTGGGGAATGGCACCGATAACGGCTCCCGGGAAAATGGTGTTTCCATTGCCGATGCGTGCACCGTACAGAATGTTGGCGTTTGCCATAATCTTGTTGTTATCACCGATTACCACATTCTTGTCAATGAAAACAAAAGGAGCAATTTCTACGTTTTCTCCGATTTTAGCTTCGGGATGAATATACGCTAAGGGACTTATCATATTATTTACGATTTAGCTATTTACAATTTACGATTGAGATTACTTGCGATTTACTGTATATACGATTTTACCCGAAGGTGATAATTCTTATGGGTAATATGAATCGTAAATCGTAAATCTTCTAATCGTAAATCTATTTATTTGTTCTTAACTATTTGTGCCATAAACTCTGCTTCGCAGACCACCTTTTCGCCTACGAACACATAACCTTTCATGGTGGAGATGCCGCGGCGTATGGGGGCCATCAGCTCTACACGGAAGATGAGCGTGTCTCCCGGTACCACTTTCTGGCGGAATTTCACACCGTCAATCTTCATGAAGTAGGTGGAGTAACGTTCCGGTTCATCCACCGAATTCAGTACAAGCAAACCTCCCGTCTGTGCCATTGCCTCTATCTGCAATACACCGGGCATTACGGGTTCCTGCGGGAAGTGTCCCTGGAAGAAAGGTTCGTTGGAAGTTACGTTCTTGACACCTACAATGTAGTTGGCACCTATTTCTATGACTTTGTCCACCAATTGCATCGGGTAACGGTGAGGCAGAAGTTCGCGGATGCGGTTTACATCCATAATCGGTTCGCGGTTGCAGTCGTAGGTAGGAGCCTGTATTTCGTGCAGGCGGATTTCCTTGCGCATCTGGCGAGCGAACTTATTGTTGATGGTGTGTCCCGGGCGGGTAGCGATGATACGGCCCTTGATGGGCTTGCCTATCAAAGCCAGGTCACCGATGACGTCGAGCAACTTGTGGCGGGCGCATTCATTGGGCCACACCAAAGGTTTGTGGTTGATATATCCCAATTGTTTGGCGTCCATGTGAGGAACACCCATCACATCGGCCAGCTTGTCATAGTTCTCCTGGGACATTTCGCGTTCGTAAATAACAATCGCATTGTCAAGGTCGCCGCCCTTGATAAGACCGGCTTGCAGCAACGGCTCAATTTCGCGTACAAACACGAAAGTACGGCTTGCGGCGATTTCATCCTTGAACTTCGTCATGTCTTCCAGCGTTGCAAACTGGTTGGGGAGGATGTTGGAGTCGTATGATACCAATACATTCAAGCTGAAGTTCTCGTCCGGCAATACGATGATGGAAGAGCCGGTTGTTTCGTCACGGAATTCAATTTTGGACTTGATGATATAGAAATCTTTTACGGCATTTTGTTCTACAGTGCCTACGCGCTCTATTTCGTTGACATAATATTGGGCGCTTCCGTCCAGAATGGGAAATTCCGGTCCGTTTACCTGTATCAGGCAGTTATCGATACCCAATGCATAGAGGGCTGCCATACCATGCTCCACTGTGCTTACCTTTACTCCGTTTTTGGAGATTACAGTTCCACGGGTAGTTTCGGATACGTTGTCTGCAACGGCATCGAAGGTTGGCTGTCCTTCCAGGTCGATACGTTGGATTTTGTATCCATGGTTATCCGGAGCAGGATTGAAAGTAACGGTTAGGTCAAGTCCCGTATGAAGACCTTTTCCACTAAGCGAAAAGCTATCTTTCAGAGTCTTTTGTTTTAACATTGGTTACTTATTTAATTGTTGTTTAAGTTCATTCAATTCTTTGCGGAGCTGGCGTAGCTCCACTTGCATTTCCGGCAAACTTCTTTGTACGATGGATGCCTTGAAATATTGTTTCAGCTCCATAGGAGGGGTGCCGATAAGCTGGCTGCCGTCTTTTATGCTACTGGGAACACCAGACTGTGCGCCAAGGTTTACTTTATTGCCAATATGAATATGGCCTGCAATGCCTACCTGACCGCCGAACATGCACCATTCTCCTATCTTGGTAGAACCTGCTATACCTACTTGCGCCGCCATTACGGTGTGGGAGCCTATTTCATCGTTGTGTGCCACCTGGATTAAATTATCCAGTTTCACGCCGCTATGTACGATGGTAGCTCCCATAGTAGCACGGTCCACACACGTGTTGGCACCGATTTCCACATGGTCTTCCAGAATGGTAATGCCTATTTGCGGGATTTTTTCATAACCCTCGGAAGTGGGGGCGAAGCCGAAACCGTCTGCACCGATAACGCAACCGGAGTGCAGGATACAGTGGTTTCCTACCCGGCAATCGTGGTAGATGGTTGAATTGGCGTAAATAATACAGTCATTGCCTACTTTGGCACCGCTGCCAATCGTGACGTGCGGATGAATGACCGTATTGTCTCCCACCTCTGCATGCTCGTCAATGCAGGCAAAAGGCGCAATGTAAACATCCTTGCCAATTTTAGCTGTTTCGGCAACAAATGCCAGAGAGTCAATTCCCACTCGCTTTGGTTTACTTTGCTCATAAAGATTTAGCAATTTAGCAAGACTTTCATACGCATTGTCCACTTTAATCAAGGTAGCTTTCACTTCTTGTTCCGGAACAAAGTCCTTATTTACCAGAACAATGCTTGATTGGGTTTCGTATATGTAGGGGGTATATTTGGGGTTGGATAGGAAGGAGATGGCTCCCGGTATTCCCTCTTCGATTTTCGCAAAGGTGTGAACGGTAGCATTCTCGTCTCCAACAATTTCTCCTTGGATAAATGTTGCAATTTGTTTAGCAGAGAACTCCATGTCTTATTCTTGTTAGATGGTTTCAAAACGCAAATAACGGACTTTTTTTTTATATTTCCTTGTCCTGAGGTGAATATTTTATACTTATCTATGCAAACGTTGGTAGCATAAGTAGTATTTTTTTACTTTCTTGGACAGAAGAGAGATATTGAGCATATCCGATGCTTCGGCAATATTCTTGATGCTGCCGTCGTTGTAGAGGATGTCAATACTGTCATCTGCCTCGTCGTACATATTCTTCTCGATGCTGGGGGTAGAGATGAAATATCTCGCTTCGGAGAGAGGGATGTTCAGTTGTTCACTGATTTGCAAAGTTAGTGCTTTTTTCCGTTCCTCACTAATAGGTTCGGTAGAAATCTCAACTTTGAAGATGTTTCGGTTAATCATGCCGGCGCTCAAGGTGGACAAAACCTTGTCCGAATGGCGGCTCCATACCTTGAGGGCAGTCCAGATGTCATTATCGTCCAACTGAATGAAATTCTCCAAACATTCGGGATTGTTGTAGAATGCCTCCCGGCTGATGTCGTTGTATAGAAAGAATTTCAAGGCGGGTGAGGCAAAGAGGTCTATGCCGCGGCTTGCCAGTTCCTTGGCGCGGAGCAGGGCGCTAATCAGCATTTTCTCGTAGGCAACGGAGGTCTTATGCAGGTAGACCTGCCAGTACATCAGGCGGCGGGCGGTGAGGAAGTTCTCAATAGAATAGATGCCTTTGGACTCTACTACCAGGTGGTCATCCTTTACATCCAGCATCTTGATGATGCGGGCGGAGCCAATGTTGCCTTCGGTCACTCCGGTATAGAAGCTGTCGCGGCGCAGGTAGTCCAGGCGGTCCATATCCAGTTGCCCGCTTACCAGTTGGTGCAGGAAGCGCTTGGGGTATTCATCCTTGAAAATTTGAATGGCGAGTGTCAACTGTCCGTTCATTTCCTTGTTGATACGTTCCATCAGCATCAAGGAGATGTCTTCGTGGGAGACGCCCTGTACGATAGTATTTTCCAGTACGTGGGAGAAGGGGCCGTGGCCGATGTCGTGCATCAGGATAGCGGCTTCCACAGCTTCGGCTTCGCTGTCGAAGATAAAGTTTCCTTTGGTGGCAAGTTGCTGGATGGCCTCACTCATCAGGTAGAAGGCTCCCAAAGAGTGTTGGAACCGTGTATGCTGCGCACCGGGATATACGACAGAGGACAACCCCAGTTGCTTGATACGGTTTAGACGTTGCAAAAGAGGATGTCGTACAACATCGTACAACAACCCCTTTGGTATGTTGATGAACCCGAAGACAGGGTCGTTGATAATCTTTCTTTCGAACATTAAGCGTTAGCCGTTAATCACTTTTTTCAACTCTTCCGCCATCTGTGCCTGCACTTCTTGGGCTGCTTTTCGGCTGGCGGCGGCGAAGTTCTCTGTCTTGTCCACGTAGATGATGCCACGGCTGGAGTTGACAATCAGGCCGCAAGTCTTGTTCATGCCATACTTGCAGACTTCTTCCAGGGAGCCGCCTTGTGCGCCTACGCCGGGAACCAATAGAAAGTGTTCGGGAACAATCTTGCGGATATCTTCGAAGGCGCGGCCTTGTGTGGCGCCTACTACGTACATCATCTGTTCGTCACTGGCCCACTCCTGGGATTTGCGGAGCACTTTTTCGAAGAGGCGTTCGCCGTTGGTGTCTTCCGTCAGCTGGAAGTCGTGCGATCCTTTGTTGCTGGTCAACGCAAGCAGGATTACCCATTTGCCTTCGTACGTAAGGAACGGGGTCACACTGTCTTCGCCCATGTAGGGAGCTACGGTTACGGAATCTATATCCAGCTCTTCGAAGAAGGTGCGGGCATACATGGCAGAGGTGTTCCCGATGTCACCGCGTTTGGCGTCGGCAATGATGAATTGGTCGGGATAGTTCTGCTTGATGTAATTTACGGTTTTCTCGAAAGCTATCCAGCCTTTCACGCCCATACTCTCATAAAATGCCAGATTGGGCTTGTAGGCGATGCAGAGGTCGGCAGTAGCGTCGATGATAGCTTTGTTGAAAGCGAATATAGGGTCTTCCTCTTTCAGAAGATGTTCGGGTATTTTCTTGATGTCGGTGTCAAGACCTACGCAAAGAAATGACTTCTTGCGCTTGATGTTCTCGAATAATTGCTGTTTGTTCATATTATTTTTTAGTTACGGGCTACAAGCTACGAGCTACGAGAGATAGCGTGTGGGCTGGCAGCTGGTTGTTTTTTTAGTTATGAGTTACGAGCTACTTGTCACTTGTTTCTTGTAACTATCTTACAGCTCGCTCTCTTTCAGCCTTTCTGCATTTTCCGCCACAATCAGGTGGTCGATGCAGTCTTGGATGTCTCCGTCCATAAAGGCGGCGAGATTATAAATGGTGTAGTTGATGCGGTGGTCGGTGATGCGTCCTTGCGGATAGTTGTAGGTGCGTATCTTGGCAGAGCGGTCGCCAGTACTGACCATCGTCTTACGCTTGGAGGCGATATCGTCGATGTACTTCTGGTGTTCCTTGTCGTAGATGAAGGTACGTAGGCGCGAGAGGGCGCGTTCCTTGTTCTTGGGCTGGTCGCGCGTCTCGGTACATTCGATGAGGATTTCTTCGACTATGCCTGTGTTGGGATTCTTCCAGTTGTAGCGCAGGCGCACGCCGGATTCCACCTTGTTCACGTTCTGACCGCCGGCACCACCGCTTCGGAAGGTGTCCCACTTGATTTCACCTTCGTTGATAACTACGTCGAACTCTTCGGCTTCGGGAAGCACGGCTACACTGGCGGCTGAGGTGTGTACCCGTCCTTGCGTTTCTGTGGCCGGTACGCGCTGCACGCGGTGCACGCCCGATTCATATTTCAGTGTGCCGTATACATTGTCGCCCGTCACGGAGCAGACAATTTCCTTGAAACCGCCGGCTGCACCTTCGTTGGCGCTGGATATCTCCATTTTCCATCCCTTGGATTCGCAATACTTGGTGTACATGCGGAAGAGGTCGCCGGCAAAGATTGCCGCTTCGTCACCACCCGTGCCGCCACGAATTTCGAGGATGGCATTACGGCCATCCTGCGGGTCGGCGGGGACGAGCAGCAGCTTTATCTGCTCTTCCAGTTCCGGTTGGCGGTTTTGGCAGGCATCCAGCTCTTCGCGTGCCATTTCGCGCATCTCCTGGTCTGTTTCGTTGGCGATGATTTCTTTGGCTTCTTCTATGCCACGCAGTACTTGCATGTACTCTTTGCGGGCATTCATCAGGTCGCCCAGTTCTTTATATTCTTTGGTGAGCTTGACGTAACGCTTCTGGTCCGCAATCACTGCCGGGTCTGTAATCAAGGTCGACACTTCTTCGAAGCGGGCGACAAGCCCTTCCAGCTTTTCGAGTATGGTATTGTTGTCTGCCATATATTTAATACTTGAACTCTCCGAATTCACTCTTGATAATCAGTTCTTTCTTGTCGCTTTCTTCCACGCGGCCTACAATCTGTGCATCGATGTTGAAACTCTTCGAAATAGCAATCACCTCTTCTGCATGTTCGGGAGAGAGGTACACTTCCAGGCGATGTCCCATATTGAACACCTTGTACATTTCGCTCCAGTCCGTATCGCTCTGCTCCTTGATGGTCTTGAACAACGGTGGAACGGGGAAGAGATTGTCTTTGATGACACGGCAGTTGTCTCCCACAAAGTGCAGTACCTTGGTTTGTGCGCCGCCCGAGCAGTGTACCATACCGTGGATTTGGGGACGGAGCGCATCGAGCAGTTTCTTTACTACCGGTGCGTAGGTGCGGGTAGGGGAAAGTACCAGCTTTCCTGCATCCAGCGGACTGTCTTCGACACTGTCTGTCAGTTTTAGCTTGCCACTGTATACCAGTTCTTCGGGTACAGCCTTGTCATAGCTTTCAGGGTATTTCTCTGCCAGGTATTTGGAGAATACATCGTGGCGTGCGCTGGTCAGTCCGTTACTGCCCATACCGCCATTGTATTCTTTCTCATAAGTAGCCTTTCCGTAAGATGCCAGACCAACAATCACATCGCCCGGACGGATATTGGCATTGTCTATAACATCTGAGCGCTTCATGCGGCAGGTCACTGTCGAGTCTACGATAATGGTACGTACAAGGTCGCCCACGTCGGCTGTTTCGCCACCGGTGGCATAAACGCCTACGCCCATCTCGCGGAGTTCGGCAAGTAGTTCGTCCGTACCGTTGATGATGGCTGAAATTACTTCGCCGGGGATGAGAAGTTTATTACGTCCGATGGTAGAGGATACCAGAATATTGTCTACCGCACCCACACAAAGCAGGTCGTCGATGTTCATAATCAGTGCATCTTGTGCAATGCCTTTCCACACACCCAGGTCGCCGGTTTCCCTCCAGTACATATAGGCAAGACTGGACTTGGTGCCTGCTCCATCGGCATGCATAATGTTGCAATACTCCGGGTCACCGCCCAAAATGTCGGGGATAATTTTGCAGAAAGCCTGCGGGAAAATACCTTTGTCGATATTCTTGATGGCGTTGTGCACATCTTCCTTTGATGCGCTGACGCCTCGCATCATGTATCGTTGATTACTCATGAGATAATAGGTTTGTTCAATTGAATGTGCAAAGATACATCTAATCTTCTACAACACAAAGCGAGGCACAAAGTTTCTCGCCTTTGTGCCTCGCTATAGAGTTGTGTATTTATCAGAATTGTACCTGGGGAGCTTGTTCCGTTCCTTCTGCCGCTTCGAAATAAGCTCGTTTCTCAAAACCGAAGAGACCGGCAAGGATATTCTTGGGGAAACGGCGAATGGCTGTATTGAAGTTCTTGGCTGCATTGTTGAAGTTGGTACGTGCTACGTTGATACGGTTTTCCGTACCTTCCAGCTGTGCCTGCAGTTCCAGGAAATTCTGATTTGCTTTCAAGTCCGGATAGTTTTCTGTGATGGCAAGCAATTTACCGAGGGCAGAAGTCACCGCACCTTGTGCTTTCTGATATTCAGCCAGCTTTTCCGGAGTAAGGTCTGCAGCATCCACTTTGATTTGAGTGGCTTTGCTGCGGGCTTCTACTACACCTTCCAGTGTTTCCTTCTCGTGCGTGGCATATCCTTTCACGGTATTCACCAAGTTCGGAATCAGGTCGGCACGGCGTTGGTATTGGGTTTCTACGTTCGACCATTGTCCGCTGACATTTTCGTCCATGGTTACGAGTCCGTTATAGCCGGTTACACCCCAAATGGCGAGAAGAGCTATAACAACGATAATGATAATGGTTGATTTCTTCATACTTTTCATTTTTAGGCCTCACCTCCGATTCCTCTCCGATAGAGAGAGGGGAGGAGGGGAAGGCAGTTATTAATCATTTAATTATATTCTATGTAAACGTTTTATTTTCTTCCAGTATCCTCGAAGGTGTGTCAAAACGGTTGATGGCGCACAGATGACACATCCTCGGCGTTAGAACCGGGAACCGGCTCCACCGCCACCTCCCATACCGCCTCCGAAGCTACCACCGCTGAAGCCTCCTCCGCCATTTCCGCCGAAGAGACCTCCACCACCGAAGATGACCGGACCACCTCCGCCTCCTCCCCGGTAGTTTTCATCGTATGACTGCTGGCGGCGCACTACTTTATGTCCGCAATTGCGGCAGGTGTAGGTCACATCTTCCGTTTTCACTCCATTGCGGCGTGAGATGAGTATGCTGCTGCTACGTTGCAATTTATGTTGTCCGCAGTTGGGGCATTTGTTGGCAGCGCGTTGGGCAAGGATGCCTATAATAGATGCCACTGCGAGGAAACCGATAAGTCCCAGTAGGATACCTCCTACGGAGAGGTCATCCTCCTCTTCCGTGTCATTCACCATAGTGCCGTCAAGACGTGAACAGACCGCCTTTACACCCGCGACCATTCCGGCATCCCAATTACCGTCTTTCAGATAGGGAATCATATATTTGGTCTGTATGCGTTTGCAGATGGCGTCAGGCAGGTCCCCTTCCAAACCGTATCCCGTATAAAACTGGATGCAGCGTTGATCGGTTACCAGCAGAATGACCAGACCGTTGTTTTTCTCTTTTTTCCCTACTCCCCATTCATTGAGCAGCCGGTGTGAGAAATCAAAACAGTCTTCTTGTCCGATGGAGGGAACAACGGCAACTACCGTTTCAATACCCGTCTGCTGCTCCAATGCGTAGAGCATGCGGTCTATGTCGGCACATGCCTCTTTGGATAAGATGTCGGCAGGGTTGCAGACATAACGCGTCTTGTCCTGAAGGTGTACTTTAGGAATGTTCTTAGTGGTGTAGACTTCTTGTGCCTGCAAGGATATGAACAAGCACAGGAAGAATGCTATGGAAATAAATCGTTTCATATTACCAATGTTTGTTGCGGCGAAGATAGGAAAAATCACGTCAATGTATGTATTTCCCTACGAATTTCTTTACATGCTCGGTGTATTCCTGCGGATAATCCTTGTAAGACATGGCATGTGTGGCACCGGGTACAATCCATAATTCTTTGGGTTCGGGCTTGGCTTCATAGAGGGGATAAACCATCCACGTCGGTACAAAGGTGTCGGCATCACCGTGGATGAAGAGCATCGGCAAAGTACATTTCTTTACTTGCTCCAGGGCAGAAGCTTCGCGGAAATCCCATCCGTACTCCTGCCGGCAAAGCCAGCTTGCAGTATGCAGTAGGGGGAAAGAGGGCAGTCCGAACTGTTCTTTCAACTCCCCGCGAAACTCATCCCATACGCTTGTGTAACCGCAGTCTTCCACAAAACACTTGATGAATGGCTGTTGGTATTGTCCGTGTTCCACTTCGCCGGATACCATCATGGTGGTGGCGGCTCCCATGGAGATGCCGTGTACTACCATCTTTGTACTGCGGGACGCTATGCTGTCCGTATGGCTGCGTCCGAAAAGCTCATCGGCGGTTTCGGTCCATTGCAACACGTCGAGCCGGTCTTTCCAGCCCATCTGTACATGGTTTCCTTCGCTCATCCCGTGTCCGTAAAGGTCGGGCAGCAGGATATTGAAGCCCATCTCCTTGCTGTACAAATAACCTATCATCAGCATGCGCACGGCGTTGTCCGTATATCCATGTACGATGACTGCCGTTTTGTCGGTAGGGCGGGCAGCGGCAACATAGAGCGCATGCAGCGTCTCTCCGCGGTCGTTCTCGATGTAGAAGTCCTTCAGTGCTCCTGCGGTCATCAGGCTATCCACCCAGGGGTGCAGTTCGGGGTAGCGCTCGTACATGAAATCGTAGGATGCGGCTATGTTGCGGCTGCGTGAAACGAGGTCGTCCGGTTTCAGGGAATAGCCCAGCATATAGTACCCTCCGCACAACAGTAGGGTGCAGAGGGCGGCCAGACTGAGAATTGAATATTTTATGGCTTTTTTCATTATTTATTCCAAATTTCCCATGCGGCAAAGGCCTGCAACAGCAACATCTCCAGTCCGTTCTTGGTGACGGCTCCTTGTGCCTGGCCTTTCTTCATGAAGAGGGTTTCGTTTGGATTATATAACAAATCGTAGAGCAAATGGTTGGGGGTCAGTAGCTCGTAAGGAATGTTGGGACAGAAGTCCACTTTGGGGTACATGCCTACGGGGGTACAGTTGACAATCACCGTGTACTCCTGCATGATTTCCGGTGTCAGCTCTTCGTAAGTGAGGTATTTGTCCTCTTTCTTGGTGCGCGATACGAAGGTACTTTTTATACCCAGGTTCTCCAGCCCGCGATATACGGCTTTCGATGCGCCGCCGGTGCCCAGAATCAGGGCTTTCTTGTGATGTGGTTGCAAAAGCGGTTCTATGGATTGTGTGAATCCTATGATGTCGGAATTGTAGCCAACCAGCTTTACCTTGCCTTTGGGAAGGCGGATAATCTTGATGACATTGACGGCGCCTATCTTGGCGGTGTCTTTGTCCAGTTCGTCCAGATAGGGGATGACTTGCTCCTTGTAGGGAATGGTCACATTCAGTCCACAGAGGTTAGGGTTTTCCTCTATAACTTCCATGAAATCCTCGATACGTGGAATTTCGAAGTTTACATATTCTGCATCAATGTTTTCTGCCGTGAATTTCTCATTGAAATATCCGATGGAAAAGGAATGTTTCAACGGGTAACCTATTAAACCGTATTTCTGCATAATGAGGGTGTGTTAAAGGGGAATTAATGATTATTTTCTGGCTGTATACAACGTACATATTCCGAAAGTGAGCCGCTTGAAGTGTACTTCACTGAAACCGGCCTTGCGGATAACTTCCTGCATCACTTCTCCTTGAGGGAAGGCACGGATGCTTTCCGGCAGATAAGTGTAGGCGCTGTTGTCTTTCGAAATACATTTACCGAGCAGGGGGATAACGACTTTGGAGTAAATGGTAAACAGTTGTTTCATCGGGAAGCGGTCCGGCGTGGAGAGTTCCAGTATGACAAGATGTCCGCCGGCCGTCAGTACGCGGCACATTTCGGACAGTCCTTTATCCAGCCCTTCGAAGTTGCGGATGCCGAACGCTACGGTTACAGCATCGAAACTCTCATCGGCAAACGAGAGAGAGGTGCAGTCCTCCCGGGCAAATGAAATCTTGTCCGAGAGGTGCGCCCGTTTTACTTTTTCGCGCCCCACATTCATCATGCCTTCCGAGATGTCGGTACCAATCAAAGCATCGGGTTGCAGTTCGCGGCATGCAAGGATGGCGAAATCACCGGTGCCGGTAGCTACGTCCATGATACGTCGGGGGTGGAAAGGAAGGAGGTATTTGATTGCCTTCCTGCGCCAGCTGCGGTCAATACCCATGGATAGGGTGTGATTCAGCTTGTCGTAGGCGGGAGCGATGTTGTCGAACATTTCTTCCACTTGTTCGCTCTTCTTACCGTCAGCGCCGTAGGGCTTGATGTGTTCTTGGGGGTAATCCATGATTTTTTTATGTGCTAATGTGCTGATACGCCAATGTGCTAATTGGCTGCGCTATTATGCCGCAAGGTCATTAGCACATTGGCATATTATCACATTAAGTAATTAGTTACATTCTTTTCAATGCGTTCGGCAATGTTGTCGGTATCTTCCTTTACGAACTTCTCGCCAGTGATGTGTTCGTACAGTTCGATGTAACGTTCGCTGATTGAAGTAACGATTTCGTCTGTCATTTCCGGTACCTGCTGTCCTTCCTTACCCTGAAAACCGTTGTCCATCAGCCATTCGCGTACAAATTCCTTGGAAAGTTGTTTCTGCGGTTCGCCTTTGGCAAAACGTTCTTCGTAGCCTTCGGAGTAGAAATAACGGCTGGAGTCCGGGGTATGGATTTCGTCCATCAGATAAATCTTGCCGTCGTGCTTACCGAATTCGTATTTGGTGTCTACCAGAATCAATCCGCGTTCCGCTGCAATCTCTGTACCGCGTTTGAAGAGAGCCATTGTGTATTTTTCCAATACGGCATATTCTTCGGGCGTGGCAAGTCCTTGTGCTAGGATTTCTTCTTTGGAGATGTCGGCATCGTGTTCGCCAATTTCGGCTTTGGTAGTCGGGGTGATGATGGGTTCGGGGAACTTCTGGTTCTCCTTCATTCCTTCGGGCAGTTTCACACCGCAGATTTCACGGACACCGCTTTTGTAAGCGCGCCATGCACTGCCGCAGAGGTAACCGCGTACAATCATTTCTACGGGGAATCCTTCACACATCACGCCTACCGTCACCATCGGGTCGGGAGTAGCCATTTTCCAGTTGGGGCAGATGTCGGTGGTGGCATCCAGAAACTTGGCTGCAATCTGGTTCAGCATTTGTCCCTTGAAAGGAATGCCTTTGGGCAATACTACGTCGAAGGCTGAGATACGGTCGGTAGCTACCATGACCAACTTCTCGCCATTGATGTTGTACACATCACGAACCTTCCCATGATAGACACTTTTCTGTCCGGGAAAGTTGAAATCTGTTTTTGTTAATGCTTTCATCTTTGTAATATTTACGATTTGAGAATTTACTGTTTCTGTTCAATCTTGCTATTGGCTTGTTCGGCCTTGCGTCTTTCGCGCTCCGCTTTCGCTTCTTTGTCAAACTTTTCGTAGGCCTCCACAATTTGGGTGACAAGCTTATGCCTTACGATGTCTTTCTTGTTCAGTTCCACGAAGCTGATGCCTTTCACTCCTTTCAGAATACGGAGTGCCTGCACCAGACCGGATGTCTGGGAGGAAGGCAAGTCAATCTGCGTCATGTCTCCCGTGACAATCATCTTGGTGTTCATTCCCATGCGGGTGAGGAACATTTTGATTTGCTGGGTGGTGGTGTTCTGCGCTTCGTCCAGAATGACGACGGCATCGTTCAGTGTGCGTCCGCGCATAAAGGCGAGGGGGGCAATCTGGATGATGTTCAGCTCCATGTACTCTTTCAGCTTGGCAGCAGGTATCATGTCCTGCAGGGCGTCATAGAGCGGTTGCAGATACGGGTCTATCTTGTCCTTCATGTCGCCGGGCAGGAAACCGAGCTTTTCTCCGGCTTCTACAGCGGGGCGGCTGAGGATGATTTTCTTGATTTCTTTGTTTTTCAGTGCCCGCACAGCAAGCGCGATGGCAGTATAAGTCTTTCCGGAACCGGCAGGACCGATGGCAAACAGCATGTCGTTCTTGGCAAAAGCCTCCACCAGTTTCAGCTGGTTCTCGCTGCGCGGGATAATCGGCTTTCCGGTTACGCTGAATACAATGACATTGCCCGATTTCTCTGCTTGCGGGGCATTGCCTTTGATGATGTCTATAATGACCTCTTCTTTCAAAGAGTTGTACTCGGCACAGTGTTTTTCCAGTTTGGTGATGTTCTCCTCGAATGCACACATTTCCTCCTCATCACCCAATACTTTGATGACATTGCCACGGGCGATGATACGAAGCTTGGGATACAGGGCTTTTATCAGTTGCATGTTGGCGTTGTTTACGCCGTAGAATATTACCGGATCAATATCTTCAAGAACAATCAGTTTTTCTATCATTGATATGCTTTAAAGTTCAATTCGTTCTTTTAGTGAAACGTTTTGCAAATGTAGTGAAACGTTTGGATACTTAAATGGTTCTATCGGGTATTTTTTTTGCAGAGGCTTCGGGTAGATTGCCGGCAATTGTTGCACGACGATGCCGTTTCCTTTTTTTGAGCATCCGATGCGTTGCCGGTTCAGCGTCTGCTCCTTCATGTTGAAGATGATATTGGGGTCGAAGTGCTGGCCGTTGACTCGTGTCTCAAAGTGGAGATGCTCGGTAGAGGCGCGTCCGGTACGTCCGGTCAGTGCGATGGGCTGTCCGGCTTTGACCGTGTCGCCACAATGTACAAGGTTTTTGAAGTTGTGGCTGTATATCGTTTCCAGTCCGAAGTCATGGCGTACGACAACGACATTGCCGTAGGCGCTGTAAGGCTTGGACATCCGTACTACGCCGTTGAAGGCACTCCGTATGGTGTCTTTGGCGCAGGTCTTGATGTCTATGCCGCTGTGGCGTCCCCGCCCCCGTCCGTAAGGGGAGATGACTTTTCCTCCGGGCAGAGGAAAGGAGTATTCCGTGTCCGGAATGTCCTCCAAAGGTAGCTCTATCAGTTCTCTTTGCGAAAACAGTCCTGGAGTGGCAACGCGGATATGGTTGGTTTCCATGGCGGAAAAGACCGCTTTTTTCCCTTGTGCCGTGGCACCAAGGGCTATGAGTAGGAGAGGGACAAGAACGCGTATTCTCATTTATTCAAAATATTGTATGGTCCCACCGGTAGAGGAAGCATATTTCTCCAACAGTCCCAATATCATTTCGGCTGCTTCTTTCAGGCCTTCCTGCCCGTTGTAGCCGTTGACAATGGCAAGGATATGGCGGGTTTCCAGTTTCATCTTGGTGCGTTCGTGGTCACTGGTCGGGGTACCGATACCGCCTATACGGTCGCGGTAGACGGGTAGCCCTTCTATGTTCAGCATGCCGCGGCCTATACCCTCGAACGATTCCTCTGCACGTCCTATGCCCAGTTCAAGGTCGGTTCCTTGTATCTCGTCGGCATCAAATCCGCCGATAGAGTGACCCGTACGTAAGGAAACAAGGTTGATAAGGTCTACCAATGTATCTATCTGATAGAGTTCCAATCCGCGTAGCAGTCGTCGTCTCAGTGCTTCGGCCGAGGGACGGTAGCGGCTGGGGTCTTTGCCGCAACGTTTGTAGGCTTCACGGGTGGCGGCAATGACAGGTTGGTACTTGATGCTGTCCGTGGTTTCACGGGCTCTTAGCTCTTGGGTGAAAGTTGCGATTTCCTGCCACAACCCTTCGCTATATGCGGTATTTGTCACTTCGGCAAATACGGCCGCACCACGGAATTCGGAGCAATTCTGTTTGATTTCTTTAGAAAGTGTGATATGATACATTATAATATGCTTGAATATGTTCTTTATCTCAATTTCATTTTAACATGATTCCTGACAGTAATCTTCCGGATTTGATACCCAGCCTGCGTGCGGAGAAGAATTCTTCGTGTCGGGTGTATGTGCAGATGCCTGCCGTCTCCACTTGTGCGGAAGGTACTCCGAAGTCCAGCAGTTGCAGTCGGTTGGCAGCCCATAGGTCGATATGGTATTTGTGGGTGTCGGGTTTCCATTCGGAGATGTAATCCATCTGGAAACCGTTCTTGCGGAATGCTTCATAGACTTCGTCGCCTACCTCGAAGGCAGAAAGGGAGATGCCGGGGCCGATGCAGGCTATCACTTCTTTACCCTCTGTGCCATAGCAGGCACTCATCTTGTCGAGTGTGTGGCCGAGGATATAATTCACTGTGCCACGCCATCCGGCATGAACAGCGGCTATCACGGCATTCTTCCGGTCGTAGAGCAGGATGGGAATGCAGTCTGCCGTAGAGATGCAGATGCAGCAGCCCGGTTCACGGGTTATCAGTGCATCAATGCCCTGTAACATGGAGTGGCGTTCTTCTGCTGTTGCTTGCAGATAAGTTCCGTCAATGACAAGTGCCTTTGTCCCGTGGGTCTGAAACGGAATGACCAGTTCTTTGGGACGCTGGGGCAGGGAAGAACACACTATTTCCTGATTGCGGCGCACAGCTCCGGCTTCGTCTCCCGTGTAAGGTGTACAATTGAGGGAGGCATAGTTTCCCTGGCTGCACCCTCCATGACGGGTGGTTACAAAACAAGAAATGCCGGGATATGAGGCAAGCAGCTCATATCCCAACATTTTCCTATCTTCAGTAAGAGGAATCATTTTTTATCTTCCTCCCAATCCTCTTCGTATTCAAAGTCCTCGAGGTCCTCTATGTCCTCGTCGTCGTTGACGTATTCATAGCTGAGGTCTTCGTCCTCACCCTCTTCTTTCAATTCTTCCTGCAGGTGGCTGAGGTCTTTGGCGCGGTGGGCAATGCTGTCCACTTTGCCTTCTATCTTATTACTTTCCTTGTTCAGCTCTTCCCAAAGGATGTCTTTCAGCGTAGAGATGCCCATGCCGGAGACAGCAGAGATGAATATATGCGGAATCCCTTCGGGCAGTGTCGGCTCTATCTCGTCCATCAGTTCCTGGTCGAGCATGTCGCATTTGGTGACGGCAAGCACTCTCTGTTTGTCCAGCATTTCGGGGTTGAAAGTGCGAAGCTCGTTCAACAGGATTTCGTATTCCTTACGGATGTCGTCACTGTCGGCAGGCACCATGAACAGCAACAATGAGTTGCGCTCGATGTGGCGCAGGAAACGCAATCCTAAGCCTTTGCCGGCACTGGCTCCTTCGATGATGCCGGGAATGTCCGCCATCACAAACGATTTGCTGTCGCGATAGGACACGATGCCCAGATTGGGCTCCAAAGTGGTAAACGGATAATTGGCGATTTTGGGCTTTGCCGCAGAAACGGCTGCCAGCAAAGTCGACTTGCCCGCATTGGGGAAGCCTACCAGACCGACGTCTGCCAGCAGCTTCAGTTCCATGATTACCGTCAATTCCTGCATCGGTTCGCCCGGTTGGGCAAAGCGGGGAGCCTGGCGTGTGGCGGTTTTGAAGTGCCAGTTGCCCAGACCTCCTCGTCCGCCTTTCAGCAGGATGACTTCTTGTTCGTGCTCGGTGACGTCGCAGATATATTCACCCGTTTCGGCGTTGTACACCACCGTGCCGCAGGGCACTTCAATAACCTTGTCCGCTCCGTCTTTTCCGAAACTGCGGTTCTTGGAACCGGATTCTCCGTGACCTGCCAGGATGTGGCGATCATATTTCAGGTGGAGCAGCGTCCAGTAGTTGCGGTTACCCCGCAGGATGACATGGCCTCCTCGTCCTCCGTCACCTCCGTCGGGGCCTCCGTTGGGTATGTATTTCTCACGCCGCATATGCGTAGAACCTCGTCCGCCCTTTCCGGAGCGGCAATATATTTTTACGTAGTCAACAAAATTCGATTCAGCCATATTCTGTTTTATTGTTATTTCACTGCGTCAATAGCCTTGCAAACATCAGCAAAGATTTCTTCCAATACGCCGAAGCCTTGGATGTGCTGGTATTTGCCATCTTGTTTGTACCAGTCAATTAGCGGAGCTGTCTGTGAGTGATAAACCACCAGACGCTTCTTGATTGTCTCTTCATTGTCGTCTGCACGTCCTGATTCTTGTCCGCGCTTGATGAGGCGCTTCATCAGTTCTTCTTCGGGCACGTCGAGGTCGAGCATCACGCTGACTTCCTGTCCGCGTTCGGCGAGCATCTTCTTTAATGCTTCAGCCTGGGCGATTGTTCTGGGGAAGCCGTCGAAAATCACGCCTTTGCTATCCTTGAAGCTGTCGAATACGCTTGCCAGAATATCAATCATCAACTCATCGGGAATCAACTGGCCCTGGTCGATATAACCTTTAGCAGTCTTGCCCAGTTCTGTACCGTTTTTCATTTCAGCACGGAGCACGTCTCCGGTAGAGATGTGGTTAATGCCATACTTTTCTACAATCTTTTCACTTTGTGTTCCCTTACCTGAACCGGGAGCACCAAAAATTACAATGTTCAACATTTGCTTAGTTATTATTTAATGATTTACTATATTATGTCTGTATCAGTCTACTACAGTATAAATGTCGGGATAGTTGCGCCCGAAGCCGTCATAATCCAACCCGTAGCCCACAATGAAGTCGTTCGGAATATTCATGGCCACATATTCTATGTTTAAATCAACTTTCAGCTTATCAGGTTTCACCAGTAGGGAGGCAATATGAATCTCCCTGGGACCGCGAGTGCCGAGGGTGTCCAGTAAGCGTTGCATGGTGAGTCCCGTATCTACTATGTCCTCTACAATGACCACTGTACGGTCTGTGAGGTCTTCATTGATGCCTATTACTTCCTTGATTACCCCGGTAGAGGATACTCCTTGATAAGATGCTAATTTGACAAACGAAATTTCGCAGGGAATCGTGATTCGTTTCAGCAAATCGGCGGTAAACATGAACGAACCGTTCAGTACGCTGAGGAATAGAGGATTCTTTCCTGCCAGGTCGCGGTTGATTTCGTTCGCTACACGGGTTACTTCTTTCAGTATGTCCTGCTCCTTGATGGAGACTGTGAACATCTTGTCTTTTATTTGTATGGTATCCATAGATGGGATGTTTTTAGAAAGTTGCCGCAAAAATACGATTTTTATTCCACTCCATGCATCATCTTCTGTAATTTCTTTGAAAGCAGGAAGAGGATAAGCGATGCCGTGGCAGACATGACGACGAACACCATGAAGAAATCGTACATCGTCTCGATGCGATAACCCAGCAGCGTCTTTACTTTTCCGGCTTCGGGGTAGAGCCCGCTCAGCGTGCCTGCAAACTTATTGGCAGTGGCGGTGGAGAGGTACCATATCCCCATCATCAGCGAGGCGAAGCGGATGGGCGTGAGCTTGTTCACCATGGAGAGCCCGATGGGCGAGAGGCAGATTTCGCCCATGGTATGGATGAAGTAGAGCCCCGTCAGCCAGATGAGACTCACCTTGATGCCCGGCTGAACATCTTTCACCCCAAAGCAGATGACGAGATAGCCCAGTGAAAGCAGTAGCAGGCCGATGGCTTGCTTGGTGGGCGAGGCGGGCTCCATGCCCCGTTTGCCCAGGGCGCCCCATACGCCCGGCATGATGGCGGCAAGTATCACCACAAAGAAGGGGTTGAAGGACTGAATCCAGGAGGCGGGCATTTCCCACCCCAGGATGACGCGGTCGGTCTGCTCGGAGGCGAAAAGCGTGAGCGAGGCGCCTGCCTGCTCGTAGGCCGCCCAGAAGAAAATGACGAAGAAGGCGATGATGTAGATGACGAAGATGCGGTCGCGCTCCGTCTTGGTGAGTGAGCCTTCCAGCAGGATGCTGACGGGAAACACGATGCAGGCGGTGAAGATGCCGATGCTTATCCAATCGCTCCCGAAACACCAGTAGAAGAAACCGGCAAGCGCGATGGCGAGCAGGACGAGCAGCAGGTAGTTGCGCATGGGCCGTCCGTTGGCGTGGGCACTCTTCCGGGCGGTGTTGTCTGCCTGGGGCCGTTCCTTGTGGGCGTCGGGGATGATGCCGAGGGGCTTGCCGTCGGGGCCGATGAGGTACTTGTTCTTCTGGGTTTCGAAGAGGACGACCGTCAGCACGGTGACGATGGCGGCAATGAGGAAGCCCCATCGGAAGTCGTGAGGGTTGCCCGTCTCGCCAAAATAGCCGCAGACCAGCGGGGCGAGGAAGGAACCCACGTTGACACCCATATAGAAGATGGTGTAGGCGGAATCCAGCCGTTTGTCACCCGGCTCGTAGAGCTGCCCCACCAGGGAGGAGACGGTGGGCTTGAAGCAGCCGTTGCCCAATATAAGGAAAGTCAGTCCGCCGTACATCAGCCAATGCGAAAGCTCACGCGCCTCCAGCATCGAGGCACTGGCAAACATCAGGAACTGGCCGACTGCCATCATCATGGCCCCCCAGAAGACGGAACGGCGGATGCCCCAGTATTTGTCGGCGATGTAGCCGCCGATTAAGGGTGTCAGGTACACCAGTCCGGTGTAGCTGCCGTAGATGGAGGCGGCGTGCTCCTTGTCGAAAAGGAGTGCCTGGGTGAGGAACAGAATGAAGATGGCACGCATGCCGTAGTAGCTGAAACGCTCTGCCGTGCTGGTGGCGAAGATGAGGTAAAGACCTTTCGGGTGTCGGGATGTACTCATTGAATATGCTTTTATTGTTTTGGCTTTTATTATATGTTGAGGGTACAAAATTAGTCATTATTTTGCGTAAGTTAATGGGTATAATTAGAAACTTGCCGACAAGCCTGCGGGAACTTGCCGACAAGCTTGTGCAAACTTATCCGTAAGCCTACGCAAACTTAAAACAGAATTTCTGTTTCTGTAAATAAAGCTTTTGTTTATAGAAATAGAGCTTTTGTTTCTAAGAATAAAGGCTTTGTTCTAAGAATCCTTTGCATTGAAGACAACTTTTCCTTACAGAGCAGATATTTTTTCCCGGGGGACAAAGCAACTTGATAAAAAACGTCTTCTCTTTGTACAGTTGAAATCAAAGCCCTATCTTTGCTCTACGATTTTAAGATAATCCTATTATGAAGATATTTCCTACTACAAGCATCAAGCAACTGGATGCAGATACCATAGAGAATGAACCGATTGCCTCCATTGACTTGATGGAACGTGCCTCACGCGCATTGGCCCGTGCCATTGCCGAGCGTTGGGAGCCGGACACGCCGCTCACCGTTTTTGCCGGACCGGGGAACAACGGTGGCGATGCGCTTGCCCTGGCGCGACTGCTGGCCGGGAAGGGCTACCGGCTCGAGGTGTATCTCTTCAATACGAAAGGGACGCTTTCGCCGGACTGCGAGACGAACAAGGAGCGGCTGGCCGACGTGCCGGGCGTGGACTTCCACGAAGTGACCACTCAGTTTGTGCCTCCTGTGCTGACGGCGGACCATGTGGTGATAGACGGCCTCTTCGGCAGCGGTCTGAACAAGGCTCTGAGCGGCGGTTTTGCAGCCGTAGTGAAGTACATCAATGCTTCGCCCGCCACGGTGGTGTCCATCGATATCCCATCGGGACTGATGGGTGAGGACAACACCTACAACGTACATACGAATATCGTCCGTGCCCATCTGACACTGAGCCTGCAATTGCCGAAACTGGCATTTCTCTTTGCCGAGAACGAGCCGTATGTGGGCGAATGGCAGTTACTGGACATCGGGCTCAGTGAGGATGTCATTCATGATATGGAAACGGACTTCTGCCTGCTGGAGCATGAAGATGTGTCTGCCCTGCTGAAGCCGCGCAGCCGGTTTGCCCATAAGGGGAATTTTGGCCGCGCACTGCTGATAGCCGGTTCGCAGGGGATGGCGGGAGCTTCGGTGCTGGCTGCGCGTGCGTGCCTGCGTTCGGGTGTGGGGCTGCTGACGGTACATGTGCCGTTCTGCAACAACTTCATTGTGCAGACTTCCGTGCCCGAAGCCATGACGGAGCTGGACATCAGCGACACCTGCTTTGCCGCCGCTACTGATACGGACGATTATCAGGCCGTGGCGATAGGTCCGGGACTGGGAAAGGCGGCAGAGACCGAGGCGGCTCTGCTGGAGCAGATAGAGATATGCCAGACTCCGATGGTGGTGGATGCTGATGCCCTGAACTTGCTGGGCGAGAAGCGTAACTATATAGGGCGTCTGCCCAAAGGGAGTATTCTGACTCCGCACCCCAAGGAACTGGAGCGTCTTGTAGGCAAATGCCAGAATTCGTACGAACGCTTGATGAAGGCTCGCGAGCTGGCGAAGAGCGCCGGAGTGCATATCATCTTGAAAGGCGCTTATTCTGCCATTGTCACTCCTGCCGGGAAATGTTTTTTCAACCCTACCGGCAATCCGGGTATGGCAACGGGAGGCAGCGGTGATGTGTTGACGGGAGTGGTGCTTGCCTTGCTTGCCCAAGGTTATGAGCCGGAGAAGGCTGCCTGCCTGGCCACGTATGTGCACGGACTGGCGGGAGACATAGCCTGCAAGAAGCAGGGGGCAGTGGGGATGACGGCGGGGGATATGACTGCTTGCTTGCCGTTGGCGTGGAAGATGCTGGAAGAATAATTCTTTTCCGCTTATTTCTCTCTTGTCGTAATGTGGAAGCATCCTTGCTTCAACTCGTACTTGATGTAGCATTTATCGGCTTTCCGCAGGTCACGGAGCACTTCCGAAAGAACCAGCTTTAAGGTATCTGCGCTGACATCCTGCAAAGGGCGTCCATCTTCGTCTTCTATTTTCTGGAAGCGTTTCCAACTGACATCGAATGTCGTTCCGTAAAAATGTGCCGAGTTTGGAGAAGCATTGCCGTTGCGGCGGCGCAGGCGTTTTACATCGTCCTGGGTGCGAAGTACGGAAGTCACAATTATCTTGTTTGGATTCAGTCCTTTGGCGGTCAGTGAATCTAGGAAGTTGTGTCCGATGGTGTCCAGTAGGCTGGCGGCGCCCGGAATGAGATAAGGGATGGAATGCGTCAGTGAATCCACGGCATACAGTTCGTTTGTCGTGATAGGTTGCAGTTGCTCCTTCATCTTTTCTGCTTCCTCGCGGGAGGAAAGCACACGTATGCCGATGGCTTGGGCTACATTGAGATGTTTCTCATTCAAGTCTCCGAATGAGCGTTTGTAGCTGACAACGCCCCGAATGTTGCGCGGTTCGTTCAACTTGAGCGACATGTCTTTCTTCTTGCAGCCGGCAAAGGTGAATGTTGCGGCAGCTGCGACAATTATCAGTATAGGTAGGATTTTGGAAGAATATTTCATGATGTCTGTGAAAAATCTGCGTTAATCTGTGTAATCTGTGGTGAAAAACCTTGCAAAGATAATTCAAACCTTCTTAAATTAGCACTATCTGTGCTGAAAAAGCGAATATAGGCTGCACCTTAACATAACTTTTTCATGCGAGCATGAAAGTTCTGTATTCGGTTTGCACTATCTTTGCACACAAAAAAGACCGTGCAACGATATTTTGTATACCTGGCTTATGATGGCACCGCTTATCACGGCTGGCAAATCCAGCCGAATGGAGCGAGTGTGCAGGAGTGTTTGATGAAGGCGCTGAGTACCTTGCTGCGTCGCGAAGTGGAAGTCGTGGGAGCGGGGCGTACCGATGCCGGGGTTCATGCCTCACTGATGGTAGCTCACTTTGACAGTGATTCTCCTCTGGACACTGTTTTTATGACGGATAAGCTGAATCGTCTGCTTCCTCCCGATATTTCTGTATACCGCTTGCGGGCCGTGAAGTCCGATGCACATGCCCGCTTTGATGCTACGGCGCGTATGTATAAGTATTATGTCACTACCGCCAAGTCTCCTTTCAACCGCCAATATCGCTGCCGTCTGTTCCAAACACCGGACTTTGAACGGATGAATGAGGCTGCCCAAACCTTGTTTGATTATACGGACTTTACCAGCTTCAGCAAACTTCATACAGATGTTAAAACCAATAATTGCAAGATTATGCATGCTGCCTGGACTCGGGTAGACGATGTGACTTGGGTTTTCACCATCCAGGCCGACCGGTTCCTGCGGAACATGGTACGTGCCATTGTCGGCACTCTACTCGAAGTGGGTCGTGGAAAACTTTCTGTTGAAGGTTTCCGACGCGTCATCGAACAGAAGGACCGTTGCCAGGCAGGAACCTCCGTTCCCGGAAATGCATTGTTTCTGGTGGATGTAGCCTATCCGGAAACGACTTTTTTAGAATAAACAGAGGGATGCACTACAAAAACGTACCCCCCTCCCTTTAATTTTTAATTTTTAATTAACTCTATGTGGTTATTGCTTGCTTTCCTTTCTGCTGCCTTGCTGGGATTTTACGATGTCTTCAAGAAGAAGTCGCTTCGTGATAATGCCGTACTGCCGGTACTTTTCTTGAACACGCTGTTTTCGAGCCTTATATTTCTTCCTTTCATTCTTGTATCTGCCTTTGCGCCGTCAGTGTTGGGAGGTACGATGTTTGATGTTCCCGTGGTGGGGTGGGAGGTGCATAAGTTTATTGTTGTCAAGTCGTTTATCGTGCTTTCTTCCTGGATATTCGGTTATTTTGGGATGAAGCATCTGCCGCTGACCATCGTGGGACCGATTAATGCGACGCGTCCCGTAATGGTGCTTGTAGGTGCTATGCTTGTGTTTGGCGAACGCTTGAACCTTTATCAATGGATTGGCGTGCTGCTTGCCATAGTCTCCTTCTTCATGCTGAGCCGTTCGGGTAAGAAAGAGGGAATCGACTTCAAGCATAACAAATGGATTCTTTTCATCGTGCTGGCTGCCGTTGCTGGAGCTGTCAGTGGGCTGTATGACAAATACCTGATGAAGCAGCTCAACCCGATGTTGGTGCAGTCGTGGTATAATGTCTACCAAGTCTTTATCATGTGTCCCATCATCCTGCTGTTGTGGTATCCCAAGCGAAAAGAAAGTACCCCGTTTCGTTGGGACTGGACCATTATCTGTATCTCCATTTTCCTTTGTGCGGCAGACTTTGTCTATTTTTATGCCCTAAGCTATGAGGACTCCATGATTTCCATTGTTTCGATGGTGCGTCGTGGTAGTGTTGTAGTTTCCTTCCTTTTCGGTGCGCTTTTCTTCCGTGAAAAGAATTTAAAAAGTAAGGCTGTCGACCTCATTTTGGTGTTGATTGGAATGTTCTTCTTATATTTGGGGAGTAAATAAACAAGTGATATATGGCAGAAGACCTATACATAAATGCTGGTAGCAAGACAGAGAAATATCGCGCTTTGCTTCCTCAACTGAAAAATCTGCTGGCAGGTGAAGATGACTTGATAGCCAATCTGGCGAATGCTTCGGCGGCGCTGAAAGAGACTTTCCATTTCTTTTGGGTAGGCTTCTATTTAGTGAAGGGTGAAGAATTGGTGTTAGGACCTTTCCAGGGACCGATAGCTTGTACGCGCATCAGGAAAGGCCGCGGTGTTTGCGGCGCGGCATGGGATAGAGCCGAGACGTTGGTTGTGCCCGATGTGGATGCATTTCCCGGACATATAGCCTGCAGCTTGCTGTCGCGTTCGGAGATCGTGGTTCCGCTGAAGCGTGAGGACGGTGAAGTGTGGGGAGTATTGGATATTGACAGTGACGATTTGGGCAGTTTTGATGAAACAGATGCCCGTTTCCTTGAAGAAATGATTAAAATGTTATGATAAGAAAACTGAGTGCTTTTTTGATTTTGGCTTTCATCGGATGGGGGTATTTGCAGGCTCAGGAAGCCAAGACGTGTTTTAAGAATATGCCGGATTCTATATGTCCGTTGCTTAGCGCCGTGAACCGTGCGGATTTTATAGACTTTCTGGAAAGTAAGATGAAAGCTGAGGTGACCAACAGCTTTGGTGGTAAATCGGAAATGACGGAACTTTCTCCAGACTATATACATGTGAAGATGACGCCCCAGAGTTCATGGCAGATGAAGCTCTTGCCTACTAACGACAGTACGAAGGTGATTTGTGTGGTTGCTACGGTTTGTGCTCCGGCTTGCGACAGCCATGTCAAGTTCTATACGACAGACTGGAAGGAGCTGGTTGCTTCGTCCTACCTGCCGGTATTGCCCGTTCTGGATGATTTTATCGCTGAGGCTGCGGATACGGTGGATATCTATGAGTATGAGGATGCTCGTCGCCAGGCCGACATGCTGCTGATGAAAGCGGACCTTTCTGCGAAGGACGCCACGTTGGCATTCACTTTTACCACGACCGATTACATGGGTAAAGAAGCGGCGGAAAAACTAAAATCGTTTGTCCGCCGTCCTATTGTTTATACTTGGAATCAAGGGAAGTTCGGGAAATCCTCTACTTCACTTTGATTCTGTCGAATCCCTCTCCATAGACTCCGATGACTGCACTTTGTGATACAAAGGCATTGGGGTCTATGTCTTTTATGAGCCGGAAAATGATGGTGGACTCCCGCTTCTTGGCAAGCACGAACAGCATTTTTATCTCTTTTCCCGTATAGAAGCCCGAGGCATTGATGACCGTTGCACCTCTGTGGGGATATACCTGGATGTGCTTGGCTATCTCCTCATATTTATCGCTGATAATAAAGAATTGTACGGACTGGCGGGCACTGTTCACCACTTGGTCGAGCACGAAGCTGCATATGTATAGAGTAACGTAGCCATACACCACCTTTTCCCAATCTTTTAGAACAAAGTAACTGGACGAGATGATGATAAGGTCACATATCAACATGACTCTGCCCAGCGTGATGTCGCGGTACTTGTTGATTACGGCGGCAATGATGTCCGTGCCGCCAGTACTGCCGTTGTTGGAAAAGGCGATGCCGATGCCGCTACCGCAGAAGGAGGCACCGATGACACAAGCCATGAAAGGCTGGTCGTGCAGGAGGACAACACCCTCAGTCAGTTTTTGGATAATGGAAAGGAAAAAGGTCAGGGTGAATACGGCAAAGATTGTCTTTACGCTGAACTTCCATCCCAACACACGTAGGGCAAGCAATAGAAGCAGGAAGTTGATGGCAAAGTACGTATATTGGACGGGAAATCCTGTGGCAAAATATACGATGGATGCAATGCCCGGTACGCCACCGGTAGTAATATCGTTGGGAAGCAGGAAGACTGTCCAGCCGATACCGTACAAGACCATGCCTAAGGCAATCATCAGATAATCCCGCAGTTCGCGCATAGTGTTCTGTCGGGAGGGAATATTTACTATTGTTTTCATTATAATTTTATGTGGTTGTGAAAATGCGGGGACAAAGATACTGCTTATTTGGGATATAATGTTGAAAAAAAAATGCAGATTTTTGCAACCAAACTTCATCTTTCTGCGTCTAATAAATAAAAAGAGGAGATTATGAATATGAAAATGAATTTTTCCATGAACGAGATTCGTCTTAAAGTAGAAGAGTATATAAAGAAAGGTGGCCGGGCAGCTGGTCGTCCAGTACTGACGGCTTATTATGTGATGACTGCAGACTCTACTCCGGAGAGTGAAAGGACAAATATCATGATTGCTTTGGTGGCCATTGTATTTCCTACCAGTATAGAAGACCTTTTGGGACAAGTCTTTATGGTAGGGAAGGGATTTGCCGCAGTTTATGCTTATAAGAAAGTGAAGAAATACATCACTCCACAGATAAAAGACAAGGTTGAAGCTAAATTGGATGAGTGGTTCCATGAGAATGTGACGGAGGTGGTGGAGCCACTTTATCTGGAATAGCAGTTCGCCACGGAGATTATGCTGATTTGTACGGATTGAATTCATATCGCGTATTTGTATCTGTGCGAATCAGCATAATCTCCGTGACGGACTGTTTATTGTTTTTTGCTCAAGAAGCGTTTAGCCAGATATTTCCGTACCGGTTCATCATAGAATTTCAGGCATAGATAGGCTAACAATATATTCCATGCATAGACGCATAAGGCAACCTGCCAAGTCTGCTCCAACGTGAAGAGCTGGTTCTTGATGAGCCATGCATAGAACAAGTACATAAATGGATAGTGTATCACATAGACAGGATAGGATATATCTCCCAGGAACTTGCATATCTGGGTCGATTTCTTATCCGTTGTGGTACCGGAAGCTCCTAACCAGACAAGAATCGGAAAAGCTATGATGACACAGAACACTTCATAAATGCCATTTGTACAGACCGGCGCCGTACCTTCCAGATAGGGCACTGAGAACAAGGTAATCAATGCAATGGTGCATATCCAGAAAGCGCCTTTCACCTTAATGGGCTTGAAGTTGCGCGATAAAAGCATACCCATGGAGAAAGGGAAAAGCATCCTCAATAATCCTCCGATAAAGTTTATTCCGTCCAGTGTCCAACCTACTCCCATATTGCCATATCCGGAGACATCGAAGATGGCGAATGATGCCAATGCTATTCCCAGCAATATTGTCAGTACGGTCAGTGCTTTGTTTGACAATCGTCGGATGAACAAGGCATAAAGGATGTTGCCTATATACTCAAAGAACAATGACCAGCAAGGACCATTCAAGGGAAACATTTCGCCATTACCACGGACTTCATAGCCTGCTCCCGGCATTGCGGGAATAAAGAATATGGAGCAGAGAAGGGACAGCATAATCATTGATAGGGCAATATGTGTTCCGTCCCATTGTATGCATCCTTGAATGCAGAAGGTGATGGCGCCCAAAACAGCGCCCATAATTACCATCGGATGAAGACGTATCAGACGTCGCTTGAAAAAACTCTTCATGGTGAGGCTCCTGCCCCAACGGTCGTCATAAGCATACCCGATAACGAATCCCGATAGTATAAAGAAGAAATCTACAGCTAAATAGCCGTGGTTGAAGGTTTCGATAATGCCACCACCGGCAAAAGCGTAGCCTTCGAATATATGATACCATATAACCATCAAGGCTGCTACGCCACGGAGCCCGTCGAGAAGGTCATAATGTGCTTTGGTGTCTGAAAAGGCAGAAGATGAAATGTACGACATCTGTTTTTTCTGTTGTTTGGTTAATGTTTTCGGATGTCAAAGATACGCCATGCGAAGCGAAGTTCTTTTGCTTAAAAGCAAAAAAGAACGGTAATCTTCTATTTTTTTGCGCGTACCCGGCTGAGAGTATAGATGGAAATACCCAGGAAAGCTGCCACATATTTTAGCTTCACCCGATTTATCAGTCCGGGGTAACGGCGGTTAAATTGTTCATACCGCTCTTGGGGAGGCAGTTGGAGTCTTTCCACAAACATATGACTGAGCTCCTTGTTTACGTTCTGATGCAGTATTCTGCCCCAGTTGGCTATATCAATATATGTTTCGTAGAGAGCATTTAACTTGTCTATGTGGATAGTATAGATTTTGCAGTCCGAAAGAGTTTCAATGCTTTCTACCGACGGCTGCTGATAGTACAGTGAATCCATTCCGAAGGTTACATCACCTTCCTGGCTGAACCAAGTGGTGGTATCTTGTCCGTCGTGATGAAATACGGAACGGGTGACCCCTTCCTCAATGAAATAAATCAAACGGTCTGTTACTCCCGCTTGTACTATATAAGTTCCTTTAGGATAGTATCTTACCTGCATATTCGTCAAAAGTGCCTGAAGTGCTTCTTCGGAAACCGGATAAATCTGCCTGATTTTATGAATGATGTTGTTCATTGGAGGGGAACTTTTTATTCGTTTACAAACTTACATAATTTTATTAACTAAAACAGAACTTTGATATACAAATGTGTGCGTTGCCTCATAAGCGTTTATGGTATAATGGAATTTTTCTTGTAAAAGAGATGTTTGTTCTTTGAATATTGTATCTTTGTAGAAAACGGTAGCCTATGAATAAAATATTGGTAACATTATTGGCTCTAATCGGAGGCAGCTGCATTTCATTCGCACAGATGGAGACCGGAAGAATTTCCGATACAGCTGAGGATACATTGAGAATAGAAAATGAAATTGTCGCTGTTGATACCGGATTTTACCAGTCAGTAGTCCGCTATGATACGGTGCGCTATAATTTGAAAATGCAGAGTGTTTACAAAAAGGCTTTTCAACTAAAGAATGATGTTTTTGTGGAAAAGATGAAAGAGCCGTGGTTAGATGATATTCTCAGAAATATCTTATTTAAATAACCATGAATTTGTGCTTTGCGGCATTCGGTTGACTTCCAGGTTTAACTCACTCGGTTAAACCACACTAAATTCAGCATTCTCTAAAAACAAAAATCAGATAGAAATCTTGCGATAACTATCTGATTTTCTTAAGAGCGGAAGACGGGGCTCAAACCCGCGACCCTCAGCTTGGAAGGCTAATGCTCTATCAACTGAGCTACTTCCGCAATTTTTGTGGGCAAAGATGGATTCGAACCACCGAAGGCGTAAGCCAGCAGATTTACAGTCTGCCCCATTTGGCCACTCTGGTATTTGCCCTTTTGCACTTAAGATTCTATCTCAATTCTCTCATTGAGTAGGTTTGTTTCTCAATTGCGGTGCAAAGATACGACTATTTTTGTAAACTCCAAGCAAAATCTATCATTTTTATTGCAGTAATTGCACATTCGTCTCCTTTATTACCTAGTTTGCCACCGGCGCGGTCTTCTGCTTGCTCCATAGTATTGGTAGTAATTAATCCGTAAATTACTGGTACATCGCCACTTGCGTTTAATTGGGTAATTCCTTGGGTAGCACCCATGCAAACATAGTCAAAATGTGGAGTATCTCCTCTGACTACACAACCAATTGCAATAACTGCATCGACTTCACTGTATTCGATAAGTTGGTTGGCGCCGAAAGTCAGTTCAAAACTGCCGGGTACTGTTTTTACCAGGATATTTTCATCTTTGGCTCCATGTTTTTTTAAGGTGTCTATGGCACCTTTTAGGAGAGCACCGGTAATATTATAATTCCACTCAGATACAACGATGCCGAATTTCATTTTTTCCGCGCTGGGTACAGAACTGAAATCGTAGTCTGAAAGATTGTGATAAGCTGTTGCCATAAATAAGGAATTAAGAATTAAAAATTAATAATTGAAAATTAAAGGGAGAGGGGAGATAAAAGAGGCACGGACTACACGGATTCACGGCTATTGTGTCTTTCCGTGTTTTCCGTGTAATCCGTGCCTGAGATGTTTTTATAATAAGGTATATTACTTCTTCAACAGTTTGGCTTGTTCGATATACTTGTCGATATCCATTGCCTGATATGAACGGAAGTATTTATTCTTGATAGTGGTATACGCCTGAATTGCATCGTCATATTTACCTTGCTTTACCAGGATTTCTCCGGCTTGCAGCAGGTAGATGGGGCTGAGGGAGTTGTTGTCGGCTTCGTTGGCGGCTTTCAGCAGCATAGAAGCGGCTTTGTCCAGTTGGCCGAGCTGCGCATAGCAGTTACCCATAGCACCTTTCATGGCAGGAGCTACCATTTGGTCGTCTCCGTCAAAGCTGTCCAATGCTTTTACTGCTTCGTCATATTTGCCGAGGTGTGCATAGCAGAGACCCATATAAGCTTTTGCAAGATTGGCTGCTTTTGTGCCGCTGTATTCGTCTGCTACTTTTACAAATCCGGCAAAACCGATGCTGTCACCGTTCAGTGCTTGTACATAAGCGTCTGCTTCGAAGTATTCTTGTCCTTTGAATAAGGCAGCTTGTGCTTTTTCTTCACGGGGGTCTGCATAAAGGTTCTTGTACATCACTACACCGGCTATGATGATGATTACTGCTACTACAGCGCCGATGATTGCTTTTTTGTTCTTAATGAAAAAGGCCTCCGATTGTGTCAGTGCATCCTCCACGTTTAAGGCTTCATTCGTCTTTTTTTGTTCTGCCATTTTTATATAATCTTTTTGTTATTATTCTTATTTATCTATTTCGACCCGCAAAAGTAAGTTTTTTATAGCTATCAACGAAATTTAGCAGCATCTTTTTTTGTATTGTATCAGAAAACACTGAAATTATTTCTACTTTTCAATAAGCCGGGCTTCACCTCTGTGTTAAAAATAAGCAGGCTTATTTTGTACTGCTTTTGGTTTTGCATTATCTTTGTAACCGAACTCATCGTTACTATAATGATACTGAAACGTATATCTATACTCAATTATAAGAACTTGGAGCAGGTAGAGCTTACATTCTCGCCCAAGTTGAACTGCTTTTTCGGACAGAACGGCATGGGGAAAACGAACCTGCTGGATGCGGTGTATTTCTTGTCTTTCTGTAAAAGTGCCGGTAATCCCATTGATTCCCAGAATATCCGCCATGATGCCGACTTCTTTGTTATTCAAGGGTTTTATGAGGCTGCCGATGGGACTCCTGAAGAAATCTACTGTGGTATGAAGAGGCGCCAGAAGAAACAGTTCAAGCGAAACAAGAAGGAGTATACGCGTTTGTCAGACCATATCGGCTTCCTGCCTTTGGTCATGGTCTCGCCTGCCGATTCGGAGTTGATAGCAGGAGGCAGTGATGAACGCCGACGTTTTATGGATGTGGTTATCTCGCAGTACGACAAAGAGTATCTGGATGCTTTGATACGATACAATAAAGCTTTGGTGCAGCGGAATACCTTACTGAAGAGTGAACAGCCGGTGGAGGAAGAGCTCTTTCTGGTTTGGGAGGAGATGATGGCGCAAGCCGGCGAAGTGGTGTTCCGCAAACGTGAGGCCTTTATCCGTGAGTTTATTCCTATTTTCCAGTCTTTCTATTCATTCATTTCGCAAGATAGGGAGAAGGTGGGATTAAGCTATGATTCCCATGCCCGCGATGCCTCTTTGCTGGAAGTACTGAAGGAAAGCCGTGTACGCGACCAGATTATGGGCTATTCATTGCGCGGTGTGCACAAGGACGAGCTGAATATGCTTTTGGGAAATTTCCCCATCAAACGTGAAGGATCGCAGGGACAGAACAAGACTTATCTGGTAGCGTTGAAGCTGGCACAGTTTGATTTCCTGAAACGTACCGGGACCACTGTTCCCTTGTTGTTGCTGGACGATATCTTTGACAAACTGGATGTCTCGCGTGTGGAGCAAATCATCAAGTTGGTGGCAGGCGACAGTTTCGGACAGATTTTTATAACCGATACCAACCGCGAACACCTGGACCGTATTCTGCATAAAGTGGGCAGTGATTATAAGATGTTCCGTGTGGAGCAGGGAATAGTTGCTGAGATGAAGGAGGAAGAGGCATGAAGCGAAATAATGCCGAACAGATAGGTGAGCTTATCCGTCATTACCTCAGGCAGGAAAGTCTGGAGTCTCCGCTGAATGAACGGCGGCTTATCAGTGCGTGGCCCGAAGTGCTGGGCCCTACTATTGCCTCCTACACCCGTGAACTTTATATAAAGAACCAGGTACTTTATGTACACCTCACTTCTGCTGCCCTGCGCCAGGAGCTGATGATGGGGCGTGAGTTGCTGGTGCGCAACTTGAACCGTCATGTGGGGGCTCAGGTCATAACGAATATCATATTCAGATGAGCATCCTCAGCTCATCTATTCTTTCAATCTTCAGTTCTTTCAATTCCCGGACTGCCCGGTCATAATACATCGGAGTTTCCAAATCCTTGTTGTCATGCGCATCCAGTCCGATGATAGCTGTACAGCCTTCATTGGCAGCGATTCGCCAGAATTCCGGGCATGGGTAGGTGGATAAGCTGTGCGCTTCATTGTAGGCTACATAGCCTATATTGTATTCCAACGGGACATTCAGGCGTGCAGCAGTGCGGCAGATGTGCCGGCTGATGGTAGTGCAATGGTGGTCGAATCTCGGATAGGAACGCATGAACAAGTCCGGATGGGCAAGGCAAGAGAATAATCCGCTTTCCATACCTTCGATGGCGCTCTCTTCGTAAAGGTCGAGCATATCGCGGCTGTCCGTATGATGGCCGAAGTAGGGGAACTTTTCATCAGTGTGGTAGTGATGGTTTCCGAAGATGATATAGTCCAGTTGGTACTTCTTGATTTGTTCTTTCAGCCAATGGATATATTGGGGGAAGTATTCACATTCAAGTCCTATTCTGATGTCTATCCGGTCGTGGTATTTCTCACGGAGCGTCTTAAGACTCTCCACGTAGCCGGGAAGCTCTTCGGGGAGCATCCGCATGTCGGCTACGTAGTCAGTACGGTATTTCCAGGGAGTGTGGTCCGAAAATCCGAGTATCCGGTAACCGCCTTTGATGGCACTGAGCACATAGTCTTCATCATCTCCGGTGGCATGCATGCAGCGTGTGGTGTGCGTGTGATAATTAGTTTTCATTGCGTTATGATTTCATCCATGCGTATATCAAACGGTTCCGCAGGAACTTCTTCTACGAGTTGAAACGGGAAACAGATGCCGGCTTTGTAGGCTGATGGGATGCGGGGCAGAAGCCGGTCGTAGTAACCTTTACCGCGCCCCAGACGGTTGCCGTTACGGTCGAATGCGACACCGGGAACTACTATGAAGTCAATGTCTGCATAGTCGGTAAATAGCTCGCCGGTTGGTTCTTCAATGCCGTATGCGCCGGGTTTCAGGTCTTCCGGTCCGGTGTACAGCCGCAGTTCCAGGTCGTCGCCTACAACTACCGGAAGCAGTATCCGCTTTTCGCAGCTCCACTTCCGGATAAATTCGTGTGTGTCCACTTCGTCTTTGAGAGAGTGATAAAGCAGTACGGTTGTTGCCGCCCTGAAAGCAGGATGTGCCTCGAGGGCGGCAAGTATTTCAGCAGACTGACGCGTAGTGGAAGAGCTGTGTCGGGTCTTCAACAAAGCTACCTGCCTGCGCAGTTCTTTTTTCCTTTCCATCATCTTTTGTATCCTCTATGATTGGTGTCGCTTCCGGGGCTTTGGGGAATGCCTCGCCACGTTCCAGAATATCCAATGCCTTCTTGACGGTAGCATCGCTCTGGTTGATGTAGCGGATGTATTGCTCCCTTCCCAGTATGTTATAGATAATGTTGCCGTAAAGGCTTCTTTCCAGTAGCTTGTAAGACTTGTGTATAAGCAGGTTGCGCCGCTTTACTCCCTTGGAGTCTGCAAAACGCACAAACTGTTCCACAATACCCTGATGGCGAAGGTACTTCAACAAGTCTTCTTCATTGTCGTATTCACTCAATTTCGTGCGGTTGCGGTCGGTATACTGGAAGCTGAATTGCAGAATCAGTCCCTTGTTGCTTACTTCTATCAGGTAAGAAGATACTCCGGTGGTGTCTTGCGGAACGAATACGTCCGGCATAATGCCACCGCCGCCGTATACGGGTCTGCCCAAGCCGGTAGAGTAACGTAGGTTTTCGTCCAGTTTGATACTGTCTTTGGAGAAGAACTCGCCGTGTTCGTAACGGGTAATCCAGTCCATTTCGTATTTGCTGTCCTTACCGTTCTCATAGGGACGCTGGATGCAACGGCCCGATGGGGTGTAATAGCGGGCAATGGTCAGGCGGATGGCGGAACCGTCGCTGAAGTCGATGGGTTGCTGTACGAGTCCCTTGCCGAAGGAACGGCGTCCTACAATGGTCCCGCGGTCATTGTCCTGAATGGCGCCCGCAAAGATTTCGCTGGCCGAAGCGGAGCCTTCGTTCACCAATACTATCAGCGGCAGCTTCTGGCAACTGCCGGTGCCGTTGGCATATTCCTCCATACGGGGATATTTGCGGCCGTGGGTATACACTATCAGCTTTCCTTCCGGCAGGAATTCGTTCACCATGCGCGTGGCGGCTTCCATGTATCCTCCGGTATTGTCGCGCAGGTCGATAATCAGGCCTTTGCATTTCTCGTGGCTCAGTTGGGCAATCGCATTCAGCAGCTCCACGTGTGTGGTGCGTCCGAATTTGCTGATTTGTATATAGCCATAGTCATCATCGAGCATATAGGCTGCATCAATGGTGTTTTGCGGGATGTCACCGCGTGTGATGGTGAAGTCGAGCAACTCCTTTTCCGTGGCACGCTTGACGCCTAACTTCACTTGGCTTCCTTTCGGACCTTTCAGGTTGCGCATAGCCTTTTCGTTTGTCAGGCCTTTGCCTGCAAAAAGACTGTCGTTGACCATCACAATGCGGTCGCCTGCCATCAGGCCCACTTTCTCGGACGGTCCGCCGGGAATCACGCTGTTTACGTGTATCGTGTCTTCCTGAATGGTGAACTGGATGCCTATACCGCTGAAGCTGCCTTCAAGTTCGGAATTAACCTCCTCCAGTTTCTGTGCGGGGATGTAGGTGGAGTGGGGGTCGAGTTCCGCCAATATCTGCGGCATGGCCTTCTCTACCAAATCGGTCATGTTGACGGTATCCACATACTGGTCGTCAATAACACGCAGCAAGGCATTCAGCTTGTTGGACGAGCTATTGATGATTCCCAGTTTATTACCGGCAAAATGCCTGGCATAAAACGTTCCGATAAGGATTCCCGCGACTACGCTGATTGCGATGATAAGCGGCATAAAGCGGGAAGTATTTTTTGTACTCATGATGTTTATTTACTATTAGACTATTTACAATTTACTATTTGGCTGTGCATGCAATTTTCAACTTTCTATTATCCATTATCCATTGAAATAAATACCACCTCGATGCCTGCCCGTTTCAAAAGTTCGATACCATCTTCCAGGCGGTATTTCTCGGAGTAGACCACCCGTTTGATGCCTGCCTGGATAATCAGTTTGGCACATTCTATGCATGGGGAGGCGGTGACGTACATGGTGGCACCGTTACTGCTGTTGTTTGAACGGGCTATTTTGGTAATGGCATTTGCTTCGGCATGGAGCACGTATGGTTTGGTGACGTTGTTCTCATCTTCGCACACATTCTCAAAACCGGAAGGAGTACCGTTGTAGCCGTCGGAGATAATCATCTTGTCTTTTACAATCAGTGCACCGACCTGGCGGCGTTGGCAATACGAATTTTCGGCCCAAATGCTTGCCATACGTATATAACGCCTGTCCAATGCTTCTTGTTTGTCTTTTGTAGAATCGTCCATCATATTTATGTTTTATCGTTGCGGGGTGAATCCCATGACTCTGGTTGTCGGTCCGTCTTTAAAATAGAGGGTCAGTGAATTGGCATCCCCTTCATACTTGTACACATTTTGCAGTCCGGAGATGAATGCCTTGGCCAGTGCATCGCTCTCTGCGGACCCTGTAACCTTTACGCTGATGCTGAGCGAGCCTGAAGCTCCGTCGGCTTTCCAAGTGCCGTTGACGCTTGAGTTGATGCCTTGCCCGTTGACGGTGGTGCCCATCAGTTCTCCATCCAGTTCGGTACCTTCAAAATTGAGGGTGAAGGTACTTTTCTGATTATATAGCTTGTCCAGACTCTTCTTCATCTCTTCCTCATTGTTGTTCCAAAGGTTTGGATAGAATTGGGCATTGCTGCCTTTATTGGTGAGTCGGCTGAGCTTCCATGTCTTCCCGGTGAATATCCCGACAACATCGTCCTCATTGTCGCAACCGCTTAACAGGGGAAGCAACGACAACATGAGCAGCATGCAACAGATGTTCCTTATAAGTCTCTTCATTTCTTTATTCCATTTCTGATTAATAATGCGTCGATTGTAGGCTCTTGTCCGCGGAAGCGTTTATAGAGCGTCATCGGATGTTCCGTTCCACCTTTGGAAAGGATATTCTCTCGGAAGGAGGCGGCAGTCTCAGGGTTGAAGATGCCCGTCTGCTTGAATAGCGAGAAAGCATCTGCATCCAGCACCTCTGCCCACTTATAACTATAGTATCCGGCAGAATATCCTCCGGCAAAGATATGGGAGAATTGTGTGCTCATGCAGGCTTCTGCCACAGAAGGCAGAATCTGTGCTTTTTCCCAAGCCTTCTTTTCATAGGCTTTCACGTCACCTTCAAACGGGGTGTTACGTGTGTACCAAGCCATATCAAGCAGGCCGAAGCTAACCTGGCGGAGGCAGGCGTATGCCGCGTTGAAGTTGGAGGAATCCACAATGCGCTGTACCAGTTCGTCCGGTATCAGCTCACCGGTTTGGTAATGGCGGGCAAACGTATGCAGGAATTCCTTTTCGATAGCGAAGTTCTCCATGAATTGGGAGGGGAGTTCCACAAAGTCCCAATACACATTGGTCCCACTCAGGCTTCCGTAGGTGGAATTGGCAAACATACCATGCAGGCTGTGTCCGAATTCGTGCAGGAAGGTTTTTACTTCACCGAAGGTCAATAGGGCGGGTTTGTCTTGTGTCGGTTTGGTGAAGTTCATCACGATGGATATGTGGGGACGGCTGTTCTCGCCGGTCTTCTCGTCAATCCACTGCTCCTTGTAGCTGGTCATCCAGGCTCCCGAGCGCTTGCCTGCCCGGGGGTGGAAGTCGGTATAGAACACAGCCAGGAATTTTCCGTCTTTGTCGAATACCTCGTAGGCGTCCACATCCTTGTGATAAACGGGAATATTTGGGTTCTTCTTGAAGGTGATGCCATACAGTCTGGTTGCCAGGCTGAATACACCTTCCTTCACGTTGTTCAGCTCAAAGTAAGGGCGGAGCAGCTCATCGTCGATATTGAACTTCCGGTCTTTCAGTTTATGGGAATAGTACGCCCAGTCCCACGGCATCACGACGAAGTCTTCTCCTTCCGCTTGGCGTGCCAGGGCTTGCACTTCTGCATATTCTTGTTTGGCGGTAGGCGTGTAAGCCTCCAGCAGTTGGTCCAGCAGCTTATACACGGACTCACTGTTTTGTGCCATGCGCTCCTGGAGGTTGTATTCGGCGAAGTTGTCATAGCCTAGGAGTTGGGCAATCTCCATACGGACATTGGCCAGTTTCTTTACAATTTCCAGGTTATTGCTGGCGTTGTCATGCGTACACTTCGTATTGTAGGCCATATATAGCTCACGGCGCAGGTCACGGCTGTCTGCGTAGGTCAGGAAAGGGCCATAGCTGGGAGCCTGCAAGGTGAATACCCAGCCTTCGACGCCTTTTTCCCCGGCTATCTCTGCAGCGGCTTCTACCGCGCTCTCGGGTAGCCCGGCCAGTTGTGACTTGTCGGTGATGACAAGCTTGTAGTCGTTCGTTTCTTTCAGGTTGTTTTCACTGAACTGCAGCGTCAGCAGGCTGAGCTCTTTGCATAAAGCCCGGTATTTCTCCTTGGCTTCTCCCTGGAGGTTGGCTCCATTGCGTACAAAGCCATTGTAAATATCTTCCAGCAGCTTGTGTTGTTCCGGGTTCAGCGTCTCTTTGTCTTGCTGCTCGTAAACCGCTTTGATGCGTGCAAACAGCTCTTCGTTCAGGCTGATGTTGTTTTCATGCTCGCTCATCATCGGCATGATTTCCTTGGCCAGTTCCTGCAGGTCATCGTTCGTTTCTGCGCTGAGCAGATTGCCGAATACGGTACCGACACGGTGGAGCATTTCGCCGGACTTCTCATAGGCCAGCACTGTGTTGGCAAATGTCGGGACTTCCGGATTGCGGATGATGGCATCTATTTCCGCATTCTGGCGGCGGATGCCTTCGTGGATGGCGGGTACATAGTCTCCGGTCTTAATCTTGTCGAACGGGACAGTGCCGTGTAGCGTGGAGTATGTTTCAAAAAAAGGATTTTGAGACGATATAGTGTTCATAAAGCAAAGCAATATTAGAGTTAGTATAATCTTCATCATCATTAAAGAAGCTGATAAAAAACGTACTAGCTGCAAAATTGCAAAAAAAATAGGCGACTTCCGCAGAAGCCACCTATTTTTTATTATTTTCTAACTGTATATTAGCAGTTAACTGATGCCATGTGAGCAATCAGGTCAAGAACCTTGTTAGAATAACCGATTTCGTTATCATACCAAGATACAACCTTAACGAAAGTATCAGTCAAAGCGATACCAGCCTTAGCGTCGAAGATAGAAGTGCGAGTGTCACCCAAGAAGTCAGAAGAAACAACTGCATCTTCAGTGTAACCCAGAACACCCTTCAATTCGCCTTCAGAAGCTTCCTTCATGGCAGCGCAGATTTCAGCGTAAGTAGCGGGCTTAGCCAAGTTAACTGTCAAGTCAACTACAGATACGTCCAAAGTCGGAACACGCATAGACATACCAGTCAATTTGCCGTTCAATGCAGGGATTACTTTACCTACAGCCTTAGCAGCACCAGTAGAAGAAGGGATGATGTTGCCAGAAGCAGCACGACCACCTCTCCAGTCTTTCATAGAAGGACCGTCAACTGTTTTCTGAGTAGCAGTTGTAGAGTGAACTGTAGTCATCAAACCGTCAGTGATACCCCATTTATCGTTCAATACTTTAGCGATAGGAGCCAAGCAGTTAGTAGTACAAGAAGCGTTAGATACGAATTGAGTACCCTTAACGTAAGTCTTTTCGTTAACACCGCAAACGAACATCGGAGTGTCGTCCTTAGAAGGAGCAGACATTACAACATATTTTGCGCCAGCTTCGATGTGAGCTTGAGCTTTGTCTTTGCTCAGGAACAAGCCAGTAGATTCAACAACGTATTCTGCCTCTACTTCGTTCCATTTCAAGTCAGCCGGATTTTTTTCTGCAGTGATGCGGATAGCCTGACCGTTAACGATCAATTTGCTGTTTTCAACGTCAGCTTCGATAGTACCGTCGAATTGACCGTGCATAGTGTCATACTTCAGCATGTAAGCCAAGTAGTCTACCGGGCAAAGGTCGTTGATACCTACGATCTGAATATCGTTTCTCTTCATTGCAGCGCGGAATACGAAACGTCCGATACGTCCGAATCCATTAATACCTACTTTAATCATTTTGTTTAAACTTTTAAGGGTTTTATAATGTTTAAAAATAAACTTTCGCTTACTAATTGCATTTCTTTCTGATTTGCGGTGCAAAAGTAAGAAAATGTTTTTATATTCGTAACCAAAATCATAATTAAATAATTGAAAAGATGGGAAAAAGTTCATTTTTACAGGAATTTAAGGCTTTTGCCATGAAGGGCAATGTGATAGACATGGCCGTCGGTGTGATTATCGGTGGGGCATTTGGAAAAATCGTCTCTTCCATCGTGGCAGATGTGATTATGCCTCCTATCGGGTTACTGGTGGGCGGTGTCAACTTTACAGACTTGAAGTGGGTGCTGAAACCTGCCGAAATGGTGGATGGGAAAGAGGTTGCTGCCGTGACCTTGAATTACGGTAATTTCTTGCAGGTCACTTTCGACTTTCTGATTATAGCATTCTCTATCTTCATGTTTATAAAGTTGTTGACCAAACTGACTGAAAAGAAGAAAGAAGAGGCGCCTGCCGTTCCTCCGGCTCCCCCCGTACCGAGCAAGGAAGAGGTGCTGCTGACCGAAATCCGTGACTTGCTGAAAGAAAAGTAATATCGAAGCAGAACTTCATAATGTGGTTAATGTGCCGGTTGGCATATTAATTACATTGGTACCTTTAACTCTTCCCGACACTGCCGGAAACTGTTCCTTTTTGTGCTAAGCAATAATCTTACCACAGCTGTGGTAAGAAAATAACATTGCTGTGGTAAGCAAGTTGCATAGCTGTGGTAAGAAAACAACACGGCTGTGGTGAGAATAGCTTTTCGTATATTTGTGGATAGTGTTTGCCTGAATTTAAAGCTGTTTTTAGTAAAAAAGCGTTTTTCTGTCACATTATCCCTAATAATTCCTTTACTTTTTCTACTTTTGCAAATCATTTATTAAAGTCTATACGGATTTATATGCAAGAGAAGATTATTATTCTTGATTTCGGTTCGCAAACCACGCAGCTCATAGGCCGCCGGTTGCGCGAACTGAATGTCTATTGCGAGATTGTACCTTACAACAAATTTCCATACGGAGATGAGAGTGTAAAAGGAGTTATCCTTTCGGGTAGCCCCTTTTCTGTTTATGATAAGAGTGCATTCAAGGTAGATTTGAGCGGGATTCGTGGGAAATATCCCATTCTGGGTATCTGCTACGGTGCACAGTTTATCTCCTACAGCAACGGTGGACGGGTGGAGCCGGCAGGAACCCGCGAGTACGGACGTGCCCATCTCGGTTCTTTCGATTCGGAGAATGTCCTTTTCAAAGGGGTAAGGAAGAATACCCAAGTATGGATGAGCCACGGAGACACGATTACAGCCATTCCCGACAATTTCAAGATTATAGCTTCTACGGACAAGGTAGCGATTGCTGCTTACCAGGTGTCCGGCGAGGAGATATGGGGAGTGCAGTTCCATCCGGAAGTGTTTCATAGCGAGGATGGTACGCAGATGCTACGCAACTTCGTGGTAGACGTCTGCGGTTGCAGTCAAAGCTGGAGCGCCGCATCGTTTGTAGATACCACTGTGGCCGAACTGAAGGAGCAGCTTGGCAACGATCGCGTTATCTTGGGACTGAGTGGCGGTGTAGACTCTTCGGTAGCCGCCGTGTTGCTGCATCGTGCCATCGGTAAGAACCTGACCTGCATCTTTGTAGACCACGGACTGCTTCGCAAGAATGAGTTCAAGAATGTGATGCACGACTACGAGTGTCTGGGGTTGAATGTGATTGGTGTGGATGCCAGTGAGAAGTTCTTCAAGGATTTGAAGGGAGTGACCGAGCCTGAGCAGAAGCGTAAAATCATCGGCCGCGATTTCATCGAAGTCTTCGATGCCGAGGCGCACAAAATTACCGATGCCCGTTGGTTGGCACAAGGCACCATTTATCCCGACCGCATCGAGAGCTTGAACATTACGGGCAAGACCATCAAAAGCCATCACAACGTGGGCGGTCTGCCCGAGGAGATGAACCTCCGTCTGTGCGAGCCGTTGCAGTGGCTGTTCAAGGACGAAGTACGCCGCGTAGGACGCGAATTGGGAATGCCCGAACATCTGATTACTCGTCATCCTTTCCCTGGCCCGGGACTGGCTGTCCGCATTCTGGGGGATATAACACGAGAGAAAGTACAGACCTTGCAGGAAGCCGACGATATTTTCATCCAGGGCTTGCGTGATTGGAAAGTGAAGGATGCCGCCGGCAACGAGACATCGCTCTACCATCAGGTCTGGCAGGCGGGCGTCATTCTTCTGCCCGTACAGAGTGTGGGCGTGATGGGTGACGAACGTACCTATGAACGTGCGGTGGCCTTGCGTGCTGTTACTTCCACCGATGCCATGACGGCCGACTGGGCGCATCTGCCCTACGAATTTCTGGGCAAGGTGTCCAACGACATTATTAATAAAGTGAAAGGTGTGAACCGCGTAACCTATGACATCTCTTCAAAACCGCCCAGCACAATAGAATGGGAATAAGACCGACTGAAATTATTAACTTAAAAACAATATAGAAGAATGAAGCAGGATATGATTGTGATTCTGGATTTGGGAAGCCATGAGAACACAGTGCTTGCCAGAGCGATTCGTGCGTTGGGAGTATATAGCGAAATATACCCGCACGATATTACCGCTGCCGAACTGAAGGCTTTGCCGAATGTGAAAGGTATCATCATCAACGGTGGTCCCAATAATGTGGTTGATGGGGTATCTATCGATGTATTGCCCGAGATTTACGAAGCAGGGTTCCCCGTGATGGCCGCCGGACACGACAAGGCGTTGTGTGAAGTGAAGCTGCCGCAGTTTACGGATGATGTGGAAGCCATCAAGGATGCTGTGAAATCTTTCGTATTCGATACTTGTAAGGCTGAGGCTAATTGGAACATGACGAATTTCGTCAACGACCAGATAGAATTGATACGCCGTCAGGTAGGCGACCGTAAGGTGCTGCTGGCACTGTCCGGTGGTGTGGATAGCTCCGTGGTGGCTGCTTTGCTGCTGAAAGCTATCGGCGACAAGCTGGTTTGCGTACACGTGAACCACGGGTTGATGCGTAAGGGCGAATCGGAAGCCGTGGTGGAAATCTTTGGCAAGGAGCTGAAGGCTAACTTGATATACGTGGATGCCACAGACCGTTTCCTCTCCAAGCTTGAAAACGTGGCCGACCCTGAACAGAAGCGCAAGATTATCGGCGGAGAGTTTATCCGCGTCTTTGAGGAAGAAGCCCGTAAGCTGGACGGCATCGACTTCCTTGGACAGGGTACCATCTATCCCGACATTGTAGAGAGTGGTACAAAAACAGCCAAGATGGTGAAGTCTCATCACAACGTAGGCGGTCTGCCCGAGGATTTGCAATTTGAACTGGTGGAGCCGTTGCGCCAGTTGTTCAAGGACGAAGTACGTGCATGCGGTGTAGAGCTTGGATTGCCGTACGAGATGGTTTACCGTCAACCGTTCCCCGGTCCCGGATTGGGAGTGCGTTGTCTGGGAGCCATTACCCGCGACCGTTTGGAGGCTGTACGCGAGTCGGATGCCATTCTGCGTGAGGAATTCCAATTGGCAGGCCTGGATAAGAAGGTATGGCAGTATTTCACTGTGGTGCCCGATTTCAAATCTGTAGGTGTACGCGACAATGCGCGCTCTTTCGACTGGCCCGTCATTATCCGTGCCGTCAATACGGTGGATGCTATGACCGCTACCGTCGAGCCGGTAGACTGGCCCATCCTGATGAAGATTACAGACCGTATCCTCAAGGAAGTGAAGACCGTCAACCGTGTTTGCTACGATATGTCTCCGAAACCCAATGCGACAATCGAGTGGGAGTGAGACTGGCCAATGATAATGATAGCCTCACCTTAAAAATGGTGGGGCTGTTTTTTTATGACAAAAACAACAAAGAATAGAACAATGAAACTTTTATGTATGATTGCTGTCTTTTTGTGCATACCTTGGGTAGCCTCTGACGCGCAGAAGCAGGATTGGGGAAATTTGAAACGTTATGCAGAGGCAAATAAGGAACTGGTACGGAAGGGAAAGCAAAAGGACCGGGTGGTTTTTATGGGCAACTCAATCACAGAAGGATGGGTGGCAAATGATGCCGCTTTCTTTGAAAAAAATGGCTATGTGGGCCGTGGTATAAGTGGGCAGACTTCTTCCCATTTCCTGCTCCGTTTTCGTGAGGATGTCATCAAGCTTGCTCCGGCGCTGGTCGTGATAAATGCAGGTACCAATGACGTAGCGGAAAATGCAGGCGCTTATAATGAAGAATACACTTTTGGAAATATAGTGTCTATGGTTGAGTTGGCACGGGCTAATAAGATAAAGGTGATTTTGACATCTGTGTTGCCTGCCGCTGCTTTTGGCTGGAATTCTTCGGTGAAGGATGCTCCGCAAAAGATAATGCAGCTGAATGCCAGAATACGGGCATATGCTAAGGAGAACAAGATTCCTTATGTCGACTATTACAGTGAGATGGTAGAGGCGGAAGACGGCAATAACGCCTTGAACCCCTTGTATACTAAGGACGGGGTACACCCCACTCTGGAAGGGTATAAAGTGATGGAATCCTTGATAAAGAAAGTGATAGACAAGGTGTTGTAGGAAATCTCGGTTCAGGTGGTTATAAGAGTTTTTCTGCGTTGGGAATCATCATCTCGCCTCTGTGCAGTTCGAGCAGACCTTTCTCCTGCATGCTGTTCAGCGCTCTCGATACTCCCACGCGGGTATCATTGACCACCTGGGCCAGTTCTTCCATTTTTATTTTCAGCGTTTTCCTGCCTGCCGGACGTTCGATGTGTGTTAGGATAAAGTTGCCGATACGTCTTTCAAGGTTGTCGGTGTTTTCTGCCCAAAGGCGGTTGCTCAGACTTTGCGCGCGGTTGCTGATGATATTCATGTAATTCAGGCGGAATATATCATATTTAAACAATTCGCTCATGACGAAAGCCTTGCTTATGCTAACAGTGTGGGTCTCAGTTTGGGCGGTATAGGTCGAGACATAGGAGGTGCTCATCCCGAATAGGGATTGTGGCTCGATGACATAAGGCGCTTGAAAATATTCCGTGAAGCTGTATGAGGTATTAGCGGATGAAGTACATGAGGAGATTTCACCTTTCAATACGAATATCAGTTGACTGCATGTGTCACCGGCTTTCACGATAACTTCGCCGGCTTTATGCTTTGTAAAGTTCAGCTTGACTTTTCCTAGGATATTGGTAAAGTCTTCTTGTGCGAGTCCTTGAAAGAGTGGCAGTTGCAATAATGTATCAAACATTGTATTCATGATGCTTTTTCTTCTTGTTTTGAAACAAAAGTAGACATTATCAAGGTGTACTGTAAACTCTTTGCCCCTCTTTTTGTTTTTTTTATTGTTTCTTAAACGTGCTGTTGTCCTCTTCTGCCTTGTGGTCCGAATCCTCTTTTTCTGAATCCTCTTCTTCCGTGTCTTCCTCTTCCTCCTCTCCGGCAAACGGATCAGGCCGTTGTGGTCCGTATCCCATAAAGCATATGGCGCATAGCGTGCCTGCTATGGCTCCGCTAAGGTGTCCTTCCCAAGAAGTGGTGGCCTTTGCAAATTGTGGGAACATATTCCATACCAGGCCGCCATATAGGAACGTTATCAACAGTGAAATGGCGATAAGCGGTACATGTTTGCGCAGTATGCCGCTGAAGAACAGAAAGAAAGCCAGTCCGTATATAATGCCACTGGCTCCGATATGCCATCCCGGTTTCCCTATAAGAAAGGTAAGTGTACCGCATCCTATCCAAATGGCAAAGAAAATGTAGGGGGCTATATGGCGGTAGAAATAGAACAGACACCACATCAGGAAAAAGAGTGGAATCGTATTGGCGAGCAGATGCTTGAAGCTGCTGTGCACCAGTGGATGTGCGAAAATTCCGAACATACCCCGCTGTTCCATCGGATATACTCCCAGTTGTGTGAAGTTCCAGTCCATGCCTATCTCCAAAAACTTCAAAATGTATAAAATGAATAGCAGGAATAGGGGTATAACCGCCGCCAATGCCATTCTGCGTATATCATGCTTCATATTTCGTACAGTGATTGCTATTTTTGTACAATACTACGGAATATTTGACGAAAACCGAAAAAAAACAGACTTTTTATTTTGCCTATAAGCTTTAATTCGTATTTTTGGGCATCGCTACATGGCTTGTAGCGCATATACCGAAATAATTAACCTTTAAATAATGCACAACTATGAGTTATTTACGATTTGACAAGACCCTGATGATTAATCTGCAAGAATCTTTGCCAAGGGAGATATTGCGGACGAATAGGTCGGGAGCCTATCATTGTACAACAATTGTAGATTGTAACACACGCAAATATCACGGTCTGTTGGTGATACCGGTCCCCAACCTTGATGATGAAAACCATGTGCTGCTGTCTTCTTTGGATGAAACTGTAATTCAGCACGGTGCGGAGTTCAACCTGGGGTTGCATAAGTATCAAGGGAACCACTTCAGTCCTAACGGACACAAGTACATTCGAGAGTTCGACTGTGAAAATATCCCCACAACTACCTATCGTGTAGGAGGTGTCATCCTTCGTAAAGAAAAGATTTTCGTACATCATGAAAATCGGATTCTGATTCGTTATACCTTGGTCGATGCCCATTCGGCAACTACACTCAGATTCCGCCCTTTCCTGGCATTCCGCAGTGTGCGCGAGTACACGCACGAAAATGCGCAGGCAAGCCGCGACTATCAGTTGGTAGAGAATGGCATTAAAACCTGCATGTATCCTGGTTATCCGGAGTTGTTCATGCAGCTCAACAAAAAGAATGAGTTCCACTTCCAGCCTGACTGGTATCGTGGTATTGAGTATCCTAAAGAACAGGAACGCGGATATGACTTCAATGAAGACCTTTATGTGCCGGGATATTTTGAAGTTGATATAAAGAAAGGGGAAAACGTTGTCTTCTCCGCCGGTATTTCCGAGATTTCCCCCCGCAAGCTGAAGCAGACTTTTGAGTCCGAGGTGGCCGACCGCACTCCGCGTGACAGCTTTTACCACTGTCTGAAAAACTCGGCGCACCAGTTCCACAACAAGCAGGGAGAGGAGCATTATGTGCTTGCAGGTTATCCTTGGTTCAAGTGCCGTGCCCGTGACTTGTTCATCTCCCTGCCGGGTCTTACTTTGGCCTTAGGCGAGCAAGATGAATTTGAAGACGTGATGAAAACAGCCGAAAAGGCTATCCGTGAATTTATCAATGGAGAACCTTCTTCCTATAAGATATACGAGATGGAGCATCCGGATGTGCTGCTGTGGGCTGTCTGGGCTTTACAGCAGTATGCTAAGGAGACTTCGCGTGAAAATTGCCGGCAGATGTACGGTAATCTCCTTGAGGAGATTGTTGACTATATCCGTGAACGCAGGCATGGCAATCTCTTCCTGCACGAAAATGGATTGTTGTATACCAATGGTACCGAGAAAGCGGTTACCTGGATGAACTCTACCGCCAATGGCCGTCCGGTTATTCCGCGTACGGGCTATATTGTGGAAGTGAATGCACTGTGGTACAATGCCCTGCGTTTTGTAGCCGATATGGTGCGGGAGGGAGGCAATGAAATTCTTGCTGATACACTGGACGCTCAGGCAGAAGTTACCGGAAAGTCTTTCGTAGACGTATTCCGCAATGAGTATGGCTATCTGTTTGACTATGTGGATGGTTATATGATGGATTGGAGTGTACGTCCCAACATGATATTTACTGTTGCTTTTGACTATTCTCCGTTGGATAGGGCCCAGAAAAAGCAGGTACTCGATATTGTGACGAAAGAACTGTTGACTCCGAAGGGTTTGCGTACACTGAGCCCCAAGAGTGGCGGATACAATCCGAATTATGTAGGTCCTCAGATTCAAAGAGATTATGCCTATCATCAGGGTACGGCATGGCCGTGGCTGATGGGTTTTTACATGGAAGCATATCTGCGTATCTATAAAGTGAGTGGCGTGTCGTTTGTAGAAAGATACCTCATCGGTATGGAAGATGAAATGACTTCCCATTGTATTGGCGCATTGCCCGAACTCTTCGATGGTAATCCTCCGTTTGTAGGAAGAGGGGCGGTGTCATTTGCCATGAATACGGCAGAAATCCTGCGTATCTTGAAGTTATTGTCTAAGTATAATTTATAAAAGGAGGAACGAAGATGAAAGTTTTAATGTTTGGATGGGAATTTCCTCCCAAAATATATGGTGGTCTTGCGGTTGCTTCTTATGGAATAACTAAAGGATTAAGTTTGCAGGGCGATGTGGAAACTACTTTCTGCATGCCCAAGCCGACGGGTGAAGAAGAGGACTTCTTGAAGATAGTAGGCATGAACCAGGTGCCTATCGTGTGGCGTGATGTCGATTACAATTATTTGAAGTCGAGGCTGACGCGCAACATGACGCCGGAAGATTATTATTCTTTCCGCGACCATATCTATTCGGATTTCTCTTATATGCACGTCAATGACATAGGCTGCATGGACTTTGCCGGCGGTTATCCCGGCAACCTGCACGAAGAGATAAACAACTTCTCGGTGATTGCCGGAGTAGTGGCTCGCCAGCAGGAATTTGATATTATTCATGCCCACGACTGGCTGACGTATCCTGCCGGAGTGCATGCCAAGATGGTGAGCGGAAAGCCGCTCTGCATCCATGTGCATGCTACGGACTTTGACCGTTCACGTGGAAAAGTCAATCCTACCGTCTATTCTATGGAGAAGAACGGTATGGATTATGCCGACTGCATCATGTGCGTGTCCGAACTGACCCGTCGCACGGTTATTGAGCAGTACCATCAGAATCCCAAGAAGGTGTTTGCCATGCACAATGCCGTCTATCCTCTCTCGCAGGAATACCAGGACATTCCACGTCCCGACCATTCCAAAGAGAAGATTGTGACATTCCTTGGCCGCATCACCATGCAAAAGGGACCGGAATACTTTGTGGAAGCTGCTTCACTGGTATTGCAGCGTGCCCGTAACATCCGCTTTGTTATGGCCGGTTCGGGAGATATGATGGATGCCATGATTAATCTGGCAGCCGAGCGGGGCATCGCCGACCGGTTCCATTTCCCGGGCTTCATGAAGGGAAAGCAGGTATATGAGGTTTATAAGAACAGTGATGTATTCGTTATGCCTTCCGTTTCCGAACCTTTCGGTATTGCTCCGCTGGAAGCCATGCAGTGTGGAACTCCTTCCATCATTTCAAAGCAGTCGGGATGCGGTGAAATTCTTGATAAGGTCATCAAGACCGATTATTGGGACATTCATGCAATGGCCGATGCCATTTACTCTCTCTGCACTAATCCCGCTCTCTTCCAATATCTGCAGGAGGAAGGCAAGAAGGAAGTGGATGGAATCACGTGGGAAAAAGTAGGCTTGAGAATCCGCGCCCTCTATGAGGATGTGTTAAGAAACTATGGTAAATAACAAAAACAATAATAGAAATGAGAACTATCTGTCTTTATTTTGAAATACATCAAATCATTCATCTGAAACGTTACCGTTTCTTTGATATAGGTATCGATCATTATTACTACGATGATTATGCCAATGAAACCAGTATCAATGATGTAGCCGAACGCTCTTATATCCCGGCATTGAACACTCTGATTGAAATGGTGAAGAATTCCGGAGGTGCGTTTAAAGTGGCTTTCTCCATTTCAGGGGTTGCGCTGGAGCAGTTGGAAATATATGCACCGGCTGTCATCGACTTGTTGCACCAGCTGAATGATACTGGTTGCTGTGAGTTCCTTGCCGAGCCTTATTCTCATGGCCTTTCTTCTCTGGCCAACGAGGATTGCTTCAAGGAAGAGGTGATGCGTCAGAGCGCTAAGATGAAGCAAATGTTCGGTAAGGCGCCGAAGGTGTTTCGTAATTCCAGCCTGATTTATAATGACGAGATTGGTGCGATGGTGGCAGCTTTGGGATTCAAGGGCATGCTGACGGAAGGAGCCAAGCATGTTTTGGGTTGGAAGAGTCCGCACTATGTATACCATTGCTCCATGAATCCTAACTTGAAGTTGCTGTTGCGTGACTTTAAGCTGTCTGACGACATCAGCCTACGCTTCTCCAACTCCGAGTGGAACGAGTATCCTTTGTTTGCCGACAAGTACATCAACTGGATTGATGCTTTACCGCAGGAAGAGCAGGTCATCAACATCTTTATGGAACTCTCTGCTCTGGGCATGGCACAGCCGTTGTCTTCCAATATTCTGGAATTCCTGAAGGCACTTCCATACTGTGCCAAAGAAAAGGGGATTACTTTCTCCACACCGACGGAAATCGTTACTAAACTGAAATCTGTTTCCCAGTTGGACGTTCCATATCCGATGTCTTGGGTGGACGAAGAAAGAGATACCAGCTGCTGGCTGGGTAACGTGATGCAGCGTGAAGCATTCAACAAGTTGTATAGTGTTGCCGAACGTGTCCATCTCTGTGATGACCGTCGTATCAAGCAAGACTGGGATTATCTGCAGGCAAGTAACAACTTCCGTTTCATGACTACCAAGCAAAGCGGTGTCGGTTTGAACCGTGGCATTTATGAATCTCCTTTTGATGCTTTCACCAATTATATGAATATTCTTGGTGACTTTATCAAACGTGTCGATTCTCTTTATCCGGTAGATATAGATAATGAAGAACTGAATGCATTGCTGACCACTATCCAAAACCAAGGTACCGAGATAGAGGAACTTCATAAGGAATTGGCGAAAGCGCAGACCAAACTGGAGAAGATAAAGGCTGCGGAAAAGAAAGAGGGCAAGGCTACAGCTAAATCTGCCGCAGAAAAAACGGCAAAGGCCAAGGCTTCTGCCAGAAAGCCTGCTGCAAAGAAAACAACTAAAAAGGCTGCTGAATAATATCGGCAGCTTTCCCATCAATCATAAAAAAGCCTTCCGCTCATTGTAGAGCGGAAGGCTTTTTTATGGAATATCTGTCAGTTACTTGTTGAAACTGGTGTATGTAACTTCTATCTTCAGAGGCGATTCCACTTCGCCTTTTGCATTCTCTTTCGGACCGCCTTTCAGTTTGGCATATCCCGGCTTGAGGTCGTTTTGGATACCGGTTATGGTTTTGTTGCCGCTACTGCTTGTACTGTTGTCATAGGTAATGGAAACCGGAATCAGCAATACCTTATCCCAGTCTTCATTTTCTTTGTTCCAAGTTTTTTCCCACTCTGTCTCATTCCAAGAACTGCCGGCCTTTTCTTTGGCGGCTTTCTTGGCAGCTTGTTTTTCGTTGATGCAAGTGGTAACCAACCGGGCGATGTTGCTGAATACATATTGATTAGTGGCAAATGCATTGTGGGTGGTTGTAAATGAGGTAATATTATCCATGACTTTGTTCTCTTCAAAGAAGCTTTTCAAGTCTTGTTTACGTATCAACAGCACGTCATTGGGAGCACTCATGCTATATTCATAGTCACTGTTTATATTATAATTCGTGAAAGTTAACTTCACGGCATTCAAGGTGTCATTGGTCAGTTTATTGTATATTGAATCGTATGGCATGGTAGCTTGAGTGAAGATACCGGCAGGAGATTTGATATAGGTATGTTGAGTTTCGGCAGCCTTTGCTTTTATCAAATCAGAATTCAGAAACTGGTTTGCCTGGATAACCTCTTTGGTAGAGGCGAATACAGTTTGCATGCTATAGAACAAAGAGTCTGTACCATCTTTTTTCTTCAGTGCTACACCGGTAGTATCATTTACGTGGTGGAAACGGAATTGCATTTGCAGAGCCACATAATCCACATAGAGGATGGTTCCATCTCCATAATCGCTCTTCACGTATACTCCTTTGAAAATCTTGTCTATGAAAGTTGCGGCGTCTTTAAAGTATTCGGGATGCTCGCGATAAACCTTCAATATTCTGTCTTCGCCGAAGGTTTTCTTGTCCAATGGGAACGTTACATTGGGATAGAAAGTATAATAACCGTTATTGTCCTTTTCAAATCTCACAGAGTCTGGAACAGACGTGTCGAAAGCTGAATAAGCCTTACGTCCGAACAGGGACTTGGGGTCATACTTATTGTAGTACTCCTCTGGATTGATGTTGGTATAGCGATTTTTGTCCAGCTTCTTGTCCAGTTCATAGACACTCATTCGGCATGCATTCAGGGAATCGCCGAACCAACTGGAATAATAGACTGCCAGTTGTACTGAAACTACCGAGTCGGCAGTCATTGTACCTGTTGCCTTGATTGGATTTCCTTCACTGTCCCATTCGGTCACTTTATACACTTCCGGAAGTGAGAAGTTCTCCGTACAGTTCAGCTCCGTAAGGAAACTTGTTTCGTAATAACCGAATTCCGGGTCGGAAAACTTGCCTATATAGCCGGTACTCGTTTTGGCAAATACGGAATCAACGGGAAATGAACATGTTGTTACATTAAAAGTAGCAGTATGCGCTGACATGCCGTCAGAATCGGGCAACATACCCAGGCCTAATGTGCCGGTGTTGTCATCGCATCCAAAGAAAGTCAGGACTGCCAAAAGTAATGTTCCCAGATATCTTACTTTCATAGTTTTAACTGTCTAAATCGATTTTATTTTTGTTCTGTTTTCCATACCTTGTCGTAGAAGTCGTTGCAGGCTTCAGCAAAGTTTTCGGGAGATTGATATTCCAATACGGGCTTTCCGGATTCGCGGGCATAGTTCAGTACTTCCTCATTGACGTGTTCGCTTTGCTGTATAATGCCGTCGGAGAAGTCAGCAGCCAGTTTGCAAAGTGCTGTGTAGTCAATGGGTTCCTTCAATCCTGCAATATCTTTTTTGGCAATGCCTTTCAACAATAGCTTGTTAGAAAAGTCTGTGTGGAAAGCTTGTTTGAAGTCATCTTCATAAAGGGAAAATATGACTTTGGCATCTCTGAAAGAAGGTTCGTCTTTATAGGCTTTCTTGATGTACAGAGGCGCTAAAGCGGTCATCCAGCCGTGGCAGTGGATGATGTCGGGACACCAACGCAGTTTCTTCACCGTTTCCAGTACGCCGCGGGCATAGAAGATGGCACGGGCATCATTGTCTTCATACTCTTCACCATTTTCGTCTGTTACCTGCAAGCGGTTCTGGAAGTAGTCATCGTTGTCGATGAAGTATACTTGCATACGTGCAGACTGGATAGAGGCAACCTTGATGATGAGCGGGTGATCGGTATCGTCAATGATGAGGTTCATGCCGGAGAGTCGTATCACCTCATGCAGCTGGTTTCTGCGTTCGTTGATATTTCCCCATTTTGGCATAAACGTTCTGATTTCTCTGCCTTTTTCTTGAATAGCCTGAGGTAGGTTTCTGCCTACGAGGGACATTTCGGATTCTGAAACGTAAGGGGTAATTTCTTGGGTTATAAATAAAACCTTGTTCGCCTTTGTCATAATAACAATGTTCTCAATTATTCTGCAAAGATATAAAAAAAATCGGGCAATAAAGCAAACAGAGCCCGTCTATAATTCCTTATGAATTGTTAACTGATTGTTGTTCAGTGAGAAATCTTCTTTTGGAATTGTCGGAAAGTGTACTGAGTTTTGCATTAATTTGTGATATTTCTTCTTTATATGCTAAATAATGGTTTATTTTGCACCGCTTTTGAGAACAACCAAGTTATTATATAACCAATTAAAATGGAAATAGTACATACTATCAAGGACTTGCAGGCCGGACTTTCGGCTTTGAGAGCCCAGGGAAAGAAGATAGGTCTGGTACCTACGATGGGTGCCTTGCATGCCGGTCATGCCTCATTGGTGAAACGTTGTGTGGCAGAAAATGACGCTGCCGTAGTAAGCGTTTTTGTAAATCCGACCCAGTTTAATGACAAGAATGATTTAGTGAAATATCCCCGTACGCCGGAGGCTGATTGCCGTTTGCTGGAGGAGTGTGGAGCGGCATTTGTCTTTGCTCCTTCGGTGGAGGAGATGTATCCGGAACCGGATACCCGCCGTTTCAGCTATGCACCGCTGGACACAGTGATGGAAGGGGCATTCCGTCCGGGACATTTTAATGGTGTTTGCCAGATTGTGAGCAAACTGTTTGATGCTGTGCAGCCGGATCGTGCCTACTTCGGCGAGAAAGATTTCCAGCAGCTGGCAATTATTCGCGAGATGGTCCGCCAACTGAAGTATCCTTTGGAAATTGTAGGCTGTCCCATTGTTCGTGAGGAAGACGGGTTGGCTCTGAGCAGCCGCAATGCCCGTTTATCTGCCGAAGAACGCAAAAATGCACTGAGAATTTCGCAGACTTTATTTGAAAGTCGTACCTTTGCAACCTCGCATACGGTAACTGAGACACAGAAGTTTGTGGAAGACACCATCGCAGCCACCCCCGGATTGCGTTTGGAATACTTTGAGCTGGTGGATGGCAGTACCTTACAGAAGATTGCCGATTGGGAGGAAACCTCTTATGCTGTGGGTTGTATCACGGTGTTCTGCGGGGAAGTCCGTCTGATTGACAATATCAAGTACAAAGAGCCTGCTGCCTTGTAATTTATAATTAGTAATTCGTAATTTATAAAGATATGATGATTGAAGTGTTGAAGTCGAAAATCCATTGTGCCCGCGTCACGGAAGCAAACCTGAACTATATGGGAAGCATTACGATTGATGAGGATTTGATGGATGCTGCCAACATGATTGCCGGCGAGAAGGTGTATATAGCCGACAATAATAACGGTGAACGTTTTGAAACCTACATTATTAAGGGCGAGCGCGGCTCTGGAAAAATTTGCTTGAACGGTGCGGCAGCCCGCAAGGTGCAACCTGATGACATCGTTATTATCATGTCCTACGCGCTGATGGACTTTGAAGAAGCCAAGTCATTCAAGCCGACGGTGATTTTCCCCGACCCGGCAACGAACAAGGTGGTGAAGTAGTCTCTTTATTGAAATATGGAAATAAAGCCCCGTTTGCAATTTTTCTGTAAACGGGGCTTTGTTTTTACTTCTGATTCTTCCCCGCAGGGTTCGTATGAGAATGAGGAGCCGATTTAATCTTATCGAGTAAATACAGAATCTCAGTTTGGACATCGAAATTATATCTTTGGTAGTCCTGATAGGTGGGCATCAAGTCCGGATAAAGTGTGTGGGCACACCGGTCTTTGCCCGGAAAGCATATTTGTATGGAGTTGGAGATAGAGCCTTGCATGCCGGTATAAGGTAACCGGAATAAGGTTTGTTCCATATAGGTATTGGGGGCTTGTCCACTGGGTATTCCTACAAGGGTAGCACCCATTTTCCACAGATAGAAAGTGTAGTGGAAAGCTGCACTGAAGGTACGTTCGTTGGTAATGACGTAAATGTGTTCCGGAGTATAGAGCGCCTTTCCTTGTTGCTTTCTCAGTTCTTCCGGTACACTGGACATACAGTTCTCGATGAAGTCGGCCCGTCGCTGTTCTATGTTTGTGGTATCTGCTTCGTCCGTACTAAAAGTGTAGTCACCGTAGGTATAGTCTGTTCCGTATGTTTGGTTGAAATCCTGCAAGTTTGTCTGTAGTTTTTGCATGTAGAGGGGAGAGATGATACGATAGAATTTTATATCCATATCCGTTTGCAGGAAGTGGTCACCGAACAGTTGGTAAAGTGTGGGTAGGACAATCGGAGTCCAGCCGCCGCTATTGTTGCGCAAATCTATGATGAGAGTGGAGGAGGCTTCCTTCTTCATCTCTTTCAACATATGGGCGAAAACTTCGGAAAGGGACGGGAGTTGCCGAATGGCTTGCAGGGTATCGGCGGGCATATCTTGTTTCAAGATATCCCGATAATAGAATCCTATTTGCCGGTATAAATCTTTCAGCCCTTGTTTTTGCATATACTCAAAATTATCCCGTGCCATGATACTGTTGATATTGATGAGCATTATTTGCTTGTCGTTGTCTACGAACTGATAGGTCAGTTGTTTGTCTGTATAAGCTTTCCAACTGTTATTGTGTTGCATGGGTGTGTTTTGCACTTCCTGCCTTGACAATAAGGGAAGGGTTAATCCTCTTGATTTGCCGTCGGGAGTAAGAAGTGAGAGGTGAAGGTTGTCTTTCATTTCAGGGAAAAGCTGTCTCAAGAAATGTTCCGTAGGCATGGACTTGCATAGATTGGCATAACGGTCATATAGGTTTTCACTGGCTTGGATAGCGGCAGTGCGGGCCAGTACCTCTTCTAAAGAATCTCCGTTGATGGTTGTGATACGGCTACCTAACAAATCTTTGTACGTTTCAGGGATTCCTTGAAGTATAATGCCGTCGGGGATGGTGCGTACTTCCAGTGCCAGGTAACGCTGCTTTGCTTGTTGATTGGCTGTGGGAGGTAAAAGGTAGGTGTGTCCGTCTTGCAGATTGGATAGGAAAATGCTTACCTTGTCAAAAAAGGTCTGTTTCGTACTGGGAGTCCGGCGTAACTCGTTCTCCAGATGGAAAGCTTGTTCGTAGAAGAATACTTTTCCTCCGAAGCCGCTGTAAGGGTCAAGATGGGTTGCTGTCAGTTCTTTTACCAGATACCGAAAGTCTGAAGCAAGGGAATCCCCGTTTAGGGGCTCTTGGGCGCTTGCCAATAGGGAAGCCAGACAGAGAAGGAAGGATAGATGAATATGTTTCATATTCTTGAAATATTAAGTTGTATATTAGAAGGGGAAAGTAGAAGGAGAGGTTGTAGTAGAATAAAAAAGGTGGAGTTCGTATGTCTCCACCTTTCATGACAGATTCTTATTTTTTTAGCTGTTCGTTCATCGCTGCTGCTGCCTTTCGTCCGTCTCCCATGGCAAGGATTACGGTAGCACCTCCGCGGACAATGTCTCCTCCGGCAAAGATGGTCGGGATGGACGACTGCATGTTATCGTTGACGGCAATCGTTCCTTTCCGGCCCAATTCCAGTCCCTTGATGGAGCTTGGGACAATCGGGTTGGGAGATACACCTACGCTGACGATGGCAAGGTCAATGTCGATGGTTTCCGTGGCTCCGGGGATGGGTACGGGACTGCGGCGTCCGCTGGCATCCGGTTCACCCAGTTCCATTTTCTGAAGCACCACTTGTTTCACTTTTCCTTGTTCGTCGGCAATGTATTCGATTGGGTTGTGGAGGGTCAGGAATTCTACACCTTCTTCCTTGGCATGTTTCACCTCCTCGATACGTGCCGGCATTTCTTCTTCCGAACGACGGTAGATAATTAGGGCGCGCGCTGCACCGAGGCGGCGTGCAGTACGCACGGAGTCCATGGCAGTATTACCGCCGCCTATCACGGCTACACATTTGCCGAAGGGAACCGGTGTATCGGAATCTTCACTTGCCGCATCCATCAGGTTGACACGGGTCAGGTATTCATTGGACGAGAGGATATTGATGGAGTTCTCGCCGGGGATGTTCATAAAGTTGGGCAGTCCTGCACCGGAAGCTACGAATATGCCTTTGAAGCCTTCCTCTTCCAGTTGTTCCACGCTGAGCGTCTTGCCGATGATACAGTCCTTGACGAATTCTACTCCCATTTTGGCAAGGTTGTCAATTTCCACATCCACCACTTTGTTGGGCAGGCGGAACTCAGGAATGCCGTATTTCAATACACCACCAATCTCGTGCAGTGCTTCGAAAACAGTCACGTCATAGCCATACTTCGCCATATCTCCGGCAAATGACAGACCGGCGGGACCTGAACCGATGACAGCTACTTTGATACCGTTCTTTTCCTTGATTTCAGGTATGGAGATTTGTCCGCTCTCTCGTTCGTAGTCAGCGGCAAAACGTTCCAGATAGCCGATGGCTACCGGCTTTTCGTTCATCTTCAGATGGATACATTTGGATTCGCACTGTTTCTCTTGCGGACAGACGCGACCGCAGACGGCAGGCAGCGCACTGGTTTCTTTCAGTGTCTTGGCCGCTTCGAGGAATTCACCGCGCTCAATGTTCTTGATGAAGCGGGGGATGTCGATACCTACCGGACAACCTTCCGTACATCCGGGGTTGGCGCAGTCCAAGCAACGTTTGGCCTCTGTCAGCGCTTGTTCTTTCGTTAACCCTTGGTTGACTTCCTCCTTGCGGCTGTGCGAGCGGTATTCTGCATCGAGCTCGTTCATCTCCACGCGTGGAATGGCAGTCCGTTCTTTGGCTTTTATGGATTTGCGTAACTCCTGACGCCATGCAGCATTACGGCTTTTCTCATCTTCCATGTTTTCACCGGTAGCTTGGCAGGTCTGAGGTTCTTCCAGCTTGTGCATCTCCTCGCGTTCGATGCTTTTAAAAGCGCCCATACGCTTCAGCATCTCATCGAAGTCCACTTGATGTCCGTCGAACTCAGGGCCGTCCACACATACAAATTTGGTCTTTCCTCCGATGGTGATTCGGCAGGCGCCACACATGCCGGTACCGTCAACCATAATCGTATTCAGGGATACATCCGTGGGGATTTCGTATTTCTTTGTCAGCAAACAAACAAATTTCATCATGATGGCGGGGCCGATGGCGAAACACTTGTTCACCTTCTCGCGCTTGATGACTTCTTCTACGCCTTCCGTCACCAGACCTTTTCGTCCGTAGGAGCCGTCGTCGGTCATGATAATGACTTCGTCGGAGCTTTCGCGCATCTCCTTTTCAAGGATGATCAGTTCTTTGGTACGTCCTGCCAGTACGGTGATGACGCGGTTGCCGGCAGCTTTCAGCGCTTGCACGATAGGGAGCATGGGAGCTACGCCTACACCACCTCCGGCACAGACCACAGTACCGAAGTTGTCAATGTGCGTAGCTTGTCCCAACGGGCCGACAACATCCGTAATGTAATCGCCTTCGTTCAGTTCGCAAAGACGGGTAGAGGAGAGCCCGACTTCCTGAACCACCAGTGTGATGGTTCCCTTTACCGGGTCGGCTTCCGCAATGGTAAGCGGCATACGTTCGCCTTTTTCGCCCACACGTACAATGACAAAGTGCCCTGCCTTACGTGATTTGGCAATCAATGGTGCTTCAATGACTAACTTAAAGACCTTTTCAGAAAAGTGTTCTTTGCTAATGATTTTATTCATTATCTAATAATTTTGTTGGTGTAATTACGCAATTACTGTCAGATTGATAGATTTTGCAAAGATAGGGGTTATTTGGTAATATCAAAAGAAGAATAGGGTAAAACTGCATGTTGTCACTGGATAACATCCCTTTGTCACTATAATTTGTTCACTTTCTACAGCCTGCCTACTTTTGAAATAAAAAATGAGGAAGAGTATGTATCGAAATGTTTTTTTAGGGGCAATTTTATTGAGTATGCCTTTGGTGGTTTGGTCGCAGCAGGATACGATTGCCGACCAGCGTTTGGAAGAAATTATGGTAACTGCTAAACTCCCGTTGGTAGAAATATCTGCCGGTAAAACAAGTTATCGGATGGATGCATCTGTCACTCAAAGTACGGGCAGTCTTTATGATGTTCTTGCTTCCCTGCCGGGAGTCGTGATAGATTCCAATGGCAATATTTTGTTGAACGGACAAAGCGGTGCAACGATTCTGATGGATGGCAAGCCTACTTATCTTTCGGGAGATGAATTGATGAGTCTGTTGAAATCTACTCCTGCAACTAATGCTGATAAGATAGATTTGATAACCCAGCCTTCCGCACGCCACGATGCGGCGGGAAGCTCCGGGTTGATTGATATACGTACAAGAAAAATAAGGCTGCGCGGTGTGAATCTGGCCTTGAACGGCAATGGCAGTCTTGGACGGACGGGTGGCGGTTATGGCGGCGTTTCCATGAATGTCAGGGAGAATAAGTTCAATCTTTATTTGAATTATTCGTATTATCAGGGAAAGGATGTCATAGACTTGTTTATCGACCGTGCGTTCGAACGGGATGGAGGAAGAATGATGCAGGACTCTTACCGGAAGCGTAGGAATTATTCGCACTATTTTCGTACCGGATGTGATTATTATCTCAATGAACGGACAGTTTGGGGAGTCTCGTTGGGTGGAAACTTTTCCCGGCAAAAGGAAAATGCAGGCATGTTTACGGAAATCCAAGAAATCGGAGTTGCGGGAAATACTTATAGCTATGCGGAGCAAAACCGGAACAATCTTTCTGCCGGGACCAGTATGGTGCATAAGCTTAAAAGAGAAGGGGGAGAACTCAGCGCTTCTTTTGATTATTTCCATTATTACCGTGTTGGAAACCAGTTGATGGATAGTTTTAAGCCCGATACATTGAAAGGGGACATGAAGGGAAATACCGACTTATATGTCGGACAGATAGATGCGGTTTATCCATTAAGTGAGGTTTGGAAGTTGCAGGCCGGAGTCAAAACCTCATTTGTTACGATAGACAATACGGCAGGTTATATGCGTCCGTCGGCTTCCGGCTGGCTGCCGGACGGGGCGCTTGGTTCCCGATTTGTATATGATGAAAATATCAATGCCTCCTATCTGCAAGCCGGCTATGAGAAAGACCGCTTGAAAATCTCAGCGGGTCTAAGGTTGGAACATACCCATGTACACGGGGACTTTGGAGGAAATACACAACAGAAAGACTCTTCGTTTACAACGAATTACTTCCATTTGTTTCCTACCATTGCTTTGCAATACGGTTTGACTTCGGAACATTTGTTTCAGTTTTCGTATGGCAGGCGTATTACCCGCCCCAATTATGGTGATTTGAATCCTTTTACCTACATATTCGATGACTATACCCATGAAGGAGGAAATACAAAACTGCATCCTTCCTTTTCTGATAATATAGAGTTGGGGTATGTGTATCGTGACTGGTTTCAGACGGTTCTCTTTTTCTCGTATACAGATGATGCTATCATGAAGAGCTATCGCGAACAAGAGGAACGGCGTATCTATGTAATGCCTCAGAATCTGTCTTCCTATGTACAGACGGGTGTGCGTGTACATGCTGCCAACCTCTCACCTGCTTCTTTTTGGAAAGTGAATCTGACCGCTATCGGTATTTATAATAATTATGGTTGGACGGAACAAGGGCAGAAAATGAAAAACCGTATGTTTACCCCGATACTCGGCTGCATGAACCAGTTTGCTTTCGCTTCAGTATGGTCGGCCGAACTTTCGGCAAATTATAATGGGCGAATGGCCTACGGACAAGCCACTGTACATCCGGTGCTGGAGGTGAACATCGGTATCCAAAAGAAGATGTTCCGTAACAGATGCACCGTTACCTTGTTTGCCAAGGATGTATTCAACACCAATTATCAAAAAGTAGATATTCGGTCTCCCGGTGTGCAGGCGTTTGTTGACGAACGGCACAACAAACGTGTGCTGGGTATTGCTTTCTCTTGGCGTTTTCAAAAAGGCAGCGATACAAAAGAAAGCAGAAGGAAAAAAGAAATAAATGAAACAAAAAGAGTAAATTTGTAACTACTATGGGCAGACTGTGGAACAAATGGCTGATGCCGGCATTATTTGCCGTGATTCTTTTTCTATGTATTCGTGTGGCGAATGATATTCCGAAACATGAATACTATTGGGAAAGTAATGAGTGGAATTTCATGTTGAAGGATATGCTTGTGGTACTCTTCATGTCTTACCCTATCTTTTTTCTATTGAAGTATTGGCTTTGTTTGTGCCGGAAGCGGAAGTTGGTGTGGTGGCAGGAATACGGGGTGGTTGTCCTGACAGCTCCCGTCTGGTGTCTTCTGACGATGTGGGTTATCCGCTTTTTGATGGGGGTAAGTCTTGATTTATACGATGTGCCTATTCCCGCCATAGTCAGTATGTTGCTTGGCGGCTTCTTCTATATATTCTTGCGTAATCAGATGATACAGAAGGAAAACGAAGCTCAACGCCTGCAATTGGAGAAGATAAAAAATGACCAGCTCCAGACAGAGCTGAAATTCCTTAAAGCACAATATCATCCACACTTTCTTTTTAATGTACTCAATACGGTTTATTTTCAGATAGATGAGAATAATGAGGCTCCACGGCATACTCTTGAGCAATTGTCCGATTTGCTTCGTTACCAATTATACAATGACGGGGAGAAAGTGCAAGTTCGTGTGGAAGTGGAATATCTGAAACAATACATCAGCCTATGTAAACTTCGTGCTACGAAGCGGCTGCAGTTGCAGATGCATTTCGATGAAATGGAGGCGCAGGTTGAGATTTATCCATTGTTGTTTGTACCGTTGGTGGAGAATGCTTTCAAATATGTGGGAGGGAACTATTTTATAGCTATGGATATGTGTCTGAAAGAAGGCAAGTTGTGTTTTAGTATTGAAAATTCTATACCGGAACCATTAGTGCACCAGAAAGGAAAACATGGAATCGGCATAGAAAATCTGAGGCGCAGGCTGGAGCTGCTATATCCGGAGCGTCATACGCTGGACATAAATAGAGGAGATACTTTGTTTAGAGTAAAACTTGTGATAGAATTATAGGATGAAACAGGTAAAATGTGTAATAACCGATGACGAGCCTACTGCATGTGAAGGATTGCAACGCTATGTGGAAAAGGTGGATTTCCTTTCTTTAATGGGTGTATGTGAAGATGCTATGCAGTTGAACACTCTTTTGCAGACTGAGCAGCCGGACTTGTTGTTTCTGGATATTGAAATGCCTTATCTTTCGGGGCTTGAACTCTTGGCATCTCTTGCCCATCCGCCTCATGTGATTATCACTTCCGCTTATGAGCAGTATGCATTGAAAGGTTATGAACTTGATGTTACGGACTATCTGTTGAAACCGATTTCGTTTGACCGGTTCCTGAAAGCGGTGAATAAAGTACATGGTCTTTTGCAGCAGGAGAAATGGCCGGATGAAGCTAATAATTTTATATTTGTCCGTTCAGACCGTCAGATGCATAAGGTGTTGTTTAAGGATATTCTGGTGGTGGAGGGGCTGGAAAATTACGTCTGTATTTATACGGAAAGCACAAAGCTGCTTGTACGTTCTACCATGAAGCGTATGATAGAGGCTCTTCCTGGTGGAGTATTTCAGCAAGTCCATAAATCATATCTGATAAATTTGGAAAAGATTGAGATGATAGGTGGCAATCGGATTATAGTTGGGAGGCATACTGTTCCGGTGGCACGTAATTTCCGCGAGGAGGTGTTTGCACGTATTTTGAAGAATACTTTGTAGTTGCGCAGGAGAAGCTTGTCATGATAAAACTCTGGGCACGAATTACATGGATTTCACGTTTTTTGCTAACCGCAACTGTGAAATTCATGTAATTCGTGCCCGAAAGAAAGTGTCAAAGGCGTATTGCTGCACGTGACTATTATGGCCTTAGTCTATTATTTCAAATCCCGTATACGGAACCAATGCCTTTGGTATGCGGATTCCTTCTGGAGTCTGGTTGTTTTCCAGCAAGGCGGCAACGATGCGTGGCAGAGCGAGTGCGGAACCGTTCAGCGTATGGCAAAGCTCTGTTTTCTTTTCTGCCGTACGGTAGCGGCATTTCAGACGGTTGGCTTGATAAGTGTCAAAATTAGAGACGGAACTTACTTCCAGCCAGCGTTTCTGTGCTTCGGAATACACCTCAAAGTCAAAACAGAGGGCAGCCGTGAAGCTCATATCGCCACCGCAAAGGCGCAGGATGCGGTAGGGGAGTTCCAGTTTTTGAAGCAAACCTTCTACATGGTCCAGCATTTCCTGATGAGACTGTTTGGAGTGTTCCGGCTTGTCGATGCGCACCAGTTCTACTTTGGAGAATTCGTGCAGACGGTTCAGACCACGTACATCTTTTCCGTATGAGCCGGCTTCGCGACGGAAACATTGAGTATAGGCGCAATTCTTGATGGGCAACTGTTTTTCGTCCAGAATCACATCGCGGTAGATGTTTGTTACCGGAACTTCGGCTGTAGGAATCAGATATAAGTCGTCCACTTCGCAATGGTACATTTGTCCTTCTTTATCGGGAAGTTGCCCCGTGCCATAGCCGGAAGCGGCGTTCACCACTGTCGGCGGCATTACTTCTGTATAGCCGGATTTGCGTGCCTCGTCCAGGAAGAAGTTGATGAGCGCGCGTTGCAGTTGTGCACCTTTGCCTTTGTATACGGGGAATCCGGCACCGGTAATCTTAACGCCCAGGTCAAAGTCTATCAAGTCATATTTCTTGGCCAGTTCCCAGTGGGGCAGGGCATCTTTGGGCAATTCGGTTTCCATGCCGCCCATCTTCTCTACCACATTGTCGTCGGCACCGACGCCTTCGGGTACACTGTCATAGGGAACGTTGGGGATGGTGTAAAGTAAAGTCTGCAAATCGTTGGCAGCCTGCTCCATATTGGCTTGCAAGTCTTTGTTGACTTCTTTCAGCTCGGCCACGCGGCTTTTGGCGGCTTCTGCTTCTTCTTTCTTACCCTCCTTCATCAGTTGTCCGATGGATTTGGAGAGTGAGTTGGCTTCTGCCAAGTTTTTATCTAAGATGGTTTGATTGGCTTTTCTTTTGTCATTGAAGTCCAGCACTTGTGCAATGGTTTCTTTCGCATTCTTGAAGTGCTTCTTTTCCAGTCCGCGGAGAACCGCGTCGGTATTTTCTGTAATTTGTTTGATGGTAAGCATATCTTATACTTGTTTTTATGTTATTCGGTTTTGTGAGTGCAAAGATATGGAAAAAACAAATAAAGTGTTGCTTTTGACATGAAAGAAAGGGATGCAATCCATTCGGATTGCATCCCTTTTCCTTATTTCTTGTTCGGAAACTTATGCTTCTGCGTTTTCTGCGGGGATAACAGAAACTGAACGTCTGTCTTCCTTGCCTACTTTGAACTTTACAGTTCCGTCTACTAAAGCGAAAAGAGTGTGGTCTTTTCCCATGCCGATGTTCTCACCCGGGTGGAATTCAGTACCTCTTTGACGAACGATGATGTTACCTGCCTTGCAAGCTTCGCCACCAAATATCTTAACGCCTAATCTCTTGCTCTGTGATTCGCGGCCGTTCTTAGAACTACCGACACCTTTTTTATGTGCCATTTTTTCTTACTGTTTTAATTGATTAAGCTACTACTTCTGTAATTGTTAACTCTGTGAATTGTTGACGGTGACCGTTCAACTTACGATAACCTTTTCTTCTTTTCTTATGGAAAACGAGAACTTTATCGCCTTTTACCATGTTTGATACGACCTGGCAAACAACCTTTGCACCCTCTACTGTGGGAGCACCTACGGTGATGTTGCCGTCTTTGTCTACCAAAAGAACCTTGTCAAACTCTACTGTTGCACCGTTTTCTGCATTCTGGATGTGGTGTACAAACAGTTTTTTGCCAGCTTCTGCTTTGAATTGCTGACCGTTAATTTCTACAATTGCGTACATTTCTTATATTAATGTATAAGTTAGCTCCGTCGGGTGGTCTCTAATCACTTAGAAAGCACTTGGTCGAACCCGGTGCGGAATAATCGGGCACAAAAGTACTCTTTTTATTCTAAATGGGCAAATGTTCTTTTGCTTTTTTATTCTTTTAGTGCAGATTGTACTTTTGGCCTATTGGAGAAAAACTGTTTCATCAAGAAGAGACAATTTATGTAGGGATGGTTGTTGTTACAAGATGAATTTCAGTACATAGATACCGGCCAGCATTAGTGCCATGACGAGGCATGCAAATATGACGAGTAGCACAAGACTGTAAGTCAGCATGAGGATAGTGCGCCAAAAGCTTCTCCACCAGGTGCAGCGGTACAATTGTTTGTAATCGCAACAGAATAGGAAGAAAATAAGCCATAAAGGCAGCTCATACAAATCGTCTACCTTTGCATACCCGTTGAAAGGCAGCACGATGATGCTTAGCAGGAGTATCTGGCAAGCTATGTAGGCTTGTATGAATACATGCTCCGTGGTATTGTAGTTTAACTTATATTTCCGGCGTCGGAAGGCAAGTTGGGTAGCAAGTGCAAACAGAGGCAGTGTGGCAATGATGCGGAATGCTTTGTTTCCGTGTCCCCAGCTCTTCATCAGATTCCATACTTTCATTAGGAAAGGAGAGTTCTGGAAGACTTTTTCCAGTCTGTCTCCCACCTCCGAGGTGTCGTTTACAAACTCATCGATGAGGTCGCCATCATCGCTGTTCGATTCGGATACCTGTGTGGCAGAAGTGGAGGCGTTCTTCTCTTCCAGTTTGTTCAGGCTTTTCTCCAGGCTTTTTATAGTGATGGCGAGGGCTCGCTTTTCCTCTTTGCTATAGGTTTTCTCCATCTTTTGGGTAAGCTTCTCTTTAGCGGCAATGATTTCTTCTTTGTCTGTCTGCTCTGTCTTTTCCGTCTTTGCTTTTTTGCTCAGAGCTTCCGGGTCTACCAGTTGCACAGCCATGATATAAAGAGCTGCAAGAATGAAGAGTGTCTGGAACGGGCGAAAATACTCTATACGCTTACCACCGATGAAGTCTCTAATCATGTATCCCGGACGGTAGAGGAGTTCCAGAAGGGTACGTCCAAAACCATTGTCTATATTGAAGAAGCCTCCGGCAATGTTTTTAAGGGCGTTGCTTAGCCGGTAACGTGGAGTGTTTCGGCTTTGTCCGCAACGGTTACAGTAGTTGCCGGTATAGGTGGTGCCACAATTCAGGCAAGTGCAGGTTTCGGTACTCGCAGGAGGAGTTTTCCTTCCTTGTATCAGCTTGATGTGGAATGCACGCAGGCGTACTGCGTAGGGGTGCCACCATGAGTCGATGAAAGTTCTTGCTTTGTTGGGCAGTATCCTTCTTTTTTGGAGGATGCCCCACAATGTTAGTATGAAGACAACCGGGAAGAAGTTGCTGTCGTCGGTTATGTCCAGCTCTTCAATAGCCAACCAAAAGAGTGTCAATAGAAGGAGGATTTGCCAGGCATTTATCCTTTTCTGTTTCCGGGGAGAAGTGGCATACATATTTTCCGGTCGGATGGGGCTTTCAATCTTGAATATGGAGGGATGCTCCTCCTGAACTGCCAGCAGTTCTTCCAAAGTGCTCATTATTTTCCGGTGTGGGTACTTTTCCAATTCTTTGGCAGTGGTTACTCCGTGGGTGACCCCGGCAAAGTCTACTCCGGCCGCTTGGGCTGTTTCCGCATCTATCGTGCTGTCGCCTATATAGAGGGTATCGGTTTTGCTGACATGTAGCCGCTTAATGGCAAGGAGTAGCCCTTCGGGAGATGGCTTGGCGGTTTTCACGTCTTCACCACCCACGATGATGTCTATAAAATCTTCAGGAAAATGCTGGTCGAGGAGTTCCTTGATGCGGAATCGGTATTTGGTCGAGATGATTCCGATGCGGGCGCCAGAGTCCTTTAGTGCAGTCAGTACAGACTTGGTTTCCAGGAAAAGCACCGTATTGACAGTCATATGCGTATCGGCCTCTTTTCGGTATTCTGCCTTGAATCCTGCCAGTTGTCCGGCATCTGTCACGCCGGTGAGGATGGAAAAAGAGTTTTCCAGAGTCTTGCCGATGGTACGTTTGATGTCGTCATCTGTAACCTCTGTATATCCGTGACGGGTCAGTACGTTGCGGAAACAAGTGACGATTCCGCGGGAAGAATCAGCAAGCGTATAGTCAAAGTCGAAAAGATAGGTCGTGTAATTCATTGTGACTTTTTGTGGCAAAGATAGTGTAAAGTATATTTTTACAAAATAAAAAAGAGGATTAATCGGAATTTTGTATTACTTTTGTTTGCATGAATTCTGTTGAAAAAGTGACAAGATGTGTAAGTGTTTTATCCGGTTAGGTTGTTATACTATACACGTTAACCCTATAATGTTATGAATTTGATAAAATCTTGTTGTTTGTTTGTGGTCTTTTCATCCTTTCTGGCATGTACCCCACAAGTGTCGGATGTGAAGAGTATGTCTTATACAGAGTTCGTGAACCCCTTTATCGGTACAGATTTTACTGGAAACACCTATCCGGGTGCCCAGGCACCGTTTGGCATGGTGCAACTCAGTCCTGACAACGGACTGCCGGGCTGGGACCGTATTTCCGGATATTTTTATCCAGACAGTACCATTGCAGGCTTCAGCCATACCCATCTCTCCGGAACCGGCGCTGGTGACTTGTATGATATCTCTTTTATGCCGGTGACATTGCCTTATAAGGAGGCGGAAGCTCCGCTCGGCATTCACTCTTTGTTCTCTCATTCGGAAGAGTCGGCAAGCGCCGGATATTACCAGGTGCGTCTGAAAGATTATAATATCAATGTAGAGTTGACGGCCACCGAGCGTTGTGGCATTCAGCGGTATACTTTCCCCAAAGCCGATGCTGCCGTTTTCCTGAATTTGCGGAAAGCCATGAATTGGGATTTTACCAATGATTCTCACATAGAAGTCGTCGATTCGGTAACGGTGCAAGGTTACCGTTACTCTGACGGTTGGGCACGCGACCAGCGCCTCTACTTCCGTACCCGTTTCTCCAAACCGTTTGTTGTGATGCAGCTCGATACAGCTGCCATAGAGAAAGATGGCAAGCGGATAGGGACATCCGTCATTGCACGATTCGACTTTCAGACTAAGGAAGGAGAACAGATTCTTGTTAGTACTGCCATCTCCGGTGTGAGTATGGAAGGGGCGGCACGTAATTTGGCAGCCGAAGTACCCGATGATGATTTCGACAAATACCTGGCAGCTGTGCAGGATGATTGGAACAAACAATTGTCCCGGATAGAAATAAAATGCGATGACCGTGATGAGAAAGTCAAGTTCTATACGGCTTTGTATCATTCGATGATTGCTCCTACCATTTACAGTGATGTGGACGGTGCTTATTACGGTCCCGACAAGCAAGTGCACCGTGCGGAGAGCTGGACAAATTACAGTACTTTCTCCTTGTGGGACACTTACCGTGCGGCTCATCCTCTCTATACCTTTATTGAGCCGGAACGGGTGAACGATATGGTGAAGTCCTTCCTCGCCTTCTTCGAACAGAACGGTCGCCTTCCCGTATGGAATTTTCAGGGGAGCGAGACAGATATGATGATAGGTTACCACTCTGTACCAGTTATTGTAGATGCCTATCTGAAAGGTATTGGGGACTTCGATGCGAAAAAGGCCTTGGAGGCTTGTGTAGCTACTGCCAATATCGATTCTTATCGTGGCATTGGGTTATATAAGAAATATGCTTATGTTCCTTATAATGTGACGGATCAGTATAATTCGGAAAACTGGTCACTTTCTAAAACACTGGAATATGCATACGATGACTATTGTATAGCCCGTATGGCAGAGAAACTGGGCGATAAGGAGGTAGCGGACGAGTTTTATAAGCGTTCCCGTAATTACCGGAATGTTTACAATCCGGTAAGTTCTTTCATGCAGCCCCGTGATGACAAGGGAGAGTTTATCCGGAACTTCTCGCCGGACGACTATACTCCGCACATCTGCGAGAGCAACGGCTGGCAGTACTTCTGGTCTGTACAGCAGGATATTGACGGCTTGATAGCTTTGACCGGAGGTAAGGAACGGTTTGCCCAGAAGCTGGACAGTATGTTTACCTATAATCCTTCTGCAGATGATGAGCTGCCTATTTTCAGCACCGGAATGATTGGCCAGTATGCGCATGGAAATGAGCCTAGCCATCACGTCATTTATCTGTTCAATGCTGTGGATCAACCTTGGAAAACCCAGAAATATGCAGCCCGGGTGATGCATGAACTCTACCTGAACACTCCTGCCGGTTTGTGTGGCAACGAGGATTGCGGACAGATGTCTGCTTGGTATGTGTTCAGTGCGATGGGCTTTTATCCGGTAGACCCGGTTGGCGGAAAATATGAAATCGGTACCCCCCTATATCCGGAAATGAAGATGCACCTGCCTGGTGGAAAGACCTTTAAGGTACTGGCACCGGCGGTGAGCAAGGAAAATTGCTACATTCAATCTGTCAAACTCAACGGTAAGAGCTATGACAAAAGTTATATTACGCATGAACAGATAATGGATGGAAGTGTTTTCGAATTTGAAATGGGGGATAAGCCAGGTGATGCATGGTACAGCCCCCGATAACCGGCTAAAATATGGATGAACATTTCGACTTGACATATAAATCCCTTTTCCGCAGGTATTATACCAATCTGCTGTTCTACGCCACACGCATTGTGGGGGAAGAAGATGCGGAAGATGTGGTGCAGGATGTTTTCGTGGAGCTGTGGAAGCGGAAAGATACCATGAAGGTGGGAGAGCAGATTCAGGCTTTTTTGTATAGGGCGGTGTATACCCGTGCCTTGAACGTTCTGAAGCATCGGGACATTGTAAGTGGCTATGAGGCTGTCATGCTCGAAATCCATAAAAAGAGGGTTGAGTTCTATCAACCCGACAGCAATGATGTGGTGAAACGGATAGAGGATGCCGAACTCAGAAGGAAGCTGTCCGATGCCATCAATGAATTGCCGGACAAGTGCCGGATGGTATTCAAACTCAGCTATCTGCATGATATGAAGAATAAGGAGATAGCTGATACGATGGGAGTGTCATTGCGTACGGTGGAGGCTCACATGTACAAAGCTTTGAAGTTGCTGCGCGATAAACTGGGGTATCTGAACCTGATGTTGGCTCTGTTTTTCATCGGGAAAGTAAGTGTTTTTGCGAGCAGCGTTGTTTTATTATCATAATGAAGGAAAGAATGAATAAGTTGAATGAGGAGATATTGGCCAAGTTCCTTATGGGTGAATGTACGGAAGATGAACTTCGTGAGGTGAACGCCTGGCTGGAAGGGTCGGGTGAGAATGCACGCGAATTGTTCAGGCTGGAGGAGATTTACCACTTGGGGAGACTGGGGGATACTTCGAATGCACAAGACATAGAAAAGGTCGAAAAGCGATTGTTTAAAAGGTTGGAACAAGAGAAGACGAAACAATACAAGGTACGGAGGATGGTTGGATGGATGCGGTATGCGGCCGTATTTGTGGGCTTCTTCCTTTTGGGTACTTTCGGCTATCTTTTTTATCAGACTTATAGCCAGCCGGAAACATTACTGGCTGTCACCACTCATGATAAGATTAAGGAATTGAAACTGCCGGATGGCACAAAAGTCTGGCTGAATAAAAATACTACCTTGAAATATCCGTATGAGTTTGCAGGGAAGGGAAGAAAGGTTTATCTGGAAGGAGAAGGATATTTTGAGGTAATGAGGAATCCGGAAAAACCGTTTGTCGTACAGAGTGAGGCCATGCAGGTCAGAGTATTGGGAACTGTTTTCAACCTCAAGTCTGACAAGGCTAAGATGTCTGCAGTAGCTACCCTTCTGAAAGGCGAAGTAGAGGTGAAAGGCAATCATGGCGAGGGTATGATTATCCTTGCCCCCGGACAGAAAGCCGAGCTGAACGGAATGACTAGGCGTCTGGTGGTGAAGCAGGTGGATACGGGAATCGAAAACTGGCACAATAATGAGTTTGTCTTTGAGAAGGCTGACCTATACACCATTGCGCGTACATTGGAGAATTCGTATGGGGTGAGGATAATTCTGGCACCGAACATAGATGTAAGCAAGACCTACTCGGGTACACTGAAGAAAAAAGAGAGTGTGGGGGCTGTGCTGAATCTGATAAAGAATGCCATTCCATTGGAGTATAAAATTGTGGGGAACAGTGTTTTCCTCTCCTCAATGAAGTAGGAAGGCCGCACAAATCCGAGATATGACGAGAAGAATTTATTTAATACTAACAACTTTCTAATATTATGCGAAAATTAATCCTATTGTTTCTTTTTGTGAGCAGTTCCTTGTGGCTGCATGCCAAGGACTTTACCCAGTATGTCAGTCCTCTTGTCGGCACGCAGTCTACTTTCGAGCTTTCCACCGGTAATACCTATCCTGCGATCGCACGTCCCTGGGGTATGAACTTCTGGACTCCTCAGACTGGTAAGATGGGTGACGGCTGGCAATACGTCTATACCGCGAACAAGATCCGTGGTTTCAAGCAGACACACCAGCCCAGTCCCTGGATTAACGACTACGGGCAGTTCTCCATCATGCCGGTGGTTGGCAAGCCCGAGTTTGATGAGGAGAAGCGTGCAAGCTGGTTCTCCCACAAGGGCGAAGTGGCACTTCCTCATTATTATAAGGTATATCTTGCCGAACACGATGTGGTTACCGAGTTCACCCCTACCGACCGTGCCGTATTGTTCCGTTTCACTTTCCCTGAAAATGATCATTCATACGTTGTTGTTGATGCCTTTGACAAGGGCTCTTATGTGAAGATACTTCCGGAACAGAATCGTATTATCGGTTATACTACCCGTAACAGCGGCGGTGTTCCCGAGAACTTCAAGAACTATTTCGTGATAGAGTTCGACAAGCCTTTTACTTATAAGGCGTCTGTAGCCGATGGCGTCTTGACCGAGAATAAGGTTGAGCAGGAAGCCGGACACGCCGGTGCTGTTATCGGCTTCAAAACCCGCAAGGGTGAAGTGGTACATGCCCGTGTAGCCTCTTCTTTCATCAGTTTTGAGCAGGCTGACCGTAACTTGAAGGAGCTTGGCAATGACAATTTGGAAACATTGGTTCAGAAAGGTCAGGATGCCTGGAACAAGGTGCTGGGCCGTATTGATGTGGAAGGCGGAACCCTTGACCAGTACCGTACTTTCTACTCATGTTTGTATCGTTCCTTGTTATTCCCCCGTGCATTCTATGAACTGGATGAGGCGGGAAGTCCTATTCATTACAGCCCTTACAATGGTCAGGTGCTGCCCGGTTATATGTATACGGATACCGGTTTCTGGGATACTTTCCGCTGTCTCTTTCCATTCCTTAATCTGATGTATCCGTCAGTGAACAGGCAGATTCAGGAAGGTCTTGTCAACACCTATAAGGAAAGCGGTTTCTTCCCCGAATGGGCAAGTCCGGGTCACCGTGGCTGTATGATTGGCAACAACTCTGCTTCCGTACTGGCAGATGCCTATCTGAAAGGTGTGAAGGTGGAGGATGTGCAGACGCTGTACGAAGGTCTCATCAACGGTACAAAGAATGTCCATCCCGAGGTCTCTTCTACGGGTCGCCTCGGCTATGAGTATTACAATAAGCTTGGTTATGTTCCCTACGATGTGAAAATCAACGAGAACACTGCCCGTACTTTGGAGTATGCTTATAATGACTGGTGCATCTACCGCATGGCAAAAGAGTTGAACCGTCCGAAGAAGGAGCAGAAACTCTTTGCGGAACGTGCCATGAACTATAGGAATGTGTTTGATAAGGAAAGCAAGCTGATGCGTGGTCGTAATCAAGACGGCCAGTTCCAGGCTCCTTTCTCTCCATTGAAGTGGGGTGATGCCTTTACTGAAGGTAACAGTTGGCACTATTCCTGGTCTGTATTCCACGACCCTCAAGGTCTGATAGACTTGATGGGTGGCAAGGAATCTTTCGTGGAGATGCTTGACTCTGTATTTATTGTTCCACCCTTGTTCGATGACAGCTATTACGGCCAGGTAATCCATGAAATCCGTGAGATGACAGTGATGAATATGGGTAACTATGCCCATGGCAACCAGCCCATCCAGCACATGATTTACCTTTATAATTATGCCGGGGAGCCTTGGAAGGCCCAATATTGGCTTCGTCAGGTAATGAACCGCATGTACACTGCCGGTCCCGACGGTTATTGCGGTGACGAGGACAACGGTCAGACTTCCGCGTGGTATGTCTTCTCTGCACTTGGTTTCTATCCGGTTTGCCCTGGTACGGACGAGTATGTACTGGGCGCCCCTCTGTTCCGTAAGGCTACCCTCCATTTCGAGAACGGTAAGTCCCTGACAATTGACGCTCCGGATAACTCACCGGAGAACATGTATATCGAGTCTCTCAAGGTGAACGGCGTGGATTATTCCAGGAATTATCTGACGCATGGCAATTTGCAGAATGGCGGTACCTTGAGGTTTGATATGGGCAGCCAGCCTAATATGAAGAGAGGTACGCAGCCGGAAGATTATCCTTATTCTTTCTCGAATGAACTGAAGAAGTAAAGAATAGTAATAATATAGTAAGAAAAGGGTTGCCTCGAAAATAAGTTGATATATCATTTTGTTATTTACTATCTGTATTATAGGTGTTTTTCTTGAATCAGGTGGAAATAATTATTTACTTCGTTAGTAATATTGAGCAAAATGATATATCAACTTATTTTCGGGGTAACTCTTTTTTTTAGGATTAATGATAAAAAAGATACTTTTTCAGTAAGTGTATTTTCATTGTCTGTTGTTTTATATAGGAATGCGAGAGAATGAATCTCTCGAAGTAATTTATTGTATAACCTATAAATTGTGTTTATGAAAGACAATTATGCTTTTCGGAGTTCGACGTTCATGCGGGCTTTATTAGTTTTGTTGTTCATGGCAGTTTCTATCCAGTGGGGCTTTGCCCAATTAAACCTGAATGTGTCTCGCGGCACATTGAGGACAGTCATTGAACAAATCAAGTCTCAATCCAAGTATCAATTTTTTTATGACGACAAACTGGCTGCGTTGCCGGTAGAAAACGTCAAAGTGAACAATGCGTCTATAGAAGATGCTTTGAATGTTATTCTCAAAGGGAAAGACATTTCCTATAAAGTGGAGGATAACATCGTTTATCTTTCTGAAAAGTCTGCTGCTCCTCAAGAGGGCAACCAACAAGGGAAAGAACGGACGATTACCGGAGTCGTGTCAGATGACATGGGACCTCTGATTGGTGTGAATGTATTGATAAAAGGTACCAGCAACGGGTGCATTACCGACCTCGACGGTAACTTTACGTTGACCACTACGGAAGCGAATCCGGTGATCGTATTCTCTTATATCGGTTATACTACTCAGGAAATTCCCGTGAAAGGTAATGCACCGATTAATGTGATGATGGCCGGAGATACCCAACAGCTTGAAGAAGTTGTGGTTACTGCCCTAGGTATCAAGCGTTCGGAAAAGGCATTGTCCTACAATGTACAGCAGGTGAATACAGATGCCATTACTTCCAATAAAGACGCCAACTTTGTGAACTCATTGAGTGGTAAAGTAGCAGGTGTGAATATCAATGCTTCTTCATCCGGTGTGGGTGGCGTGTCAAAGGTAGTGATGCGTGGTACGAAATCCATCATGCAGTCTTCCAATGCACTTTATGTAATTGACGGTGTGCCTATTTTCTCTGGCCGTGGTACTGCCGGAGGTAAGGAGTTCGACTCCCAGGGATCTTCAGAACCGATTGCTGACATCAACCCGGAAGACATCGAGTCAATGTCGGTCTTGACTGGCGCCGCCGCTGCTGCCTTGTACGGTTCGGAAGCTGCCAACGGTGCCATTGTCATCACTACAAAGAAAGGTAAAGAAGGTAAGGTGAGTCTTACTGTCAGCAGCAATACTGAATTCACCAATCCGTTTGTGATGCCGAGCTTCCAAAACCGGTATGGTACGGGAACCGGTGGTGTGATGAGCACTTCAGGAGCCATGAGCTGGGGAGCTCCTTTGTCTGCAGCCAATAATTACAATTACAGTCCGAAAGATGATTATTTCCAGACGGGTATTGTAGGGACGGAAAGCATCTCTTTGTCAACTGGTACAGAAAAAAACCAGACGTATGCATCGGCTGCTGCCGTAAACTCTAAGGGTATTGTTCCCAACAACAAATACAACCGTTACAACTTCACGGTACGTAATACCACTACTTTCTTGGACGACAAGATGACTTTGGACTTCGGTGCAAGCTATATTCTGCAGAATGACCAGAACATGACGAACCAGGGTACCTACAATAACCCGTTGGTGGGTGCTTATTTGTTCCCGCGCAGCAACGACTGGTCGGATATCAGCATGTATGAGCGCTATGACGCTGCCCGTAAGATTTATACGCAATATTGGCCGGTAGGGGACGAAGGTATGGTAATGCAGAATCCTTATTGGATTAACTACCGCAATTTGCGCCAGAACAAGAAGGATCGCTATATGCTGAATGCCGGTTTGAGCTATAAGATTCTGGACTGGCTGACTGTTTCAGGACGTGTACGTTTGGATAACTCCAATAATGACTATACAGAAAAGTTTTATGCTTCTACCAATACTCAGCTCACCGAGAGTTCTTCACGAGGTCTTTATGGTATTACTAAGACGCAGGACAAACAGTTGTATGCTGACTTCCTGGTGAGTATCAACAAATATTTCGGTGAAGACTGGTCACTCCAGGCCAACGTCGGTGGTTCATTCTCCGATATACGTTCGGATGCAATGAAAACACGTGGTCCGATTGCTGACGGTGGTGATGCTTTCGGTGGTGAACCGGTAGGTCTAACCAACTACTTTGCTATCCAGAACCTGAGTGCCAGCAAGACACAGCGCTTGCAGGAGGGATGGCGTGAACAGACTCAGTCTCTCTTCGCTTCGGCTGAGCTTGGTTACAAGAATACTTACTTCTTGACGCTGACCGGACGTAACGACTGGCCTTCACAGTTGGCAGGTCCCAACTCCAACAGTAAATCATTCTTTTATCCTTCAGTCGGTGGTTCTGTTGTACTGTCTGAACTGATGCCTAACTTGAACAAAGATTATCTTTCTTTTATAAAGGTTCGTGGTTCATGGGCATCTGTTGGTAGTGCTTTCTCCAGATACTTGGCTAATCCTCACTACGAATGGAATTCAAGTTCCGGTCAATGGAGTATCACGACTCAATATCCGTTGTATAATCTGAAGCCTGAGCGTACCAATTCTTGGGAAATCGGTTTGAACATGCGTTTCCTCAAAAATTTTGAATTGGATGTGACATATTACAATGCCAAGACTATGAATCAGACATTCAATCCGCAGTTGCCTGTCAGCGGTTGGTCGGCTTTGTATATCCAGACCGGTGCCGTACGTAACTCCGGTATTGAGTTGTCACTGAACTATAAGAATACTTGGAAGGACTTTACATGGGATACTGGTATAACTTTTTCCAGCAACAAGAATAAGATTTTGACACTGGCAGACAAAGCCATCAACCCCGTTACCGGTGAGTTGTTCTCTTTGAGCACGTTGAATATGGGTGGTTTAGGTGATGCCCGCTTCTTGCTGAAAGAGGGAGGAAGCATGGGGGACCTTTACTCTCTGAGAGATATGAAGCGTGATGCCAATGGACAGATTTTTGTAGACCAGAACGGAGCAGTTGCTACGGAAACCATTACCGATCCTGACAAATACATCAAATTGGGAAGTGTACTTCCTAAGGGGAATTTGGCTTGGCGTAACAACTTCATCTGGAAGAATTTCACAGCAGGCTTTTTGATTTCAGCCCGTTTGGGTGGTGTGGTCTACTCACGTACACAAGCCATGTTGGATTACTATGGTGTGTCTGAGGCTTCTGCGGATGCACGTGATTTAGGTTACGTATTGGTGAATGGCAAGGACAAGGTAAATCCCGAAACATGGTATGGTGTAGTCGGTAGTGGTACAGCTGTTCCCCAATACTATACTTACTCTGCTACCAACGTTCGCCTGCAGGAAGTTTCCTTGGGTTACACTATTCCCAAAAAGTTGTTGAACGATGTGTGTGATATCAAGGTTTCGTTGGTAGGCCGCAACTTATGGATGATTTACAGCAAGGCTCCTTTCGATCCAGAAAGTGTGGCTTCTACCGATAACTTCTATCAGGGAATCGACTATTTCATGATGCCGGCTTTGCGTAACATCGGCTTTAGCTTGAGCTTTAAATTTTAATACCAAACGATATGAAAAAGAGAAATATAATAAATAAATTGATTATTGCTCCATTGGTTATGGGCTTTATGTCCTGCACCGGCAATTATATGGATATCAATTCCAATCCTTATCAACCGGGCGATTTGACTCCCGATGATTATGCACTGGGTTCTGCCATGAGTAACTTGGCAAGTACGGTTATTTCGTCAGACGTCAATACGGCACAATTTACCGATTGTTTGTTGGGCGGACCGTTGGGAGGTTATTTTGCCGATTCAAATGCCGGCTGGTCCAATACAATATCCAATTTTAATGCTACGAATGACTGGACACGCGTATTCTTGATGAGTGACCGTATCATCTCGACATTATATGCTAACTTGAGCACAGTGAAACAAGTATCGGAGAATACCAACAATCCGGTTCCCTATGCTATTGCACAAATCATAAAGGTTGCTGCCATGAGCCGCGTGACTGATACATACGGTCCCATCCCTTATTCCAAGATTGGTCAGGATGGCAAGATAACTATTCCTTATGATACGCAGGAAGAAGTCTACAATGCATTCTTCAAGGAACTGGACGAGTCCATTGAGGTGCTGACCGAGAACAGAAACGCGGCGTTGGTCGCTTCTGCAGACTTCGTATACAGCGGTAATGTACAGAAATGGGTGAAATTTGCCAACTCGTTGAAGTTGCGTCTGGCTATCCGCATTGCCAATGTAAGTCCTGCCAAGGCCAAAGAGATGGCTGAAAGCGCAGTGAATCATGAACTGGGCTTGATTGAAACAAATGCAGACAATGCTACATGGAAGTATTTCGGAACAATCAGCAACCCGCTGTTTATGGCAGTGCGTTATAATGAAGAAGCATCAGGCGGTGATACCCATCCTGCTGCTGACATCATCTGTTACATGAACGGTTACAATGACAATCGCCGCGCCAGCTATTTTGAAGAATCCAAATGGGAGGGAGAGTCTTATGTAGGATTACGCCGTGGTATCGATCTCAGCAAAGCGAGGGAATCTTTCATAAATTATTCACGGGTGAAGATTTCCTCTTCAGACCCTGTGCTTTGGATGAATGCAGCGGAAGTTGCCTTCTTGCGCGCTGAAGCTACTGCAGTCTATGGTTTCAGCATGAAAGGAACTGCGGCTGATTTTTATGAACAAGGTGTCCGCCTTTCTTTTGAACAATGGGGAGCTACGGGGGTAGATAGTTATCTGGCTGATGAAAGCAGTGTCCCTGCCCTTTATAAGGATCCTGCTGGTCTTAATACGTATGAAAAGAAGCTTTCAAACATTACCATCAAATGGAATGAGGGAGCATCCAAAGAGGAAAAGCAGGAGCGTATCATTACTCAGAAATGGATTGCTAACTGGCCGTTAGGCAACGAGGCTTGGGCTGATTACCGTCGTACGGGTTATCCCAAACTGTTGCCTGCAACCAGCGAAGGCAATAAGAGTAATGGAATTGTTGACAGCGAGAAAGGTGCACGTCGCATGCCTTATCCTTCTGAAGAATATACAAATAATACTGAAAACGTGCAGGATGCAGTAAGCAATTATCTGGGTGGACCGGACAACATGGCTACTGATGTATGGTGGGCACGTAAATAATAACAATAAATGCTGAATAATTATGAAATTATATAAGAAATCATTTAAAGGAATTGCGCTGGCAGCTTTTTCCGTATTGGCATTGTCTGCCTGCTCCGACTGGACAGATACAGAAAGCATCAATTTGGCAGAACCCGGAATCGACGAACAGTCTCCCGAATTGTATGCCAAGTATCTGAAGAACTTGCAGGAATATAAGAATTCTGACCATAAGATTGTGTACGGCTGGTTTGATAATAGTGAGAAAGTTCCTTTCAGTCGTGGGCAACACATGTCAGATGTGCCTGACAGTCTGGACGTAATTATTGTGACTACTCCCGATTTAGTGGAATTCGAATTGAAAGACATTGTAAGTGTACACGAGAAAGGAACAAAAGTATTCTACTCTATCAGTTATGACAATATCTTGAAGGAACATACCGACAAGGTGAAGGAAGGAACGGAAACGTCCACATTCTCGGCTTATCTTTCTGCTGAGTTGAACAGATTGATTGCTCTGGAAGCTCCTTTCGACGGCATTGTTGCTGAATATCGCGGCAGCAATCCTATCTACATGTCCGAAGCTGACAAGGCTGAAGCAAAGGCAAATCAAGATACCTTTTTCAGTGTGATAGCCAACTGGAAGAGCGCCAATTCGGGTAAGAAGCTGGTGTTCCAGGGGTATCCTGCCAACCTGATAGGTCAGTCTGTACTGTCTTCTTGTGACCATATCATCTTGATTACAAATGATGTCACGGATGTTGCCCAACTGGGGATAGAAGCGCTTCAGGCCTTGATGGCAGACGGTGTTCCGGCTGACCGCTTCATTGTATCGGCATCTACCATCTCTCTGGATACAACTGATAAGACTACCGGATATTACAATGCTTTGAGAGCTCTGTCGGAAGCCGCTTATTGGGTGACAGAGCCGTCTGCTGAGTTTATAAAAGCTGGTTTGGCTATTGAGAACATGCAGAATGATTACTACAATGCAACCAATACCTACCAATACGTGAGAGAAGCTATCAATATTATGAATCCTGCTCCTAAAAAATAAAAGAATATCATGAAACTGAAAAGTATATATTTAGTATCGATGGCATTATTGGCAGGTGTATTTGCTGCTTGTAATGATAATGACGTTGAGAATTTCGATAATCAGGTGTATATCAACAGCTCGGCGATGACCAGCACTGTGTTGTTGAAAAACACAGTTTCCGATACGGAAGGTTCATTCCGGATTTCAATGGCTCGCCCTGAATCACGGGACATAACTATTTCCTTGAAGGCGGACCCTTCCTTGGTAGCTACTTATAACGCCACCTATTATGACACAGCCGAGGCGCTGCCGGAAAATTATTATACGGTAGAAACTCCGCAGGCTACCATTTTGGCCGGTGCTGTCATTTCAGATGACATCACTGTCAGCTTCAAGAACTTGACGGAACTGGACCGTGAGAAGGTATATGTATTGCCGGTTACGGTAGACCAGGCAAGTATCGGAGTCTTGAAGAGCTCCGGTACTATGTACTACGTGCTGAAGGGTGCTGCATTGATTAATACGGTTCCTGATATTACCAAGAATCTGGTTTACGTAACTTGGACCAATCCGGATGTAGCCAATAATATGAATAAACTGACGGCAGAAGCGTTGATTCGCGTAAGCAAGTTCGACAAGATGCTGACTTCCATTATGGGTATCGAAGGCAAGTTCCTGCTCCGTATCGGTGATGCCGGAATTCCTCAGAACCAATTGCAGGTGGCTACAAGCAGTGGCAATGTGACTGATGAGAGTCTGGCTATTCCGACAAATGAATGGACACATATAGCTGTGACCTACGATGCGGATGCAAAAACTGTTATAGTTTACATCAATGGTAAGAATATGTTGGAGACTACTTTGGACTGCGGTGCTGTGAACTGGGGGCAGACTATGACTGATGAAGGTAACGGATTCTGGATTGGTCATTCATACAATCGTGACCGCTGGTTGGAAGGTAACATCTCAGAGGTACGTATCTGGAACAAGGTGTTGACATCAGCAGAAATCAATGCAAAGGACCACTTCTACCAGGTAGATCCGGATGCTGACGGACTGGTTTCTTACTGGAAGTTCGATGAAGGTGCCGGTACTGCCATTCATGACTATAGCGGAAATGAGAACAATGCTACTGCAGTTGAACCATTGACTTGGACTGCTGTGGAACTGCCCGCCAAATAATTTAGTTATACCTTAATTCAAATAAAAAGATATTGATTATGAAATATATGAATCATGTAAAATCAGGCTTGCTGGCAATGGCTTTTGCATGTGCAGGAATATGCTTTACCGGTTGTGAAGATGATGTTGTCATCAACACCGGCAACAGCGACAAGCTGGATACTGTGGATGGCGTGTATGGTTATGTAAAGTCTGCCGCTGGTGCACGTGAACTTACTCCGATTTCCGTTTTTGGCGACAAGGTTGCTACCGGACATCTCTATTTTGAACTGAGCAAAGCTGCAGAGCAGGATGTTACGGTGACCTTCAAAGTGGACGAAGACGTTTTGGAAGCTTATAATAAGAAGAATGGAACAAGCTATAAAATGTATCCCGCCGATAAGTTGAGTCTGGCGAACGGTGGAACTGTCATTATCAAGGCGGGCGAACAGAAGTCGGCTTCTGTGGAACTGAATATCAATGCAGGAGGCACAATCGGACAAACTTATGCTGTTGCCGTTTCTGCATCTGCCAATAACGGTGTGGAAGTTTCTACAAACAATCAGGAATATATTTACTTGGTAAAGCCTTTGGCTGCTATTCCTGAGAGTATCAGTAAGGGTGATATACTTACACATTGCTTTGTGGAAGTAAATGACGAGAACATCTTGAATATGGGTGAATATACCATGAAGAGCGACGGAAAGCCTTTCTTTGATGTAGTCAGCATTTTTGCTGCTAATATCAATGTGGATAGCAAGACCGGTCGCGTACATGTTTTTTGCAATGACCAGGTTTCTTTCTTGCTGAGAAATGCGGATAAGTTCATCCGTCCTTTGCAGGCTAAGGGCATTAAGGTGGCTATGACTATTCTTGGCAACCATGATGAGGCCGGTATGGGTAACCTTTCTGAAGCTGCCGCCAAAGACTTTGCCAAGGAACTGAAGGCTTATTTGGATATCTATGGTTTGGATGGCATTGACTTTGATGATGAGTACACCAGTTACAACAACTCCAACCCCAGTCCCGGCTTCGAAAAACGTTCACGTGCCAACTTCGCACGTTTGGTTTATGAGTGCCGCCAGGTATTTGGAGATAAACTGATCGGTGTGTATGAATATGGTTCGCTTGATTCTCCCGATGGCGAGGTAGAAGGTGTGAAAGTTGGTGATATTGTGGACTATATGACCTATGGTTATTACCAGAATCAGAATCCTAATGGAGCTTTTGGCCGTGAAGCGTCTCATTTTGAGAACCTGCCCAAATCCAAGTATGCTCCGCTGCCTTGGAAGATTAATGATGAGTTGAACGGAGGTTGGAATGGATTTGACAAGAGCAAATTCCAAAAAGTGAAAGATGAAGGTTATGGCATTCAGATGTTCTACAATCCCAAACCGCTGATGTATCAGTATTATACGCTGCTTTCGGAAATAAGTAAAGTACTTTTTGATGATGAAGTGGAGTGGAGCGGTAAGTACTGGAACCGTACTGGTGAAGCTTATCAAGGAAAGATGATGGGCTATGAAGATTTGGTCGGTGAATGGAAAGTAACTTCCAGTAACTCCCTCTTTACCTATGTGGATGAAGAAGGCAATCCTCGCTGGTGGGATTGGAAAGGCAGTCAGGATTTTGAGAAGAATGTAATTATAGAGAAAGATGAAGAAGGTACCGGATATGTAGTTTACAACTGGGGTACTTTCCCCGAAATTACCGGTAAGTATCCGATGCATTGCGATTACTATAACGGTGCACTGCTCATCTATCCGCAAACCATTCATGAGGGCGATGCTGAAGACCCTGCTACCTACAAGATGCATTTCGGTACTTATAGTAATGCCTTCCAGTGGAAAGCATATCCTAAGTATGATAATTATTCCATGGATGGCGATATTGCTCCTAACGGTGATATGCGTATCTATGGTTTGGGCAACAGATGGGCTATCAACCCTTATAAGTATGTAGGCGGTGAGATTGAGAACGACATCTTCCCCGATGTTCCTTACTTCGTGAGTGAGAACTATACGATGAAGAAGGTACGCTGATGCCATGTTTTCCGTAAACTGAGGTTTCGGAAAAATGGATGCTTGAACCTTTTCATACATGAAACAAAGGAGGGCTTTGCTCAAAGTAATGGGGCGGCCCTCCTCAAGCATTCTCATATAACAAGATTCTATTATGAAGCTATACACTTACTTATACAATAAACAATATGAAGAAAAACATGAAATCTAGTTCCATACTGTTGGGCGGACTTTTTCTGCTGGGGGCGGTTTGCAGCTGTACCCAGACGGCACCGGACTATGCGTCTTACGTCAATCCGTTCATCGGTACGGGCGGACATGGGCATACCTATCCCGGAGCGGTAGTTCCCAACGGAATGATTCAGCCCAGCCCCGACACGCGTATCTACGAGTGGGATGCCTGCTCCGGATATTACTATGCAGATACTACTATCAACGGATTTTCACATACTCACGTCAGCGGTACGGGTTGTGCCGATTACGGGGATGTGTTGCTGATGCCCACTGTAGGGCGGCAGGATTACCACTCTATGGGCTCGAAGAGCCAGCAGATGGCGTACGCCTCTGCCTTTTCCCACGAGAATGAAACAGCCGAACCGGGATATTATTCCGTATTTTTGGACCGCTACGGGGTGAAAGCCGAACTGACCTCTACCAAACGTGCGGCGATTCATCGCTATACCTTCCCGAAAGCGGAAGATGCAGGCTTTATCCTCGACTTGGATTATAGCATTCAGCGCCAGAAGAATGAACAGATGGAGCTGGAAGTAATCAGCGATACTGAAATCCGTGGACGCAAGAAGACTGTATATTGGGCTTTCGACCAGTATATCAACTTCTACGCCAAGTTCTCCAAACCATTTACCTATACGCTGGTCACGGACTCCATGGCATTGGACGAAGGCGGTCCGCTTCTGCCTACAGCTAAAGCTTTACTGCAATTCCAGACGGAGCCCAATGAGGAGGTATTGGTAAAGGTAGGTGTGTCTGCCGTGGATATGGACGGTGCCCGCAAGAATGTGGAAGCCGAAATCTCCGGATGGGATTTTGACGGTGTGCGCCGTGCTGCCCGCCAGCAGTGGAACACTTATCTCTCCAAGATTGACATCGATACGAAGGACAACGACCAGCGTACCATGTTCTACACGGCACTTTACCACACGGGCATGCAGCCCAACTTATTTACCGATGTCGACGGACGTTACTTTGGTATGGACTTGAAGCCCCATCAAGGCAGGGTGGACGAGCCTGTCTACACCATTTTCTCTTTATGGGACACTTTCCGTGCCTATCATCCGCTGATGACGATTATCGATCCAGAACTGAACGAGGCCTTCATCCGTTCGCTCATCCAGAAGTCCCGCGAGGGCGGCGTCCTGCCTATGTGGGAACTGGCCGGAAACTATACGGGTACCATGATTGGTTATCATGCAGCTTCCCTCATAGCGGATTCGTATGTAAAGGGATACCGTAACTTCGACGTGCAGGAGGCCTATAAGGCTTGCCTCCGTACGGCAGAATACGATACGACGGGCATTATCACGCATCCTTTGGTTGTGCCGCATCTGATGCCGCAGGCCAAGTACTGGAAGAACAAGATTGGCTACGTGCCTTGCGACAAAGACAATGAGTCCGTGGCAAAAGCGCTGGAGTATGCTTACGATGACTGGTGCATCTCTGTACTGGCAGGTGCCTTGGACGACGAAGTCAACCGCGACAAGTATGCTGCCTTTGCCGAGGGATATAAAGTTTATTTCGATCCGAGTACCCGTTTCATGCGTGGACTGGACAGTGAGGGCAACTGGCGTACGCCTTTCAACCCCCGCGCATCCAATCACCGTAACGATGACTATTGCGAAGGCACTGCCTGGCAGTGGACTTGGTTCGTTCCCCACGATGTAGACGGATTGGTAGAACTGATGGGAGGACGCGACGCTTTCATCGGCAAGTTGGATTCTCTGTTCACTGCCGATTCCAAGCTGGAAGGTGAATCGACTTCGGTGGATATTTCCGGTCTGATAGGCCAGTATGCTCACGGCAATGAGCCGAGCCATCACATTGCCCATCTCTACAACTACGTAGGCCAGCCCTGGCGTACGCAGGAGATTGTGGATGAGGTGCTGCATACGCTTTACTTCAACAACCCCGACGGACTTTCGGGCAATGAAGACTGCGGACAGATGTCTGCATGGTACATTCTGAATGCGATGGGCTTCTATCAGGTATGCCCCGGCAAGTCGGTATATTCCATCGGACGCCCGCTGTTCAACGAGGCGACCGTTCATCTGAAAGACGGCAAGTCGTTCAAGGTGATAGCCCACAACAATAGCCGCGATAACAAGTATGTGCAGAGCATTGTGCTGAACGGCAATAAGCTGGAGACTCCATTCTTCACGCATCAGGATATAGTGGACGGCGGTACACTGGAACTGACTATGGGCAGCGAACCGCTGAAGCCGGAAGAGTAAATGGATTATTATGCTCACAAGATTCCCTGATGAGCAATACCTTTAATAAGGTGGAGTCCTACCGGGAAATGAATAGCAGCAGCAACGGCATGTATTCTTTTAGCTCGTTGCGCAGAAATTCCAATGTTTTTTGTTTATAGCGGTTGACTGACTTTACACTAAGGTTCAGCTCTTCCGCTATTTCTGTATGCGTTTTTCCCTTGAAGAAGCTCTCGATGAAGACAATGCGGTAGCTCTCGGGAAGCTTGTTCAGGGTACCGTACAGCATCCGGTACATTTCGTCTAAGGTATATACACTGTCCGGTTCCGTTTCGTAGACAGGGGTTTTCTTTTTGACGACTTCCGCATAATTCCATTCATATTCCTGATGCTTCAGGTAGTTCAGGCAATTGTTCCTCACGCACATCTTGAGGTAACCCAATATCGTTTTCGGGTCTATCTCGAAGTTGTCCATGTTGTTCCATAGGGAGGCGAATACTTCGGAAACAATGTCTTCGCGAGTCTCTTTATTGTCAACAAAACGCTTGGCATACAAGCAGAAGGGGGCATAGTACTCCTCGTAGAGCTGCTTGAATACTTGTTTCTTGCTTTGTTCATTAAGAGATAGTTTCATAATATATCTACAGTATTTCGAAGGCAAATATACAATAAGAAAGTCAAATAAAAGGTTCTTTTTGAAATTTAAAAGAACAAAGCTGTGGCAATAGGCAAGTAGTATTTTGTTATTAAGGACCCAATTGAAAAAACTTTGTTTTAGCTGTCCCTTTTTGATTTCCCGATTGTATTATCTATGTAATTGCAATTATAAATAGGTTATAAGGTTTAGAGATTATGGAAAAATTAGATTCGGATTTATTGTTTCGGAAAGCACAAGCATTGGGAGATGATATCCGGGAAATGGAATCAATTGATGTGGCCAAAGCTTTTGAACGGACACAGCAGTTGATAAGGAAAAAGCGGGGTAGGCAGATGTATGATAGCTTGATGCGCTATGCCGCATTCTTGACGTTACCTTTGCTGATGATTTCGCTGACGTTGGGCTACTTATATTTCAGTGGACCGGAAGCGGTAGACTGCTACGCCGAAGTCACGGCTGCCAAAGGTTCGGTCATCCGTTATGAGCTTCCTGACCATTCGGTGGCGTGGCTCAATGCGGGAAGTACCTTGCGTTATCCCATAGTTTTCAGGAAAGACAATCGGAGCGTGGAACTGAAAGGGGAAGCGTATTTTGAAGTGCAGGCCGACAAGAAACGTCCTTTTTATGTGAACACACTGGATGGATTGAGTGTATATGTATACGGAACGAAGTTCAACGTGGCTGCCTACGAGGATGAAGAACTTATTGGTACGGTGTTGGAGAAAGGTAAGGTAAATGTGGTAACCCCCAATCAGGAGACAATGGAATTGTTACCCGGAGAGCAGTTGCTTTACAATCGGAACAGTCGGAAATGGATTAAAAATAAAGTGGATGTCTACGAGAAGGTGGCTTGGAAAGACGGAAAGCTGATTTTCAGGAATGCGACGTTGGAAGAGATATTCAAAAGGCTTTCAAGGCATTTCAATGTGGATATTGAGTTTGACAATAGGTTGGGAAAGGAATACAAGTACCGGGCGACTTTCCACAAAGAGACCTTGCAGCAGATTTTGGATTATCTGGCAAAGTCGGCAGCCTTGAAGTGGAGGGTGGAAGATGCTGCGCAGCAGGCAGACGATACCCTTACGAAGGCTAGGATTATAGTAAACTTATATTAGTAACCCTTAAAACCATAAAGAGCCTATGATATAGTATAAGAAGAGCAAAAACAAAAAAGGAAGAAAACTGTCCCCACAGCTTTCTTCCCTACTCATTAAAAAACTCACGGATTTTGGTTTAGCAGACAAGAAGCCGTGAATCAAACCTTAGTTCATTTAGTAATAAACTTTAGTTAACCGCAAATGTATGAAAAATAATCATTCATTTAGTGCAGTATGCCTTAAATATACCTTAAAATTAAAACTTCCTTTACCTATGAGGATAAGTCTAATACTACTTTTTGCTGTTGTATTACAGCTTCCTGCCAGTAACGGGTACGCCCAGCGGACGCGAGGCTCCTTTTCTATGTCGAGTGTTTCCATAGAAAATGTATTGAATAAGATAGAGGAGAACTCCGACTATGTGTTCCTCTATAATAACAAGACGATTCAGGCAGACCGCATTGTTTCGGTAAACAGCCGGTCGGGAAAGATAACAGAGATCCTGGATGACATGTTTCGTGGAACAAATGTCACTTATACATTGGTAGACAATCAGATAATCTTGTCCACGAAACAGATAAAGCAACAAGAACCCAAAATCAAGGTGGACGGCGTGGTCAAGGATGCTACCGGCGAACCGCTGATTGGCGTCAACGTGAAGGTGAAGAATACCATTGCCGGTACCATTACTGATTTGGACGGCAAGTTCAACTTGGCGGTAAACAAGGGGGACGTTCTCGAAATCTCTTATGTGGGATATACTACTAAGGAAATCAAGATAATAGACGATCGAATCCTGAATGTGCTGTTGGAAGAAGATTCGCAGAAGCTGAACGAGGTAGTGGTCACTGCCCTGGGTATCAAGCGTGCCGAGAAAGCGTTGAGCTACAACGTGCAGCAGGTGAAACAAGACGAGCTGGTCCGTGTGAAGGATGCTAACTTCGTGAACTCGCTGAGCGGAAAGATTGCCGGTGTAAGCATCAACAAGAGTGCTAGCGGCGTGGGAGGAGCTACCCGCGTGGTGATGCGTGGAGCCAAGTCCATCGAGGGCGACAACAATGCACTCTACGTGGTGGACGGTATCCCTTTGTTCAACACCAATATGGGGAATACGGACAGCGGTATCATGGGTGAGGGCAAGGCCGGAACGGAAGGTATTGCTGACTTCAACCCCGAAGACATCGAAAGCCTCTCCGTGTTGAGCGGCCCTTCGGCAGCCGCCTTGTACGGTAGCAGCGCCGCCAACGGGGTGATTCTGATTACTACCAAAAAGGGCAAGGAAGGAAAACTTTCCGTCCAGTTCTCTTCTTCCACGGAGTTTAGCAAAGCCTACATGACACCGGAGTTCCAGAGCACCTACGGCAATAAAAAGGACATGTACGAAAGCTGGGGAGAAAAGCTGGCTACCCCTTCTGCCTACGATCCGAAGGACGACTTCTTCAATACCGGAACCAACTTCATCAACTCGTTGACATTGACCACGGGCACCAAGCAGAACCAGACGTTCGCGTCCGTATCATCCACCAACTCGGCCGGTATTGTGCCCAATAACTCTTACGACCGTCTGAACTTCACTATCCGCAACACTGCCACCTTCTTCAAGGATAAACTGCAACTCGACCTGGGCGCGTCGTATGTGAAGCAGAAAGACCGCAACATGGTGTCGCAAGGACAGTACTGGAATCCGGTGATGGCTGCCTACCTCTTCCCGCGGGGAGAAAACTTTGAAGACATCAAGACTTTTGAGCGTTATGATGACAGCCGTAAGTTTCCCGTACAATACTGGCCGGTGTCCGAACCTACCTACGCTTCGCAGAACCCTTACTGGACTGCCTACCGCAATGTGGCTACCAACGAGAAGAGCCGCTACATGTTCAACGTGGGGCTGACCTACAAGATTACCGACTGGCTGAACGCCGCCGCACGCTTCCGCATGGACGATACGCATGTGCTCTTCGAACGCAAGATTTACGCCACTTCCGACCAGAAGTTTGCCGAGGGAAAGAAAGGACATTATGGCTACAGCAACTATAACGACCGCCAAGAATACGCCGACTTCATGCTGAATGTCAACAAGCATATCCGGGACTTCAGCATTGCTGCTAACTTGGGCTGGAGCTATTCTAACTATTGGCTATTGGAGAGAGGATATAAAGGAACATTGAGCCTGGTACCCAATAAATTCGTGGCAGTCAACATCGACCCGGCCAATGGACGTGTCTCCGAAAAGGGCGGTGATAGCCGCGTGCGCAACCATGCCGTCTTTGCCAATGTGGAATTAGGCTGGAAGAGTATGCTTTACTTGACGCTGACCGGACGTAACGACTGGAACTCCCGTCTGGTGAACACCGACGAAGAGTCCTTCTTCTATCCTTCCGTAGGTTTGTCGGCCATCATTTCCGAAATGGTAGATTTGCCCCGGTTCATTTCTTACTTGAAGGTACGTGGTTCCTTTACCGAAGTGGGCGCTCCAATTTCCCGTTCCGGTCTGACTCCCGGTACGGTGACAACTCCCATTGACGGCGGTACGGTGAAGCCTACCTATATCTATCCGTTTACCGACTTCAAGGCAGAGCGTACCCGTTCGTATGAATTCGGTTTAAGTTTGCGTTTGTGGAACAAGTTGAGTGCAGAAGTCACTTACTACCATTCCAATACCAAGAACCAGACTTTCTTGGGTAACTTGCCTGAATTTACCGGTTACAAGCAGATTTACTTGCAGGCCGGTAATGTGGAGAACCGCGGATGGGAAGCCTCTTTGGGTTACAATGACAAGCTGAAGAACGGACTGGCATTCTCCTCCACATTGACATTTTCGCGTAACGTCAACAGAATTAAAGAAATGGTGGATGGTTACCATACTGATTTGTTGGACGATCCCATCCAGATTTCTGAAGTTGTGAAAGATGGCGGACGTATCATTTTGAGGAAAGGTGGCAGCATTCACGACATTTACGCCAATACCTTCTTGAAGAAAGATCATCAGGGTTATGTAGAGATAAAGAGTGACGGTACGTTTGAACTGGATAATAGCGGTAAGCCCGTCTATTTGGGCAAGACTTCCCCCGACTTCAATATGGGATGGAACAACTCCTTGTCGTACAAAGGACTCGGACTCAGCTTCCTGCTCAACGGACGTTTCGGAGGTGTGGTTACCTCCTCTACCGAAGCATTGCTCGACCGTTTCGGCGTGTCGAAGCGTTCGGCCGAGGCACGTGACAATGGCGGTGCATTATTGCCGGGACAGGGCAGGGTAGATGCAAAGACCTACTACCAGATGATTGGTACAGGAGGTTACGAGACCTCCGGCTACTATGTCTACAGCGCTACCAACATCCGTTTGCAGGAGTTGACACTCAGCTACACCATGCCCAACCGCTGGTTTGGCAACGTACTGAAGGACGTGACGGTTTCCTTCATTGCCAACAATCCCTGGATGTTGTACTGCGAGGCTCCGTTCGACCCCGAACTGACTCCCTCTACCGCCACCTACGGACAAGGCAACGATTACTTTATGCAGCCAAGTGTGCGTAGCTTTGGCTTTGGTATTAAATTCAAATTATAACAGACCGACTTTTAATATGAAAAAGATAAATCAATATAAGCTTTTAGCGGGAATATATGCCCTAGCATTGTTGGCATCCTGCGATTACGAGGAAATCAATACCAATTGGGCTGAAATGAACGAGAAGGAAGAAGCCATGGACGGTGTTGCCGTCGGAGGATTGGTGACAACGATGGAGCAGACCGTCTTCCCGGTAGGGACACAAGCCGACGATACGGACATCATCAACATGTACCAGACCGACTATCATCTGTCTGCCGACTGCTGGAGTGGATTCTTCTCACAAAACAACTCTTGGAACGGTGGTAACAACAATACCAGTTATTATTTGATTGACGGATGGATTAAGGGTACTTATGCACGTTCTTATACCAATGCACTCGACCCGTGGAAAAAATTGAAAGCCGCTTCTGAAAAGAACGACACTCCCGAAGTCTTTGCCTTGGCACAAGTATTGAAGATTTCGGCTTGGCACAAGGCGTTGGAGAGTTTCGGGCCGATGCCTTATTCACATGCAGCCGATGCTACGATGAACATTCCTTTCGACTTGGAGAAGGACATATATGCTGCCATGTTCAAAGACTTGGCCGATGCTGTGGAGGTTTTGACCAAGAAAGCGGATGCCGGGGTGACCATTATGGAAGATTATGATGCGGTTTATGCGGGTGACTCTAGGAAATGGGTGAAGTATGCCAATTCGCTGATGCTTCGTCTGGCGATGCGCGTACGTTTTGCCGATACCGAACTGGCAAAGCGGTATGCGGCTTTGGCCGTGAAACACTCCATCGGAGTGATGACCTCCAAAGACGAAGAGGCGCAGATGAGTTCGGGTGCGGGCATCACTTTCCGCAACAACATCGAGTGGTTGGCCGAGCAGTACAATGAATCGCGCATGGGGTCGTCCATGTTCTCTTACCTGATGGGTTACGAAGACCCACGTCTGAGCGCTTACTTCAAACCGGTGGATGACAAATGTACTTTGGGACAGTTGGCATTCGATGGCAAGAAATATCAAGCCATTCCTGCCGGGCATCTTTACGGGCAGAACGATGTCTATACGACATTCTCAAAGCCGAATATCAAAGGTGACACTCCGACCTATTGGATGCGTGCTTCCGAAGTCTATTTCTTACGTGCTGAAGCTGCTTTGGTGTGGGGAGGTGAATTCGGTAATGCCGACGAACTCTACAAGCAAGGTATTGGGATGTCGTTCCAGGAAAACGGGGTGACAGCTTCGGTCGATGATTACATGAACTCCGGCAATGTACCAATCAAGCATGAGTTCGGTGGTTCTTACTCTTGCAGTTTTTCCGCCCCTCGTGCCGTTACAGTCAAGTTTGAAGGCAGCCGGGAAGAAAAATTGGAGAAGATTATTATCCAGAAGTGGCTTGCGCTCTTTCCCAACGGTCAAGAGGCTTGGACGGAGTGGAGAAGAACTGGCTATCCCGACTTGAATCCGGTGATGGCAAACAGAGGTTCGTTCCAAGGAGCCACCATTGAAAAAGGAGTGCGCCGAATGATTTATCCGACCAGTTTCCATCAGACAACGGAGGACGAGGCCAACTATCAGGCCATCCTGAAGTTGCTCAATAATGGGAAGGGTGGTGAAGACAAATCTTCTACCCGTCTGTGGTGGGATTGCAAGTGATAAACGATGTCTTACGTTAGAAATAAGAAAAATATGAAAAAATTGAAGAAACTATTATATATTGTTCCGTTGCTTGGTTTGATGGCTACTGCCTGCACGGATATTGAGAGCATTGAGATAGATCATATCGGTGGTAACAATACCAAAGATGACGTGGAGAGCGAAGCGTACTATGCCGACTTGCGCGCGTATAAAGAAACCGCCAAGAATTATGGCCGCCCCGTTGCGTTCGGCTGGTTTTCCAACTGGGCGCCGACGGGAGCCATGCGGAGGGGGTATCTCACTTCTGTGCCCGATAGTATGGATATCATATCTATGTGGAGCGGTGCCCCAGGACGTTATGAAATCACTGAGGCGCAGAAGAAAGACAAGGAGTTTGTGCAAAAAGTGAAAGGCATCAGGTTATTGGAAGTCTGCCTGCTTTCACACTTGGGCAAAGGGCGCACCCCTACTTCGGTATACGATGAAGTGGAAAAAAAAGCCATAGAAGAGGGTTGGAGCGAAGCTAAGCTGACAGAAGAAAGAAAGTTTGCTCGCTGGGACTTCTGGGGGTTTACTTCGCATGACTTGAACAACAAGGAAGAGCTGGAACGGGCTCTTTCCAAATTTGCCAAAGCCATCTGTGACTCGTTGGTGACCGGCGAGTGGGACGGATATGATATCGACTGGGAACCGGGTAACGGTTTCAATGATTCCGACGGTACTATCGGCAGCCGTAACATCGGTTTCGTGGTGAAAGAGTTGGGCAAATACATCGGTCCTAAGAGCGACCCGGAGAACAAAGGGCATAAACTGCTATGCATCGACGGGCATATCAATGATTTCTTGCCTGAGATAGAAGATTATGTGGATTACTGGATAGCTCAGGCGTATGGGCAAGCTTCTCCTTATTTGCATTCGCCTGGCAATATCAATGAGAAACTCATTGTCACGGAGAACTTCGAATCGTTTGCTTCCAATGGAGGGCAATTGTTGAAACAGGCCGCCTGGATGCCGGAAGAAGGGTATAAAGGCGGTGTGGGAGCTTATCGCTTTGATAATGACTATGACAATGCACCCGATTATAAATGGATGCGTCAAGCCATACAGATTAATCAGCGTGTGTTCAACGAATGGAAAGAAAGCAAAGGAAAAAATAAGTAGTGAATCAAATTTTAGAATATGAAAGATATGAATAAATATTTGTTGAAATATATGGTGTTTTGCTTCATAGCCATGCTGTCGGTCAGTTGCAATGATAGCGAAAGTGATTTGCTGGAACCTAAGGTCTATTTTGAAGAAAGGGAGTACCGGATAGAGGTGGAAGAGGGCGAAGCGATGACCCATGAGTTGCGGGCACGTGTGTCATCCTTGTGTGCTTCGCAGGTAGAGGTGTCTTATGAAGTGGCCGATACTTCTGTAATTGAGGCTTATAACAAAAAGTATGGAACGGAATATGAGATGTTCGATGCTACTGCCGTAGATTTGGGAAATGCTGTTGCCACTGTTCCTTCCGGAGAGGTGTATGCCGGATCGGTATCGGTGAAATTTTCTAAGTTGGATAAGGTGGAAGAAGGTAAGTCTTATCTGCTTCCGGTGCGTGTACGGTCTGCTTCTCTACCGGTTTCCCAAGGGGGAGATGTGGTTTATTTTATCCTCCACAAGCCCGTGCGGATTATGAAGGTGGCTCGTGTGTATAACAATTATGTGAGGATACCTTTGCTTCCCGGTACCCAATTCACATCCGTTACTTACGAAGCATTGATTTATATTGATTTCTTTGGAAACAACAATACTGTTATGGGATGCGAGGGAACTCTGATTTTCCGTATCGGTGATGCACCTTTGCTGGAGAAAGACCATTTGCAGATTGCAGGCAAATCGGAATACAGCGTTTCTCAGGCTTTGGGAACCGGGAAATGGTATCACGTGGCGTTCACTTACAATCAGCCTACCGGCAAGACTGCCATCTTCATCAATGGAGAAAAAGCTTCCGAAGCGGTTTGGGATATTCCGAGCTTCGATTTCGGTAAGGGCGACTTCTTTATCGGTAAGGTGGCCGGATTCATGTGGGGCGAACGTCCGTTCTATGGTCGCATGAGCGAAGTCAGACTTTGGAATGTGTCGCGCACGGAGAGTCAAATCAAGGAAAACATGATTACGGTTGACCCGAAATCGGAAGGCCTTGCTGCTTATTATAAGTTGAACGGAACCGACCAGTTCCAAGACGGAGAGACGTGGAAAGTGAAAGATGCTTCCGGTCATGGAATGGACGGATTGGTGAATGGAGGCGATAAAGCCCTCGGCATCGTGGAATTGGATGAACCGATAACTATTAAATAGCAGGATTCCGGTTTGGATATGAATGCAAGTTCTTGCAACTACCAATTACAAGAACTTGCATTCTTTCTTTTACCGACATGTCTTTATTCTTTATCCTTCTATTCTGCTAATTAAAATTAAAAAATAATCTGCAGTATTAGTGTTTTTGCCGAGTGAATTGTTTTATTAACCAATAAAAGGCAAAAGAATGTGTCTCAATAAACTTAAATTTAGGATGAAAAACATGAAATCTATTGCATGGCAAGCCGGATGTCTCTTGTGGTTGGGCATGGCGGTATGCAACTGTACTCCGGCTTCTTCAGGGGAAGACTATGCATCTTACGTAAATCCGTTTATCGGTACGGGGGGGCACGGACATACCTATCCGGGCGCAGTGGTACCCAACGGGATGATTCAGCCGAGCCCCGACACGCGCATCTTTCAGTGGGATGCTTGTTCCGGTTATTACTATGCCGATTCCACCATTAACGGATTCTCGCACACGCACCTCAGTGGAACGGGTTGCGGTGATTATGGCGATGTGCTGCTGATGCCCACCGTGGGCCGTCAGGACTATCATGCGATGGGGAAGAAGAGCCAGCAAATGGCATACGCCTCGCCTTTCTCGCACGGGCGGGAGAAGGCAGAACCGGGATATTATTCCGTATTCCTCAACCGTTATGGCGTACAAGCCGAGTTGACCTCTACCAAGCGCGCCGCCATTCATCGCTACACGTTTCCCAAGTCTGGGAAAGCAGGATTTATCCTTGACCTTGACTACAGCCTCCAGCGTCAGAAGAATGAAGAGATGAAGCTGGAAGTCATCAGTGATACAGAAATCCGCGGACATAAGAAAACCGTTTACTGGGCTTTCGATCAATACATAAACTTCTATGCCAAGTTCTCCAAACCGTTTACTTATACAATGGTGACCGATTCCATGGCATTGGATGAAGGGGAACCGCTGCTGCCCACCGCCAAGGTGCTATTGCAATTCCAGACGGAGAAGGATGAGCAGGTGATGGTGAAGGTGGGTGTTTCAGCTGTGGATATGGACGGTGCCCGCCGGAATGTGGAAGCGGAGATACCCGGATGGGATTTTGACGGAGTGCGTCGGGCAGCCCGCCAATCATGGAATGAATACCTTGCCAAGATAGATATCGAGACGGAGGATGAAGACCAGCGTACCATGTTCTATACGGCGCTTTATCATACGGGTATGCAGCCCAATCTGTTTACCGATGCCGACGGGCGTTATTTTGGCATGGATTTGAAAGTGCATCAGGGTAGCGTGGAAGAGCCCGTCTATACCATTTTCTCTTTGTGGGACACGTTCCGTGCCTACCACCCGTTGATGACGATTATCAATCCGGATTTGAACCAAGCCTTCATCCGCTCGCTCATCCAGAAGGAGCGCGAAGGCGGTGTATTTCCCATGTGGGAATTGGCGGGCAACTATACGGGCACGATGATAGGCTATCATGCTGCCTCCCTTGTGGCAGATGCCTATATGAAGGGCTATCGCGACTTTGATGTACAGAAGGCATACCGCGCTTGCCTGCGTGTGGCGGAGTATGACACTACTGGTATTATCACCCATCCTTTGGTATTGCCTCATTTGATGCCGCAGGCCAAATATTGGAAGAACAAGGTCGGTTACGTGCCTTGCGACAAGGATAATGAAGCAGTAGCTAAGGCCTTGGAGTATGCCTACGATGACTGGTGCATCTCTGTGCTGGCCGGTGAGTTGGGCGACACGCTGAACCAACGGAAGTATGCTGATTTCAGCAAGGGCTATCAGAACTATTTCGATCCAGTTACCCGTTTTATGCGTGGACTGGATAGCAAAGGCAATTGGCGTACGCCGTTCAATCCCCGCTCTTCCAACCATCGCAGTGATGACTATTGTGAGGGGACTGCCTGGCAATGGACCTGGTTTGTTCCTCACGATGTGGAGGGACTGGTGGAACTGATGGGAGGCCGTGAAGCTTTTATCGGTAAGTTGGACTCGCTGTTCGTGGCCGATTCTTCACTGGAAGGTGAACTAGTGTCTGCCGACATTTCCGGCCTGATAGGGCAGTATGCCCATGGTAATGAGCCGAGTCACCATATCATTCACTTCTACAACTATGTGGGCCAACCCTGGCGCACGCAGGAGTTGGTGGACGAGGTACTGCAGACGCTTTATTTCAACAATCCGAACGGGCTTTCGGGTAATGAAGACTGTGGGCAGATGTCGGCATGGTATGTACTGAATGCCATGGGCTTCTACCAAGTTTGCCCAGGCCGTCCGCTCTATTCCATCGGTCGCCCGTTGTTCGACAAGGCGACAGTGAACCTTAAGGATGGAAAGAAATTCACGGTGGTGGCCACGGACAACAGTCGTACGAACAAGTATGTTCAGAAGATGTTGTTGAACGGCGAGGAATTGGTACGCCCGTTCTTTACGCATCAGGACATAACGGACGGTGGCACTTTGGAGTTGATAATGGGCGACAAGCCGGTAAAGACAAACAATTGATAACGTGCGATTAGTTATGAATCACAATAATTACCGTAACCCGGTTTCCTGGGTGCCTTCCGTTTATTTTGCCATGGGGCTGCCTTTCATTGCAGTCAACCTGGTCTCTACGTTCATGTTTAAGGATTTGGGCATATCCGACACGCAGATTGCCTTCTGGACTTCTATCATCATGATGCCCTGGACGTTGAAGTTCCTTTGGAGTCCGTTCCTGGAGATGTACCGCACAAAGAAGTTCTTTGTGGTTATCACCCAGTTGTTGAGCGGATTGCTGTTCGGACTGGTGGCTTTTTCGTTGAAGTTCGATTACTTTTTTGCCATTAGTATTTCGACAATGGCAGTCATCGCTTTCAGCGGAGCCACGCACGATATAGCCTGCGATGGCGTGTATATGGCGGAACTGTCACCTGCCGACCAAGCCAAGTACATCGGTGTGCAGGGGGCTTTCTACAACATCGCCAAATTGGTGACGAACGGCGGACTGGTGGCGATGGCGGGTATGCTGGCCCAGAGTTTCGGGGCGATGGAAGGCCGTTCTATGCAGGAGAACATGTCTGCTTATAAGGAAGCGTGGATGATTATCTTTATCGTCATTGCCGTGTTGCTGTTGCTGTTGGGGGGGTATCATTCACGGATGTTGCCGTGCACGCAGAAGCGGCAGGACGCCAAGCGTTCGGGCGCGGAGGTGATGCGGGAACTGTGGGCGGTGATAAGGAATTTCTTCACAAAGCGCCACATCTTCTATTACATTTGCTTCATTATCCTCTACCGCTTTGCTGAAGGGCTTGTGATGAAGATTGCACCGCTCTTCTTGCGCTCCTCGCGTGAGGTGGGGGGATTGGGGCTTTCGCTTACTGAAATCGGTACGTTGAACGGTGTCTTCGGTTCAGCGGCTTTTGTGCTGGGATCCTTGTTGGCAGGCATCTACGTGTCGAAGCGCGGGCTGAAGAAGACGCTGTTTTCGCTCTGCATCGTGTTCAACTTTCCGTTCGTGGCCTACACGCTACTCGCCATTTATCAACCGGAGAACCTTTATCTGATAGGTGCGGGCATCGTGGCGGAGTATTTCGGTTACGGCTTCGGCTTCGTGGGGCTGACGTTGTTCATGATGCAGCAGATTGCTCCCGGCAAGCATCAGATGTCACACTACGCCTTTGCTTCCGGCATCATGAATTTGGGAGTGATGCTTCCGGGGATGATGAGTGGTTTCTTTAGTGATTTGTTGGGGTACGAGAAGTTCTTCACTTACGTGCTGTTGGCCGCCGTACCGTCGTTGCTGATAACATACTTCATTCCCTTTACGCATGACGATGAGGTGAAGTAAGCTTTGCAGCATGAATGAGACTTGTTGCATAAAAAACTATTGAATAAAAGAATATAATCTGTGCCCATCTGTGTAATCTGTGGTGCAAAGATAAAAATCCAAAATATTATGAACAATAAATTTACTTCAATCCCTTGGGAAGAGCGTCCGGCAGATTGTGCGGACGTGATGTGGCGTTATTCGCAGAATCCCGTTATCGGACGTTACCATATTCCGACGTCCAACAGTATCTTCAATAGTGCAGTGGTGCCTTTTGGCGACGGATTTGCCGGTGTGTTCCGTTGTGACAACCGGGCGGTGCAGATGAATATTTTTGCCGGTTTCAGCAAGGACGGCATCCACTGGGAAATAGAGCATGAGCCAATCAAGTTCAAGGCCGGGAATACGGACATGATAGAGTCCGAATATAAATACGACCCGCGCGTGACATGGATTGAGGATCGCTACTGGATTACGTGGTGCAACGGCTACTACGGTCCCACCATCGGTATCGGCTATACTTTCGATTTCAAGGAGTTCTTCCAGTGCGAGAATGCTTTCTTGCCTTTCAATCGCAACGGTGTATTGTTGCCTCAGAGGTTCGATGGCAAATATGCACTCTTGAGCCGTCCCAGCGACAGTGGCCATACACCTTTTGGCGACATCTACATCAGCTTCAGCCCCGACATGAAGTTTTGGGGCAAACACCGCCATGTGATGGCTCCCACACCTTTCCCCGAAAGTGCCTGGCAATGCACCAAGATAGGGGCGGGTTCGGTACCGTTCCTCACGGACGAAGGTTGGCTGATGTTCTATCACGGCGTGATAACCACTTGCAACGGTTTCCGTTACTCCATGGGGGCGGCTATTCTGGATAAGGACAATCCTGCCAAGTTGCTCTACCGCACCCGTGAGTATCTGCTTGCGCCTGCTGCTCCATACGAACTGGCAGGCGATGTACCCAATGTGGTGTTCCCTTGCGCAGCATTGCAGGATGGAGAACGTGTAGCTGTATACTACGGTGCAGCCGATACGGTAGTGGGGCTTGCCTTTGGCTATATCCACGAGATTCTGGAGTTCACGAAGCGCACAAGTATTTTGTAAGCACCAAGCAGTTGGCAGGCGCTTGGTATTGCTGAAAAAAACGTCTGCCGTAACTATCTTATACTTAGTGAAATATCACTGCAAAGATACTGCATGCTTTTTGCAGTGATACTGCAGAGCCGTTGCAGCGCCACTGCAAAGCTGATGCAGCGTTACTGCAAAGCTGTTGCAGCGCTACTGCAAAGTAGTTTGCAGTGTCACTGCAGACCGTTTGCAGTAACGCTGCAGAGTGCATGCAATGACACCGGCATGGGTAGCGTGCTCACTAACTAATAAAGAACAAATCCCTACTATATTATGAAACGACTGATTACTTTCTGTATCATCTCCTTTGGAATGCTCACGGCATCTATGGCTGCGGAGAAGCAACCGACGGACTATGTGAATCCTTTTATTGGTACCACCAACTTCGGCACTACAAATCCGGGAGCCGTCTGTCCCAATGGAATGATGTCCGTAGTGCCCTTCAACGTGATGGGCTCGGAGGACAACAAATACGATAAAGATGCCCGCTGGTGGTCCACTCCCTATGAGTATCACAATTGTTTCTTCACCGGATATTCGCATGTCAATTTGAGCGGTGTGGGCTGTCCGGAATTGGGTTCTTTGCTGCTGATGCCCACTACGGGAGAGTTGTCCGTGGATTATAAGGAGTATGGAAGCCGCTATAAGGACGAGCAGGCATCCCCCGGATATTACAGCAACTTCCTGACCCGCTACAATGTGAAGACGGAAGTGACGGCAACTCCCCGCACGGGTGTGGCGCGTTTCACCTTTCCTGCTGGGCAAAGCCATGTACTGCTGAATCTGGGCGAAGGTCTGACCAATGAATCGGGAGCTTTTCTGCGTCGGACGGGTGAGTGCGAGTTTGAAGGTATGAAGCTGCTGGGTACTTTCTGCTATAATCCGCAGGCCGTTTTCCCCATCTACTTTGTGATGCGTGTCAACAAGCAGCCTGCTGCTTCGGGCTACTGGAAGAAGCAACGCCCCATGACCGGTGTGGAGGCCGAATGGGATCCCGATAACGGACGCTACAAACTTTACACCGGCTACGGGAAAGAGCTGGCAGGAGATGACATCGGCGCTTACCTTACATTCCATACTGAAGAGGGCGAGCAAGTGGAAGTACAGATGGGAGTCTCTTTTGTGAGTATAGAGAATGCCCGGCTCAATTTGGATATCGAGCAGCAGGGAAAGAACTTCAGCCAAGTGCTGGAGGAAGCCCGTCGTTGCTGGAACGATGACCTCTCGCGCATCCTTGTGGAAGGAGGTACGGAAGAGCAGAAAACCGTTTTTTATACGGCACTCTATCATACGCTGATACATCCCAATATCCTGCAAGATGTGAACGGGGAGTATCCCGCTATGGAGAGTGACAAAATTCTGACCACCAAAGGCGACCGTTATACCGTCTTTTCCTTGTGGGACACTTACCGCAATGTGCACCAGCTTCTTACGCTAGTATATCCCGAACGGCAATTGCAGATGGTGCGCTCCATGCTCGACATGTACCGCGAACACGGCTGGCTTCCCAAATGGGAACTCTACGGCCGTGAGACGCTGACCATGGAAGGTGACCCTTCCATCCCCGTCATCGTCGACACCTGGCTGAAAGGTCTGCGCGACTTTGACATAGAACTGGCCTACGAGGCCATGCGCAAGGGAGCCACCCTGCCGGGGGCGGAGAACCTGCTCCGTCCGGACAATGACGACTATGTGTCATTGGGATATGTGCCTCTGCGGGAGCAGTATGACAATTCCGTTTCACATGCCCTGGAATACTATATTGCCGACAATGCCTTGTCGCGCATAGCTGCTGCGCTTGGCAAGAAGGAGGATGCCCGTCTGTTCCACGAACGTTCGCTGGGCTACAAGCATTATTACTGTAAGGAGTACGGTACTTTCCGTCCCATCTTGCCGGACGGAGAATTCTATGCTCCTTTCAATCCTATGGAAGGTGAGAATTTTGAGCCCAGCCCCGGCTTCCACGAAGGCAATGCTTGGAACTATACTTTCTATGTTCCCCACGATGTGAAAGGGCTTGCCCGGCTCATGGGTGGAAAGAAGCCGTTTGTAGACAAGCTTCAGCGCGTGTTCGACGAAGGGCTGTACGACCCTGCCAACGAACCGGACATTGCATACGCCCATCTTTTCTCTTATTTCAAGGGTGAGGAGTGGCGCACGCAGAAAGAGCTGCACCGCCTTTTGCAGAAGTATTTCAAGAATGCCCCCGACGGAATTCCCGGCAATGATGATACCGGAACGATGTCCGCTTGGGCTATCTTCAATATGATGGGCTTTTATCCGGATTGTCCCGGAGAACCGGCATATACGCTATCTACTCCGGTATTTGATAAAGTAACCATAAAGCTCGACCCTAAGTATTGGGGACGCGACCAACTGGTAATAGAGACGGAACGTCCGTCGGCAGAATCTCTATATATCCGCGAGATGAAGCTGGGAGGAAAAAAACTGTCCCGATATCGTATCACTCATGAAGAACTGGTGCAGGGAGGTAAACTGCAGTTTAGTCTTCGATAGGTATTGTGAGTCAGGATAACATCGGTGATGGTTTAGGTTGCCCGCTGTTGACAGAGTTCATGTCAGTGGCGGGCTTTTCTATGCAGGTTGGCTTCCGGCAGGTTGATAGGGTATTTCGAACCAGAATTCGGAACCTTTCCCCGGAATAGAGCTGACGCCCACTTTTCCGTTCATTTTCCCGGCAATCATGGTGCAGATGGAGAGTCCGAGGCCCGTGCCTTGTTTAAAGCTGTTTAGCTTGACAAAGCGTTCGAATACATCCTTTTGCTTTTCGGGAGGAATGCCGCACCCGGTATCACGGACAAAGAAGCGAATCCTGTCTTCTTGCGGCAGGTGATAACCAATGTCGATGAAACCTTCTTCCGTATGCTTGAGGGCGTTTGACAGATAGTTGTTCAGTACTTGCCTTACCCGCTTGGGAATGGTATGAATGCTACAGCAATCCGTACCGGGGAGGAGACGTATGCAGACTTTGGGCGGAAGTTTCAGTTTTGCCATCGTCTGCATTTCATCAAGCGTCTTGTTTACATCCATATCTCCTTCTGTGAATTCGAGAATGCCGGCTTCGATGCGTGACAGGTCGAGAATATCATTAATCAGTTGCAGCAGCAGTTGGGTGTTTTCTTCGATGATATGTATGTATTCCTTTGTATCTTCGTCTTGTATATAATCGGAAAGTATGGAGGAGAATCCGACAATGGCGTTTAGTGGAGTACGTATCTCGTGGCTCATATTGGCAAAAAAAGCCGATTTCAGGCGGCTGGCTTCTTCTGCTTTCTCTTTGGCTGCCAGTAGTTCGGTGATATCCAGTGCAGAACTGACAATCCATCTCTCTTTTCCTTTGTTGTAGGACACCAGCGTTTTGTGAAACGACAGAACATACTCTCTGCCTTTGGGATTGACAAAGTGTTTGATGTAGGACTGGGGAGTTTCCGACTCTTCGACTTCTTTGTCTGTCTCCTGAATGAAATTATCTTGCATTAGGGGTTTGAACTCCTCTTCATAGTGTCCCACAATATCCTCAGCGGGGACTTCCATCATCTCTGCCGCTTTTTTGTTCCATATCAGGTAGCGTCCTTCGTCGTTTTTGTCTTTTACTGTAGTGGCGATGGGGAGGTTCTCCAGAATACTTTCAAGGAAGAAACGGTATTTTTCGTTTTCCCGGCGTTGGACTTCATCTTCCGTAATGTCGCGTATGAAGGCCATGGCATAATTTCTGTTGAGGTAGACCATGCGCACTGCGATATATAGTTCTTCACTACTTTCCACTCTTATCTTTAGGATCAGGCTGTCCGAAGTGCGGGTATTCAGTACGCGTAACAGCGACGTCATGTATTTCCGGCATTCATCGGCGTCTGTCACTAAATTATTGATATTTAGAACTCCCGAATTCAGAAATGGAAGTCTGTTCGCCTTTTCGGTAGGTGTATTAAGTAGTTTTACGACAATACCTTGTCTGTTCAGCAGATATACTGGAATGTCTATTGCCCGGATAATCTGTCTGTTCAGACTTTTGTATTTATGATTTATCCAGTATAGAAAGCTTGCAGATGTAACGGCAATTAACAGAAATAACTGTACTTCTCCAAATAATGTAAGATGCATACGCGGTGTCTTTCATTTCGTCTGTCCTCATTGACGAAGGTTATTATATAAAAAGCGCGAGGACTGTTATTGTCTATCTGCATTCGAGGCTCTGGAAAATGCCCACACCGTTAATAGACAACAGCCCCCACGCCTAAGTATATAATAACATAGACGTGAAGAAACTGTTGCTATTATCCTGCGGTGTTTAAGAGAATTTACCAGATTTACAAAGTATGAATTGAAGAAGAAAATAAAAGCCAATCAAATGAAAATAAATACACTGTATAATAAGTGATTATAGTGTATTTATATCTTCACTTGTTTTGTTTGGCTATTGTCGCTTGGCTCTTTTTTGGTACATTTTTGTTTCTTATTTGTTCCTTAATCTCGGCTTTTATTTGTAGTTTTGCAGCAGAAATAACGAGTAAAAGAGGAGGAACTATGCCACGAGTAAAAAAGCCTGCAAAAGTCAAAGAACCTATCCGTCTTCGGATGAAAGATTTAGCAAACGGAAACAAAAGTCTGTATTTGGATATCTATCGGGACGGTAAACGGACATATGAGTATCTGAAGATGTATCTTATCCCCGAAACGGATAATAATGCCCGTGTGCGGAACCAAACGACTATGGCGGCAGCTAATGCCATCAAATCGAAACGGATCATTCAACTTACCAACGGAGAAGCGGGTATCGAAACCCGTGAAAAGGTTTTTCTTCTGGACTGGATGGAAACCTACAAAGAGAATCAGGCGAAGCGAGGAAAGAAAGATGGAAACCAAATCCAAGTTACTATCCGCATCTTGAAAGATTATGTTGGAGAACGGGTAACGATGGATCAGATCGACAAGGCGTTCTGTCAAGAGTATATTGACTATCTGCTGACGGAATATCGGCCAAAGGGCAAGCGTGTATCGAACTTTACGCTCCATACCTACTACCGCATTCTGAACGGAGCTTTAAATGCTGCCGTGCGTGCGGAGATTATAAAAGTCAATCCTTTTACCAAAATCAACAATTCGGATAAAATCCGTCTGCCGGAGAGTAAGCGGTCGTATATGACCATCGAAGAGGTGCGGGCACTGATTGCTACTCCGATGAAAAACGAGGCCGTAAAACAGGCTTATTTGTTCTCCTGCTTCTGCGGACTGCGGATAAGTGATATTATCAGCTTGAAGTGGAAAGACGTGTTTGTCGATAGAGGACAATACCGTTTGGCTGTATCCATGCAAAAGACCAAAGAGTCGATTTATCTGCCACTTTCCCCCGAAGCCTTGAAGTGGATGCCGGAACGTGGAGAGAAGACATCGGAAGACCATGTATTCGATTTGCCGAGCCCAACGATGATAAACACGCTTCTCAAACCTTGGGCGAAAGCGGCTGGAATAGATAAGCGGTTTTCATTTCACACGAGCAGGCACACGTTCGCAACGATGATGCTGACGCTCGGTGCAGACCTCTACACGACCTCGAAACTGCTCGGCCATGCCGATGTGAAGATGACACAGGTGTACGCCAAAATCATCAATCAGAAAAAGGACGATGCAGTCAATTTAGTAAACGGATTGTTCGACTAAAGTTTACCAGCCGCGCGTGCATATATAATTCAATTTACTTTAGTATTTATATATAAGGGAGAAAAACTAAAGTAAACCGTTTTCGTGTAAATAACTGAAAAGAAAATTGGAGACTGTTCAGTTGTCCGAAACTGCACCTAAAACTGGGATGTCATTGCTCGGACGGTGGTGTTGAAAGACCAATGAAAGACAAACAAGATATAACCCCGTTCTTGTCGGATGAGGCAACACTATAAGGGGCAAATTCTTTCTTATCCCTCTTGTCGGATACCTACTCGACACGAACAGGTATAGGCTAAATTCTCCGATATGCGCAAAACACCCTGCCTATCCGTTTGCCGCTTTATAATCACCTTGATAGCGGACAATCTCATCGCTGCTGCTTGCAGATTGTATGGCAACCCTCCCAACGACGTAAGGCGATTGGGGTATTAGGCTCCCCAGAAGGGTTTATTACAAGCATACGGGCAAGCCCGAACTAAAACGGCTTTGGCGAACGTCTAATACCTACTATGAAGTCAGAGATTGGGAATTTTTCAATGAAAATGCCATAAAAGAGTATCACTGCAATAGTGCGCTTTTTAAATCTAGTACAAAATCTAAAATAATTATACGCCAAATTTCCAATCAAAATAAAGCCAAATTTCCAAATACAATTCCGCCATTTTTCCAAATAATCTTCGAAAATGAATTGAATTACAAAGAAATGTGCTATATTTGCATAAAAACACAATTCTATGGAATATAAAAATCGAATAGCAGATCAACTGCTACGTGATAAATTAGAGGCAATGGGTGCTGTGTTGATAGAAGGCCCCAAGGCTTGTGGCAAAACAACTACAGCAGAGCAACAGGCCAAAAGCATTATTTATATGGATGACCCTACCAAACAGCAGCAATACAAACAGATGGCGCAAACAAATATTAGCTTTTTGCTTGAGGGGGAAACTCCTCGTTTGATTGATGAATGGCAGGAAGTACCTCAATTTTGGGATGCCATCCGATTTGAGGTAGACCATAGAGGCAAGGATGGACAATTTATGCTTACGGGGTCTGCGGTACCTGCTGACACCAAAGATATTCATCATACAGGTACTGGAAGATATGGATGGCTTACTATGCGCCCTATGAGTTTATGGGAATCTGGAGACTCTACTGGTGAGATAAGCCTATCGGATTTATTTCTTATGCCGGATAAAATAGGAGCCTTGAATAAACTTACATTACCAATGCTGGCATTTGTTGTTTGCCGTGGAGGGTGGCCTAAGGCTTTACAAAAGAAAACAGAAAAGGCGGCACTGTTGCAAGCAACAGAATATTATAAGGCTATTACGAATAGCGATATATCACGAGTTGATAATGTAAAACGTGATGCAGAACGAGCAAAGAGAATTATGCGTTCCTATGCCAGGCATCAAGGGGCACAAGCAAGTATTGCAACAATACTTGCAGATATATCAACAAATGAGCCGGAAGATGTCAGTGATGAAACAATAGATTCATATCTCACTGCCTTGCGGAAAATATTCGTAATTGAGGATATGCCTGCGTGGAATCCCAACTTAAGGAGTAAAACTGCTGTTCGCACATCAGATACAAGGTACTATGTTGATCCGTCAGTTGGCGTGGCTGCTCTTGGCCTAGGTCCTAATGATTTGATTAATGACCTAAATACATTTGGGTTATTTTTTGAAACAATGTGTATTCGAGATCTTAGGGTTTATGCTGATGCCTTAGATGGTTCTGTTTATCATTATAGAGACAAGAACGGCTTGGAATGCGATGCTGTGGTACATTTGCGGAATGGTTCGTATGGTCTTATTGAAATAAAATTGGGTGGGGAAAAGTTGATTGAGGATGGTGCAAAAACCTTAATGGCACTTTCAAATATCATAGATACCTCCCGAATGAAAGCCCCTGCTTTTTGTATGGTGTTGACAGGTGTTGGCGATTTTGCCTATAAACGAACAGATGGAGTGTATGTTGTGCCGATTGGATGCTTGAAAAATTAATTATAAAATTCAGAGTTAAACTATTGATTAGACCAACATCTGAATTTGTAGGCTTATTAGCGGAATTAAATTCAGCAAATGTTAAAAACAATAAATCACACTTGGTTTATTGAATAATCACTAATTTTATCAACGATAGAAAAAAATAACCTCATATGTCATTAAAGCCAATTATCTTAAAAGGGGAGCAAAAAAGAGTTTTATTTTTGCCAGCAACTGATCCTATTCAAATTAAAGGAGTTGCAGGTAGTGGGAAAACAACTGTCGCATTGTATCGAGCAAAACATTTACTCGATACTTATGCGAATCTGTTTAATGAAGCAAAGGTTGCTATTTTTACATATAATAAAACTTTGGTAAAATATATTAATGCCATTGCTCCACAAATATCGGGAGGCTATCGACCAGATACAAATGAGATAAAACCGACTAAACCTAAGGGGCTGAATGTTTATATAACAAGTTTCCATAAATGGGCATATCATTTTATAGAACAAAATGGGATTCCTCTACATGATATTGTTGATAATAAACGAATATACAAGACAATTTCGGGAAATTTTCAGTTAGGTGTCATATCTAGGATTAAAGCAAAATATTCTTCTTATGCCATTTCTAATAAACCTGTTGAGTTTTTCTGTGAAGAAATTTCTTGGATAAAAGGGAAGGCATTTCAATCAAAAGAAGAATATTTCGATGCAAAAAGAACTGGTAGAGGAACTAGCGATAGAGTTACAAAGTCAGACAAAGAAATAATTTGGAGCATCTTTGCAGACTATAATAATCAGCTTAAGACAAACGGACAAGTGGACTTTGATGACTATGCCTTACTCTGTTTGAGAATATTGGATTCAAAGCCTAATTTAGAGAAGCCTTTCTCCCATATTATTATTGATGAAGCACAAGATTTGAGTAAAGCTCAAATTCTTGTTATTTCACGACTTGTATCTGATGAGACAAAAAGTATTTCTGTAATTGCTGATGCTGCACAGAGAATTTATAAAAGTGGTTTTACATGGAGTGAAGTTGGTCTCAATGTACGAGGTGGAAGAACAATAGAACTCAAAAAGAATTATCGCAATACTGTGCAAATAGTTAAAGCTGCTCTCTCTCTTTTGGAAAAGGAAAATGATAAAAGCGATTTTACAACTGTTGAAACTGCAAGGAGTGGAGATGAAAAACCAATAGTCGGATATTTTGAGAATAAGAATGAGCAAAATTTATATTTATTAAAATCATTAAATCAATTAAAGGCAAATAATAATATTAGCTCAACAGTCGTGCTTCATCGAAGTCGAAGCGGCCTAAATGAAATTCAGTCATTTTTAGAGGGAAATGGATATGACACACAAATATTATTAGACTCGGGAGAAATCGATTTTGAAAGAGAATCTATTAAAATCTGTACACTATCATCTGTGAAAGGGCTTGAGTTTGACAATGTTTTTATTATAGATCTGAATGATGATATACTTCCTTATCCTCCAGGATTCAATGGAGAAGATGATGAATTACATATTTCTACAGAAAGACGTTTGTTGTACACTTCAATGACAAGAGCTAGGGAGCGATTATATCTTTTATCAAGTGGGGAGCCCTCTAGATATTTGACTGAAATAGATGAAAATTTGCTTGTAAAAGCCGACAATTAAATAAAGTATAATATTCATATTTTGTGATTATGCAATTAAAATTAGACCATACTGCATTTGAAAAAGAAATAGAAGAGAGAGGAATTGAATATTTGATACATTTCACTCCAACCATAAATCTTATGGGTATTTTTGAACAAGGTAAATTACTTTCTAGAGCATTGCTTGAAGAATTCGATGTTGCTCAAACTGATATTCGTGACTATGTTGAGTTTACTGATGATATAAGATTTGATGATAAGAATTACATCAATCTCTCAATACAGCACCCTAATTCGTTTTTGTTTAATCGCTTTAGAGAAAAAACAGCAAATGAAAGCCATATTTATTGGTGTGTTCTGAAAATAGACAAGAAATATATTTATCACCAAGATACTTTATTTTCAGTAACAAATGCTGCAAATAGTTATAATAAAAGGAATGTGGGAGTAACAGGTGATATTGATAAATTTCGAATGATGTTTACACCATCTTTGACTGTCGTAACATCTTATAATTCAAGAGTAATTTCACGGGGAAATTTGAAATCTAAATATCCTACGGATGAGCAAGCTGAGGTTTTAGTAAAAAATGAAATACCTGTATCTGATATTTTACAAGTTTGTTTTAAAGATGCCAATGATTTAGCAGCAGGAAAAGCTGCATTAAGTGGTTATAATACCGATAATTTTGTAGTAGATACTTCACTGTTCATTAATTCAAGAATATAATATGAAACCTGAAACAAAATATAAAGGGAGCATTAAATTGTCGGCTATTGGAGATGCTTTGGGGTGGATGACTGAGTTTGAAACAAATACGCAATCGCTAAAAGAAAAATTTGGCAGTGCTCGAATTGAAGAGTTTCATACTTGGGGAAAAAAAGTTGGTGGTAGATTTTATGGTTATGTAGATATTATCGAAGCCGGATCTTATTCAGACGATACGCAATTACTTCTTTCTGTTGCACGAAGTATAAAAAAAAACGGAGAGGTCGATCATAACTATTTTGCAAAAGTTGAACTTGCAAATTGGTTAACTTATGCGAGAGGTGGAGGTCGAACTGTAAAGATTGCTGCTGAAAAGATTCAAAGGAAATCAGTTGCATGGTTCAGTAATTTTTATACATATAAAACGAATGGTGGAATTCTAGATTATAGGCAAAGTGGTGCAAATGGTGCTGCAATGAGGATTTTACCTATTGCGTTAGCTAATCTTGGAAATGTCGAAAAAATTAAAGAGGAGATTTTCTGTAATAGTATAATAACCCACGGACATCCAAGAGCGATTTTGGGTGCAATGTTATATGGTTATGCTATTGACCAAATTATAGTTTTTAGACCAGAAGATTTTAATTGGGAAAATTATATTATTCGAATAGGATTAGATTTTCTTCAAAAATTTGACCTTGCATTTACCAATAGATATGAAATAAAAGAATGGATTAAAGAGTGGAATAAATTAAGTGATATAACGTTTGAGCGTCTTTATTCTGAAATAGTAGTAGAAACACAGAATTATCTGAGATTTGCATTTCAAAGCATCAAACAAAATCTATCTGTAAAAGAAACATTGACGAAATTAGGGTGTTTTAACCAAGCTACAAAAGGTTCTGGGACTTCAACTGTTATTGCAGGAATTTATTTAGCTGCAAAATTCCACGATAAACCACTAAATGCAATTATAGAAGCTGTCAATGCTTTGGGAGCTGATACTGATAGTATTGCAGCTTTCACAGGTGGACTTATAGGCGCACTGCATGGCGATAGTATAATCCCTAATAAATGGAAGGCTGTCCAAGATAATGACTATTTAGACAAAATTGCAGAACAGCTTTTATCTATTTCTGAAGATAGATTTGTAAGTGTTCCATTTATATCAGATGCTAATTTACAATCGTTGAATAACATACATAACGATGATTTTTCTTTGAATACAGAAGTAGAATTCATTCCATTAGGTAGAGGAAAAATCACTTTTATAGACAAACAACCTACTCTAACAAAGGGTAAATATAATCTGATACTTGGGGTTCATTTTGACAACGGTCAAAGTATTGTGGTATCACAGCTATTTGATACATTAGAGAATATAGATAACAATGTATACAAAAACAATGATGTTGAAGTGTTGCTTCAAATTGCAGAAAGTAAGCTCCGCCCTAAAGCATTTGAGAAACTAAATGAATATGTTAACAGGCAAAAGAAAATATCAAAAGAGCAGCTTGATATTATGATGACGATTCTAATAAATGAAAAATAGGGTTGCAGCGAAAAGAAAAATACGAGCTTTACTTTATTCCCGTCTTATATATACGCTCATTAAAGTAAAGTCAAACAAAGGGTAGAAAAAGAAATGGCTGCGCCAAGACTCATTGGCTCCAGCCATTTTCTCTTTTGGCTGCAACTGTTAAACGGGTAGAAGCTACAAAAAATCAGTTTACTTTAGTCTATTAGCTCTATATATAAGCTAAACCAAAGTAAACTATATTTATATAGGCATATTTGCTTTTCAGTATGCCTATGACTTAAGGTAAGAGGAAGTTAGGCGAAAAATAAAGGTGGCCTACGAGAAATTGAGATCCTTTTTCTTTTTTGGCTGCAAGTATGTTTACCAATAAATATTTCTCGGAACAGAGAGAAGTACAACCCACTGTAAAGTTCGACTCCTTATGCAAACAAGTGAAGGGAATGAAACCTAATGAAAATAGAAAAGGTCTGAATTTGCTTTAATTGATGATTTTGTTTCTGTATTGTTCCTTAATTCGAGAAAAAAATAATAAACGATTTATTTATAAATATTTAAATATTTGCATATCAAAATTTTCCAGATTCCGAATAGCAGGGATAATAACTTTCGCTTCTTGCGTTCTTATCGAATCGAGTCAAAAGTGACGTTATCACTATAACAGCCAAGACTTTGGTGCAAAAGTAGTATATTTTTCGGGATGTACAGTATGATGAGGACAATAAAGTGTATATGCAAACAAAGCGTGATGGTATTTGACCGTCACGCTTTGTATAGTCTGCCATTAAAAGTTGTTGTTAGAGAGAATTGTTAGAGGATTTATTTCATGGCTTCTATGGTATATCCTTGTTGTTTCAGAAGGTTCAGCACTCCATTGTCTCCGGGCAGGTGTCCGGCACCGACTACGAAAAGGGTGGGGGCTTCCGTCATGATGGCAGGCATCTTTTCAACCCATGCCTTGTTGCGGTTGTCCAGCATGGCTTCCATCTCTCCGGGCAGCGGGTCGCATGAATTGCCGTCGCGCTCTTCCATCAGTTGCAGCATGGCATCCAGATCCTGCTTTTCATAAGCGGCAATCAGGCGCTTGCTTTGCTCGATACCTTTCTCGATGTCACTGATAGCGCAGTAGAGGAGGTTTGCCTGGCGTTGCAGCGTCTGGCTGTTGAACAGAATGTCTATTTGTGACTGGGCTGTTTCCAGACCGCCAACTTTCTTGCCTTGCTGTCCGGCCTGCTGCTGGAAGTAAGTGTCGAGCTGTTCTTGCGGGTTGAAGCCCGGAGTATGTTTCATGTAGAGCAGGACGACAAGCTGCTGGTTGATGGCAGCCGGTTTCAGTTGAGCAAGCATGGCGATGTCTACCATCATATTCTCTTTTACAACTTTACCTACTTCTTCGTATTGCTCGGGAGTAAAGAGGCTTTGCAGCGTGGTGTCTTTGGGCATCATCATCTGCTGTTGCATGCTTTGCATGAAGGCGGGAGTCGCCATTTCGCTTATCACGACCTCACCGTAGACTTGGGTGGTTTCGTTCATGGCCTGCGGCATGGCGGCGATGCTGTCCTTGATGCTGAGTGGAGAGAGATGGTAAGTACCGAAAATATAGGATGGTTTCTCTAATCCTTTACCGGATACTTTCCATAAAAGTTGTGCATTGGCACTCAGCGCAATGCTGATGAATACGAGGATGCCTAAAAGTTTCTTCATTGTTTTCTTCTTTTAATTGTTTCTGGACTATCAGTCGGGAAAGAGTAAAGAAAATCACAAGAAGGGAAAAAATTAGTATCATTTTATTCTTCCTCCGCAGAGCCAGTGTTGGGTGTAATATTTTTCCCGGAGGTTGCTGACTATGACTCCCTGGCTGGTACTGGCATGTATAAATTTGCCGTCCTTGAGGTAGATACCTACGTGTGCCACTTTTTTGCGGGAAGCACGGCTGGTGAAGAACACCAAATCTCCCTCACGCAAGTTGCGGCGGGAGATTTTGCTGCTCTCTTTCAGTTGCCCGTCTGTGCTTCTCGACAGACGGGTGTGGTAAACTTTCTTATACAGTTGCGATACCAGTCCGGAGCAGTCTGTCCCCCGCTTGCTGTCGCCACCAGCACGATAGGGGGTGCCTATCCATTCGGAGGCATGGATGTACAGCTTGTGGTTGTCCTGCAGTTCAATATCCACTCCCAAACGGACGGATGCCTGTGCCAGGGCTTTGTAGTCCAGGCGTGGCGCGGAGGTATGGCAGGAACTTAGACCTATCAATATGATGGTAAAGGCTACTATATAAGAAAGATATTTTTTCATGCTTCCGAGTTTTTTTCTTCTACCGTTTTATCTTCTTTTTCCGTTATTTCTTCTACGGCTGCTTCTGCTTCTTCTACCGTTTCTTCTACCACGGCTTCTTCCTCCACGCCGACGTTGAAGTAAGCTTCCAATTCCTGTTCGGCAGAGTTGTTCTCATTTCGTATATCGCGGATAATAACACCGTTTTCTAACAATGCAATACGCGGGCAAACGTCCACTGTGTGGTTCAGGTTATGGCTGGAAATGATGACAGTGGCTCCGTGTTCTTCATTGTATCTTTTCAGCAAGTGTTTGATTACAGACTGTGAACTGGGGTCAAGGAAGTTGAACGGTTCATCCAGAATCAACAGTTGCGGATGGTGGAGCATGGCGGAGATGATGCCGATTTTCTGTTTGTTTCCGGCAGAATAGTTGCGGATGAATTTCTTCTGGCCCATTACCTCGCCGTTCATGAAGCGTTCGAAGGGAAGCAGGCGTTCGTCTACCTCCTCTTTCTTCAGACCGTACATCTTGCCGATGAAATAGAAGTATTCTTCGGGAGTGAGGTAGTCTATCAGGAAACCGTCGTCTATAAAGGCTCCCGTGAAGTTTTTCCAGTCCTCACTTTTGCTGACGTCAATGTCATTGATGGTTACATTGCCCTGGTCTGCCTGTAGTAAGTCAAGAATAAGGCGGAAGAGGGTGGTCTTGCCTGCACCGTTGTTGCCTACCAGTCCCAGCATATCGCCTTGCCCGATGGTGTAGTTCTCTATATCTACGGCTTTTTTTGTGCCGAAATTCTTCTGTAAATTATTGATGCGTATCATGTTAGTGATTGATGTTTAATGATTTCTATTTCTGTCTACTGTCCCTGAAGCCTTCCATATTCTTGTAGCGGCGTTTCATGAGTCGGTGATATACATTCATCAGCCAGAATTTGGAAGTGGCGATAAATGCCACGCCGATGCCGATAAGTATCCAGGGGGTGACCTCTTTGCCAAAGATGGCATTCAGTGCAAAAAGCAGCAGTAAAGGTATGCCGAAAGCACCTCCTGAAATCAGATTCTGCAGACCGGTGCCTATATTCTGCCGGCTGGTCATCTTTGAATTCAGGTCGGTAGTCTTGTTGTTGTATACTGCCAACTGGAACAGACAGCAGTATACGGCTCCCGGAATGAATATCAGCCATGCAATGCAACCGAGTACGGATACCTTCCCGGTAACCATACCGGGAATCATCAGAATTGTAGGAATGAGCAATGCAATGCTGTACAGTATGTATTTGGCACGCAGCAGCGAGTAGATAGATTCCTTGCGGCTCATCAGTCCGTCAATGTAATTGCCTTCGTAACCCATCAGTGTGCTGAGGAACATGATGCCGAAGATAATGTAGTTATAAAGGACGAAGAAATCTCTCAGACCTCCGTCATACACATCGGAAAAGCTAATGATACTACTGAACATTATCACTACACCGGTGATGGAATAGAGCGAACGCTTACAAATCTTGTTGCGTAGCAATAACTTGAGTTCCAGTCTCATGTATTCGCCTATTTCGCCGTAGCGGTCGAGGAATTTGTATTCGGATACATGTTTTATCCGTGTATCTTCCACTTTGTTCAGTTCATTGTAGATGAGTTTCTGCATCAGGGTGCGGTTGATGAACCACATGAGGGCGATGGCAGCCAGTACACTGATGAATGACAGTATACTGCCGGTGATGAACCCTTCTCCCAGATTGACAAAACAGTCGAAAAGCGGACTGTTGTCCGGAATGAATAGTGCGGCGGCAATGCCACCATATACTACTACTGGTAATGCCAGCCACCAGATGCGCTCACCCATCAGTGTGCGGCACAACAAGAACCAGTAGTTATTGAATACCATCAGCAGCCAGATGCCAATGCAATAGGTCAGCACACCACTGATTCCATAGAATTTGGTGACGGTGATGATGGAAAACGGAACAAACAGAAACAGCCAGAACAGATTGAAGCCATCCAGTCCGGAACGAATCAGCAGGAAGTCTATAAGACGATTCCGTTTGATGGGAAGCAGCAGGTAGGGCTTCACTTCCTGGGTGGGTGTTTTTTGGAAAGGCAGGCGTATCAGGAAATCCAGCACAAGGACAAATATCAATCCGGAGTTCATTACGTGATAGGCTTCTGTGGCACCACCGTCAAAGGCGAATGCAAAGGTCGTACCGAAGAATATCAGGTAACCGGCCCAGAAGACGAACATGAAGTACATCCAGAATTTTCCGAATTTACTTTTTTCGTACATCGGATTTCGTTTTTCCGCCAGTTTTCCGTGCTTGCGCAAATCTAAGAAAAGACTCATAGTATTTGTATATATAGAGTTTGTATAAAAAAGGCTGCGCTGCCTTTTAAACAACGCAGCCTTCTGTGTGTATGGCTCTCTTATTCTTTGTCAGGAGTTTCAGGACTGATCATTGATACCTCAATCTCATTCTTCTGCTTGAACAAGTCGTCGGTGAACTTCTGGATGTCCTTCACGGTAATGCTGTTGACTATCTGTTCGTAATCCTTTATCGGATTCATACCGGTGAACAGGTATTCGTCAATACTTCCCAGCCAGTAGCTGTTCTCCTTCAAGTCTTCGGCGTGTTTTTTCAGCATGAACTCCTTCACTTTATTCAGATCTCCTTCCGACGGACCTGCTTTGGCGATGTTGTCGAGTTCTGTAAAGATAATCTGCATCAACTTTTCTCTTTTTGCCGGAGCGGTTTCGAATATAATCTGCAGAAGGGCCTTTTCTTTCGGATATTTGCTTAACTGGCCGCCTACATATACACCGTAAGTGCCACCTTCGTCTTCACGTACCTTGGCTGTATAAACCAAGTCAAGAATCTGGCTGGTCATATCCAGCAGGATGTCATTTTTCAGGTCGTACTTGCAGTCACCGCTCAGCAGGACAAAATTCGACGCTTTAGCAGTTTCCTGCTTCCTTACGAACTCATTCTTGTAAATTCCTTGGCGCATGTCGACTTTATTGTCCTTGAATGTTTCCTTGCGGTTGATGGCAGGCAGTGCACCCAGGTACTCGGCGATGAGCGGTTTCATTTCCTCCACATTCACATTTCCTACAAAGATAAAGGTAAAATCGCTGGCATCTTTGTAGCGGTCTTGATACATAGACAGAATCTTGTCATAATCCATCTTGTCAATCATGTCCGCCTTTATTCTGGCTCTTCTGGGATGGTGCATGTAAATACCGGCCGAGACAGAGTCACTGAACGCCACCTGGGGATTCATTTCCATATTTTGCAAAGCAGCTTTGTTGCGGTTCTTGTAGGATGCAAAGGCATCGTCGTCACGGCGCGGGGCGGTGAACGTCAAGTAAGTGAGCTGCATCATTGTCTCGAAGTCTTTCGGTGAACAGCTGCCATTGACGGTTTCTGTCTTGTCACCGATACCATAGCTGACGGAAGCTTTCTTGCCAGCCAGAACTTTTTCCAGGTCTACGGCACTGAAATTACCCAGACCACCGACACTCACTGCATCCAGTCCGTTGATGTTGATGATTTCCGAGTCGGGGAACAAGGAACTGCCGCCCAGGCTGACTCCCTTCATGCGGATTTCGTCTGCCTTGAAGTCTGTCTTCTTGATAATGACCTTGACTCCGTTGGAGAGTGTCAGCGTTGTAGTGCTGAATATATCGTCTGTCTGCTCGGATACAATCTTTCCGCCTTTCGGGGCTTCGGCCATCAAAGGTTCATCCGATACCTTGTCTACGTAGGCAGTCAGTTTTTCAGCTTTAATATCTTTCAGTATCTTCTTGATTGCATCTTCTGTCGGCATTTTCAATCCTTCCTTATCCGGACCGAGAATTGCGACTACCTGGTTACTGTCTGTCACGAGGGCTTGCATCATCTGGTTCAGTGCGGCAACCGGAATGGCGGGAGCTATCTGATTGATGATGGCGTATTCGTTTTCGATGCCTGGAATCGGTTCGTTATCGAGGAAATGACGGACATATTCATCCACGTACTCTTCATTCTTGCGTTTGTCACGCTCGTTATAAGCAGATTCCAGTTGGCGCAGATATTCGGCACGGGCACGGTTGTATTCCGTTTCCGTAAAGCCGAATTGGCGGGCGCGTTCTGTTTCGCGCAGGAGAGTGGCTATTCCATTTTCTATGGCATCTTCCTTGCAGACAACGACACCGGTGAAGGCATCTTTGGTTTTGGCAACAAAGAAATCATCGTCATAAGTGGCGGCATATATATAAGGAGGATTGGCGGTCTGTACCAATTCGTTCAGACGCGCATTCAGCATATTGTTGATGAGCGTGGTTGCATAATTCTGTACCAGATAGCCCATGTCGCCTTTCTGCTCGTCAGGAGTGGCTTCGTGCTTGTTGAAGATGAGGGCTTGTACATTGGACTGTTCCTTGTCCTGATAAACCAATACAATAGGCTCCTTGTTGTCGTTTACCGGATAGTACTCGCGTTTGGCAGCATTGGGCTGGGCGGGAATATCAGAAAATATTTTCTTGATTTGGGCTTCGATGGCGTCCACATCTATATCGCCAACTACCACAATACCCTGAAGGTCCGGACGGTACCACTTTTCATAGTAGTCTCTCAAAGTTTGCGGTTTGAAGTTCATAACGACCTCCATCGTTCCGATAGGGAAACAAGTGGCATACTTCGTTCCTTCGAACATGACTGGAAGCATCTTCTCCTGGAAGCGTTGTATGGCGCTCATACGGGTGCGCCATTCTTCGTTGATGACTCCGCGTTCCTTGTCTATTTCCTTCGGGTCCAGGGTCAAATCGTTACTCCAGTCGTGCAGAATCAGCAGGCAGGAGTCGATGGCTCCCGGAGTAGTGACCGGCACATTGGAAATGTTGTATACGGTTTCGTCTACGGAAGTATAGGCGTTCAAGTTCTCACCGAATTTCACCCCGATACGCTCCAGGTATTGCTTCAGTGCATCACCGGGGAAGTGGGTCGTTCCATTGAAACACATGTGTTCCAGGAAGTGGGCAAGGCCGCGCTGGTCGGCTTCTTCCTGAATGGAGCCTACCTTTTGGGCAATGTAAAAGTCGGCCCGGTTTGCAGGCTGGCTGTTCTTGCGGATATAATAGGTCAATCCGTTGTCCAACTTTCCGATACGGACATTTTTGTCGACCGGGATAGGCGGCATTTGCTGTGCAAATACCTGCTGAAAATTGCAGCAAAGAATTAACGCTACAATCCATAAACCACGTAATAGATGTTTCATATTATTATGAATTTAAATTGTTCTTGAACTATCTGTCGGACAGCCCTTGGATAAATCACAACTTCTGTTGTTTTTTTCGGATTCCATTCCGGATAAATGGAATTTATCTGACTGCTTCCCGGATGCGGACCAATTTGGTCAGCAGGTCTTCCAGCAGGTCGAGTTTCAGCATGTTGGCGCCGTCACTCTTGGCTACGGCGGGATTTTCGTGGGTTTCGATGAACAGTCCGTCTACACCTACGGCAACACCGGCTTTGGCTACGGTCTCGATAAGTTGCGGCATACCTCCCGTGACGCCACTGGTCTGGTTGGGCTGTTGCAAGGAGTGGGTTACATCCAGGATGACGGGGAAACCGAAGGTCTGCATTTCGGGGATGCCGCGATAGTCGATGACTAAATCCTGATAACCGAAAGTAGTTCCGCGTTCCGTCAGCATGATGTTCCTATTGCCTGCTTCCACTACTTTATCAGCCGCAAAGCGCATGGCAAGCGGAGAGAGGAACTGCCCTTTCTTGATGTTGATGGTTTTTCCGGTTTTGGCGGCGGCTACAAGCAGGTCTGTCTGCCGGCAGAGGAAGGCGGGAATTTGCAGAATATCCACATATTCGGCAGCCATGGTGGCTTCTTCGGCTGCATGAATGTCGGTCACGGTAGGTACTCCGAAGGTGGTGTGCACTTTTTGCAGTATCTTCAGCGCCTTTTCGTCGCCGATGCCCATAAAGGAATCCAGGCGGGAGCGGTTGGCTTTGCGGTACGACCCTTTGAATACATAGGGGATTTGCAGTTTTTCGGTGATAGTCACGATACGTTCGGCAATGCGCATTGCCATTTCTTCTCCTTCGATGACACATGGACCTGCCAGTAGGAAGAAGTTTCCGGCAGGATTATTCTTTAATTCAATCATAGGTTGTTACTGATTAAGTATTTTCAATTGGGTATAATCAATGTTATTGCTTCATGCAGTACGCTGATGTCCAGTGGAAAATGACGGTCGAGAATACGTCCGTCCAAATCGACAGAGGCATTTTGCGCACGCAGCACTTTTACTTTTTGCGTACGGTAGGGCATCACTACCTTATGGTTCAGAATCCGCCCTTGGATAAGCATCCACAATCCCGACCATAGTTGCAGCAATTCGGGACGGTAAATGACGGAAACATCCAGCCAGCCATTATAGGGCACTGCACTAGGCGCTTGTCCGTATCCCCACGCACTGCCTATGCAGACAGTCATGATGCGTCCGCGTATATGCTCGCCGTTTATCTTGAGATGCATGCGGTACAGCTTCCGTTCGAAGATAATGGATAGCAGTGCCATGAAGTAAGAGAGGAACTTCACTCCCCAGAAACGCTTGCACTGGTCGGTGATTTTCACGATACGGGCTCCCAGGCCTATGTTGATGGCATTGAGAAAGTAGCGTGTCAGATGCTTTTCACCGTCGTAATAATAGCAGGTACCCACGTCTATTTTCCGGCGGCGGTTGTTGATAATGCAATCCACCGCTTTCTTGTAATCCGAACTCATTTCCCAATAGTCGGCAAAGTCATTTCCTATACCATTGGGGATGATGCCGATGGCTATATTCTCCTTGTCCGGTGCATTGGAAAGCATGATGCCGTTAATGACGTCATTCAGTGCGCCGTCACCGCCTACTACAACAATGGTGCGGTAGCCGTTGTTGGCGAGGATGCCTGCCAGACGCTCTACCGAACCGAACCCTTCGGACTGCACATAGTCGTAAGGCACACCTTTGCTGTCCATGTATTCTTTGATTTCTTTCCACCGTTTCTGCACTTTCCGCGTTCCGGCCTTGGGGTTGTATATCACTCCCAACTTTTCGGGTTCTGCACTCATGATTCTATTTACAATTTGACTATTTACAGTTTACGATTTAAATCACCCGGTTACTTCATCATTTCATCATCCTTCCAACTTATTCTTTACAAAAGCTATCTTTTCTTCCATCGGCCATCGGGCATTCATCCAATGGATGGTAAATCCACGCCGTTCCATACCGCGGAACCAGGTCATCTGGCGTTTGGCAAACTGGTGGATGGCTGTTTCCAGTTGCGTGAACATCTCTTCATAGGTCAGCTTGCCGATGACATAAAGTGTCAGATACTTGTATTCCAGTCCGTAATAGATGAGGTCATCCGGTTGGATGCCTTGCTCTATCAGACGGCGCACTTCGTCTATCATTCCTTCTTCCAGGCGCTGGTGCAGGCGGCGGGTGATTTTCTCCCGACGCAATTCCCGGTCGATGTCCACACCTATGATGAGGCTGTTCATCTGGGGGAAGGAACGTTCGTCTACTGGGGTATGGGCATAATACTCTTCGATTTCGATGGCTCGTATGGCACGTTTGGCTGTGTCCACGTCCGTAGTATTGTGCAGGCTTTTGTAACCTTTCAGTATGTCGGTCAGTTCTTCCAGCGATTTGTCCGCCAGACGGGTGCGCAACTCAGGATTCTCGGGTACGGGCAGCAGACGGTAGCCTTTCAGCACTGATTCGAGATACATTCCGGTTCCTCCACATACAACGGGCAGGCAACCTTTTTGTTTAATAGTCTCGTAAGCATTCAAGAAATCACGCTGATACTCGAAAACATTGTACTTATAGCCCGGGTCGGCTATGTCGATGAGGTGATAGGGAATCTGTTTCCCGTCGACGGTATAGTCGGCAAGGTCTTTGCCGGTGCCCAGGTCCATCCCCCGGTAGATTTGCCGTGAATCGGCACTGATGATTTCCGTATGGAGTTCGGCGGCCAAGGCGGCTGCAAATGGAGTCTTTCCTGAGGCGGTAGGCCCTAATATGGCGATTAAATCATAGTCTGGCATATATAAGTTCTTGTTAATCTCATTACAAAGATAGTGCAAACCGAATGCAGAATAAAATGAACTCGTTCATTTTTTATGCTGAGGTGCAGCTTATCTTCGTGTTAGTGCAAAGATAATGCAAACTGGGAGTATAATGGAAAGAACTTGCTTATTTTTTTACGTGATGCTATACCTCCTTTTCTATTTTGAAGCAGAAAAAGTGAAAAAGGACGTGAAAACGAGCATTTATCTTATTAAAATGTGTTATGAAACATGCTTTTTTTCTTGGAAAGTTTGTCAATGTCCCAAAAGTCCGTACATTTGCAATGTGTTTTTCATAGTATTAGATTTAAGGTTAACAAAGGTTGGAGTACAGCGGTACTCCTTTTTTTATGCCCTAAACTGAACTTTGGCACATTTTTTTCTGTACTTTTGCACTATATCTTGAATGAACAAACATATTCACCTTTTATGAAGCTCTGTATATAGCTACGCTCAACGAATAGCCCTGCTTGATAAAGCTATTCAGCTATCTGGCAAGCGATGCCCCGTTTGCCATAGAGATTGTATATCCTTTTATTCATGAATTTGCAGGATAGCATGCTGTACTTGTACAGTGTGTTGTTTTGTGCTATTTTATTGTTGAGCAATGCATTATACATATAAACAGATATGGCTTATCAACTTTCCGGTAATGATGAGCATTTTGATGGAGCAGCTGATAAATATAACCGATGCTGTTTTCTTAGGTCACGTTGGCGAGGTGGAATTGGGAGCATCTGCCATTGCAGGGATTTATTATTTGGCGATCTACATGCTTAGGTTTGGATTTAGTATCGGATTGCAGGTGATGATTGCCCGAAGGAATGGAGAATGTGATTATGGTAAGGCTGGGAAGATATTCTTTCAAGGTTTCTTCTTTTTATCGGGATTGGCTATTTTGCTTTGTCTGCTGATGCAGGCAAGTTCTCCTTTCATATTGGGAAGGTTGATTTCCTCACCGGAGATTTATCGGGCTGTAATTCAGTATCTGGACTGGCGCAGTTTCGGTTTGCTGTTTTCGTTTCCGTTTTTGGCTATCCGTTCTTTTCTTGTGGGAATAACATGCACTCGGGCATTATCGTGGGCTGCAGCCGTTGCAGTAGTGATTAATATTCCTTTGAATTATATTCTGATATTCGTTGGAGGACTGGGAATATCGGGAGCTGCCATTGCTTCTTCTCTGGCAGAGATGGGTTCTTTGGCGATGCTTCTTTTCTACGTATGGCTGAAAATAGATAAAGGGAAATATGGATTGAAACCGGTATATGACGGAAAGCTGTTGGTAGATGTGCTGAGCTTGTCGGTATGGAGCATGCTTCATGCCTTTATCAGCGTAGCTCCGTGGCTCTTGTTTTTTGTGGCGGTGGAACATTTGGGTAAAACGGAATTAGCCATTTCCAATATTACGCGAAGTGTATCTGCTGTCTTTTTTGTAATAGTCAATTCTTTTGCGGTCACTACGGGTTCGCTGGTCAGTAATGCGATTGGGGCTGGAGAAAGGAGGGCTGTTTTCATTATCTGCCGTAAGATACTGAGGTTGGGCTATTCTGTTGGATTTCCACTGATAGGGGTAGCTGTATGCTGTAATCGCTTGATAATAGGAATCTATACAGATAACGAACTGTTGACGGAGCAGGCTTTCATCCCTTTTGTTGTGACGTTGCTGAATTATACCTTTGCCTTGCCAGGCTATGTATATCTCAACGCAGTTGGAGGGACTGGTAAAACCCGGATTACTTTTCTTTTCCAAGTGACTACCACTGTCGTGTATTTGGGGTATCTTTATTGGTTAAGCGCTTGCACTCATGCATCCTTGGCTATTTACTTAACGGCAGAATACCTTTTTGTGATTTTGCTGGCACTGCAATCGGTTTTCTATTTAAGAAGTAAACAATATTAGAAACATATCGAATTATGATGACTAAAATATATCCGCGTACGGGAGATAAGCAAACCGTATATCTTAATGCTGTTGTAAAGGATCCTCGAATAGAGGTTGGTGACTATACTATTTATAATGATTTTGTAGCTGACCCTTTGTTGTTCGAGAAAAACAATGTGCTGTATCATTACCCCATCCATCAGGAGAGGCTGGTTATTGGTAAATTCTGTTCCATTGCTTGCGGTACGAAATTTCTGTTCAACTGTGCCAATCATACGTTGAAATCTCTGTCTACTTATACATTTCCTTTATTTTACGAAGAGTGGGGATTGAAGAAATCGGACATAACGGATGCATGGGATGACAAAGGAGATATTATAATAGGTAATGATGTTTGGATTGGTTATGAAGCGGTGATAATGGCTGGTGTTCATATAGGAGATGGGGCGATTATTGGTGCACGTGCTGTTGTGACTAAAGATGTTCCCCCTTATACAATTGTAGGGGGAACTCCTGCCAAAGAAATCAGGAAACGTTTTGATGAGGATGTGGTGAAGAAATTATTGCGGCTGCAATGGTGGGATTGGTCGATTGATGAGATACGCTGTTACTTGCCGCATCTTGTACAAGGCTGTTGGGATAGATTTCCTTAATAATCCATCATCAGTGAGTTGCCGGTCTTGCCTCGTGAAATGTCAAGGTTAGGCGGTGCATAGCTCTGGTTACAGCTACATAAAGCATACTCTTGTCAATCTCCGAACGGTAATTTCTCTCATCCGTCTGTGGAATAATGACTTCGTCAAACTCAAGCCCTTTTGCCATGTGGGCAGAGGTGATGACGATGCCTTGCACAAATGCGGAGCTTTGACTTGATAGGAAGCTGATATCATTGGCATATGATTTCAGCATGTCTGCCATCTTCCTGGCTTGCTGCTCCGTCTTGCATATGATGCCAAGAGACTTATATCCGGATTTCCGGTAAGTGGAGATTAGCCCCATAATGCCGGACAGTTCTTCTACGGCACTGCCGAACTGCAGGATTTGTGGCTTTTCTCCATGCTGGGCAACCGGTTCCAGCTCTGCGTTAGGATGAATCTTTTGCGCAAAATCCGTAATCTCGAAGGTGGAACGATAACTCTTACACAATTTCATGATTTCACTTGCAGTAAGTGACTTTTGGATAGTTTCTGCTGTGGATGAGCCATAAGGATTCACGGACTGTCCTGCATCGCCCAACACGGTTTTCCGGCATGGAAAGAGTTTCTGTATTACCTTGTACTGTATGGGCGAATAGTCCTGCATCTCATCTATCAACAGATGTTTGACTCTGAATGGCTGGTTCCCGTTTCCCTCCAATGCCAAGTGTAGGTATGCCAGCGGTGCCAAGTCTGAGTATTCGAGTGTATGTCCCTTTCGCATTTTGAACATTCCGGGATTATTTGTCCATTTAAAGAAATCTTTGTAGACTTGAATGTCGTTATTGCCTGCAAACATTAGTCTGATTTCTTTTTTCAAAAGGTTTCTGCCGGCGGTGGTTACCGTAAAGGCGTATTGTATTTTCAACATATCCAGCATATAATCAGCCATAGCATCAAATCGTCGGCGTATGGGATAACGGTTGAAACGTAGGTACTGTTCTTCAATAAACGGGGCAGGTATGGTGATGTATTTGGTCAGCTTCACGTCTGCTGCCTTGAAGTAGGTGTTCTCTATGTGGAGGATAAACTTGTCAAGCTCTGAAATGAAGCCGAAAGAGGCTTTATAGGCTATTCTGTCGATGAGGCTTGAGGATGGCTTTTCTAACAGTTCATTCACTAGCCCGAAGTATGTTTGGTACTTGTATTTGTGTTCCAACACTCCGGAGAGTATTTGTTCCATACTGGTTTCGGGCACGGTTTTTTCTCCAAGTTCGGGGAGGACGTTGGAGATGTAATCGGAAAACACTTTGTTGGGGGAGACAATCAGAATATCTTTTGACGAGATGCTGTCTCTGAAGGTATAGAGCAGGTAGGCTATGCGGTGCAGGGCGATGGATGTTTTTCCAGAGCCGGCCACTCCTTGAATAATAAGCGTGCGGATATCTTCGTTGCGGATAATCCGGTTCTGTTCCCGTTGGATGGTGGCAACGATATTTTTCATCTTGTCATCTGCATTGGAACTTAACTCCTTTTGCAGAATGTCGTCATGGACGGTTAGGGCACTTTCAATCATAAATTCCATTTTGCCGCCCCGAATTCTGTATTGGCGTTTTAGGGAAATTTCTCCTTTAATCTCTCCCGATGGAGACCGATAGCCTGCTTCTCCTAATTCATGGTCATAGAACATGCTCGAAACGGGTGCTCGCCAGTTATGGATAAGGGTAGCTCGACTTTCCGGGTCATAGAAGGTATGGATGCCTATATAGGTAGGCATCACTTTGCTGTTTTCTTTCTTTTCCAAAAAATCAATTCGTCCGAAGTAAGGAATGGCAAGTATCTTGGTGAGCCGCTTACGCTTGTTGATGACACTTTCCCCCAAGGCAAAATGGTTCAGAATGCTTTCGCGCATGGAGCGTATCTCGTGCGGGTCGATGTCTTTGTTGGACCAGATATAGTCTTTGTATTCTGCCAAGGTGTCGACGTGGTCTTTCACTGATGCGTCGGTATTACCGATAACCTTTTTCAGAAAACTGATTATTTGCTTTAAATATTCTTTCTCTTGTTTCTCTGTTTGATTGAATGCCATAATTAGTTGTTGCTAAAAGATAAGACAGTGTGCAAAATTAGTGTATTGTATCGGGAAGGGAAATGGCTATTTATAGCTATATATTGGGAAGTTTTATATCTTTGCACATTCAAAAAAGTGGAGGTAAATGGATATTCATGAGCTTGCAAGGCAGAATCAGCAATCTGCATGGAAAGTATTGGAAGATACCCGTATTATTGAAGCATGGGAGCGCATTGGAGCAACCGTTCATTTGGTGGGCTCACTCCGTACCGGGCTGTTGGCGAAAAGTAGGGATATAGATATCCATATTTATACCGATAGGTTGGATGTAGGAGAGAGCTTTTCGGTCATCCGGGAACTTGCGGAACGGTTGCCTTTGCAGGAAATACAATATAGGAACCTTATCCATACGGAGGAAGAGTGCATGGAGTGGCATGCTTTATATAAGGATAGAGAACAGAATACTTGGAAGTTTGATATGATTCACATCCGGAAAGGTTCCAGGTATGATGGTGTTGTAGAAAAGGTGACTGCCGCTATTGCGGAGCGCCTTACTCCTGAGATTAGGAAAACGATATTGCAAATCAAATTCGATGTGCCGGATGGTGTAACGATTCCAGGTATAGAGATTTATCATGCTGTCTTTACGGGAGGTGTCCGCACTTATAAGGAGCTTGAAGAGTGGCGCAAAACAAATCAGTTGGCGGACAGTCTCGGTTGGCTTCCGTAATCTTAGAGGTAGATACCAAGATTTTCTACTATATGGATGGCTTCCATTATATTGTTGGCACCTAACTTGCTTAGGATGTTTTTCCGGTGATTGTTCACAGTATAGATGCTCACTCCCAGCTGGTAAGCGATTTCCTTGCTTAGAAAACCTTGTCGGATGAGTCGTAATATTTCTTTCTCCCGGTTGGATAATTGTTTGTCGGGAGAAACAGTGCATGTTGGAAGCATCTCTCCCGTTTTTCTGTTCACCACCGTCCGTTTGATTCTTTCGATAGGGGTCTGGTCGGGAAGTATATCCATTACTCCCATAATTATCCAGGCTTTACCATTCCGGTCTGTTTCTATGACTTGTTGCCGGCTGCTTACATTGATATACTGTTGCCGTGCATTCAACATACGGAATTGAAATATTTGCCGGTAGTCATTTCTTTCTTCCGGTGGGAGTGAGTAGATGAACTGTCCATGCTCGATTTGGTATTCTGTGAGTTGAATTCTGTCATCAGGGTGTATTCTCTCTTCCAGTAAATCGCCTTGTTGCCTGATTGTCTTTATCCAAGTGGGATTGTATCCGAAAAGATGGGCAAAACTGTCGGATGCAAAATCGTATCTCTCTTTAAATACGTCAACTGTAAAAATACAGCTCTGACTCATTTGTGAGAACGCTTGCACGGATATTCTTTTCTTGTTCCACAAATCATAGTCCACATCGGGACCGCTAATCTGCTGTCTTGCCCATAATTCTTTGGGAGTTGTCTTGTTGGTAGTCATGGAACAAAGATAACTGATAATTTTCTTTTGAGCTTTATCTTTTACGGGATAATATTATTTCTAAGAATATGTTGTAGGGTTGGATTAAGTGGCTACTTTTGTAGGCCGTGTCATTGGGGACGTCGTGAATGAAAAGCAAACGAGTAATAAATTCAATATGTGATAAGATGAAAGATATACCGGCAGACAGCTTAATAAAGAATTATTTTCCTGTTGATTATATAGATTCTTTTTCTAAAGTGATGGTCACTGGGCAGGCATTGACACCGGAAGATTTTCGCAATCTTGCCTTCAGCCGATTTCCTAAGTGGATTGGTTGGCTCATGAATTTCAGGAATGCGATTGTAAAGCCATTAGGACTGGATACAGCAACCAGATTTACAGATATGGTCTTGGATAAAAATCTGCATGAAGAAATTCTCGGAATGCTGGATAAGCATCTTGATTTCCATGTGTCCATGTGGTGCGGGGAATATCACGAAGGAAAACAAGAACTTCGGATTACTACTGTTGTGAAGTACAATAATTGGCTGGGAAGGGCATATTTCTTTATTATCAGACCTTTTCATGGGATAATAGTAAAGTCTATCTTAAAGCATGTTGCTGGGGATAGGGGGAGTGGGTGTAAATAAATACTCCCATTGAAATATTATCATTTCAATGGGAGTATTTATTTGAGTGGTGCCACCAGGAATCGAACCGGGGACACAAGGATTTTCAGTCCTTTGCTCTACCAACTGAGCTATGGCACCATGTTTATCTCTTTTGCGGTTGCAAAGGTAGTGAAACTTTTGGACTATGCAATAGCTTTCATAATAAAAAACGCTGATAATTGGCTATATGGCTAATTATCAGCGTTTATGATTTGAGAAAAAATACTGAAAAAGTTTTATAGTTATGCTTTTTCCGCTTCTTCTTCCTTCAAAGGATTCCATCCTTGTGCTTTGAGTTCAAACTCTTGACCGTCACGGGTAATTAGGGCGCAGCCTAATTCCGGTTTGGTGATATGGCCAATCAGCTTGACGCCTTCCATTTCGGCAACCTTTTCATGGTCGGCAATGGGGACGGTGAACAATAACTCATAATCCTCGCCTCCGTTCAGTGCACAAGTGCTCAAGTTCATATTGAATTCTTCTGCCATTACAGCCGTCTGATAGTCGATAGGAATATGTTCTTCGTAAACTCGGCAACCCACTTTGCTTTGGGTACAGATATGCAGTAATTCCGAAGAAAGTCCGTCCGATATATCCATCATGGAGGTGGGTTGTATACCTTCTTCTGCCAGTTTCTGAATGATGTCACGGCGTGCTTCGGGCTTCAGTTGACGTTCCAGAAGATACTCCTTCCCCGAGAAGTCCGGTTGCAAGTCTTTGTCACCTCCTTTGAGCACCGCCTTTTCGCGTTCCAAAAGCTGTAGTCCCATGTAGGCGGCACCCAAGTCGCCGCTGACGCAAATCAGGTCGGTTTCGCGGGCACCATTGCGGTAGACCACTTTTCCTTTCTCACCCTCGCCTATGCAGGTGATGCTGATGGTAAGCCCGGTATAGGAAGCGGAGGTGTCTCCTCCCACGATGTCAACATCATATTCTTCGCAAGCCAAACGGATGCCGGCATAGAGTTCCTCCATGTCTTCTATACTGAAACGCTTGGATATGCCCAAGGAAACGGTAATCTGCTTCGGTGTGCCGTTCATGGCATAGATATCGGAGAAATTGACTACGGCCGATTTATACCCCAAATGCTTGAGCGGTACATACACAAGGTCGAAATGGACGCCTTCCATCAGCAAGTCGGTAGTAACGAGCACTTCCTTTTCGGCCGGGTAGGAGAGGACGGCAGCATCATCTCCGACACCATATCGGCTCGACTCATTCTTTAGTTCAATGCCTTCGGTGAGGTGACGGATGAGGCCGAATTCACCGAGGGTAGCTATTTCTGTTCTCATGCTTTCTTATGCTCTATTAATCAATTCACGCATAATCTCTGTCATTCTCGGTTGTGCCTCGTCTGCAGCTTTCTGCACTTCTTCGTGAGAAACTTCTACGATTTTACCTTCTACCCCCAAGTCTGTAATGACAGATACGCCGAACACTTTGATTCCGCAATGATTTGCCACGATGACTTCCGGCACGGTGGACATGCCCACTGCATCGGCACCCAGAATATGGAACATCTTGTATTCCGCAGGTGTTTCGAATGTGGGACCTTGCGTACCGATATAGACACCGTGCTGAACCTTGATGCCCTTTTCTGCTGCAATGGCGTCGGCCTTACGAATCAGCTCTTTGTCATAGGCCTCGCTCATATCCGGGAAACGAGGGCCGTAAGGTATGTTTTTGCCACGCAATGGATGTTCGGGGAAGTAGTTTATATGGTCGGTGATAATCATCAGGTCGCCGATCGCAAAATCCGGATTTGTGCCTCCACTGGCATTGGAAACGAACAAGGTCTTGATACCCAGTTCGCGCATTACACGTACCGGGAAGGTTACTTCCTTCATGGAATAGCCCTCGTAAAAATGGAAACGTCCCTGCATCGCCATGATGTCTTTATGGCCCAGTTTGCCGAAGATAAGTTTTCCGCTGTGTCCCTCTACGGTAGAGACGGGGAAGTTGGGGATTTCTTCGTACCTTATCTCATACTTTTCAGTGATTTCACCGGCAAGACTGCCGAGTCCGGTACCGAGGATGATTGCTGTCTCAGGCTGGGTGTGCATCTTTCCCTTCAGAAAGGCTGCTGTTTCTTGAATGCGCTCTAACATAGCCAATAATGTTTTGGTTAAATATATATTGTTGATTTTGTAAAATTTCTATTTCTATCGGCAGCACGTAGATGTACGGCTTTAGTGTTTCGTCCAGTGCGGGATGGAGTTTCAGCCTTGCCGCATCTTTCTCCGTGGTGATTATCAGTCTTTTCCACTCTTCCAGGTGCAGGAATTGTTCCTTTATTTGCAATAAATCCTTGGGAGTAAAGTCATGATGGTCATCAAATGACAGCAATTTGACGTGCGGCGTGTAAGATTCCACTTCTTTCTGCAAGGGGGCGGGGGAGGCGATGCCTGTCACCAGCAGTACTTGCTCGTCTCCGGTGAGGGAGGAGAGCACTTCCCAGCTGTTCGTTTTCTCGGGAAATAGCGGGGTCAACATTCCATAGCGGAATCTGGAGAAATACAGTTGTTGGTATGGATAGAGGTGGAGCCGTTTGGCTATGATGTTGAAGTCTATCGGCTTGATGTCATCCGGACATTTGGTGACGATGACCATCTGTGCCCGGTTTTTACCGCTTGAAGGTTCGCGGAGTCTTCCGGCAGGGAGCAAGGCATCATCGCATAGTAACCGGTGAAAATCGGTTAGTAGAATGTTCAGTCCGGCTTTTACATGGCGATGTTGGAAGGCGTCGTCCAGGATGATGGCTTCTACAGTGGGATTTCCCAGTTTCAGCAGTTGCTCAATGCCGTGACAACGGTTTTCGTCTACCGCTACCCGTGCATTGGGGAATTTATTTTTAATTTGATACGGCTCGTCACCTATTTGCCGTACATTGCTCTTGTCATCGGCCAGTACATAGCCTCGGCTTTTACGCTTGTAACCCCGACTGAGGGTGGCTACATTCACTCCGTTTTTTTGTAATAGCTTTATCAGATATTCGGTATGTGGCGTCTTGCCAGTTCCGCCCACAGCAAGGTTGCCCACGCATATTACTGGAACGTCAAAACTCTTTGACCGGAGCCAGCCCCAGTCAAAGAGTTTATTTCGCAAGCATACCCCTATTCCATAAAGCCATGATAGGGGATATAGCCAATGATATATCTTGATAAAGTTTTCTTCCATTTATTGAATATTCAGTTCAAAGGGTACACGTGCTTGTATACGGTCACATTTGTCAAAATTCTCCAGGACGCTGAACTGCTGGTATATCTCGCCCATTGTGCCTTTCAGCATGCGTGCTTTGACGTAGTTACCCGGATTGGTGTTCATCAGGCTTTCAAAGAAACTTTCCTTTTTCGGATAGCTCATCACGGTATAGGCATCTACTCCGGCCTTTGCAATGGCAATGTCCAAAGCTTTGTCCAAACCACCCAATTCGTCGACCAGTCCTAGTTCCTTGGCCTTGCTTCCGGTCCATACACGACCTTGGGCAATTTTATCCAGGTCTTCCTTGCTGATGCCTCGGCCATCGGAGCAGCGGGTGAGGAAGAGGTCATATCCGTTGTTCACATACATTTGCATCAGCCCTTTTTCACCGTCATTCATCGGGCGTGTCAGCATGCCGAAGTCTGCGTATTTATTGGTTTTCACTACATCAAAATTTACCCCGATTTTATCAGTCAGCCCCTTTGCGTTGGGGAACATGCCGAAGATGCCGATAGAACCCGTCAGTGTGGTAGGCTCGGCCACGATGGTGTCTGCATTACAAGAAATGTAGTAACCTCCTGAAGCTGCATAGTCACCCATGGAAACAATGACCGGTTTCTCTTTCTTCAATTCGCTGACGGCATACCATATCTGTTCTGAACCATAGGCACTTCCGCCCGGTGAGTTTACGCGTAATACTACCGCTTTTACATCTTCGTCATCTTTCAGCTTGCGCAGGTCTTTAATCACCTTTTTAGAGTCGATGCCTTCTTCGCTGGAGGCAGAAGATGAACCACCGTCAATTTCTCCATAGGCATAGTATACGGCAATCACATTTCCACTTTTGTCTTTGGGAACGTTCTTCTTTACGTTAATCATGTCCTGCAAACCAAGTACGGGCATGCGGTCGTCTTTGTCGATGCCTACCATCGCTTTCAGGTAGTTGCGCACATCATTCTTATATATTAATGTATCGACCAGTCCGCATTGCACACTTTCTTCTGCGGGATAGAACATCAACATGCGGTCGGCAATGGCGTTCAGTGAGTCTACAGATATTTTGCGTGATTCTGCAACATCATTGGTCACTTGTCCCCAGATGGAGGTCAGGTAAGCGTCGATTTGTTCACGGTTGGCAGGGCTCATTTCGGTAGAGATGAAAGGCTCTACAGCCGATTTGTAGGTACCTACTTTGAATATCTGCATTTCCACTCCGATTTTGGCCAGCAAATCCTTGAAGAACATGGGGGTAGCGGCCAAGCCCCTCCACTCGACCATACCTTGCGGGTTCAGCAACACCTTGTCGGCTACACTTGACAGATAATAAAGACCTTGGGAATAGCTGTCACCATAAGCTACGATGAATTTTCCCGATTCCTTGAAATCCTTCAATGCATTGCGTATTTCTTCGCGTGAAGCAAATCCTGCACCCAGCGAAGTTGCTTCTATATAGATACCTTTAATGTTGTCATTCTCTTTTGCTTTTTTGATAGAGGAGAGGACATCATCCAGGCCATAGGTCTTATAATTGTCTCCCATAAGGGCATCGAACGGATTGTCTTGGCTGCGTTCAGCCAGTGCGCCATTCAAATCCAGCATCATAATGGAGTTCTTGCGTACTTGCGTTTCCGACTCCGAAGATGATACCATGCTGAAAACCACCAGAATACTGATGAAAACTAAAACAACGACTGATACGATGATGCCGGTAATGGTGGCAAACGTAAACTTCAGAAAATCTTTCATTGTACTTTATTGTTTTTAGTATGCTAACTTTTAAAAGCTAACAAAGATAAATAATTAGGTTGATATTTACCCTATCTGTCGCTGAGTTTTTCGGTTTGTCACAGTATTATGGGAGATTTCATTCTCTTTTCTTTTATCTTTGAAGTATGTCATTTCGTTCTTTATGGATAGTTAGTTTGTAAAATGCCAGAGTATAATTGCTGTCTTCTTACTTTCTGAATCTATTTCTCCTAAGAACTAATCTTTCCACACCCGTGTTTCTTTCTTACCACAGCTGTGGTAAGAAAGAAACACGGGTGTG